>Ga0228703_1000010_pt1 | contig 395572 bp, 384 predicted proteins | sample McNCre217_Aug_MG_3_FD_178020 | JGI IMG/M metagenome (GOLD analysis project Ga0228703, IMG submission 178020) | Freshwater microbial communities from McNutts Creek, Athens, Georgia, United States - 29-17_Aug_MG | ecosystem: Environmental > Aquatic > Freshwater > Creek | place: USA: Georgia... | reverse complement strand
ACCAAACTTGGCCGACAGGATCGTGGTGATCGCTGCAGTCAACGTTGTTTTACCGTGGTCCACGTGACCAATGGTGCCCACGTTCACGTGTGGCTTGGTACGTTCAAATTTTCCTTTTGCCATTTCTCGACTCCGAAAAAAATAAGTCAATCACAAAAATTTGGTGCCCTTGGCGGGAATCGGACCCGCGACCTCTCCCTTACCAAGGGAGTGCTCTACCACTGAGCCACAAGGGCAAAAACAGACTCGCCAATCAATCCATCGAAACCACAGGTGGAGCGGGAGACGGGAATCGAACCCGCGTCATTAGCTTGGAAGGCTAGGGTTCTACCATTGAACTACTCCCGCATCAGATCAGAAAAGATCATCACAGTTGCAGGCCTACCGGCACTTCTACTTGTTGGTTTCGCTGGTGGAGGGGACTGGATTCGAACCAGTGTAGGCGTAAGCCAACAGATTTACAGTCTGCCCCCTTTAGCCACTCGGGCACCCCTCCGGCGAACCGCAAACTATAGCAGAAATTTCGGGGTTTCCCCAACCCCGAACTGCAAAGCGCTCACAAATCCCACTCAAAAGAGTGATTTTTTTCAGCCAACCAGCGTTTGGCTTGCGAAAAATGGCCACATCCGATGAATGGCTGAGGTGGCCGCAAGGCCGACAATGGTGAGGGATGGTTGGCTTTGAGAATCAAGGCCTCACGCAGCGCCGACTGCCCATCGCGCAAACCGACAAAACTACCCGCCTGCTGACGCGTCTCTCGCGCAATCATGTCTGCCTTGGCCTGCGCATGCGCCCCCCACAACATGTAAACACACGCAGGGGATGTTCGCGCGACTTCGGTCAGCAAGGCATCGGTGAGCTGCTCCCAGCCCCGCTTGGCATGGCTGGCCGGCAAGCCATCTTCCACCGTCAAGCTGGTGTTGAGCAACAAGACGCCGCGCCGCGCCCAGGCCTCTAACGAGCCGTGCACTGGCGCCGCTTGGCTCAAGTCACGTTGCAGTTCTTTGAAAATATTGCGCAACGAAGGCGGGATCTTCACCCCCGGCGCCACCGAGAACGACAGGCCTTGCGCTTGATGCGGGCCGTGATACGGGTCTTGTCCCAAGATCACCACACGCACGTGCGACAAAGGCGTGAGCTGCAAAGCCCACAACGGATGCGCCGGATAAACCACCGCACCAGACGCCAAACGCGATTGCACAAAACTGGCCAAGGCCTCGCCATGCGAGCTGCGCCAAAACGCATCAAGCGCAGGCTGCCAATCAGCATGCACCGGCCATGCAGACGGCGTCCAAGCCTTCAAGCGCGGAGCGACCGAGTCAACCGCAGCCATGCGCTCCTGAGCCGCAAACAAATCGCCCGTCATGCGTTCGCCAGAATTCAGCTGAAAAACAGTTCCGCCAGCGCCACACCCGGATCGGGCGCGCGCATGAACGCTTCACCAACCAAGAACGCGTGCACATGCGCGTCGCGCATGGTTTGCACATCGCTGCGTTGCAAGATGCCACTTTCGGTCACCAACAAACGATCGGCGGGCACGTCTTTGATCATGCCAAGGGTGGTATCCAGCGACACCTCGAACGTGCGCAAGTTGCGATTGTTGATGCCCACCAGCGGTGTTTTGAGTTTCAGTGCGCGCTGCAACTCCGCAGCGTCATGCACTTCCACCAAAACGGCCATGTCCAAACTGCGGGCAATCGCCTCAAGCTCGGCCATTTGCGCATCTCCCAAACAAGCGGCAATCAGCAAGATGCAATCGGCGCCCATCACGCGGGCCTCGTACACCTGATACGGATCGACCATGAAATCTTTGCGCAATACCGGCAAATCACATGAGGCGCGGGCTTGCTTGAGGTAATCGACCTGACCTTGGAAAAACTCTCGGTCTGTCAACACAGACAAACAGGCGGCGCCGTACTCCGCATACGTTTGCGCGATGTCTGCAGCGATGAAGTCTTCACGAATCACGCCTTTGGATGGACTGGCTTTTTTGATTTCAGCAATCACAGCAGGCAGCCCTGCCGCGATCTTGGCGCGCAACGCGCCCACGAAGTCACGCGTGAGCACGCGGCTCTCGGCATCAGCGCGCATGGCTTGCAGCGATTTGCGTTTGAGCGCCGCGGCGACCTCTTGGTGCTTGACCTCAACAATTTTTTTCAGAATGTCTGACATGGGTTTCTTTCTTTAGACCGTCGTCAACTGATGGGCCGCTGTGACCAACTGATCCAGCTTGGCTTTGGCAGCGCCAGAGCTCAAAGCCTCACGGGCGCGAACAATGCCATCTTCAATGCTGCTCACCACATTGGCCGCATACAAAGCCGCCGCTGCATTGAACACCACGATGTCACGCGCGGGGCCCGCTTGGTTATCCAACACGCTCAACAACATGGTGCGTGATCGCTCGGGTGTTTCCACGCGCAAAGCACGGTTGCTGCTCATGGCGAAGCCAAAGTCCTCCGGATGAATTTCGTACTCACGCACTTCACCGTTTTTGAGCTCGCCCACCAAGGTCGCGGCCCCCAAAGACACCTCGTCCAAACCATCGCGGCCATACACCACCATGGCGTGATCGGCACCTAAGCGCTGCAGCGCACGCACCTGAATACCCACCAGATCGGGGTGAAACACGCCCATCAAAATATTGGGCGCACCGGCTGGGTTGGTCAACGGACCCAAGATGTTGAAAATCGTGCGCACGCCCAGCTCTTTGCGCACAGGTGCCACGTTTTTCATCGCAGGGTGGTGGTTCGGGGCAAACATGAAACCAATGCCCACTTGCGCAATGCACTGTGCAATTTGTGCGGGCGTGAGGTTGATGCTGACGCCCAAGCTCTCCAGTACATCCGCGCTGCCGCTCTTGCTGCTCACACTGCGGCTGCCGTGTTTGCTGACTTTGGCACCTGCAGCCGCAGCGACAAACATTGAGCATGTCGAGATATTGAACGTGTGCGACCCGTCGCCCCCTGTGCCCACGATATCGACCAAATGCGTGGTGTCTGCAACCTCGACCTTGGTTGAAAACTCCCGCATCACTTGTGCCGCGGCAGTAATTTCGCCAATGGTTTCCTTCTTCACACGCAGCGCGGTGATGAAGGCCGACATCAACACCGGCGACATTTCCCCCGCCATGATGAGCCGCATGATGTGCAGCATTTCGTCGTGAAAAATCTCGCGATGTTCGATCACACGTTGCAACGCCTCTTGAGGCGTGATGGCATGAATGGCTGTCATGGCAACCCTTTACAAAAAGTTCTTCAACATGGCATGGCCATGTTCGGTCAGGATGGATTCGGGGTGAAACTGCACCCCTTGAATGTCGAGCTCGGTGTGGCGCACGCCCATGATTTCGCCATCTTCGGTCCACGCCGTGGGCTTCAAACAAGAGGGGCAGCTGCTGCGCTCGATCGCCAAGGAGTGGTAGCGATTGACGGTGAACTTCTCCGGCAAGCCCGCAAACACACCCTCTTGCGTGGTGGTGATCACACTGGTTTTACCGTGCATCAACTCTTGCGCACGGATGATCTTGCCGCCAAACGCGGCACCAATGCTTTGATGCCCCAAACACACGCCCAAAATGGGCAGCTTGCCCGCAAAGTGCTGGATCGCCGCCACAGAAATACCGGCCTCAGCAGGCGAGCACGGGCCAGGCGAAATCACCAGGCGATCAGGCTTGCGTGCGGCAATACCTTCGAGCGTGATTTCGTCATTGCGAAACACCTCCACCTCTGCGCCCAACTCCCCAAAATATTGAACGATGTTGAAGGTGAAGCTGTCGTAGTTGTCGACCATGAGCAATTTGATTTTTTGCATGACGTTTACTCCAAGCCTTCTTCCACCAACTCACTCGCACGCAGCAATGCGCGGGCCTTGTGTTCGGTCTCTCGCCACTCGAGCTCAGGCACCGAATCGGCCACCACACCGGCGGCCGCTTGCACGTACAGCGTCTCGTTTTTGATGATGCCGGTACGGATCGCAATCGCCACATCCATGTCACCGGCAAAACTCAGGTAGCCACACGCGCCGCCATACAAACCACGCTTGGTGGGTTCGAGCTGATCAATCAATTCCATCGCATGCACCTTGGGCGCACCGGTCAACGTCCCCGCTGGGAACGTGGCCTTGAGCACATCCATGCTGGTGAGTGGTTGACCCTCGGGGCCATCGTTCAACAAGCCTTCCACGTTGCTCACGATGTGCATCACGTGGCTGTAACGCTCGACCACAAAAGCCTCGGTCACCTTCACGCTGCCAATCTTGGCAATGCGGCCAATGTCGTTGCGGGCCAAGTCAATCAGCATCACATGCTCGGCACGCTCTTTGGGGTCGTTGATCAATTCAACCTCTGCCGCCTTGTCCGCCTCGGGCGTTGCACCGCGTGGGCGCGTACCAGCCAACGGACGGATGGTGACTTTTTGACCTTCGGGCGTGGATTCTTGACGCACCAAAATCTCAGGCGATGCGCCCACCACATAGGCGTCGCCGAGGTTGTAGTAATACATGTACGGGCTGGGGTTGAGCGCGCGCAAGGCGCGGTACAACGACAGCGGACTGGCCGTGAATTTTTTATGAATCCGCTGACCCACTTGCACTTGCATGAAGTCACCCGCAGCAATCAGCTCCTTGGCACGCAACACGGCCGCCAAATAATCGTCCTTGGCAAAACTGCGCTCAGCGGGATGGCTTGGGCCTGAAGCGATCGAAGGGGCAATCGCCGGCGCTTTGAGGCGCAGCTTGAGTTCTGCCAAACGCGCTTGCGCTTGCGCATACGCATCGGGCTGGGCGGGATCCGCGTACACGATGAGCGAGAGCTTGCCCGACAAGTTGTCGATCACGGCCAACTCTTCGGTTTGCAGCAGCAAGATATCGGGCATGCCCAAGTCATCGGGCGGGCAAGAGTTCACCAGCTTCTTCTCGATGTGGCGCACGGTGTCGTAGCCAAAGTAGCCAGCCAAGCCACCGCAAAAACGCGGCATGCCTTCGAGCAAAGCCACCTTGAAACGCTGCTGGTAGGCGGCCACAAAGTCCAGCGGGTTGCCCGCATGGGTTTCGACCACCACGCCGTCGGTCACCACCTCGGTCTGAGACGCAGCGCCAAAGCCGCTGGCACGCAACAAGGTACGGGCAGGCAAGCCAATGAAGCTATAGCGCCCAAAGCGCTCGCCACCCACCACGGACTCCAGCAAAAAGCTGCGCTCGCCCTTGTTTTGCACATGCGCGAGCTTGAGATAGAGCGACAGCGGGGTTTCCAAATCGGCAAATGCTTGCGCCACCAATGGAATGCGGTTGTAGCCCTCTTGGGCCAGTTGTTTGAATTCGATTTCGGTCATCACAGGTAGAGCCTCCACAGCTCAGCCCCTCATGCGTGGGGGCGTTCATTCGGACAAGTGCCAAGGCGCAGCCTCAGCGCGGGGCACGGCCTTCGCAGAGAACGAGGCGTGCTTTTAGACGAGCGCAGAACATGGCGTACGCCAGGGCCAAGCTCCCCGGTCGTGACAACCTGTGACAGTGCTGCGATGAATGAACATGAGGCCAGTTTAGCAAACGCACCACACGGGCTCATCCCCGGGTGTTCAACAACGCTTGGAGATGTGCCAAGGTGTCCAGATGACCGTCCGCATCCACCCTGTCCACGGGCTCGCCGTGGTTGTAGCCATAACGCACCAGCACCACAGGGCAGCCGGCTGCGCGCGCGGCCTGGGCATCGTTGCTGGAGTCACCCACCATCAAGGTGTGCCCAGGCGTGGTGCCCAGCGCCTCACAGGTCTTGAGCAACGGCAAGGGGTCGGGCTTCTTGCGCTCAAAGCTGTCGCCCCCAAACACATGGCTGAAAAAACCATCCAACCCCTTTTGCGCAAGCAAGGGCTTGGCAAATGACAAGGGCTTGTTCGTCAAGCACGCCAAACGCACACCCGCGTCGCGCAGCTGCTGCAGCCCTTGCGTCACGCCGGGGTAGACCTGAGCAAACTCACCATTGATGCCTAAGTAGTGGTGTTGATAACGCTGCCATGCAGGCTCGTAAAGCACCTCCACACTGCGTGCCGCACACACATTGCTCAAGCCCGTGACTTCAGGCAACGCCAGCTGATGTGTCAGCACAGACCGAATCAAATGCTCAGAGCCCTTGCCCACCGTGCGCTCCACCAAGGCGCGTGTGACCGAGGGCAAATCCAAATCCGCCAACGTGCGGTTGAGCGCAACCTCGAAATCGCCCAAGGTATCGACCATCGTGCCGTCGAGGTCGACGATGGCTGCATGCAAGGGGGAAGGGAAGGAAGATGCTGAGACAGAAGACATGACGCAAATTACACCAGATACAAAAAGCCCGCGTCCTTGTGAGACGCGGGCTTTCAGGCAGAGGCCACGTTCAGGACTTACACCGCATGGCTCAGCAACTGCTGGTCGATCAACAACTGCGCCGCCGCATTGGCATTGGCGTTGTAGACCGCGTAGCTGTGACCGTTGTCCGTCACCACCGCACCGCTGGCCGTCCACTCCGCTGCGAGTTGTGCGTTGAGCACATCGTTGGCGTCACCCGTCACCTTCATCGCCCACACACATGCGTGCCTGTGCATGAACGCGCGTGCGCCAACGCAACGCGCCAACAAAAAAGCAACGAACGCTGCGTGATTTCGAAAATGCTTGAGCCATGCCACCTGTAGCCCCCACCCACGAAAAGCAGTTGGGCCACTTAAAAGTCACTAAATCGGGGCAATGCGTGCTTAACCGACAAAAATGATGAAAACCATCAAATTTGATTTTCTTGGTTTTGGCTGTTTGAGGCTATACGCCAACTGGCGTATCTGAACGGTTTGCGCGTGTTTGGGCGCTCACTTACTCAACTTTTTTAGTTGAAATAAAGCGGCGATTGAGACGCGGTTGATTTCTGCGGACAAAGCGTCTGAGCACGCAACGCAAGGCGATACGCCAAGGCCGACCTCCCTGGCATGAGGAGGTGGACGTCTGAAAAGTCACATCCCGCGAGGTCGCGGGATGGACGCGGGAGCTCAGGCCAAGGCCGCCCGCATTTGATCGATGACAACTTTGTAATCTGGCTTGCCAAAAATAGCGCTGCCCGCCACAAAGGTATCGGCCCCGGCATCAGCCACTTGGCGGATGTTGTCGGCCTTGATGCCGCCGTCGACTTCCAGGCGAATGTCACGGCCGCTGGCCTCAATCAGTTTGCGCGCTTGTTCGACTTTGCGCAGCGCGGAGTCAATGAAGCTCTGGCCACCAAAGCCGGGGTTGACGCTCATGATGAGGATGAGGTCGATGTCGTCGATGGTCCAGTTCAACACATCCAAGGACTCGGCGGGGTTGAATACGAGACCCGCTTTGACACCTTTGCTCTTGATGGCCTGCACGCTGCGGTGCACGTGTGCGCTGGCATCGGGGTGAAAGCTGATGAGGTCTGCACCGGCATCCGCAAACGAAGCGGCCAAGGCATCCACGGGCGAGATCATCAAATGCACGTCGATGGGCACGGCCACGCCCGCAGCGGTTTTGGCATGCGGCTTCAAGGCTTGGCAAATCATGGGGCCGAATGTGAGGTTGGGCACATAGTGGTTGTCCATCACATCAAAGTGAATCCAGTCAGCACCTGCGGCGATGACGTTTTTCACCTCGTCACCCAAGCGGGCGAAGTCGGCAGACAAGATAGAGGGGGCGATGCGGAAGGTGGGTCGTGCGCTGTTCATAGGGTGATTATTTCATCCCTGCTGACCGGGGGCTGGCTTAGGCCAAAATCAAGCCCATGCAGCGCTACAAATTCCAAGTCGAAGTTCATCCGCAATACATGCCCGAGCAGTCAGAACCCGACAGCGGGCGCTATGTGTTCGCGTACACCATCACCATCACCAACGTGGGCACGGTGACGGCGCAACTCATCTCACGCACGTGGAATGTGAACGACTCTGACGGCATGCACGAAAAAGTGCGTGGCCTGGGGGTGGTGGGTCATCAGCCCTTGCTCAAACCCGGCGAACAATTTGAATACACCAGCGGAACGCGTTTGCGCACGCCCACGGGCACCATGCATGGCAGCTACTTTTGCGTGGCAGAAGACGGCGAGAAGTTTGATGTGGACATCCCGATGTTCGTGCTCGACGCCTTGAGCGATGAGCCGGGCAAACGCAATTTGCATTGAGTGTCATGGGTGAATTCGATCTGATCGAGCGTTATTTCAAACGGCCCACGCACAAAGCGGCGCTGGGTGTGGGCGACGACTGCGCCCTGCTCGCGCCCACGCCGGGCATGCAACTGGCGGTGTCCAGCGACATGCTGGTGGAAGGACGGCACTTTTTGAGCACGGTGGATCCTTCGCATTTAGGCCACAAAGCCTTGGCGGTGAACTTGAGCGATCTGGCCGCCGTGGGCGCAGAGCCCTTGGCGTTCACCTTGGCCCTGTCGCTGCCCCGCGTGGACGAAGCCTGGTTGGCGGGATTCTCCAGCGGCTTGTTGCGACTGGCCGATGCCCACGGCTGCGAACTGGTGGGTGGCGACACCACGCAGGGTCCCTTGAATATTTGCATCACCGTGTTTGGCGAAGTGCCACCGGGCGATGCGCTGCTGCGCCAAAACGCACAAGTGGGTGACGACATTTACATCAGCGGCACGGTGGGCGATGCACGCTTGGCGCTGGAAGTATTTCGCGGCACTCAACAACTCGACAGCGCGGCGTTTGAACAAGCCCGTCTGCGCATGGAGCAACCCACACCGCGCGTCGCACTTGGTCTGGCCTTGCGCGCCGTTGCCAACGCGGCGATTGACGTGAGCGATGGTTTGCTGGGCGACTTGGGCCACATCTTGAAACGCTCCAACGTGGGTGCACAGATTGACACCCACTGGTTGCAAGCTTCCAGCCTGTTTGGTGATGCCCAGTTGGCTAGCGGCATCACACCGCTGCTGGCTGAACTGCCTTGGAACAAACGCCTGGAGTTCGCGCTCTCTGGCGGCGATGACTACGAGCTGTGCTTCACCGCGCCTGTTAACCAACGCGAACTGGTGCACGCCGCCGCATGGGAAACCGACACCCCCGTGACGCGCATTGGTCGCATCACACAGGAACTTGGTTTGGTGGTGCTTGATCCGCAAGGCCAACCCATTGCCAAACGCTTTGCATCGTTTGATCACTTTGCCTAAAGCGCAAACCGCATGACCGATTTCATCCCGTACATCAACCGACGTTTTTTGATGTCGCACCCCGCACACTTCATCGCGCTAGGCGCGGGCTCTGGCCTGTCGCGCTTGGCACCTGGCACAGCGGGCACTTTGTGGGCATGGGCGGTGTTTTTGCTCTTGCAAATTTGGTTGAGCCCATTACAAATGGGTCTGCTGATTGCGGCATCCATCCTGGTGGGCTGGTGGGCTTGCACCGTCACGGCACGTCACATGGGCGTGGCCGACCCCGGTGCGATTGTGTGGGATGAGGTGATCGCTTTTTGGCTCATCCTTTGGCTGGTGACACCAACGACGTTCGGGGGGCAGCTCGGCGCCTTCCTTTTGTTTCGCTACTTCGACGCGGCCAAACCAGGCCCGGTGGCATGGGCTGACAAACTGTTCAAAGGGTTTGGTTGGCGCGGTGGTTGGGGCATTTTGTTTGACGACTTGGTGGCCGCGTTTTGCACGCTGCTGGTGATCGCTCTGTGGAGGTTTTGATGGCACAACACACAACACAGCAATTGACCGAACAACTCGCCGAGGTGCTGCTGCAACACGGCTGGATGCTGGCAACCGCCGAAAGCTGCACAGGCGGTTTGATCGCTGGCCACTGCACCGACCTTGCAGGCTCTAGCCAATGGCTAGAGCGCGGCTTTGTGACCTACTCCAACGAAGCCAAACACGAGATGCTCGGGGTTGACGCCACGCTCATCGCCGAACACGGCGCTGTCAGCGAGCCCGTCGCACAAGCGATGGCCTTGGGTGCTTTGCGCCACTCACGCGCACAGGTGTCTGTGGCCGTCACCGGTGTGGCGGGGCCCAGCGGCGGCTCCCCCGCAAAGCCCGTGGGCACGGTGTGGTTTGCATGGGCCACGCCCAGCGATGCAGGCCCCACCTTGGGCGCTGAAACAGCCTGGGTCAAAACCGAGGTGATGCACTTCGCAGGCGACCGTGCGGCTGTGCGCGAGGCCACCGTGCAACATGCCTTGCGCACCCTGCTGCAATTGCTGCAACAGCACTGATCTTCTTTAAGCCGGCAACGCAGCCGGAAAAATTTTCGCCACAGCCACGCCCAAACGCGCCATGCGGTTGCGCATGGTCAACACCGCTTTGTCTTTGCTGATGAGTTGGGTCTTGTGTTGGGCCGCAAGGTCTATGAACTTTTGGTCATCGCCGTCTTTGCACACAAACATCGCCTTAGACGCAACAGGCATGAGCTGCGCATGCGTATCAAACTGCGTCAAGATGTCTTCAGCAGTGAGCTGGCTGAACGCCAAGCGCTTGACGATGTGGGTGTAGGCCAAGACACGCTCTAGCTCGTCGCGCATCACTTGGGTGGCCAACCAACGCACACGCTTTTGGCTGAGGGCTTCTTGCAAGGCCGGCGTGGCCGGATCTTGGTAGAGCCACAAATCGAGCACGATGTTGGTGTCAAGCACCACGCACACGGGCGCGCTGCTGTTCAAGGTCGCACTCACGCTGAAGGCGGCTCGTTGCCCTCGTTGGGCTGAGCTGTGGTGCCATCGGCGGGCTTGTTACGCATCGAGCCTGCGCGCAAATCAAAGCGGAACATGCGGCACTCGATTGGGCCGTTCCACATGGGCACTCGGCGTGATTCTTTGAAGCGCATGCGGCTGGGCAACTTGAGGTCCGGCGTCAACATCCAAGCCGTCCAACCCGGATAGTTTTTCTTCCAGTGGCTGGCGAGTTGGGCGAAGAAGTCACCGCCGTCTTCGGTCTGCGCAATGTCACGGGCGCCAAAACGCGGGGTGTCCATGCGTGCGCCGTCGGCGTTGTCGTCCATCACGTCTTCATACGGTGACACATAGTCGGTCGGTGGCGCATAGCGGGCACGACGCGCCGCACCGGCTATACCTGCGGCTTCAATGCGCTCGCCATACGGCGGGTTGACCAACATGACGCCGGCTTGGTCGCCGGGGGGCATGCGTTGCAAGGCATCACCGCCGCGCAACTGCACCGCGTGTTCGACGCCTGCGCGCTCGGCATTGCGTTGCGCAAAGTCGACCATGCGAAACGCCACATCGCTGCCATACACAGGCGCACGCGGTGCGCACTGCTGACCACGCGCGTTCTCGAGCAAGCCTTGCCACACATGCGATTGGAAAGGCACGAGTTTTTCAAAGCCAAAGCGACGCATGGAACCCGGGGCGATGTTGCAGGCGATTTGCGCCGCTTCAATCGCAATGGTGCCGCTGCCGCAACAGGGGTCATACAGCGGCACGCCTTGGGCGACCCAGCCGTCGGGGTTGGCCGCAGTGCCATCGCCTTGACTCCAGCCGCTGGCAGCCAGCATGGCGGCGGCCAAGGTTTCCTTCAAAGGCGCATCGCCTTTGTCGGCGCGCCATCCGCGTTTGAACAAAGGCTCGCCCGAGGTGTCGATGTAAATCGTGAGGTCTTCGGTGGTCAGGTGAGCATAGATGCGCGCATCGGGCCTGCGGGTGTCCACATCGGGGCGCACACCGGTTTTGTGACGAAAGCGGTCTGCCACTGCGTCTTTGATTTTGAGGGCCGCGAAGTTCAAACTCTTCAAGGGGCTGTGCTGCGCAGTGATTTCAATTTTGAAACTCTCACGCGGCGAAAACCACAGCTCCCACGCCACGGCCGCGGCCGCGTTGTACAGATCTTGCTCGCTGCGGTATTGCGTGTAGGACAACTCCACCAACACACGTTGTGCCAAACGGCTGTGCAGGTTGAGCAGCATGGCATCGCGCCAGGAACCGCGCACCATCACGCCAGCGCGGAATGCACGCAAGTCATCGTGGCCGATGCCGGTGATGCGTTGCACCTCGGTGGCCAAATAGGTTTCGACGCCTGCCGCACAGGGCAAGAAAAGATGGAGTTGATTCATGGTTGTATCCGTTCAGAACAGCGCCGCTTGCAAGGCAAGGATCGACGCTGTGCTGCAAATTGTCAAAGGGCCTTGCGCAAGGTGGTGGGCGCAATTCGCAGCGCCTCACGGTATTTGGCAACGGTGCGACGCGCACACTCAATGCCTTGTTCTTTCAGCATCTCCGACAGTTGGTTGTCGGAGAGCGGTTTCTTGGGGTTCTCACTCGCCACAAATTGTTTGATGAGTGCACGCACCGCCGTGCTGGACGCGTTGTTGCCGCTGTCGGTTTCTAGGCCTGAGCCAAAGAAGTACTTGAGCTCAAAGGTGCCAAACGGCGTGCTCATGTATTTGTTGGTGGTGACACGGCTGATGGTGGATTCGTGCAAGCCCAACTCCTCGGCAATCTCGCGCAGCACCATGGGGCGCATGGCGAGTTCGCCGTGGATGAAGAAGTTTTTCTGGCGCTCGGCAATCGCATTGCTCACGCGCAAGATGGTGTCAAAACGTTGCTGAATGTTCTTGATGAACCAACGCGCTTCTTGCAGGCGTTGCTGCAAGCCAGCGTGCGCCTCGCCTTTGCCGCCCTTGAGGGCATTGGCATAAATGTCGTGCACACGCAAACGTGGCATCACATCGGGGTTCAAAGCAACGCGAAACTTCGGTGCCGTGGTCGACTTGCCAATGCGGGTGACCAACACATCGGGCACCACCACATGGCGCTCCACATCGGCGAATCGGCGGCCGGGTTTGGGCTCTAAACGGGCAATCAGTGCAATGGCCACTTTGACATTGGCTTCGCTGTCGCCCACAGCCACGGCAAGGCGCTTGAAGTCGCGCTTGGCCAACATTTCCATGGGCTGCTTGCACATCTGAATCGCGGTGTCGCGCACTTGCAAGGCCTCGTCGCCCTTGGGCTCCAAGGCTTTGAGTTGCAAGGTCAAACACTCGGCCAAGGTGCGCGCGCCCACGCCCACAGGCTCTAGGCTTTGCAGCAAGGACAGCGCCATTTGAAAGCGGTGTTCCAACTCTTCAATTTGTTCTTCGTCATCCCCGCCCAGCCCCTCGGCCAAGCTGCGCAAGCTGTCTTCCAGATATCCGTCGTCGTTGAGGTTTTCAATCAGGTAGCGCAATGCGGCGCGATCGGTCTCGCTCAGTCGCAATGCAAGCGCTTGGCGGTGCAAATGCGAGGTGAGCGATTCTTGGCTACGCGCCAGCTCGGTGGCATCGGCCACGTCTTCGTTGGCCGTGTTGCTGTTGTTGCTGGCGGGTGCGTCGCCGCCCCACTCCGAATCGTCAGCAGAGAACTCCACGCTGCCGTCGCCGTCCCAGCTCTCGGCCACACCGTCAACGCTGGGTTCGGTGTCGCTGCTGGTGTTGTCCACCGTGACTTCAGACATGCCGCCATCGAGCGATGGCACGTCGCGCACAGGCTCGGCCTCGTCATCGCGGGCCGGCGTGTCGGCTTTGTCGAGGCCGAACTCTTCACGCGGCGCTTCTTCGAATTCTTTGTCGAGGAACGGGTTTTCGTCGAGCATTTGCTCGATTTCTTGGCTCAGCTCCATGGTGGAGAGTTGGAGCAGACGGATCGATTGCTGCAACTGAGGCGTGAGCGCCAGATGCTGGGAGACGCGAAGTGAGAGACCTTGTTTCATCACATTCGGAAGTGCTCACCGAGATACACCCGGCGCACATCGGCGTTTTCCACAATTTCAGTCGGCGTGCCCTGCGCCAGCACACGGCCGTCGCTGATGATGCACGCGTGATCGCAAATGCCCAAGGTTTCGCGCACGTTGTGGTCGGTGATCAACACCCCCATGCCACGTGCTTTCAAGAAACCAATGATGCGTTGAATTTCAATCACCGCAATCGGATCGATACCAGCAAAAGGTTCATCCAACAAAATGAAACGCGGGTTGGTGGCCAAGGCGCGTGCAATTTCAACGCGACGGCGCTCACCGCCCGACAAAGCCACCGAAGGCGAGGCACGCAAGTGCTCGACACGCAACTCTTGCAGCAAGGACGTCAAGCGTTTTTCAATCTCGTCGTCGCCCAGTGGGTGCCCGTCTTTGTCGCGTTGCAACTCCAGCACCGCGCGCACGTTGTCTTCCACATTGAGTTTGCGAAAAATCGACGCCTCTTGCGGCAAATAACTCAAGCCCAAACGCGAGCGGCGGTGAATCGGCAAATGCTCGACGGCCTGACCGTCGATGGTGATCGTGCCGCCATCGGCACGCACCAAGCCCACGATCATGTAAAACGATGTGGTTTTACCGGCGCCGTTCGGACCCAACAAACCCACCACCTCGCCTTTGTTGACGGCAATGGAGACATCGTGCACCACCTTGCGGCTGCCATAGGACTTTTGCAAATGGCGCGCTTCTAAGCGGCTCACTGGCGCGTTGGTCGATGAGGTGGGAGACAGGGTGGCGATCACTTCTTGTCCAAGCTTGTGTTGCGTGGCGCCAGCGTGGCACGCACGCGGCCACCCGTGGCTTTGCTGCCATCGGCACTGCGCTGGCCATCGATGGTGAAGACGTCGGTGAGGTTTTCGTAGGTGATGAGTTTGCCTGTCATCTGATCGCCCAACACGGTGCCACGGTAGCGACGCACTTCGGCGTTGTCGATCAAACGCACACGGTCGGCTTTGCCGTCGTACTCGATGCGCAAACCTTCACCTTCCATGAACTCGTCCAAGCCTTCTCGCTTTTGACGAAAGAAGGCACGCTTGTTGGCTTCAGGAAGGATGATGCCGAACTGGTAACCGTCGGCGTCGGTGCGAATTTCAATGCGGTCACCGCGCATGACCATGGTGCCTTTGGTCAGCACCGCGCGGCCGCTGAAAACGCTGACTTGCTTCAACTCGTCATGCAACAAGTTGTCGGCCTCGATGTTCATGGGTTTGTCGCGATCCGCTTTTTCGGCGGACGCCGCTACCGGCACAACAGCCAGAAGCAACGCAAGCGACAGAGAGGCAAAAGAAGTCAAGGCACGAATATTGCTGTGTTTAATTGACGCGATTCTAACCATCGCACACAGCCTCAAACCGCGCCAAGGCGCGGCGGCGTGCAATTAACGTCCGCGACGCACTTCGCCGATCAGGAATTCGGCCACTTGCAAGGCGCGGTCCATGGTCTGCGTCAGCGAGCCATCGGTGTAGAAACGACCGGCGATGCCCAAAGAAGGCACGCCCTGCACCTTGAACGCCTCTTGCAGCTGCGTGGCGCGACGGGCTTTGGTGGCGACGCCAAAACTGTTGAAGGTCTCGGTGAACTTTTGTTCGGGCAAGCCGTTTTTGCCCGCCCAAGCGGCCAAAGCGGCCGCAGAGCTGAGTTGTTGACGCTCGGTGTGAATGGCATGAAAGAGTTTGCCGTGCATGGCGTCAACCACGCCCAGCGACTCGAACACGTAATAGGCACGTTGCTGCGCTTCAAAATCATCACGGAAGCGCACCGGCACGCGCTTGACCACCACGTCTTTGGGCGCGGCTTTGACCCATGACGCAAAACGCGGTTCGAACGCGTTGCAATGGGGGCAGCTGTACCAGAAGAACTCGATCAACTCGATCTTGCCTTCGCCCACTTCGGTGGGAATGCGCTTGTCCAGCGACAAATAGTCCACGCCCTCTTCAGGCTTTTTGCCTTGGGCTTGAGCGATCAAAGGCAGACCTGCCGCAGTGAGGGCGGCCAAAGAAAAATCACGACGTTTCATGCGAAGTCCTCAAAAAATCATCAACGCTGCACACGCACCATGGCGGAGTCGAGGTGTGCAGCCTCCAGCTTGGCGCGCACGCGCTCGGCATCGGCTTTGTCCATGGGGCCCACGCGCACGCGGTGGACCGTGCGTCCGCCTTGATCGCGCTCGCTGAGCTTGGCATCCAAGCCAAGCAAGGCCAGCTTGGCGCGCTGGGCTTCTGCCTCTTCCGCCGTGCGGTATGCACCGGCCTGTACAAAATAAATAAAGGGATCGGTGGTCGCCGCAGGCTTGGTCTCGGCAGGCTTGACGTCCACCACTTTGGCATCGACCACTTTGGGCTCTGCGGTCTTGGCTTTGGCCAAATCACCCAGCGGGTCCGCGCTCTTGGGGTCGACCTTGGTCGCCGCGTCGGGCTTGCGCTCGGCGGCTTTGGGGTCCAGCTTGGGTTCGGATTTGGGCTCAGGTTTGGGTTCGACAGCGGCGTCTTGTTCGTTGGACTTGCTGGCTTTTTTGCCATAGAGCGGAGCGTTCGGATCCCAGTCTTTGTTTTTCTTTTCTTCTGCCGCGTCTTGATCGGCCGAGCGAATTTGGCCTTTGTTCATGAACGGGATCGGCACTTTGGTGACGTACACGGCCACGCCCAACGCCACCGCCAAGCCCACCACCAAACCAATGATGAAGCCCACCAGGGTGCCACCGCGTTGCTGTTTCATGCTCAAAGTCTCCGGTCTCGTGTTCATCACATGCTGGCGGGGGCGGACACGCCCAACACCGCCAAGCCATTGTGCAGCACCTGCGCGGTGGCAGCCACCAGCGCCAAGCGGGCGTTCTTCACCACGTCGTCGTCCACCAAGATGCGCTCGGCATCGTAGTAGCTGTGGTAGCTGGCCGCGAGGTCGCGCAAGTAGAAGGTCACATCGTGCGGCGCAAAGTCGGCCGATGCGGCCGAAAGCATGGCGGGGTACTTGGCCAGTTGCAACATGAGGGCTTGAGCTTGCGGGCTATCCAACGCAGACAGGTCCACGTCTTTGAGCGTCGCCACATCGCCACCGTCTTTGTCGGCCCAGGCGCGCAGCACCGAGCAAATGCGGGCGTGCGCGTATTGCACGTAGTACACGGGGTTGTCGTTGTTCTTTTGCACGGCCAAGTCCACGTCAAAGGTGTACTCGGTGTCGGGCTTGCGTGAGAGGAGGAAGAAGCGCACCGCGTCTTTGCTGGTCCACTCGATCAAATCGCGCAAGGTCACGTAGCTGCCAGCGCGCTTAGAAATTTTGACCTCTTCGCCGCCGCGCATCACGCGCACCATGGTGTGCAACACGTAGTCAGGGTAGCCCTCAGGAATGCCCACATTCGCCGCTTGCAAGCCAGCGCGCACACGGGCAATCGTGCCGTGGTGGTCGGTGCCTTGGATGTTCACCACCTTGGTGAAACCGCGCTCCCACTTGGTGATGTGGTACGCCACGTCGGGCACAAAGTAGGTGTACGTGCCGTCCGTCTTTTTCATCACACGGTCTTTGTCGTCGCCATAGTCGGTGGACTTGAGCCACAAGGCGCCATCTTGCTCGTAGGTTTTGCCAGCGGCTTGCAAGCGGCTCACGGCATCGGCCACTTTGCCGCTGGTGTACAGGCTGCTCTCGAGGTAGTAGTTGTCGAACTTGACGTCAAAGGCTTTCAAGTCGAGGTCTTGCTCGTGGCGCAGGTAGGCCACGGCAAATTCGCGCATGCCGTCAACATCGTTCACATCGCCGCTGGCGGTGAATTCGCGGTCGTCGGACTTGACAGTTTTGCCCGCCAAGAAATCGGTGGCGATGTCTTGGATGTAGTCACCGTTGTAAAACGCTTTGCTCTCTGGGTTCTCGGGGTCAACCGGCCAGCTGGCGTCGCCTGGCTTGATGCCTTGGGCGCGAAAGTGCGTGCTCTTGGCCAAGGTGTTGATTTGCACGCCCGCGTCGTTGTAATAAAACTCGCGGTACACATTGAAGCCTTGCGTGGCAAACAAATTACAAATCGCATCACCCAGCGCGGCTTGTCGGCCGTGGCCCACGTGCAACGGGCCGGTGGGGTTGGCTGACACAAACTCCACCAACACGCGCTGGCCGTTGTCAGCTTGGAAGCCAAATTGTTCTTTAGCAGCCAACACCTCGCGCACGATTTGTTGCTTGGCTAAAGGCTTCAAACGGATGTTGATGAAGCCGGGGCCAGCGATTTCGATGTCTTGCACCCACTGTTGGTACACGGGCGCCGCCAACAGCGCATCGCGCAGCTGTTCGCCGAGTTGACGGGGGTTGAGTTTGAGGGGCTTGGCCAACTGCATGGCCGCGGTGATGGCATAGTCGCCATGCGCGGCGACCTTGGGCGATTCAAAAGCGGCCTTGTTGCCGGAACCGGGCAACAAACCGTCGAGGGCTTGGCTCAGGGCGGCCAGCAATTCTTGTTTAACTTGGAGCATAGAGAGATTTTACGGGGCGGGCCTGCAATTCAGGGGTCGGCAGATTTTTTGGCATGATCTACCCATGCGCGACGCCCACGACCTCACCCCCTCCGACCGTTTTCAATACACCCCCACCCTGTCGTGCGTCATGCCCGCCTACAACGAGGGCAAAAACTTGGGCACCTTGGTGCCCAAAGTGTTGTCCGCGTTACAAGCCTTGGGCTCGCAAGTCGAGATCGTGCTCGTCAATGACGGCAGCCGGGACGACACTGCGCAGGTCATTCAAGCCTTATGCGCTTTGCACCGCGAAGTGGTGGGCATCAATTTGTCGCGTAACTTTGGCAAAGAAGCCGCACTCACCGCTGGCATTGATGCTGCCCGCGGCGAAGTGGTGGTGCTGATGGACTCTGATGGCCAACACCCCGTGTCGCTGGTGACCGAGATGGTGCAACGCTGGCGCGAGGGCTCCGACGTGGTGTACGCCATTCGCCGCACACGCGACGATCAATCGGCCTTGCATGCAGGTCTGACAGGTATGTTTTACAAACTCATCAACATGGGCAACCGCGTGAAGATTCCAGCCCATGCGGGCGACTTCCGCCTGATGGACCGCCGTGTGGTCGACGCCCTCAAAGCGCTGCCCGAACGCAACCGCTTCATGAAAGGCTTGTACGCCTGGGTGGGCTTTGCCAGCACCGCCATCGACTACGAACCCTTGCCACGCGCCGCAGGTGAAAGCAGCTTTGGCTTGCGCGGCTCGTTTGCGTTGGCACTCACCGGCGTGTTGGCTTTTTCCATCGCGCCGCTGCGGGCCTTGACCATGCTGGGCTTGTTGCTCGCGAGCATTGCGCTGGGCTACGGCGCTTGGGTGGTGGCCGAGTATTTCATGTGGGGCATTGACGTGCCGGGCTATGCCACCTTGGTGGTAGGCCTGATGTTTTTCAGCGGCATTCAGCTGCTGTCCATCGGCATCTTGGCCGAGTACGTGGGCCGCATTTATGAAGAAGTCAAACAACGCCCCATGTATTTGGTGAGCCACCACTGGGGCACAGGCTTGGCATTGGCACCCGCGGCCAAAGCCCCTGCACAGCAACCCGCCAAAGACGCTGACATCGAAGTGCCGGTCTGAGCCATGCGCACCGGGTTTTGGTTCTTGTTGGTGGGCTCGTCTGCGGCGCTCACGCACATGGCGGTGTTTGCGCTGGTGGCACCCTACCTTTTGCCTGAGCTCGCGAACGCCGCTGGGTTTGGCGTGGCCTTTGTGGTGAGCTTTGCCGGCCACCGACGTCTGAGTTTTCAGGATGCAGACACCTCGCTTTGGCAAAGCTTCAAACGTTTTGGTGTGACGGCATTGGCGGGCTTTGCCGCCAATGAGTTGATGTTTGTGCTGCTGCTGCGCGTGTTCGATGTGCCGAACCTGCTGGCGCTGTTCATCGCGCTGGTGTTTGCCTCAGCGCAAACGTTTGTGCTCAGTCGTTTTTGGGCGTTCCGCCGCAAGCGCGGCTAGGGTCACGCGCTGCATCTCCTGCGGCGCTTCGGTACAAGGTCCACGCTTGCCCTGCGAACACGGGGACAAAACCTTCGTGGTGCTCGGCACTCAAAGTGGTCGATGTCTTGGGTGCCAAGACCCAGGCACGTGGCTCTTTTTTCAAGCTGTCCAAGCGCGTCAAGGGCACCAAGTTGCGAGCGGCTTGGGCATCGAAATCTGCACCTTCAAAGAGTTCGCGACGCCAGTTGTCGCCTGCTGTGCGACGCAAAATTTCCCAGTCTTGCATCACTTCGACGGGCTGCTTGAGTTGGGCGTAAAAAGGCAAGTCGTAGGGATATTCATCGACCACCGCCACCACGTCCGTGGGCTTGACCTCGCAGGCCAACACAGCCGCCACATCGACGCTGCTGTGCTGCAGGGTGTACCGCGCCGCGACCCAATTGGCCGCACAGGCAATGACGACGGCCACGCTCACCGTGCTCACAAAAGCACGTGGCGCCCAGGTGTGCATGGTCATGCGACGCTGCCACCACAAGGCAGCGAGCAAGGCCAAAGGCGGCATGACGGGCAAGGCATAGCCAATGAGTTTGGAGTTCGGAATGGAGAAGAAGCCCAAGATAGCCACCACCCAAATCCAGCACAAAGCCACCCCATGTGGGTGAACCTCTACCGCCGCAGAAGTGTCGATGGCCAAGGGACGCATGCGCTGCCACACGCGCTGCACCGCATCGGTCAACACCAAGAACACCCACGGAAACATCAACACAGCAACAGCCACACCGTAAAACCACCAAGGCCGCGCGTTGTTGAACGTGGTGGCGGTGTAGCGACCAAACTGGTGCTTGCCAAACATGTAAGCCAGCATGTCGGGATGCTCACGGGCGGCCAGCACAAACCAAGGCAGCGCCAAGGCCATAAACAACAACACGCCACTCACCCAAGGCAGGGACCACACCTTGCGCCACTGGCGTGTCCAGGTGATCCACAGCACCAGCACCAAACCGGGCAACAGCAAACCGATCAAGCCTTTGCTCAGAACGCCCAGCGCACAGGCCACAAAACCGGCACGCGCCCATCCGGCATGCACGCCTGGGTCATGCATCAAAGCCCGTGCGAAACACCAAATGGCCACGCTCATCCAAGTTGCCACCATCATGTCGTGGTTCACGTATTGACCGCCAATCAGAAACGCCAAGCTGCTGCCCAAGATCCAGGCGGCGCGACGTGCCACATCACCCCCCGCAAGATGACGTGCGCACACGAACAACAAGGCCCACATCAAACACGCGTGTGCCGCGACCACGCAACGTGCGGCCCAAGGTGTGACACCAAACACAGCCATGGACGCGGCTTCGAACCAATACAGCAGCGGTGGTTTGTGAAAGAACGGAATGCCATCCAAACGCGGCGTGAGCCAATCCCCACTCACCCACATCCAGCGGCCAACATCGGCGTAGCGCCCCTCGTCGGGCAAAGCCAAGGGACGCAAAGCCGCCAAGACCAACAGCAAGAGCGGCAGCACGCACAAGCCCCAGGTGCGCCAGCGAGAAGAAGAGGATGAAGGGGTCATGTGGATATTTCTGAAGCGCGCACCAAACGCACACGGGCATCACGCAGATGTTGCACAAAGTCGTCGCTGGCCAGGTAAGCAAATTCACGCGCACGGGCCGGACCAATCGCGTCATCGGCCTGCGCCGACAACGCAGGATGACACATGATGATGGAAGGCCCATTGGCAAGGGGCGCATCACGCAGCCAGACTTGCATGTGCTGGGCGTAATCGGCCAAATTGCCATCAAAGCCATACGCCCCCAACAGCGGTGAGACCACCGGCCACCTCTGCTGCTGCGCCCAGCGCTGCAAGCTGTCAGCACCCATGCGCGAAATGATCTGGCTCTTGAGGCCCGGCTGCGCCACCTGAGACACACGCAGCCAAGGACGCTGGGAGGTTGCGCCATAGCGACGCGTCAGCACCTCCATCAAAGGCTCGCGCAAACCGGCAAACTGTTGGATGTGTTGATGCCCATCGACATGATCGGGCGGAGCGTGCCAATGGGTTTCAAAGGCATCGAGCTGACGCTCGATTTCGTCGCACACTGCCTGTTTGTCAAAACCGCCCACGCATGAACGCCACATGATGCGTCCCAAGCTTGCCCCAAAGCCGGCTTGCTGCGCGAAGCTGCTGGTCCAGTCCAAATGCAAGCCCACGTCCAAACGGTCGCGCACATCGCGCAATGCCACGGCGTCTTGCGCCCAGGTTGGCGAGCGCGTCATCACACTGGTTGCGCTCAAGCGTCCCAAAAACGCCAAGGCCACGATGCCTTGCGAGACGGGGGCGTTCAATGCGTAATCGTCCGCGCACAGCACGACCGACTTGATGGGCTCGTGCGTCATGCGCCCGTGCTCCAGTAGTTGGCGTGGCCGTAGTGGTCTTTGAGAAAGTCAATCCACAAGCGCAAGCGCAAAGGCAAATGCTTGCGTTGCGAGAACACGGCATAAATGCCGTTGGGGGGAGCGGCGAACTCTTCCAGCAAGGGCACAAGTTGGCCGCTTTTGACTTCGGCTTCGACCTCCCACGTGCTGCGCCACGCAATGCCGTAACCTGCCAGACACCAGTCGTGCAGCACTTGACCATCGGAACAATCCATCGGGCCGCTGGGGCGCAAATGGATCACCTCGTGATGACCTTGTGCGTTGGCCACGCGAAATGCCCAGCCACGGGTTTGCGAGGCGTCGCTTGACAAGGTCAAGCATCTGAAACGCATCAATTCGTTGGGGGACTGGGGTGTGCCATAGCGTTTCAAGAACTCAGGGGTGGCCACACACAAGCGTCGGTTGTCGGCCATGCGCACGCTGACCAAAGAGGAGTCGGGCAAGTCACCCACACGCACCGCACAGTCAAAGCCTTCGGCCGCCAAGTCGACCACGCGGTCGCTGAGGTTGAGCGACACCGTGACATCCGGATGCATCAAATGGAATTTCGGCACCAAGGGCGCCACATGGCGACGGCCAAACCCGGCTGGCGCCGTGATGCGCAAATGCCCGCTGGCCTTCAAGCCGCCCGCGCTGACGCTGGCCTCGGCATTGGCCACATCGCCCAGCAGTCGCTGGCAGTCCTCTAAAAAAGCAGTGCCTTCATGGGTGAGCGTGATGCGTCGGGTGGTGCGCACCAAGAGCTTGACGCCCAAGTGCGCTTCCAAGCTGTCGAGGCGACGTCCCATGATGGCGGGGGCTACGCCCTCCGCTTTGGCGGCGGCCGTTAAGCTGCCCTTTTGGGCCACCGACACAAAGGACTCAAAGGCTTTGAGTTTGTCCATCCGGCGATTATCCCCTGCGCTCCCTGTCGGGCACAGCACCTAAACTTGGGGGATGAACAACACCTCTCCTGCTTTTCGTCCCACCTGGACCGCACGCACCGTCACCCGCTTAGAGCATCTGGCTCCGGTTTGGTTTGTGTTGGTCATGGGCTGGTGTGGCTTGGCCACCGCGTGGCTGCGCGCCACCGAGTCATTGGGCGACATGGCCCTCGGCCTGGGTCTGGTGTGTGCTTTGTTTGCTGCGTTGATTTTTGGCCTCTTGTGTCTCGCATGCCTTGTGCGCTTGCATGTGCATCCGCACGCTGTGCAAGCCGATTTGAAGCATCCCGTGCGTCACGCCTTCATGGCGACATTGCCCATTTCATTGATGCTCATTGCCACCTTGGGCGTGAGTTTATTTTGGGGCACGTCAGCCCTGCTGGACGTGGTTTTGCGCGCCATGTGGTGCGCAGGTTCGCTGCTGGAATTGGCGGCCACCGTGTGGGTGTTGGGCCGTTGGCTGCGCCCCAAAGAAGAAGGTGGCTTGCAATGGGCCACGTTCACGCCCGTGCTGTTTATTCCCGTTGTGGGCAATGTGCTCGCGCCTTTGGGCGGTGTGCCCATGGGGCTGGGCGCTTGGGCCACGGCGCAATTTGGCATCGGCGTGCTGTTGTGGCCGGTGCTGCAAACCTTGATGGTGGTGCGTCTGGTGCAAGCCGGACCTTTGCCTGCACGCATGAGTCCGTCGCTGTTCATCATGATCGTGCCGCCGTCCATCATCGGCTTGGACTTGGTTCAACTCGACGCGCCCCTCTCGCTGGTGTGGGCCGTGTGGGGCATGGGCTTGTTTTTCTTGTTGTGGGTGTTGACACAACTCGAGGCCATTCGCTCCCAGCCTTTTGGCATGGCGCATTGGGGCATGAGCTTCCCATTGGCGGCCTTCACCGCACTCACACTGCGACTGGCGCAAACCCCCGACGGCCGCTGGCTGCAAATGCCCGCTACGCTGATGCTGGCCATCACCTCATTGGTGATTTTGGGCCTCACGCTGGGCACGTGGCGCGGGTTGCGTCATGGCGGCTTGCTGGCGCCTGAAAACTGATTAGGCATGTATTTGTCACGACTCCACGAAAATTCAAGATGCAATCAAACCTTAGGCTTCCCCTAAGATTCGTCTTGAATTCCCTTTTTGCCATTTGTTTTGTTTTCTAAGAGAGATTTCCTCATGACCCAATCCCCCACCAAACGCACGCCAGTTCACAGCCTGCAAGTCGCGAGCAATTTGTATCGCTTCATCGAGACCAAAGTGTTGCCCGACACCGGGGTGAGCAGCGAGAAATTCTGGCAAGGTTTTGACGCCATCGTGCAAGACCTGGCCCCCAAGAACATCGCGTTGTTGGCCGAGCGCGATCGCATTCAATTGGAAATGGATGCCTGGCACAGCCACAACCCAGGCCCGATCAAGAACATGAAGGCGTACCGCAAGTTCTTGGAAAAAATCGGCTACCTCGTGCCTCAGCCTGCCAACGTCAAAGCCACCACCAAAAACGTGGACGCCGAGTTGGCCCTGCAAGCTGGCCCTCAACTGGTGGTGCCGGTGTTGAACGCACGCTACGCCCTGAACGCTGCCAACGCACGTTGGGGCTCCTTGTATGACGCGCTGTACGGCACCGACGCGATTGCCGAAACCGGTGGCGCCGAAAAAGGCAAAGGCTACAACCCTGTGCGCGGCGCCAAAGTGATTGAGTACGCACGCTATGTGCTGGACCGCACCGCGCCTCTGAAGAGCGGCTCGCACATCGACTCGACCGGCTACACCGTGGTCAATGGCGAGTTGGTGGTGTCTTTGAAGAACGGCAAGACCACCCAATTGGCCAAGGCTGCGCAATTCGTGGGCTTCCAAGGCAAGGCGGCGGCACCTTCTTCTGTGCTGTTGCAACACAACGGGTTGCACCTGGACATTCAAATCAACCGCAACACGCCCATCGGCGCGTCTGACGCCGCAGGCGTGAGCGACCTGATCGTCGAAGCCGCCTTGTCCACCATCTTGGACTTGGAAGACTCCGTGGCCGTGGTGGATGCCGACGACAAAGTGTTGGCTTATGGCAATTGGTTGGGCATCGTCAAAGGCACCTTGACCGAATCGGTCGAGAAAAACGGCAAGACCTTCACCCGTGGCTTGAACGCAGACCGCGAGTACACCGGCAAAGACGGCCAGCCCGTCAAGTTGCACGGCCGCTCCTTGCTGTTCTTGCGCAACGTGGGCCACTTGATGACCAACCCCGCCATTCTGTACACCGGCAAAGACGGTGCCACACACGAAATCCCAGAGGGCATCATGGATGCGGTGATCACCACCGCCATCGCACTGCACGACTTGCAAGGCCACGGCAAAAAAGGCATTCGCAACTCGCGTACGGGTTCGGTCTACATCGTCAAACCCAAAATGCACGGCCCTGCCGAAGTGGCCTTTGCCGCTGAGTTGTTTGGTCGCGTGGAGAAGGTCTTGGGCTTGGCGGACAGCACCGTCAAGCTGGGCATCATGGACGAAGAGCGCCGCACCAGCGTGAACTTGAAGGCCTGTATCGCTGCGGCTGCCAGCCGCGTGGCGTTCATCAACACCGGCTTCTTGGACCGCACCGGCGACGAAATGCACACCGCCATGTACGCGGGCCCCATGATGCGCAAGGGCGACATGAAGTCCAGCGCGTGGATCCAAGCCTACGAGAAGAACAACGTGTTGGTCGGCCTGTCATGCGGTTTGCGCGGCAAGGCGCAAATTGGCAAAGGCATGTGGGCCATGCCCGATTTGATGGCTGAAATGTTGAAGCAAAAAATTGGTCACCCCAAAGCCGGTGCCAACACCGCGTGGGTGCCCAGCCCAACAGCCGCTGTGCTGCACGCCATGCACTACCACCAAGTCAAGGTGACCGATGTGCAAAAAGAGTTGGAAAAGATCGACTACAACAAAGTGCGTGACAGCCTGTTGAACGACTTGCTGCAAGTGCCCGTAGTTGCCAAGCCCAAGTGGAACGCCGCCGAGAAACAACAAGAGTTGGACAACAACGTGCAAGGCATCTTGGGCTACGTGGTGCGCTGGATTGACCAAGGCGTGGGTTGCTCGAAAGTGCCCGACATCCACAACGTGGGCTTGATGGAAGACCGCGCCACCCTGCGCATTTCCAGCCAGCACATCGCCAACTGGTTGCACCACGGTGTGGTCACCCCCGCCGAAGTGAAAGCCACGTTCAAGCGCATGGCCTCGGTGGTGGACAAGCAAAACGCAGGCGACCCGCTGTACCAAAAAATGGCCGGCCGCTTCAGCAGTGGCGCAGCCTACCAAGCGGCACTCGACTTGGTCTTCAAAGGCAAAGAGCAGCCTAGCGGCTACACCGAACCTTTGCTGCACGCATGGCGCTTGAAAGTCAAGGCCGGTGCTGCGTAATTTGCACTGCACTTGATCTTGATGAAACGGCTCCTTCGGGAGCCGTTTTTTTTGCGCCAACAAACTATCATTCAGAAATGACCCAAACTTTTGCACACACCCTGATCCGTTTTGCACTTCGCACCTTGGCGGGATTGGTCCTGACCCTCACGCTTGCTGTCGGCTTGTACCTGCTGTTCGCCTACCACTTCACCTACTCCAAAGGCGAGAGCGTGGGCTATGTGCAAAAACTGTCCTACAAGGGATGGATTTGCAAGACATGGGAAGGCGAGCAAATCCGAGCCCTGGCGGTGATCCCCGCGATTCCTGAGAAGTTTGAATTCACGGTCCGCGATGTCGCGATTGCCGATCAGCTCAACGCCAGCATCGGCAAAAAAGTGGTCTTGGAATACGAACAGCACAAAGGCCTGCCCGAATGCTTTGGTGAGACACAGCACTTTGTGGTCGCCGTGCGTCCTGCGCCTGGCGAATAAATCTCTACACACTGCAGCGGTGTGCCGTGGCCTGGCAGCCTGGGTTGGCTTGCCTCGCTACACTCAGACGTATGCCCACGCCAACGTCCACCGCACCTGACGCCTGCGCTTGCCCCTTGTGCGGCAAGCCCAATCTGTGCGCCATGGAAATCGCACAAGCCAGCGGTCAAGCGGCAAACACCTGCTGGTGTGTGGACGTGAAGTTCTCGGCCGAATTGCTTGCCCGCGTCCCTGCCCATGCACAACGCAAAGCATGCATTTGCCAGGCCTGCGCACACAGCGCCCCCTCACAGAGCCCCACCCCATGAGCGAAGAAGCAGGATCTCTCGCCGAACTGCAAAGCCGCTACGGCACGCGCCATCGCTGGCTGTTGCTGGTGACGGTGATGATCGGCTCGATGGCCGCCATCATTTCATCGACCATCATGAACGTGGGCATCCCTGACATGAGTTTGCAATTTGGCATTGGCCAAGAGCGGGCGCAATGGGTGAGCTCGAGCTTCATGGTGGCGATGACGGTGTCGATGTTGACCACCCCATGGTTGCTGGTGCGCTTTGGCTATCGCCGCACGTTCATGGGCTGCATGTGGCTCCTGATGACGGCAGGCATGGCAGGTGGCGTGTCGACCGACTACAACTTGGTGCTGGTGGCACGCGTGGCCGAAGGCTTGGCGGCGGGTGTGGTGCAACCCATTCCCGCCATCATCATCTTGCGTGCGTTTGATACCTCCGAGCAAGGCCGCGCGAACAGCTTTTTCGGCATGGGCGTGGTGCTGGCACCGGCCATTGGCCCCAGCATTGGCGGCTTGCTGGTCGATTGGATGGGCTGGCGTTCCTTGTTTTTCATGGTGGTGCCGTTCTGCTTGGGCTCGATGTGGATGGCCCTGCGCTACGTGCCCACCACCGCCCCCGGCGGCGTGAGCGCCAACCTCGGCAAACCCAGCCTGGACGTCGGCGGCTTGACCTTGGCCACCTTGGGCACCTTGTGCTTGCTCAATGGATTGGTCACCTTGCATGGCGGCCAAACCGGTTTGGCCACAGGCCTGATCGGCGTTGCATTGGCCTGCTTCGTGGGCTTCGTGGCCTGGCAGCGTTACCAAGCGGCGCAAGGCGGTTTGCCCTTGATGAATTTGGCCTTGTTCAGCCACCGCACGTTTGCGATGGGCACCTTGGTCGCCTTCACTTATGGCATTGCTTTGTTTGGCTCCACGTATTTGATTCCCGTCTATTTGCAATTGGGTCTGGGGCTGTCGCCCAGCCATGTGGGCACCTTGATGCTGCCCGCAGGTCTGGTCCTGGCGGTCACGATTGCCGTGGTGGGGCGCTACTCCAGCACGCATCCCACCCACCTCTTGGTCAGTGTTGGCTTGACCTTGCTCTCGCTGTCCTTCGCGCTGATGTGCATCGTCAATTTGCAAACTGCGCTGTGGGTGTTGGTGGCCTTGGCCATTTTGGGACGGATTGGTTTGGGCTTTGTGTTGCCTTCGCTCAACATCGGCGCCATGCGTTCACTGGACAAACAAATGATTCCCCAAGGGGCCAGTGCCATCAACTTCTTGCGCATGTTGGGCGGTGCAACAGGGGTGAGTTTGTGCGGCATCTTGCTGGAGTGGCGCTTGAGCGCGCATGGCGACAGCTTGACCAACGTCGTCACCTCGCCCGCACGATTGGCTGCCTTTGACGAAGTCTTTTTGATGCTCGCGGCTACTTGCTCGCTGGCCTTGCTGGCAGCATGGCAAATTCGTGAAGCGCCGCATCACACCCGCGCTTAACTTTTTGAACGGCCTCCCATGTGTCAATTGCTCGGACTCAACTGCAAAAACCCCACGGATGCGACCTTCAGCTTCACAGGATTCGCGCAACGTGCTGGCGTGACCGACCACCATGCCGATGGCTGGGGCATCGCGTTCTTTGAAGGCTCAGCACAAGACCGTGGCTTGCGTCACTTCATCGACCATTTGCCGGCCAGCACATCGCCTGTGGCCGAGCTGATTCGCAAGTACCCGATCAAAAGCCGCAATGTGATCTCGCACATTCGCAAAGCCACGCAAGGTGTGGTGTCACTTGAAAACTGCCACCCCTTTGTGCGTGAGCTGTGGGGACGCTATTGGGTGTTCGCACACAACGGCAACTTAGAAAACTACACCCCACGTTTGCACGGCAATTTCAAACCTGTGGGGCAAACCGACAGCGAGCAAGCGTTTTGTTGGTTGATGCAAGAGCTGGCTAAATCACACGCCAGCGTGCCCTCGGTGCCAGAGCTCACCCTGACCTTGCGTGAGTTGGTGCCACAGATCGCGAAGTTCGGGACTTTCAATTTCTTGCTCTCGAACGGGCAAGCTTTGTGGGCGCATGCATCGACGAATCTTTGCTACATCGAACGCAAACATCCGTTTGCCACGGCCACCTTGAGCGACCAAGAGATGAGCATCAACTTTGCAGAATATGCCTCGCCCGACGATCGCGTCGCTGTGGTGGTGACGGCGCCACTCACCACCAACGAGGTGTGGACACCTTTTCTGCCCGGAGAGTTGAAGGTGTTTGTCGACGGAGAAGTCGTGAAGGCTTAGTTAGGCCGCTGCGGCCTCAAGCGCATCGATGAACATCGCGGCCACATCGAAGCCAGTTTGGTCAAAGATTTCTTGGAAGCAGGTCGGGCTGGTGACGTTGACTTCGGTCAAGCAGTCACCAATCACATCCAAACCCACCAACAGCAAGCCACGTTGCGCAAGGAGGGGGCCTAGGGCCTCGGCAATTTCTTGGTCGCGTGCAGAGATGGCCTGTGCCACACCTTTGCCGCCGGCGGCCAAGTTGCCACGGACTTCACCGCCTTGCGGGATACGGGCCAAGCAATACGGGACAACCTTGCCACCGATGACGAGCACGCGCTTGTCGCCCTTGTCGATGGCGGGAATGAACTTTTGCACCATCACGGTTTGGGCGCCGTCACGGTTGAGGGTTTCGATAATGGCACCGAGATTCAAGCCATCGTCTTTGACGCGGAAGATGCCCATGCCCCCCATGCCATCCAGCGGCTTCAAGATGATGTCGCGGTGCTGGGCATGAAAGTCACGCACCGCTTGCGGGTCACGCGTGACCAAGGTCGGGCTGATGAATTGCGAGAACTCCAGAATCGCCAACTTCTCGGGGTGATCACGCAATGCACGGGGCTTGTTAAAAACCTTGGCCCCCTCACGCTCGGCTTGTTCCAGCAAATGCGTGGCGTAGAAGTACTCGCTGTCAAAAGGCGGGTCTTTGCGCATGACCACCGCGTCGCACGCGCTCAAGGCCATGTGCGCGTCCACGCCTTGCACCTCGAACCACGCATCGGCTTGGCCCGTCAGGTGCACGCGCTGCACACGTGCGGTCACGCGTTGTCCGCTTTGCCACACGATGTCTTGCGGCTCACACGCCAAGACTTGGTGGCCACGACGTTGCGCTTCACGCATCATCGCGAAGGTGGTGTCTTTGTAGATTTTGAAAGACGACAGCGGATCAGCGACAAACAGAATGTGCATGGTTCAAATCTCGATCTTGCTGCCCAACTCCACCACGGAGTTGCTAGGCAGGTTCAAGAAGTCTGCGGCTGAACTGGCATTAAGGTGCATCTGGGCGAACAGCTTTTCACGCCACTGCGCCATGCCTGTGCCAATGGTGGGCACGATGCTGTCGCGCGACAAGAAGTAGCTGGTGGTCATGGGGCTGACTTCACAACCCATGCCACGCAAATGCGTCAAAGCGCCCGGCACATCGGGATCGTCTTTGAAACCATAGTGAATGACGACTTGCCAGCAATCGTTGCCCAAGGGCGTGATCTCTAAGCGTTCGCTGGCGTCAATCCATGGCACTTCATGGTTTTGCACGTTCACGAACAAGTTTTGCTGGTGCAGCACTTTGTTGTGCTTCAAGTTATGCAGCATGGCATTGGGGACCGAGCCTTTGCCTGTGGTCAGGAACACGGCCGTGCCCTCCACACGGGTGGGTGGCGACAAGAACACCGCTTCCAAAAAGCTGCTCAAGTCCAAAGCGTCTTCCTTGCGCTTCTCGGCCAAGATTCCTCGACCATCACGCCAGGTGAGCATGAGCATCATGATGATCGATGCAATCAGTAAGGGGAACCAACCGCCTTCAAACAGCTTCAGCAAGTTCGAAGCCCAGAACACCACATCGACCATGAAGAAGAAACCTGTGGCGGCCAAGCACAACCACAGCGGGTATTTCCAACCGTAGCGAATCACAAAGAAGGTCAACACGGTGGTGATCAGCATGTCGGTACAAACGGCAATGCCGTAGGCCGCTGCCAAATTGCTGGACGACTTGAACATCATCACCGCCAACACGATGACCGCAAACAAACCCCAGTTCACAAAGGGAATGTAGATTTGACCGGTGTCTTTCACGCTGGTGTGCAGCACTTGCAAGCGTGGCAAAAAGCCCAGCTGCACCACTTGCTTGGTCACACTGAACGCGCCAGAGATCAAGGCTTGCGATGCAATCACCGTCGCGGCCGTGGCCAAAATGACCAACGGCAACAACAACCATTCCGGAGCCATGTTGAAGAAGGGGTTGGCCACTGCATCGGGCTCATTGAGCAGCAGAGCACCTTGACCGAAATAGTTCAGCGTCAAAGCCGGCATGACCACTGAGAACCATGCCAAGCGAATTGGCTTTTTACCAAAGTGACCCATGTCGGCGTACAGGGCTTCACCCCCTGTCACGCACAACACCACCGCACCCAAAATCAAAAAGGTCACTTCGGGTTCTGTGATGATGAAGCGGATGGCATGGTGCGGACTGATGGCCCACAAAATTTCAGGGTGCGATGCAATGTGGTACAGGCCTAAAGCGGCAATCGCGATGAACCAAATCACCGTGATGGGACCGAAGAACTTGCCGATACCGCTGGTGCCTCGCTTTTGCACCGCGAACAAGCCAAACAAAATCACGATGGTGAGCGGAATCACATACTTCTTAAAGGCTGGCGAAATCACTTCCAAACCTTCGACCGCGGAGAGCACCGAAATCGCAGGGGTGATCACACCGTCGCCATAAAACAGACAGGTTCCAAAAATGCCCACAATCAGCATGCGATGGCGCAGCACGGGACGGTCTTTGACCGCCATCGATGCCAGGGCCAGCATCGCCACCAAACCACCTTCACCGTGGTTGTCCGCACGCAGCACCAGGGCCACGTACTTGAGCGACACGATGATGGTGAGCGTCCAGAAGAAGATCGACAAAATGCCATAGATGTTGTCTGGCGTGAATTGCACATGGCCAGAGCCAAACACCTCTTTCATCGCATACAAGACGCTGGTACCAATGTCACCGTACACAACGCCAATGGCGCCAAGAGTCAGCGCCGCAAGCGACGATTTAGCATGTTGTTCCATCAAAGACCTCAGTCGTAATTCTCAGCTTCGGGATCGGTCGCTTCAAGTTCATAACTCGCGGCCAACATGGCAAGACGTCCGATGACGCCATACATGTAAAAGCGGTTGGGGGTGCTTGCACCCGGTTTCATGCCGGGTTGCGGTGTGTGCGCGCTTTGCTCGAAAGCCAAGGGCACAAAGCTCGCGCCGGGCGCGTTCAAGTTTTCGTCCACGCCACGGTCGGCATGCACGCGGTAGAAACCGCCCACCACATAACGGTCCATCATGTAGACCACAGGTTCGGCCACCGCATCGTTCAAGCGTTCGTGCGTGAGCACGCCTTCTTGGATGATGACTTGGTTCACCTCTTGGCCATCTTTGACCACGCTCATTTTGTTGCGCGTTTTGCGGTTGACCACATCGAGGTCTTTGACATCGCGCACGGTCATGATGCCCATGCCGTAGGTGCCGTTGTCGGCCTTGACGATGACAAATGGTTTTTCGTTGATGCCGTACTCTTTGTATTTGCGCTTGATCTTGGTGAGCAAGGCATCCACATTGGTCTTCAGGCATTCCATGCCTGTGCCTTCGGCGAAGTTGACTTCGCCGCACTGGTTGAACATGGGGTTGATGAGCCATGGGTCGATGCCCAGCAACTTGCCAAAACGCTTGGCGACCTCTTCGTAGCACTCAAAGTGTTTGCTCTTGCGGCGCACGCTCCAACCCGCATGCAGCGGCGGCAACAAATGCTGCTCATGCAAGTCTTCCAAGATGCCGGGAATGCCTGCGCTCAAATCGTTGTTGAGCAAGATGGTGCAAGGGTCAAAGTCTTTGAGCCCCAGGCGACGCTTGCCACGAATTACCGGTTCCAGCGTGACGCTGTCGCCATTGGGCAAGTCGATGGTGGTGTTCTCTTTGATCTCGGGGTTGATCGAGCCCACGCGCACATTCAAACCCGCCATGTGGAAGATGCGCTGCAACTGCGCCACGTTCGACAAATAGAACGTATTGCGCGTGTGGTTCTCAGGAATCAACAGCAGGTTGCGCGCTTCAGGGCAGATCTTCTCAATCGCGGCCATGGCAGCTTGCACGGCCAGAGGCAGCATCTCGGGCGTGAGGTTGTTCCAGCCGCCGGGGTAGAGGTTGGTGTCGACCGGTGCGAGCTTGAAGCCGGCATTGCGAATGTCCACCGAGGTGTAGAACGGCGGCGTGTGCTCCATCCACTCCAGACGAAACCAGCGCTCAATGGCGGGCATGGAGTCAAGGATGCGTTGTTCGAGTTCGTTGATCGGCCCCGTCAGGGCCGTGATGAGATGGGGAACCATGGTGTCCTTTAGGTGGAGGGCAATTCTAGGACGTTGGGATGACAGCGCCGAGTACAAGCGCGACGCTGTCGCAGATTGGACTCAGACCCGAATTTCGCCTTGGCCCAACACCACGTATTTGAGCGAGGTCAGGCCTTCAATGCCGACTGGGCCGCGGGCATGGAATTTGTCTGTCGAAATGCCTATTTCTGCGCCCAAACCGTATTCAAAACCATCCGCAAATCGGGTGCTGGCATTGACCATCACGCTGGACGAGTCCACTTCGCGCAAAAAGCGCTGGGCATGCATGTGGTCGCGCGTGAGGATGGATTCGGTGTGGTGGCTCGAATAGTGGTTGATGTGGGCAATGGCCGCGTCCAAACCGTCCACCACTTTGACGCTGATGATGGGGCCTAGATATTCTTCAAACCAGTCTTGCTCGGTCGCGTCTTTGAGGTTGGCACCTTTGACCTGTGTGAGGATGGCTTTGGCCTCTGGGCAGCAGCGCATTTCTACGCCTTTGGCCGCGTAGATGGCCCCGATTTTTGGCAAAAACTCAGCGGCCACACCACGTGCCACCACCAAACTTTCGCTGGCGTTGCAAGGGCTGTATTTTTGGGTTTTGGCGTTGTCTGCCACAGTCACGGCCATGGCGATGTCACAAGGGTCGTCCACATAGGTGTGGCAGTTGCCATCCAAGTGTTTGATCACAGGCACTTTGGCGTCGCGGCTGATGCGCTCGATCAAGCCTTTGCCACCGCGCGGGATGATGACATCCACAAACTCCGGCATGGCAATGAGGTGACCCACGGCTTCGCGGTCGGTGGTTTGCACCAGTTGCACCGCGTCGATGGGCAAGCCGCTTTCGCTCAAAGCTTGTTGCACCAACTTGGCCAAGGCCTTGTTGGACTCAATCGCCTCTGAGCCACCGCGCAAGATGCAGGCGTTGCCACTCTTGATGGACAGAGAGGCTGCTTCAATCGTCACGTTGGGGCGGCTTTCGAAAATCATGCCGAACACACCCAAGGGCACACGCATTTGACCCACGCGAATCCCGCTGGGTTGCTGCTTCATGCCAATGATCTCGCCAATCACATCGGGCATGGCGGCGAGTTGTTCGCAGCCTTGGGCGCAGGTTTCCAACACTTTGGGCGTGAGCTTCAAGCGGTCGACCATCGGGGCATCCAAGCCCGCCGCAATGGCGCGCTCAATGTCTTTGGCGTTGTCGATTTGCAAGGCGTCGATGTTGGCGCGCAGCAAAGCAGCGAGCTTGCGCAGCGCGGTGCTTTTAACGGCAGCAGAGGCTTTGGCCATTTGCGCAGATGCGACTTTGGCCTGAGCGCCGAGGGCGTGCATGTGATCGGCAACGTTGAGGGTCGTCATGTGTGTTTTCCTAATTAAGCGCTGCGTGGCATGCAAGCGCGACACAAACGCATGGCCAAACGGTGCAAAGCCTGCCAGTTATCTGCCGGCCACTCTGGCGTTTTCAAGCCTTTGACAATGCCATCGACCTGATGGGCCGATTGCAACAATTTTTCAAGCATGCCCACGCTCAGGCGCGGCAACACGCGTTCAAACAAACGCTCGCGCGGGCCCCAAATGCGCTGCTCTCGCAGCGCCATGGGCAAAGCCTTGCCCGAGGCCACGGCGTCTTTGACGCGCTTCAAGGCACGAATTTCTTCAGCCAGCGTGTAGTGCACCAACACCTCGGCTTCGCCTTCGGCCTTCAAGCCATCGAGCATTCGTTGCACGCGCAATGGCTGGCCACTCAAGATAGCTTCTGAGAGTTTGAACACGTCGTAGCGCGCCACATTCAACACCGCGCGCTCGACTTGCTCAAAACTCAACTCGCCCTCTGGGTACAAGAGTGCGAGCTTTTGAATTTCTTGGTGCGCGGCCAGCAAGTTGCCTTCCACACGCTCAGCAAAAAACTGCAAGGTGCGTTGGCCCGCCTCACCCGCGGCTACGCGTTGCTGCTGTGCGCCCAAGCGCTGCGCAATCCAAGTGGGCAAGGCGTGGCGCTCAATCGGGTCGATCTGCACGCTGATGCCGTTGTTCTCTAGCGCACTGAACCACGCCGAGCTTTTGGTGGCTTTGTCTAAACGCGGCAACAGCACCACGGTGAGCGTGCTGTCGTTGCCCACGGCCAACTCGGCAATTTGCTGCAACGCCGTGCTGCCTTCTTTGCCGGGCTTGCCCGAAGGAATGCGAATTTCAATGAGTTGTTTGTCGGCAAACAAACTCATCGAGCCACCTGCTGCTAGCACCTCGCCCCAATCAAAGTGCGCGCCCGCCACGGTGTACACACTGCGCTCGGTGTAACCCTGCGCACGCGCGGTGTTGCGCAACGCATCCAGTGCCTCTTGTTGCAACAGTGGTTCATCACCATGGAAGGTGTAGAGACTGCGCAAGCCTTTGGCCGCTTGCGACTGCAGATGTGAGTTGAACTGAGTCGCAGCGACTTGCATGAGCAGACTCAGAGTTCGCGCACAGCGGCTAGGCGACGTTGGATTTGTTGCACCAAATCGTTTTCCATGTCGCGGTACAACAAGGCTTCTTCATACTCTTTCGACAATGCGCCGGTTTCGTTGAAGTTGATGTCGCGGGTGAGCACAATTTCCGAATCGGGAATCAGCTCTTTGCCACCTTGCGTGCGCAAGCGGAAGCGATAACGCAGACGCAACTGAAATTCACGAATCGCGCCTGTGGCGGTGCGACCCACAATGATCTTTTCGCGCAGCTCGGAGAGCTGCTCATAGATCACCTGTGCGTTTTCAATTTGCTTGGGATCGCTGATCACTCGCACATGCCCCGAAGATTCCAAACCACGCCGCAACTTAGCGCCGATCGGCGCGTTTTCAGGAATGCTGCTGAAGAGGGTTGAAAAAGCGTAATTCGGGGCCTTGCGCAACTCAAAGCCGCACCCCGCCAGCAGCGCTGCGGTACAGGCTGAGGTTAAAACGGTGCGACGTGTGGTGGACATGCGAGCCTTTTAAACAACGATGTTGACCAAGCGACCAGGCACCACGATGACCTTCTTCGGCGCAGCGCCATTGGCTTGCTTGATGAAGGCTTCGGTGGCCAAAGCAGCTTGCTCGATTTGTTCTTTGGTCGCTGTCGCGCTGACCAACACGGCGCCACGCAGCTTGCCGTTGATTTGCAGCATCAACTCCAACTCGTCGCGTTGTAAGGCGCTTTCATCGACCTCGGGCCAAGCGGTGTCGAGCAAGTCGCCGGTCTTGGCCGCGTAGCCCAATTCAGTCCACAAGTTGGCCGTGATGTGCGGGCAAGCGGGGTAGAGCATGCGCAGCAACACAGACATGCCTTCGCACAGCACGGCGTTGTCGCCGTCACTGCCATCCGCCTTGAAGTCTTCCAAGGCATTGAGCAATTTCATGCAGCCCGACACCACGGTGTTGTATTGCATGCGGTCGTAGTCGTAGCTGACTTGCTTCAACACCATGTGCATTTCGCGGCGCAAATCGGCAGCTTCTTTGCGCGGCTTGGCAGAACTCAAATTGCCAGCGGTCGCGGCCTTGAGAGTGGCTTCATGTTTGAACGCAAAGTTCCACACACGACGCAAGAAACGGTAGCTGCCTTCCACCGCCGCGTCGTTCCACTCCAGTGTGGCTTCGGGCGGTGCGGTGAACATGGTGTACAGACGCGCAGTGTCAGCGCCGTAGCGCTCGATCAGATCTTGCGGGTCTACGCCGTTGTTCTTGGACTTGGACATGGTGCCCACGCCTTCGTAGTCGATGGTGGTACCCACGGGCAGTTTGCCGTCGCTGCTGTCGGCTGCGTTTTTGAGCTTGGCGCCCACCACTTTGCCTGCGTCGTCGAGCACGTGCTCGACATCGTGTGGCCAGAAGTAGTCTTTGCCACCTTTGGCCGTGCGGCGTGAGTAGATGTGGTTGAGCACCATGCCTTGCGTGAGCAACTTGGTGAACGGCTCGTCCACCTTGACCAGCCCCATGTCGCGCATGACCTTGGTCCAGAAACGTGCGTAGAGCAAGTGCAGGATGGCATGCTCAATGCCGCCAATGTATTGGTCCATCGGCGCCCAATACTGCGCACCCTCGGCCACCATCGCATCGGTGTTGGTCGGGTCGCAATAGCGCATGAAGTACCACGACGAATCCACAAACGTGTCCATCGTGTCGGTCTCGCGGCGTGCGGGCTTACCGCACACAGGGCACGCGACACGCTTGTCGCTTCCTGGACTCGCCGCATGGAAACCTTCGTGCTTGTGCAGTGGGTTACCCGAGCCATCGGGGATGCAGTCTTGCGGCAACACCACAGGCAGATCTTTTTCGGGCACAGGCACTGCGCCATGTTCGTCGCAATGAATGATGGGGATCGGCGTGCCCCAATAACGCTGGCGGCTGATGCCCCAGTCGCGCAAACGCCAGGTGGTTTTCTTCTCACCCAAGCCTTTGGCAGCCAACAGCTCAGCCACTTTGTTGACAGCGGCTTTTTGGTTCAAACCGTCAAGTTCACCAGAGTTCACACACACACCAGCTTTGGTGGCGTACCACTCTTGCCAAGCTGTTGCATCGAACGCCGAAGCGGCGGCCTCGACAGGTGCGCCGGGTGACGATTTTGAGCTGGCGTATGAGGAGCCCGGCGTACCTGTCGAGGTCGCTGCTGCACCGTCAACGCCAAGCGCCACCACCTGCTGAATCGGCAAGTCGTATTTCAAAGCAAACGCAAAGTCACGCTCGTCATGCGCAGGCACGCCCATGACCGCGCCATCGCCATACGACATGAGCACATAGTTGCCCACCCACACTTCGACCTTTGCGCCCGTCAGCGGATGGGTGACGAACAAGCCCGTGGGCATGCCCTTTTTCTCTTGCGTGGCCAACTCGGCTTCGGTGGTACCGCCGCTTTTGCATTCTTCGAGGAAAGCAGCCAAAGCGGGGTTACTCGCCGCAGCGTGCAGTGCCAGCGGATGCTCAGCCGCGACCGCACAGAAAGTGACGCCCTTGATGGTGTCGGCGCGTGTGGTGAACACATACATCTTGCCGTCGCCGATCAACGCGCCATCAGTACCAGCAATGTCGTGCGTGAACGCAAAGCGCACACCTTCAGACTTGCCAATCCAGTTCTCTTGCATCAAGCGCACTTTGTCGGGCCAGCCATTCAGTGTGGCTTTCTCATTCCCGATTTGCACGTGGTCCAACAGCTCTTGCGCATAGCGGGTGATGTCGAGGTAGTAGCCAGGGATCTCGCGCTTCTCTACCGGTGCGCCCGTGCGCCAGCCTTTGCCATCAATCACTTGCTCGTTGGCCAACACGGTTTGGTCGACGGGGTCCCAGTTCACCACTTGGGTCTTGCGGTAAGCGATGCCTTTTTCAAGTATCTTCAAGAACAACCATTGGTTCCACTTGTAATAGGTCGCATCGCAGGTGGCCACTTCGCGTGACCAGTCGATGGCCAAGCCCATCGCCTGCATTTGCTTCTTCATGTAGGCGATGTTTTCGTAGGTCCACTTGGCGGGTGGCACACCGTTTTTGAGCGCGGCGTTTTCGGCGGGCAAACCAAACGCGTCCCAGCCCATGGGCATCAAGACGTTGTAGCCCTTCATGCGCAGGTTGCGCGTGAGCATGTCGTTGATGGTGTAGTTGCGCACGTGGCCCATGTGCAGCTTGCCGCTGGGGTAAGGCAGCATGGAGCAGGCGTAAAACTTTTTCTTCGACGCGTCTTCGGTCACGCGGTAGGCATCGGCTTGGGTCCAAGCGGCCTGAACGGCGCGCTCGACCTCGGTGTGGTTGTATTTGTCTTGCATGGAATCAGTCAAAGAACCCCGAAATTACCGGGGCACAGCGCCTTAAAAAGCAAAGGCTGGAAATGCCTAGATTTTAGGGCTTCGTTCAGGGTTTCTTGGGGTCGCGCTTTCGCTCGGTCACGAAGCCAATCCGGTTCATGCCAGCTTGCTGAGCCAAGCCCATGACTTCGACCACGCGGCCATAAGGCACGGCCGTGTCTGCATGCAACTGCACCTCTGGCAATTCACCCGTGCCACGTGCGGCAGCTTCAGAGGCTTTGGCGTTCAAAGCCTGCGACAGAGCCTCGAGTGAAACCGCCTGCTCATCCATCCACACCTGGCCTTTGGCGTCGATCCCGAGCTTGATCGACCGAGGCGGGGCCATGCTGGCTTGCGCACCTTCGGTCTTGGGCAAATCCAGCTTCAACGCGCTGACCATCAAGGGCGCCGTGATGATGAAGATGACCAGCAAGACCATCATCACATCGACCAGGGGGGTGACGTTGATGTCGCTCATGGGCGTTTGGCCCGGCGTACGCTCGAAACGTCCAAAGGCCATCACAGCACCCGTAGATCGTGGGCAAAGCCTTCGAGCTCTTGCTCCACGCGGTTGATGACACGTCCCATGACGTTGAACGCCAGCACCGCAGGCAAGGCCACGGCCAAGCCGGCAGCCGTCATGATGAGGGCTTCGCCCACAGGCCCAGCCACACGCTCGATGGTGAGTTGTCCTGCCGTGGCAATCCCTGTGAGCGCGTGATAAATCCCCCACACCGTGCCGAGCAAGCCCACAAAGGGAGCGGTGGAACCCACCGTTGCCAGCAACACTTGGCCCGATTGCAAACGGTGCAACACGCCATGCAACGCATCGCGCAGCACACGGGTGCGCTGGGCGGCCACATCGCCTTGGGCACCCAGCGTACCGGGCATCAACTGCTGGTGGGCTTGGGCCAAGGGGATGAGCACGGCCATCCGATCGATCGCGCTCAAGGCGCTCAGGCCTTGCGTGAGATCACGAGCTTGCCAAAACGCCGCTTTGCCATTGGGCAAATCCGCGCTCACTCGGCGCAACAACCAAGCTTTGTAGACGATCACCGCCCAACTGGCGACAGACATGGCCAGCAACACCAAGCTCAAGGTGACGCTGAGGGCGTCGCCTTCGGTCATGGCGGAATAAAAATTCATGGCCCGTATTTAGCGCAGGTTCAACACGTCAAACATGTCGAACAAGCCCTTGCTCTTGCCAGCCAAGAAACTGGCCGCACGCAAGCTGCCCTGCGCATACGTGGCGCGACTGGACGATTTGTGCGTAACTTCAATGCGCTCGCCGGTGCCTGCGAACAACACGGTGTGGTCCCCCACGATGTCGCCGCCACGAATGGTGGCAAAACCAATGGTGGAAGGGTCGCGTTCGCCGGTGTGGCCATAGCGCTCGTACACGGCGCAGTCTTTGAGATCGCGCCCCAAAGCGTCGGCAATCACCTCACCCATCTTGAGCGCGGTGCCCGAAGGCGCGTCCACCTTGTGACGGTGGTGAGCTTCGATGATTTCGATGTCGTAGCCGGTGGGCATGGCCTGAGCCGCCATTTGCAACAACTTCAACGTCACGTTCACACCCACACTCATGTTGGGCGCCATGACGATGGCGATGTCTTGGGCGGCTTCGGCGATTTCCGCTTTTTGCGCATCGGTGAAACCCGTTGTCCCGATGACCAACTTGACGCCCAATTCGCGGCAAATCTTCAAATGGGCCAGCGTGCCTTCCGGACGTGTGAAATCGATCAGCACCTGACTGTTTTGCAGGCCTTTGCGCACATCGGCCTCAATGTTCACGCCGCTCGCTTGGCCCAAAAAACCGGTGGCATCGTTGCCGATGCCAGGGCTGGACGGCACATCCAATGCACCTGCGAGTTGGCAGGTGGGGTCGTTGCGCACGGCCTCAATCAACATGTGGCCCATGCGGCCGCTGGCGCCAGCAATGGCAATTTTCAAAGAATCAGTAGAGTGGGCCATGGTGTGAGGCGCTTTCAAAAATCAACGTGCCGGACTTTCGAGCGGCGGATAAGTAACAGGTGCAACGGCCGCAGGTGCCGCGTTGTTGTTTGTAGCAGCCGCCGGAACTTTGGCGGGGAACTGCGACAAGGCTTCATCGCTGGCCTTGAGTTCAGGCAATTGGGTGGGCGCACGACGTGTGTCGAGCTTGGCGGCAAACTCGGCCTCTGTGGGCAAGGGGTCACCTTCGATGCGATCCAGCACCTCACCTTTGAAGAACACACTCAAGCGACGCTGCTGGGGCTCAGTCCCTTGGCGGTTGATGCTGAAGGCGTAGTCCCAACGGTCACCATGAAACACGCTGGTGACCAAGGGTGTCCCCAAGATATCGCGCACTGCCTGGCGGGGCATGCCCACACGCAGGGCTTGCACTTGCTCGCGCGACACAAAGTTGCCTTGCACAACCTCTGGACGGTAGGGCGTGATCAAGCCCGAGCAAGCGGATAAACCGAGACTCGCCACCACACAAGCGGCGGCTAGAAAACCGCGCGGACTGGCTGTATGGGAAGGTACTTTTCGACAGAATTCAAACATGTGTGAAAGGCCGAAACAGGCTGTAACGCTATGATCAGTTCATTGTAGCTGGCGGCCCCGTAAACGCCTGATCTGGAGAGACCCCATGGCCCACGCCAACGACTTGAAAAGCATTGGCCTCAAGGCAACGCTGCCGCGGCTCAAAATTCTTGAGCTCTTCCAACGCGGCACGCAGCGCCACATGACCGCAGAAGATGTGTACCGACAACTCGTGCTCCAAAACGTCGACATTGGTTTGGCCACGGTCTACCGTGTCTTGATGCAGTTTGAACAAGCCGGAATCTTGACGCGCAGCCACTTTGAGAGCGAGCGCGCGGTCTACGAACTCAACGAAGGCGAGCACCATGACCATTTGGTGTGCCTAGATTGCGGTCGGGTCGAAGAGTTTCACGATCCCGAGATCGAAGCCTTGCAAGTGAAAGTGGCCAAACGTCAAGGATTTGAAATTGCAGACCATGCGCTGAGCTTGTATGCGCATTGCCGCAAAAAGAACTGCGCCCATCGCCCGGCCGGCGAATGAAGCCGCACTCAGTGCTGTGACATCGCCCGCTGGTGGCGCGTGATGAATTCCTGGTAGGTGTCCACGCCACGAAGCTGCAAGATGGAGTTGCGCACCGCAGCCTCCACCAACACCGCGATGTTGCGACCTGCTACCACTTGAATCACCACCTTGCGCACAGGCACACCCAACACATCTTGGGTCAGGGGTTCATGGGGCAAGCGCTCGTAGTCGCGCTCTAAGGTTTCTTTGCGCACCAAATGCACGATGAGCTTCAAGCGCATCTTGCGGCGCACCGCTGTCTCACCAAAAATCGCGCGAATGTCCAACAAGCCAATGCCGCGCACTTCGAGCAAGTTTTGCAGCAATTCGGGGCAGCGGCCTTCGATGGTGGCTTGGTTGATACGGTACAAATCGACCGCATCGTCGGCCACCAAGCCGTTGCCGCGAGAAATCAACTCCAAGCCCAACTCGCTTTTGCCCAAGCCTGACTCGCCGGTGATCATCACGCCCAGGCCCAAAATATCCATGAACACGCCGTGCATCGAGGTGCGATCGGCAAAGTGTTTGGACAAGTAAGCACGCAGCACATCGATGACAAAAGCAGCCGACTCGGCTGTCGAGAACATCGGAATTTGCGCGCGTTCGCACATGGCGACCAACTCGTCAGGTGCCGTTTGGCCATCGGCCAGCACCAGCACGGGCGGCTCCAAAGTCACGATGCGTGCGACACGGCGCGCGCAATCCGCAGGGGCACCACGCGAGATGTAGGCGATTTCTCGCTCACCCAGAATTTGTACCCGGTAAGGGTGGATGTAGTTGAGGTAGCCCACCAAGTCGGCGCCCGATCGGGCCGCGCGGACGGCGACTTCGTCAAAGCGGCGCTCCGAAGCGCCTAGCCCGGCCACCCACTGCCAGCGGAGCTTAGCGCGAAACTCTTCAAACAGAACGTCTGCACTGACGGCCGTGGGTTTCACGCTTGCACCGAATTCCAGGTAGAGATGATGCGGTGCAGCTCGATCGCATCGTCACATGATTTGATTTTTTCGCGCAGCGTGGTGTCGCTGAGCAACTCCGCGATTTCAGACAAGATTTCCAAATGCTTTTGCGTAGAGGCCTCAGGAACCAGCAAAAAGATCAACAAGCTCACGGGCTGTTCATCGGGGGCATCAAACCCAATGGGCTGCGCCAGCTGAAACACGGCAGCCATGGGCGACTTCAAGCCTTTGATGCGCCCGTGTGGAATCGCCACCCCATGACCCAAACCTGTAGAGCCCAAACGCTCGCGCGCAAACAAGCTGTCTGCGACCAACGCACGGCTGAGACCGTGCAAGTCTTCAAACAAAAGACCCGCCTCCTCAAAGGCGCGTTTTTTACTGGTGACCTCGACATGCACAAGAACTTGTGCTGGAGGAAGGATGGCGGCTAGGCGATTCATGGTTGAGCGGCAGATTATGCACCCGCAAACGGGAAGTCTCAAAAAGCAAAAACCGCCATATTCTGGCGGTTTTGAGAAGTTTTTGCTGCCAAAAACATTACATCAAGCGCTTGGGGCTCTCGTGGTGGTGGTTCTGCAAACGGTCTTTGTGACGCACCACTTGTCGATCCAGTTTGTCGACCAGCTCATCAACCGCGGCATACAAGTCTTCATGGGCGCTCTCGGCAAACATGTCATTGCCTTTGACGTGAATATTGCATTCGGCTTTTTGGCGTCCGTCTTTTTCCTTTTGGTTTTCGATGCTGAGGAGCACTTTCACGTCCACCACCTGATCGAAATGTCGCGTAATTCGGTCCAATTTTCCTGTCACGTAGCTGCGCAAAGCGGGGGTAACTTCAAGATGGTGACCACTGATCGTCAAGTTCATAAAAGCCTCCTTTGGTGAATTGGCAGTTTCACTATGCGCCTGCTCCCCCAAAAAGGCAATGGCCTGCACGCAAAGAAACGCAAAAAAAGCCCTCCGGAAAACCCTAGTCTCTGGAAATCCCGGTGCGATAATTTGCACCTCTTCAACAGCGGAGCTCTCTCCTTGGAAACCTACCCTAGTCGGTAGCTTTCGGATCGCCTCAGGCCCTGGTGCCGCTCGGATTCGAAAGCTGCATCTCCTCCCCTTCGAATTTCGGTGCCACACGCACAAGGATCGCCATGCTCAATATCTTTACGCTGGCCAACGGTCGTCTCTTTCAAGAAGAGATCGAATCGCTGGAAGAACTCTCCAAATTCCAACCCATCTGGGTTGATCTCGAAGCGCCTACGCTCGAGGAAAAACGCTGGATCAAGCAGTACTACGGCCTGTCCATTCCTGAAGACGCGATGGACGAGGACATTGAGGAATCGGCCCGCTTCTACCAAGAAGACAACGGCGAGCTGCACATCCGCAGTGACTTTTTGATCGCCGACGAAGACGAGCCCCGCACGGTGCGCGTGGCTTTCATCTTGAACCAAAACAACGACGCCTTGCGCAGCCGTGGCGTGCTGTTCTCTATCCACGATGAAGACGTGCCCGTGTTTCGCCTGCTGCGCATGCGTGCACGTCGCGCGCCGGGCTTGATCGAAGACGCCAAAGAAGTGCTGCTCAAACTGTTCGACGCCGATGCCGAATATTCAGCCGACACCCTGGAAGGCATTTACGACCAGCTCGAAAAAGCAGGCAAGTTGGTGCTGTCGGAGGACGTGACCGATGTCTTGGCGGGTGAAGTGCTGGGCGCCATCGCGCGCCAAGAAGACTTGAACGGCCGCATCCGCCGCAACGTGATGGACACGCGCCGTGCGGTGAGCTTCATGATGCGCTCGCGCATGCTCAATGCGGACCAATTTGAAGAAGCTCGCCAAATCTTGCGTGACATCGAGTCGCTGGACAACCACACTGCGTTTTTGTTCGACAAGATCAACTTCTTGATGGACGCGACGGTCGGTTTCATCAACATCAACCAGAACAAGATCATCAAGATCTTCTCGGTGGCCAGCGTCGCCTTGCTGCCGCCGACGTTGATTGCGAGCATCTACGGCATGAACTTCCAATACATGCCAGAGCTGAACCAAACCTGGGGCTACCCCTTCGCACTCGCACTCATGGTGGCCAGCGCCTTGGTGCCCATGTGGTACTTCCGCAAACGCGGCTGGCTCAAGTGATCAAGCAGCTTGGCGCGTAAGCAGCGCCAACAAGCGATCGAGCACTGCCACGCTGTAGCGGCTGGCAATGCTGCGGATAAAGCGCGGAAAGTCCACATGCGCCGCATCGTCTGCGCGGTCTGAAATGGTGCGCACCGCGGCCAGCGCAATGCCATAGTCGTGACACACCTGCGCGATGGCCGCGCACTCCATCTCCACCGCCAAGGCATCGGGCAAACGCTGCTGCAAATCCGCACTTTCGACGCTGCTCGACACAAAGCGATCACCGCTGGCAATCAACCCTTGGTGCACACGTGATGCGGCGAGGTTGATGTTGAGCCATTCGGCTGGCGGCAAACTGTTTGCCACATCGTGCATGGCCAAGGGTGCCACTTGCAGCAAAGCGTCGCTCAAGCTCGGATCCGAAGGAAAACGCGTCATCCCACTCAATGGCACTTCGTAACGTGGGAACAAAGGCGAGGCATCCATGTCGTGTTGCACAAACTCACGAGCAACCACCACATCCCCCACATTGACATCAGGTGCCAAACCACCGGCCACACCGGTGAACACCATGCGCGTCACACCAAATCGCTCGATCAAGGTGGTGGCCGTCGTAGCCGCCGCGACTTTGCCAATGCGAGAGAGCACCGCCACGACCTCATGGCCGTGCCAATGGCCCAGCCAGAATTCACGCCCGGCGACGACGGTTTTGTGTTCATCAGGCATACGCGCCAGTACCGCCGCCAGCTCTTCGTGCATGGCGCTGACTAAAGCGATGCGGCTCATTTGTGGTCGCGCAGTTCGCGGCGTAGCACTTTGCCCACGGGGGTTTTAGGCAAATCGGCACGGAACTCGATCACACGCGGCAATTTGTAGCCCGTGAGGTTGAGCTTGCAATGCTCACGCACGTCGGCCTCCGTCAACGCCGGGTCTTTCTTGACCACGACCAACTTGACTGCTTCGCCAGAACGCTCATCGGGAATGCCAATGACCGCGCACTCCAACACGCCCGGCAAACCAGCCACCACGTCTTCGATCTCGTTGGGATAGACGTTGAAGCCGCTGACCAAGATCATGTCTTTTTTGCGATCCACGATGCGGAAGAAACCGCGCTCGTCCATGATGCCCACGTCACCCGACTTGAAGAAGCCATCCACCGTCATGACACGTGCCGTCTCGTCTGGACGCTGCCAGTAACCTGCCATCACCTGGGGACCACGAATCGCGATTTCACCGGGTTGCCCCACCGGCACTTCATTGCCATCGTCGTCGATGATTTTCATTTCGGTGCTGGGAATCGGCACACCGATCGTGCCCGTGTAAGCCTGGCTGGTCACGGGGTTGCAACTGGCGGACGGGCTGGTTTCAGACAGCCCATACCCCTCGCAAATGGGGCAACCTGTTTTCTCTAGCCACAACTTGGCCACCGCACCTTGCACTGCCGTGCCGCCCCCCAAAGAGACCACCAAATGTGACCAATCCACTTTGCTGAAGTCTGGATGATTGGCCAGTGCATTGAACAAGGTGTTCACCGCAGGGAAGATGTGAAAACGTTGCTTCGACAACTCTTTGCAGACCGCAGGAATATCTCGCGGATTGGGAATCAGAATCGAGCGCCCGCCCATGCGCAGGCTCGACATCATGTTGATGGTGAACGCGAAGATGTGATACAGCGGCAACGCGCACACAAAGGTCACTTGTTCGTTGGCAGGAATGCGACGAAGCGCCGGAGAATTCCACATTTCTGACTGCAACACATTGGCCACCAAATTGCGGTGCAACAACTCCGCACCTTTGGCCACCCCTGTGGTTCCGCCCGTGTATTGCAAAACAGCCAAATCTTCGCCATCAATCTCAGGCAAGGTCAGGGTGCAGCGCTCCCCTTGCGCCAGTGCATCGTTGAAACGCACGGCCTTGGGCAAATCAAACGCAGGGACCATCTTTTTGACCCGACGCACCACGTGATTCACCAACAGACCTTTGAGCCAACCCAAGCGATCGCCCATGGCGCACAACACCACATGTTCAACCGGTGTTTTCTCCAAACATTGCTGCAACGTGGCCGCAAAGTTTTCCAAGATGATCACGGCCTTGGCGTCTGCATCTTTGAGCTGCGCTTCTAACTCGCGCGCGGTGTACAGCGGGTTGATGTTGACCACCACAAAGCCCGCGCGCAACACCGCCGCCACGGCCACTGGGTACTGCAACACATTGGGCAACATGATGGCCACACGATCGCCAAACACCAGCCCCAAACTTTGTAAATACGCCGCAAACACCTGACTCAAGCGGTCCAGCTCGGCATACGACACATCACGCCCCATGAAGCTGAAAGCCGAGCGATCGCCAAAACGCTTGAAGCTGTCTTGCATCAGCTCGACCAGCGAGCTGTAGGTGCTGGTATCAATGTCTGCCGACACCCCGTCGGGGTAGGCGCTCAACCAAGGGCGACTCATCATGTTTTACTCGACCGCTTTCACCATGTCTTCGACCACCTTTTTGGCATCGCCAAACACCATCATGGTTTTGTCCATGTAGAACAATTCGTTGTCTAACCCGGCATAGCCTGCCGCCATGGATCGCTTGTTGACGATGATGGTTTTGGCCTTGTAGGCTTCCAAAATTGGCATGCCATAAATCGGCGAACCTTTGGTCAACGCGGCAGGGTTCACCACGTCATTGGCACCCAAGATGATGGCCACATCGGCTTGGCCAAATTCACCGTTGATGTCTTCCATCTCGAACACTTGGTCGTAAGGCACTTCGGCCTCCGCCAGCAACACGTTCATGTGCCCGGGCATACGGCCCGCCACAGGGTGAATCGCGTACTTCACGGTGATGCCCTTGTGCATCAACTTCTCGGCCAATTCATTCACTGCGTGCTGAGCACGCGCCACCGCCAAACCATAACCAGGCACGATCACCACGGTCTCGGCGTTGGCCAAGATGTAAGCGGCGTCATCGGCACTGCCACTCTTGACAGGGCGTTGCTCTTGACCACCCGCGCCGGTTGTCACGGCCTCAGCACCAAAGCCACCCAAGATCACGCTGAAGAAAGAGCGGTTCATGGCCTTGCACATGATGTAGCTCAGGATCGCACCCGAGCTACCCACCAACGAACCCGCAATGATCAACATGCTGTTGTTCAACGAGAAGCCAATGCCTGCTGCTGCCCAGCCCGAATAGCTGTTGAGCATGGACACCACCACAGGCATGTCTGCGCCACCAATGGGAATGATGATGAGCACGCCCATCACAAACGACAGCGCCAGCATGGCAAAGAAAGCCGTCCAGCTCTCGGTCGCCACAAACATCAGGCCCAAGCCAATCGTGGTCAAGCCCAGCACCAAGTTCAGCATGTGCTGGCCCGAGAAACTCACAGGCGCGCCTTGGAACAAGCGGAACTTGTATTTGCCAGACAACTTGCCAAACGCAATCACCGAGCCGCTGAAGGTGATTGCACCGATGGCCGCACCCAGGAACAGCTCTAAACGGTTGCCAGCGGGAATGGGGAAACGCTGCATCATTTCGGTGATGACCACGCCAGACGTCGTCTGCACTTTGGTGATCAGCTCTTGGGGAGCAGGTGTGATGCCAAACGCCCAAGGCTCAGCCACGGCGGCCACACCAATGAACACAGCGGCCAAACCAATCATGCTGTGCATGAAAGCGACCAGCTCAGGCATCTTGGTCATCTCGACGCGCTGCGCCATGACCGTGCCGGCGCCACCGCCCACCACCAAGCCCAGCAACACCCAGCCCATGCCCAGCGATGAGCCGGAGAGCTTGACGATCAAGGCCGCGGTCGTGAGCACCGCAATCGTCATCCCCGTCATGCCAAACACGTTGCCGCGAATGGAGGTGGTGGGATGGCTCAAGCCTTTCAAGGCTTGGATGAAACAAATGCTCGCCACCAAATACAGCAGCGTGACCAAGTTCATTGACACAAAGTCCATGCTCATGCTTTGTCTCCTGAAGGGTCAGCCGCTTTGGCTGGTTTTTCTTTTTTCTTGAACATTTCCAACATGCGTCGGGTGACCATGAAGCCACCGAACACATTGACCGCCGCCAGCGCGACCGAGAGCACGCCCATGGTTTTACCCAAGGTGGTCTCGGTCATCGCGGCAGCCAACATGGCGCCAACGATGACGATGGCCGAGATGGCATTGGTCACCGCCATGAGCGGGGTGTGCAACGCAGGTGTGACGGTCCACACCACGTGGTAGCCCACGTAAATGGCGAGCACAAAAATAATGAGGTTGATGAGGGTGGGGGACACAGCATCCATGGTTTGAATTCCTTTTTTATTTCTTCACCACCGCGCCATCGCGGGTCATCAAGCATGCGGCCACGATGTCATCTTCCAAGTCGATGTGCAGGGCACCTTCCTTGTTGATGATGAGCTTCAAGAAGTCCAGCACATTGCGTGCGTACAGCGCGCTCGAATCGGCGGCCACCAACGCGGGCAAGTTGGTCTCGCCCACCAAGGTCACCCCATGTTTGATCACGGTTTTGCCAGCTTCTGTGAGTGGGCAATTACCGTCTGTGCCATGAGCACCTTTGCCAGCGGCAATGTCGATGATGACCGAGCCAGGCTTCATGGCCTTGACCATGTCTTCGGTCACCAGCACAGGGGCCGCACGGCCTGGAATCAAGGCAGTGGTGATCACCACATCGGCTTGGGCCACGCGTTTGGCCACTTCGATTTTTTGACGATCGAGCCAGCTTTGCGGCATGGGGCGCGCATAGCCGCCTACGCCTTCCGCCGCGTCTTTTTCTTCTTGACTCTCGAAGGGCACGTCGATGAACTTCGCCCCTAAGGACTCGACTTGCTCTTTCACGCTGGGGCGCACATCGGTGGCTTCAATCACCGCGCCCAAGCGCTTGGCGGTCGCGATGGCTTGCAAGCCTGCCACGCCCACACCCAAGATGACGACGCGCGCCGCTTTGACCGTGCCAGCGGCCGTCATCAACATGGGGAAAAAGCGTTGGTATTTGTCTGCCGCCAACATGACGGCTTTGTAGCCCGCGATGTTGGCTTGGCTCGACAACACGTCCATGCTCTGCGCGCGGGTGGTGCGGGGTGCCGCTTCAAGCGCAAATCCGGTCGCGCCCGCTGTCGCCAAACGTTGCAGACCTTCTGCATTGAAAGGCTCCAACATGCCCACCACGGCCGTGCCGGGTTTGACCAAAGGCAGTTCGGCCGCTTCGGGGGCGCGCACCTTGAGCACCAAGTCCGCGCTCCACGCCCCTGCGGCATCCACCAACTCCGCGCCGACAGCGGCATACGCCGCATCCGTCACGCTGGCGGCCACGCCAGCGCCCGACTGCACACGCACGGTGTGGCCTTGGGCAATGAGTTTTTTAGCCGTTTCGGGCGTGACAGCGACACGTGTCTCTCCGGCCGTCGTTTCGGCGGGAATGCCTATCAGCATGGGGGTCTCCTCGGGGAAGTATGTGTTGTTGTCAGAGTAACGAAAGGTTACACCAGAAACAAAGCATCCCCGCTCGGACTTACCCGAAAGATAATGCGCAGATGAATAAACGTTGGAAACCCAGCGTCACCGTCGCGGCCATCATTGAACGCGACGGACGCTACCTGCTGATCGAAGAACACACGCCCGAAGGATTGCGCCTGAACAACCCAGCAGGCCACCTCGACCCTGGCGAAACGCCCGAAGCGGGCTGCGCACGCGAGGCCTTGGAAGAAACCACGTACCGTTTCACACCAACGGCGCTGGTGGGGGTTTACATGTCACGGCTGCAGCGCGCAGCCCGCGAAGGTCGCCCAGCCGAAGACATCACCTATTTGCGTTTTGCCTACTGCGGCGAGCTGGGTGAACAAGTGCCAGGCGCCACGCTAGACACCGGCATCGTGCGTACTTTATGGATGACAGCAGAGGAGGTGCGTCAAGAAAGCCACCGACTGCGCAGCCCCTTGGTGCTGCGCTGCATCGAAGAACACGCCGCAGGCCAGCGCTTCCCGCTGGCTCTGGTCTACACCGACCCCAGTGTGGGCAATCCCTAAAGGGATAATTGCCGCATGGCAAATAACAAACGTGTGGTGGTGGGCTTGAGCGGCGGCGTGGATTCGGCCGTCAGTGCCTACCTGCTCAAACAACAAGGCTACGACGTCGTCGGCATCTTCATGAAGAACTGGGAAGACGATGACGACAGCGAATACTGCTCGTCCAACATCGACTTCGTGGACGCCGCCGCCGTGGCCGACGTGATTGGCATTGAGATTGAACACGTCAACTTTGCTGCCGAATACAAAGACCGCGTGTTTGCTGAATTTCTACGCGAGTACCAAGGTGGCCGTACGCCCAACCCCGACATTTTGTGTAACGCTGAAATCAAGTTCAAAGCGTTCTTAGACCACGCCATGCGCCTAGGCGCTGAAAAAATTGCCACCGGCCACTACTGCCGCGTGCGCGAACTGAATGGCGAATTTCAGTTGCTCAAAGGCTTGGACCCGAGCAAAGACCAAAGCTATTTTCTGCACCGCTTGAACCAAGCGCAGCTTTCAAAAACTTTGTTCCCCGTGGGCGAGCTGCACAAAACCGAAGTGCGCCGCATTGCGGATGAGATTGGTTTGCCCAACGCCAAGAAAAAAGACTCCACTGGCATTTGCTTCATCGGTGAGCGTCCGTTCCGCGAGTTTCTAAACCGCTACATCGCGAACGAGCCCGGCCCCATCAAAGACGAACGCGGCCGCAAGATTGGCACGCATGTGGGCTTGAGTTTTTACACACTCGGCCAACGCCAAGGTTTAGGCATTGGTGGATTGAAGGAGAAGGGTGCACAGCGTGGTGGTGGCGAACACCAACCGTGGTTTGTGGCCCGCAAAGACTTGGCCACCAACACCTTGTACGTGGTGCAAGGCCACGACCACCCTTGGTTGCTTTACAGCGCACTGCACGCAGATGACCTGAGCTGGTGTGCACCCCACGCGCCAACGCCTGGTCGCTACGCTGCCAAAACCCGCTATCGCCAAGCCGACGCACCGTGTGCGTTGAGCTACAACGGCAAAGGCGAGCTGGTGCTCGCCTTTGATGATCCTCAGTGGGCCGTCACACCTGGCCAATCGGCTGTGTTGTATGACGGTGAGGTGTGTTTGGGCGGCGGGGTCATTGCCAGTGCTGCAGCGCTGAACACAACCCCTGCCTGAGCGGTTTTTCACCGCAGCGCGTTACTTGGCGGCGTCTGCTTTAGGTGCAGCGTCGGCCTTCTTAGCGCCTTCGGCTTTTTTGGCAGCCTTCTTTTCTTGGCCGAGGTGTTTACCTTCGGTCTTCGCCGCAGGTGCGGCCTCTACCTTCGCTGCAGAAGCAGGTGTGGCGGGTGTTGCTGGAGTCGCCGGTGCCGCAGGTGTCACAGCAAAAGCCGCGGCAGAAAATGCACCAACGATCAAAGTGGCAATCAGCTTGTTCATAAAAAGTTTCCTTCTAGGTGGTTGAACAACTCCAAAGCGGAGTGAGTATTCAACGGCCCCCCAGACACCGCTGTTGACGCAACTATTTAATTATTTAGGTCAACTCTTTGGCCATGACCTTCGTTACGTCGCACCACTTCACGCTGAGACGCGCCCACAAAAAAGCGGCCCAAGAGGGCCGCTTGTCGAGGCGATGCGCACGGCATCAAGACAGGTCGCGCATCAGAACGGAATGTCGTCATCCATGTCATCAAAACCACCGCGTGCAGGCGCTGCTGCGGGGGCTTGACGCTGCGGCGCAGGCGCCGCTTGACGCGGTGCGGCAGGACGGCTGTAACCACCTTCGTCGCCGCCCCCTGAGCTGGGGTTGCCCATGCCTTCACGGCCGCCCAAGAGTTGCAACTCGGTGGCGATGATGTCGACGGTGTTCTTTTCGACGCCTGTGGTTTTGTCGGTGTACACGCCGTATTTCAAACGACCTTCCACGTAAATGGGGCGGCCCTTTTTCACGTATTCGCCAGCGATCTCCGCCAAGCGGTCGTAGAAGGTGACGCGATGCCACTGTGTGTCTTCGATCATCTCGCCGCTGTTTTTGTCTTTGCGACGGCTCGATGTGGCCACGCTCACGTTGGCCACGGCTTGGCCGCTGGGCAGGTAGCGCACTTCGGGGTCGCGGCCGCAGTTGCCGACGAGGATGACTTTGTTAACGGATGCCATGGGTAAATTCCTCCAGATAGGGGCTAATTATGGGGTCTTGGTCGCAGCGCTTGCAGCCGCAGGGGAACGAGCCGGCGCCACCATGGGCCAAGCTACCACCAGCCACAGCACCATGAGCGCCGCGCAAGTCAAAAACAAACCTTGTGTGCCGTAGCCTTTGACGAGCTGACCGCCCATCCAGCCACCTGCAAAAAAGCCCAGCGATTGCAAGGTGTTGTACACCCCCATCGCCGCGCCGCGTGAGGCCGCCGGCGCAATGCGCGACACCAAGCTCGGCTGCGTGGCTTCCAACACATTGAAGCCACAAAAGAACGCAAACAACAACCACGCCAAGTTGGTGATGCTGGGCGCCCCCGATGACACCCACAGCAGCGCCACTTGGACGAGGGCGATCAACGCAATCGCGCTCAAGAACACGCCGCGCAAATAGCCGCGACGCTCCATGGGGAACACGCCGCCCATCAACACAAACGAGGCCAGCACCGCAGGCAAGTAAATTTGCCAATGGTCGTCCTTGCCCAAACCGGCTTGGACCAGAAACGCTGGAATAGCGACCCACATGGCCAGCTGCACCGCGTGCAACACAAACACGCCCAGGTTCAAACGCATCAACGCAGGGTCGGCCAGCACGTGGCGCAAGCCACCTCGTGCGGCGTCCTTGTGAATCACGGGTTCAGCAGGCACCGCCCACACCACCACCGCCACACCGGCCAGCGCAAGCAGCGCCGTCAACACAAACAAACCCGACAAGCCAATGTGTGCAGCGATCAGCGGCGACAAGACCAACGAGAGCGCAAACATCAACCCAATGCTGGCACCGACCAAGGCCATGGCCTTGGTGCGCACGTTGTCACGGGTCAAATCGGCCAACAAGGCGGTGACGGCGGCAGACACAGCGCCAGCCCCCTGCAAAGCACGCCCTACCAGCAGCTCGTTCAAGGTGTCGGCATGACCCGCCAAGGCGCTACCCGCAGCGAACACCAACAAACCAAAAATAATCACGCGCTTGCGCCCCAAACGGTCAGAGGCTACGCCAAACGGAATCTGCAACAAGCCCTGCGTCAGGCCATAAATGCCCATGGCCAAACCAATCAGTGCGGGGTCGTCTCCGCCTGGGTATTTGCGTGCTTCCAACGCAAACACGGGCAACACCAAAAACAAGCCCAGCATGCGCAAAGCAAAGATGGACGCCAAGCTGGCACTCGCACGACGCTCGGTGGGCGTCATGGTGGGGCTATCGTCTAAGGTGGGGTCGGGGGTCAGATTGATCGTCACAGTCTGTCATTGTCCCGCATTCTGGCCAAACCAAGCCGCCGCCACTATCATGGCGGGTTGCCCTTAATTTGACTGCCCCGTGAACAAACCCACCGATGACGGCGCCTACTTAGGCCAAGCCATGCACCACCCCTCCGCCATGCGAAACATCAGCATTCGCGGGGCGCGCACGCACAACCTGAAAAACATCGACCTCAACATTCCGCGCAACCAACTGGTAGTCATCACAGGCTTGTCGGGTTCGGGCAAATCCAGCCTTGCGTTTGACACGCTGTACGCCGAAGGCCAACGCCGTTATGTGGAAAGCCTCTCGGCCTACGCCCGCCAGTTTTTGGGCCGCTTGGACAAGCCCGATGTGGACCTGATTGAAGGACTGTCGCCCGCCATCAGCATTGAGCAAAAAGCCACCAGCCACAACCCGCGCTCGACCGTGGGCACGGTGACCGAAATTCACGACTACCTGCGCTTGCTGTTTGCCCGCGCGGGCACGCCCTATTGCCCCGACCACAACTTGGCGCTGCAAGCACAAAGCGTGTCGCAAATGGTGGACGCCGTCATGGCGCTGCCCGAAGACACCAAGCTCATGCTGCTCGCGCCCATCGCGCGCAACCGCAAGGGCGAGTACAGCGAAATCTTCACGCAGTTGCAAGCGCAGGGCTATGTGCGCTTTCGCATCGAGGGCAAGGTGTACGAATACGACGAGCTGCCCGAGCTGAAGAAAACCGAGAAGCACGACATCGACGTGGTGGTGGACCGCATCAAGGTGCGCCACGAAGCGCCAGCGGCCCCCACACCTGTGGCCACGCCCAGCATTGGCGACATTGCCGTAACCGCACCACCGCCCGGCTTGCGCCAGCGTTTGGCAGAGAGCTTCGAAGCCGCACTGCGTTTGGCCGAAGGCCGCGCCATTGCGCTAGAGATGGACACGAACGTAGAGCACGCGTTCAACGCCAAGTTTTCTTGCCCGCAGTGCACGTATTCCATCAGCGAGCTCGAGCCGCGCTTGTTCTCGTTCAACTCACCCGTGGGCGCTTGCCCCTCGTGCGACGGCTTGGGCCACCAAGACTTTTTCGACCCTGCGCGCGTGGTGGCGTTTCCGTCTCTCAGCTTGGGGAGCGGCGCCATCAAAGGCTGGGACCGTCGCAACGCGCATTACTTCACCATGCTCGAGAGCTTGGCCAAGCACTACAAGTTTGACTTGGACGCGCCGTATGAAGACCTGAGCGCCGAGATACGCCAAGTCCTGCTCTATGGCTCGGGCGAAGAAGAAATCAAATTCAACTACAGCTTGGAATCGGGCGGCAAAAAGTTGAGCAAGAAGCACCCCTTCGAAGGCATCTTGGTCAACATGGAGCGCCGCTACCACGAGACCGACTCGGTGGTGGTGCGCGAAGACTTGTCGCGCTATCGCGGCTCTCGCGCATGCACCTCCTGCGGCGGCACACGCTTGCGCCGGGAAGCGCGCAACGTGCGCATTGGGGAAGGTGCACAAATGCGCGGCATTTTCGACATCAGCCACACCACGCTGGGTGAATGCTTTGGCTACTTCAACACGCTCAAGCTGCACGGCGCAAAAGCTGAGATTGCCGACAAAGTGGTGCGCGAGATTGCCTCACGCTTGAAGTTCTTGAACGACGTGGGTTTGAACTACCTCAGCCTCGACCGCAGTGCCGACACCCTGTCGGGCGGCGAAGCGCAACGCATTCGCCTCGCGTCACAAATCGGCTCGGGCCTGACCGGCGTGATGTACGTGCTGGACGAACCCAGCATTGGCCTGCACCAGCGCGACAACGACCGCCTGATCGACACCCTCAAACACCTGCGTGACATTGGCAACAGCGTGTTGGTGGTGGAGCACGACGAAGACATGATTCGCGCCGCCGACTTTTGCGTGGACATGGGCCCCGGCGCGGGCGTGCACGGCGGCCAAGTGATGGCGCGTGGCACACCCGCCGAAATTGAAGCTAACCCCAACTCATTGACCGGCCGCTACCTCGCGCAAGCGTTGCGCATCGACGTGCCGCCTAAGCGCAACGCCTTCTTGCCCGTGGAAGCGGAAGAGCTGAAGTTCCAACGGAAGCTACACAAAGATGCGTCCGAACACCAAGTGATTCGCATCCGTGGTGCGCGTGGCAACAACCTGAAAAACGTCACCGCTGATTTCCCTGTGGGCTTGCTCACCTGCGTCACCGGTGTGTCGGGCTCAGGCAAATCCACGCTGGTGAACGACACGCTGTACACCGCGGCGGCTCACACCATTCACCGCGCACACGACGAGCCAGCGGCGCACGATGAAATCACGGGCCTCGACTATTTCGACAAAGTCATCAACGTCGACCAGTCGCCCATTGGCCGCACACCGCGCAGCAACCCAGCCACCTACACCGGCTTGTTCACGCCCATCCGCGAACTGATGGCCGAAGTGCCGATGGCGCGTGAACGCGGCTATGGCCCAGGGCGCTTCAGCTTCAACGTGGCGGCGGGCTCAGGCGGCGGCCGCTGCGAAGCATGTCAAGGCGACGGCATGGTCAAAGTAGAAATGCACTTCTTGCCCGATGTGTACGTGCCTTGCGATGTGTGCCACGGCCTGCGCTACAACCGCGAAACGCTAGAGGTGATGTACAAGGGCAAAAACATCGCGCAGATCTTGGATCTGACGGTGGAGGCCGCTTTGCAGTTCTTCAACGCCGTGCCCAACATTGCCCGCAAGCTGCAAACCTTGATGGACGTGGGCCTGTCGTACTTGCAACTCGGCCAAGCCGCCACCACGCTATCGGGTGGTGAAGCGCAACGCGTGAAGCTGGCCTTAGAGCTAAGCAAACGCGACACAGGCCGCACGCTTTACATCTTGGACGAACCCACCACGGGCTTGCACTTTGCCGACATTGCGCTGCTGCTGAAAGTGCTGCAACACCTGCGCGATGCGGGCAACACCATCGTCATCATCGAACACAACTTGGACGTCATCAAAACTGCTGATTGGTTGATTGACATGGGCCCAGAGGGCGGCAGCGGTGGCGGCACGGTGGTGGGTGTGGGCACGCCGGAAGACTTGGCGGCCAACCCTGCCAGCTTTACGGGCAAATACCTGAAGCGTTTGTTGCCAAGCTGAGTGCGCTGCCCGAGAGGCAGCGCCAGATCACCACTTAGCCGTGCTGATGTCCATGCGCGCCATGCACATGGCGGTGGGCAATTTCTTCAGCCGTGGCGGCGCGCACATCGGTCACGGTGCAGCTGAAACGCAGGGCTTGGCCCGCCAATTCGTGGTTGCCGTCTAGGTGCACTTCGGGGCCTTTGATCTTGACCACGTTGAACACGCGCGGCTGACCGTCGTCACCCGCACCTTGCAACTGGCCGCCCACTTTCACGCCGGGTGGAAATTCGGCTTTAGGAATGACGCGCACCAACGATTCGTCGCGTTCGCCAAACGCGTCTTCGGCGCTCAAATCCAGCTTGACGGCAAAGCCCACCGCTTGGCCATTGAGCGCGGCTTCGACCTTGGGAAAGATGTTTTCGTAGCCGCCGTGCAAATACGACAAATGCCCCGAGTCCAAAGGCTTGCCTGCGGGTGTGGTGACTTGGTATTTGATGGTGACGGCCGTGTCTTGGGTGATCTGCATGGCTAGGCTTTGAATGAAAAACGCCATTGTCCACGACCGCGCTCTAGGTGCGGCATCAGGCCTTACCATCCTCTTCCATGAAACCTGTGATCCGTGCCTTCTTCAAAACCCTGCGCCTTGTGCTGGGCCCCGTCATGCTGCTCAAAGAACGCCTCACGCAACCCCGTGGCGTGCAGCGCGAATCGGCAGCGCAAGCCGAAGTTGAGCGGCAATGCGAAAGCTTGGCGCTGTACCAGTTCAGCACTTGCCCGTTTTGCATCAAAGTGCGCCAAGAAATGCGCCGCCTGTCGCTGCCGATCGACAAGCGCGATGCGCAGCACAACAGCACCCACCGCGACGCATTGCAACAAGGCAGTGGAGCCACCAAAGTGCCTTGCCTGAAGATCACCGAGGCCAATGGCCAAACCCGTTGGCTGCAAGATTCGAATGCCATCGTGGCTTATTTGGGTGAGCGCTTCGGCACGTCAGCCGCTTGAGTCTCTGAAACTGTCCATCCGCAGCATGTCGCATGGACAGCGAACTCAAACTGAGCCTGCGCCTGCACGCTGCGCTCGCTCGCATGCCTCGCACCTGAAGATCACTCTTAAGAATTCCAAGCGAAACATCAACAGAGGCTAATAGTTCTCTTATTACCATGCCCGGCATCACAGCCCTCTGTGATGGCGGCTGCCGACAACGCTTGCTCATACGTCGGCATACATGGGAATTTGATCATGCTAGAAACATTCAGCCTGAATGGCCTCGCCTGCAACGTGCACTCACGCGATGGGCAAATCAAACGCAACAGACGCGGCATTGTGCTGCTGGGCAGTGGCAATGGTGACCCACCCGCTGTGGGCAACATCCAAGACCCTTTTCTCAACGCCTTGTGCGCAGAACTGGCAAACCGTGATTTCGTCGCCGTGGTGGTTGGCTACAGAGCGGGTCAAGCTGTTTTCCCCAACGGCGGTTTTAACAGCATCGCATGGGATCACAACACACAGCAAATGAGTGACGACTTCAGCAACGTTCTGGATGGCGTTGTGGCGCTGTATGGCGGCAGCCGAAGCGTCGGCGTCGTTGGTGGTGTGTCGTATGCAGGCTTCATTTTGGGCGGAGCGCTCACACAGTGGGGCGCACTGCCCAAGCTGGGCGATATTCGCGGTTTGCTCTTGGCTTGCGCAGGCACGGCGCCAGTGAATGCAAGTCGCTTGGCCGTCCCTGTGTTGAACAAAATATGCAACCAAGATTCAGACTCAGACGATGGCCAATTCAATGTCGGTGGCGCACATCTGTATGACGCTCTGAACCCTTTGGTCCAAGCCGATTCCCACTGCGAAACCGACATGAGCATGCAAGGCCACACGGTCAATCCCAATTGGGTCGCATGGTTCGTTACACGCTTAGAAGCTTGGCTGCCCGCCATCTCCGCACCTGCAACATGGAACACCCTGCATGGCGCTCACCCCTCGGGGGCCACACCTGTCCCCAACGCGGACGAAGTGGGTCAACCCATGTACATCGCACGCGCCATCGTGAATGGCACCACCCACCCCACACCAGGCAAAGTACGCCCCGACTGGACAGCGGCGGCCATTCCGTTTGGTGGACAAGAGGTGTGGATCAGCGACTACGAGCTGTACCAAGGCCCTGTTGTGCTCATCCCTCGTCCCGCCAACAACGCCGATTTAGCAAACATCGCGCTGCAAGGTGGTGTGGATATCGAAGGCAGCCCGCTGTACGTAGCGATCGTCACAGACACCATCAACAACCACCCCGTCGTAGTCCCAGGCAAATTACGCCCCGACTGGACAGCCGCTGCCTATTGCTGGGGCGGGGTCGAACGCTGGAGCAGCAACTATCAATTGGTGGCTAAGCCATGAACGCAGCACGAGGCGGGCACGGGCTGAGCTCTACGTGATACCAGCGCACACATCCCTGATGTACAAATCGGTTTCACAAGGAGTCCCTGATGAACACCAAGATCTCTCTGCCCCACGCCCAACCCGCCGACGTCGGCCTGTGCCCCGAGCGCACGCAACACCTGATGGACACGCTGCGCCGCGAAGTGGACAGCGGCAGGTTGCCGGGCGCAGTCGCCATGATCGCGCGACACGGAAAAATTGCGCTGTTCGATGCTGTGGGTCAACAAGATCCCGGTCACAAAACAGGCATGCAGATCGACAGCATCTTCCGCATTTATTCGATGACCAAACCCATCGTCTCCGTGGCCGTGATGATGTTGATGGAGCGCGGACAGTTGCTGCTCAGCGACCCGGTCAGCCGCTGGCTGCCTGAGTTTGCAAATCAACACGTGGCCACAGACAAAGGGCTAGAGCCCGTGCGCAACCCAGCCACCGTGCAAGATCTGCTGCGCCACACCGCAGGACTGACGTATGAGTTCTTAGGCGATTCACCCGTGCAACGCCAATACGGCGACGTCAAGATCGGCTCACGCGAGCGCAGCAACGCCGAGTTTTCGCAGACCCTGGCATCGGTGCCACTCCAGTTCCAGCCCGGCAGCGTGTGGGCCTACAGCCGTGCCACCGATGTGTTGGGCCGGCTCGTGGAGGTGGTGAGCGGGCAAAGCCTGGGCGCGTTTTTGCAGACAGAAATCTTGGGGCCTCTGGGCATGGTGGACACCGGCTTTGCGGTGCCACCCGAGCAACACCACCGCATTGCCGAGCCCTTTGCGCACGACCCCGACGGAGGCGTCCCCATGAAGGTGATCGAACCACGCGAAGTCCCTGCCATGGAAAGCGGGGGCGGCGGCTTGATGTCCACCGCCATGGACTACGCGCGGTTTTTGCAGTGCCTGCGCAACAAGGGCGAACTCGATGGCGTGCGCTTGTTGGGCCCGCACACGGTGGACTTCATGACCGCCGACCACTTGGGCCACACCCCCGCCGACGGCGTCTTGCTGCCACCCGGCCACGGCTTTGGTTTGGGCTTTGCGGTGCGCACGCATGCGGGCATGTCGCCGGTGCCTGGCTCTGTCGGTTTGTATTACTGGGGCGGCATCGCAGGCACCACGTTCTTTGTGGACCCCGCGCTCGACATGTACGCCATGTTGATGATCCAAGCGCCCAACCAGCGCGACTACTACCGGCCTCTGTTCCGCGATATGGTGTACGCGGCGCTGTTATAAATACAACTCAAAATAACAAGGAGACAAACCGTGCCCCAGTCCAACCTCATGATGAATCGCCCGATGCTTATTTCGGGCATCCTCGAACACGGCGCCTCACAGTTCGGCGATCAAGAAATCGTCTCGCGCGAGACGCATGGTCCTCTGCACCGCTACAGCTACGCCGACGCAGCAAACCGCGCGCGCCAACTGGCCAACGCCTTGCATCAAATGGGCTTGCGCATCGGCAGCGCTGTGGGCTCCATTGCTTGGAACAACTATCGCCACTTGGAGTCGTATTACGCGGTCTCGGGCAGTGGCATGGTGATGCACACCTGCAACCCGCGCCTGCACCCGCAGCAGCTGATTTATGTGATCAACCATGCCGACGACGAGGTGGTGCTGTTTGACGCCACCTTTGCGCCGCTGGTCAAAGGCATTGCCGCGCATTGCCCCAAGGTGCGCGCCTGGGTCTGCTTGGCCGATGCGGCCAACACGCCCGCCATCGACGGCGTGGCCAACGTGCTGAGTTACGAAGACCTGATTGCCCCACACAGCCACACGTTTGACTGGCCCGAGCTCGACGAGCAAAGCGGCGCAGCGCTGTGCTACACCTCGGGCACCACGGGCAATCCCAAGGGCGTGTTGTATTCACACCGCGCCATCGTGATGAACGCCACGGCCGCTTGCTTGCCCGACGTGTTGGGCCTGTCCACGCAAGAAACGATTCTGCCGGTGGTCCCCATGTTCCACATCAACGCCTGGTGCATTCCCTACGCCGCGCTGGTGGCGGGTACCAAGCTGGTCTTGCCCGGCCCCAAGCTCGACGGCCCCAGCCTGTTTGAGTTGATGGACACCGAACAGGTCACCATCAGCGCCGGCGTGCCCACCATCTGGATGGGCTTGATCCAACACGTCGAACAAAACAACTTGCGCTTTGCCCACATGAAGCGCACCTGCGTGGGCGGCTCGGCCATGCCCATGGCGTTGATCTCCAAATTCGTCGACAACTACGGTGTGGAAGTGCGCCACGGCTGGGGCATGACCGAGACCACCGCGGTGGCCACCATGAGCAACCTGAGCCGCGCCGACCGCCAGCGTCCCGCTGCCGAGCAGCACGCCATCGTGGCCAAACAGGGCAAGGCGGTGTCGGGCATTGAGATCAAGGTCGTCGATGAAAACGGCCACGACCTGCCCCGCGATGGCAGCTCACAAGGCGAGCTGATGGTGCGCGGCCAGTGGATCGTGGAGCGTTATTTCAAAGCCGACAAATCCGCGCTGGTGGACGGCTGGTTCCCCACCGGCGACATCGCCACCATCGACGCGCACGGCACCATGCAAATTCGTGACCGCACCAAGGACGTGATCAAAACCGGTGGCGAGTGGATCAGCTCGATCGACCTGGAAAACGCAGCGGTGGGTCACCCGGCCGTGGCCATGGCCGCCGTGATTGGCGTCAAGCACCCCAAGTGGGATGAACGCCCGCTGCTGTTCATCGTGCGCAAGCCCGGACAGAGCGTGGAGAAAGAAGAGATCCTCGCCTTCTTGGCCACCAAGGTCGCCAAGTGGTGGGTGCCCGACGATGTGGTGTTCCTCGAATCGCTGCCCGTGGGCGGCACCGGCAAGGTTCAGAAGAACGACTTGCGCAAGGAATACGGCGGCGTGTTCAGCTGATCAGCGTGACCGCGCGCAGACCTTGGGCCTCACTGCTTGGCGGCTTGCAGGGTCTCGCGCGTTTGCAGCGCCACACGTCGTGCCGCTTCTGCAAAGTCATCCCCTTTGGACGCATACAAAATCGCACGCGATGAGTTGACGATGATGGGGCCGGTGGTCGTGTCACCGCTCACACGCAAGCCTGCTTTGACCGTGGCCACCGCATCGCCACCTTGTGCGCCCACACCTGGGATGAGCAAAGGCACGGTGGGTGCGAGTTCGCGCACACGTTCAATTTCTTTGGGATAAGTCGCGCCCACCACCAAGCCCAGTTGGCCATTCAAGTTCCAAGGACCTTGGGCCAAGCGCGCCACGTGTTCGTACAGCAAAGGCTGGCCGTCGACCGACGCGAGGCGTTGGTTCTGCAAGTCGTCACCGCCGGGGTTGGAGGTGCGGCACAACAAGAACGCGCCCTTGCCGTGGTACTTCAAATACGGCGCCACCGAGTCCCAGCCCATGAAGGGCGAGAGGGTGACAGCGTCGGCACCGTAGCGCTCAAAGGCTTCGATGGCGTATTGCTCGGCCGTGCTGCCAATGTCGCCGCGCTTGGCGTCCAAGATGATGGGCACATGGGGCGCCACGCGACGCATGTGCTCCATCAAACGCTCCAACTGGCCTTCGGCGCGGTGAGCGGCGAAGTAGGCGATTTGGGGCTTGAAGCTGTTCACCAAGTCAGCGGTGGCATCGACGATGGCGGCGCAAAAATCGTAAATCTTGTTCGAATCGCCCTTGATGCGATCGGGGAACTTGGTGGGTTCTGGGTCGAGGCCCACGCACAGCATGGAGGCGTTTTGGCGCTCGGCGGCGCTCAGCATGTCAAGGAAGGTCATGGCTAGATTTTAGAAGGCTTACCATGCAACCCATGCCTACACAGCCCACGACATCGCCCGCCCCTGCGCCGACACCCCTGGTCACCCCACGCATGCCCTTGCTCACACGGCGTCAGCTGTGGACACTGATCACCCTCACCTTGGTGTGGGGCATCAACTGGCCGATCATGAAAGCAGGGGTCACTGGCTTTCCGCCGCTGACGTTTCGCAGCTTGTCCATGCTCGCCGGTTGGCCTTTGCTGGGCCTGGCCTTGTGGCTGATGAAAGTGCCGCTGCGCATTCCTCGTGCCCACTGGCGTGAGCTGTTTTTGCTGTCGTTTTCCAACATGTTTGTTTGGCACATCTTGGTGATCTTGGCTATCCCAATGCTTTCGAGCGGACGCGCGGCCATCTTGGGCTACACCATGCCAATCTTCTCGGCCATTTGTGGCGTGCTGTGGTTCAACGCACCGCTGCGCGCACGCCAATGGATGGGCGTGTTGGCCGCCGCCGTGGGCGTGTTGCTCTTGCTGTGGAATGAGCTCACGCACTTCGCAGGACAGCCCGTGGGCGTGATGATGATCTTGGTCGCCGCAGCGGTGTGGGCTTACGGCACACAACGGTTGCGTCACACGCCAATGGAAGTGCCGACCTTGACGATTGCGTTTTGGATGACGTTCTTGACCACCGTGCTGATGACCGTGTTGGCCGTGACGTTTGAACAAGAGCGTTGGATCATGCCCTCAGACAACACCTTGTGGGCCATTGCCTACAACGCCGTGGGCGTGTTCGCATTTGCCCAAGCTGCGTGGCTGACCTTGGCGCGAGGATTGCCACCCGTGGCCTCCACTTTGAGTGTGATGTTCATCCCCGTGCTGGGCGTTTTCACTGGCGCTTGGTGGTTGAGCGAGGTGCTGCACTGGCAGGACTGGACAGCCGTGGTGCTGATGGTGGTGGCGATTGCTTCTGTGCTTTGGCCTGCGCGCAAAGCTTAGTTTCTGGCCTGAGGGCGCACCACCGACTTACTCAGAACCTTTGACTTGCGCCATGGCCAAACACAGGTCGGCCCAGACCTTGGCTTTCTCGGGCAAGTTGCGCAACACATACGCGGGGTGGTAGGTCACCACCACCGGCAGGTTTTGGTATTGGTACACCCGGCCACGCAATTTGCCCAAGGGCATGCTGTCCACCTCGGGCACCGTGTCGCGCAACAAGGCTTGCACGGCAAAGCGGCCCATCGCCAAAATCATTTTGGGTTTGAGCAACGCGACTTGACGCTCCAAATACGGTAAGCACTGCGCCACTTCTTCTGGCTTGGGATTGCGGTTGCCAGGCGGGCGGCACTTGAGCACGTTGGCGATGTACACACCACCACCTTCAGCCGTGCGTTCACCTGTGCGTGACAAATTCATTGCACGCAACATGTTGTCCAGCAACTTGCCCGCTTGCCCCACAAAAGGCTCGCCTTGAATGTCTTCGTTCTCTCCCGGGGCTTCGCCCACGATGAGCCAATCCACCTGCGGCGCTTGGCCATCGCTGGCGGGTGCGCCCACACCAAACACGGTGTTTTGGCGGGCACCGCACAACGCACAGGCTTGGCAAGAAGACACCGTGGTGTGCAGCGCAGACCAATCCATCTGGTCAATGCCTTCAGGACGCTGAATCAGCACAGGCGCGACTTGGGCCACGGCATGTGCAGCCAAGGCGCTGGCCGCGACAAAGCTGTGCGCTTCTTCTGCATGGGCTTGCATCACGGCTTCTGGCGCTGGCGACGCCGAGGTGTCCACCACCAAGGTTTCGACCGCAGGTGCAGCCATGACCGAGGTCTCTGACATCGGCGACCACACGCGCACGCCCATCTCGGCCAGCATGGCGCGTTGGCGTTTGTCGAGGTGCAGGGTGTCGGTCATGGCAGGGGGTTCACAGTTTCAATGACATGACCACCGCATCTTCGCGGTGCCCTTGGTCAGCGGGGTAATAGTTTTTGCGCTCGCCCACTCTGGCGTAGCCGTAGCGTTCGTAAACCTGCATGGCTCGGGTGTTGCTCACGCGCACTTCCAGCCACAACCAGTGTGCGCCGCGTCCGCGTGACCACAAAGACAAAGCATCCAGCATCAACACCGCCCAGCCCTGGCCTTGAAATTTGGGGGCGACCGTGATGTTGAGCAGATGCACTTCCTCCACACCTTCCATGGCCACGAAGTACCCCAGCAAGGTGTCACCGCCCATCAACGTCATCACGGAATAGCCCGCTTTGAGTGAGTCCACAAAGTTCCCGCGTGTCCAAGGGTGGCTGTACGCGCTTTGCTCCACGCGCAGCACGTCATCGAGCAAGGCTTCGTTCAGCGGCTCGAGTCGGGCTTCGGGTTTCAAAACAGCGCTCATGGGGATGTATCACTCAGACCTGCATTGTCGATCAAGCCGCACCGGGCGCTGCAGCTTGCTTGGCCTGCATGCGCTCTTCGGTGGTTTGCGCCACTTTGTCGCGGATGTACAAGGGCAACGCTTCTTCTGGCGGCACCGCCAAGCCTTGCGCCCATGCCTGTGGCGCCAAGCGCAGCAGCGCTGCCGCCGTGGGCATGGCGCGCAATTGCGGCGCAGTGAGTGCGGTGGGCCAACGCCCGGCATAGATATCCCACGCATTGCCAGCCGCCACAAAACCATGTGCGGCCCACTCGGCGGGCCAACACAGTTGTTCGGGGTTGTGCACAGCGTCGGCCTGCACGCAGCGCCAGCCGGACGCGGCATCGCGCACGTCATATTCGTACGCGGCGGTGTAGACCTGGTCCATGCGGGCATCCATCACCACGAGCACACGAGCCACGGGCGCTTGGCCTGCTGAGCTTTGGGCATGACGCGCTTCTTCTGCCACCGCTAACAAGGTGTCGATGGGCAGCACAGGCAAATCTGCGCCAAACGCCAGGCCTTGCGCCACCGAGCAAGCGGTGCGCAAGCCCGTGAAGGCACCCGGGCCACGCCCCAAGACCACGGCTTGCACCTCGCGCAAGGACAAGCCGGCCTCAGACAGCAAGGCATCGATGCTGGGCAAGATGGATTCGGACGATTTGGCACCACCCGCAGAGGTGTGCGTCCACTGTTGATCACCCCGCGAAACCGCGAGTGAAAGAAGGTCGGTGCTGGTCTCTAACGCGAGCCACGAATTGGTGTGCATGGGGTGATTATCCCGGCAGTGATAATTTGCCCATGCTGCTCACGCTTGATCGCCTCACACCCCGCTTCGCATCACCCCTTCGGACTTTGGCGGGCGTGTTGTGCAGCCTTGCGTTGTCCGCGCCACTGCACACGCAAGCGGCCCCAAGCAAGCTCAAAAACACGCCCCCCACACACACCCAAGGCGACACGGGTCATTTGCCCCGTGAGGTGGAAGCCGCCTTGCAACGCGCCAAAGTACCCGCCGACGCCTTGCATGTGATGGTGGTCGACACGCAAACAAACGTCGCCCCGCGCTTGAGCCATTCGGCGCAAGCCCCCATCAATCCCGCCTCGTTGATGAAGCTCGCCACCACCACAGCAGCGCTCGATTTGCTCGGACCTGCGTTTGTGTGGCGCACTCCCGTCTACATCGACGGCACCGTGCGCGATGGCGTGCTGCAAGGCAATGTGTACCTGCGCGGAAGCGGTGACCCACGGTTGGTGGTCGAGCGCTTGTGGTTGTTGATGCGACGCGTGCAGGGCTTGGGCATTCAGAAAATCCAAGGCGACATCGTGCTCGACCGCAGCGCGTTTGACCTGCCGGCACGCGATGCCGCCAGTTTTGATGGCGAACCGCTGCGCCCCTACAACGCAGCCCCCGATGCCTTGTTGCTGAACTTCAAATCGTTGTTGATTCAGTTTGTGCCCGACCGTGCAGCCAATGTGGCGCGTATCCAAGTCGAGCCGCCGCTGGCGGGTGTTCAATTCCCAGCCACCGTCGCCTTGTCGGCCGGTGAATGCAACGACTACCGCGGCAGCTTGAAACCCGATTGGTCAGACCCCACACGCGTTCGTTTTGCAGGCAGTTTTCCTGCGGTCTGTGGCGAAAAAATATGGCCCATCGCCTACAGCGCACCATCGCAATTTGCAGCGCGTGCCGTGGCCGGCATGTGGCAACAGCTTGGCGGCCAACTCACCGGGCAAGTCCGCGACGGCACTGTGCCAGCGAACTTGCAACCGGCGTTCAGCATCGACTCGGTGACGCTGGCGGAAGTCATTCGCGACATCAACAAATTCAGCAACAACGTGATGGCGCAGCAGCTGTTTTTAACGCTCAGTCAGCAGCAACGTGGCGTGGGCAGCTTCGATGCGTCGCGCGAGGTGTTGCAGCGTTGGTGGCGCGAGCGTGTGGGCGGTGAGGTGCCAGTGTTCGACAACGGCTCCGGCCTGAGCCGCGAAGAGCGCATCAGCGCACAAGCTTTGGCGCGCTTGCTGCAAACCGCGTGGTCATCCGCCACGATGCCAGAGCTGATGAGCTCACTGCCTATCACCGGACTCGACGGCACCTTGAAGCGCAGCAAAGCGCAAGGCGTGGCGCACTTGAAGACTGGGAGCCTGCGCGACGTGGCCGGTGTGGCCGGATTTGTAGACGGCGCCAACGGCAAACGATGGGTGTTGGTGGCAGTGCTCAACCATCCCAATGCCAATGCCGCACGCCCCGCACTGGACGCCTTGATTGATTGGGTGGCTCAGCAGCCTTGAACTTTTTGAACGACTGAACACGCCATGATTTTGCTCACCGACTGGATTGGCTACGCCGCCGCCACACTGACCACCGCGAGCTTTGTGCCGCAAGCGTGGCTGACCTTCAAAACACGCGATGTGCGCGGCATTTCACTGGGCATGTACAGCGCCTTCACGGTAGGCATTGCGCTGTGGCTGGCCTATGGCTTGCTGATCGAAGCCTGGCCCGTGGTGATCGCCAACGTCATCACGCTGGCCTTGGCTGCGAGTATTTTGTGGATGAGGGTGCGGTTTGGGTCGGCCGCACACTCAGGTGAGGCTTAACGCCACGCGGCGCGGAAAAACGTCGTGTTGTAGATGTAGTCCGCGAGCATGCGGTTGGCCGCTGGGGTGAGGTTGTACTTATCTGCAAACACCGCCGTGGCGTAGTCCCAAGGCAGATTGCTGTTGTTGGGATTGGTTTTGATCGTGGCAGCGCTGGCCGTGCTACATAGGGTGGCCAGCGTGATGTCGTTCACACAAACAGGCACATCCGGGTTCGTCAACGCAGCACCCGAAGACGTTGCAATAGGAAACGTGCTGGCATTGCCCGTTGGATTCGGGAAAAGACGTGAGTAGATATCACGCCCACCCGCACCTGTACCCGTCATCAAGTTGAAATACTGCGCAATGTCTGCCAACAACACGGGCTGCCCATACGACGTGGCGGGATAGCGGGTGACCAACGCCGCAGAGAGCTGACAACCAAATGAACCGCAAGAGGTATCACCCGACGTCAGAATGCTGAGCTGCTGAACAAAGTTGTATTGATCACTGAATGTTGGGTAGTAAGTCGTTGGGCTGGCACCGGGCATGGCCAAGACCCAAGGCGTACGCGCCACATTGAAAGGCGCGACAACCAACACGTGTTTCGCTCCCCTGGCCGTCAGGCTTTGAACCACATTGGCCAAGTCAACCGCAGCTTGCGCGACATTGGCTTTGGCTTGGGCGGCAGGCATTGTGACTGGATTTAAAAAATATTGTTGTGCGTTGTAAATGATGTCACGCGTACCGGCCGTGATGATGATCAAGTCGTTATCACCAGGGGTGTTGTTCGTTAAAAAGTTAGCGACTTGAGTGACAAGCGGCGTTGCTGTGCCCGTAGCAGTGACACGTGCCTCGCCTTGGGCATAGCTGTAGGCACCACCCGTGAGAACGTGGGTATCGGTCACCGCAGTCATGCTGGTGAACCCATAAATAAAAGCCAAGCGCTCAGCCACCGTCATGCTGCCACCTACTGACGCATCATTCACGGTGTAACGCAAACCACTGGCGCCCACATCGCTCAAGGCATCACCAAAAGCAATGACCCGTGCGTTGGCAATGCCAGGGCTCACTTTGGTGGCGAGCGGATTCACCGTGCTACTCGCCCCACCACACGCGCTGAGCAAGCTTGCCAAGGCCAAGGCGCATGCGCCCATCAGACGTTGAATTGAAATATGGGTCATCAGATGTTCTCGTTGATTGGGCGTAGTTTAGCCAGCTGGGGTGGCGGCTCGGGTGAGGCGATCCAGAACGCCATCCCACTCGGGTGCCAAGGGAGGCCGCTCGACCCAAATCTGGGTGACGCCTTGTTGATCAAAGTCACGCAATTGTGCAAACAAGTCGTGCGCACAGGCCGCGGGATCCTTGGGCATGGCGCATGACACCACGCGTGCAGCCAATGCGGGGTGGATCTGCAAAGGCCCACGCGACCACAGCGCGACTCGGGTGGGTTCAGGCGCGGTGGCGGCCAGTTGGTTCAAAGCCGCTTGCATTTGCGAGGCGTCGAGCAACAACACCTGGGCAGACGGCGCATAGTGCGAGGCCAAGGTGCCCGAAGCACGCGGCGCATCGGCGTCGACCGCCACTGGAACCACCACATCGACCCCACACACCGCGCGGAGTTGTTGCGGCGTCAAAACGCCTGGACGCAATAAAACGGGCGCGCCCCGTGTGCAATCCACGATGGTGGATTCGATGCCCACGTCGCAGGCACCCCCATCAACGATGAGCAAGCTCTCGCCAAACTCACCCGCCACATGCGCGGCGGTGGTGGGGCTGACGCGGCCAAACAAATTGGCGCTGGGCGCGGCCACGCCCAACACGCCCAAGGTTTCGGCGCTTTGCAACACAGCATGCGCTGTGGGGTGCGAAGGGCAACGCAGGCCCACCGAGTTTTGTCCGCCCGCCGCCACAGCAGCCATGTCCGGGCGACGCGGCAAGATGAGGGTCAGGGGGCCAGGCCAGAAAGCGTCGATCAGCTTTTGAGCGAAGTCAGGCACATGGCTGGCAAAGCGTGCAACGCCGTGTGCGCTGGCCACATGCACGATGAGTGGATGGTTCGCAGGGCGGCCTTTGGCTTCAAAAATTTTGGCCACCGCGGCGTCGTTGCCGGCGTCTGCCGCCAAACCGTACACCGTCTCGGTGGGCAAGCCCACCAGCTCACCACGCTGCAAGGCTTGTGCAGCAGCAGCGATGGCTTGGGAAGACTGGCCGTCAAGAATCATGCATGGACACCGTTAAAACGGTGCAATACCCAAAATCGCCGCCGCTTGCAAAGCCACAGCACGTGCGGCCTCTGGCGTAGCAGCCGTGATGTTGAGGTGGCCCATCTTGCGGCCCACACGCGCTTCGTGTTTGCCGTACAGATGCAGATGCGTGCCGGGCAGCGCCAGCACTTTTTGCCATGGGGGCTCGACTTGCGAAGCGTTGGCGTCCTTGAACCACAAATCGCCCAACAAATTCAGCATGAAGGCAGGGCTGTGCAAACGCGGTTGCGTCAAAGGCAAATCAGCCATGGTGCGCACTTGCAGTTCAAACTGCGACACATCACACGCGTCTTGGCTGTAGTGGCCGCTGTTGTGCGGGCGAGGTGCGATTTCGTTGACGACCAACGAGTGGTCAGCCAACACAAAAAACTCCACGCACAACACGCCCACGTAGTTCAGCTCTTGCGCCACCGCTTTGGCGGCGGTGATGGCTTGGTTGGCCAAGGCTTCAGGCACATTGCCCACAAACACCTCGGTCACGGCCAAGATGCCATCGCGGTGCAAGTTGCGTTGCACGGGCAAATTCACCATCGCGCCATCACGGCCACGCGCCACGATGACCGAGCATTCGCTGGCCAAGGGCAACATTTTTTCCAGCACACAAGGCACTTGGCCGAGCTTGGCCCAACCGGCGTTGAGTTCGTCACGCGTGCTCACGCGCAACTGGCCTTTGCCGTCGTAGCCCATGCGAGAGGTTTTCAAAATGCCGGGCAGCAAGTTGTCCGCCACCGCGGCGAGTTGCTCTGCCGTGTCGATCACCGCATGCGGGGCCACAGGCACGCCGCAGGTCACGAAGTGGGCTTTCTCACGCGCACGGTCTTGCGCCACAGCCACGGCCGATGCAGCGGGTGACACAAGCAAGGTGGCGGCGAGTTGCGCCAGCGCATCGGCGGGCACGTTCTCGAACTCAGTGGTCACCGCTTGGCACACCGCGGCGAGTTGCTTCAAGCCTGCAGGGTCTAAGTAATCGGTGTGGATGTGATGATGACTCACCAAGCCTGCGGGGCTTTGTGCATCGGGGTCGAGCACGGCGGTGTTGTAGCCCATGCGTTGCGCGGCGTGCGCCCACATGCGCCCCAATTGGCCCCCACCCAACACGCCCAAAGTCGAGCCGGGCAGCAAAGGTTTCAGAGCTTGGTTCATCACTGGGCTCATACGGGTGGCAACGTCATGTTGCGCGCCACTTCGGTTTGCGCCACGCGGAAGGCGTGCAGTTTTTCAGCCAAGGCCGCATCGGTCGATGCGAGCAAGGCCACGGCAAACAGCGCCGCATTGGCCGCGCCCGCATTGCCGATGGCAAACGTGGCCACGGGAATGCCTTTGGGCATTTGCACAATGCTGTGCAAAGAGTCGACGCCTTGCAGGTGCTTGCTCGCCACGGGCACGCCCAAGACAGGGACGATGGTTTTCGCAGCCAACATGCCGGGCAAGTGCGCGGCACCACCAGCGCCTGCGATGATGGCGCGCAAACCTCTGCTGTGTGCGGTATCCGCATAAGCAAACATGTCGTCTGGCATACGATGGGCAGAAACGACACGGGTTTCAAAAGAGACACCAAATTCTTGGAGAATCTGGGCTGCATGTTGCATGGTGTCCCAATCAGAGTTGGAACCCATGACAACACCGACTTGGCACTTGGTCATGATGAAGGCTGGGTGTGAGCAAAAACGAATTTTAAGACGGGACCCCCATGATTGATGTGACGATGGCGAATTTCGAGGCTGATGTGATTGCGGCCTCTCAAACCACCCCTGTTTTGGTGGACTTTTGGGCGGATTGGTGCGGTCCTTGTAAATCACTGGGGCCCATCTTGGAAAAGCTTGAAACCGCCTACGACGGTCGTTTCAAGCTGGTCAAGATCAACGCCGACACCGAACAGCAGCTGGCTGGCGCATTTGGCGTAAAGAGCCTGCCCACCTGCATCTTGCTCATGGGCGGTCGCCCTGTGGACGGCTTCATGGGTGCCTTGCCAGAGGGCAAGGTGCGTGAGTTCTTGGACAAGCATCTGCCCTCGGACGGCGAAATCGCTGCACAAGCCGACGCCCAAGAGGCCGAACAGCTCATGCAAGCCGGTGATGCAGGCGCGGCCATCGCCAAGCTGCAAGAGGCCTTGAGCCTCAACACCAGCGATGACGAAACCCGCTACAACTTGGTCAAGCTGCTCATCTCCGTGGGCGAGCTGGAAGAAGCCCAAGCGGCACTAGCGCCTAAGCTGACCGAGATTCCGCTGCAATTGCGTTTTGACGCACTCCACTACTGGCTGCAAGCTTTGTTGTTTGTGTCTACCGACGAGCGTGCGGGTTGGAGCTTTGAGCAGTTTGAAGCGGCCATTGCGCAAAACAAACGCGACTTCGACACCCGCTTGGCCAAAGCCCGCGTGCTGATTGCCGCCGAGTTGTTTGAAAACGCGATGGAAGAGTTGCTCGAAATCATCATGCGCGACAAAACATGGAACAACGATGTGGCGCGCAAAACCTATGTGTCCATCTTGGAGCTGATGACACCCCCCAAGCCCAAAACGGACGATGCCGCCTTCGGCAAATCCGCAGGCGGCATCGAGCTAACTGGCAAGGCCGCGGTGCAAGAAGATCCCGTGTTGGAGATGATTTCTCGCTACCGCCGCAAGCTCAGCATGGCGCTGAACTGATCGCCGTCAAAGCTTAGTCTTTCAACCGTTCCCAAGCCTCTTGGTACTTGGCGGCGGTTTGGGCAATCACCGCTTGCGGCAAATGCGGTGCAGGCGGTGATTTGCTCCAAGGCTTGCCTTGCACCTGAGCGGTTTCCAGCCAGTCGCGCAAGAACTGCTTGTCGTAGCTCGGTGGGTTCGCACCGGCTTTGAAGCTCTGCTCATAGCCCTCCACCGGCCAATAGCGCGATGAGTCGGGCGTGAGCACCTCGTCCATCAACACGAGGTTGTTGTTGGCATCCAAACCAAACTCAAACTTCGTATCGGCAATGATGATGCCTTTGGCTGCGGCCACGTCGCGCGCGGTTTCGTACAAGGCGATGCTGACGGTTTTGATCTTCTCGGCCAAGCCGGCACCGATCATCTCCACCACTTGTTCGTAGGTGATGTTCTCGTCGTGGTCGCCCACGGCGGCTTTGGCCGCTGGGGTGAAGATGGGCTCTGGCAACTTGCTGGCGTTCTTCAAACCTTTGGGCAAAGGCACACCGCAAACAGCCTGATTGGCTTGGTATTCCTGCCAGCCGCTGCCAGCCAAATAGCCGCGCACCACTGCTTCGACAGGAATGGGTTTGAGGCGCTTGACCAACATCGAACGGCCGGTGACTTGGGCCACTTCGTCCGCGCTCACCACGCTCTCGGGCGCTTCGCCGGTGAGGTGATTGGGACAAATGTGACCGAGCTTGCCAAACCAAAACAAGGCCATCTTGGTGAGCAACTCGCCCTTGCCAGGAATGGGTTCGCCCATGATCACGTCGAATGCGCTGATGCGGTCCGACGCGACCATCAAGATGCGGTCATCGCCCACGGCATAGTTGTCGCGCACTTTGCCGCGCGCCAGCAAGGGCAAAGAAGTCAGAGCGGAGGTGTGCAAAGCGGAGGTCATGGATTTCACAATTCAAATAAGAAAGCCCGTTGAACGTTCAACGGGCTTGGAACTATTCCAGCGAATTATCGCAAGAGTCGCTCTGGATTACTTCACCAATTGGGCGAGTTCACCCTTGGCGTACTTGGCAGCCACGACTTGCAGGCTCTCGCCCTTGATCTTGGCACCTTGGCCTTCGCAACCGAACTCCAAATAGCGTTGCTTGCAAATGGCCATCGCGGCTTCACGTGCAGGCTTGAGCCATTCACGGGCATCGAACTTCTCGGGGTTCTCAAACAAGAACTTGCGCACCGCGCCGGTCATGGCCAAGCGGATGTCGGTGTCGATGTTGATCTTACGCACGCCGTATTTGATGGCTTCTTGAATCTCGGCGACTGGCACGCCGTAGGTTTCTTTCATCTTGCCACCGTATTGGTTGATGATGGCCAACAGGTCTTGGGGCACGCTGGAAGAGCCGTGCATCACCAAGTGGGTGTTGGGGATGCGGGCGTTGATTTCTTTGACGCGGCTGATGGCCAACACATCACCTGTAGGTGGACGTGTGAACTTGTACGCGCCGTGGCTGGTGCCGATGGCGATGGCCAAGGCATCCAACTGTGTGGCCTTGACGAATTGAGCAGCCTCTTCAGGGTCGGTCAGCATTTGGCTGTGGTCCAGTTTGCCCACTGCGCCCACGCCGTCTTCTTCACCGGCTTCGCCCGTTTCCAAAGAACCCAAGCAACCCAATTCACCCTCGACGGTCACGCCCACTTTGTGCGCCATGGCCACGACTTGCTGGGTCACGCTCACGTTGTAGTCAAAACCCGATGGGGTCTTGCCGTCTTCCAGCAAAGAGCCGTCCATCATGACGGAGCCGAACCCGAGGTCAATCGCGCCTTGGCAGATCTTGGGCGACGTGCCGTGGTCTTGGTGCATGACCAAAGGAATGTGTGGGTAGGCTTCGGTGGCGGCTTGGATCAAATGCTTGATGAACGACTCACCGGCGTATTTGCGAGCGCCCGCACTGGCTTGCAAGATCACAGGAGCGCCCACGGCGTCAGCAGCGGCCATCACGGCCTGCACTTGCTCCAAGTTGTTGACGTTGAAAGCTGGAATGCCGTAACCCTGCTCTGCAGCATGGTCCAGAAGTTCGCGCATCGATACGAGTGCCATGGGAAATACCTCTAAAGTTAAAAATCTTTCAAATTGCCCTGATTTTAAATTAGGCAGCTTGGCGGCAAGCTGACAGCACGCCAGGCGCGCCACTCACCGCGCCCTCGTGTCAGCTCACTTCGCAAATGCGCAGCATGTTGGTGCCGCCCGGTGTGCCCATGGGGTCACCGCAGGTGATGGCGTACACATCGCCCGTGTCCACAATGCCTCGCAACTTCAAATGGGCTTCGGCTTGGGCCAAGGCGGTGTCGCGGTCAGCACTGGTGTCCATCAGCAAAGGACGCACGTTGCGGAACAAAGCCATGCGACGCTGCGAGGTCACCTTGGTGGTCACGGCGTAGATGGGGATGTGGATGCGGTGGCGGCTCATCCACAACGCCGTCGAGCCCGACTCGGTCAAGGCCACGATGGCCTTGGCGCCCAAGTGGTGCGCGGTGAACAAGGCGCCCATGGCGATGGTTTGGTCGATGCGTGTGAAGGTTTGGCCTTTGAAATCGGCATCCAACTCCACGTCTTCGGCGGCTTCAGCGGCGGCGCAAATCTTGGACATCTCTTCCACCGTCTCCAGCGGGTACTTGCCTGCTGCGGTTTCAGCGCTCAGCATGACGGCGTCTGTGCCGTCGAGCACAGCGTTGGCCACGTCACTCACCTCGGCACGGGTGGGCACGGGGTTGGTGATCATGCTCTCCATCATTTGGGTGGCGGTGATCACCACTTTGTCGTGCTGACGCGCCAGCTTGATCATGCGTTTTTGCAGGGCGGGCACTGCGGCATTGCCCACTTCCACGGCCAAGTCGCCACGCGCCACCATGATGCCGTCGCTGGCACGCAAAATTTCGTCCAACAAAGGAATGGCTTCGGCACGCTCGATCTTGGCGATCAGGCCCGGCTTGTGTTTGTACTCAGCACCCGCCACGTTGGCGAGTTGGCGCGCCATTTCCATGTCGGTGGCGTTTTTGGGGAAGCTGACCGCCAGGTAGTCGGCTTGAAAGCTCATCGCGGTTTTGATGTCTTCCATGTCTTTGCCGGTCAAGGCGGGTGCGGTGAGGCCGCCGCCTTGTTTGTTGATGCCTTTGTTGTTGGACAACTCGCCACCCACTTTGACGGTGGTGTGCACTTGCTCGCCGCGCACGGCTTCAACGGTCAACACAATCAAACCGTCGTTGAGCAACAACAAGTCGCCAGGCTTCACATCGCGGGGCAGTTCTTTGTAATCGAGGCCCACGCCTTGCAAATCGCCGGCTTCGGTGCGCGAGGCGTCGAGCACAAACTTGGCACCGTTTTCCAGCATGACCTTGCCATCGGCAAACTTGCCCACGCGAATCTTGGGGCCTTGCAAATCGGCCATGATGGCCACTTCGCGCCCGGCACGGGCAGCGGCTTCGCGCACCAAGCGGGCGCGGTCGATGTGGTCTTGCGCTTTGCCGTGGCTGAAGTTGAGTCGGACGACGTTGACGCCTGCACGAATCATCTGCTCGAGCAAGGCGGGATCGCTGGAGGCTGGGCCTAAAGTAGCAACAATTTTGGTAGCGTGGCGGGCCATGCAGAGTCTCCTGGTGTTTTGTTTAGGTCGATTCTCACATGTTTGAAATGCGCACTTGTGTTGCAATTCGGCACATGCCAAATGCCCCTCGCAACGCGCGAGAAGTCAAAAAAGAATTCTTTTGAATGCATTGAAAGACCCTACAGCCCCACCCGGGGGCAGGGCAAATACCCATCGACGACCGTAAAAAGCGATAATCTGCAGGTAATTGATGCAAATCAGTGCGCATCCACATCGCCCACCTAAGATCCAACAACGGGTCGCCCATGTGGGCCCCAAACGGGCAAAGCCAGTTGTTGGCCGCCCACCTGACTGCTTGACTATGACCACAACTATCAAACCCATTCTTCCCGGCGAACCGATGCCACACCGCAAGATCATGCGCGAGTGGTTGATTCCTTTGGCTGAACGCACCACCGTGCTGGCCATCGTGATGCTCGTCGTTGACCTCGTGCTGTGGGGCGCCCTCATGGCCGGCACCGTGTTGTTCGAATCTTGGTGGGCCAAGCTGCTGAGCGGCTGCGCCGCTGGCTTCGTGATTGGCCGCTTGTTCATCATCGGCCACGACGCTTGCCACCAAAGCCTCACCCCGCACCGCAACCTCAACAAGTGGTTGGGCCGCATTGCCTTCTTGCCCTCGTTGACCGCTTACAGCTTGTGGGACATCGGCCACAACGTGGTGCACCACGGTTACACCAACCTCAAAAACTTTGACTTCGTGTGGGCCCCCTACACCCCCGAAGAGTACGCCGCCCTGAGCACAGGCGAGAAACTCAAAGACCGCATCTACCGCAGCGGCTGGGCACCTGGCCTGTACTACATGATCGAAATCTGGTGGAACAAGATGGTCTTCCCCAACGAGAAGAACATGCCCACACGCCGCCCGATCTTCATCAAAGACTGCTTGCTCATCACCGCCTTCGGCGCGGCTTGGGTGGCTGCCATGGTGTGGGCCGCATTGGCCACCGATCAATCCGTGCCTTATCTGTTGCTGATGGGCGTGGTCGTGCCCTTCTTCTTCTGGGTGAGCATGATTGGCTTCGTGGTGTACGTGCACCACACCCATGTGGATGTGTCTTGGCACGAAGAACGCACCGGCTGGTCCAAGGCTTCGCCCTTTGTGTCCACCACCGTGCACCTGACCTTCCCATTCAACATTGGCGCGCTGATGCACCACATCATGGAGCACACCGCCCACCACTTGGACATGAGCATCCCTCTGTACAAGTTGAAGCAAGCGCAAAGCAAGCTCGAAGAGTTGCTGCCCGAACGCATCATCGTTCAGCCCTTCTCTTGGCGCTGGTACTTCCAAACAGCACGCGACTGCAAGCTGTATGACTTCAAGACCGACAGCTGGACCACGTACGACGGCCAAGTCACCAGCCCCCGTGCGATGAAAGCACCTGCCGCATAAGCCGTGCCTCACCCCATCAAGCCCCGATCATTCGGGGCTTTTTTTTGAGAAACTCGCGCCATGACACGACTTGTTTGTTGCCTCTTGATCTGCGTCTGCAATGTAGCCCAGGCCATGTGGGTAACCGTGACGCAAAACGAAGTCGCCACCGTGTACGTGGACTCCTCTGCCATTGAGAAAGTCAACGCCAACAAACGCGTGTGGGTGGTGTACGACATGAAAAGCCCTGACGTCGCGGGGCAGCAATCGGTCAAGTCCTACATCGAATACAACTGCGGCGAGGGCCAATACAAAACCCTCAGCGCCAGCAGCTATCCCCAAAAGATGGGCAAAGGCCCAGCCATCAAATCACTGCCTGTAGGGGCCAATTGGAAGCCGGTCAGCCAAGACAGCATGAGCCGGCAGTTGTTTGCGTTTGCTTGTGCGTGGTGAGTTAACCCGCTGCGCGCTTAGTCAAAATCTCAAACGCGGGCAAGGTTTTTCCCTCCAAGATTTCCAAGAAAGCGCCACCCCCGGTGGAGATGTAGCCCACTTGTTTCTCAATGCCGTACTTGGCGATCGCAGCCAGGGTGTCGCCCCCACCTGCGATGCTGAACGCGCTGGACTCGGCAATCGCTTGCGCAATCACCTTGGTGCCGTTTTCGAACGCAGCGAATTCAAACACGCCCACAGGGCCGTTCCAGACGATGGTGCCTGCGGCTTTGAGCTGGGTGGCCAGCTTGGCTGCTGTCTCGGGGCCAATGTCCAAAATCAAATCATCGTCGGCCACTTCGGTGGCTTTCTTGACGGTAGCTACAGCATCGGCCGAGAAGGTTTTGGCAGTCACCACATCGGTGGGAATTGGCACTTCGGCACCGCGTGATTTCATCAATGCGATCACCGCTTTGGCTTCGTCGATCAGATCGGGTTCGGCCAAGCTCTTGCCGATCTTCAAACCTGCGGCCAGCATGAAGGTGTTGGCAATGCCCCCCCCCACGATGAGTTGGTCCACGTTGCTCGCCAAGCTCTTCAAGATGGTCAATTTGGTGCTGACCTTGCTGCCCGCCACGATGGCGGCCAAGGGACGCTTAGGAGCCGCCAAGGCTTTTTGAATCGCGTCAATTTCTGCCGCCAGCAAAGGGCCTGCCGAGGCAACGGGTGCGAACTGCGCGATGCCGTAGGTGGTGCCTTCCGCGCGGTGGGCGGTGCCAAACGCGTCGTTCACAAAGATGTCGCACAAAGCGGCCATCTTGCGGGCCAAGTCTTCGTTGTTCTTTTTCTCGCCTTTGTTGACGCGGCAGTTCTCAAGCAACACCACTTGCCCTGGGGCGACGGTGACGCCGTCAACCCAGTTGGCAACCAGCGGCACGTCACGGCCCAGCAACTCGCCCAAGCGTTTGGCCACAGGGGCCAACGAGTCTTCGGGTTTGAACTCGCCTTCGGTGGGACGACCCAAATGGCTGGTCACCATCACGGCAGCGCCTGCGGCCAAGGCCATCTGAATGCAAGGCACAGAGGCGCGCACACGGGTGTCTTCGGTGATGGCACCGCTGTCGTCTTGCGGCACGTTCAGATCGGCACGGATGAAAACACGTTTGCCGGCGGCCGAGCCGTTGGCGCACAAATCGGAGAAGCGAATGACGTTCATGGGAAGCTGGGTTAGAAATTTATAACCCGCTTATTCTAAAAGTCTGGGCTTGCTGAGCCTGACAAAGCAAGACCCGCCCCTGCGCATGAGGCGGGCCTTGGTATTCGATGCCAACCAGGTTACATCACCGCGCCGAGTTGCCACGGCACGAATTCGTTTTGGCCGTACCCGTGTTGCTCGCTCTTGGTGTGTTGGCCAGAGGCCGTCGCGATCATCATGTGGAAGATGCGTTCACCCGCTTGCTGCACGGTTTCTGAGCCATCCACCACGCCGCCGCAGTTGATATCCATGTCGTCTTCTTGGCGTTGCCACAAGGCCGTGTTGGTCGCCAGTTTGATCGATGGGCTGGGCGCACAACCATAGGCCGAGCCACGCCCGGTGGTGAAGCAAATCAGATTCGCACCGCCGGCAACTTGGCCCGTGGCAGACACCGGGTCATAGCCGGGGGTGTCCATGTACACAAAGCCATGCGCCGTGATGGGCTGGGCGTACTCGTACACATCCACCAAGTTGGTTGTGCCGCTTTTAGCAATCGCCCCCAGGCTCTTTTCCAGAATGGTGGTCAAGCCACCCGCCTTGTTGCCAGCGGACGGGTTGTTGTCCATCTGCATGTTGTTGCGTCGGGTGTAGGCCTCCCACCAAGCGATGCGCGCGCGCAACTTGTCAGACACCGCCACGCTCACGGCGCGACGCGTCAACAAATGTTCGCCGCCATAAATTTCGGGGGTCTCCGACAACACGGCGGTGCCACCGTGACGCACCAGCAAATCGACTGCGGCGCCCAACGCAGGGTTGGCACTGATGCCCGAGTAGCCATCGCTGCCGCCGCACTGCAAGCCCACGGTCAAATGGCTCAAGGGCACTGGCTCGCGTTTGACTTGGTTCGCTTCAGGCAACATGGCTTTGATCAGCTCTATGCCTTTTTCCACCGTCTTGCGCGTGCCACCGGTTTCTTGGATGTTGAAGGCCACCAGCTTGGGGCCAACCTGCATCTCTTCTTGCGTGAGCAAGCCAGAAATTTGGTTGGTCTCACAGCCCAAGCCCACCACCAAGACCGCCGCAAAGTTGGCATGCTTGGCATAGCCGCCCAAGGTGCGGCGCAGCACTTGCAGTTCTTCGCCATCGCTGGCGGTGGCGCAACCCATGCCATGGGTCAAGGCCACCACGCCATCGACGTTGGGGAATGCAGCCAAGGCCTCAGGACGGAGGTCGCGTCTGAAGTAATCGGCGATGGCGCGCGCCGCTGTGGCCGAGCAATTCACCGAGGTCAGCACGCCGATGTAGTTGCGCGTGGCCACACGACCATCGGCACGCACGATGCCCTGAAATGTGGCGGGTTTGTCCACATACGCGGTGGCTTGCGCAGATGCGCCGGGTGCATGTTCACGGGCAAAGTCGCTGAAAGCGAGGTTGTGCGTGTGCACATGCTCGCCCGCAGCAATGTCGCGCGTGGCCATGCCAATCACTTGGTCGTAGCGGCGTACCGCTTGGCCTTTGGCAATGGCTTGCGTGGCCACTTTGTGGCCCGGTGGCACCAGTCCGGAGACCGTCACAGCTTCGTCGGCCAACACCGTGCCACCGACCAACTGTGATCGGGCAATGACCACGTTGTCCTGCGCATGAATGCGGATGACGGGCGACATCAGTTCGACCATCCACCATCAATGACTTGCGCTGTGCCCGTGGTGAAGCTGGACTCATCGCTGGCCAAGTACACCGCCAAGGCAGCGATCTCATCGACACGGCCCACACGGCCCATGGGCTGACGCGCCACAAACGCTGCTTCCACTTGCGCAATGGTTTGGCCACTGGCTTGCGCTTGAGCCGAAATGCGGTCACGCAGCGAAGGCGACTCCACCGTGCCGGGGCAAATCGCGTTGCAACGCACACCGGTGGTGATGTAGTCGGCGGCCACCGCTTTGGTCAGACCAATCACAGCAGCCTTGGTGGTGCCATACACAAAACGGTTGGGCGCACCTTTGATGCTGCCGGCCACCGATGCCACGTTGATGATCGAGCCCTTGCCCTTTTTGAGCATGCCAGGCAAGAACGCTTTGATCATGTGGAACTGCGAACGCACGTTGAGGTTGAACGCAAAGTCCCACTCGGCTTCGGTGCAATCGAGCACGGTGCCCGCGTGCACAAAACCGGCGCCGTTGAACAGCACATCGATCTCGCCATGTTTGGCGTGTGCGGCTTGAATGGCCGCGTCGCTGGTCACGTCCAACACGTCGATGGCGCAACCGCACTCTTGCTTCAAGGATTCCAAGGCCGCCGCATTCACGTCGGTGGCGATGACTTTGGCGCCTTCGCGCACAAAGGCGAGGGCGGTGGCACGGCCAATGCCTTGACCTGCTGCGGTGACGAGTGCTGTTTTGCCTGCTAAACGATTGCTCATGGTTATCTCTCTGTGGGTTGTTTAAGTGTTGGAAGTTTTAGGAACCAAAGTGGCGCCTGTGATGCGTTCTTGTGCTTCCACCAGGGAAGGCACAAATTTCTTGCCGAAGCCCAAAGCGCTCGCCATGCTGAGCGACTGGTGCACGGCCTCGCCCATCAGCGTGGGCACGCCCATGCCTTCGGCCAAGTGGGTGTAGTAGCGAATGTCTTTGCGCGCGTTGTCGAGCTCGAACTTCAAGCCGGTCAAATCGCCATCCAGCGTTTTGGCCATGGCTTGGAACAGGCCCGAGTTGACTGGACCAGCGCCCACCAAGGCGACCAGTTGTTTGGGGTCGATGCCGGCACGTTTGCCCACGGCGAAAGCCTCGGCCGTCGCAGTGCAAATGGCTTGGCCAATGAAGTTGTTGAGCAACTTGATGCCATGGCCTGCGCCAGGGCCGCCCACATGGAACACGTTTTCGGCGCAGCATTTCAAGATGGGCTCGAGCTTGGCAAACACCGCAGGCTCAGCGCCCACCATGATGTTGAGTCGACCGGCTTCTGCCTCGACCGGCGAACGGGCCAGCGGTGCATCCACAAACGTCACGCCCTTGGCGTGTGCGAGTTCGCGCAAATGCGTGGTCGAGTGCGGCTCGCTGGTGGAGCAATCGACGATGACCAAACCCGCTTTGGGTTGAGACAACAAACCATGCGCGCCGGACACCACGGCTTCCACTTGTGGGGAGCCTGTGACGCAAATCAGCACCACATCACACGATGCGCCCAGCTCGGCGGCATTTGCTGCCAAGCTAGCGCCCGCGTCGAGCAGGTCTTGCACGCGATCGCGTTGTGTGTGAACCGTGATCGCGAGTTGCTGGCCTTTGGCCAACAAATTTTTTGCCATGCCATGACCCATGAGGCCCGATGCACCGATGTAACCAATCTTCATGTGTGTCTCCAGTTGAGGTTCGTCGTTCTAAGTTCGAAATGTCATGACAGGTGTGCCGCTTGCAGCTGCGCACGTGTGGGCAAGCCCTCGGTGTCGCCACGCGCTTGCACGGCGCGTGCCCCCATCCAGGTGGCGCGACGCACGGCGTCTGGCAAGCTCAAGTTTTCCAACAAGCCACTGATCACACCGACGGCAAAGGCATCGCCCGCACCCACGGTGTCGACCACGCGCGCCACCGGCGATGCGGCAACATAGCCACACGCGGCGGCACTGTCGAAATATGCACCTTGCGCCCCGAGTTTGACGATCACCTTGGCGGCACCTGCGGCGCGGTAAAACGCCGCAATGCCCTCGGGCGTGTCTTGGCCTGTGAGCTGGCGTCCTTCGTCCAAACCGGGCAATACCCAATCGGCTTGCGCGGCCAAGGCATTCAAGGTGGTGCGCATGTGCGCTGCATCACGCCACAAGGCGGGACGCAAGTTGGGATCGAAGCTCACGGTCTTGCCACTGGCACGCATGTGTTTCATGGCGGTTTGCGTGGCCGCCAACGTGGCGGGGGTGAGCGCAGGAAACACGCCCGTCACATGCAAATGGCGCGCTTGTGCGAGCCAAGTCCTATTCACATCGGCAGGCCCCATGTGGCTGGCCGCAGAGTCTTTGCGGTGGTATTCGATCGGCGGGTCAGAGCCATCGTCGACGCGGCCTTTGAACATGAAGCCCGTGCGCGCACCGGGCACCATGGCAACCTGTGCGCAATCGATGCCTTCGTGGGCAAAGGTCTGGCGCAGGTAGTGGCCCATGGAGTCGTCGCCCAAGCGGCTGGCCCAACCGACCTTCAGCCCCAAGCGCGCGAGCCCCACGGCCACATTGGTTTCAGCGCCTGCGGTGTATTTGGTGAAGCTGCGCACCGAGGCCAAAGGCCCCGGCTGTTCAGCCGCCAACAACACCATGGCTTCGCCCAAGGTGACCACGTCGTGCATCGCGTTGGCCTGAAGGGTGTGTGTTTTAACCGCGGCCGACAAACGGCATCTGGTTGGCCATCACCGTGACGAACAAGATGTTGGATGACAAGGGCAAGCTGGCCATGGTCATGAAGGTGTCGACCACCGAACTCATTTCCATGCGGGCTTCGGGCTTGATGGTGCCGTCGGCTTGGTGCACGCCGTTGACCATCTTGGCCGTCATGTCGCTGGCCACGTTGCCGATGTCAATTTGACCCACGGCAATGTTGAACCCCCGGCCGTCCAAATTGGCAGCGCGGGTCAAGCCACTGATGGCGTGTTTGGTCGCGGTGTAGGCGATGGACCCAGGACGTGGCGCATAAGCCGAGATCGACCCGTTGTTGATGATGCGACCACCTTGAGGGGACTGTGTTTGCATTTGCTTGAAGGCGTGCGACAAGCAATAAAACGCGCCGTTCAAATTGACGTCCACCGCTTGACGCCAAGCGTCTGCAGCCAAATCGCCAGGCAACGCGTAGGGCAAAGAAACGCCCGCGTTGTTGAATAACAAATCAACGCGACCAAATTTGGCCACCACGGTTTTGAACAGCTTCGCCACGTCTTCGTCTTTGCCCACGTCCGTGGGCACAGCCAAGGCGTTGGCGGCGTTGGCACCGGCTTCGGCGATGGTGGCTTGCAAGGCCTCTGCGCGGCGGCCGACCAAGGCCACTTGCCATCCGGCTTTCAACAAGGCCAAAGCGCATGCTTTGCCAATGCCAGAACTGGCACCCGTGATTACGGCTACTTGTGTCATCTCAAATTTCCTTTAATGGTTGTCTTTGGGAACGGCTGCACCACGCATGCCGCGCAAGAAGTCCAGGTCAGCGCCTTCATCGGCTTGCAAGACGTGGTCAATGTAGAGCTTCCAATAGCCGCTTTCCATCGCAGGGGCAGGCGGCGTCCACGCGGCGCGGCGCTTGGCCAACTCGGCGTCATCCACATGCAAATGCAAGCTGCGCTTGGGCACATCGAGCGTGATCAAGTCACCGTTTTGCACCAAGGCCAAGGTGCCACCGGCGGCGGCTTCAGGGGCGGTGTGCAACACCACCGTGCCGTAAGCCGTGCCGCTCATGCGGGCGTCGCTGATGCGCACCATGTCGGTGATGCCCTTGCGCAACACCTTGGGCGGCAGGGGCATGTTGCCCACTTCGGCCATGCCGGGGTAGCCCTTGGGGCCGCAGTTCTTCAACACCAAGATGCAGGTTTCATCCACATCCAAGTTCTCGTCGTCGATGCGGGCATGGAAATCGTTGCTGTCTTCAAACACCACCGCACGACCGGTGTGCGTCATCAACGCAGGCGTGGCTGCACTGGGCTTGATCACCGCGCCGCGAGGTGCCAAGTTGCCACGCAAGATGGCAATGCCGGCTTTCTCTTTGAACGGTTCAGCAAAAGGTTTGATGACTTCGGTGTTGTAGTTCTGTGCCTCGGCCACGTTTTGACCAACGGTCTTGCCGTTGGCGGTGACCACCTCGGTGTGCAACAGGTGGGCGATTTCTTTCATCACCGCGGGCAAGCCGCCGGCGTAGCAGAAGTCTTCCATCAGGTACTGGCCCGACGGCTGCAAGTTCACCAAGCAAGGCAACTCGCTGGCCAAGCGGTCAAAGTCGTCAATGCTCAAAGGCACGCCCAAGCGGCCTGCGATGGCCACCAAGTGAATCACGGCGTTGGTACTGCCACCAATCGCAGCCAAGGTACGAATGGCGTTCTCGAAAGCTTCGCGGGTCAAGATTTGTGAAATCTTGACGTCGTCTTTCACCATCTGCACGATGCGTCGACCCGCGTCGCGTGCCAACACATTGCGACGGCCATCCACCGCAGGGTAAGCGGCGTTGCCGGGCAAGCCAATGCCCAAGGCTTCGACCATGCTGGCCATGGTGCTGGCCGTGCCCATGGTCATGCAGTGGCCGTGGCTGCGGTGCATGCAGCTCTCGGCCTCAAAGAAATCTTGCAGCTTCAAGGTGCCTGCGCGCACTTGCTCGCTCATGCTCCACACGCCAGTGCCTGAGCCCAATTCTTGACCGCGCCACTTGCCATTCAACATCGGGCCACCGCTTACACCGATGGTGGGCAAGTTGGCGCTGGAGGCACCCATCAACAAACTGGGGGTGGTCTTGTCACACCCCATCAACAGCACCACGCCGTCAATCGGGTTGCCGCGAATGCTCTCTTCCACATCCATGGAAGCGAGGTTGCGGTACAGCATGGCGGTAGGGCGCAACAAAGTTTCGCCCAAGGACATGACAGGGAACTCAAGCGGGAAGCCACCGGCCTCGTACACGCCAATCTTGACCTGCTCGGCCAAGGTGCGGAAATGCGAGTTGCAAGGTGTGAGTTCGCTGAAGGTGTTGCAAATGCCAATCACAGGGCGGCCATCGAACTGATCGTGCGGAATACCTTTGCCCTTGACCCAGCTGCGATAGGCGAACCCATCGCGGTCTTGGCGACCAAACCATTGCTGGCTACGTAAATCTTCGGGGCGTTTTTTAGGTTGGTCGCTCATTGTGTGTCTCGCTGGTTGACGTTCTTACTGGTTTCCCCGAATCTGAGTTCAGGCACTGCGAGCATATTATGGTATGACGATTGAATCTCAACCCCGTGAAAGCCCTAGGAGCCCACCTTGTCCCAAATTGACGTGTTGTCTGTCACCAAACTCTCGCCTTTGCTAGAGCCCCAATTGCGTGCGGTGTTTAACCTGCACGACCGTCTGCACGAAACAGATCCTGCGGCCTTCGCCAAGATCGCGCCCCACATCCGCGCCATCGCGGCCAGCGGCGAATCGAAGGTGCCCGGTGCGTTGATCGAACAGCTGCCCGCCTTGGAAATCATCTCGGTGTTTGGTGTGGGCTACGACGGCGTCGATGTCGCCGCCGCCAAAGCACGCGGCGTGATGGTGACCCACACCCCCAATGTGCTCAATGACGATGTGGCCGACTTGGCCATCGGCCTGATGCTGGCCGCCGCCCGTCAACTGCCCGCCGCTGACCGCTACGTGAAAGAAGGCAAATGGCCCACCGGTCCCATGCCCTTGGCGCGCAAAGTTTCGGGTGCCCGGATGGGCATCGTGGGCATTGGTCGCATTGGCCAAGCCATTGCACAGCGCGCCTTGGCCTTCAACATGTCGGTGGCCTACACCGCACGCAGCGCCAAGGCTGACTTGCCCTTCAAGTACGTGGCCACACCCGAAGCGCTGGCGGCTGAAAGCGATTACTTGGTGGTCATCACCCCGGGAGGCGCCGCCACACGCAAGCTCATCAACGCCGATGTGCTCAAAGCCTTGGGGACCAAAGGCATTTTGGTCAACGTCGCGCGCGGCTCGGTGGTCGATGAGGCCGCGTTGATTGAGGCCTTGCAAAACGGCGTCATCGGCGGCGCAGGCCTGGATGTGTTTGAGAACGAACCCAACGTGCCCGAAGCGCTGCGCGCTTTGCCGCATGTGGTGTTGGCACCGCACATTGGCAGCGGCACCACACAAACCCGGCAAGCCATGGCGGATTTGGCGTTCAACAATTTGAAATCTTATTTTGATCACAAAAAAGTGCACACCCCCGTGCCCGAATGTGCAGCCAAGGGTTAACCCAAATCATGCGGGTAATTCCGCATCTTCAGATGATTCAATCATCATACGATAGCACCAAGGTCGCAAAGGCCTTGAACTTCTAACTTGAGGAGACACAAGATGAAATTGAAAACCTGGCTGACTGGCGCAATGATTGCGGCAGGCTTGGTCACCGCAGCAGGCCCCGTCCTGGCGCAAGAGAAATTGAGCGTCTGGTGGGTCAAAGGCTTCTACAAAGCCGAAGACGACGCCTTGTTCGCAGCGATCAAGAAATTTGAAGAAAAGAACAAGGGCATCAAGATCGATCTGTCCCAGTATCCGATCCAAGACATGATCCCCAAAACCGTAGCGGCGCTGGACTCTGGCAGCCCTCCCGATTTGGCGTATGCCGACACGTACGACTTCCAAGTCACCGCCAAGTGGGCGTATGACGGCAAGTTGGAAGATGTCTCGAGCGTGATCGACAAAGTGCGCAGCAATTTCGAACCTGCCGCACTGGCCACCACGTTCTTGTACAACAACCAAAACAAGACACGCGCTTACTACGCCTACCCCATCAAACAGCAAACCATGCACATCCAATACTGGAAAGACATGCTGGCTGATGCAGGCTACAAAGAGAGCGACATCCCCACCGACTGGAAAGGTTATTGGGACTTCTGGTGCTCGAAAGTGCAAACCGGCTATCGCCAAAAGACTGGCAAACGCGCCTTTGGCACAGGCTTCCCCATGGGCGTGGACTCCACCGACTCGTTCTTCTCGTTCCTGACCTTCATGGACGCCTACAACGTCAAGTTGGTGAACGATTCCGGCAAACTGCTGGTCGACGATCCTGCTGTTCGCGCTGGTTTGATCAACGCATTGAACGACTACACAGCGGTGTACACCAAGGGTTGCACACCACCCTCGTCCACCAGCTGGAAAGATCCGGACAACAACGTGGCCTTCCACAACAAGACCACGGTCATGACGCACAACGCCACGATCTCTATCGCGGCCAAGTGGTTGGACGACATGAACAACACCACCTTGACCCAAGAGCAACGCGACTTGGGCAAGAAGAACTACTACGAGGTGATTGGCACTTCTGGCTTCCCGCTCAAACCCGATGGCACCAAAATGACCTATCGCTCAGCGGTGAAAACAGGCGTGATCTTCAAGGATGCCAAGCGCAAAGATTTGGCGAAGAAGTTCTTGGCGTTCATGCTCGAAGAGCAAAACCTGACACCTTATGTGGAAGGCTCTCTCGGTCGTTGGTTCCCTGTGACCAAAGCGGCGCAACAACGCCCCTTCTGGAAAGCAGACCCCGCCCGTTTGGCTGTGTACAACCAGTTCATGAATGGCACCACACCGTTTGAATTCACCAAGAACTACAAGTTCACGGTGTTGAACAACGAAAACGTGTGGGCCAAGGCCATGAACCGCATCTTGAACGAGAAAGTGCCGACCGACAAAGCTGTGGACGAGATGATCGCCCGCATCAAAGAAGTCGCCGGTAACTAAACCCAAAGCGCACACCGGTGCCAGCCTCGCGCTGCACACCGGTGTGTGTCTTCCTTCCCCCGATTGACATTGGGTTGCAGCTCTGAAAACTGCGACCTTTGAGGCGACCTTTGCCCATGAATACTCAAGTTGCTCCTCTCACACCCCCACCCGCCAAGCCGCTATCGCCTTGGGAGTACTGGGGCCGCCTGATGGTGGTGCCCTACATCGTGGTGTTTGTGGTGTTTGTGCTTTATCCCGTTGGCTATGGCTTGTGGCTCGCACGCCACCCACAAAGTTATGTGGACCTGTTCAACGACCCTATCTTTTTCCGCAGTGCCGTCAACACCTTGGTGTTCTTGGTCGTTGGCATCAACATCAAAATGATGGTGGCCTTGGCGCTGTCTGGCTTCTTTGTGCTGGAGCGTTGGTGGGTCAAGATCGTCGCGGCGCTCTTCATCTTGCCTTGGGCCGTGCCTTCGATTCCGACCATCTTGTCGGTGCGCTTCATGTTGAACCCCGAGTGGGGCATCATCAACAGCGCCATCTTCCGCTGGACAGGTTTGGACGGCCCCAATTGGCTGAACGATCCCACACTGGCGCTGACGTTTTCCATGCTCATGCACATCTGGAAATCGCTGCCGTTTTGGACCCTGATTTTGGTGGCCGCACGCTTGGCGATTCCGTCTGAACAATACGAAGCCGCCTCTGTGGATGGCGCCACCAGTTGGCAAAAGTTCAAGTTCATCACCTGGCCTTCGATGCGCTCGATCTACTTGACCTCCACCATCTTGTCCATGATTTGGACACTGGGCGACTTCAACAGCGTCTACCTGCTGACGGGCGGTGGCCCTGCGGACATGACGCACGTGCTGGCCACCTTGGGCATCCGTTATTTGCGTCTTGACCAAGTGGACTTGGCCATGGCCTCCATCGTGGTGGGACTGCCCTTTGTCTTGCCGCTGGTTTACTTCATGATGAAAAGGCTGTCGAAATGAGCTTGAAAAAAATAGCTGCCGAAGCCAAGTTGCTGCTGATCGGCATTCCGGTGCTGATCTGGACTTTGTTTCCCGTGTATCACATGGTGTTGTTTGCGATCTCGCCGCGCGACACCGCCACCTCGGGCCATCTGTGGCCTGAGCACCCCACGCTGCAAAACTTTGAAATCGTGTTCAAGCGCGATCACTTTTACTTGGACCATTTCTGGCAACAGCTGGGCAACTCGTTCATCATCGCGCTGGCGGTGGGCGCGCTGACGTTGTTCATCGCCACCACCTGCGCTTTTGCCATCAGCCGCCTGAAGATTCGCGGGGGTCGCACCGTGATGAACTTGGCCTTGTTCACGTACTTCATCCCTGCTGCGTTCTTGGCCGTGCCCATGTACAAAACCATGGGCTTGTACGGGCTGCTGAACAACCAGTGGTCCTTGATCTTGGCCATGGTGACCATTGCCTCCCCCTATTGCATTTGGGTGCTCAAACAAGCCAGCGACAAACTGCCGTTTGAGTTGGACGAAGCGGCCCGCATTGACGGCGCGACGCCCCTGCAACTGTTCTGGATGGTGTATTTGCCTTTGATGGTGCCGTCACTGGTGGCCGTTGGCACCTACGCCTTGCTGCTGGCATGGAACGAATACTTGTATGCGTTCTTGCTACTGTCCAAAGACCAAGACGTGACCCTGGCTGTGGCCTTGGGCAACTTCTTGTCGGCCGACGATTCCCCTTGGGAATTGCTCATGGCCACAGGCTTAATTTATGCGCTGCCACCCGCCGCGATTTACTACACATTCAAACGCTACATGGTGTCTGGCCTGACCGCCGGCGCAGTCAAAAGCTAAGGAAGAAAAATGGCATCCGTTTCATTCAACAACGTTCAAAAAACCTACGGCAACAAAGTCAAGGTCATCCACGGCATCACCTTTGAAATTCAAGACGGTGAGTTCGTGGTCTTGGTCGGCCCATCGGGCTGCGGCAAATCCACGCTGCTGCGCATGTTGGCCGGCTTAGAAGAAATCTCGGGCGGCGAGATCAGCATCGACAGCACCGTCATCAACGAGCTCGAATCCAAAGACCGTGACATCGCGATGGTGTTCCAAAGCTATGCGCTGTACCCGCACATGACGGTGCGCGAGAACATGGCGTTCTCGCTGCGTCTGCGCAAGGCCGATGCCAAAACCACCGAAGAACGCGTGGCCCACGCCGCTCGCATCTTGAACCTCGACGCCTTGCTCGACCGCTACCCGCGCGAACTCTCAGGCGGTCAACGCCAGCGTGTGGCCATGGGCCGCGCCATCGTGCGTGACCCCAAGGTGTTCTTGTTTGATGAACCGCTCTCCAACCTCGACGCCAAATTGCGCGTCGCGATGCGCGCCGAAATCAAAGCCTTGCACCAGCGTCTGAAAACCACCACCGTCTACGTGACCCACGACCAGATCGAAGCCATGACCATGGCCGACCGCATCGTGGTGATGCACGACGGCATCGTCGAACAAATCGGCACACCGCTGGAGTTGTTTGACCACCCCGGCAATTTGTTTGTGGCGCAATTCATTGGCTCACCCGCCATGAACGTGTTCAAAGGCGTGGTGCAAAACGGTCAAGTCTCTGCCTTGGGTGCCTCCTGGCCCATGCCCCCCACCGCCGCGCCCGTGGCCAACGGCACGGCCGTTCACTACGGCGTGCGTCCCGGTGATTTGGAACTGGCCAGCAGCGGCATTGCCGCCAAAGTCGTTGTCGTGGAGCCCACCGGCGCCGAGACCGAATTGGTGCTGCAAATTGGCGATCAGCAATTCACCTTGGTCATGCACGGCCGCACGCAAGTGCAACCTGATGAGACCGTGTACCTGCAATTCGACACCGCCAAAGCACACATCTTTGACGGCACCACCGAGCAGCGCCTCTGACCATGACGCCTCCTCGCCTCGTCATCATGGGTGTGAGCGGTTGCGGCAAAAGCACCGTGGGACAACGCTTGGCGCAGCGCATCGGGGTGCCTTTTTTAGAAGGCGACAGCCTGCACCCACCGCGCAATGTGGCGCTGATGGCGGCCGGCACACCCTTGACCGATGAAGACCGCGCGGGTTGGCTAGACACCATCGCCACGCGTCTGTCTTCTTTGGGGCCTGAAGAGGGCTTGGTTGTGTCATGTTCAGCCTTGAAGCGCGCTTACCGCGACCGCTTGCGTCTGGCCACGCCCGATCTGCGCTTTGTGCATTTGCATGGCGATCGCGCGTTGCTGGCCGAGCGTTTGCAAGCGCGTCGGCACGACTACATGCCACCCACTTTGCTTGACAGCCAACTGCGCACCTTAGAAATCCCCACCTCTGACGAGGCTGTGCTCACCCTCGACATTGCACAGCCGCTGGAACAGTTGGTGGCACACATCGAACACCATTTGCAACCCAACCACGCATGATCACTGCACAAACATTCCGACTCGACGGCCGCTTGGCCTTGGTCACCGGCTCTTCAGCTGGCATTGGCTTAGGCCTGGCACGCGGCTTGGCCCAAGCGGGCGCCAGCATCGTGCTCAACGGACGCGATGCCACCAAACTCAAAGCCACAGCGGCCACTTTGCGCGCCGAAGGCTTTGATGTGTTTGAACGCGCCTTCGACGTGACCGATGCCGCAGCTGTCAAAAACAACATTGACCTCATCGAACAAGACATTGGTCCCCTGGACATCTTGATCAACAACGCGGGCATTCAACGCCGCGCTCCCTTGCACGAGTTCGACCACAAAGACTGGCACGAACTGATGCAAACCAACTTGGACAGCGTGTTCTTCGTCGGCCAAGCAGTGGCACAGCACATGATCACGCGCAAGAAGGGCCGCATCATCAACATTTGCTCCGTGCAAAGCGAACTGGGTCGCCCCGGTATCTCGCCCTACATGGCCAGCAAAGGCGCCTTGAAAATGTTGACCAAGGGCATGGCCATCGACTGGGGTCCGCTGGGCCTGAACGTCAACGGCATTGGCCCCGGTTACTTCAAAACCGAACTCAACGAAAAACTGGTGAACGACGCCACCTTCAGCGCTTGGCTGACCAACCGCACCCCCAGCCGTCGCTGGGGCGATGTGGAAGAACTCGCCGGTGCGGCCGTGTTCTTGGCGAGCGATGCCTCCACCTTTGTGAACGGTCACATCCTCTATGTGGATGGCGGCGTCACGGCACAGCTTTAAGGAATACCCATGAAAGCCATCGTTTGTCACGCCCCCGAGGATTTGCGCCTCGACGCGTTTGAAACCGAAGCCCTCGGCCCCCAGCAACTCGCCGTGCGCGTCGCCTACGGCGGCATTTGCGGCTCAGATTTGCATTACTTTCGCCACGGTGGCTTTGGCACCGTGCGCATCAAAGAGCCCATGGTGTTGGGCCACGAGGTGTCGGGCATCGTCAGCGCCGTCGGCTCTGAGGTGAAAAACTTTGCGCCCGGCCAACGCATTGCCATCTCGCCGTCGCGTCCTTGCGGCGTGTGCCAATACTGCCAAAAAGGCCACCAGAACCATTGCTTGGACATGCGGTTTTACGGCAGTGCCATGCGCTTCCCGCACATCCAAGGCGCGTTCCGTGAATCACTGGTGATTGACGCGTCACAGGCCCACAAACTCAGCGACAGCCTGAGCTTGTCGCTCGCTGCACTGGCCGAACCGTTGTCGGTCGGTTTGCATGCCATCCAGCGTGCAGGCTCGGTATTTGGCAAACAAGTGTTGGTCACCGGTTGCGGACCAATCGGCGCACTCTTGATTGCAGGTCTGCGTCGTGCTGGTGCTGCGCGCATCGTGGCCGTTGACGTGGCCGACAAACCCCTGGAATGCGCGCGCGCCATGGGGGCCGATGAAACCATCAACCTCGCCACCACACCCGATGGCTTGGCCCCGTTCGCGGCCAACAAAGGTGTGTTTGACGTGATGTTTGAAGCCTCGGGCAACGACAAAGCGCTGCGCAGCGGCCTAGACGTGGTGACGCCACGCGGCGTCATCGTGAGCATTGGCCTCGGCGGTGACTCGACCTTGCCATTGAACCAGCTGGTGGGCAAAGAGCTGGAGTTGCGTGGCACGTTCCGCTTCCACGAAGAATTTGCGGTCGCGGTGCGCTTCCTCAACGAAGGCTTGATCGATGGTCGCCCCGTGATCTCGCATGTGGTTGACTTTGATCAAGCCACCCAAGCTTTTGAGCTGGCCTGCGACAAGAGCCAAGCGATGAAAGTTCAAATCAACTTTGGCGCGGATAAAGTAGCCTCATGACCACATTCACAAAAACCATTCTCTTCACCGACACCGATGGCTGCGCGCGTTTTCGCGACGAGCCCATTGCCCTGACCGAAGGCAAACCCCAAGCGCGTTTGTCGCAACTCATGAGCAGCGGTGGCTATCAGTTGCGTCACAGCCCCGTCGGGTTTCGCAGCACCTTCCATTGCAGCGACCATGCGCAATGGGTGTTCATCTTGAGCGGTCACATGGAAATCGGTTTGCAAGATGGCAGCTCGCGCGTGTTCAGCCCCGGCGAGCATTTCTACTCTGAGGACTTGCTGCCCGCAGGCGCCACCTTTGACGACAAGGTGCACGGCCACTGGAGCCGCCAAGTCGGCAGCCAACCCTTGGTGACTTTGTTCGTACGCGGATAAACCCACATGGCCATCAAAAACATGCTCGGCCACACGCTCGATCTATTGGGCGAGGCCATTGTGTCGGGACATTACTTGCCGGGCGCTTCGATGCCGCCCGAGACGGTGTTGTGCATCGAACTGGGCGTGAGTCGCACCGTGGTGCGCGAAGCCATCAAGTCCTTGGTGGCCAAAGGTTTGATCAGCACCGGTCCCAAAGTGGGCACCCGCGTGTTGCCCTCAGACCAATGGAATTGGTTTGACCCCAATGTGGTGGCATGGCAATCGAAGTTGGGCTTGACGCGCGAGTTCTTGCGCGACCTGCAAGACCTGCGCCGCGTGGTCGAGCCCGCGGCGGTTCGCTTGGCCGCTGAGCGCGCCACGCCCGAAGATTTGGCCGAAGTCGAAGCCGCCTACGCGGGCATGAAGCACGCCATTGAATTTGGCGGCGACTACGTGACCCACGATTTGTTGTTTCACCAAGGCTTGCTCAAAGCGTGTCACAACCGCATGGTGGTGCAAATGAGCAAAGCCATTGGCGCCTTGCTGCGCACCAGCTTTGAAATCACCACCACCAAACCCAACGGTCCTGCGCTGTCGCTGCCATTGCACCGTGCGGTGTTAGACGCGGTGATTGCCCGCGCACCCGACAAGGCCGAACGCGCGGTGCTCAAGCTGATTGACAGCGCCCGCGAAGACATTGAAATGGTGTTGGTGTCCAAACGCAAACTGCCGTCCTTGGCACAACCCGCCTCTTCTTTACGCGCACCGAAACCGGTGCGCATCTCTCCCAACCCTTAACCGAAAGATTGACCCATGCGTTTATTGATCACCGGCGGTGCTGGCTTCATTGGAGCCCGATTGGCTCGCACCTTGTTGGCCCGCGGCCAGCTCAACGGTCAAGCGATCACACAAATCATCTTGGCCGACCAATTCCCCGCGCCTGCGGACTTGGCCGCTGACCCACGCGTGCTGGTCAAAACTGGCCCCTTGCTGGACCACTGCAAAGACTTGGCACACGAGGCCGTGGACGGTGTGTTCCATTTGGCCTCGGCCGTCTCGGGCGAATGCGAAGCTGATTTTGAGTTGGGCCTGCGCTCCAACCTCGACAGCACACGCGCGCTGCTGGACGCACTGCGCTCGCGCACAGAAGGCGGCGCCAAGCCCACACGCTTGGTGTTCTCCAGCTCCGTCGCGGTGTTTGGCCCCGACGATGCCTACCCCATGCCCGAGATCGTGGCCGACGACACCTTGCCCACCCCGCAAACCTCTTACGGGGCCCAAAAGCACATCTGCGAACACTTGGTGGCCGACTACACCCGCAAGGGCTACATCGATGGCCGCAGCGCACGTTTGATGACCGTCACCGTGCGTCCTGGCAAGCCCAACGGCGCAGCCTCTTCGTTCTTCAGCGGCATCATTCGCGAGCCCTTGGCGGGCGAGCCTTCGGTATGCCCCGTGTCGCCCGACGTGTCACACCCTGTCACCTCACCGCGCGCCACCGTGGACGGTTTGATCACGGTGTTTGAATGTTCGCGCGAAGCCTACGGCGGTCGCACCGCCTTGAACTTGCCTGGCTTGAATGTGACCGTGCAGCAAATGCTCGACGCGTTGGAGCGTGTGGGCGGTCCTGAAGTGCGCGCACGCGTCACGTTTGAACGCAATGACACCATCGCTGGCATCGTGGCGCGCTGGCCCAAAGGGTCGAGCGCGGTACGTGCCAACAAGCTCGGCTTGCATGCCGAGAAAACATTCGACGACATCATTCGTCAATACATCGCGGACTGCCAAGCAGGCCCCAACGCAGCACAAGCTCTGAAAGGATACAAAGCATGAACCAGATCGATTTGAAAGGCCGCGTTGCGGTCGTGACCGGCGGCGCACAAGGCATTGGCTACGCCACTTCTGAACGTCTGCTGCGCTCTGGCGCCAGCGTGGTGATGTGGGACATCGATGCCGCCAAGCTCGACGAAGCCAAAGCTTCATTGGGCAAGCTCGGCCCCGTCAGCGGCTATGTGGTGGAACTCACCTCTGACGCGGCCGTGGCAGCCACCACCGCACAGACCATCAAAGACAGCGGTCACATCGACATCTTGGTGAACAACGCCGGCATCACCGGTGGCAACGCCACCACCTGGGAACTCGACCCCGAGGTGTGGCGCCGCGTGATTGAAGTCAACCTGATTGCGCCTTACCTGACTTGCCGTGCCGTCACACCGCACATGATTGAACGGGGCTGGGGCCGTATCGTCAACATCGCCTCGGTCGCTGGCAAAGAAGGTAACCCCAACGCCAGCCACTACAGCGCCTCCAAAGCCGGTGTGATTGCTTTGACAAAGTCACTGGCCAAAGAAGTCGCCACCAAAGGCGTGTTGGTCAACGCCATCACGCCCGCTGTGGCACGCACCGCGATGTTTGCGCAAATGACCCAAGCGCACATTGACTACATGCTGGGCAAGATCCCCATGGGTCGCTTCGTCGAGGTGGAAGAAATTGCCGCCATGGTGGCTTGGTTGTCGAGCGAAGATTGCTCGTTCACCACCGGCTCGGTGTTTGACATCACCGGCGGCCGTTCCACTTACTGACGTGCAGGCAAGGGCGGTGGCGCATTGCCCGGAATGGGCGTGCGGTCCACATTGAGCGTCATCGCCACCAACACGTAGTAGCCATTCACGGCGATCAGGTCCATCACACCTTGTTCGCCAAATGCATCCACCATCGCCTTGTACGTGGCGTCGCTCACGCGGGTGGTGGTGTGCAGCTCTTGGCAAAAGTTGTAGACGATGGCCTCATCTTCTTTCATCGTCGCTGGCCGTTGGCCCTGCGCGATGGCTTCGGCCACTTGCGGATCTAGGCCGGCTTGCAAGGCCAAGCGGTGGTGCGCAAACCATTCGTACTGCGCGGTCCAATGCCGCGCCGTGATGAGGATGGCCATCTCATTGAGCTTTTGTCCCAAGGTGCTTTTGAAACGGATGTGCGATCCCACTTTTTGCAAGTGATCGCCCAACTCGGGGCTGCGCAAAAACACATTGAAGGGACTGCCTAAGGTGCCGTCGTTGCTGTTGGCGGCGGATCCCGCCACCGCCGCACGCGGACCCGAGCGGATGTTTTGCACCAAGTCGCGCTGTGCCTGTGTCATCTCTGAAGGGGTCAGCACTTTGAACCGACGTTGTGACTCTTGCGCCTGAACCGGCGCACTGGTCGTCAAATGAACGGCGACAAGGCAGGCCATGGCCGCCATCGGAAATTGAAAACAACGCATGGTGAAGTCGGGCCGAGCCCCAAGTGAAGGAAGGGCTCAAACTATGGCGTCAAGCGACGCACGGCCTTGTCTCAGGCGTGACTTTTTAAAACCCAAGCCCAAGGTGCAAGGGCAAATACACCGCCATGCCGCCCAAGATGGTCAAGAGCACATTGCGCTTGGCAAAGTAAATCCCCACACCGGCGGCAGCGGCAAACAAACGCGCGTCTTGCCACGTACTGATGAGTTGGCCTTGGCTCATCACAATCTCAGGAATCACCACCGCAGACAGCGCCGCAATGGGGGCGTATTGCAAGCCGCGTTGTGCCCAATGGGGCAGTTGCCACGCGGTGTCTGAGATGAAGAAAAAACTGCGGGCCACCACCGTGACCACGGCCAGGCCGACGATCACCAACAGGGTCCACACATCGGTGCCTTGCAGCAGCTCGCTCATGCGTGACCTCCAGGGGTTTGCTGAGGTTTGAAACGTTCCATCGTCAGGCACAAGATCACTGCAGCGCCAATGGCCACCACGATGTTGAGCTTCAACGGCAAAGCGTACGTGGCCACAGCTGCGGCACCCGCCACCGCCGCCGACACAATGCGCAAGCGCGAACTCGCCAGCGAGCACTGAACACCCAGCAAACACAAAATGCCTGCAAAGCCCAACCCCCAATCAGGCGGGATAAAGTTGGCCAGCGCAATGCCCACCAGACTCGCGACCATCCAGCCGCTCCAGTTCAAGCAATCGCTGCCAGCCAAATAGGCCTCTTGTGCGCGACGCTCTTCGGGCGTGTGTCCGGGTTGATGGAAGCGCCGCGTGAACAGCACATAGCTGATGTCTGCCGTCACATAGGCGTGCATCAAACGCTCCCAGCGGGGCAAGTGAATCAGGTGAGGTCGCAGATGCAAGCTGAACACCACAAAACGCAGGTTCACGCAAAAGCCTGTGGCCAAGATCACCCAGGCGGGCGCACCGGCCACGATGAGCGGAATGGACGCCAGTTGCGAGCTGCCCGCAAACACCAAAAGCGTCATGGCCAGCGACTCGAACACGCTCATGCCCGACTTGACCATGGCCACGCCCGTCATCAACCCCCAGGCGGCCACACCGGGCGCTTGCGGCGCGAGCTCGAGCATGCCGACTTTGAATTGCGGGTGGCGAAAAAGCTTGGGGCTGAGGAACATCATGGGGTGTTACGAGCCCGTGTGCGCATCAAAACATTGGCCTGGCGTGAGTGCAAAGCCCCGCAAGAAGTCGGCAGCGTTCATGCGTTTGCCCCCTGCCCGTTGCAGCTCGGTGACGCACAACACGCCATCGCCACAGGCAATGCGCACGCCTTGCGCGTCAGCGCTCAGCACCGTGCCTGGGCGTTGCGCATGCGCTGTGGCTTGCACCTCGGCACGCCACAGCTTGATGACTTCACCCGCAATCTGTCCCGTGGCGCCGGGAAAGGGATTGAACGCGCGCACGCGTCGGTCAATGACTGACGCGCTTTGCTGCCAATCCACCGCGGCTTCGGCCTTTTCAATTTTGTGCGCATAGCTCACCCCCGCTTCGGGTTGCTTGACCGGATGCAAGGCACCGGCTTGTGCATCGGCCAAGGCTTGCACGATCAACGCGCCGCCCATCGCTGCCAAACGGTCGTGCAGGGTGGCGGTGGTGTCGTGAGGTGCCATGTCGAGTTGATCGGTCAGCAGCATGTCGCCGGTGTCCAAGCCCGCGTCCATTTGCATGATGACCACCCCCGTGTGCGCGTCCCCGGCCTCGATGGCGCGATGGATGGGCGCAGCGCCACGCCAGCGTGGCAAGAGCGAGGCATGGATGTTCAAGCACCCCCAGCGTGGCGCATCGAGCACCCACTGGGGCAAGATCAGCCCATAGGCAGCCACCACCATCACGTCGGCGTGAGCTGCCTCAATGGCCGCTTGGGCTTGGGCTGCGTCTTCTGGGTATTTGCCATCCAAGCGCAAGCTGCGGGGCTGCGCCACTGTGATGTTGTGCGCAAGGGCGAGTTGTTTGACCGCCGAGGCTTGCAGCTTCATGCCACGCCCTGCAGGACGATCTGGCTGCGTCAACACCAACGGCACCTCATGGCCAGCCGCCAAGATGCGAGCCATAGCCACCGCAGCGAATTCGGGCGTGCCCGCAAAAATAACGCGCATGAAGATTTCCGAAATTACGCGTCGTCGCGCTGTGATTTGAGCAACTTGGTTTTGATGCGGTTGCGCTTCAAAGGCGAGAGGTATTCCACAAACACTTTGCCCAACAGGTGGTCCAACTCGTGCTGAATGCACACGGCGAGCAAGCCTTCGGCTTCGATCTCGCGCATCTGACCTTCACCGTCTAAGGCCTTGACCTTCACGGCGGTGGCGCGTTCGACGCCGTCGTAAATGCCGGGCACAGACAAGCAGCCCTCTTCGCCTTTGACGCGCTCGGGGCCCATCCAAGTGATTTCGGGATTGATCAGCACCATCGGCTCGTTGCGTTCTTCCGAAACGTCAATCACCACCAAGCGCTCGTGCACATCAATTTGCGTGGCTGCCAGGCCGATGCCATTGGCGTCGTACATGGTTTCGAGCATGTCGGCGATGAGCGTGCGGATACGCGCGTCCACCGCCTCAATGGGCTTGGCGACGGTATGGAGTTTGGGGTCGGGGTATCGAAGGATGTCTAACTTGGCCATGTGCCTATTGTCTCTGCTTTTGAAATTTTCGACCTCGGGCTGCGTCTGCTGTGTGGGCCTCTTCGCACAATGGTTTTGACACCCACAGGAGAACTGCATGAACACGTCATCTCTCGACAAAACCGAGCTCCGCAGCTGGCTTCGTCTCAGCCTTACACCCGGTGTGGGCAACGATGCCGCCAGGCGGTTGTTGGCCTGCTTCGGCAGCCCCCAAGCGGTGTTTGCACAAACAGAAACGGCGTTGCAACAGCTTGTCACGCCGGCACAAGCCCAAGCCCTGACGCGAGAGCCTCATGAACTGGCGGTCCATGTCGTGCGCACGCAGCAGTGGTTGACCGAGTCAGATGACGGGCAAAGCATGGGCATACGCCACGCAGTGTGGACATTGGGGGATGCACACTACCCCAGCGCTTTGCTGCAATTGGCCGATCCACCTTTGATGCTCTTTGTGCGTGGACAAACCGAAGGACAGTTAGGCCATGCCGTGGCCGTGGTGGGCAGTCGCAACCCGACGCCACAAGGCGCACAAACGGCCGAGCAGTTCAGCGAAGCGCTGAGTGCCGCCGGGCTTTGCGTGGTGTCGGGATTGGCGCTGGGCGTGGACGGCGCAGCACACCGCGGCGCCTTGCGAGGTGCCCAAGCAGCACAGGCCCAAGCGTGGCCCGAGCAGCTGTGGCGCACCGTTGGCGTGGTGGGCACGGGGCTTGACCGTGTGTACCCCAAGCAGCACCAGCTGTTGGCCCATGAGATCGTGCAACACGGTGTCCTGATCAGCGAATACCTTTTGGGCACGCCGCCTTTGGCGCAAAACTTTCCCAAACGCAATCGGCTCATCGCGGCGTTGGGACTGGGCACCTTGGTGGTGGAGGCGGCCTTGCAGTCGGGCTCTCTCATCACGGCACGCATGGCCTTGGATTTAGGACGTGAGGTGTTGGCCATTCCGGGCTCTATCCATGCGCCGCAATCGCGTGGCTGCCATGCGCTGATTCGTCAAGGCGCCAAGTTGGTCGAGAGCGCACAAGACGTGCTGGAAGAGCTGCAACTCGACGGCCCACAACAAGCCAGCCTGTTCACACACGAGGCACCGGCCGACACGCCTGAACATGCGCTGCTGCACCACATGGGCTACGCGCCGGTGAGTTTGGATGCCTTGCAAGCGCGCTGCGGCCTGGACACCGCGACGCTGCAAGCCGAGTTGCTCACGCTTGAGTTGGACGGGGTGATTGGACGTTTGCCGGGCGGTTTATTTCAACGTTTGGGAGCCCCTTAAGACCGCTTGAACAACTGGGTTAAGGGTCTGTCCCAACCTACATCAAGACATGGAATCCATGTATATTGAGGCCATGTTTGAAGTGCTCGTATTCGTCTATGAAAACTACTGGCGAGGCGATGCGTGTCCTGAGCTGCAACAGCTGGGCCGCAAACTCTCTGCCGCGGGGTTTGAGGTGGACGACATCCAACAAGCCCTGCAATGGCTGGACGGGCTCAACCTTGCGTCACACAACACCGAGCTGATCGACATCAGCCAGTCGGTGCCCGAGCACCACGCTGAATCGGCACATAGCTTGCGCGTTTACTCTGTCGCCGAGCAAGACCATTTGGGTGCCGAGTGTTTGGGCTTCATCAATTTCCTCGAATCCGCCGAAGTGCTGTCGCCTCACATGCGCGAAATCGTGCTCGACCGCGCCATGGCTGTACCCGGTCATCCCATGGCTTTGGATGATTTGAAAATCATTGTGCTGATGGTGTACTGGAGCGTGGGCCTTGAGCCTGACGCACTGGTGCTCGACGAGCTGTGCGACGACGCAGATCGCGTCGCGCACTGAACGGCCTCAGGCCTGACGCTTAGCCTTTGCGGCCAAAGCGGTGCTCAATTTCACCCACAATGCCGCGCCTGAAGACGAGCACGCAGATCACAAATGTGCAACCCATGATGATGGTGACCCACGAGCCCAAGCTGGCCAAGTAGTTCTCCATCGTGATGATGACCGCAGCACCCACCGCTGGCCCCACCAAGGTGCCCATGCCACCGAGCAAGGTCATCAGCACCACTTCACCCGACATTTGCCAACCCACATCGGTGAGCGTGGCCAGACCAAATGCCAGGGCCTTGGTCGCGCCCGCCAGACCCGCCAGCGCAGCTGACAAGACAAATGCCACCAGCTTGTAATGGTCCACGTTGTAGCCCAAGGACAGCGCACGTTGCTCGTTCTCGCGAATCGACTTGAGCACTTGACCAAATGGTGAATGCACCACGCGGTGAATCAACGCAAATGCGGCCACAAAGATCGCCAGCACCAGGTAGTACATGGCGGTGTCACTGCTCAAGTCCACCATGCCCAGCAGCTTGCCGCGCGGGATGCTTTGAATGCCGTCTTCTGCATACGTGAACGGCGACTGCACGCACAAGAAATAAATCATTTGCGCCAAGGCCAACGTAACCATCGCAAAGTAAATGCCTTGTCTGCGAACCGCCAACCAGCCAGTGAACAAACCAATCATCGCAGCGGCCAACGTACCAGCGAGCACAGCCACCTCAGGCGTCAGCCCCCACACCTTGGCGGCGTGACCCGACACATACGCGGCAAAACCAAAGAACATGGCATGGCCGAATGAGAGCAGCCCCGTGAAGCCGATCAACAAGTTGAAGGCACAAGCGAACAACCCAAAGCAAAGCACCTTCATCAAGAACATGGGATAACCCACAAAAGGGGCCACCAAGAGGGCCAGCAACAGCCCGCCGTAAATCAAACGTTTGCCCATCACTTCTCCCGCCCGAACAAGCCTGCTGGCCGGATCAACAACACAATCGCCATGATGACAAACACCACCGTGGTCGAGGCTTCTGCAAAAAACACTTTGGTCAAACCCTCAATCAATCCCAAGGCCAAGCCCGTGACGATGGCACCCAAGATCGAGCCCATGCCACCAATCACCACCACCGCAAACACGACGATGATGATGTTGGAGCCCATCAAGGGACTCACTTGGTAAATCGGGGCCGCCATCACACCAGCCAATCCTGCCAAGCCCACACCAAACGCATAGGTGAGTGTGACCATCAAAGGCACGTTGATGCCAAAGGCTTTGACCATGTTGGGGTTCTCAGTGCCAGCGCGCAGGTAAGCGCCCAGCTTGGTTTTCTCAATCACAAACCAGGTGAAGAAGCACAGCACGATGGACACCGCAATCACCCAGACACGGTATTTGGGCAGCATCATGAAGCCCAAATCAAACACGCCACGAAACACATCGGGCAACTCATAGGGCAGACCTGATGAGCCATAAAACTCGCGGAAGATGCCTTCCAAAATCAGCGCCAAACCAAAGGTGAGCAGCAAGCCGTACAAATGGTCCAGCTGATGCAACCAGCGCAGCATGGTTTTCTCAATCACCACACCAATCAGCGCCACACCCACCGGGGCAATGACCAACGCCATCCAGTAATTGATGCCTGCATAGTTGAGCAGCATCCACGCAAAAAAGGCGCCCACCATGTAGAGCGCACCATGCGCAAAGTTGACGATGTTGAGCATGCCAAAAATCACGGCCAGCCCCAGCGACAAGATGGCATAAAAAGAGCCATTCACCAAACCCAGCATGAGTTGCCCCATCAAGGCTTGTATGGGTACGCCAAAAATTTCAGTCATAAATCCGGTTCAATAAGACGGGCTGCGCAATGCAGCCCGTTGTGTCAGCTCATTACTTCTTCGCAAACGCAGGGCAACGGCTTTGCGCCAAAGGCTGGAATGCGTCTTCACCCTTGATGGTGCCCTTCAAGTTGTAGTAGTCCCATGGGCCTTTGGATTCGGAAGGCTTCTTGACTTGGAACAAATACATGTCGTGCACCATGCGGCCATCGGCGCGCAGCTTGCCGTTCTTGGCAAACATGTCGTTGATGGGGGTTTCTTGCATCTTCTTCATCACGGCAGCTGTGTCATCCGTTCCTGCCGCTTGAATGGCTTTCAAGTAATGCATGGTCGATGAGTACACCGATGCGTGGTTGGAGTTGGGCTTTTTCTTCATCACGGCTTCGTACTTTTGAGCCCACGCACGTGTCTCGGGGTTCAAGTCCCAGTACCAACCTTCGGTCAGGTACAAGCCTTGTGCGGTGTTCAAGCCAATGGCGTGCACGTCGGTGAGCAACATCAACAAGGCGGCCAAGTTTTGTTTCTTGGTCAAGCCAAATTCAGCCGCAGCTTTGATGCTGTTGACGGTGTCGCCACCGGCGTTGGCCAAGCCCACCACTTTGGCGCCTGAGCTTTGCGCTTGCAGCAAGAAGGACGAGAAGTCACCGGTCGACAGTGGGTGACGCACAGCGCCCTTCACGGTGCCGCCTGCGGCCTTGACCACATCGCCGGTGTCTTTCTCGAGCGAGTGACCAAAGGCGTAATCAGCGGTCAAGAAGAACCAGCTATCGCCGCCGTCTTTCACAATGGCTTTGCCCACTACGTTGCTCAAAGCAATGGTGTCCATCAGGTAATGAATGCCTGTGCCTGGGGCGCAGTCTTCGTTTGTCATGCGTGCAGTGGCTGCGCCCGTGACGATGGTGATTTTGTTTTTCTCTTTGCCCAAGGCTTGCACCGTCAGCGCAACGGCCGAGTTCAAGTTTTCCACGGTCATGTCCACGCCGTCGCGGTCAAACCATTGCTGGGTGATGTTCTTGGCGATGTCGGGTTTGTTTTGGTGGTCGGCATTCACCACTTCGATGGGCTTGCCAAACATCTTGCCGCCAAAGTCTTGTACGGCGAGCTTGGCTGCAGCCACGGCGCCTGGGCCGCCGTAGTCGGCGTAGACGCCCGACATGTCAGTCAGCACGCCGATCTTGACGCTATCGCCAGACAGCTTGCCCTGAGCCATCGCACCCGTGGAAACACCTGACAAAAACACGGCAGTTGCTGCTGCAATGGCCGAAGTCACAAAATAACGCTTCATAGTTTGCTCCTGTTGAAAAAGGCTCAGACGCCCAGATACTCGTTCAGCATTTGTGCTTTGTCATCGAGTTCATTTTTGTGGACCGTGGCCACGATCTGGCCATGCTCCATCACATAGTGCCGGTCCGCTAACGGTGCTGCGAATCGGAAGTTTTGTTCGACCAAGATGATGGTCAAGCCTTTGGCTTTGAGTTGACGGATCACGCGGCCCAGTGTTTGCACAATCACGGGGGCCAAGCCTTCGGTGATTTCGTCCAACAGCAAAATGCGCGCGCCTGAGCGCAGGATGCGGGCCATGGCCAACATCTGCTGCTCGCCGCCTGACAGGCGTGTGCCTTGGCTGTGGCGACGCTCTTTGAGGTTGGGGAACATCTCGTAGATTTCTTCCACCGACATACCGCCCGGACCAATCTTGGGCGGCAGCATCAGGTTTTCTTCGCAGCTCAGCGTTGAAAAGATGCCGCGCTCTTCGGGGCAATAGCCCAAGCCCAAACGCGCCACTTGGTTGGTTTGCATGCCAATGGTTTCGACACCATCAATTTGCACCGAGCCCGTGCGGCGCCCCGTCAACCCCAAAATGGACTTGATGGTGGTCGAGCGACCCGCGCCATTGCGCCCCAGCAAGGTGACCAACTCGCCTTCGTGAATCTCAAAATTCACGCCATGCAAGATGTGTGATTCGCCATACCAAGAATCGAGGTGGGTGACTTTCAAAAGAGGCGTGCTCATTCGGCCTCCTCCGCAGTACCTACATAGGCTTCAAGCACGCGTGGGTCTTTGGACACTTGGGCATAAGGCCCCTCCGCCAGCACCGAACCACGCGCCAACACCGTGATGGTGTCGGACAAATCTGCAATCACATTCATGTTGTGCTCCACCATCAACACGGTGCGGTTGGCGGAGACTTTGCGAATCAAGTCCACCACACGGCTCACGTCTTCGTGACCCATGCCTTGGGTGGGCTCGTCCAACAGCATCAGCTCTGGGTCGAGTGCCAGGGTGGTGGCAATCTCCAGGGCGCGCTTGCGTCCGTAGGGCAGCTCAACCGTCTGCGTTTGCGCGAAACTGCCCAAGTCGACTTGTTCTAACAAGTGCATGGCTTGCTCGTTCAAGCGGTTGAGTGTTGACTCCGATTTCCAAAAATGAAAGCTGGTGCCGAGCTTGCGTTGCAAGCCAATGCGCACGTTTTCCAAAACACTGAGGTGTGGAAACACCGCTGAAATTTGAAACGAACAGACCATGCCCATGCGCGCAACTTCAGCCGCTTTGAGGGCGGTGATGTCCTGTCCGTTATAGATGATCTGGCCTGAACTCACCGGTAGAAATTTGGTGAGTAAATTGAAGACGGTGGTTTTACCCGCACCGTTGGGGCCAATCAAGGCGTGGATCGAACCACGCTTGATTTGCAAGTTGACACCATCCACGGCAATGAAGCCTTTGAATTCGCGTGTCAGCTGCTTTGTTTCTAAGATGAAGTCGTTGTGTTTCAAACCAGTTGCCTTCGATGGGGATCCGCTTGTCCAAGACACGGATGCTAATCATCGAAGGCTTCTGTTGCTAAGGGGTAAACCCTTTTTTAAGTCACCTGTTAGACAAAAAAACAGTCAAACAACCGCACCTGAATGAGGGTCTTCAGGATCGCCCTCAACCTTGGTGCCTGTGTGTTTGATCAAGTCATCGCGGCGGATGCCCAACCACATGGCAATCGCAGCCGCCACAAACACCGAGGAGTAAATGCCAAAGCAAATACCAATCGTCAACGCCAAGGCAAAGTAGTGCAACGTGGCACCGCCGAACAGCAACATGGACAAGACCATCAGCTGCGTGCAACCGTGGGTGATGATGGTGCGGCTGATGGTGGAGGTGATGGCGTTGTCGATGATCTCCACCGTGTTCATCTTGCGATAACGGCGGAAGTTTTCGCGGATACGGTCAAAGATCACCACGGATTCGTTGACCGAATAACCCAGCACCGCGAGCACCGCCGCCAACACGGGGAGCGAGAACTCCCACTGAAAGAACGCAAAGAAGCCCAAGATGATGACCACGTCATGCAAGTTCGCAATGATGGCCGCCACGGCAAACTTCCATTCGAAGCGCATGGCCAAGTAAATCATGATGCCGATGACCACAAAGGCCAAGGCCTTGAGTCCGTCTGCCGCCAATTCGTCGCCCACTTGCGGGCCCACAAATTCGGTGCGACGCAGTTGCACATTCGCATCGGTGGTTTTGAGTGCGGTCAGCACTTGCTCGCTTTGCTGGGCAGAGCTTTGGCCTTTGACCGCAGGCATGCGAATCATCACATCGCGGGCGGTGCCAAAGTTTTGCACTTGCACATCGGTCAGGCCGATCTTGGCAATTTGGTCGCGCACCGCGTTCAAGTCCGCTGGCTGGCTGTAGCTGACTTCCATCAACGTGCCACCGGTGAACTCCACCGACAGGTGCAGGCCGCGGCTGAACAAGAAGAACACCGCCGCCAAGAACGTGATGAACGAAACCGCGTTGAACGCAATCGCGTTCTTCATGAACGGGATGTCTTTTTTAATCTTAAAAAATTCCACGATGTCTTCCTTTTAAGCGCGCCACACCGTGCCAATGGACACGCTTTGCAATTTCTTCTTGCGGCCATACCAGACGTTGACCAAACCACGCGAGAAGAACACCGCAGAGAACATGCTGGTCAAAATGCCCAAGCAGTGCACCACGGCAAAACCACGCACAGGGCCCGAGCCGAAAGCCAACAAGGCCAAACCGGCAATCAGGGTGGTGACGTTGGAGTCCAGGATGGTGGCCCACGCGCGGTCGTAACCTGCGTGGATGGCCGATTGCGGTGAGGCCCCGTTGCGCAACTCTTCGCGCACGCGTTCGTTGATCAGCACGTTGGCGTCAATCGCCATACCCAGCACCAAGGCCATCGCGGCCATGCCGGGCAAGGTGAGCGTGGCTTGCAACATGGAGAGCACCGCCACCAAGAGTAACAAGTTCACGGCCAAGGCCACGCTAGAGAACACACCAAACAGCATGTAGTAAATACACATGAAGGCGGTCACGGCCACAAAGCCCCAAGTGACCGAGTCAAAACCTTTGGCAATGTTTTCAGCACCCAGGCTTGGGCCAATCGTGCGTTCTTCGATGATTTCCATCGGCGCCGCGAGCGAGCCAGCGCGCAACAGCAAGGCCGTGTCGTTGGCTTCCACCGTGCTCATGCGGCCTGAAATTTGCACACGGCCACCACCGATTTCGCTGCGAATCACAGGCGCAGTCACCACCTCACCCTTGCCTTTTTCAAACAACAAGATGGCCATGCGCTTGCCAATGCTTTCACGGGTCACGTCTTTAAAAATGCGTGCGCCCTTGGCATCCAGCGTCAAATGCACTGCGGCTTCTTGGCTTTGGCTGTCAAAGCCCGGCTGGGCGTCGGTGAGGTTCTCGCCGGTCAAGATGACTTGTTTTTTCACAATCACCGCTTGGCCACTGCGCTCTAAGAAACGCTCGGTACCAAACGGCACCGGGCCGCTGCCGATTTCAGCACTGCGGGCCTCGGCACTGTCGTCGACCATGCGAATTTCCAGCGTGGCCGTGCGACCCAAAATGTCTTTGGCCTTGGCCGTGTCTTGCACGCCAGGCAGTTGCACCACGATGCGGTCGGTGCCTTGCTGCTGAATCACAGGTTCGGCCACGCCGAGTTCATTGATTCGGTTGTGCAAGGTGGTGATGTTTTGCTTGATCGCTTGCTCTTGCACGCGACGTGCCGCCACCGGATTGATGGTGGCGCTGAGTTTGAAGTCAGCGCCGTCTGGGGCGCTGGTGGTTTGCAGATCCACAAACTGGTCTTGGATCACGCGTTGGGCCGCTTCGAGCGTGGCCATGTCGCGGAAACGCACTTCAATGGTTTGTCCATTGCGGCTGATGCCGCTGTGACGCACATTCTTTTCGCGCAAGCCGGTGCGAATGTCACCGGCCAAGGATTCGGCCTTTTTGGTCAACGCAGCAGGCATGTCGACTTGCAACATGAAGTGCACGCCACCACGCAAGTCCAAACCCAAGTACATGGGCGCAGCGTTCAACGCGGTCAACCATGCTGGCGAGCGTGCCAACAAGTTCAGCGCCACCACATACGAGGGGTCGTTGGCGTCGGGAACCAAGGCATGCTGAATCGCGTCTTTGGCCTTGAGCTGGTTGTCGGTGTTGTCAAAGCGCACCTTGAGCGACCCGTTGTCCAAGCTCAGCACCTCGGGCGTGAGGTTGGCTGCTTTCAGGGCTTGCTCCACACGCTCTTGCACCAGGGCATCGACTTTGACAGATGACTTGCCCGCCGAGATTTGCACCGCAGGGGCTTCACCAAAAAAGTTAGGCAGCGTGTAAACGCTGCCAATCAACAAAGCGATCACGATGATCGCGTACTTCCAAAACGGGTAACGGTTCATGATCGCTTCGTGCTCAGTGGCAAAGATTACTTGACAGTGCCTTTAGGCAACACTTGCACCACAGCATGACGCTGCAACTGCACTTCCACGCCAGGCGCCACTTCCAGGCTCAAGGTGTTGTCGCCCAGCTTGGTGACCTTGCCGAGCAAGCCGCCAGCCGTCGCGATTTCGTCGCCTTTGGCGAGTGCGTCGATCATGGCTTTGTGTTCTTTTTGACGCTTCATTTGTGGACGAATCATCACGAAATACAAAACCACAAACATCAACACTAAAGGTAATGCATTACCGAAAGTAGACATCACATCACCGCCTGCGGCAGCAGCAGGAGCGGTTTGGGCAAAAGCAGAAGAAATCAACACGGTCAAACTCCAATCAAAAAGGGCTGCCGCCCAAGTGCAAAACGCCTTGGGCAGGCCAGTCGCGGATTGTATGCGGCTGGCTTGAGCCCCCTCTTTAAGTGAGGGATGACCACTGTGTCTTCAAACTGTCCCATTTGCCGCGCACAGCGGCCAGGTTGCGCGCCTTGACGTGGCCAAAGCCTCGGATTTGCTCAGGCACGCGCGCAATCTCGACAGCCAAAGCGTGGTTCTTGGCGTTGAGTTCTGTCAACAGCACCTCCACACTCGCGCGGTATTGAGCAATCAAGGCACGTTCGGTGCGACGCTCTTCGGTGTTGCCAAAGATGTCGAACGCTGTGCCACGCAAGCCTTTGAAGTGTTTGAGCACTTTGAAGCCAGTCAACATCAAGGGGCCAAACTTTTGCTTTTGCAACTCGCCTTTGGCATTCGTTTTGGCAATGATGGGCGGGGCCAAGTGGTAGTTGATTTTGAAATCGCCGTCAAACATGCCGTCGATTCGTTGCAAGAACGCAGCATCGGTGTGCAAACGCGCCACCTCGTACTCGTCTTTGTAGGCCATGAGCTTGAACAGATTGCGCGCCACCGCATCGGTCAAGCTGGTTTTGTTGAGTGCCGCTTCTGCCGCACGCACACGATCCACCAGACTGCGGTAGCTGTTTGCGTACGCAGCGTTTTGGTAATCGGTCAAAAACGCAACGCGCTTTTCAATCACCGCATCCACTCCCTCAGGCTTGTGGAATTGCACCACTTGTGCCGGCGCCAGCAGCGCATGCACCACGCTCCAGTGGTGCGCGCAATGACGGCCCCATTCAAATGCTGCCTTGTTTTGATCGACCGCCACTTGGTTGAGTTCGATGGCACGCATCAAGGCTTCGTAGCCCAAGGGCACCCAACCTTTTTGCCAGGCGTAGCCCAGCAGCATGGGGTTGATGAACAAGGTGTCGCCCAACACTTGGGTCGATACGCGGTTGGCGTCAAACGCGCTCACGCCGTTCACGCCCACGGCATGTGCAATTTCTGCCGCGCATTGGTCGGCGGGGTTTTGCCATTCGGTGTTTTTCACAAACGCTGCGGTGGGGGTGCTGTACGCATTGAGCGCCACATGGGTGCGGCCCTCGCGCATGCGCTGCAAGGTCTCTTTGCCAGCCGTCACGATGGGGTCGCAGCCAATGATCAAGTCCGCCGCTGCCATGCTCACGCGGGTGGTGCGAATCGCTTCTTGGTCATCGGCAATCAACACATGGCTCCACGTGGCGCCGCCCTTTTGGGCCAAGCCTGCGGAGTCTTGCGTGACGATGCCCTTGCCTTCGATGTGTGCCGCCATGCCCAGCAACTGGCCAATGGTGATCACACCTGTGCCACCCACACCCGCCACCACCGTACCCCACGCATGCCTGGTGTCAGGCAAGGTGGGTTCTGGCAACGCCACCTCTGGCAATGCGATGCGTGACACGCCTTTGGCTTTCTTCTTGAGGCTACCGCCTTCGACCGTCACAAAGCTGGGGCAAAAGCCTTTCAAGCAACTGGTGTCTTTGTTGCAAGTGCTTTGGTTGATGGTGCGCTTGCGACCAAAGTCTGTTTCTAAAGGCTCCACGCTCAAACAATTGCTTTGCACGCCACAGTCGCCACAGCCCTCGCACACCAGCTCGTTGATGAGCACGCGCACGGCGGGGTCGACCATGGTGCCGCGCTTGCGGCGACGGCGTTTTTCTGTGGCACAGGTTTGGTCGTAAATGATGACCGTGCAACCTTTGATCTCGCGCATTTCGCGTTGCACGCGATCGAGCTCGTCGCGGTGAAACACATCCACGCCGCTGACCAAATCAGCGCCTTCGTATTTTTCGGGCTCGTCGGTGACGATGACGATGCGTTGCGCGCCTTCGGCCTTCATGCTTTGCGCAATTTGCAAGGTGCTGTGGCCCTCTGGACGCTCGCCCACAGGCTGACCGCCCGTCATGGCCACGGCATCGTTGTACAGAATTTTGTAGGTGATGTTCACGCCCGCAGCGACGCTTTGGCGCACCGCCAAGATGCCGCTGTGGAAGTACGTGCCGTCACCAATGTTGGCAAAAATGTGTGCGTCATTGACGAAGGGTTGCTGGCCCACCCAGGGCGTGCCTTCGCCGCCCATTTGGGTGAAGCCCGCGGTGCTGCGGTCCATCCACAGCGACATGAAGTGGCAACCAATGCCTGCCATCGCACGTGAACCTTCAGGCACCTTGGTGCTGGTGTTGTGTGGACAGCCGGAGCAGAACCAAGGCAGGCGATCGGCTTGCACATCCACCGTGGTCATGGCCTGCTCTTTGGCGGTGATGATGGCCAACTGCGCATTGATGCGCGCGGTGGTGTCGGCATCGACACCGAGCTTGAGCACGCGCTGCGCGATGGCCTTGGCGATGAGCGAAGGATTCAAGTCGGCATTGGCGCGCAACAAGGTGCTGTCTTTGGGGTTGGGCATGGACCATTCGCCACCACCTTCGCCCGTCTCATTGAACTTGCCCAACACCGTGGGGCGCACGTCGGCACGCCAGTTGTACAACTCTTCTTTGAGTTGGTACTCAATGACTTGACGCTTCTCTTCGATCACCAAAATTTCTTGCAAGCCGGTGGCGAATTCGCGCGTGAGCTGCGCCTCCAGCGGCCACACCACGGCGACCTTGTGCAGGCGGATGCCGAGGCGACGGCAGGTGTCATCGTCCAGTCCCAAATCGAGCAGGGCTTGACGTGTGTCGTTGTAGGCCTTGCCGCTGGCGATCAGACCCAGGCGGTCATTCGGTCCTTCGATCACGTTGTGGTTCAAGCGGTTCGCACGCACATAGGCGAGGGCGGCATACCACTTGTAGTCGAACAACCGGGCTTCTTGGCTCAGCGCGTCGTCGGGCCAACGGATGTGCACGCCGCCGGGCGGCATGTCGAACTCGGGAATCACGATCTTCACGCGATCGGGGTCGATCACGGCCGTGGCGCTGGACTCGACGATTTCTTGAATCGTCTTCATGCCCGACCACACCCCCGAAAAGCGGCTCATGGCGATGCCATGCAAGCCCAAATCCAAAATATCTTGCACGCTGGCCGGAAAGAACACCGGCGTGCCGCAGGCCTTGAAGATGTGGTCACTTTGATGCGCCGCGGTGGAGCTCTTGGCAATGTGGTCGTCACCCGCCACCGCAAGCACGCCACCCCAAGGGGTGGTGCCGGCCATGTTGGCGTGTTTGAACACATCCGCACAGCGGTCCACGCCTGGGCCCTTGCCGTACCAAATGCCGAACACGCCATCGAACTTGTTGCTGCCGGCAGGGGCAAAGCCGAGTTGCTGCGTGCCCCACAAAGCGGTCGCGGCCAGCTCTTCGTTCACACCGGGTTGGAACACGATGTGCTGGGCCTTCAAATAATCTTTGGCTTTCCACAGGGCTTGGTCGTAGGTGCCCAACGGTGAGCCGCGGTAGCCGCTGATGAAGCCTGCGGTGTTTTTGCCTTGCAAGGCATCGCGTTGGCGCTGCAGCATCGGCAGCTTGACCAAGGCTTGCACCCCACTCATGAACGCGCGCCCCGCATCAAGGCTGTATTTGTCGTCCAGCGTCACGGTGTCAAGTGCGCGGCGAATGTGCTCGGGCAAGGGTGCGTTCATCTGCGTCTCCGTTGTGGTGATGTTGTTTTCGCAAAGTGTAGGGCGCAAGCCTGGATAAAGGTTTGCGTTCTGCGCTCTGTTTTCCAGCATTTGCGCAAGATTCTTTCTAGAATTCGGAAAAAACGAAACAGAGGAACGTTACCTTGGAGACACTCGACAAATTTGATCTGGCCATCTTGCGCGAACTGCAAACCGATGCGCGCCTGACCAACGCCGAGTTGGCACAGCGCGTGGGCTTGAGCGCCGCACCATGCTGGCGACGTGTGCGGGTGCTGGAAGAAGAGGGTTACATCACGGGTTACCGCGCAGAAATCAACCGCCACAAAATCGGCTTGGGGGTGCTGGCCTTTGTGCGCTTGGATGCCGAACGCAACTCAGGCGATGTGGCGCGCAAACTGGAGGCCGCCATTCGGAAAATTCCAGAAATCGTGTCCTGCCACTACATCAGCGGCACAGGCACCTTCGAGTTGCAAGTGGTGTCACAAGATTTGGAAAGCTTCAGCCAATTTGCGCGCGAGGTGTTGATCAATTTGCCGCATGTGAAAGACATGCACACCAGCTTCTCGCTGGGTGAAGTCAAGGCCAGCGGCGCTTTGCCGCTCACGCACTTGAAGCCTTAGCGGCAACACACCCTGCCGCCTCAGGTCTTGCAAAAGTCAGTGCATCAACGGCTGTGAAGGCTTTGGCGTATCCAGTGCCGCAGGCGCTGGCTCAAACCCCACCCCCCACTGCGCAGCGTCTTGCAACTTGTTGAGCAAGGTGACCATGACTTGCATCACCGCTTGGTTCATTTGCACGTTGACGCTTTTGCCCGTGATGAGCTGAAACTCCACCGACGTTTGCTCGCCGTTCTGATTCATCACCAAACCGGTCACCAACAGCGGGTCATGGCCCAGCGGTTTTTGCGACGGCGCTTGGTAGGTTTCTTGAAAATTGGCGCGTTGCGCCACAGCCTGCTGATGGAACTCTTGCATGGCCTGCGCCACTTGCGGCGGATGCTCTTTTTCCAAGGTTTTGACCGCCAATTGCTGCGCCCCTTGAATCAGGCTCTTGACCACAAAACGCGTCAACCAAAAGCTGAACTCTTGGTCTTCAAAGGTGTTGAAGCGAAACAAGACGCGATCTTCACGCGCCACCCATTCGCCATTGAATTGTTTGATGCTCACAACATTACCTCGGCCACAACACCCACAGCCGCAACGGCTGTTTCATACGTCCGGCAAAGTCACCCGCCTCTGGGCCTGTGCCTGCAAAGTAGTCCGCACGTACGGCGCCCACAATGGCACTGCCCGTGTCTTGCGCAAAGACCAAGCGTTGCAAATTGGCATTGGGGCCTGCACTGGCCAACCACACGGGCGAGGCGTAGGGAATGGAGTCTTTGTCAACGGCTATCGAGCGGCCCGCCGTCAAGGGCACACCTTGGGCCCCGCGAGGGCCGAGGTCTGCATCGGCGGCGCTGCGCACTTCGGGCTTGAAGAACACATAACGCGGATTGCTCCACAACATCTCCTGCACCAAGCGCGGATTGCTTTGCTGCGTGCTGCTGATCCAAGCTTTGATGCCGGGCCATGACGCGTCACGAATCAACCCGCGGTCCAACAACCAGCGGCCCACGCTTTGGTAAGGCTGCTCGTTCGAACCGGCAAACGCCAGCCGCACGATGCGCGTGCTGCCGTCGGTGTTGGTGATGCGCACACGGCCCGAGCCTTGGATGTGCAAGACCAGCGCATCGATCGGGTCGGCCAACCACGCCACCTCGCGGCCACGCAGGGCCTCGCGTGCTTGCGGGAGGGTGTCGATGTCTTGTCGGCTGAACCATGGCCGGCCTGCGCGCCGGGCCTCGGCCAGACCCTCAGGCGGCGCATACAAAGGCACTTCAAACCCAGGGCGCATTTGGGCCGAGGCATCGAACAAGGGTTCGTAATAGCTGGTGAGCAAGCCATCGCCCGTGCCCTCCACAGACTCGATGCGGTAGGGCTGCAAATTGGCCATCATCCACAAGCGGCGGTCATCGTCGTTGCTCAACACGAGTTGGCGCACGTCTTTGCACAAAGGCGCAAACAAGGGGCCTGGGCGTTCGCAGTTTTGCAGCCAAGCATTCCATGCGTCTTGCAAGTTGTCTGTGGGCCAACCGGGCAATTCTGTCCAAGGTGCCGCCACCCAACGGCTGCGGTAACTGGCCTGTGGGCTGGGTGTGCCGGGCATGCCTGCCAAGGTGCCCGAGGCACGCGGCAACTCTGCCGAAGGACGGACGGAAGCGCCGGGCGCGGGCCGTGCGTAATCGTCCACCGGCGCACGACGCGACGGTCCAGAACCGCAAGCCACCAGGCTTCCTACAATCAGCGCCCACACCACACGCCACAGGAGTTGTCTCATGTTGTTGATTTTGCTTGAAGCCTTGGGCGCGGGCTGCATCTTGGTGTTGATCGTGTGGTGGACTATGTTCTCAGGCCGCAGCGAGACCGAAACCGAACACGAAGCGGCGCAGACCCCAGCCCCCAAAGACACGCCCGACTGACTCATTCGCCGCGCAATAAATTGGCCAGTTCGACCGCGGACTTGACCGCCATTTTGTCGAACACCCGGGCACGGTGCACTTCCACCGTGCGCACACTGATGTCGAGCTGATCGGCGATCAATTTGTTGGGCAAGCCCTCGACCACCAAGCGCATCACATCGCGCTCGCGCTCGGTCAGCTCAGACAAGTTTTGTTGCAAGCTTTGTTTGGCACGCACGGCTTGCAAGTTGTGCGCCGAACGTTGCAAGGCTTGCTCGATGCGGTCCACCAGCGCGTTGTCAGAAAAAGGTTTTTCACAAAAATCAAACGCGCCGCGTTTGACCGAGTCCACCGCGGTGGGCACGTCGGCATGACCGGTGAGAAAAATCACCGGCAGCACATCGAGCAATTGACGCTCGATGAGTTGCTCAAACATCGCCAAGCCACTCATGCCCGGCATGCGCACATCCAACAACACGCAGCCTGGTTGCGACGGCTGCCACGCACCGTGCGGATGGGCATTTAAAAACGCCGCAAATGCGTCCGCACTGTCAAACGACTCGCTGGGCAAACGACGCGAACGCAGCAGCCACGCCAAGGCCTCGCGCACGCCCGCATCGTCGTCGACGATGAATACCAGAGCATCTTCGGTGGGTTGCATGGTTCAAATTCCTCGCATCAAGATTGGGGCAGGGTAAAGCTAAACACCGTGCCCCGGGGCTGGTTCGCGCTGTGACTCAAAAAGCCACCATGCTGCTCCACCACCGTGCGACACAGGCTCAGACCCAGGCCCATGCCTTCGTCTTTGGTGGTGAAAAACGGGGTGAATAATTTTTCCGAAATCGCCTCAGGAATGCCCGCGCCCACATCGGCCACGGTGAATTCCAACCACCGACTCACAGCATTCGAAGCCGCAGGACGCACGGTGAGCGTGAGCACTTTTTTGTGCGGCGAATCTTCTGCCATGGCCTGCATGCCGTTGCGCGACAAGTTGAGCAAGACCTGCTCCACCATCGTGCGGTCACACAAGACCTTGGGCAAATCCTGCGGACATCGCACCTCTACACGCACGCCTAATTTACGGGCTTGCAAACTGACCAACGGCATCACGTCGTCGAGCAAAGCCCGGGGTGCCACAGCCTCACGCGCTTGGTCGCGGCGACGCACAAAGTCGTGCACGCTCTTGATGACTTTGCCCGCACGCTCGGCCTGTTGCCCGATGCGTTGAATGGCGCTGCTCAAGGTCTCGCTCAAATGAGGGTCGTGCAGCGCACCACCTTGCAACAAGTTCATGCTGCCGGTGGCGTAGCTTGAAATTGCTGCCAAGGGTTGGTTGAGTTCATGGCTCAAAAGCGAGGCCATCTCACCCACTGTGGCCAAACGGGCGGTGGCTTGCAAACGTTCTTGGCTGGCCCGCGAAATTTCTTCCACGCGACGCTGTTCGCTGATGTCGAGCACCGCGCTCATCCACCCCGTCTGGGTGCCCTGTGCGTTGATCAACGGCGCCTCAAAAATCAAGACCGCAAATCGTTCGCCGCTTTTGCGCATGAACACCGACTCCACCCCCTCACGCGGGGGCGAGTTGCCCGCCAAGCGCAAGGCTTGGCGCTGACCGTATTCGTCGATGCGTTCAGGTGGCCAATAGGGCGCAGGAATGCCGTGGCCCAGCAAGTCTTTGGCATCGAAACCCACCATCTCACAAAAAGCCGGGTTCACGTAGGTGATGCGGCCCTGCGTGTCGCGCGCACGCAAGCCGGTGACCAACGAGTCTTCCATCGCTTTGCGAAACGCCAGCGCATCGGCCAAATCGGATTCGACTTTTTGACGCCGCCGCATGTCGCGCGCCAGCATGACCAACACAGTCACCAAAGCAATCGCCATCGCCGTCACCAAGGCCGTCAACACATTGGGGAACAAATCGGGGGCGGCCCGCCAGCTGTCCATGCGCAACACCATGGTGTGGCCCGGCAAGTCCAGCAGCTGACGCGCCGTGAACACGCGGCTGCCTCGGCGGCTGGTGCCGTGCATGGCCAGGCGTGTGCCATCAGCTTCGGTGAACGAGACCTCGCGGCTGCGCGCGAGTTGGGGGCCCACCATGTTGACCAGCATTTCATGCAAGGCGTAGCTGGCGACGGTGTAGCCCGTCAATTGCCCATCGGTGATCACGGGCAAACACAGGTCCATGACTTCAAGGCCCAAGCCGTCTTTTTGCGGCACATAGCTGCTGGTGCCATAGCCCGGCCCGCTTTGACGCTTGGCCACGGCGCAGGCTTGCACCACCTCGGGCTGCTTGGCCGAGCGCCCCATGCGCGCAAACACAGGCCCGCGAAACGGTGTATCGGCCGCGGCGATGACATTCAAATCCAGATCGCGCCATTCGATGCGCAACCACTCGCGGTGCTCGCGCAACAAACCTGCGGCGTCTTGCAACCAAGGCACGGTGCTGCGATCGGCAAATTGCAAGGCCTGCAAACTTTGCGCGTTGCGGGTGAGCGCGGTGCGAATGTCGGTGACGGCGTCAGAGGCATCGCGCTCAATGCGCGTTTGCACTTGGCTCACTTCGTAGCGACCGGCCAACCAAACCAAGGTGCTGAGCATGCTGAACACCAACAGCACCAACAGCAGCCACAGCGACCAACGGCGCAACAAGGTACCGGCGGGGAATGGCATCAGTCGACCTTGGTCACGCGGGGGCTGGCCCAGGTGCCATCCACATGAAACTCGGTGGTGCCAGCGCGCACCAAAGGCTTGCTCAAAATGAGTTGTGCCAAATAGCTGGTCAAGCCCACCAAGGGGTTGATGGTGGCCATGTACAACGAGGCCGTACCGGCGTTGATTTCAGGCACCACCACCACCTTGAGGTCTTGGGTTTCGCGGGCCAAATCCGCACGGCCTTCGATCAAAGCCCCCGCCACCACGCCCTTCATTTGCAGGTTGTTGGTGGTGGCCACGCCTTGGTCAATGCGCACATCGCCGCGCACAAAGTCAAACGCAAACCCTTCGCTGAACAAGTCGCTGAAGTCCAACGTCAGACGGCGCGGCAAGGCTTGCAAATTGAGCACCCCAAGCAAGCGCGCAGCGCCCGGATCGGTTTTCAAGAACTGTCCTTTTTCAATCAACAAGTTCAACTTGCCGCTCATGCTCGCGTAGTCCAGCGTCACCGGCGAACCCGACCACGACACCTGGCCTTCCAAGCGACCATGGCCGTCGCGGATGGCGTTGGGCGTGCCCAAACGGTTGAGCAACTGACCGCTGTCGCGCACCTCCATCACAAAATTGAGTTGGGTGCGACGCGTGCGCGGACCGTCCGCGGCCCAGGCGCCTTGGGCGGTCAAGGTGGCCTCGGGCAAGATGATGTTGAACTTGTTCAAACGCCATTCGCGCGTGGCTTGGGTGCCGGTACGGTTGACCGCATCAATCTCCAGGCGACCCAATTTTTTGCCGCGCAAAGTGAGGTCATTCACCACAATGTCCAGGGTCGGGATGCTGCTGGGTTGTTCGGTCAGCATGCTCTCGACATCGGGCACCAAACTCGGAGGAATGTTCAGGTACGACAGACGGGCCAAGAGCTGCGCGGGCGTGCTGTCCGTACCGGGACGAATCTCAGCCGAACCATTGAGCTCGTCGGCGCTGATGTTCAGGCGCCACACATCGCCTTGGCGTGTGCCACCGACCAGCACACGGTGAATCACACGATCGGTGACTTTGATTTGGTCGGCACGCAAGGCCAAGAACGCAGGCACATAGTCTTGTCCATCGCCCGCATTGGCTTCAAGGCCCAGAGGCACCACTTGTGATTTGACCGCTTTGCCTTGTGTCTTCACCAAGGGCACGCCGGTGAATTGCGTCAGGGTTTCGTTCCACGCGTCCAAGTCGACCATGGGCAGTTGCAGATTCAAGCTCACCCCCGCGTCGCGCAAGAGCACGCCGTCCGCCACGGTTTGCCCCACCGCAATGCCGCCGCGCACAACGCGCGTGCTGGGCCCACTGAGATCGCGCACATACGTCACCGCCACCACACGCCCCAGAGTGACTTTGATTTGGTCTTGCAAGACTTTGGTCTTGGGCACCAAGGATTCGCGGGTGAGCTGAGTTTCCACACGCAAGGGCAACACCATGCCCGCTGTTTTGTTCAACGGCGCTGGCAGAGAAAGCGCCATGCCTTTGAGGTCGCTGGTGATCAGCAGTTCGGGCTGACCGCGGCGCAAGCCCAAGGTCGCCATGTAGGCGGTGCTGCCCGTGGCACGCTCGGCCAAGCGTGACGCAAACCCCAACTCGCGCGCTTGGCGCAAGCCTTCCGCAGTGAGGTTGCCTTTGATTTTGAGTTGCAAGGGCGATTCGGCCTTGGCCACATCAAACGACAAACCACCATCGAGCTGCGCGTCGCTGCCCAACAAGCGCGCGTGCAGCGCCTTGAGCTGAAAACCTTGCTCGCTGAATTGCAACAAACCCCGCGTGCGTTTGAGCACGGGGGTGCCAGGCATCACTTGCACATCGTTGTCGATGAAATTCACACTGCCTTGCACTTTGGATTTGCTCAACGCCTCCAAAGGCAAGGTCAAGGCCAATTTGAAATCGGCTTGGCCATTGGCTTGGCTCTTCTCCAAGACCTTGGCCGTCAAGTCGTTCAGCGCCGAGCGCGAGATCACGTTCAGCACTTCGGGCAAGGGCCCGCGCGATTCGCCGCTGACCTTCACTTCGGCTTGCGCCAAATTGGCAATGTGGGCTTCGAGTTTTTGCCACGTCACATGGGGTGCGCCCTCGAGCTGGCTGCTGCCTTTGAAATGCATGGCATTGCGATCAAACACCAGCTCGCCGTTGATCTCGGTCATCGCCGGCCATGCAGGCACGGCGGCCGCGCCTTTGGCCGGTGTGACAGGCGGCACATAGGCGTAACGCCCTTGCGCGATTTGTGCCGAGACACGGAACTCGCCCAACTTGGGGTCGGTGAACGGCATGTCGTTCAAATCGCCACGCAAGCGCAGTTTGACCTTGCTGGCGTTGCCGGTCTTGACGGCATCACGCACATAGTTGCGCACATCGGTGGGCAAAACGTTGGGCAGGTAACGATGCACCTGGGCCGCATTGGCGCGGCTCAGCGCTGCCGTCAGATCGAGCACGCCGGGCAAGCGCGCGGTGCCTGCGCCAGTTTTCCAACTGCCGCTGAACTCGCCTGCCAGATCGGCGTTTTCCACACTGCCTTGGCTGATTTGCACGCTGACCTCATCGCCCTTCAACTGCCAGGCGGCTTGGGCCACCGCATCATCGAACACCAAGCGCGGATCGTCCAAGCCCAGCGGCAGGGTCAAGCTGCCGTTTTGAATGTGCACACGCGCTTTGCCGCTTTGTTGGGTCAACTCAAACGTCACATCGGCACCTTGCACACCGGGCACGTTGGCCAAGGCGTCGTTGGCCGAAGCGTCGTGCAACCAATGCAGTTGCTTGACCGACCCATGCGCGGTGTACTGCGGTTGCACCTCGCCGTTGGGGCCGTGGCTGATGAGCCAATTCGCTTTGAGCTGGTTGACCTGCCCCTTGGGTTGCCAACGTGCCAGCGCGCTGCGCATGGCGTCTGGCAGCGGCAAGCGCTGGCTGATTTGCGCCAGGGCTTCCAGGTCAAGCCGATCGGCCGTGACCGCACCCGAGCTGAAATTACTGCCGCGCCAATTCACGCGCAACACGCCACCCGGCCACTGTTCGCCGTCTTGGGTTTCGAACATCAGGTCTTGGCTGCTGACTTCGACTTCGTCGTCTTGCCAATGGCCCCCCAAGCGGCCACGGATGTGTCGCAAGCTCAAAGGTTTCAACGCTGCGCCCAAGTGAACGTCCACCGCGTCCAAGGCCACGTCGGCGGTGACGCCCACCACTTGGCCTTGCAGGATGTCGGTCCAGACACGCAAAGCGCCTCGGCCTTCTTGCAAGGACAGGTTGGCGTCCATCGCCATCCACTGGCGCAGGCTGGAGAGGTCCACATGCGGCACATCAGCAAACAACTCGCCGGTCCAATGCTGCACGTCCCCTTTGCGTTGCCAGGGAATTTGTTGGAACTTGCCCAGCAAAGTGAAGCGTTGACCAAAGTCTTGCGGCGGTGTCACATCGACGCGCAGATGGTGGTGGTGCCATTGGTTTTGCATCACCACATCGAGTTGGGTCAAGCTCAACGTGGGGCCGTCAACACCGTGGCGACTTTCATCGCGCCAATGCACCACGCCTTGGCGCACCACGAATTCAGGTTGTGCAAAAAACCAATCGGCCGCGCTGCCGTCGCCCGCCGCGCCGGTGTCCAGACCGGCAACCCACACATGGCCCTGTGTGTCGCGGCGGATGTCGAGCTCAGGTTGGTCGATCACGAGTTGCTCAAACTGGCCGCGCACCAACGAGCTGGGCGAAATTGCCGCCAGCACACGCGGCAAGCGCAAGGCTTCGCGGCCTTGCGCATCGAACAGTTGCACGTCATTGATTTCAAACGCGGGCACCAGCCAACCCCCTTGGGCGCTGATGCTGCCAATTTGCACACGCATCCCCACAGCGCGTGAGGCTTGTTGCTGCAGCAACTCACGGTAGTCGCCGATTCGCGGCACAATGAAAATATGCAGCGCAGACCAAGCCAAAAAAGCTGCCACCCACACCACGGCCACCACGCTCACAGCAAAGTTGGCCGCGCGCATCCACCGCGAGGATGGTGTGGCACTGGCAGGGGTAGGCGTTAACGACTCGGACAAATTTTTCATGGTGTTCACAACGTGACCGGAATTATCCCCCCCTCGATGGACGACTTGAGCGCGTATTCGCGCTTTGTGCAACGCCTGCGTCGCCGCTATGAGGCTGAGCTGAGCCTGCTGCCACCCGGCGAGCCCGTGATGGCCACCCTGCAGGCCTGCTTCGACGCGCTGCGCGCCAAGTACCCCGTGGCCGATGCCTTGCGCATCTTGCGTCAGCTGGTGATGGAGCGCTTGGTGGTGCTCGACACCACACAAGGTGCCCCGCTGTCCGTGGTCACACGCGCCGTCACCGAGTTGGCCGAGCTCGCGCTGGACGAAGCCTTCACCGAAGCCCAAACCCAGCTCGACGCACGCCACGGCAGCCCCACCACGCCCAGTGGACAGCGGGCCGTCATGTGGATCGTGGGCATGGGCAAATTCGGTGCGCGCGAGCTCAACGTCTCCAGCGACATTGACTTGATTTATGTGTACGACGAAGACGGCGAAACCACCGGTTTACCCGACGGACGCGGGCGCATCAGCAACCACGATTACTTTGCCAAAGCCGTCAAGATCATCTACAGCATGGTGGGGGACACCACCGAGCATGGCTTTGTGTTTCGCATGGACTTGGCGCTGCGCCCCAACGGCAACTCCGGCCCCAGCGTGGTGTCACGTCAAGCCTTGGAAGAATATTTTCTGGTGCAGGGCCGTGAGTGGGAACGCTTTGCCTGGCTCAAGAGCCGCGTGGTCGCGCCCTTCAAAGCGCCCAACAACGCACTGGCCAACGCCTTTGAATTGCGCGACACCGTGTTGCCGTTTGTCTTCCGTCGCTATTTGGACTACAGCGTGTTTGAGTCGCTGCGCGGTTTGCATCAGCAAATTCGCAACCACTCCGCCAAACGCAGCGCGGGACGCCCCGAGCGCGCCAACGATGTGAAGCTGTCACGCGGGGGTATTCGTGAAATTGAATTCACCGTGCAACTGTTGCAAGTGGTGCGCGGCGGGCACTTCCCCGAACTGCGCACGCGCCCCACGCTGAAAGCGCTGCAGCGCTTGAGCCAAGCCAACTTGATGCCTGCCGCCACCGCAGAAGCCTTGGCCAAGGCCTATGTGTTTTTGCGCCAAGTGGAACACCGCATTCAGTACCTGGACGACCAACAAACCCATGTGCTGCCCACCCACGATGGCGACCTGAACTGGATTGCCCTGACCTTGGGCTACGGCGATGTGTGCGACTTCTTGACGCAACTCGACAGCCACCGTGAGTTGGTGGCGCAAGAGTTTGACCGCTTGCTGGGCCAAGGCGAACGCGACACGCCCAGCGCCCAATCCAACGGCAACGGCGAGTGCAAGGGCTGCAAACCCACCGCGCAACCCGCATGCTTTGACTTGGAATCTTTGCTGCCCACGCTGAGCGAACGTTTGCGTGAGCGCGTGGCCGATTGGGCCGATCAACCCCGCGTGCGCGCTTTGCGCGACGAGGGCATGCAACGTTTGCTGAAACTCTTGCAGCGCACCAACGCCTGGGTTGAAGAAGGGCGCGTGAGCGAAGAAGCCGCCGTGCGCTGGAGCGATTGGATGGAGCCGCTGCTGCGCCGCGAAAGCTATCTGGCACTGCTGATCGAGCGCCCGCGCGTGCACGAGCAACTGATGCGCTTGTTGGGGTTGGCCCGTTGGCCGGCGAAATATTTGCTGCAACACCCCGGTGTGATTGACGAGCTGGCCAGCGAGGCCTTGCTGGCCGAACGGTTTGTGCCCGCCAGCTTTGAGCAAGAACTCGAACAACGCCTGGCCGCTCTGCAATCGATGGGCCAAGCCGACGAAGAAACGCTGCTCAACTTGCTGCGTCGCGCCCACCACGCCGAAGTGTTTCGCACCTTGGCGCGTGACGTGGAAGGACGCATCACCGTCGAGCAAGTGGCCGATGATTTGAGCGCCTTGGCCGACTGCATTTTGAAAGTGACCAGCCGTTGGGTGTGGCAGAACGTCAAGCAACGCCACCGCGACGAACCGCAATTTGCCATCTTGGCCTACGGCAAGTTGGGCGGCAAAGAGCTGGGCTACGGCAGCGACTTGGACATTGTGTTTGTGTACGAAGACACCCACGAGCGGGCGGGCGAAATCTACGCCGCGTTTGTGCGCAAACTCATCAACTGGCTGACCGTCAAAACAGGCGAAGGCGATTTGTACGAAATCGACACCGCCCTGCGGCCCAATGGGAACTCGGGCTTGTTGGTCTCGACCTTTGAGGCCTACGCCAATTACCAAGAACAGCGTGGCGAAAACACCGCCTGGACTTGGGAGCACCAAGCCATGACACGGGCGCGTTTTTGCTTGGGCGAATCGCGTTTGAAGGACCGCTTTAATGCCGTGCGTGCCAGCGTCATCACCGCCCAACGCGATCAGGCCGCACTGGCACAAGAAATTGTGGCCATGCGCGAGAAGCTGCGCGCAGCCCATTCGGTCAAACCTGATTTGTTTGACGTCAAGCACAGCGCAGGCGGCATGGTGGATGTGGAGTTTGCGGTGCAGTACTTGGTGTTGGCCCATGCACGCCAGCATCCCGTGTTGTTGGGCAACGTGGGCAACATCGCCTTGTTGCTTCACGCCGAACAAGCGGGCTTGCTGCCCACTGGCGTGGGTCAGGCCGCTGGCAGCGCCTACCGCGAGTTACGCCGCATTCAACACCAAGCGCGTTTGGATGAGCAGCCCACGCAGGTGCCGCAAAAAGACTTGGCTGCACAAAGCTCCGCGATCTTGACGTTGTGGCGTGCGGTGTTTGGCCAAACCGCCTGACAGAGCTCGGCGCGCCGGGGCCTGCGCTCAGCCCTGGCGAATTTTGTTGACCAACGCGGTGGTGGAGTAACCGTCGACAAACGGGATGGCCTGCGCGCGACCACCATAGGCCTGCACCACCTGCGTTTCAGCCAGTTTGCTCATGTCGTAATCGCCGCCTTTGACCAGCACGTCGGGGCGCAGTTCGGTGATGAGTTCGAGCGGCGTGTCTTCGTCAAACCAAGTCACCAGGCTGACGGATTCGAGCGCAGCCATCAACGCGGCGCGGTCTACCTCGTTGTTCAACGGACGGTCCGGGCCTTTGCCCAAGCGTCGCGCCGACGCATCGCTGTTGATCGCCACCACCAAGCTTCCGCCCAAGGCGCGGGCTTGCGCCAAATAGCTGGCATGGCCGCGATGCAACACATCAAACACACCGTTGGTAAACACCACCGGCCCTTGGGCACGCAAGGCGTTGACGCGTGCCACCGCTTCTTGGCGTGACACCAATTTGGATAAAAAAGAAGGGGCGGGCAGTGGGGTGTTCATGGCGCAATTTTAGGTTGCACGCCATGCGCAACCTCGGTCACGACTTGGCCGCGTGTTGCTTGCGCCAACGTTTGACTTCGTTGCTGACGCCCACCAAGTCGCGCAGCACCACCGCATGGGTTTGCTCTCGCCGTTGCAAGGCCGCAGATTGGCCGCCCGCCCACAGCTCAACAGACACTGGCATGAGCTGACGCAACTCGGCCAGGCCATCCATCACATGGTTGGCATTCATGCTCATGCTGAAGCTCAGGGCCACCACGTCGACGTTGTGGGCCACCGCGGCATGGGCGATGTCGCGCAGCGGTGTTTGCGTGCCCAGCGAGATGCAGCGACTGCCCTCCAAGGCCAGCATGCTTTCTGCCATCAACAAGCCCAAGCCATGGGACTCTTGTGGAAACGTGGTCAACAGCACACACGGCGTGTGATGGCCTGCATGTTCGTTGATGGCGCTGATGGACTGGCGCATCATGCCCATCACACACTCCGTGAACGCATGCTCTTCAAAGACTTCCAAATCGCCCCGCATCCATGCATCGCCGACGGCCACGGTCAATGGCGCCACGAGCTCGGTCACAAAATATTTCAGGCCCTCACGCGCCAGCGCTTGGCTGAGCTGTCGACGCAAGCCCTCGTTGTCATGCGCTTTGAGCAGCTCGATGTACTGACGCAAATCGACAGACCCCTGACCCCAGGTTTGACGCAAAGGCTGCGGCGTGGCCGTTTGGGCTTGGCTGAGGTGCTGAAGCTCTTCGACCGGCCGCGCCACAATGCGTCCCGGCCGATGTCCTTGGTCCATCAAGCGTTTGATGACGCGCAGCTTTTCCACTTGCGCCATGGCGTAAACACGCTCGCCATTGGCGTCGCGGCTGGGTGTTGGAAACCCATAACGGCGCTCCCACACACGCAGCGTGTCTTTGCCAATGCCGGTGTCGCGCTCGACCGCAGCAATCGATAAAACAACGGTATTGAAAGAGTCACGTAGGTCCATGGTGCAGGGTCATTCCAGGTCTGAAAACAGGGTATTGCCTTGTCCTAGACAATAGCCGAAGAATAAGCCATCATGGGTCATTATGAAAGACAAATTTATGCGCGCTTTTTTGTACGCTTTTGTGTTCGCTTTGGCGGGCTTGAGCGCCAGCCTGACTCAAGCTGCCACAGACGGCTCAGTCCAAGCCAACGCCAGCACTTGCCCCCGTGTGTTGCAACACACCGTGATGCGTTTGCAAGACGAAAAACCACAGACCTTGTGTCAGTACGCCGGACAGGTGGTTGTCGTGGTCAACACCGCCAGTTATTGCGGCTTCACCTCGCAGTACAAGGGGCTGGAAGCCTTGTCGGCCAAATACAAAGACCGCGGCTTGGTGGTGCTCGGATTTCCGTCGAATGACTTTTCGCAAGAGCCCGACAGCAACGCCAAGATCGCCGATTTTTGCGAGAACACCTTTGGCGTGAAGTTTCCGATGTTCGCCAAATCCACCGTGCGTGGCCCCGATGCTTTGCCTCTGTACAAGCAGCTCGCCGAGATCACGGGCACCACACCGAAATGGAATTTCTACAAATACGTGATCAGCCGTGACGGCCAACACATCAAGAGCTTCAGCTCAATGACCGGTCCACAAGACAAAAGCTTTGTGCAAGAAATTGAAAAGCAATTGGCGGCGAAAGGTCTCGGTTCATGAGCGCACGCATTGCCATCGTCGGCTCGGGCATTTCGGGCCTGTCTGCGGCGCATCATTTGCGCGGCCACGCCCAGGTGTCGCTGTTTGAAGCGGGCGATTATTTTGGCGGTCACACCCACACGGTGGACGTGACCTTGCCCACGGCCCAGGGCCTGCAAACGCACGGGGTCGATACCGGTTTCTTGGTGTTCAACGAACGCACCTACCCGGGCCTGATTGCCTTGTTTGACACGCTGCAGGTCAAGACCGCCAAATCAGACATGTCGTTTTCGGTGCAAGTGCCCAAGGCCAAGGGCCGTGGTGCGCTGGAGTGGAATGGCGCCACCTTGAACACGGTGTTTGCCCAACGCAGCAATCTGTTCAACCCCAAGTTCTTGCGCATGCTGCGCGATGTGCTGCGCTTCAACACCTTGGCCACCGAATTGGCCGAGCGCAACCAAGACCATGAGTTGGCTCAACCTTTGAGCGTATTTTTGGCAACGCAAGGATTTGGCGACACCTTCCGCGATTGGTATTTGTTGCCCATGCTGGGTTGCATTTGGAGCTGCCCCACCGATCAGATGTTGCAATTCCCCGTCGCCACCATGATTCGGTTTTGCCACAACCATGGACTGATTCAGGTCAACAACCGTCCGCAGTGGCACACCGTCGCGGGTGGCGCGCGTCACTATGTCGAAAAAATTGTGGCCCAGATTGCCGACAAGCGTTTGAACACGCCCGTGCAACGCATCGAGCGCGACACACACGGCGTGACGCTGCACACCACCACCGGCGCCGAGCGTTTTGACCACGTGATCTTGGCCACCCATGCCGACCAATCTTTGGCCATGCTGGCCGTGCCCAGCGCGGATGAACAAAGCACCTTGGGGGCCGTGCGCTATCACCCCAACCGCGCCGTGCTGCACACCGATGCATCGGTGATGCCCACCCAAAAACTGGCATGGGCTGCCTGGAACTACGAACGTGCCGCACACGACAGCACCGAATCCACCCGGGTGTGTTTGCATTACTGGCTCAACCAGCTGCAGCCCCTGCCTTTCACACAAGACGTGTTTGTGTCGCTCAACCCCGTGCAGGCGATTGACCCTGCGCACATCATTGGCGCATACGACTACGCACACCCGGTGTTTGACCTGCCCGCGATTCAAGCGCAATCCCACATGCCCCGACTGCAAGGACAGCAACGCACCTGGTATGCGGGCGCATGGATGGGGTACGGCTTTCACGAAGATGGTTTCAAGGCGGGGCGCGATGCCGCTCAGACCTTGTTGGCAGCCCACACCACGCCATGAACGCACACACGCACGGTCACAGCCCCAACCACGCGGCATCTGCCACAGGGTGGGCTCAACCCTTGATCGGGTTTGGCCAAGTGCGTCACACCCGCTTGCGGCCCAAGCACCATGCTTTTGCCTACGCCACCTATTTCTTGATGCTGCCCATGCGCAGCCTGGCCTCACACAGCACCAACGCGTTGGCCGTGAACCGCTGGGGTGCCATCAGCTTTCATGAGGTGGACCATGGCGATGGCCGCACACCAGCACAAGGCGGTGCGCTGGCTTGGCTGGATGCCTTGCTTCACGACGAAGGCATCACCGATGCCACGGGTGAGGTGTGGCTGCACTGCTATCCCCGCGTGCTGGGCTACACCTTCAAGCCCGTGAGTTTTTGGTACTGCCACGCCGCAGACAACAGCTTGCGCGCCATCGTGGTCGAAGTAAACAACACCTTTGGTGAACGCCATTGCTATTTGCTCGATCGCCCGCAATTCGGTGTCGAGCAACGCGCCAGCAAAGTGTTTCATGTGTCCCCGTTTTGCGCCGTTCAAGGTGATTACCGTTTTCGCTTCATGCGCCATGCAGACCACACTGTGGCCCGCGTGGACCACGACGATGCGCTAGGCCCTTTGATTGAAACCAGCGTCAGCGGTCAGCTCGAAGCCATCACACCCGCTGCCTTGCGCCGCGCCTTGTGGGGCTACCCGTTGATGACGCTGATGGTGATGGCGCGCATCCATTGGCAAGCGTTGAAGCTTTGGCTCAAGCGCGTGCCCTTCTTCACCAAGCCCACACCACCGCAAGATTTTTTGACCCGTTGATGTTGAGACAAGCACAGCCATGAACACCACCACGACCTCGGCCCCCGTCAGCTCCGACTCCCACCAAGCCATGCCCGCTGCTGCACGCCGCGTGGTGCGTTTGTTGCAACGCTTGCAACACGGCACACTGCATGTGCAATGGCCCGATGGCCGCGTGGAGCAATTTGGCGCCCCCCCTACTTCGGGACAAGAGCTCAACGCCACCTTGCATTTGCACAGCTGGGCACCGCTCACGCAAGCGCTGAAATCGGGTGACATTGGTTTTGCAGAAAGCTACATCGCCGGTGAATGGACCACCCACAACTTGGCCGATTTGCTGCAACTCTTGGTCGCCAACCGCCGCGACATGGAAGAGGTGATTTACGGCCATTGGCTCGGTCGCTTGTTTTACCGCGTGCGCCATTTGCTCCACCGCAACACACGCAGCAACAGCAAGAAAAACATCCACGCGCACTACGACTTAGGCAATGCGTTTTACACACTCTGGTTAGACCCCACGATGAACTATTCGTCGGCGTGGTTTGGCGAAGACCGCAGCCAGCCCATGGCTGACGCGCAAACTGCCAAAGTCCGCCGCGCCCTGCGCATGGTGGATGCCAAAGCGGGCGACCGCATTCTCGAAATTGGCTGCGGCTGGGGGGCCTTGGCTGAGTTGGGGGGCACCGAGTTTGGCGCGCACATGAGCGGCGTCACCCTGAGCCACGAACAGCTGGCCTTTGCCAACGAGCGCATGCAAAAGCTGGGCTTGGCCCAGACCAGCAACTTGCGTTTGCAAGACTACCGCGACATCGACGATGGCCCTTACGACGCGATTTGCTCGATTGAAATGTTGGAAGCCGTGGGGCAAGAATATTGGCCGACCTATTTTGAGAGCGTGGCGCGCTTGCTCAAATCGGGAGGCAAGGCCTGCGTTCAAACCATCGTCATTGACGATGCCTTGTTCGAGCGCTACGTCAAAAGCACCGACTTCATCCAGCAGTACATCTTCCCCGGTGGCTGCTTGCCCTGCCCACGCGAATTCCGCGCACACGCCGCACGCGCAGGCTTGAAAGTGGTGGACGAACTGGCCTTTGGATTGGACTACGCTGAGACCTTGCGCCGCTGGCGTCATCAGTTCATGGCCGACAAAGCGCAGGTGTTGCAACTTGGGTTTGACGAACGCTTCGTGCGCATTTGGGAGTTCTATCTGGCCTACTGCGAAGCCGCGTTTGAGCAGCACAACATCGACGTGGTTCAGTACACCTTGGAAAAGCCATGATGAACCGACGCGAACTCTTGGCACGCACGGCCACTGGCGCAACAGTGGCCACCACCTTGGGTCTGACCGCGTGTGCAGGCCCCACGGTGGACGACTACGCCCAAGAAAAACCCACGCTGGATTTGCGCAGCTACTTCAACGGCATCGTCGACGCATGGGGCGTGTTCACGGACCGCAATGGCCAGGTGGTGAAACGCTTCACGGTAGAAATGAAATGCAGCTGGCAAGGTGAACAAGGCGTGCTGGATGAGGATTTTGTGTATTCCGATGGCACCCAAGAAAAACGCGTCTGGCGTTTGACCCATTTGGGCGATGGCCGCTACGAAGGCACGGCCGGTGATGTGGTGGGCACAGCCCAAGGACAAACACGCGGCAACACCTTTCGCTGGGGCTACACCTTGGCTCTGCCGGTCAGTGGCAGGGTGCTGAATGTGAGCATGGATGACTGGATGTATTTGATGAACGAACGCGTCATGCTCAACAAGGCACGCATGAGCAAGTGGGGCGTCCACTTGGGCGATGTCACGCTCTCTTTCACGCGACGCGGCTGACATGGCGTTGCTTGCTCCCATGAACCCACCCATTCGCCAATGGCAAGGCCGCAGCGTGTGGCTGATCGGCGCGTCAAGCGGCATTGGCTTGGCCACAGCGCAAGCGCTGCATGCCGCAGGCGCGCGCGTGGTGGTGTCGGCACGCAAGGCCGATTTGCTGCAAACGTTTGTGAATGCCCACCCAGGCGCACAAGCCGTGGTGCTGGATGTGGGAGATGCCGAAGCCATCGCCCGTGCAGCACGCTATGTGCAAGAACAACAAGGTCTGGATGTGGTGGTTTATTGCGCAGGCTATTACAAACCTGTGCGCGCCACCGACTACGACTTGGCAGAGATGCTGCGCCATCAAGAAGTGAATTACGTAGGCGCATTGCACGTGCTGGATGCTGTGTTGCCGCCCTTGTTGGCGCAAGGCCAGGGGCACATCAGCTTGGTAGCCAGCGTGGCGGGCTACCGCGGCTTGCCGCAAAGCTTGGCCTATGGTCCGACCAAAGCAGCCTTGATCCATCTGGCCGAAGCGCTGTACTTGGATGTGTCAACTCACGGCTTGGGCGTGAGCGTGGTGAACCCAGGCTTTGTCGAAACACCGCTGACGGCGCAAAACACATTCCACATGCCGGCCCTCATGCAACCCGAAGACGCCGCACGCACGATGCTGCGCGGTTGGGCCCAAGGTGCGTTTGAAATACATTACCCCAAGCGCTTCACGCGCTGGCTCAAGCTGATGCGCTTATTGCCCTACCGTGTGTACTTTGGGTTGGTGAGGCGTGCCACGGGCTTGTAACAACGCGCCCCCACACCATGTTCATGCCAGGCACACCAGCACACAACCACCCATGATGAGCACCACACCCGCCCAGACACCACAAGCAGCGCTGCAACAAGTGGTGCATTTTTTTGAACACTTGCAAGCCCGCGATGTGGCACGCATCGCCGAGATGTACACGGCCGATGCGCAGTTCAAAGACCCGTTCAACGAGGTGCAAGGCGTGCCCGCAATTGCGCACATCTTTGCTCACATGTTTGACACACTGGATGCGCCACGTTTTGTCATCACCCAACAAGTGCAACAAGGCGATCAGTGTTTTGTGACTTGGGATTTTGTGTTTGCCATGCGCCGCTTCGATGCCCACAAGACTCACACCATCCGGGGTGCGAGTCATTTGGTGCTGCGCGAAGAGGCGGGCGTGTGGCGGGTGGCCGTGCACCGCGATTATTGGGATGCTGCGGAAGAGCTGTATGAAAAGTTACCGCTCGTGGGCGGCTTGATGCGTTGGCTCAAGCGCCGCGTCAACAACTAAGCAGGTGCTGTGTCCTTGAAGCTCTGACGTTGCGCCAAACGCTCATACAAGCCTGCCAAATTAGGGTGTGAGGTTCGCCAATCGATGGTGGGGAAACGGAAATCCAAATAGCCCAAAGCACTGCCCACCGCAATGTCGCTCAAGCTGAGGTGGATGCCCACGCAGTGGCTGCGCTCGCCCAGGCCTCGGCTCATGGCCACCAAGCTGTCGTCGATCTTTTTCAACTGACGGTCAATCCAGGTTTGGCTGCGTTCACCGTCTTTGCGACCGGGCCATGTGGCTTCTAGACGCGCGAGGATGGCGGCATCCAGCACGCCATCGGCCAAGGCTTCCCAGGTTTTGACTTCGGCGCGTTCGCGGCCACTGCCCGGAATGAGCTTGCCCACAGGCGAGAGCGTGTCCACGTACTCGACGATGACACGCGAATCAAACAAGGCTTCGCCGCCTTCCATGATGAGACAAGGGACCTTGCCCAAAGGGTTGGAGGCCGAAATGGTGGTGTCGGCGGCCCAGACGTCTTCGGCCACAAACTGGTAATCCAGTTTCTTTTCGGCCATGACGATGCGCACTTTGCGCACATAGGGGCTGGTGATGGCACCAATGAGTTTCATACGTTGCTTGAGAATTAAATCGAGGCCCATTTTATAGAGATGCATTGCATGCACTCGCGTTCGGTGCACCACCTAAAATCTAAGGATGAGTAATACACAAAGCATTTCCCAAGTTGTGGCCTTGTCGCCACTGGATGGCCGCTACGCCAACAAACTCGCCGCCCTGCGCCCTTTGATGAGCGAACAAGGCTATATGCACCGCCGCGTGCAAGTGGAAATCGCTTGGTTCATCGCGCTGAGCGATGCAGGCTTTGCCGAGTTCAAGCCCCTGAGCGCAGCTTCCCGCACTTATTTGCTGGGGTTGGTGGCGAACTTCTCCACCGAAGACGCGCTGGCGATCAAAGAGATCGAGAAAACCACCAACCACGACGTGAAAGCCGTGGAGTACTGGATCAAGAACCAATTCAAAGGCCATGCTGAGTTGGAAGCTGCCGCTGAATTTGTGCACTTCGCTTGCACCAGCGAAGACATCAACAACACCAGCCACGCCTTGCAACTGCAAGCGGGTCGCGACGAGGTGATCTTGCCGGGCTTGGACGGTCTGATTGCCAAGATGCGCGAGATGGCCCATGCCTTCGCGGACGTGCCCATGCTCAGCCGCACCCACGGCCAAACCGCCAGCCCCACCACGGTGGGTAAGGAAGTGGCGAACGTGGTGATGCGTCTGAAACAAGTGCGCGAACGCATTGCTGGCGTGCACATGATGGCCAAAATGAATGGTGCGGTTGGCAACTACAACGCCCACCTGAGCGCTTGGCCTGAGTTTGATTGGGAAGCCTTCAGCCAAAAAGTCATTGAAACCCCCGCACCCTTGGGCTTGGGCCTGACATTTCAGCCCTACAGCATTCAAATTGAACACCATGACTACATGGCCGAGTTGTTCGACGCGGTGGCCCGCGCCAACACCATCCTGATCGACTGGTCGCGCGATGTGTGGGGCTATGTGTCTTTGGGCTACTTCAAGCAACGCTTGAAAGCGGGCGAAATTGGCTCATCCACCATGCCGCACAAAGTCAACCCGATTGACTTTGAAAACGCCGAAGGCAATTTGGGTTTGGCCAACGCCTTGCTCAAACACCTGAGCGAAAAGCTGCCCATCAGCCGCTGGCAACGTGACCTGACCGACTCCACCGTGTTGCGCAACATGGGCGTGGCGCTGGGTTATGCCGCACTGGCCTACCAATCGCTGAACGTGGGTTTGAACAAGCTCGAACTCAACCGCGAAGCCTTGGATGCCGACCTGGACGCAGCGTGGGAAGTGCTGGCCGAGCCCATCCAGACCGTCATGCGCCGCTACGGCGTACAGGGCGCTTATGAGCAGCTCAAAGAAGTCACGCGGGGCAAGACCGTCACGGCGGAAGCGTTGCATGGTTTGATTGCCTCGTTGCAAATTCCACAGGCAGACAAAGACCGCTTGCTGGCCATGACGCCAGGCAGCTACGTGGGCAAAGCCGCCGAACTCGCACGCCGCGTTTAAGCAGCGTCGATCAAAGCGGTAACCACATGGCGATCAAATCCACCATCTTCAAAGCGAACGTTCAGATCGCCGACATTGACCACGGCTACTACGCCGACCACGCGCTGACCCTGGCGCGTCACCCCAGCGAGACCGACGAACGCATGATGGTGCGTTTGGTCGCGCTGTCCTTGCAAGCGCACCAGTTGCAAGACGTGTGCAACGGCGATGGCGTGTTGGCCTTTGGCGCCGGCTTGTCTGACCCCGATGAACCCGATGTGATGCTGACCGATTTCACAGGCCGCAAACGCCTGTGGATTGAGGTGGGACAACCCGAAGAAAAGCCGCTGCTCAAAGCCTGCAGCAAGGCCGACCAAGTGATGCTGTATGTATTCTCCAGCTCAGGCGAGGTCTGGTGGAAGAACATGCAAAACAAACTCATCAAACCCACCACCTTGCAGGTGTGGCGCATTCCCAGCGCCGCATCGCAAGACTTGGCCAAACTGGCCGAACGCAGCATGCAGTTGCAAGCGACGATTCAAGAGGGTGTGGTGATGATGAGCAACGGCAAAACCACCGTTGACATTGAGTGCGAGCGCTGGAAGTAAAGCTTATTTAGCCTTCGCGTCGTCGCTGACATCCACAGAAGCACTCGCCAGGGCACGTTCTGCGTATTTGTTGAAGCGCCATGAGGTGCCAATCATGGTGATGCGTCGCCATGTGCTGCGCTTCTCGCCGGGCGACATTTCTGGCCAGTACTGCACCTCTTCAAAAGTGCGGCCACAGCCCTTGCACTCTTCGTCGCCTTGACTGGTGGAGCAAATGGCAATGCACGGCGCATCGGGTGTGGTGCGGTACCAACCCAGCCAAGCCTCGTAGGCCTTCGGAGGAAACCCTTTTTCTGCCGCTTCGTCGTGGTGGTAATAAATCATCAAGGCGTAGACCTCGGCCAGCGCACGGATTTCGGGCGCTAGGGTGACGCCATCGGGCGAGGGCTTTTGTTCGCGCCAATAGTTGATGGCCGCTTCAATGTCGGTGATGTGAATGCCTGCCATCGCGTTAGAGTCAGATACCTAAAAAGGGGTGTGAAAGTCGGGGTGTGGATGATAGCTGGAATGCTATGCTGACCGAGCAATGAAACTTATCTTCACTTGGTTACTTCACGCCACGGCCTTGATGGCTTTGGCGCATCTCTACAGCGGTGTGGAAATCACCGGGTTTGGCGCGGCCATGTTGGCCGCCTTCGTGATTGGCTTGTTCAACTTGATCGTGCGTCCCGCTTTGGTGGTGCTGACGCTGCCCGTCACGTTTTTCACCTTGGGCTTGTTTTTGTTCATCATCAATGCGTTGATGTTTTGGGCCGCCGCAGGTTTGCTCGAGGGCTTTCAAGTGCACGGCTTTGGTTCCGCGCTGCTGGGCTCGTTGGTGTATTCCGCGTTCGGTGTGGTGATTGACTCAGCGCTCCAGCGCTTGTTCCCGCCGCAAGCGCTCTAATTCGCGCAACCGGGCGTCCACGATGGACGCCTCGACATGGCCCCCTCGATCCAATTTGCCATCGCGCGCCATGGCGTGCGCCAGCGCTTGGGCAGCTTTGAACCGATCCAAGGCGGCACCATAGTCCAGCTCCACGGCACGCGACTCGGCTTGGGCACGGATGGCGCGCAAACCGTCGCCTTGCATGTCATACGCGGCGCTGAGGAGTGTCCAAGCTGACGCATCGCGTGGGTGCAGGCTCAACCACAAGGTCAACTCATTGCTGACGAGCTTGGCCTGCGCTGGTTTTTGAGTGGCCAAACGGCTTTGGGCGAGCATCATGCGCGTGGCACGGTCATGAGGCGCGAGCGCAAATGCTTTCACATCGATGACCGCCAAGGCTTGCGCTGCATCGCCACTGGCCAAAGCCAACTCTGCAGCCAGCAGTCGCACGACCCGCAGGGCAGGCACATCCAAACTTGGCAACGCTTGCAAACGCTGCAAATGCTGATGGGCCACTGCAAATTCGCGTTGGCGCATGTTCGCCATCACCCCCGCATACAAGGCACCGGCCTGACGCGCGGTGGAGAAGGTGCGCAAATGAGAGGCTTCTGCTTGCGTCGCCAAAGCGCGCAACACATCCACACCGGGGCTGGTGAGCACCTGTGCACGTGCCGCCATCATGGCGTGCAAAGGCGTCAGAGCCAGCGCTTGACGTGGGGGCAGCAATTGCTGACGCGCTTGGGCGTCGGCAATGCGTTCTGTGGTCATGGGGTGGCTGCGCAAGTAGGGAAAAGAACCGTTGTCGTTCAGGCGAGAGGCTTGCTGCAACTTCTCAAACATGGTGACAAAACCCTGCGGCTCGAAGCCTGCCTCGGTCATCACGCCATAACCTACGCGGTCGGCCTCGCGCTCCATATCGCGCGAGAAATTCAGTTGGCTTTGCATGGCCGCGGCTTGTCCGCCCACCATCACGGCGTTGGCCGCACTCATGCCACTGGCGCTGGGCGTGCGGCTGGCGGCGAGCATGCCCAAAATCATGGCGCCCATCACCATCGGGCCTTGTTTGCCTTGCTGCGAAATCATGCGCGCAATGTGACGCTGGGTGACGTGGCTCAGCTCGTGCGCGAGCACAGAGGCCAACTCGTCGGCGCTGTTGACGGCGGCAATCAGTCCTAAATGAACGCCCAAGTAGCCACCGGGCAAGGCAAAGGCGTTGATGCTGCGATCGCGAATGAGTGCGACCTCCCAGGCAAATTGCTGTTCCAACTCGGGCGTCAACTCACCACGTTGACGCGCAGAAGCGAGCAAGGTTTGCCACAGCGATTGAACGTAATCGCCCAAGACGGGGTCGTCTAAATAATCTGGGTCGCGGTAAATCTCGCGGGCGATGCTTTCGCCCAAGCGTCGCTCCACGCCCAGGGGTACCTCCGCACCATCACCCAAGTTGGGCAGACGGCTGTAGGTCGTTTGCGATTGCACAGGAGACACGGGCAACAACAACGCCATGCACAAGCTCAAGACACCCCAGCGCTTGGCAGCGGGGGTGGCGACGTGTGCAGAAGTCTTGTTTTTCAATGGCATGAGAACGAATGAGAAGCTCGGCCCGTATGATGCTCATCTCATGTTAACCCGCTGTAAATTGCCCCATGTCCACACTCACCCACTTTGACGCACAAGGCCAAGCCCACATGGTGGACGTGGCCGACAAAGCACACACCCGTCGCGTGGGCGTGGCCACCGGGCGCATCGTCATGCTGCCCGCCACCTTGGCGCTGATTCAAAGTGGCACCGCCAAGAAGGGCGATGTGCTGGGCATTGCCCGCATCGCGGGCATTCAAGCCGCCAAGAAGACAAGTGATTTGATTCCTCTGTGCCACCCACTGGCGCTGACACGCGTGGCCGTGGAATTTGCCGTGGATGCATCCACCCACAGCGTGCAATGCACCGCCACCGTCGAAACCGTCGGCCAAACCGGCGTGGAGATGGAAGCGCTCACCGCGGTGCAAGTGGCGCTGCTAACTATCTACGATATGTGCAAAGCAGTGGACCGCGGCATGACCATGACCGATGTGCGCTTGCTGGAAAAGCACGGTGGCAAGTCGGGAAGCTACGTGGCGGCTTGAGGTCGGCCCACTGCGCCCATCAAGCTCAGGCTAAAAAACTTGAGCCGCCATTCCAAACTCATCATCCTTGCGAAAAGGTGATAGTTTTCTGAGTGTGAAATAACACTCACAAGACATGGCCTCCAAGCGCTCTCGGTCCAAGACTTCGGTGGATCCACGCGTGCAACGAACCACGCCCGAGTCATTCATTTTCATACCGGTCAAACTGACGGTCTCTCGGCGCACACCAATCGACGACGATAAGTAGCCATGCGTCACAGGTATCAGATTCGTTTCTAAGCGATCAGCGTTGGTGAGTAACCACCGCGCCAGGCGTTGCTCAACACTGTGGAAGCGGTTGCAAACCACATTTTGTGACAGCTGATTCGCCAGGTATCGGGTTGCTGCCATCCATATTTCGAACATCGCCTCTCCGCGGCGAATTTCATTGAGGAGAACTTTTCGATTGATACGATATGCAAACCCTGAAGAGGTAACGTGGGCTCGATTGATGCTGACATCGGTGTCTAACAGCAGCAAACCAACGGCGCTGTTTTTACCAACGATGGCTGTATCCACACCGAGGCCATCGGTCAAATCTTTCGCGATGGAAATCAACGCAGTTGTCGGAAAGTAAATATGCTCTACGCGCTGCCCCATCACATACAGCTCTTGCCCCATCTCTAGCGATACCAGCTGCAGAAAAGGAAGCAGACGGCTGTAATCTTTTTCTGGCAATGTCCCAATCAAGCGGTTGTGTCTTGGATTCGTCATCTTTGCTGTCTCTATCATTTTTATGCTTTGCATAAGAATAGAGATCGTCACTTGTCCTGTTTGTGCGTTACCGCACATAGAGAAGCAAAATTTGTTTGATGTGCGATTTGAAGCGCTTGTTTTATTGGCGGCGTGTGACGGCCACAAAAGGCGGTTCTTCTGCCGAACAAACTTGAGATGGTAAGCTTACGATCAGGGCATAACGATGACGGATGTGCACTTGCTTGTGAAGCGTCGGGGTAAGTCGGGCAACGCTGTGGCAGCGTATTTAAGTGCCACACTCCCGACCCGTCAGCCCCTTCACCGATAGCGACGAGAACACCATGCCCACTTTATCGATCATCATTGCCGCCAAAAACGAAGCTCACAATATTGGCGACTGCGTTCGCTCTGCCTCGTTTGCGGATGAAATCATCGTTTTGGATTCCGGCAGCACCGATGCCACTGCCGAAACAGCACGCGCAGCAGGCGCCACCGTGGTGGCCACCGATTGGCCAGGCTATGGGCCACAACAATCGCGCGGCATTGGCCTTGCTAAATCTGATTGGGTTCTTTCGCTAGATGCGGACGAACGCATCTCGCCAGCACTTCAAGCAGAAATTCTGCAGGCCATCGCCACCCCGCGTGCAGATGGCTACCGTTTGCCTCGGCTATCCAGCCTCTGTGGCGTGTTCATCCACCATGGCGGTTGGCGTCCTGACTACACACTGCGTCTGGTGAAACGCGAAAAAGCGGGTTTCACGCATCATTTCCTGCACGCCCACATGACCGTAGACGGCACCAAAGCAGACCTCAACGAAAGCATCATCCATTACAGCTATCGCGATTTGGATGATGTGCTGGAAAAACTCAGCCGCTACGCGTCTGGCAACGCCAAAGACTTAGATGCCAAAGGTGTTCAAGGCTCGATGAGTAAAGCCATCACCCATGGGTTTTGGGCCTTTGTGCGCACTTGGATTTTCAGAGCAGGTTTCCTCGATGGCAGACACGGCTTCATGCTGGCCGTGTACAACGCCGAAAGCACGTATTACAAGTACCTGAAGTTACTGGCCTTGCAAGAGGCGCGCGAGAAAACACGTCACTGAGCGTCAGGCTTTGAGGCTTCAACATCACGCAATCGTGCTGCGAGAGCTTCTGTATCCAACCCCAAAAATCTCGCGCTTTCAATCACCCGCTTGACCACCCGTGGTTCGGGTGAGTAGTGCATGAGCCTGAGCGCTTGCGGATAAATTTCTGCCGCGTTTTCAGCCGTCACCGTGTGCGTGGTCAGCTCTGCAAACTCGGCTTGATTGCGAAACAACCAGGTTTGTTTGGCATGCAGCAAAGGGTTGTCGCGGTAGGCCTCATCGCGCATGGCGGGTGTTCGGTAAATTTGTCCCACGCGTCTGAAATCATGGGCCGCATACAAGCAGCCTAAAAAGAGCAGACTGCACACCAGCAACAAAAGATTTTGCTGCGACGTGCCAGGCACTTGGGTCTGCGCCTCGCGCTCGAGGTGCGGCGTGGTCCACAACAAGCCCAGCGCCAAACCCAGCGTGATTTGAAACGGTCCGTACCACAGGGGGTATTCCAGCAAGCTGTGAACGCCCAACACCAGCAAAACACCCCAAGCCATCGTGCGCTCAGGCGCCTGTTCACGCCAAGGCTGGCGACGTACCACCCACGCCAAGCCACACGCAAGACACACCACGGCAAATGGCACGCCAAATTCCAAAGCGAGATGGAGCGGAAAGTCATGGGCGTTGTCCAGCATGTCGCAAAACCGCATGCTCGGATAGGCCGTCATGAAATGTGCAAAGTCGGTTTCGCCCCAACCCCAGCCGAGCCAAGGGTGTTGGGCGATGAGCGTGAACACATTGCGCCACAACACGCGGCGTCCGCCGCACACGGCATAGTCTTGTGTTTGGCCCGCCACACGCAAGATCATGCTTGCGCCTTGTTCGCCCGTTGTGCTTTGAGCGAGCCACGGCATCACAACAGACCACAGGGCAACCAGGACGGGTGCGATCAGTGCCATGCCTAACAAATGACGAGGGATGCGGCCCGTGCGTTTGCCCATGCGCCATGACCACAGCGCGGCCAAACCGCCGACCAAGACCCACTGCACAGCGCCTGTACGCGATACCGAACAAGCCACCCCTGCCGCCAATAAATTGAGTAACACCCAGCGCAGCCCCTGCAAAGCAGACCGAGCACGGCCTGATGTGCCATCCAAGGCCTCCCAAGCCAGCAGGACCACCAGCCCGATGCTGGTCAGCGATGCAAACTGGTTGCGCTGGCGAAGATTGGCAAAGGCATCGCCCTTGAGCGGTTGATTCACCCACGGCACCAAGTCGTGCGCCAGGTCCAGGTACTGCAGCACGCCCAACACGCTGCTCACAGCCGCGGCCATCACCCAGGCCCCAACCACCCACAGCAACAAGCCATTGCCACGCACAGCAGCCCGGCGCCCTAACTCGGCCATCAACCAGACGCAAGACAACGCGGCCAACAAGCCCATCGTCAAGGCCCGGTCGACCACCTCGGGTACCGCCAGCAATGAGGCGATCAACCATACCGACAAGCCCGCAGCCATCCACGCTCGTGGCTTGGACACGGCGTGCGTCTGGTGCTGGAGGTGCGGCATGTCAACCACAAACAGCAGCGCGCACGCCGCCAGCATCCAACTCACCAACAGGGGGATGACCGAGGTGGAAGGACTGCTGGTGAACGGGTTGAGCCAAGGAAGGCTCAAGCACAACATCAACAACATGTTGCGTGACACCGCCGAGGACTTGTCTGAAAGAGGCATAGCGAGATTTTCCAACATGTGCAAGCCCGCCCCCAAAAAACCAAAGGCGCTGTGCGCGCCTTTGGTTTTGCAGATGAGACCCGCCTTATTTACATTCGCCAGGCACGTACTTTTTATCCAACGCATCCTCGCGAACGGAGACACCCGCAAACGCATCAGCGCCTTTGGCCAAGCATTTCCACTGCACGACGCCATTGGCCAAGGCATTCGACGCTGTCGGCGCAGGCAAAGCGGACACCACATCACCTTGTTTGGTATAGGGCACGAGTAACAGACTCCCACCACCTGCAGCGGCTGTGGTGGTGATGGTGACCACTCCGGTGGTCGATGCAATGTCAATCGTGCTGACGTTTTTGGTCGCCGCGCCCCAGGTGTAGTCGGCCTTGTAGTTGTTGGTGGTCGTGGCCACGTTGCCGCTGCTCACAACGTCCAGCACGGTGTTTTTGGCCGCAGACGCCAGACCCAAGCCTTCGCTGACGCGCGCACGCACGGTGTAGTCTTGATACGCGGGCAAGGCAACGGAAGCCAAGATGCCGATGATGGCCACCACGATCATGAGTTCAATCAGTGTGAAGCCTTGTTGACGCAAGCGTTGCATGGTGAGTTCCTGATGTGTTGTTGAATGTGAAATTGATTCTAGAGAGCGCATCGACAGCCCCCTGCCATGCGAGAGTTCAAAAAAAAGCGAGCGGTGAAATCACCGCTCGCTTTGACTTTCTAAGCAGGGACGATTAAGCGTCTGCTTCTTCGTGATGGGGTTTGCGCATTTCGATGATCTTGCCCCAGGCAATCACAACCGCAGCACCGGCAGCAGCAGCTGCATAGTGCAGCCAAGGATTTGCCGTCACGGTTTCACGCAACAGCACATCGCTGACGATGGTCTCGCCGCCAACCCAGCCGATCAGTGCAGCGCCCAAGAGAATGATCGTGGGGAAGCGTTCCATCAGTTTGATCATCATGGAGCTACCGAAAACCACCAAAGGAATGCTGATGGCCAAGCCAATGATCAACAACACTTGGTCGCCTTTGGCTGCCGCGGCAACACCAATCACGTTGTCCAAGCTCATGACCAAGTCAGCAATCAAGATGGTGCGAATGGCGGACATCAAGTTGGAATGCTCTTTGGCTTCTTCATCGCCCTCTTCTTCATCGGCCAGCAATTGCGCGCCGATCCAAAGTAGCAACAAACCACCAATGATTTGCAAACCTTGCAATTCCAGCAAACGGGCCGCAATGATCGTCAACCCGATACGCAGTACCACCGCCGCACCAGAGCCGAACATGATCGCTTTCTTTTGCTGATCAGGAGGCAAGCCACGGGCTGCCAAGGCAATCACGACGGCGTTGTCGCCAGACAAAAGAATGTTGATCCAGATGATTTTGAGCAATCCAACCCAAAAATCTGGGTTTTGAAAGCCTTGAAAAATGTCCATAAATGCTCCGTAATAATTTTTCGCGAGCACAAAGTGTAACGGGCCCGACAAAGCGGGCCCGTTGGTAATTCTGCTTAGGCAGTGATTACTTGAGCTGAGCCTTGAGCAATTTGCCCAATTCAGAGGGGTTACGAGTGATCGTGAAACCGCACTCTTCCATGATGGCAAGCTTGGCATCCGCCGTGTCAGCACCACCAGAGATCAAGGCACCTGCATGGCCCATGCGCTTGCCGGGAGGGGCAGTCACACCAGCGATGAAGCCAACGATGGGCTTCTTCATATTGGCCTTGCACCACTGTGCAGCTTCAGCTTCGTCTGGACCACCGATTTCACCAATCATGATGACGGCATCTGTATCTGGATCGTCGTTGAAAGCCTTCATCACGTCGATGTGCTTCAAACCGTTGATGGGGTCACCACCAATACCGACGGCGCTGGATTGGCCCAACCCGACTTCGGTCAACATCGCCACAGCTTCGTAAGTCAATGTGCCTGAACGAGACACAACGCCGATACGGCCTTTGCGGTGGATGTGACCAGGCATGATGCCGATCTTGATTTCGTCAGGGGTGATCAAACCAGGGCAGTTAGGGCCGAGCAGCAATGTCTTCTTGCCGCCAGCAGCTTCCTTGGCTTTCATCTTGTTACGGACTTCAAGCATGTCACGGACGGGGATGCCTTCGGTGATACAGATGGCCAAGTCGAGGTCAGCTTCCACAGCTTCCCAGATGGCAGCAGCTGCGCCAGCTGGTGGCACGTAGATCACAGACACAGTCGCGCCAGTTTCTTTGGCAGCGTCTTTGACGGTCGAGAAAATTGGCACGCCGAAGATCGACTCGCCAGCCTTCTTGGGGTTCACACCCGCGACGAAACAGTTTTTACCGTTTGCGTACTCGATGCACTTTTCAGTGTGGAACTGACCGGTTTTGCCGGTGATACCTTGGGTGATGACCTTGGTGTTTTTATTGATGTAGATGGACATGTTGTTTCCCTTACTTCACGGCAGCAACAATAGATGTTGCAGCTTCGGCCATGGTGTCGGCAGAGATGATGGGCAGACCTGATTCGGCCAAGATTTTCTTGCCCAACTCGTCGTTGGTGCCCTTCATGCGCACCACCAGTGGCACGGACAAGTTCACGGCTTTACAAGCGGTGACCACGCCGTTGGCGATGGTGTCGCACTTCATGATGCCGCCGAAGATGTTGACCAAAATGCCTTTGACATGTGGGTTCTTCAACATGATCTTGAAAGCTTCAGTGACCTTCTCGGCCGTTGCGCCGCCGCCCACGTCCAAGAAGTTGGCTGGCTCGCCGCCGAACAACTTGATGGTGTCCATGGTGGCCATGGCCAAGCCAGCACCGTTGACCAAGCAACCGATGTTGCCGTCCAAGGAGATGTAGGCTAAATCGAACTTGGAAGCTTCCACTTCAGCTGGATCTTCTTCGTCCAAATCGCGGTAAGCCACGATTTCTGGGTGACGGAACAAAGCGTTGGCATCGAAGTTGAACTTCGCGTCCAAAGCCATCACGTTGCCTTTGCTGTCGCGGTTCAGTGGGTTGATTTCCACCAAAGATGCGTCAGTTTCCATGTAGCACTGGTACAGCTTCTTGAAGATGTCCACGGCTTGAGCGGTGGAGTCAGCAGGCATGCCAATGGCGTCTGCAATCTTCTTGGCTTGTGCATCACCCAAACCAGTCAACGGGTCGATGAACTCGGTGATGATTTTTTCTGGCGTGCTGTGTGCCACTTCTTCAATGTCCATGCCGCCTTCGCTGGAAGCGATGAAAGCAATCTTTTGCGTTGCACGGTCAGTCACGACTGACACGTAATATTCTTTGTTGATGTCGGCGCCGTCTTCGATGTAGAGGCGACGCACTTTTTGGCCTTCTGGGCCAGTTTGGTGGGTCTTGAGCTGCATGCCCAAGATCTCGCCAGCCAAGCGCTTGACATCATCAATGGTCTTAGCCACTTTGACGCCGCCGCCTTTGCCGCGGCCACCCGCGTGAATTTGGGCCTTCACAACCCAGACTGGGCCGCCCAACTTTTGTGCGGCTTCCACCGCTTCTTGCACCGTGAACGCGGGGATACCGCGTGGCACTGGCACACCAAATTGACGCAAGATTTCCTTGCCTTGGTACTCGTGAATCTTCATGAGATCTCTCTTAGGAATCGGTGGATTTGTATTGCGCTGCACACCCGCTGTCACTCGTAAGTGGCGTCGGACAGAGCCCTAAGAACTGTATCATGCTGCATCGCGTCAAACTTTTAACAGACTTACAAGAATCTGCGTTTGGCTTGTGCCTCTCTCAACCCCAAGAACTTCCATGGCCAAGGTCTTTATTGATGGTGAAGCCGGTACCACCGGCCTGCAAATTCGCGAACGCTTGGCGCACATGCCTGCGATTGAAGTGGTGAGCATTGACCCCGCAAAACGCAAAGACCCCGATGCCAAACGTGAACTTATGGCCTCCGTCGACATGGTCATCCTGTGCTTGCACGACGACCACGCCCGTGAATCGGTGGCCATGATTGACAGCCTTGCTGGCCATCAACCCAAAATCATCGATGCCTCCACCGCGCACCGTGTGATGCCGGGCTGGGTCTATGGCTTTCCAGAACTGGCCGCGGGCCAACGCGATGCCGTGATCAAAGCGCAACGGGTCGCCAATCCAGGTTGCTACGCCACCGGTGCCATTGCTTTGTTGCGCCCCTTGGTGGATGCAGGCTTGGTGCCCGCCGACTTTCCTGTGGCCTTGCCCTCGGTCAGCGGCTACTCCGGCGGCGGACGCACCATGATTGAAGACTACGAAGCCGGCAAAGCCCCGCTCTTTGAGGCCTATGCCTTAGGCCTTGAGCACAAGCACATCCCAGAAATCATGGCCTACACGGGCTTGACCCGTCGTCCTTTGTTTGTGCCGGCAGTGGGCAATTTCCGCCAAGGCATGCTGGTGCAACTGCCGGTCCACTTGGACATGCTGCCTGGCAAGCCCAAAGCGGCAGACCTGCATGACGCACTGGCGAAGCACTACAGCCAAAGCACAGACGGTTGGGTGAGCGTGCAAGCCGCCACCGACAACGGCAAGCTCGACGCCACGGCGTTGAACGACACCAACAAATTAGAAATTCGGGTCTTCGCGAACGAAACCCATCGCCAGGCGGTGCTGATCGCACGTTTGGACAACTTGGGCAAAGGCGCCAGCGGCGCTGCGGTGCAGAACCTGCAGCTGATGTTGGGCGTTTAAAGATCGTCTGCGCCAGCCGCCACGCGCTTGACCACTTCGGGCGCAAAACCACGGCTGACTAAAAAACGTATTTGCTTGGCACGCGCTGCCTGATCTTCAGGCGGCTCGCCAAACTTCTTTCGCCAGACCTCACGGGCTCGCTCAAGCTCGGTGCTGCGCATCTCTTGCACGGCTTCGGCGATGGCCTCGACAGGCAACCCCTTGGCTTGCAATTCTTGACGCACCCGGGATGCACCGAGCTTGGCGGAGCGCCGGTTGACCACCGACTCCACCACACGCTGCTCGTTGATGAAATCTTTGGCCTGCAAAAAATCCAACGCTTGGGCGAGTTCGCCCGGCGTTTGTTCAAAAGGTTTGAGCTTGCGCTCCAGTTCTTGGCGCGAATGCTCACGCAGCGACAACAAGCGAAGCGCTCGACCTTTCAGTGAGAGCTGGACGCCCCCCGCTTTCTTGGGCGGAGGCGTGTCTTGCGTTGAGGCATCCATGGTGTGCGCTATCGAACGGGGTGCTGCTCGGAAAGGCTTACGCCTCTAACTCAGCCGCGTCTTTGGCGGCCTTGCTGGCTTTGGGCTCTTTGGCTTCTTTGGTCGCAGGGGCCTCGATGCCACCGGCCAACAATGGAATGCCCAAAGATTCGCGCACTTTGTTTTCAATCTCAAAGGCGAGCGCTTCGTTTTCGCGCAAGAACTCACGCGCGTTGTCGCGGCCTTGGCCAATTTTTTCGCCGTTGTAGGCATACCAAGCGCCCGACTTTTCGATGACCTTGGCGTTCACGCCCATGTCAATGATTTCGCCTTGGCGGCTGATGCCTTCGCCAAACAAAATGTCGAACTCGGCCGTCTTGAACGGAGGCGCCACTTTGTTCTTCACCACTTTGACTTTGGTTTCGTTACCCACCGCTTCGTCACCACGCTTGATGGTGCCGGTGCGGCGAATGTCCAAACGCACAGAGGCGTAGAACTTGAGCGCGTTACCGCCGGTGGTGGTTTCGGGCGAGCCAAACATCACGCCAATCTTCATGCGGATTTGGTTGATGAAAATCACCGTGCAATTGGTCTTCTTGATGGAAGCCGTCAATTTACGCAGCGCTTGGCTCATCAAACGGGCTTGCAGGCCTGGCAATGAATCGCCCATGTCGCCTTCGAGTTCGGCCTTGGGGGTGAGGGCGGCCACCGAGTCGACCACCACCAAATCCACCGCACCTGAACGCACCAAGCTGTCGACCACTTCGAGTGCTTGTTCGCCGGTGTCGGGCTGGCTGATGAGCAAGTCTTGCAAATTCACGCCTAGCTTTTGGGCGTATTGCGAATCCAAAGCGTGCTCGGCATCCACGAAGGCACAAGTGCCGCCTTGCTTTTGCATTTCGGCGATGACTTGCAAAGTGAGGGTGGTTTTACCCGACGACTCAGGGCCGTAGATTTCGATCACGCGACCACGGGGCAAACCGCCAACGCCCAAAGCGATGTCCAAACCCAACGAGCCGGTGGACACGACTTGGATGTCGTCAATCACTTCGCCTTCGCCCAAGCGCATGATCGTGCCCTTGCCGAATTGTTTTTCGATTTGCGCCAAGGCGGCTTGGAGGGCTTTGGCTTTTTCGCTGTCGGCGACGATGGGTTTGTTGTTCATGAAAAATCTCCGTGAAATTAAGGGCTTACCGTGGATGTCCAATCACTGTGTTTAACAACAACTGGATGCTTGACCAGTACTTTAACGCAAAGTCAAAACTTGTAAACACTTTTTTTGGTCAGTTTGCCTTACCATTAGAAAATGGCTTCTGCACCCACGTTTTCCACCCAGCAAGACTGGCGACAAGTTCACCTCGGGCGCCTGCTCGGCCATGCCATGCGGCGCTTTGACGCACGCGTCTTGCATCTGATGGCGCACAACGTGGACGTGCCGTTGGCGCTGTCCAACCTTGCCGCACGGTCGCAGGTGAGCGCTGCGCATATCCACATCACCCGTCACTTGAGCTTGCAAGGCTCGCGGCTGAGCGAGCTCGCCGAGAGCGCGGGGATGACCAAGCAAGCCATGGGCGATCTCGTCACCCAATGCGAAGCCTGGGGCTTGGTGCAACGCACACCCGACCCACAAGACGCGCGCGCGCGGCGCATTGTCTTCACCGAAACAGGCCTGGCCTGGCTGCGCGCTTTCGAGCAAGCGGTGGCACAAACCGAGGCCGAGTTCAAACAAGAAGTGGGTGCCGATGTGGCCACCGTGGTCAGCCTAGGGTTAGAAGCCTATGCAGGCGCGTACTCGGACCTAGAATCTGATCAATCACACACGTAAAAACGCCAACAAAGCAGGAGACACCCATGCGCATTTTGATTGCTGAAGATGACTTGGTTTTGGCGGATGGCCTCCTGCGCACGCTGCGCGCTTCGGGCGCTGCCGCGGATCACGTGGCCAGCGGCACCGAGGCCGATGCAGCCTTGATGACCACCGATGAATTTGACCTGCTGATCTTGGATCTGGGCTTGCCCAAGATGCACGGTCTGGAAGTGCTCAAGCGCTTGCGCTCACGCGGCTCGTCCATTCCCGTGCTGATCCTCACCGCCGCCGACGGCGTAGAAGAGCGCGTCAAAGGTTTGGACTACGGCGCGGACGACTACATGGCCAAGCCCTTCAGCTTGCAAGAGCTCGAAGCCCGCGTGCGCGCGCTCACACGTCGCGGCATGGGCGGCACCTCGTCCTCCATCAAACACGGCCCACTGGTGTACGACCAAACCGGCCGAGTCGCCACCATCGACGGCAAGATGGTCGAGCTGTCGGCACGCGAGCTCGGTTTGCTTGAAGTGCTGTTGCAACGCAGCGGTCGCTTGGTGAGCAAAGACCAGTTGGTCGAGCGTTTGTGCGAATGGGGCGAAGAGGTGAGCAACAACGCCATCGAGGTGTACATCCACCGCCTGCGCAAAAAAATCGAGAAAGGCCCCATCCGCATCGCGACCGTGCGCGGCTTGGGCTATTGCCTCGAAAAAATCCCAGGCTAAGCCCGCCGCAATTTCTCAATGGTGAAGCTATTTCAGCGCGAGCAACGCTCGCTGTTCGGCGAGATTCTCGACTGGATGCTCACCCCGTTGCTGCTGCTGTGGCCCGTCAGCTTGGCCTTGACTTGGTTGGTGGCGCAAAACATTGCGGGTCGCCCCTTCGATCGGGGCTTGGAATACAACGCACAAGCCTTGGCGCAGTTGGTCAAAAGCGATCAGCAGCGCATGTACTTCAACCTGCCGTTGCCCGCGCGTGAAATCTTGCGTGCCGACGAGGCCGACTTGATTTACTACCAAGTCCTCGGCAGCAAGGGCGAATTCATCAGCGGCGAACGCGACTTTCCGCTCCCTCCCGACGAAGAAAAAGCGCAGCCTGGGGAAGTGCGTTTGCGCGATGACGAAATGCGTGGCGCCGACGTGCGCGTGGCCTACACCTGGGTGCGTGTGGACATGCCTGGCGCCAAACCCGTGTTGGTTCAGGTGGGTGAAACGCTGGAAAAACGCTCCGTCTTGGCGACAGAAATTATCAAAGGCGTGATGCTGCCGCAATTCGTCATCTTGCCGTTGGCTGTCTTATTGGTGTGGTTGGCGCTTGCGCGTGGCATCCAACCTCTGAACCAACTAGAAGAGCGCATTCGCCTGCGCAAGCCCGACGATTTGAGCCCGCTGGATGACCACGCCGTCCCCCTGGAAGTGGCGCCTCTCGTGGCATCCATCAACGACTTGCTGACACGACTCAAAGAATCGATTGCCACCCAAAAACGATTTTTGGCCGACGCCGCACATCAGCTCAAAACACCGTTGGCGGGTCTGCGGATGCAAGCGGACTTGGCGCAACGCGCAGACTCGAGCGCGGATGAGCTCAAGCAATCCCTCAAGCTCATTGGACGCGCCAGCATTCGCGCCACGCACACGGTGAACCAGCTGCTCTCTCTGGCGCGCGCTGAAAGCGGCAGCACCAACATCGCACGCGCGCCCTGCGACTTGGTGGCCTTGGTGAGCGATGTGATTCAAGATTCATTGCCGCGCGCGATGGACAAACACATCGACCTCGGCTACGAAGGCGTGGAAGCAGGCAGCGGTGGTGCGCGCATCAACGGCAACGCCACCTTGCTCAAGGAGATGGTGCGCAACTTGGTCGACAACGCGATCAACTACACCCCGTCCAGCGCCGAACAACCCGGCGTGATCACAGTGCGTCTGCTCGCCGACAAATTTGGCAAAGTGGTGGTGCTGCAGGTCGAAGACTCAGGTCCTGGCATTCCCGAATCGGAACGCGACTTGGTGTTCCAACCCTTCTACCGCGCCTTGGGCACCGAAGCCGATGGCTCCGGCCTGGGCTTGCCCATCGTGATGGAAATTGCGCATTTGCATGCCGCCACCGTCACACTCGATGACGCCATGCCTGGCAAGCCCGCCCCAGGCGCACGATTCACCGTGCGTTTCTCCAACGCACAGGCGTGAAAGATGCGGCCTGATCAGGCCTTGAACAAGTTCAGCTGCAAACGCTCGCGCTCGATCACACACTGAACAGGCGGATGCGCCGCTACTTTTTGCACAAACGCCCACAAGGCAGGGTAGCCCTCGGGGTTGATGCCGGCAATCGTGCCCCAACGGGTCAGCGTCAAAACATAAGCATCCAAAGGACCAAAGTGCTCACCGGCCAACCACGCATCGCCACGCGCTTGGGCATCAGTCACCAAGGTTTGCAGCTCACCCATCAAGCCACGGTAGGTCTCCACCGCATGGGCCTTGATGTCCGCCTGCACATCCGCCGACGCGCTGTATTTGTGAGGCATGAACACATGGGTGAACGTGGGGTGCACGGTGTTGTTCATCCACGCAAACGCTTCGAGGGCTTTGGCCCGCGCCATGCCTGAGGCAGGCAAAAAGCCCATCTGTGGAAACTTGCCATCCAAGTAGCTGCAAATCGCCACGATCTGCGTCACCGCTTGTCCGTCGTCCACCAACACAGGCACTTGGCTGCGTGGGTTGATGGCCTTGTAGGCCGCATCGTATTGCTCGCCTTTGTGCAGCTTGACCATGGTGGGCTCATAGGCCACACCGCTGGCTTCCAACAAACAATGCGGCACAAACGAACAAGCGCCGGGGGCAAAGTACAAAGTCAAGCTCATGGTTTCTCCATCAAAAGAACAGGTTGGGATTTGGCGTTTTCGACACAAGGCATGCTGCATAAATCGTGGCCATTGATCGGGCAAGCACGGTTAAACGTGACCACATGATCAACTTCGGCGCGAATACCGATCCACTCACCCACGGTGTGGTCGTGGTGACTGGGCACATGGGCCATCACCGTTTCACCCGTCTTCAGCCGCAAGGTGTACAAAAACTCTGACCCACGAAATGCTTTGCGAATGATTTCGGCTTTCACGGCGGCATGGTCGTCATGCACGATGTCATCGGCGCGCAACAACACATCACACTCGCCTGCCGCGAACGTACAAGGCAATGGGCACTCGGACACATCCGTCAGATCGCCCACGGGGGTGTGCACCACGACTTGGCCGTTTTCTTCTCGCAAAGTAGCTGGGGTAAACACACCATGACCAATGAATTCCGCCACGAAGCGCGTCGCAGGGCGGTGGTAGAGGGTGTAGGCATCGTCCCATTGGTGCAAGCGGCCTTCCGACATGACACCAATCACATCGCCAATGGCAAAGGCTTCCATTTGGTCGTGCGTGACGAACAAGGCGGTGGTTTGTGCTTCTTTCAAAATGGCACGAACCTCCAACACCAAGCGCTCTCGCAACTCAACGTCCAAGTTAGAAAAAGGCTCGTCCAACAACAGCAGTTGAGGCTGCGGCGCCAAAGCCCGCGCCAGCGCCACGCGCTGCTGCTGACCGCCCGACAACTCATGCGCAAAGCGTGCGGCACTGCTGGCCAAACCCACCAAGGCCAAGACCTCGCGCACACGTGCATCACGCGCCACACGAGGCAAGTGGTGCAAACCAAAACTCACGTTGTCATGCACCGACAAATGGGGAAACAACGCGTAGTCTTGAAACACCATGCCGATGCGACGCGACTCCGGCGCCACATGCAGCGCTGCACTGCTGACCACATGTTGCGCGAGTCGAATCTCGCCCGCACTGACATGCTCCAAGCCCGCCACAGCGCGCAACAACGTGGTTTTGCCGCAACCCGAGGGGCCGATCAACACACCAATTTCGCCGGCACGCAAGCCAAAACTCACACGATCCACCGATGGACGCGTGCGGTCTCGATAACTCACTTGCAACTGGGCAACGTCTAAAAACATAAGACTCATTGTAGGGAAGGGCCTTCCAACCCCTCCCTACAATCCCGCATGGCTTTTGGTGCACAAGGTTTTTTTCGTCGGGCAGGAAGAGGCGCAGCGCTGGTGCTGATGCTGCTGTTGGCCCTGTTGCTGGCGTTGCCCGTGTTGACGGTGCTTGCGTCATGGGCGCAATGGAACCCCAGCTCCGCACAAATCTTGACGGAGATGGCGCAAACGGTGTTGCCCGATTACGCCAGCACCACGTTGTTGCTTTGCATCTTGGTGAGCGTGGGCGTGATCAGCATGGGCACGGTGTCGGCCGCTGCAGTCACTTTGTTTGACTTTCCCATGCGACGCAGTTTGGAGTGGGCCTTGCTGCTGCCGTTGGCCATGCCCGCCTATGTGGTGGCCTACGCTTACACCGACTTTCTGCAATTCAGCGGGCCCTTACAAACCACCTTGCGTGAGCTGCTGGGCGTTGAGGGACGCGTCTTTCCTGAAGTCCGCAATGTGTGGGGCGCGGCCTGTGTGTTCACCCTGGCGCTCTATCCCTATGTGTATTTGTTGGCCCGCACCGCCTTGTCCGAACGAGCCAATCATTTGATGGAAGCGGCCCGTTTGCTAGGTGCGCCGCTGTCGCGCCGCATCTTGCGGGTGGCGCTGCCCTTGGCCCGACCTGCCATCGCTGCAGGTACAGCACTGGCCTTGATGGAAACGCTGGCAGACTTTGGCGTGTCCAGCTACTTTGGCATCCAAACATTCACTGCGGGCATTTACAAGGCGTGGCTGGTGATGGACAACCGCATCGCCTCTGCCCAACTGGCCACTTTGCTGCTGATGGTGGTGGTCGTGCTCTTGGCGGCGGAACAACGGGCGCAATCGCGCTTGCGTTTTTCTAGCGCGCGTTCAGACCGACACAGCAGCGAATCACAGCCCCTGCAACTCAAAGGCTTGGCGGCCTGCATCGCTTGGCTATTGTGCGTATTGCCTGTGCTCTGCGGCTTTGTGCTGCCGATTGTTTTCATGCTGCGTGCTTTGTGGCTGGGCACTGACGAGGTGGCGCTGCCTTGGGCACGCTTTGCACAATGGTCGATCACCAGTTTGTCGCTGGGCTTGTTCACCGCGTTGCTCGCCGTGGGGGCTGCTTTGTTACTGGCAGCGCAGGCGCGTTTGCAACCCAATTGGCTCACGCGTCAAGTGCGCTGGGTGGTCAGCCTAGGCTATGCGGTGCCGGGTGCTGTCATTGTGGTGGGCTTGTTGCTGCCCACGGGTTGGGTGCAAGCCACTTGGCCCAATTCGGGCGTGGGCTTTTGGCTGACCGCCACGGTGCTGGGCTTGGTCTGGGCCTACTTGGTACGTTTTGTTGCTGTGGCCTTGCAATCGGTCCAAAGCGGTTACGCCCGCGTGCCAGCCAGCTTGGACGACAGCGCACGCATGCTTGGCGTCGCTGGTTTTTCGTTGGTCAGGCGTGTGCACTGGCCACTGCTGCGCAAACCCATCGCCGCTGCGACTTTGCTGGTGTTGGTTGACGTCATGAAAGAACTGCCCGCCACCTTGGTGCTGCGCCCGTTCAACACCGAAACCTTGGCCGTCATGGCCTACCAACTCGCACGGGATGAGCGCTTGGGCGAAGCTGCTTTGCCCTCGCTGGCCTTGGTGCTGGTGGGTTTGCTGCCCGTGATGCTGCTCAGCCGAACCTTGCGTCGACAGTAGGCACGTCGTCAACTGGCCACATTTCCAGCAGGGGTTTTGACCCCTACAGTTGAGAACGATTCGCATTTAAGATAAACTCTGTCTAAGTTTTTTCATTGGGAAGTTCTCGCCATGCGACGCACTCTGACCGCTTTATCTTTCGCTTTCAGCAGCGCCACCGCTGCGGTGTTGACGGGTTTTTTCACACCTATGGCTTTGGCTGATACGGCCGTACTGAATATTTACTCCGCACGCCATTACCCCACTGATGAAGCCCTCTACAGCGACTTCACCAAGGCGACGGGCATCAAAATTAATCGTGTGGATTCGGATGACGCCGGCATCGTTGCTCGCCTCAAGGCCGAGGGCAGCGCTTCACCGGCAGACATCATCTTGCTGGTCGATGCGGCACGCTTGTGGCGCGGTGAGGTCGAAGGGCTGTTCTTGCCCATTCAATCCAAGGTGCTCGAAAGCGCAGTGCCTGCACAACTGCGCGCCAAACCCACCGATAGTGGCGGCACGGCTTGGTTTGGCCTGTCAACGCGAGCGCGCGTGGTCGTGTACGACAAGCTCAAAGTCAACAAACAAGACGTCGACACGTACGAAGAACTGGCCGACCCCAAGAACAAAGGCAAGCTGTGCATCCGCTCTGGCTCGCATCCCTACAACCTGAGCCTGTTTGGCGCGATGACCGAACACCTCGGCCCCTCTGCCACTGAGAACTGGCTCAAAGGCATGGTCGACAACATGGCCCGCGCACCCAAGGGCGGCGACACCGACCAAATCAAAGCCGTGGCCAGTGGCGAGTGCGGGATTGCCGTGACCAACACCTATTACCTGGCGCGTCTGATGCGCTCCACCAACCCCGCAGACAAAGCGGTGGCCGAGCGCGTGGGTGTGGTGTTTCCCAACCAACAAAGCTGGGGCACACATGTGAACGTGGCAGGTGGCGCAGTGGCGCGTTACTCGAAAAACCAAACTAACGCCGTGAAGTTTTTGGAATACCTCGTCAGCCCCGAAGCACAAAACCACTTTGCCAACGGCAACAACGAATGGCCCGTCGTCAAAGGCTTGAAGCTGGACAACCCAGCACTCAAAGCCATGACAGGGGGCAGCTTCAAAAGCGAACTGGTACCCATCAGTGCGGTGGGTATGAACCAAATCAAGGTGCAACAAATGTTGGACCGCGTGGGGTTCAAATAACACCTGCATCACAAGCCGCACAGCAAGTGCGGTACTCAGCACTTAGGCGCCAAATATAGAAATTTTTGCGCCTGTATTCTCGGCCAGCCAACAAACCCCGTGTTTGTCGCCCTACGTGCAAGGGCGTGTAGCCAGCCTCTGATCACAACTGCCGACTTCGTTCGGCGACTACTTTCGGAGCTTCTTCCATGGCGACCACTCGTTCGCGGCTCAACCGACGCCGCTTGTCTTTCGCTGCGCCTCGCACCACGCAAGCCGAGCAGACCCGCAAACTCTTGCCCTTGGGTGCCATGTTGTTGGCGGCCAGCTTTGCAACGTCTGTGCATGCGCAAGATGAAAAAACGCTCAACACCGTCACCGTGCGCGAAAAAGCCGAAGTGGCCGAAGGCAAAGACAGCCTGCGTGCCACCGACACCCGCATTGGCAAAGGCCAACAAAAGCTGCGCGACATTCCGCAATCCATCACCGTCGTCACCGAGCGCATGATGAACGACCGCAACCTCGACACCGTCAAAGACGCGCTCAAGCAAACGGCGGGCATCACATTTCAAGCGGCCGAAGGCGGAGAAGAAGACATTCGCTTGCGCGGCTTTGCGCTCTCCACCACGGGCGACATTTTTGTAGACGGCTTGCGTGACCCCGCGTTTTACGACCGCGACACCTTCAACCTCGACCGCGTCGAACTCTTGCGCGGCTCGGCCTCGATGTTGTTTGGCCGCGGCTCCACCGGTGGCGCGGTGAACATGGTCAACAAAGTGCCGCGGTTGATGGACGAAAACCAAATCGACATGACTTTGGGCAGCCACAACCACCGCCGCGTGGTGGGCGACTTCAACCAACAAACCGGTGAGAGCTCGGCCCTGCGCGTGAGCGCTATGAAGACCACCGCCGACAACAACGGCGCAGGCAGCCGCATCGACAAACAAGGCTTGGCCGGCAGCTACCGCTGGGGCATTGGCGAGCGTGATGAATTCACCGCCAGCCTCTACCGTTTAGAAAACAACAACGGCATCAATTACGGCATGCCGTGGATCAAACCCACCAGCGCAAGCCCAGTCAGCGCCACCACTTTGTTACCCGTGAGCCCCACCAGCAACTACGGCATGGCCAGCGACTACAACAACGGCACAGCCACCTACGCCACGCTCGCGCACACGCACCGCTTTGACGGCGAGACCGAACTCACCACCCGTGTGCGCCGCGGCGCTTATACGCGCGACCAACGCGCCAGCACCATTCGCTTAACCGCTGGCGAAGACTTGTCTAACTTTGGGGCCAACACCACACTCACGCGCGGCACGCAAAACAAAATTCAAGATCTTGATTCGGTTTACCTGCAAAGTGATCTGAGCGCGAAATTTGATGCGGCGGGGATGCGTCACGAGCTACTCAGCGGCATCGACATGGCCCAAGAAAAAAAGGTTGTTTACGGCATTCCTAGCTATGGAGTCACGGGCAGTAACGCCACGCTTTACGGTAACACCTACCTCAATTCATTCGGTCTCCTTAAGCCCAATACCAGCGTTGGCGCGCCCGATGATGGTGCGAGCGTGAACGAAGCCCTACGCCCGCAATTCCAAACGAACAACTACACATCTAACGCATGGGGGATTTACGCACAAGATTTGGCTCAAATTTCTCGCTGCTGGAAACTGCTGGCTGGGTTGCGTTACGACAGCCTTAGCGGCAGCTACAACACGAACAACTACAGCTACTCCGGCAACGCTACCAGTGCCGGAACCTTCAGCCAAACAGGCATCACGAACTACAAAATGAACGTGGGCGAATGGAGCAAACGCGTAGGCGCATTGTTCCAACCTAACGAACGTGAGTCGTACCACGTCTCAGCGGCCACCTCGTTCAACACCTCGGGCGATGCCTATTCTTTGGGGGCGAGCAACGCCGATGTGCCACCCGAACAAAGCATCAACTTAGAGCTGGGAGCCAAGATCGATTCAGCCGATAAAAACTTCACCACGCGCTACGCCTTGTTTCGCTCCACCAAACTGCATGAGCGCAACACCGACCCCTTGGTCGACGTGGCCGTGTTGTCGGGCAAGCGTCACGCCACGGGTTTGGAGATGGACTTCACGGGTCGCATCACGCCGCGATGGGAGGCTTATGGCTCGTTCATGTGGATTCCAGATGCACGCATTGACGAAGCCTACAAATCGCCCACGGGCAGTGACAACGAACGCACAGGTGCGCGCCCCTCGCTCACGCCACGCGTCAGCGCCACGCTGTGGAACACCTACCAAATCAACGGCCAGTGGCGCGTGGGCGCAGGCCTAAACCACCGTGGCGCACAAACGCCTAACCGCAACCCCGGCTGGGAAGCCCCCGCCTTCACCACCACCGATGTGATGGCCGAATACCGCGTGGACGAGCAGCTCACCTTCAAAGGCAACGTGAGCAACCTGACCAACAAGCTCTACGCCGACCAGCTGTACAGCGGCCACTACGTGCCGGGTGCAGGGCGCTTGGTGCAGGTGACGGGCTCTTACAAGTTTTAAGTTTCAAAGGACACAAACATGCTGCTGACCTTGCCCGATGTGTTGTCACCCGAACAGCTGAGCCAAGCCCGCGCTTGGCTCAAAGATGCGCCATGGGAGCCCGGCCTTGGCACGGCGGGTCGACAAGCGGCGATGGTGAAACACAACGAGCAACTGCCGCAAACCTGCGATGCTGCGATGCACATCCGAGAGATGGTGCTCAAGGCACTCAACGCCAACCCCACCTTCTTCTCGGCCACGCTGCCGAAGAAAATTTACACACCACGCATCAACCGCTACGCGGGCGACAGCAATTACTTTGGCAAACACATTGACGGCTCTATCCGCATGTTGAGCCACGACAAACGCGTGCGCACCGACATTTCGTGCACCGTGTTTTTGAGCGACCCCGACAGCTACGACGGCGGCGAGCTGACCATTGCCGACACCTATGGCGAGCAACGCATCAAGCTGCCCGCGGGCAGCATCGTCATTTACCCCGGCACGAGCTTGCACGAAGTCAAACCGGTCACACGCGGCGAGCGTTTGGCCTGCTTTTTTTGGATTGAAAGCTTGGTGCGCAGCGACGAGCAACGCCGCTTGTTGTATGAGCTGGACATGAGCCTGCTGAGCTTGCGCACCCAATACGGCGAGATTCCTGAAGCAGTCACGCAAACCGGCGTCTATCACAACCTCTTGCGCATGTGGGCGGACACGTGATGCTGCAATTCACCTATGCGCACGCGCAGCGCGCAGCCCCTGCCGTGGTGCTGTGTGTGATGGCGTTGCATGTGTTGGCCATCGGCGCATTGCTGTTGCCACCCGCAGCACCGCGGCTCGACAGCCCCAACAGCGTGGCAATAGAAATGGTGCTGACCCCCACCAGCCACACGTCCCCGACGGCGCCAGCGGTCATGCCGACACCAAAAGTCACAGCGAAGCCTGAATCCGCCTCGACAAAGGCGGCGGCAACGACGACCAGCGCAGCAGCTGCAACCCATGCCTCCCCGACACCAGCCACGGCAGCGCCCAGCACGGATGGGACACAGACCCCGGTGGCGAGCTCTGCGGCAGCGTCAGCCCGTCCACCCTCCAGCCATTCCGGCACACCTGCCTTCAGCCTGCCCAGCAGTGAAGCACAGGGTTTGAACAATCCTCAACCGGTTTATCCGCGTCTTAGCCGACGCTTGAACGAGCAAGGGCAAGTGCTCATACGTGTGTTGGTGGCCGCCGACGGTTCGCCACAGCAAGGCGAGATCAAAACCAGCAGCGGTTTCGACCGCTTAGACCAAGAAGCCCTGCGCACCGTGCTGCGCTGGCGTTTTGTGCCAGGCCAACGTTTGGGCGTGCCAGAAGCCATGTGGTTCAACGTCCCCGTCAATTTTGTTTTGGAATAACTTTTGGAAACTGTCATGGAAAACCAACCCGGCATCTTGAATTTTTGGCAACAAGGTGACGTCATCACCCACATCGTGGCATTGCTCTTGATCGGCATGTCTGTGTTGTCGTGGATCGTCATCGTCATGAAGGTGCTCGATATCGTGCGCTTGAAACGCATGGCACAACACGTCGAATCGTTTTGGCACAGCAGCAACTTGGACGAAGGCTTAACCGCCTTAGATGGCACCGCAGCGCATGTTGCCAACACCAACCCGTTTTACAGCTTGGCCAAACACGGCCACGAAGCCTCCGCTCACCACCGCGCCACACAAGAACAGCTGCACGACAGCTTGGACGTGAGCGATTGGGTCACCCGCAGTTTGCGCAACGCGATTGACGACTCGACCGCCCGCTTACAAGCTGGCTTGGCGGTGTTGGCGTCCATTGGTTCTACTGCGCCGTTTGTCGGTTTGTTCGGCACGGTGTGGGGCATTTATCACTCACTCATTGGCATTGGCGCTTCGGGCCAAGTCGGCATGGACCGCGTGGCGGGCCCGATTGGCGAAGCGCTGATCATGACGGCCTTGGGGCTGGTGGTGGCGGTGCCTGCGGTGCTGGGCTACAACGCCTTGGTGCGCGGCAACAAATTCATCTTGGGCCAGCTCAATCGCTTTGCACACGACCTGCATGCCTTTTTGGTCACAGGTGCACGCGTGGGCCAACGCGACAAAGCTGGGGTTTGAGCATGTCCTTCTTACCCGCCCACGACGATGACGAGGTGATGACCGAAATCAACATGACGCCATTGATCGACGTGATGTTGGTGCTGTTGATTGTGTTCATCTTGGCCGTACCCGCCATCCACAGCGCGATTCCCTTGACACTGCCACGCGCCAGTAGCACAGCACCGCAACAGCCCGCCGAGCCCGTACGCTTGGACATCGACGCGCAAGGCCACGCCTATTGGAATGGCCAAGCTGTCAAAGACGACACGCTCAAAGTTCAAGCCCAACAAGCCGCCGCACATGAGCCACAGCCCGTGGTTCAGCTCAGCGGTGACCGCGCCGTGCCCTATGAACGCGTGCTGCAAACGCTCAGCACTTTGCAAAGCGCAGGCTTGGCCAAGGTGAATTTCATTGCGCAAAAGCCTTGATACATCTTCCGTAAAGCCATGAGCACTCACCCCCCAGCATCGGCCTCAAAGGCCACGTCAGCAACGCAACATGCTCCTGCGCCCGTCACGTCCACCGTAGCACCACTGCGCGTGGACAGTGCCGCGCTGATGGGTGGTCAGCGGGTGCTAGAAATCGTACATTTAGGCGAGGTGTACCGCCTGCAAACCACGCGTTTTGGCAAGTTGATTTTGACCAAGTGATGACACAAAGACCGCTTGGCGCAAGGTTGTCTCAATCGGTCTCATTGAGACAAACAATCACCAAGCCATGGTTTCTTGGCTAACATTAGCGTCAATGAGTTCGGCTCATTCGATAGTTTTTAACAACCACCCAAAGGAAACCACATGTCTTTGATCAACACACAAGTTCAGCCATTCAAAACCCAAGCCTTTCACAACGGCAAGTTCATCGAAGTGACCGAAGCCAGCCTCAAAGGCAAGTGGTCTGTTTTGATTTTCATGCCCGCTGCTTTCACCTTCAACTGCCCGACAGAAATTGAAGATGCTGCTGACAACTACGCCGCTTTCCAAAAAGCCGGTGCTGAGGTCTACATCGTGACCACCGACACCCACTTCTCGCACAAAGTGTGGCACGAGACTTCGCCTGCTGTGGGCAAAGCCAAGTTCCCATTGGTCGGCGATCCCACACACCAACTGACACGCGCGTTTGGCGTGCACATCGAAGAAGAAGGTTTGGCTTTGCGCGGTACTTTCGTGATCAACCCAGAAGGCACGATCAAGACCATGGAAATCCACTCCAACGAAATCGCGCGTGACGTGTCTGAAACACTGCGCAAGTTGACCGCTGCTCAGTACACCGCCGCTCACCCAGGCCAAGTGTGCCCAGCCAAGTGGAAAGAAGGCGCGAAGACTTTGGCTCCTTCCATCGACTTGGTCGGCAAGATCTAATTTTTAGATCGCTGCCTGCTCACGCAGAACAGCATCCAGATCGCCCTGCTTGCGCAGGGCAGCACCTGGAACGTCCTGCAGCCGCAGGGCGTTGAGCGCAGCGCACATCAGCCACCCGCTGGCGTGCGTTGTACTCAGCGAAATCCCCCCATCTTTTCAACCACCCAGGTCAGCGCTGAATGTGCATGACCTAGGACGTTTGCACCCCGAACCCGGAGAACACCATGCTCGACGACGCGCTCAAAGCCCAACTTCAACAGTACCTCGCCCTGCTGCGCCAGCCCATTCGCTTGATCGCCTCGTTGGACGACAGCGAAACAGGCAAAGACATGGGCGAATTGCTCAACACCATCGTGGGCCTGTCTGACAAAGTCACGCTCGACACATCGGGCACCGATGCCCGCACACCGTCCTTCGTGGTGGCTCGCGAGAACGAAACCCAAGGCGTGCGCTTTGCAGGCTTGCCTCTGGGCCACGAATTCACCTCACTGGTGTTGGCCTTGTTGTGGACGGGCGGCCACCCCCCCAAGGTGGAACAAGACGTGATCGACAGCATCAAGACGCTGGACGGTGACTTCAACTTTGAGGTCTACATGTCCCTGAGCTGCCACAACTGCCCCGACGTGGTGCAAGCACTCTCGCTCATGGCCATCGTCAACCCCAAGGTCAAGACGGTGGTGATTGAAGGCGGTGCGTTCCAGAAGGAAGTGGAAGAGCGCCAAATCATGGCCGTGCCCATGGTGTTCTTGAACGGCCAAGTGTTTGGCTCAGGCCGCATGAGCGTGGAAGAAATCGTGGCCAAACTCGACACCAATGCCGCGGCTCGCGATGCCGCCAAACTCAACGAGAAAGCCCCCTACGACATGCTCATCGTTGGCGGCGGCCCTGCGGGCGCTGCGGCTGCGGTGTATGCCGCACGCAAAGGCATTCGCGTGGGTGTGGCGGCAGAGCGCTTTGGCGGTCAAGTCAACGACACGATGGCGATTGAAAACTACATCTCGGTGTTAGAGACCGATGGTCCCAAGCTCGCTGCCGCCTTGGAAGCCCAAGTGCGCCACTACAACGTGGACATCATGAACTTGCAGCGCGCCGACAAAATCGTGCCTGCCACCGCGGTGGGTGGCTTGATCGAAGTGCAAATGGCCAACGGCGGCGTGCTCAAAGCGCGCAGCGTCATCTTGTCCACCGGCGCGCGTTGGCGCAATGTGAACGTGCCCGGCGAAGCCGAGTACAAAAACAAAGGCGTGGCCTATTGCCCACACTGCGACGGCCCGTTGTTCAAAGGCAAGCGCGTGGCGGTGATTGGTGGCGGCAACTCAGGCGTCGAGGCGGCGATTGATTTGGCCGGCATCGTCGAGCACGTCAGCTTGGTGGAATTTGCCGATGCCTTGAAGGCCGATGCTGTGCTGGTCAACAAGCTCAAGAGCTTGCCCAACGTGAGCATTCACGTGAACGCGCAAACCACCGAAATCACAGGCGACGGCCAAAAAGTCAACGGCCTGAGTTACAAAGACCGTGCGACCGAAGCGGTGCACCACATCGAACTCGCAGGCGTGTTTGTTCAAATCGGTTTGGTGCCCAACACCGAGTTTTTGAAAGGCACGTTAGAGCTGAGCAAGTTCGGCGAGATCGTGGTGGACGCGAAGTGCCACACCAACTTGCCCGGCGTGTTTGCCGCAGGCGACGTGACCACCGTGCCATACAAGCAAATCGTGATCGCAGCAGGCGAAGGCGCAAAAGCGGCTTTGTCAGCCTTTGACTATTTGATTCGCCAACCCGTCAGCGCTTGATCACTGCAAGTCAGTGATCAGACTCTGCAAGGTGTCAGGTGCGATCGCCACAGCTGCGTTGTAATGCGCATGGTCACAGCCCAACGTCGCCGCCGCACCTGAGGCCACGGCGGCGCACATGGCTGGCGTCAGCTCAAAGCGCACAAAGTGAACCGCCGATGTTTTGAGCTCGGTTTCGCGGTCTAAGTCTTCGTCTGCAATCGCGTAGACAGGCGCGTGGCCATCGATCTGGACAAACAAGCGATCTTCCACACCGATCAACTGCGCCAGCGCTTGTTTGCGTTGGTCCACGTCGGGGTAAGCCAACATCACGGTCGCTTTCCAGTTGTGACCATCGGGCACCAGCGGGACATAGGCGTCAATCTCTTGCTGGATGCCAGCTTCTTCAAACACTTTTTCAATGCGCAGCATTTCTTGGATTTGATAGCGAATGGTGATCTCGCTTTCAAACTGCACGCGCATGTGCTCGTTCAAGGTGACCGTGCGCTGTTGGCGCAGAGCCATCACCTCGGTCTTGTGGAGCTTGCGCCATTTGGCGTAGGCCTCCAGCGACATGAGGCTCTCGGGCGTGATGTGTCCCGTGCGCTCCATCAGTCCACCAATTCGGTCAATGCTTTTTGGTAACGGTTGGCGTGCGAGCGTTCGGCCTTGGCCAAGATTTCAAACCAATCCGCGATTTCATCAAAGCCTTCGTCGCGCGCGGTCTTGGCCATGCCCGGGTACATGTCGGTGTATTCGTGGTTTTCACCCGCCACCGCAGACTCCAAGTTTTGGCGCGTGGTGCCAATGGGCAAGCCCGTCACCGGGTCGCCCGCATGCTCTAAAAATTCGAGGTGTCCATGCGCATGGCCGGTTTCACCATCGGCGGTGGAACGGAACAAAGCGGCCACATCGTTGCGCCCTTCGATGTCGGCCTTGTTGGCGAAATACATGTAGCGGCGGTTGGCCTGTGCTTCGCAATTGAAGGCTTCTTTCAGGCATTGCTCGGTGCGTGAACCTTTGAGGTCGACCATGGGTGATGTCCTAAAAATGAAGGGCTGGGTGCGTGTGGGCGTTCAAGGCTGACTCGCCGCCGAAGCCGCAGGCTGGAGGGTGATCGCCTGCGGTTGCAACTGCGCATCTAAACGTTGCGGCTCTTGCACAGGCTGAGGCCCCACGCCCAAGAGGCGCAGATAGCCTTGCGTCCAAGCCCAAAACAGCACGTTGATCACGACCAGCACCAGCGCCGCGTGACGCCAAAAAGAGGGATGTTTCATTGGGGTCGTACGCTCACTTCCGAACTGTTGATCACTTCCAAACCTTGCGCGGTCTCGACCTGCAAAGCACCTGTGGCATCCACGCCGCGCGCTACGCCAGTGCGCCCATCACTCAGCGTCACTGTCAAGTCACGCAAGGCATCACGTGCATTGAACGCATTTTGCAGCGAGGCAAAGCCACCCTGCGCACCAGGGTTTTCAAACGCCAGCAAGGTCGCCAAAAGCGGCTTGGCTATGCGCAGCAAGGTTTGCGCAGCCGTGATACCAGGCAGCAAGTCTTGCAAGCCCAAGGGCTCGGTGGAGAGGCCCGGCGCCACGGGTGGCGCAATGTTGATGCCCACACCGACCACGCAATAGCGGGCAGCAGCCTGAGGTGCGTGATTGGCAAACTGCGCTGGGGTCGCCGCGGCACTTCCCGTGGCCACGGCTGTTTCAATCAAGATACCGGCGAGCTTGCCCCAACCTGTGGGGGTGCCGGGACGGGCCACCCACACATCATTGGGCCACTTCAAACGCACGCCCAAATCGCCGTTGGGATCCAAGCTGCGTGCCAGGGACAGACCCACGGCCAGCGACAGGCCGGACCAATCTTGCGGGCGCAGCATAAGGCCCAGAGAAAAGGTCAAGGCATCGCCTGTTTGCCCATGCCAGGGACGACCTAAGCGACCACGCCCTGCGGTTTGGCTTTCCGCCACCAGCAACACAGGGTCTGTTTGGCCTGCGCGGGCACGGCGCATCAACTCGGTGTTGGTGGAATCGATCTCTGGCAGAACCTCGACCGTGAGGCCTGGCTGCAAACCCACCATCGCTTGCCACAGGTCTTCAGCAGGCCACATCATGGGATCAGCGCTTTTTCGCTTTGGCTTTTGTTTTAGAGGTTTCTTTGTCGGCTTTTTTGTCCGACTTTTTATCTGACTGCTTTTTCACGCTCTTGGCCTTGACGGTCTTTGTCTTTTCTTCTTTGGGGAATTCAGACGTTGAAGACAGCAAGGTGCCACGGCACTTCTTGGCGCCACACCAGCAGGGGTATTCGAGTTTGAGGGCGGGAGTCAGCGGGGCTTCAATGACCAGTCCGTAGTCGTAGTTCAGCTCTTCACCGGCTTGGATGTCGCGTAACGCTTTGATGAAGATGCGGCCCTCGACTTCGTCAGGCTCGCAGTTGGGTTTGCACGAGTGGTTGATCCAACGCGAGGAGTTGCCGCCGTACTTAGCGTCGATCACATGGGTTTCGTCGATGTGAAAGTAAAACGTGTGGTTGGGATCTTTGGGATCGTGCGGATGACGGCGCAGCGCTTCCTTCCAGGTGATGATCTCGCCCACATATTCAATGATGGTTTCGCCTTTGGCGAAATCGCTCAGTGCAAAAACGCCCTTGCCATGCACGCCGGAGCGGCGGGTTTGAATGCGACGACCCGTGGTGGGCGCAGGTGTGAGGGCGGGGGATTTTTTAGACACTGGATTTTTCTGTTAACTTAAATACGTACGCATGTGCGTGCGCGCCCGTGGGCGCGCGTGCGCACGCGAGAGAAGCGAATTGTAGTGGTCAGTTTTTAAGGAACTTTGAAATGAGCAAAACCCTCGTGATTGCCGAAAAACCTTCGGTCGCGCAAGACATCGTGCGCGCACTCACGCCTGTGGCGGGGAAGTTCGAAAAACACGACGATCACTTTGAGAGCGACACCTATGTCGTCTCCAGTGCCGTCGGTCATTTGGTGGAAATCCAAGCGCCCGAAGAATTCGATGTGAAACGCGGCAAGTGGAGCTTTGCCAACTTGCCCGTCATCCCACCCTTCTTCGACTTGAAACCCGTTGAGAAAACCAAGACGCGTTTGAACGCCGTGGTGAAGTTGGCCAAACGCAAAGACGTGACTGCCCTCATCAACGCCTGTGACGCGGGCCGCGAAGGTGAGCTGATCTTCCGCTTGATCGAGCAATACGCGGGCGGCAAGAAGCCGCTCGACAAACCGGTGAAGCGCCTGTGGTTGCAGTCCATGACACCACAAGCGATTCGCGATGGTTTTGAATCGTTGCGTTCAGAGAAACAAATGCAAGGCTTGGCCGATGCAGCCCGCAGCCGTTCGGAAGCCGACTGGTTGGTGGGCATCAACGGCACACGCGCCTTGACGGCGTTCAACTCACGCGAAGGTGGTTTCTTCTTGACCACCGTGGGTCGTGTGCAAACACCGACGCTGTCGGTGGTGGTGGAACGCGAAGAACAAATTCGCAAGTTCGTCAGCCGTGACTTCTGGGAAATTCACGCCTCATTCAAGGTGGAAGCAGGCAGCTACCCCGCCAAGTGGTTCAACCCCGCGCACAAAAAAGACGCCGAAGACGCCGAGAAAAAACACGACCGCGCATGGAGCGAAGCCGAAGCCTTGGCCATTGCCGACGCCGTGCGCAACCAACAAGCCACCGTCACCGAAGAAAGCAAACCCACCACCAAAGCCAGCCCCGGTTTGTTCGACTTGACCTCGCTGCAACGCGAAGCCAACGGCCGCTTTGGCTTCTCGGCCAAAACCACGTTGGCACTTGCGCAAAGTTTGTACGAGCGCCACAAAGCACTGACCTACCCACGTACCGATTCACGCCACTTGCCTGAAGACTACGTGCCCGTGGTGAAAGACACTTTCACCATGTTGGCCGACAGCGGCATGAAGCACTTAGAACAGCATGCCACCGTGGCGCTGAACAACAACTACGTGCGCAAACTGCCCCGCGTGTTTGACGACAAAAAGGTCAGTGATCACTTTGCGATCATCCCCACCTTGCAAGCGCCCAGCGGTTTGTCTGAAGCTGAACAAAAGCTGTACGACTTGGTGGTGCGTCGCTTCATGGCCGTGTTCTTCCCCAGCGCCGAATACATGGTGACCACGCGCATCAGCACGGTCAAAGCGGCAGGCAAAGAGCACAACTTCCGCACCGAAGGCAAAGTGTTGGTCAACGCCGGCTGGATGGCCGTATACGGCAAAGACGCCGCGCAAGAAGCCTCGGACAACGAAGAAGACGGCAAGACCCTCGTCGCGTTGAAAGCGGGCGAAGCGGCCAAGAACGAATCAGCGGACGCCAAAGGCCTGAAAACCCGCCCACCCGCACGCTACAGCGAAGCCACGCTGCTGGGCGCGATGGAGGGCGCAGGCAAGTTGGTGGAGGACGACGAGTTCCGCGAAGCCATGCAAGAAAAAGGCTTGGGCACACCTGCCACGCGCGCCGCCATCATCGAAGGTTTGCTCAACGAGAAATACCTCATCCGCGATGGCCGCGAAATGATTCCTACCGCCAAAGCCTTCCAGCTGTTCACCCTGCTGCGCGGCTTGGGCGTGGAAGAGTTGTCCAAGCCCGAACTCACGGGCGGCTGGGAACACAAACTCTCACTCATGGAGCACGGCCAACTCAGCCGCGCCGAGTTCATGCGCGAAATTGCCGAGATGACCGAGCACATCGTCAAGAAGGCCAAAGAGTTTGACCGCGACACCATCCCCGGTGACTACGCCACGCTCAACACACCTTGCCCCAAATGCGGCGGCGTGGTGAAAGAAAACTACCGCCGCTACGCCTGCGTGGGCAAAGACGGCAGCGCGTCTGACTCCGGCGAAAACGGCGCAGGCTGCGGCTTCTCGATCAGCAAAATTCCAGGTGGCCGCACGTTTGATGCGGCTGAAGTGGAAGAGTTTTTGACCAACAAAAAGATCGGCCCACTCGACGGTTTCCGCTCGAAAGCGGGCTGGCCGTTCACTGCAGAAATCGCGCTGAAGTACAGCGAAGAAGACCAAAACTGGAAACTCGAATTCGACTTTGGTGACGACGGTGCAGACTCCGGCGAAATCGTCGAATTCAGCGATGCAGCACCTTTGGGCAACTGCCCCAAGTGCGGCAGCCCTGTGCACGAACACGGCAGCAACTACGTGTGCAGCAAGGCCGTGCCCACGCATGCGCAAGCCACACCGAGCTGCGACTTCAAGAGCGGCAAAATCATCTTGCAGCAGCCGGTCGAGCGCGAACAAATGACCAAACTGTTGAGTGAAGGCAAAACCGATTTGCTCGACAAGTTTGTGTCCATGCGCACACGCCGCTCGTTCAAGGCCTTCTTGCAATGGGATGCGGAAGCCGGCAAGGTGAACTTTGCGTTCGAGCCCCGCGTGAGCAAGTACCCCGCCAAAGGTGGCAAGACGCCTACGACCAACGCGCTGATTAAAGCGGCTGGCAAGAAGGTGCCCGCCAAAACCACCAAGGCCGCCAAAGCAAAAGCCGAAAAAGTGGCCAAACCCAAAGCACCACGCAAAGTCACGGCAGGCTATCTGCCCAGCGCCGATTTGGCCAACGTGATTGGCGCAGAAGCCGTGGCCCGTACCGAGGTGATCAAGAAGCTGTGGGACTACATCAAGGCCAACGGCTTGCAAGACGCCACCAACAAACGCGCCATCAACGCGGACGCCAAACTCAAACCCGTGTTTGGCAAAGACCAAGTCACCATGTTTGAACTGGCGGGCATTGCAGGCAAACACCTGCGCCCTATTGGTGAATGAACGCGGCCAATGAAAGCGAACGCATGACCGTCCACGCCAAACCCATGATTGCCACGCCGCTGGCGATGCACTTTGCGGATGCCTTGCTGCTACAAAGCGGCGCCAGTGTGCGCGACTACACCCTGGCCTACGAGACCTACGGCACGCTCAACGCTGATCGATCCAACGCGGTGCTGGTGTGCCACGCGCTCAATGCCTCCCACCACGTCGCAGGCGTTTACGAAGGCCAAGACAAAAGCGAAGGCTGGTGGGACAACATGATTGGCCCAGGCAAGCCAGTGGACACCAACCACTTTTTTGTGATCGGCGTGAACAACCTCGGCTCTTGCTTTGGCTCCACCGGCCCCATGCACACCCACCCCGACACGGGCAAGGTGTACGGCGCGGACTTCCCCGTGGTCACCGTAGAAGACTGGGTGAATGCGCAAGCCTTGTTGCTCGACCGATTGGGCATCACCCAACTCGCCGCCGTTTTAGGCGGCAGCTTGGGCGGCATGCAAGCCCTGAGCTGGACGCTGCAATACCCAGACCGCGTGCGTCATGCCGTGGTGGTGGCCAGCGCACCCAACCTCACCGCTGAGAACATTGCCTTCAACGAAGTGGCGCGTCGCGCCATCGTGACCGACCCCGACTTTCATGGCGGCCACTTTTACGAGCACGGCGTGGTGCCACAACGCGGCTTGCGCATCGCCCGCATGGTGGGCCACATCACGTATCTGAGCGACGATGTGATGAACGAAAAGTTTGGTCGTGAGTTGCGCGATGCCGTGGTGGGCAGCGCCACCGGCTACAAGTACTCCACGCAAGACGTGGAATTCCAAATCGAAAGCTACTTGCGCTACCAAGGCGACAAATTCAGCGAGTACTTTGACGCCAACACCTATTTGCTCATCACCCGCGCACTCGACTACTTTGACCCTGCCCGTACGTATGGTGGTAATTTATCAGCCGCGTTTGCGCGCACGGCGGCCAAGTTTTTGCTGGTGAGCTTCACCACCGATTGGCGCTTCTCACCCGCACGCAGCCGCGAGATGGTGCAAGCCTTGCTCGACAACCAACGCGATGTGAGCTACGCCGAAATCGACGCGCCGCATGGGCACGATGCCTTCTTGCTCGATGACGCCCGCTACATGAATGTGGTGCGCTCGTACTTTGCACGCATCAGCGATGAATTGGCTGCAGGAGTTACCGCATGACGAATGACACCTTGAAAGCCATTGCCGCCCTCGTGCCCCAAGGCAGCCGCGTGCTGGACCTCGGCTGTGGTGACGGCGCTTTGCTCGCTCACCTGCAACAACACAAAGGCTGCACCGGCTATGGTGTCGAGCTAGACGACACCAACGTGCACGCGTGTGTGCAACGCGGCGTGAACGTGTTGCAACTCAACCTCGATTTGGGTCTGAGCGTGTTTGCCGACCAATCGTTTGATGTGGTGCTGCAAATCGACACCTTGCAACACTTGCGCAACGCCGAAACCATGCTGCGCGAAACCGCGCGCGTGGGCAAAACCGGCATCGTCGCCTTCCCCAACTTTGCGCACTGGCCCAACCGCCTGAGCATTCTGCAAGGCCGCATGCCCGTGACCAAGCGCCTGCCCTACCAGTGGTACGACACGCCCAACATCCGCGTGGGCACGTTTGCAGATTTTGCGGATTTGGCACGCAAAAACCATCTCAAGGTTCTGGACTGCTTTGGCTTGCAGGACAACCAAGAAGTACGCCTCTGGCCCAACGCCTTGGCCGGTACCGCTGTATTCAAATTTGAGCGAAACACATAAGCCGCTCAACCCCAACGGAGACAACACCATGCAACGCAGACAATGGCTCAAACACACCACCGTGGGCTTTTTGCCTGTAGCGCTGGGAAACCCCACCGCATGGGCTCAAGCGTGGCCCGCACGCCCCATTCGCTTGGTGGTGCCCTTCCCACCGGGTGGCTTGATTGACAACATGGCGCGCCTCATTGGGCCACGCCTGTCACAAGAGCTGGGCCAACCCGTGGTCATTGACAACAAACCCGGTGCCGGCGGGAACTTGGGCGCCGGCGAAGCCGCACGCGCAGCGGCCGATGGCTACACCTTGTTGATGGCCTCACCGCCGCTGACCATCAACCCGGCGCTCTATAAAAAACTGCCCTATCAACCCGAACAGATCGCACCCCTGGGCTTGCTGGGTCGCGTCCCCAACGTGTTGATGGTGAACCCCGCATCGGGTATCCAATCGGTGGCAGATCTCAGCGCGCGCATCAAAGCACGCCCTGGTCACCTCAATTACGCATCGAACGGTCAAGGCACCTCGTTGCATCTGAGTGCCGAGTTGTACAAAAGCAAAGCGCGCCTGTTCATCACACACATTCCCTACCGCGGCGCGGCGGCCGCCATGACCGCCCTCATGGCCAACGAGGTCGACATGATGTTCGACAACCTGCCATCCGCTTTGGGTCAAATTCAGGCCGGCAAACTCAAAGCATTGGCGGTCACCACCACCCAACGCAGCAGCGTGCTGCCCCAGGTACCCACCATGGCCGAGGCGGGGATCACCGGCTATCAAGTCAGCGCTTGGTTTGGCTTAGCCGCGCCTGCGGGCTTGCCCGCGGCGGTGCAAGCGCGCATTGAACAAGCCCTAGAACGTATCGCCAAACAACCCGAAGTCGTAGCGGCTTTGCAAAAGCAAGGGGCCGAGCCCAGCTGGCTGGACAGCAAAGGCTTGGGCAGCTTCATGCAAGCCGACACCGCACAATGGAAAACCGTGGCCGATTACGCACGCATCAACTTGGACTGATTCACCCATGAACGCACCCGTCAGCCACGACCTGCTCGCACATGTGTCCCACGCGTGGGACAGCGACATCGTCGCGCAGCTCACCGACTACATCGCCATTCCCGCCAAGTCGCCCGCGTTTGACGCCGACTGGGCGCAGCACGGCCACATCGACCAGGTGGTGCAACGCGCCGCCGATTGGGTGTTGGCGCAAAAAGTAGCGGGGCTGTCGCTGGAAGTGATCCGCTTGCCCAACCGCACGCCCGTGCTGTTCTTTGAAGTGGCCGCGACCCGCCCCAGCGACGCGCAGAGCGAAACGGTGCTGATGTACGGCCACCTCGACAAGCAACCTGAGTTCAGCGGGTGGCGCAACGACCTCGGGCCTTGGACGCCTAAATTGGAAGACGGCAAGCTCTACGGGCGCGGCGGCGCGGACGACGGCTACGCCATCTACGCCAGCATCGCAGCCATCCAAGCACTCAAAGCACGAAACACGCCCCACCCGCGCATCGTGGGTTTGATTGAGACCTGCGAAGAATCAGGCTCTTACGACTTGCTGCCCTACGTGGACGCCCTGCGCACGCGCTTGGGCAACGTCGGTTTGGTGATGTGCTTGGACAGCGGCGCGGGCAACTACGACCAGCTGTGGCTCACCACCAGCTTGCGCGGCATGGCCAGCGGCGTGCTGAAGGTGGAGGTGCTCAGCGAAGGCGTGCATTCAGGCGATGCCTCGGGCGTGGTGCCATCGAGTTTTCGCATCATGCGTCAGGTGCTGGACCGCTTGGAAGACAGCGCTACAGGCCGCTTGTTGCCCGCGCAGTTCCACGTCGAGGTACCCGCTGACCGCTTGCGCCAAGCACAGGCCACCGCCGCCTTGCTGGGTGACGAGCTGTACAAACGTTTTCCTTGGGCCCACCACGACTGCGGCGGCGCCAACTTGGTCACCTTGCCCATGACGCAAGACCCGCTGCAAGCTCTGTTGCAGCGCACCTGGGCACCCACGCTGAGCGTCACCGGGGCCGAGGGCCTCCCAGCCTTCAAAGACGCCGGCAATGTGCTGCGCCCCTCCACGGCCTTCAAGCTCAGCCTGCGCCTGCCACCGCTGGTGGACGCCGCCCAAGCCGTGCAAGACCTCAAGGCCTTGCTCGAAGACAACGCCCCTTACCAAGCCAACGTGACCTTCCACGCTGAAGGCTCAGCCAACGGCTGGAACGCCCCCACCTCCGCGCCTTGGTTTGAACAAGCCTTGGATGCCGCCAGCTTGGCCCACTTCGGCGCACCTTGCGCCACGATTGGCCAAGGCGGCACCATCCCGCTGATGAACATGCTCAGCCAAGGTTTCCCCAAAGCGCAAATGATGGTGTGTGGCGTGCTCGGCCCCAAGAGCAATGCCCACGGACCGAACGAGTTCTTGCATGTGCCATTTGCCAAGAAGCTCACGGCCGCGGTGGCGCAAGTGATGGCGGCAATGCCATGAACACGCCCGTGCTCTCGACCTTAGGCAGCGCGGAGCAACAGTTGGCGGTGTACGACTGGCGCTTGCCCAATCACGACACCGCCGAGGCCACACGGGGTACCGTGTTGCTGGTGCATGGCTTGGGTGAGCACATGGGCCGCTATGCCCACGTGGCGGCACAGCTCAATGCTTGGGGATTTGATGTGCGCGGCTATGACCATTACGGCCATGGCTTGTCCAGCGGCGTGCGTGGCACCTTGCCCACGCCCCATCGTTTGCTGGATGACTTGGCGCGTGTCATCGACCACACGCGAGCCTCTGCGCAACAGGCCACGGGCCGGCTGATCTTGCTGGGCCACAGCATGGGCGGCTTGGTGGTCGCGCGGGCAGCCGCCGAACAATTGCGACCTATCGATGGCGTGGTGATGTCCTCACCCGCCTTGAACACCGGCACCAACTGGATTCAAAAACTGCTGCTCGCCACCCTGCCCCACGTGGCACCGCAGCTGTGTGTCGACAACGGACTCGACAGCGCCTGGGTGGCACGCGATGCGCAAGCGGTGCAAGCCTACAACAACGACCCCCTGGTGCACCGCAAAATCTCGGCCGCCTTGGGCGCGTGGATCGTCCAAGAGGGCGCCAACACCTTGGCCCACGCCGCGCAGTGGCACATCCCCACCTTGTTGTTGTATGCAGGCCAAGACCGGCTGGTCCGCCCCGAGGGCAGTGCCCAGTTTGCGCAAACAGCGCCCGCGCATTGGGTGACGACACACTGCTACGGCGCGATGTACCACGAGATCTTCAACGACCCCGCCGTTGACCAAGTGTTCGCCGATTTACGCGCTTGGTTGGTGTGAGCGACAGGCTGGAGGCCTCAGGCCAGCGTGAGCATGGCCAAGGCCGCCAAGGCGGCTGTTTCGGCACGCAGCACGCGTGCGCCTAGGCTCACCGGCGCAAAGCCTTTGACGCGCGCTGCCGCATCTTCGGCGTCACTCAAGCCACCTTCTGGGCCATTGAGCAACACCCAATCGCCGGTCACGCCATCGACCGCGTGTGCAGCTTGCTCACGTGGCATGAGCGCGTTCAGCGGCTGTGTGCTGGCATGCAGTGAGAGCACCGCGTGAACGCGACCATCCTTGTGCGACGCGTCAACGGTTTGGCGCGCTAGCCACGTGTCCAAACGCTCCGGCATGTCGATCACGGGCTCACGGTTGCGGCCACATTGTTCACACGCGCTGGCTGCCACGGCTTGCCAATGGGCTTGCTTTTTCTCGGCGCGTTCACCGCTCAGGCGAACCACGCTGCGTTCCGTCATCAATGGCGTGATGCGGTGCACGCCAAGCTCGGTGGCTTTTTCAACCAACCAGTCCATGCGTTCGTTGGCGGGCATGCCCACCGCCAAATGCACGCGCTGCGTCGCCTCGCGTTCTTGGACGATGTGCTCACGCACAAGCACGCGCACATCGCTGCGGCCCATGTGTTCGACCTCCGCCAGGTACTCACCGCCCTCGCCGTTGAACAAGGTCAGCGTGTGGCCGGGCTGCATGCGCAGCACCTGCACGTGGCGGGCTGCCGTGGCGGGCAAGTCCAACACCAAGCCAACAGACAAGGGCAAGGGGCAGTGAAAACGGGCCATGCTCACGCCTTGCCGCCAGGGGTGAGGCGGGGAAAGGCCAAGCTGATGGCGGGCTCGGTGCCCTCGATTTTGTCGATCAAGCGCAACAGCGGCGTGAGCTCGCTGTAACGGCTGGCGGTGGCGCGGATGTAGTGGATGAAGCGGGGTGCATCGGCCAAGTACTTGGGTTTGCCATCGCGCAGGGTGAGACGGGCGAAGATGCCGGCCACTTTGAGGTGGCGCTGCAGACCCATCCACTCCACGGCACGGAAGAACTCGCCAAAGTCTTGCGACCAGCCTTCGTGGTCCATCAACCCCACTTTGCGCGCACGCTCCCAATAACGAATCGAGATGTCGAGCACAAAGTCTTCGTCCCAGCTCAAGAACGCATCGCGCATCAAGCTGGCGATGTCGTAGGTCACGGGACCGTAGACGGCATCTTGAAAATCCAACACACCCAGACGCTGTTCATCGGGGTTGCGCGGCATCATCAAATTGCGCGGCATGAAGTCGCGGTGTACGTAGACACTGGGAGCCGCCAGGTTGCGTTGCACGATGGTGCGGAAGGTTTTATCCAACATCTCGCGCTGGGTGCTGTCGATCTGAAGCTGGCGATGTTGGGTCAGATACCAATCTGGAAAGAGTGACAACTCGCGCTGGAGCAAGGCCTCGTCATAGGCGGGCAGCACACCCGGGCGGCTGCTTTGTTGCAAAGCCAACAAAGCGTCCAAGGCGCGCATGTACAGGCCGTGGTTGGCTTGGGGGTCATCACGTTGGATGACTTCCATCATGGTTTGCGAACCCAGATCATCCAGCAGCATGAAGCCTTGCGGTTCGTCCCAGGCCAGGATGCGTGGTACGAAAAGACCGGCGTCTTGCATCAAACGCGCAATGCGCACAAAGGGCTCGCAGTTTTCTTTCTCGGGCGGCGCGTCCATGACGATGCAAGAACCCGTGGGGGTATCCACCCGAAAGTAGCGTCTGAAACTCGCGTCCGCCGACGCTGGACGCACGGTCTGAGGCAGCACGCCATGTGCGTCGGCTTGTGCCGACAACCACTGATGAAAAGCGGCTTCGCGCTCGGGCTGCGTCCATTCGATGGTGACAAATGAAGGGGCAGAAGAAGAGGGGCCCGAAGGCTGGGGGGTAGGCTGAGTGCTCATGGATAATCTAAATTCTACAAATCAGCGCCGCAAGACCCACTTTGGGTCCATTGGCTCACGGGGCTGTTCTTCTTAAGGTTGTCTTGCGTTGATGTTGTTGCCTGATTTTCCCCGCCATGCCCGCGCCCTGTCTGGTTTGGCGTTTGGCATGCTCGGCAGCATCGCAGCACACGCGCAAACCGTCAACGCGCCGCCTCTGGTGTTGCGTCCCAGCAGCTTGCTGCAAGAAACCATCACCGACGACACGCGCAAGCAATTGCCCACGTTTTTGCAAAGCGACGCGTTGAGCGGTCAAACCGACTTGCAAACCACGCTCGAAGGCCATGTGACGATTCGACGTGGCGACATCTTGCTCAAAGCCGACAAGGTCGAGTACGACCAAGTTCGTGACTTCGCCAAAGCGCGCGGCAACGTGACCATCAACCGCGCGGGCAATGTGTACCAAGGCCCGGCCTTGGACATTCAGCTCGATGCTTTTGAAGGCTTCTTCACGCAACCAAACTACCAACTGTTGAAGAACAAAGCTCACGGCAAAGCCGAGCGGATTGACTTCATCGACAGCGCCAACACGGTGTTGCACAAGGCCGACTTCACCACGTGTCAGCGCAAGCCTGGACCAAGCTGGACACCCGATTGGTTTTTCAAGGGCGACAAGATCACGCTCGACACCGATCGCAACATCGGCCTGGCCGAAGGCGCAAGCCTGCGGTTCAAAGAGGTGCCGATCTTGCCCGTGCCCAATGTGGACTTTCCGTTGAGCGATGAACGCAAGTCGGGGCTTCTGCCTCCCACCATCGGCGTGGACAACATTGGTGGTTTGGAATACACCCAGCCGTACTACTGGAACTTGGCGCCCAACCGCGATCTGACTTTTTTCCCGACCTACTGGAGCAAGCGCGGTCTGCGCCTGGGTACCGAGTTTCGTTACCTAGAAGGCGCAGCGCCCAACCCTGCATTCCAAGGTGAGATGCGCTTTAGCTACATGGAAAAAGACAACTTGCGCGGCATGCCCCGCTGGGACTTGCAATACAAGCACACGGGCTTGATGGATCCGCGTTTTGCCGGTGGCGGCTTGTCGCTCAACCTCAACGTCAACCGCGTGAGCGACAACGATTACTGGAAAGACTTTTCTATGATTGGCGGCACCGGCATCCAACGTCTGCTGTCCAATGACGCGGCCTTGAACTGGACCGATGGCACATTCAGCGCGGGCATTCGGGCCCAAAAATGGCAAACCCTGCAAGACTTGGCCAGCCAGGTGCTCAACCGCATCACGCCGCCGTTTGACCGTGTGCCGCAATTCACCGCCCGCATGCAACGCACCAACGTGGCTGGTTTTGATTTCAGCATTGACGGTGATTTGACACGCTTTGAATCTGCCCGCGATTACGAATGCGCCAACAACGGTCTGTCGGCCTGCGCGCCCAATGCCAACCGTGCGGTGTCGTGGGTGCAGCTGAGTCGGCCCTTCGTCTCGTCTGCGGCGTACATCACGCCCAAGATGCAAGTGCACGGCCGCAGCTACCAGTTCGACACGGGCTTGCAAAACAACACGTTCTATGGCGACTACCAAGGCCGCACCAGCGCCAGCGTCACCGTCCCCACCTTCAGCTTGGATGCCGGTGTGGCCTTCGAGCGCAGCAGCCGTTTGTTTGATCGCGCCTGGGTGCAAACCTTGGAGCCGCGTGCGTTCTTTGTGTACACCCCATATCGCGATCAGAACTACCTGCCCAACTACGACTCCGGTGGCAATGCCTTCAACTTCGCCAGCATCTTCACCGAGAACGCTTATGGCGGCCACGACCGCATCTCTGACAGCAAGCTGCTGACTTTGGGCGCCACCTCGCGTTTCATCGACCCGCTCACGGGCGCAGAAGGCGCGCGCTTTGGTTTGGCACAACGCCTGCGCATGCAAGACCAGCGCGTGATCTTGCCGGGCGACCCCGAAGCCAAAGCAGGTGTGAGCGATTTGTTGGCCGGCGCCACCCTCAACCTCAACCCCGCGTGGTCCTTGGATTCGGCAGTGCAGTACAACCAAAAAACCGAGAACTACCAACGCCGCATGGTCGGAGGGCGCTACAGCCCAGGGTCGTACCGTGTGATCAATACGGCGTACCGCGCGCAAAACGACGAGTCGGGCAACGCCACCTCACGCCAAATTGATGTGGGCTGGCAGTGGCCCTTGCATGACCTGTGGCGTGGCCGCGATGAAGACTTGGGCGAAGGCCGAGGTTTAGGCGAAGGCCGCTGGTACAGCGTGGGACGGATGAACTACAACCCCTTGGACAAAAAGGTGGTGGAGTCGATCATTGGCTTCGAATACGATGCAGGCTGCTGGTTGGGCCGCGTGGTGACAGAGCGTTTGCAAGTGGCTGACGGTTTGGCGCGCCAACGTTTGTTGTTTCAACTTGAATTTGTCGGTTTCTCACGCGTAGGTACCAATGCCTTGGGATCGCTGCGCACCAATGTGCCGCGCTACCAACCCCTGCGCCAACCGACAATGACCCCTAGCCGTTTCGGCAACTACGATTGATGGTGACCATGATTTTTTCAACCCTTCGCTTTGCCCCTCGGACCCGCTTGTTGGTGGCCGCTTGGGCGTTGGCGTGTTCAGCGGTCAACGCACAAACGGCCACGACCAACGCAGCGTCCGGACGCGACTTCATCGTGGCCGTGGTCGATGCGGTGCCCATCACCAACCACGATGTGAATACCCGTGTGGCCCAAATGCGCCAACAACTCACACAACAAGGCCGCCCCGTGCCCGAGCAAGGAGCCCTGCTGCGTGACGCCCTGGAGCGTTTGATTGGCGAAAAGGCGCAACTCCAACACGCTAAAGAAGCGGGCGTGGTGATCGATGACGCAGCGCTCGAACAAGCCGCTGCGCGCGCGGCAGAAGACCCCAAAAAGCTCAGCCAGCGCCAACGCCAAGAACTGCGTGAGCAACTCACGCTGCAACGTTTGGCAGAACGCAATGTGCCCGCACGCATCAAGATCAGCGATGCCGACATTGAGCAAGCCATGCGTGAGCGTCAAAACGCCACCATCAACACCAATCCAGATTTAGAGCTGGGTCACATCTTCATCGCTGTGCCAGAAAACGCCAGCGAAGCCCAAGTTGCCGAGCTGCAAAACAAAGCCCAAAACGCTTTGGCACGCATCAAACGCGGTGAAAGCTTTGGCGCCGTGGCCAAAGAGGTGTCTCAAAGCGCCGAGCGCGACAACGGTGGCTCGATGGGCCTGCGCCCCGCAGACCGTTACCCCACCTTGTTTGTGGAAGCCACGCAAAAACTCGCCGTCGGTGACATGAGTGCCGTGGTGCGCTCAGGCGCAGGTTTTCACGTCTTGAAGCTGATCAACAAACGCAGCGCCAACACCGTCACGATCACCGAAACCCGGCCGCGCCACATCTTGTTGCGCCCAGGCGGCCAGCTCAGCCAAGTGGCAGCTCGCGCACAACTGGCGGACTACAAGCGTGACATTGAAGCCGGCCGTGCCGACTTTGCCAAACTCGCACAAGCCCATTCACAAGACGCCAGCGCACCGGGCGGCGGCGACTTGGGTTGGGTGGCTCCCGGCATGTTTGTGCCGGAGTTTGAAGAGGTCATGAACAAACTTCAAATTGGCCAAATAGCCGACCCCACCGTGTCGCGTTTTGGCGTTCACCTGATTCAAGTGCTGGCACGCCGCGAAGCACCAGTGAGCGAACGTGAACTGCGCGAGATGGTGCGGAACAAACTGCGCGACCAAAAATACGACGAGACCTACCAACTGTGGGCCCAAGAGGTGCGCGGGCGCGCCTATGTTGAATACCGCGACCCACCTCAATAAGCCGAGCCCTCCGTTGAAACACATTGCACGCAAGCGCTTCGGCCAACATTTTTTAACCGACGGCGCCATCATTGAAGGCATCGTTGACGCGATCAATCCGCATCCTGGCGAGCCCGTCGTTGAAATCGGTCCCGGCTTGGCCGCGCTCACGCAACCCTTGGTGGAGCGTCTTGGGCATCTGAACGTCATTGAGTTGGACCGCGACTTGGCCGCGCGTTTGCGCGAGCATCCGCATCTGAGCGTGATCGAGTCCGACGTGCTGCGGGTGGACTTCACCCAATTGGCGGCCACGCTCCAGGTGCCCAAGCTGCGCGTGGTGGGCAATCTGCCCTACAATATTTCTTCGCCCATCCTGTTTCACTTGCTCGAGCACGTGGCGGTGGTGCAAGACCAGCACTTCATGCTGCAAAAAGAAGTGATCGATCGGATGGTGGCTCAGCCCAGCACCAGCGATTACGGTCGGCTCAGCGTGATGCTGCAGTGGCGTTACGACATGGAAAACGTGTTGTTTGTGCCACCCGAGTCCTTCGACCCGCCCCCCCGTGTGGACAGCGCCGTGGTACGCATGGTGCCCTTGGCCGAGCCCCCGCGCATTGACGTCAAGCTGATGGAGAGCATGGTGCAGGTGGCTTTCAGCCAACGTCGCAAGCTGTTGCGTCACACCTTGGGCCGTTGGCTCGAGGCCCGTCAGTTTTCAGGCACGTTTGACGTGCAGCGCCGCGCCGAAGAAGTGCCAACGGCTGAATACGTGGCCTTGGTACAAAGCTTGTAACCTCCCACTCCAAAAGAAAAAGCCCGTCATAGACGGGCTTTTTTGTGGGTTCCACGGGGCGTGCTGTTCAAGCACGCACGGTGTTTAGGCGGCAGTCAACCAGTAACCGGCGTTGAACGGGCTGCTCATGCGCAAAGCCATGGGGGACACGTCAACCAATTTGTCGGTTGGCATTTTTTCGCCATCTTCCAGACCTTCGATGCCTTCCACATCGCTGGTCACGCCTGCTTTTTCTGCCGAAGGCGCACGCGCCACAGAGAAAGAATAGAAGCAGCGGAAGGGCACTTTGCGATCAGACCAGAAATCAGACGCTTCGCGGAAGATGTCGAGCAACTGCTCGCGTGCTTCTTTGTCGAACTTGGCATGCGCAGGAATGTGCTCCAACACCACGATGAAGCCAGGCTGTGGACCGGACTTGTGCAACACGTCGGTGAGGCTGTCAGACAAAGAATCAAAGTTCTTGCTGGCTTGTGCGGCAAAGGTAAATTCTTTGGCGATTAAATCCAAAATGTCTTGTTTGCTCTGGGTTTGGGCCAGATTGGCATACAAAAAGTGATGGCCGAGACCTTGCGCGGCTTCTTGCAAATCAGGCACGCGGAATGCGCGGATCGATTGAACGATGTTGGTTTTGACAGTACGCAGTGGCATATCTATCGCCGTTTCTTTTCTAAGTTTTGTAAGAGAGCATTCTTCGGGTTAACCCGAAAAATAAAAGCGTAAGTGTGATCGAAACGCCACAAAAAAGCAAGGGCCCGTCCAAACGAGGACAGACCCTGAAGGGTTATTTAACCCAAAAATGCTAATTTGCGCTAAGCAATGGCTTAGCGAACCGCGCTGGCGTCAGCCACGGTCAACGCCGTCATGTTGACGATGCGACGCACGGTGGTGCTTGCAGTCAAGATGTGCACGGGCTTGGCTGCACCCAACAACACGGGGCCAATCGCAATGTTGCCGCCAGCTGCTGTTTTGAGCAGGTTGTAGGCAATGTTGGCGGCGTCCAAGTTAGGCAGCACCAACAAATTGGCATCGCCAATCAAGGTGGTGTCGGGCATGCTGGCCGCACGGGCCCGGCCGTCCAAGGCCACGTCACCGTGCATTTCGCCGTCCACTTCGAGCCAAGGTGCTTTTTGCTTCACCAAGGCCAGGGTTTCGCGCATCTTGATCGCCGTGGGCTGGTTGCTGCTGCCAAAGTTCGAATGCGACAACAGGGCCGCTTTGGGATGGATGCCAAAACGACGCATTTCTTCTGCAGCCATGACCGTGATTTCGGCCAATTGCTCGGCCGTCGGGTCGTAGTTGATGTGGGTATCGACCAAGAACACTTGACGATCAGGCAAGAGCAAACCGTTCATGGCGGCATAGGTGCTCACGCCTTTGCGATGACCAATCACCTGGTCCACATAATTCAAGTGGGTCAGCGGGGTGCTCCAGGTGCCGCAAATCAGGCCGTCGACCTCGCCTTTGTGCAGCATCATGGTGCCAATCAGCGACAAACGGCGACGCATGTCGATCTTGGCCAATTGCTCGGTCACGCCTTTGCGGGCGGTCATCTTGTAATAGGTTTGCCAGAAATCGCGGTAACGGTGGTCTTGCTCAACGTTGACGACTTGGTAGTCCACACCTTCTTTGAGACGCAGGCCAAATTTTTGGATGCGCTGGGCAATCACGGCAGGGCGGCCAATCAGGGTGGGCTTGGCCAACCGCTCGTCCACCACGATTTGCACCGCACGCAACACGCGCTCTTCTTCGCCCTCGGCGTAGCACACGCGCTTTTTGCTGGCACGCTTGGCGGCTGCATAAATCGGCTTCATGATGGAGCCTGACGCGTACACAAAGCCTTGCAGCTTTTCAATGTAGGCGTCCATGTCTTGGATGGGGCGCGTGGCCACACCGCTGTCCATGGCCGCTTTGGCCACGGCAGGAGCGATCTTCATCATCAAGCGTGGATCGAACGGCTTGGGGATGAGGTACTCAGGGCCAAAGGCCAAGGTCTCGCCCGCATAAGCGGCGGCCACCACTTCGCTTTGCTCAGCTTGCGCCAATTCGGCGATGGCGTACACGGCTGCGATTTCCATCTCGTCGGTGATCGTGGATGCGCCCGCATCCAATGCCCCGCGGAAGATATAGGGGAAGCACAGCACGTTGTTCACTTGGTTGTGATAGTCGCTGCGACCGGTGGCGATGATGGCGTCGTCGCGCACCGCCTTCACTTCTTCAGGCGTGATTTCAGGGTTGGGGTTGGCCAAGGCCATGATGATGGGCTTAGACGCCATCTTTTTGACCATCTCTGGCTTCAACACACCGCCCGCAGACAGACCCAAGAACACGTCAGCACCTTCAATGATGTCGGTCAAGGTGCGTGCGTCGGTTTTTTGTGCGAATTGAATCTTGTCTTCGTCCATCAACTCGGTGCGGCCTTCATAAACCACGCCCGCTAAGTCGGTGACGTAAATGTTTTTGCGTGGCATGCCCATCTTGAGCAGCAAACCCAAACAAGCCAGCGCAGCCGCACCCGCGCCTGAGGTGACGAGCTTGACAGTTTTGATGTCTTTGCCAGCGACCTTGAGGCCGTTCAAAATGGCCGCGCCCACGGTGATGGCGGTGCCGTGTTGGTCGTCGTGGAAGACAGGAATCTTCATGCGCTCGCGCAACTTGCGCTCGACGTAGAAGCAATCTGGCGCCTTGATGTCTTCAAGGTTGATACCGCCAAACGTGGGCTCCAACGACGCAATGATGTCGACCAATTTGTCGAGGTCTTTTTCATCGACTTCCAAGTCAAACACGTCGATGCCCGCAAACTTCTTGAACAAGACGCCCTTGCCCTCCATCACAGGCTTAGATGCCAAGGGGCCAATGTCGCCCAAGCCCAGCACGGCCGTGCCGTTGGAGATGACCGCCACCAAATTGCCTTTGCTGGTGTACTTGAAAGCCGCGTTTGGGTCTTTCACAATTTCTTCGCAAGGTGCCGCCACACCAGGGGAATAGGCCAAGGCCAAATCGTGTTGGTTGACCAGTTGTTTGGTCGCGTGAATCGCTACTTTGCCGGGCGTGGGGAACTCGTGGTATTCGAGTGCGGCACGGCGCAATTCGGCACGCGCTTCAGCGCTGTTGTGGGAGGGGTTCGAACTCATTGCAATCTCCTAATAGTGCAAAAGGCAGTTGCTTGATGGCAAGCAACTGCCCCTGCTGGTGATTTCATTTTAGGCCCAGCCATCCCGCGCCTCGTGCGTGGATGCACCTACACAAGTGGCTTTGCTTTTTACTTATTCGCAAAAGCAAACTTAAGCGGTCACTCGCTTGGCCAGCTCAGCCCGACGCGACGTCTGAGCACCAGTCAAGACAAAGCCACGAACGCGTGACGCCTCATCCACAAATTGCCAGACCCCCTCTTCCACCTCGTGCCATGCCCCCGAGGTGCCGGGCAGGGGTGGCGCGACCACCAAAGGCAGCGCCGGTGTTTTGATGGCGACAGGCATCAGCGCAAACTGCACGTCGGTGGGCGTGCCGGCCAACGTTTGCGCCAAGGCTTTAGAAGCCGTCATGATGGGCATCACATACGGCAGGGTGCGCGACATACCGGCGCTGGCACTGGCGTACTGCGTGTTGTCCCCCAAGGCGTACACATGAGGTGCACTGGTTTGCAGCTGCGCGTTCACGACAATGCCACGCTCCGTGGCGAGGCCTACGGCTTGCGCCAAGGCCGTGTCGGCGCGCAGGCCGACCGCGCTCAACACCACATCCACCACCACCGTTTGGCCATTGGCAAAACGCACCACGTGATCGTCGCCCACACGATCTATCGAGGAGGCTAAGGTGCCAAAGTGCCAGCGCACCTGCAAGGCCTCGAGTGACTCACGCAATGCAGCGCTGACCTGCGCAGGCAGCAGTGAGGCCAAAGGTGCCGCACCTGGATCCACCACTTGCACCGCATGACCAGAGGCCGCCAAGTCGTTGGCGAACTCGCAGCCAATCAAGCCCGCACCGATGATGAGCACCCGCGCTTGTGGCTTCAACCGGTTGCGAAACGCAGCGTAGTCATCCAGCGAGTTGACCGACATCGCCTGCGTCGCGGCATTGCCGGTGAAGTTCAGGCGGATCGCTTGAGCCCCGGTGGCGAGCACCAATTGGCGGTAACCAAATGAGCCCTTGCTGGCGGTGTGGACCTCTTGCGTTTGCACATCAATGCCTGTGACGTGGGTGTGCTGCAACAACGTGACGCCCAAGCTGGCCACCATTTTTTCGGCAGACGTGGTCACCAGCTGCTCGGCGACTTTGCCTTGGACCAACGCGTTCGACAACGCGGGTTTGGCATAGAAGTCACCGGCATCGGCCGTGATCATCACCACGGGTGTGGTGGTGTCGAGCTTGCGAAATTCGCGCGCCACCGACCAGCCGGCAAGGCCAGAGCCCACGATCAGCACTGGACCCTCAGGGTGACGTTGTGCAGTCATTCAGCGCTCCTTAAAACTCGACGGCTTCGAAGTCGGCCTTGGCCACGCCACAGTCTGGGCAAGCCCAGTCTTCAGGCACATCGGCCCACTTGGTACCTGCGGCGATGCCGTCTTCTGGGCGGCCCGCGGCCTCGTCGTACACAAAGCCACAAACGATGCAGATGAAAGATTTGAAGTCAGCGTTGCTCATGATGTTTTCCTTGGTTAAGTTGTGTTGATACGGTGTGGACTTAAGCGGCAGCTTTGACTTTGTCGAGCTGAGCTTGGTAATGGTTGGCATGACGCTCCTCCACTTTGGCCAACGCAGCAAAGCGTTTTTGGGCCTTCAACAAGGTCGCGGTGAACTGTGCTGCGTGCACTTTGGACTCTTCGATTTGTTCGTCCATTTCGGCCACTGCAGCGGCGTTGCCTTCAGCTTCGGCGGTTTTGCGGAACGTGGGGTACATCTCGGTGTACTCGTAGGTTTCGCCGTCGATGGCAATTTGCAAGGCCTTGGCCGGTGTCATCTCTGCTTTGGGATAGAGCAAGTCGAGGTGACCGAAGGCGTGCATGACTTCTTGGTCCGCGGTTTCTTCAAAGGTGCGGGCTGTTTCCTCGTCACCCATGTCGCGGGCAATTTTGGCGAAGTAGCGGTACTTGATGTGGGCCATCGATTCGCCCGCAAACGCGGCTTCGAGGTTGGCGATGGTTTTGATCTCGGGACGGGTAGGTGCAGTCATTTGGAACTCCTTCAGTTAACGAAATTAATCGGGACAGAAGGAATGATAGGCACACTCAATTGATTTGGCCAATTGAGATTTCCTAAGTCATTGATAGGTGCTATCGCGGCGAAGTCTCTGAGAAGGGCGGACTCACGCCCCCGCACCTCGTGGGAACATCAAAACGCCATCAAGAGCGCATCAACGCTTCAATTTCAGAAGCAATCACAGGCACGCCACGCGTGATGAGTTCGCACCCCCCCGACGTGACGATGGCATCGTCCTCAATGCGAATGCCAATGTTCCAAAACGCTTCGGGCACATCGTCGGCAGGTCGCACATACAAGCCCGGCTCAATCGTCAGCACCATGCCCTCGCGCAAGATGCGGCTGGGTCGGTTGACGATGGTTTCGCCCGAGAGCGGGTCTTTGCGTTCGCTGGTTTGGCCCAGCTCTGTGGGCTCTACATAGCTGCCACAGTCGTGCACGTCCATGCCCAGCCAATGGCCCGTGCGGTGCATGTAAAACGGAAAGTAGGCCCGTTTCTCGATCACGTCTTGTGCGTTGCCATGCTTGGCCTTGTTGAGCAAGCCGAGGTCTAACAAGCCTTGCGCCAAGACATTGACGGTGGCGTCGTGTGGATCGGTAAAACGCGCGCCTGCTTTGGTCGCGGCAACGGCGGCATCTTGGCTGGCCAGCACGAGGTTGTACAGCTCGCGTTGCGGACCGGTGAACTTACCGTTGGCAGGGAAGGTGCGTGTGATGTCGCTGGCATAGCCGTCCAACTCGCAGCCCGCATCAATCAACACCAACTCGCCATCGCGCACAGGCGCTGCATCGGCGCGGTAGTGCAACACGCAGGCGTTCGCCCCTGCGGCCACGATGGAGGTGTAGGCGGGAAACTGTGAACCGTGCATGCGGAACTCGTGCAACAACTCGGCGTCCAAGTGGTACTCGCGCACGTCTTGGCCTGCACGCAACCTGCGTGCGCTGGTTTGCATGGCGCGGATGTGCGCGCGCGCGCTGATGGCGCTGGCACGGCGCATGACGTCTTGCTCGTAGGCATCTTTGATCAGGCGCATGTCGTCCAAGGGGCCACACACGTCGCGCTGCTGCGCGGGACATTGCGCACCAAAGCGCACACGGGCGCGCACGGCATTGAGCCAGCCATCGACTCGGGTTTCCAAGCCCTGATGGGTGGCAAAGGGGTACCACACCGTGTGTTGGTTCTCTAGCAGTTTTGGCAGCTGCTTATCCAGCTCTGCCACCGACACAGCGGTGTTCATACCCAGCGCAGCAACGGCGGCATCTGGCCCCAAACGGTAGCCGTCCCAAATTTCTCGTTCCAAATCTTTGGGCTGGCAAAACAGCGTGCTGCGCCCCGCGGCGTCGAGCACCAGCCAAGCATTGGGTTCGGTGACCCCCGTCAGGTAGTAAAAGTAACTGTCGTGGCGGTACGGAAAATCGCTGTCACGGTTACGGGCACGTTCGGGCGCGGTGGGGATGATGGCCACGCCACCATCACCCAACTGGGCCGCCAAGCGTGCACGGCGTTGAGCATACAAAGAGGCAGGGGCTTGGGTCATAACGGGCTCGGTTTCAAGAATGAGGGGCTCAAGCGGCGGAGTTTGTATTCAACTCCGCCAAACGTTCGGGCGTGCCCACATCGGTCCACGCGCCGGTATAGAGCGAAGCGCTCACCGCGTGATTGTCCATCGCTGCGCGCAGCATGGCCGCCAGTGGGGCTTTGACGCCCGCAGGATTGCCGGCCGGGATGCCGCACCAAGCCGCCTCAAAGAAGGCACGTTTGTAGAGGGCGATGGTGCTGAAGGTGTAACGAGGCAACTGGTCGGCGGGCGCAGCCGTGACGATTTTTGAATGCGCCGCGTCATGTGTCGTCGTGCTTGCCAGCTTAGGCAAATTGAGCGCCAAGCCCTCGGCGGACAAACCAAAGTCGCCTCCTACGTTGTGGGCGGGATTGGGCACCAGCCAGAGGTGGGCGAGTTGTGGGCTCGCCTCAAAGCGCTCATAAGCCTCGGGCGAAAACACAAAGTCTGGCGCAAACACATCGCCCGCCGCCACCCAAAACACATCGCCCAAGCGGGGCAGGGCACGGACGATGCCGCCCGCCGTTTCAAGCGCACCGCCAAAGTCAACGCCCTCTTGCGAGTAATGCAAATGCATAGGGGGCAGACCCTCGGCGGCCAACACCGACCCAAAGTGCAACGGAATTTGCTCGCCCAACCAGGCGGTGTTGATCACCAAATGGGTCACGCCGCCGCGCTGCAAGCCTTGCATGGCCCATTGCATCAGCGGTTGACCTTGCACAGAGAGCAAGGGTTTGGGCGTGACGTCGGTCAACGGACGCATGCGTTCGCCACGCCCGGCAGCCAAAAGAAGGGCCGTCGACAAGGGGGTTGAAGCGGCAGAAAAAGCAGGGGTTGTCATTGAGGGGCAGTGTATCTAGCCCCGGGTCGCGGTGATTTGGCCCACGCGCGTCGCACGCGGTCAGGCTGGGGTAGGGCGGCTCGCTAAAATCTTGGTTTTCCCTTATTACCCCACCGGAGCCGCCTGACATGGCAAACACCCAACAAATGGCCAGCGCAATTCGCGCCTTGGCAATGGACGCTGTACAACAAGCCAACTCAGGACACCCCGGCGCGCCCATGGGCATGGCCGATATGGCTGTCGCTTTGTGGGGCGACCACCTGCGCCACAACCCCAAGAACCCCCATTGGTTGAACCGCGACCGCTTTGTGCTGTCCAACGGCCACGGCTCAATGCTGATTTACGCCTTGTTGCACCTCACCGGCTACGACTTGCCGATGGACGAGTTGAAAAACTTCCGCGTGTTGCACAGCAAAACTGCGGGCCACCCTGAAGTGGGCGTGACTCCTGGCGTCGAAACCACCACCGGCCCCTTGGGCCAAGGCATCACCAACGCGGTGGGCATGGCGCTGGCTGAAAAGCTGTTGGCGTCGGAGTTCAACCGCGAAGGTCACGACATCGTCGACCACCACACCTACGCCTTCATGGGCGACGGTTGTTTGATGGAAGGCATCAGCCACGAAGCGTGCTCATTGGCAGGCGCTTGGAAGCTGAACAAACTCATCGCCCTGTACGACGACAACGGCATTTCCATCGACGGCCAAGTGGCCCCTTGGTTTGCGGACAACACACCTGAGCGTTTCAAAGCCTATGGCTGGCAAGTCATCGGCCCCATCGACGGCCACGACGCCGCCGTGGTCAGCCAAGCCATCGCCACCGCCAAACTGAGCGCTGACAAGCCCACCTTGATCGTGTGCAAAACCAGCATCGGTAAAGGCAGCCCCAACCGCGCGGACACCGCCAAGGCTCACGGCGAACCTTTGGGCGCCGACGAAATTGCCCTGACCCGCGCCGCCATCGGCTGGAACCACGCGCCGTTTGAAATGCCCAAAGAGGTGTACGCCGATTGGAATGCCGCCGCCAAAGGCAAGGCCCAAGAAGCCGAATGGAAAACAGCGTTCGCCGCCTACAAAGCCGCTTACCCCGCCTTGGCCAAAGAACTGCTGCGCCGCATGGCGGGCGAGTTGCCCAAGAACTTTGCACAAACCGTGGTCGACACCGTCATCGGTGCCCACACCAAAGCCGAAACCGTGGCCAGCCGCAAGGCCAGCCAATTGGCACTGGAAGCCTTCACCGCCGCCTTGCCCGAACTCTTGGGTGGCAGCGCCGACTTGACCGGCTCCAACCTGACCAACACCAAATCCACCCCCAACCTGCGCTTTGACTTGGCAGGCAACGTGGTGAAGAACGAAGCAGGCGTCGGTGGCCGTCACATCAACTACGGCGTGCGCGAATTCGGCATGGCCGCCATCATGAACGGCGTGGCGTTGCACGGCGGCTTCATTCCCTACGGCGGCACGTTCCTGACGTTCAGCGACTACTCACGCAACGCCATCCGCATGGCGGCGCTGATGAAGCAACGCATCATCCATGTGTTCACCCACGACTCCATCGGCTTGGGCGAAGACGGCCCGACACACCAGTCCATCGAACACGCGGCCTCGCTGCGTTTGATCCCTAACTTGGACGTGTGGCGTCCCGCTGACACAGCCGAAACGGCCGTGGCATGGGCCGTGGCTTTGCAAAACAAAAACAAGCCCACGGCCTTGCTGTTGAGCCGTCAAAACCTGCCTTACTTGCCCAAAGGCGATGTGGTGGCCACCAAAGCCACCGAAGCTGCTGGCGACATTTCGGGCTTGGACGCCATCAACAAAGGCGCCTACGTGTTGGCAGAACCCTCGGAAGTGGGCCTCAAGAAAAAGGCGCAAGCCATCATCTTGGCCACGGGCTCTGAAGTGCAATTGGCATTGAAAGCACAAGCCTTGTTGGCCGCGAAAAAAATCGCCGTGCGCGTGGTGTCGGTGCCCAGCACCACCACCTTCGACCGCCAAAGCGTGGCCTACAAAGCCGCCGTGTTGCCCGCTGACGTGCCCCGCATTGCGGTGGAAATGGGCTCGACCGATGGCTGGTGGAAATATGGCGTGTCGGCCGTGGTCGGCATTGACACCTACGGTGAGTCGGCCCCTGCGCCGGTGTTGTTCAAACACTTCGGCTTCACCCCTGAGAACGTGGCTGAAACGGTGCAAGCCGTGTTGGCCAAATAAGCAAGTTTTTTGATTTTTAACTTTAGAAGGGTAATTCCATGACTATCAAGATCGGTATCAACGGCTTTGGCCGTATCGGACGTATGGTGTTTCGCGCTGCCGTGCAAAACTTCCAAGACATCGAAGTCGTTGGCATCAACGACTTGTTGGAGCCTGACTACTTGGCTTACATGCTCAAGTACGACAGCGTGCATGGCCGCTTCAAAGGTGAAGTTTCTGTGGACAACGGCGCACTGGTCGTCAACGGCAAGAAAATTCGCCTGACCCAAGAGCGTGATCCTTCTGCCTTGAAGTGGAACGAGATCGGCGCCGACATCGTGATCGAAGCCACCGGCCTGTTCTTGGATAAGCCCACCGCTGAAAAGCACTTGGCCGCAGGCGCCAAGAAAGTGTTGTTGTCTGCGCCTTCCAAAGACGACACCCCCATGTTCGTGTTCGGCGTGAACCACGCCACATACGCTGGCCAAACCATCGTGTCCAACGCCTCGTGCACCACCAACTGCTTGGCGCCTGTGGCCAAGGTGTTGAACGACAAATGGGGCATCAAGCGCGGTTTGATGACCACCGTGCACGCAGCCACCGCCACACAAAAAACGGTGGACGGCCCTTCCAACAAAGATTGGCGCGGCGGCCGTGGCATCTTGGAAAACATCATCCCTTCCAGCACCGGCGCTGCCAAAGCGGTGGGCGTGGTGATTCCTGAGCTGAACAAAAAGCTGACCGGCATGTCGTTCCGCGTGCCCACCAGCGACGTGTCTGTTGTTGACTTGACCGTTGAGCTCAACAAAGAAGCCTCTTACGCCGAAATCTGCGCTGAAATGAAAGCCCAGAGCCAAGGCGCTTTGAAAGGCGTGTTGGGCTACACCGAAGACAAAGTGGTGGCCACTGACTTCCGTGGCGAGCCATGCACCTCGGTATTTGATGCCGATGCAGGCATCGCACTGGACAGCACCTTCGTCAAGATCGTCAGCTGGTACGACAACGAGTGGGGTTACTCGAACAAGTGCTTGGAAATGGTGCGCGTCATCGCCAAGTAATCAGCCTCTGCGCTGAGCACCTCGCGTGCTTGGCTGCTGAAGAACAACGCCAGTGCTGCGAAGCCCTGGCGTTTTTTCATGGGCGCGCAAAGTCGGTGCAAAGTTCATGCGACAGACGTCGCCGCAATCTACACGCACAGCACGTTTTTGTGGTGAATATTGTTGATTTGGTGCATTTTTTGCTTACATCCGGTGCGATTCTCAAGAAGTGCGCAAAAACGCACCAAATAAGCACAAACCATCCAAGGAACAACAATGGACGCACTGAAACAGGGCGCTGACGCTCTATTTATTTTGCTCGGAGCCATCATGGTGTTAGCCATGCACGCAGGCTTTGCATTTTTAGAGCTCGGCACGGTTCGCAAAAAAAACCAGGTCAACGCGCTGGTGAAGATCTTGGTGGACTTTTGCGTGTCCACGGTGGCCTACTTTGTGGTGGGTTATGGCGTCGCCTACGGCGCAAGCTTCATGATCGGGGCGGAGTCTCTCGCTGCCAAAAATGGCTACGAACTGGTGAAGTTCTTTTTCTTGCTGACGTTTGCAGCGGCCATTCCCGCCATCATCTCTGGCGGCATTGCTGAACGCGCTAAATTTTGGCCTCAGCTGATCGCCACAGCCGTGATCGTCGGTTTTGTCTATCCCTTCTTTGAAGGCATTGCATGGAACCAGCATTTCGGTTTCCAAGCCTGGTTGAAAGACGTCACAGGCGAAGAGTTTCATGACTTTGCAGGCTCCGTGGTGGTGCATGCTGTGGGCGGTTGGATTGCTTTGCCTGCCGTGTTGCTGCTGGGCGCACGTAGCAACCGCTATCGCAAAGACGGTGCGATCTCGGCGCACCCGCCATCGAGCATTCCATTTCTTGCTTTGGGCGCATGGATCTTGATCGTCGGATGGTTTGGCTTCAACGTGATGAGTGCACAAACCTTGGACAAGATTTCGGGGTTGGTCGCCGTCAACTCTTTGATGGCCATGGTGGGCGGCACCTTGGTGGCGCTGTTGCTGGGCAAGAACGACCCCGGATTTGTGCACAACGGCCCCTTGGCCGGTTTGGTCGCCGTGTGCGCAGGTTCTGATTTGATGCATCCCATGGGTGCGCTGGTCGTGGGTGCCGTGGCTGGTGCGATCTTTGTGGTGATGTTCACACTGACTCAAAACAAATGGCGCATCGACGACGTATTAGGGGTGTGGCCACTGCACGGTTTGTGCGGCACATGGGGCGGTATTGCAGCTGGCATCTTTGGTGCGCAATCGCTGGGCGGCTTGGGTGGCGTGAGTTTCACCGCGCAACTCATGGGCACCGCCCTGGGCGTGTTGTGGGCATTGACGGGTGGCTTTGTGGTGTACGGCGTCTTGAAAATGACCGTTGGTTTGCGCATGAGCCAAGAAGAAGAATTTGAAGGCGCGGACTTATCAATCCATAAGATCAGCGCGTCGCCGGAGCGTGAATCGAGCTGGTAAGCCGCATGAATTGTGGTTTTTCGCACATGAATTCGTTTAATTACAGGTAAACGCTTGGTTTTTTCGAGGACTTGTGCTCCATAATGGCTCTCGCCGTGTAGATGCTGAGGTATTCACACGGCATGTTTGGTGATCGGTCAGTTTCGGTTCGGGACTCCATCGCTTTATTTTTGTGTTTTAAGGAGTCCCTTTCATGGGCAATAAACTGTACGTCGGCAACCTGCCGTACTCTGTACGCGACAGCGATCTTGAGCAGTCTTTTGGACAGTTCGGTGCTGTGACTAGCGCCAAAGTCATGATGGAGCGCGATACCGGTCGTTCCAAAGGTTTTGGTTTTGTGGAAATGGGCAGCGATGCCGAAGCACAAGCCGCAATCGAAGGCATGAACGGCGCACCTTTGGGTGGTCGTAGCCTGGTGGTGAACGAAGCTCGCCCCATGGAGCCACGTCCTCCCCGTACAGGTGGCGGTGGTTACGGCGGCGGCGGTCGTGAAGGCGGCGGCGGTGGCGGCGGTTTCCGTAGCCCCTACGGCGGCGGTGGCCGCAGTGGTGGTGGCGGCGGTGGCGGCTACGGTGGTGGCGGTCGCGAAGGCGGCGGCGGTGGTCGCGGCGGTTTCGGTGGTGGCAGCAGCTACTGATCGATCTGCTTCACTGCAAATCAAAAGGCTCCCTCGGGAGCCTTTTTTCATGGGGTGCTTTTTTGCGCTTTAGGGCTTTGCTTGGCGCGGAACGATGGTGCCATGCACGCGGCCATGAAGCTGCATGGTGCGGTCTAAGTTGTCATACACCATGCGATCGGCCGTGAAACGATCACGTGCGCCGCGGATCAACTCCACCGGCAAGTGCGTACGGACTTTTTCAGTGTTGGCAAAAAGATGCAAAAACTCGCTGCGGAGTTCGCTGCGAGGCAAAGCCACGCCTTGCGCGTTGTGCATGGCCTCACGCACGACCACCGCTTTGTCAAACAACTGCGCTTCCGATCCATCTGAGTTGACCAAGCCTCGCACGCTTTGGGCCGTCGTCAAGCGACCATCGGCGCTGAAAGCGCGGATGCGAATTTGGTCTATCTCCAGCGTATCTGTGTCTGGGTAATGGCGCCCTTCGGTCCCCACAATTTCGCTTTTGAGTTTGCCCTGTGCATCAAACACTTTGACCGAGAAATCACGCATGAAGTAATCCGGCACATGACGGGGCGCGGCTTCAAGCTCGACCGCGCTGGTCAGCGGTGTGTTGCGCACCAGCCAATACGTGGCCATGGCCATCACGCCCATGAGCACGATCGGCAGATAAACGGCCACACGGTCCCACGCGCGGCGCAAACGCAGCAACAAAGGTACCGCAGGTGTCATCAAAGGTAGCTCCGCCACAGATCGGCGTAGCGTCCGCAGGCCAGCAGCAAGAGGTCACACAGCTCACGAGCGGCACCGTGGCCACCCTCTCGCTCAGTCACGTAATGCGCGATCGCCTTGACCTCGATGTGTGCATTGCGCGGAGCGCAAGCAAACGCCACACGTGTCATGACGGCAAGGTCCGGCCAATCGTCTCCCATGTGCGCAGCCTGTGACCAATCCAGCCCCAGTGTTTCCAGAATTTCTGCCGCAGCAGGGGCCTTGTCTTCGGTCCCGTAACGCACGTGTTCAATGCCCAGCGCTTTGAGACGGGTGCGCAACGGGGCGCTGTCACGCCCGGTGATCACCGCCGGTGTGATACCTACTTTTTGTAGCATCTTCAGGCCTTGACCATCGAGCGTGGAAAAGCGCTTCATGGTTTCACCGCTTTCGGTGAAATGCAAACCACCATCGGTGAGCACGCCGTCGACATCAAAAAACACCACGCGCACACCTTGTGCACGCAGCAAAAGCGCGGGATCGATGTTGAGCGCAGGCATTGCGTTTGGGTTTAAAGGCCGTGCCATCAAATGACTTTCGCGCGCATCAAATCGTTGGTGTTCAGTGCACCGCACAAGACACCCTGCGCATCCACCACCAGCACACTGGTGATGCGGTGCAACTCCATGAGTTCTGCGGCTTCTGCGGCCAGGGCGGTCGCACGCACGGTGCGTGGGTTGCGGTGCATGACCTGTTCTGCCGTGAGTTGGCGCATGTCCGTGCCTTTTTCAATCAAGCGACGCAAATCACCATCGGTGAACACCCCCACCACTTGATGCTGCGCATCGACGATGGCCGAAGCACCCAGCCCTTTCGCGCTCATCTCTCGCATCAAATCGCTGAAGCTGGCGGTGGGCAACACATGGGGCACAGCATCACCGCTGCGCATGACATCGCTCACGTGGGTGAGCAACCGTCGACCCAAGGAACCCCCGGGATGAGAACGCGCAAAGTCTTCTGCTCTGAAACCGCGAGCGTCGAGCAAGGCCACGGCCAGAGCATCACCCAATGCAATTTGTGCGGTGGTGCTGGCGGTGGGGGCCAAATTCAAAGGGCATGCCTCTTTGGCCACGCCGCTGTCGAGAACGATATCCGCATGCTTGGCCAAGGTCGATTGCGCACCGCCTGTGATCGCCACCAAGGGCACGCCTTGGCGTTTGAGCACCGGCAAGATGGCGGCTAGCTCATCGCTCTCGCCGCTGTTTGAAATCGCAATCACCAAGTCGCTGTCTTTGACCATGCCCAGATCGCCGTGACTGGCTTCCGCGGGATGCACAAACATGGCAGGCGTTCCTGTGGAAGCCAAGGTTGCGGTGATCTTGCGTCCGATGTGGCCGCTTTTGCCCATGCCCATGACCACCACGCGCCCTTTGACTTTGAGGATGGCACGAACAGCCTGCACAAACGTTGGGGACAAACGGTCTCGCAAATGGCGAACCGCATCCGCTTCAATTTCTAAGGTTTCGTGAGCCAGCTGCAAAATGCGCTGGTCGTCCACCTGCGCAGTCGCGTGGGTGGAATGTGCATGGGGTTGGGTCATGTGCACATTTTATCGATGAGGGTGGCTTTTACTTGCCGATGCAAAAGCTGGAAAAAATCACACCCAGCAAATCATCGGAGGTGAACTCACCCGTGATGCTGTTGAGCGCGTTTTGTGACAAACGCAACTCTTCAGCCAACAGATCCAAGGCGGGCACATGCGCGCCCAGACAGGCGTTGGCGTGCATCAGGTGTGTGTCGACCTCATGCAGGGCCTGCACGTGGCGCTCACGGGCCATGAACAGCCCTTCAGAGCTGGCACCTTGCCAACCCACCACATCAAGCAACTGCTGACGCAACGCGGGCAGGCCTTCGCCTGTTTTCGCCGATATGGTGATCACATGGTGGCCTTGTGCGTCTGCAGGAGTCGGCGTTGCGTGAGCATCTGCCTTGTTCCATAAATGCAAGACGGGCACATGGGTAGCAACGGTATGTTGCAAGGTGGTTTGAATTTGGGCATCCGCTTCACGATAGAGCGCGTCGTTTTGACGGGTGAGGTCGTGCAAGAACAACACGGCGTCTGCTTGACCAATTTGGTCCCACGCACGGGCAATGCCAATGCGCTCAACTTCATCGACGTCTGGATGGTCGCGCAGACCGGCTGTATCCACCACGTGCAAGGGCACGCCTTCGATTTGGATCGTCTGTTGCACCACGTCACGCGTGGTGCCTGCAATGGGCGTGACGATGGCGAGCTCCGCCCCCGCCAAGGCGTTGAGCAAGGAGCTCTTGCCCGCATTGGGTTGCCCGGCAATCACGACACGAATGCCCTCACGCAACAAAGCGCCTTGCCTTGTTTTTTGCATCACCCGCGTGAGGTGTTCTTGTAGGCGATGGAGCTGACCTTGGGCATCGGCTTGCTTGAGAAAGTCGATGTCTTCTTCCGGAAAGTCCAAGGTAGCCTCAACCAACATGCGCAAGTGAATCAAGGCATCGCGCAACTGATGTATTTCGTGGGAAAACGCTCCAGCCAGTGATCGGCTTGCGCTGCGGGCTGCCGCTTCGGTGCTCGCATCGATCAAATCCGCCACGGCTTCGGCTTGGGCCAAATCCAGTTTGTGGTTCAAAAAGGCTCGCTGCGTAAATTCACCGGGTTGTGCCAAACGCAAGCCACGCAACAAGGGTTGGTGATCCGCCGTCAGGGTAGCGGCCACCGCCAAGCAACGTGCGAGCAAAAGTTGCAGCACGACGGGCCCACCGTGGGCTTGCAGTTCCAGCACGTCTTCGCCGGTGTAACTGTTCGGACCCGGAAAATGCAAGGCAAGCACATGATCTATCGGCGCACCATAGGCGTCTGCGATCGGCAGGTATGTCGCTTCGCGCGGCGTGAGGCTGCGGCCACACAAGGCGGCGACCAGTGCGCCCAGGCCTTTGCCACTGATGCGCACAATGCCCACGGCGCCTCGACCTGGTGCAGTGGCGATGGCGATGATGGGCGCGTCATGTTGTGAAAGCATGGTCTGATTGTCCAGAAAAAAACCCGCCAACCTCTCGGTCTGCGGGTTGTCTTGGTCGCAAAAGCAGGTTTAGAACTTTGGCAGATTGAACTGTGGCGGCACGCCCATGCGGGTGTTGATCAACCACTGTTGGGCGATCGACAACACGTTGTTCGTGATCCAGTACAGCACCAAGCCAGCGGGGAAGAAGAAGAACATCACGCTGAAGGCCAGCGGCATGATCCACATCATCTTGGCTTGCATTGGATCTGGTGGTGCGGGGTTCAATGCGGTTTGCAACAACGTGGTCGCGGTCATCACCAAAGGCAAGATGAAGAAGGGATCGGGCGCGGCCAAGTCGTGAATCCAACCCACCCACGGCGCATTGCGCATTTCAACGGTAGACAACAACACCCAATACAAGGCGATGAACACAGGGATCTGAATCGCGATCGGCAGGCAACCACCCATGGGATTGACCTTCTCTTCGCGGTAAATCTTCATCATCTCCATTTGCATTTGCTGTGGGTTGTCTTTGAGGCGCTCACGCATTTCGACGATGCGTGGATTGACGGCTTTCATCTTGGCCATGCTTTGATAGGCATGTGCATTCAACCAATAGAACGCTGCCTTGAGCAAGACCACCAAGGCGACGATGGACCAGCCCCAGTTGTGCAAGATGCCGTGCAATTTATCAACCAGCCAATAAAGTGGTTTGGCCATGATGGTGAGCCAGCCGTAGTCTTTGACCAATTCCAACCCTGGGTAAAGGGCTTCGAGTTTTTTCTCTTCTTGAGGTCCCGCAAAGAAGCGAGATTCCACCGTTTTGGTCGTACCTGGCGCAATGTTGCCCAGTGGCGTGATCATGCCGACAGAGAACAAATTCGTGTCGATTTTGCGCATGAAGTTTTCACGCGCTGTGTTGTCTTGCAACAGCCAAGCGCTTGCGAAGTAATGCTGCACCATGGCCACATAACCATCGTTGGTTTGCTTTTGGAATTCAGCTTTGTCTTTTTCGATGTCCTTGAATTCCACTTTTTGGTATTTCTTTTCACCTGTAAACACGGCTGGGCCGGTGAAGGTCGAATAAAAAGAAGATTCACCATCGGGCTTGTTGCCGTCACGAACCAATTGGTAGTAGAGCTGAGGCGCAACCTCTTGTGTGCTGGTGTTGACGATGTCGTGCTTCACCGCGATGTCATAGGCGCCAGGCTTGACCGTGTAGGTTTTGACCAACTTGACGCCGTTTTGCGCGGGTGACTCGAAGCTGATCGACAGGTCTTTGTCATTGGCTTCCAACTTGCGCGGACCAGGACGAACCGTCATCACTGTTTTGTGCGTGGGAAAGGTGGCACCGGGAACGCCAGCGATCAAGCCTGTTTGGGCCAAATACACGCGCTCTTTGCTGTCATCCAACAACACTTCGTTTTGGCCTGGGTGATGAACGTCAATGTGCTTGAGCAATTCCACGCGCGACAAAGTGCCGCCTTCCGTTTCAAACGTAAGTTTGAAAACATCAGTGGTGACTTCGACTTTTTCTTTGACCGTCTCAGCACGTGGCTCACTCACAGGAACACCACCGGTTGCGTTTGCAGCAATGGCCACAGGTGCAGGAACACCTGCTGGTGATGCAGCGCTGGAACCAGCTTGCGGTGTAACGGCCGCTTTTTGCTGTGCAGGTGCTGGGAAGAAGGTGGCTTTTTGCCCGTTATGAATCTGCCACTGATCCCACAACAAGACCATGGAAAAACCAAAAATCACCCACAAAATGGTGCGGCGAATATCGTTCATGAAGTTTTCTTTCCGGGGTTGGAAGATGTCAAAGAAGTAAAAAGTGTTTGACCAGCGGGCACAGGATCATGTCCACCGACACACCAAGGATGGCAACGCGCCAAACGCTTGAGTGTCAAATACCCACCGTGTGCGGCACCGTGCGTCGTCAACGCCTCTAGGGCGTAAACCGAGCAGGTCGGTTCAAAACGGCACGCGGAACCTAACCAAGGACTCAAGAGCAAGCGATAGGCTTGAACGCAACGAATCAAGAAGGTCTGCATCATGGCGTCGCAATCTTGCCAAACAATTGTGTCAGCTCTGCTTTCACGGCTTGTTTCAAAGCTGGCGAAGACGCGCTCACAAAATGTTTGCTGTCAAACGCTGTTCTGAGGCGAACCACATAGGCAGTTGGTTTGAGCTGAGCCCCAAACGATGCAGACACGTTGTAGATTTGCCGTTTGATGAGATTGCGTGTGACCGCGCGTTTGGCCCACCGTTTAGGTGTCAAAGCGCCAAGTATCAAAACGCCCTCAGCAAACAGGGCCGGGGTTTTTTCAAACCCAGGCCCTGCGGAGGCTTTATCAGCGTGCTGCCATTGGTGCAAAACAAAATGCGGTGTTCTTGCCACCGTGCCTGCAGCCATGACGGCCTGAAACTCTGACCACTGCTTCAGACGGTCCACGGCGTACAGCTCGCGGGTCTGCTCAGGGACCAAAGAATTAGACAGCCAGACGCTTGCGACCTTTGGCGCGACGAGCGTTGATCACAGCGCGGCCACCACGGGTTTTCATACGGACCAAAAAGCCGTGGGTACGGGCACGACGAGTTTTAGAAGGTTGGTAAGTGCGTTTCATGATGATTCCAAATATCTAGGCCCTGAAGATCAGGGAAACCAGCGATTATCTCAAAAAAATCAGGCTTCGGCAACTTTTCTGCCACAGGTTTTTCAAACGCGATTTTTGGAACATTCAAAAAATCCCTAAGCTGTGGATAAATTTTTGATAAAGTCCTTCTTTGCCGTTCTTTTTTGAACAGCTATCCACAGAAAAATAGTCATGATTCAGGGTCTTCCTTCTTCCGCCACAGATGGCTTGCCGCCAGGCTCTGGCGATGGTTTATGGCAAGCCTGCATTGACCAATTGGCGCAAGAATTGCCCGAACAGCAGTTCAATACGTGGATCAAACCGCTTCAAGCCACAGTGGCTGAAGACTTCAGCCGTGTGGTCATCATGGTTGGAAATCGCTTCAAATTGGATTGGATTCGGGCGCAATACGCACAACGAATCGCAGCATTGCTGCATCAACTTTATGGTCAAATCATTCAAGTTGAGTTAGCGATCACTCCTAAAGAAGCCCCCGTAAAAACAAGAATCATTTCTTATACACACGAGCTCGAGGCCCTCCCCGAGAGTTTTGTCGGCATCGAAGAAAACACCCCCAGCGGCCCCCGTACACGGTTGAACACAGCCTTGACCTTTGACAGCTTGGTCGAGGGCACAGCAAACCGCATGGCACGCGCTGCGGCGATGCATGTGGCAACCATGCCTGGGCAGCTTTACAACCCTCTGTTTATTTACGGGGGTGTAGGTTTGGGTAAGACTCACCTGGTTCACGCCGTGGGTAACAAGCTACTCGCTGACCGTCCTGACGCCAAAGTTCTCTACATCCATGCTGAACAATTTGTATCAGATGTGGTTAAAGCCTACCAACGCAAAACTTTTGATGAATTCAAAGAGCGCTATCACTCGCTTGACTTGTTGTTGATTGACGATGTGCAGTTCTTTGCAAACAAAGAAAGAACACAAGAAGAATTCTTCAACGCCTTTGAAGCGTTGCTCGCCAAGAAGTCACACATCGTGATGACCAGCGATACATATCCCAAGGGATTGACAGATATCCACGAACGCCTTGTGTCGCGTTTTGATGCTGGCCTGACTGTCGCGATTGAGCCGCCTGAGCTTGAAATGCGCGTTGCGATTTTGATCAGCAAAGCACGCAACGAAGGCACAGAGATGCCCGAAGAAGTCGCATTCTTTGTTGCCAAGAACGTGCGCTCTAACGTGCGTGAACTTGAAGGGGCTTTGCGAAAAATTCTGGCTTATTCGCGCTTCAATCAAAAAGAAATTTCCATTCAATTGGCACGTGATGCATTGCGTGATCTGCTGTCCATTCAAAACCGTCAAATCTCGGTTGAAAACATCCAGAAAACAGTCGCCGACTATTACAAAATCAAAGTTGCAGACATGTATTCGAAGAAGCGACCTGCTTCGATTGCACGTCCACGCCAAATTGCGATGTACCTGGCCAAAGAACTGACACAAAAAAGTTTGCCCGAAATTGGCGAGCTCTTTGGTGGACGCGACCACACAACGGTGTTGCATGCTGTGCGAAAAATCACTGCTGAACGTCAGCAGTTGGCAGAACTCAACCAACAGCTGCACGTTCTTGAACAAACACTAAAAGGTTAATTTTTCAAAAAGAACAACCCTGTGGATGGTTTTTGAATAACCCCACAGTTATCCACAACAACAAGCAAAACCGAAAAGTTATCCAGTTTTGAAAGACATCAGAAAAGCGCACTTGCAAACACCTTTCAAGGCACCACAAGTGCTTGAAAAAAAAGAGGAAAATGCAGTTTTCCACAGAAACATGCTGTGCTTATCTACTACTACTAATTTAAATAAAGAAAACAAGAGGAAGAGATGATCGTTCTGAAAGCTACACAAGACAAGGTTTTGTCCGTTCTGCAATCTGTTGCAGGCATCGTTGAACGTCGTCACACATTGCCCATCTTGGCCAATGTGCTGATTCGCAAAACGGGTAGTTCATTGCAACTGACCACCAGCGATTTAGAAATTCAAATTCGCACCACGGCTGAACTTGATGGCGATGCAGGCAACTTCACAACCACTGTCGGTGCACGCAAGTTGATTGACATCTTGCGCACCATGCCATCGGATCAAACGGTGAGCTTGGAATCAAGCCAGAACAAATTGATTTTGAAAGGTGGCAAGAGCCGCTTCACATTGCAGAGCTTGCCTGCTGAAGACTTTCCTTTGGTTCAAGAGGCTGCCAACTTTGGTCCTTCATTCAGCGTGCCACAGAAGACCTTGAAAGAGTTGTTGCACCAAGTTTCGTTTGCCATGGCGGTGCATGACATCCGTTACTACCTCAACGGCATCTTGTTCGTGGCCGAAGGCCAACAACTGAGCCTGGTTGCAACCGACGGTCATCGCTTGGCTTTTGCTTCGGCCACATTGGATGTGGAAGTACCACGCCAAGAAGTCATCTTGCCGCGCAAGACTGTGTTGGAGATGCAACGTCTGTTGAGCGACAAAGAAGGTGCCATCGACATGCAGTTTGCAAACAACCAAGCCAAGTTCAGTTTTGAAGGCATGGAATTCGTGACCAAACTGGTGGAAGGCAAGTTCCCAGACTACAACCGTGTGATTCCAAAGAACCATAAAAACACCATCACCTTGGGTCGCACTGCATTGCTTGCTACCTTGCAGCGCACAGCAATTTTGACCAGTGAAAAGTTCAAAGGTGTTCGCCTGAATTTGGAGCCTGGTACTTTGCGTGTGGCATCAAGCAACGCAGAGCAAGAAGAGGCCGTGGACGAACTCGAAATTGATTACAACGGTGACACGATTGAAATTGGTTTCAATGTGACCTATTTGATCGATGCTTTGACCAATATGGACCAAGACATGGTTCAAGTGGACTTGGCAGATTCCAACAGCTCAGCCCTCATCACCATTCCTGACAACACCACGTTCAAATACGTTGTGATGCCAATGCGCATTTGAGCTTTTTGACACTCCCTTTTTGACAGATCCCGCAGCGTGCTTGTGTGCTGCGTATGAAGACTTGCTATGACCGAACCCACTCAAAACCCTGAAATGCCAGTAACACCAGCCGCCAATGAAGGCTATGGTGAAGGATCGATCCAGATTCTGGAAGGACTCGAAGCGGTTCGTAAACGTCCCGGCATGTACATCGGCGATACCTCAGACGGCACAGGGTTGCATCACTTGGTGTTTGAGGTGGTGGACAACTCGATTGACGAAGCCTTGGCAGGTCATTGCGATGACATCGTGGTCACCATTCACAGCGACAACTCCATCAGCGTGACTGACAACGGTCGTGGTATTCCCACTGGCGTGAAGATGGATGACAAGCACGAGCCCAAACGCAGTGCTGCTGAAATTGCACTGACTGAGTTGCATGCAGGTGGCAAGTTCAACCAGAACAGTTACAAGGTGTCGGGTGGTTTGCACGGTGTGGGCGTGTCATGCGTGAATGCACTGTCCAAATCTCTGCGTTTGGTGGTTCGCCGCGAAGGCAAAGTGCACACCTTGGAATTTGCAAAAGGGTTTGTTCAAAACCGTTTGCTTGAAGTTGTGAACGGTGTTGAAGTCTCGCCCATGCGCGTCACGGGTGAAACTGAGAAGCGTGGGACTGAAGTTCACTTCTTGCCTGACACCGAAATTTTTACCCAAAACAGTGATTTCCATTACGAAATCTTGAGCAAGCGTTTGCGCGAACTGAGCTTTTTGAACAACGGTGTTCGCATCCGTTTGAAAGACGAGCGTACAGGCAAAGAAGACGACTTCTCTGGTGCAGGCGGTGTCAAAGGTTTCGTTGACTTCATCAACTCAGGTAAGAAAGTGTTGCACCCCAATGCTTTCTACGCCGAAGGTGAGCGCCCTGCTGAAACTTATGGCGGCATTCCAGGTACCAGCATCGGTGTGGAAGTTTCTATGCAGTGGAATGATGGTTACAACGAGAGCGTGCTCTGTTTCACCAACAACATTCCTCAGCGTGATGGCGGTACTCACCTGACAGGTTTGCGTGCTGCGATGACACGTGTGATCAACAAATACATCGAAGAGCACGAGTTTGCAAAGAAAGCCAAAGTTGAAGTGTCGGGTGATGACATGCGTGAAGGCTTGTGCTGTGTGTTGTCGGTGAAAGTGCCTGAGCCTAAGTTCAGCAGCCAGACCAAAGACAAATTGGTTTCCAGCGAAGTGCGTGCGCCCGTGGAAGACATCGTGGCCAAGGCCTTGGGTGACTACCTGCAAGAGCGCCCCAACGATGCCAAGATCATTTGCGGCAAGATTGTCGAAGCTGCACGTGCCCGCGAAGCGGCTCGCAAAGCGCGTGAGATGACGCGCCGCAAAGGCGTGTTGGATGGCATGGGCCTACCGGGCAAGCTGGCGGATTGCCAAGAAAAAGATCCCTCGTTGTGCGAAATCTATATCGTCGAGGGTGACTCCGCCGGTGGTTCAGCCAAGCAGGGCCGTGACCGTAAATTCCAGGCCATCTTGCCCCTGCGCGGCAAGATCTTGAACGTTGAAAAAGCGCGTTACGAAAAGTTATTGACCAGCAATGAAATCTTGACGCTGATCACGGCACTGGGTACCGGCATTGGCAAAGCCAGCGCTGAGTCTGGCAAATCGGCCACCGACGACTTCAACGTGGACAAACTGCGTTACCACCGCATCATCATCATGACCGACGCGGACGTGGACGGCGCACACATTCGTACCTTGTTGCTCACCTTCTTCTACCGTCAAATGCCTGAGCTGGTGGAACGTGGCCACATCTACATTGCACAACCACCTTTGTACAAGGTGAAGGCGGGCAAAGAAGAGCTGTATCTCAAAGATGCATCGGCCTTGGATGGTTTCTTGTTGCGCATTGCTTTGAAAGACGCCAGCATCACCACCGGTGGCGCCAATTCACAACTCTTGAATGGCGAAACCTTGGGCGAGTTGGCACGCAAACACCAAGTGGCCGAGGCCGTCATTGCACGTTTGAGCGGCTTCATGGATGCAGAAGCTTTGCGTGCCATGGCCGATGGTGTGACTGTCAACCTCGACACCGTTGCCGACGCAGAAAAGTCAGCGATTGCGATGCAAGAAAAACTGCGCGAATTGGGCAGCGGTTCAGAAGCGTCGGGCGAGTTTGATGTGCGCACCGACAAGCCGATCTTGCGCATCAGCCGTCGTCACCATGGCAACGTCAAGAGCAGCGTCATCACACAAGACTTCGTGCATGGCGCTGATTACGCTGCCTTGGCCGAAGCAGCACAAACCTTCCGTGGCTTGTTGGGCGAAGGCTCAAAAGTGCACCGTGGTGAAGGCGAGAAGGCCAAAGAAGAAAAGGTTTCTGATTTCCGTCAAGCCATGAAGTGGCTGATTGGCCAGGCTGAAAACGCCACGGCCCGTCAGCGCTACAAGGGTCTTGGCGAGATGAACCCAGAGCAACTTTGGGAAACCACCATGGATCCCAATGTGCGCCGCCTCTTACGCGTGCAGATTGACGACGCCATCGAAGCCGATCGCGTGTTCACCATGTTGATGGGCGACGAGGTCGAGCCCCGTCGCAACTTCATCGAAAGCAACGCCTTGCGCGCTGCCAACATCGACGTTTAATCAGGTCGACCTTTGCGCCCTGGGCCCATCATCGGATGGCCTTGGGGCACAGTCTCTGCATCAAACACTTTTTGTTGCTCTGCGGTGAGCTGTGCATAAAACTGCTTTGCTGCTTCACCGCGCTGTTTCATCTGCGTTTGCATGGCCGCGAAATTCGCCTCGTGTTGGGCATTCATTTTTTCAATGCGCTCGGGGGTTGGTAACTTGGCCAGCGCGTCACGGTCCAAGGGTTGAGCCACAGGTTTGGCTGGGGGCTTCATGGCCTGCACAAAACTGTTCCATGCGGGTTCTTGGGCTGCTGTGAGGTGCAGCTTTGCTTTGAGATCTGCCTGTCGTTTCTCGGCATATTTGGTCATGCGCTCGTGATGCGAGGTAGCACCGCCGTGCATGCCATAGTCGCCCATCATGGGCTGGGCTTGGGCGGGAACAACGGTCATCCACGCAGCACTTGCCAACAAGGCCACCAGCGCGACACGGGAAAGTTTCACATTTTTCATGGTCAAGTCCTTCAAAAAAGAAGCGAAGTGCTTCTTGCAAGCTTGAACTGTGAACCCGCTGTGTGTCGCGTCTGTGCGGCGTACAAGAAGTTTCGTAAAGTTGTGTCACCACCCATGAAGCCAGCGCGAAAACCGAGTTGTTCTGCGCTTCACGCTTGCGTCATGTCAGTCGTGTACTTATGCGACTTGATAACCTTCTTCAGCAATTGCATTCGCCAACACCTCGCGAGGTTGGTCGCTGTGCACTTCAACCTTGCCAGTGCTGCGGTCGATTTCTACCTTGGCTTGTGGGTCCAGTCGAACGATGGCTTTTTTGACCGCCATTTCGCAATGACCGCAAGTCATGCCTTGAACTTGGAATGTGTTGTCCATAAGTAGCTCCTGATAAAGATGTAACCTTAACCCATGAATGAATTATCTTGCGACATCGGCATCGGTGGAATGACATGTGCATCCTGTGTGGCACGCGTGGAACGCGCGATTGCCAAGGTGCCAGGTGTTCAACAGGTGAGTGTGAATTTAGCCACCGAATCTGCGCGTGTGGTGTGGGCCGAGGCCGATCCCACACACGAAGCTCGCTTGCGCCGTGCGGTTCGTGACGCCGGCTACGAGCCGCTGGCTCCTGAGCATTTAGAGCAAGCGTCTGACAGTCCTTGGGCTGGCTTTGCGCCTGTGGCGATCGGCGCATTGCTGAGCGCGCCCTTGGTGCTGCCCATGTTGGGGGATCTCTTCGGCCAACACTGGATGTTGTCGGCCTGGTGGCAATTCTTGCTGGCCACGCCTGTGCAATTTGTGTTGGGTGCACGCTTTTACAAAGCGGGCTGGCATGCCTTGCTTGCGGGCAGTGGCAACATGGATTTGTTGGTGGCCATTGGCACCTCGGCAGGTTGGGCTTTGTCCATGTGGTTGTGGCTCACAGCGCCTGCAGGCGCGATGGTGCATTTGTACTTTGAAGGCTCTGCGGTGGTCATCACCTTGGTGCTGCTGGGTAAATGGCTAGAAGCACGTGCCAAACGCCAAACCACCGACGCGATTCGTGCCCTGCATGCCTTGCGTCCTGAGCGTGCGCGCGTGATCGGCATAGACGGCGAGGTGGAAATCCCCATCGATGAGCTGCTGGTGGGTGACCGCGTGGTGGTGTTGCCCGGCGAGCGTTTTGCCGCAGATGGTGTGGTGCTAGAAGGCCAAACCCAGGTCGACGAGTCCATGCTCACGGGCGAACCCTTGCCTGTGCCCAAAGCCACCGATGGCAAAGTCACCGGCGGCAGCATCAATGGCGACGGTCGAGTGGTGGTGCGTGTGAGTGCCACGGGCACTGCAACCGTGTTGGCCAACATCATTCGCCTGGTGGAAGACGCGCAAGCGGCCAAAGCACCCATTCAACGCTTGGTGGACCAAGTGTCTGCGGTCTTCGTGCCCGTGGTGCTGGTGCTGGCCGTGATCACCCTGCTGGCTTGGTGGTTCACGGGCCACAGCTTGGAGGTGTCGTTGATTCACAGCGTGGCGGTGTTGGTGATTGCCTGCCCTTGCGCTTTGGGACTGGCAACTCCGGCTGCCATCATGGCGGGTACGGGTGTGGCGGCCAAGCACGGCATCTTGATCAAGGACGCGCAAGCACTGGAGGTCGCGCACCGCGTGGACACCGTGGCCTTCGACAAAACAGGCACGCTCACGGTGGGTCAGCCACGCTTGTTGTCCATCAGTGCACTCACGCCCACAGACTCAGGTTGGCTGAGCCTTGCTGCGAGTTTGCAACGCGGCAGCGAACACCCCTTGGCCCACGCGGTGGTGCAAGCCGCCAAGGCGCAAGACCTGGTGCTGGCCACGCCCGAGAACGTGCGCGCTGTCCCTGGTTATGGCAGCGAAGGCGAGGTGCAAGGTCGCACCCTGTTGTTGGGCAGTTTGCGCTGGATGGGCGAGCTGGGCTTCTCGCCCACATCCACTTGGTGGGCTCAAGCGCAGGCCTTGCAGGCCCAAGGCGCCACCGTTTCGGTGCTGGTCGAACGGACCCCCCAGGGGCTCACGCCGTGCGCCCTGCTCGCTTTTGGCGATGAGCCCAAGCCCGGGGTTCAAGCCGCACTGGCCACCTTGCGTGCCCGAGGTTTGCGTTTGGTCATGATCTCTGGTGACAACGCAGGTGCTGCGCAGGTCATGGCGCAACGTTTGGGTTTGCAGCCTGACGAGGTGCACGCAGACGTCATGCCCGGTGACAAAGCGGCGTTGGTGAAAAGTTTGCAGCAGAACGACCACGGCGCACCGCATGTGGTGGCCTTTGTGGGAGACGGTATCAACGATGCCCCTGCCCTGGCCGCAGCGGATGTGGGGCTGGCCATGGCGAATTTGAATGCCGACGGTCGTGGCGGTGGCACGGATGTCGCCATGCAGGCCGCAGGCATCACGCTCATGCGTGGGGATGTGGCCTTGGTCGCCGGAGCCTTGGACATTTCGGCCCGCACCGTGGCCAAGATTCGCCAGAACTTGTTCTGGGCCTTCGCCTACAACGCCGCAGGCATTCCGCTGGCCGCCTTGGGCTACTTGAGTCCAGTGGTGGCCGGTGCCGCCATGGCGCTGAGCTCCGTCAGCGTGATGACGAATGCCTTGCTGCTCAAGCGCTGGAAGGTTTAAGCGTGTGCCGGCGGTGTGTTGGGCTTGTTGGAAAACCAAACCACATACAAAGCCGGCAACACCACCAATGTCAGCAAGGTGGCGGTGACCAAGCCACCAATCACCACAATGGCCAACGGACGCTGCGTTTCAGAGCCAATGTCATGGCTCAAGGCCATGGGCAGCAGGCCGAGCGCTGCGAGCATGGCCGTCATCAACACCGTGCGCAGACGTTGCAAGGCGCCCTCTTTGACTGCCTCAATCACCGTATAGCCCGCGTTGCGAAGCTGTTGGAACACCGACAACATCACGACACCGTTCAACACGGCTTGGCCTGACAGCGCGATGAAGCCAATGGCCGCAGACACGGACAACGGAATGCTGAAAATCCACAGCGCCACAAACCCACCGATCAAGGCCAAGGGAACGTTGATCAAAATCAAGCCCGCTGCTTTGAACGATGCAAACGCATCAAACAGCAGCACAAAGATCAGCAACAGCGAAATGGGAACCACCAATGCCAAGCGTTGCATCGCACGCTCTTGGTTTTCAAACTCGCCAGACCAGGTGACGGCGTAGCCGTCTGAAATTTTCACGTTCTTGTTGACGCGTGCTTTCATGTCGGCCACCACCGAACCCATGTCGCGGCCTTTCACAAAGATGCCAATGGCCATGGTGCGACGTCCTGCTTCGCGTGCGATGTTCATCGCACCGCTGCCTTGTCGAATCGTGGCCACGTTTTCTAACGTGGCGTAACCGCCGCCTGGCAAGGCAATGGGGGTGGTGGGTAAGTTGATCACGCTGCGCTTTTCACCCGGCAGGCGAACCACCACGGTGAATTTGCGCTCGCCTTCCCAAATTTGCGTGGTCGCGCGACCCGCTAAGGCAGACTCGACCACGTCTTGGATGTCGCCCACGTTGAGGCCCAAGCGCGCTGCGCGGTCGCGGTCGATGTCAATGATGAGTTGCGGCACTTCACCCAAGCGGTCAATCTCCGCGCGTTGAACACCTTGCACCTGTTTGAATTCGCGTTGCATGGATTCGGTCATGCGACGCAATTCGTTCAAGTCATCGCCCGACACCTTGACCACGATCTGGCCTTTGATTTGAGAAATTGACTCCAACACGTTGTCGCGAATGGGCATAGAGAACGCAGGGTCGACGCCGGGAATGACCGCCAATTTTTGGTCCATCTCTTCGATCAGCATGTCGCGCGTCATGCCCTTGCGCCATTCTTCGGCGGGCTTCACGTCTACAAACACCTCGGCCATGCTGAGGGTTTTGGGGTCGGTGCCGTCTTCGGGTTGACCGGCCTTGGACACCACGGTGCGCACCTCCGGAATGGTCAGCAATTGCATGCGCGCTTTGCGCAGCACCTTGCCGGCTTCTTCTTGTGACACGCTGGCGGGCATGTCCCAGTTCACCCAGAACGTGCCTTCGTTGAGTTCTGGCAGAAATTCGGAGCCCAAGTGCGCCGCTGCAACCATCGACAGGGCGAAGCCGCTCAAGGCAATGGCCACCACTTTGCGCGGCCGATCGAGGGCCCACAACAACACGGGTTCGTACACGCGCTTGGCCCAACTCACCAAACCGTTGTCGCCGTGTGGAATGCCTTTGCGCAGCATCCAATAGGCCAGCAAGGGCACAAGGGTGAGGGAGAAGATCAACGAGCCCACCAAGGCGGTGGTCACCGACAACGCCATAGGTTGGAAGATGCGACCTTCATGGCGTTGCAAAGCAAAGATCGGAATGTGCGCCGCAATGATGATGAGCATCGAGAACAAGGTGGGGCGTCCGACTTCGTTCGCCGCATTGGTGATGAGGGTGCGGCGCTCTTTCTCGTTCATGCCTTCGCCGCGCTCGGCCAAGCGGTGCATGATGTTTTCAATCACGATCACCGCACCGTCCACGATGATGCCGAAGTCCATGGCTCCCAAGCTCAACAAGTTGGCCGGCACGCCCAAAATTTTCAGACCCAAAAAGGTCGACAGCAAGGCCAATGGAATGATCAGCACCACCGCCAGCGAGGCACGCATGTTCGACAAGAACAAATACAGCACCAAAGAAACCAACAAGGCACCCTCGACCAGGTTCTTGAACACGGTGGTCAAGGTTTTGCCCATCAACCAGGTGCGGTCATAGAACGGCACGATTTGCACGCCCTTGGGCAAGATGCGGGCATTGAGGTCGTCGATTTTTTCCTTCACGCCTTTCAACACCACGCTGGGGTTCTCGCCCTTGCGCATGATGACGATGCCGGTCACCACGTCATCGTCCATGTCTTGGCCGACCGTGCCCAAGCGGGGCACGGCGCCAATCGCGATGGTTGACACGTCACGCACCAGCACGGGCGTGTTGCCGCGTGAGGTGACCACAATGCGGCCGATGTCGTCTGCGGAGTGCAGCAAACCAATGCCGCGAATGGCGAACTGCTGTGCGCCTTGCGCCACATAGCTGCCGCCGGCGTTGGCATTGCCGCGACCCAGTGCGTCTTGCAGGTCTTGCAAGGTCAGTTTGTAGGCGCGCAGTTTTTGCAGATCGGGTTGCACCTCGTACTGTTTGATGTAGCCGCCCATGCCCACCACGTCAGCCACACCGGGAATTTGTCGCAATGCGCGTTCCACGGTCCAGTCTTGGACGGTGCGCAAGTCGGTCGATGTTTTGCCATCGCCCTTGAGCCGGTAGCGCATCACCTCGCCCACAGGGGTGGCGTTGGGCATGACGTTGGCTTGCACGCCAGGAGGCAGGTCCACGCCGCTCAAGCGTTCGTTGACCTGCTGACGTGCCAAGTTCACTTCGGCTTTGTCGTCGTAGGTGACCACGGTGAAGGACAAACCAAATTGCGTGTGTGAGAACACGCGAATCGAGTTGGGCAAACCCGAGAGCGCGACTTCGATGGGCAGGGACACTTCCTTCTCGACCTCTTCGGCCGCACGGCCTGGGTAGAGCGCAATCACTGTGACTTGCGTGTCGGTGACATCGGGGAAAGCTTCGACGGACAGGTTCTTGAAGGCGAAGACACCCGCCATCACAAACAGCAGGGTGCCCAGCAGGATGAACAGCGGCTGGTTCAGCGCGTAATGGATCAGACGCTTCATTTGTGCTCTGCCGGTGCGCTCGCGTTCAAAGGCGCGGGTGTGTGTTGTTTGGCTTCTTCTTGGGCGTTGCGGAACTCGCGCGCCAACAGCAAGCTGTTGTCCTTGACCACCAACTCGCCGGCTTGCAGACCGCTGATGATGAGGACTTCTTGCAAACCTTCGTAGCCCAACTTGACCAGACGCGGCTCAAAAGTGCCGGGTTCGATTTGCACATAAGTCCAATGCTCGGTGCCACGCAATTGCACGGCGCTGGCGGGCACCAACACGCCTGCGGCAAGCTTGCGCTCAATCTTGGCCGTCCCCAGCATCTCGGCTTTGAGCAAGCGTTGTGGGTTGTCAATCACGGCACGAACTTTGATGGTGCGGGTGTTGCTGTCAATGAAGTCACCGGTGGCCGCGACCTTGGCTTGAAAGCTCTGACCCGGAAAGTTGGGCAACACGATGGAAATGGCGGTACCTGGTTTGAGCGAGGCGACGTCGTTTTCGTGCGCATCAATTTGCACCCACAGCGAGGTCGGGTCGGTCACCACGATCAAGGCCGGTGCGCCAGGACCCCCTTGGTCGGGTCGAACTTCCAGGCCTGCACTCAGGTTGCGTTCCACCACCACGCCGGGCACGGTGGACGACAAGCCCAGTTGTTGGTCAACGCCACTGGCGCTGCCGTACATGCTGGTGCGTGCGTGTGCGCGTGCCACTTCGGCTTGTGCGCGCGCTGCGTCGGCTTCGGCCTGCTCGAAGTCTTTGCGCGACACGATGCCCGCTTCAAACAATTCACGCTGGCGTGCCAAGGCGCGGATGTTGAGTTGCGCATCGGCTTGTGCCTTGGCTGTATCGGCTTGCGCAGCGCCAAACTCGGGCGACGCCAAGGTCGCCAGCACCTGGCCCGCTTTGACGGTTTGTCCAATGTCGGCGTTGAGCTTGAGCACGCGTCCTGCAAACGCTGGGTAAATGCGATGTGTGCGTTCTTCGTTCCACACCAAGCGAGCCGGTAACTCTACCGTCACGCTTTGTGCGGCCACGGCAGGTGCGGTGGCCAACAGCGCGAGCTGTGGATGCCCGGCGGGAAACCGCAGCTGTTCACCCTGCACGATCGGTAGGGGTGCTGGTGGACGTGCCGTCGGTGTTGGGCTGCTGAGTGTGTAGCCGATCACGAGCAAGGCCACCACGCCGGCGATGGCGCTGTAACGTCGCGCAGGGGTGCTCAACAGATGTTGTGTGGTTGCAAGGACTTTGTTTTTTTCTTGGGACATGGTGCTTGTCTTAGCGCGTTGCGCTGTTGATTTGTGCAGTGCGCAGTTGCCAAGCGAGGTGAGCTTTGGCGTAGTCGGCGCGGGTGAAAGCGGCTTCGATCAAGGTGCCGCGCAAAGTGCGGCGTGCATCGAGTAAATCGGTCAAGGAAGAGGCGCCTTTGGTGTAGGCCAGCTCGGCTTGTTCGGCCACACGGCGGGCACGCGGCAAGATGTCTTTTTCGTACAAGGTCTCGCGCTGTGTGGAGGCGTTGAGTTCTTCGAGGAGACGCTGCAGATCGGCACGGGCGTCGAGCTTGGTTTTTTCGTACAAGTCTTGGGCTTGCACGAGCTGGGCTTGGGCGCGTCCAATTTCGCCTTCATAGCCATAGCCCCATTGCAGCGGCACCGAGAAGCGCAGCTCCAAGCTGCGACGCGACACGCGTGGGTCATGGTCAATGCTGCTGCCCAAGGTGATGTCGGATTTTTTTTGCGCCGAGGCCAGATCCAGTGCGGCTTGTGCGGCTTGCACGCGTTCTTGTGCAGCGATCACGTCGCTGCGTTTGTCGATCCACACTTCTTGAACGGTTTCGGTGGGCCGCTGGCTTTGCAAGGCGGGCCAATCGGCTTGAATGTGCCACTTGGGCATCTCAATGCGCAGGTTGGTCAGTTGCATCAGTTGCAGCATGGCGCGTTGTTGGTCGAGTTGTGCGGTGTGGCCATCGGCTTGGGCGCGCTGGGCTTCAATTTCGAGTCGCGCGGTTTCTTGGGCGGACAAGTCGCCCGCCTTCAGCCGCAGGCCTGCACTCTTGGCCAGTTGCGCTGCGCTTTGCGAGAGCGCTTGCATTTCGCGGTTGCGCTCTAGCGCCGCGAGCAAATCAAAATAGGCACTGGCCGCGGCCAGTTGTTGCATGACCACGGTGTCTTGCAAATCGGCTTGCGCGGCGTTGGCTTGTGCGTTGGCGCTCTGGGTGCGCAGTTGGCGTTTGCTGCCGCGTTCCCACGTCCAATCAATGCCGCCAGATTTGTCGATGTTTTTTTGTCCAAAAGGGCCAGGACCAACGCCTTGGTTGCCGTTGACGCCGTTGTCCAAATACATTTGGCTGGTTTTGGCGGTGAACACGGGAAACGGCGCCCTGTCTGCTGCCAACACGTCCGACTTCGCCGCCTCCAGCGATTGCCGTGACAGCGACACATCAAAGTTGTTGCGCGCGGCTTCCAGCACGTGGGGCAGGTCCAAGCGGTGGGTGGGTGTTTGTGCGTGGGCCAAGCCCGCCCACAACGCCAAGGCCGAGGCGAGGGCGGTGGTCAGGGCGGCGGTTCGCATCTGCGTTTGCAGGCGAGGACGCAGGTTCTGTCGTATGCTCATACCGCGTTTATCGCTGACTGTGCCTGACCAACTCCTGACTCTCAATTTTGTAAGTAAAACGTGCGAATTCTCCTGATTGAAGACGATGCCGTGTTGCAAACGGTCATGCTGCGCAGCTTGAGCGACGCCGGGCATCGCGTGGATGCGGCCGGCCATCTCGAAGACGCGGCCCATTTTTGGCAAGTCCAGACGTATGACGCCGTCTTGTTGGACTTGAATTTGCCCCTGAACGGCCATGCCCATGCTGCACAGGGCAGTGGCTTGCAACTGTTGCGCGATGCGCGCCGTCGCGGCGACCGCACGCCCGTGATGGTGTTGACCGCCCGCAACCGCACCGACGAGCGCATTGCCGGCTTAGACGCAGGTGCCGACGATTACCTGGGCAAGCCCTTTGATTTGGAAGAGGTGGAAGCTCGCCTGCGCGCGTTGGTGCGTCGCACCCAGGGCGCAGACGACGTGGTGCGCGTTGGGCGCTTGGAGCTGCAGCGCAAAAACCGCCGCATCTTGGTGGACGATGCTGATTTGGCCTTGCCCGCGCGTGAGTTTGAGGTGCTGTGGGAGCTGATGACGCCGCCCGGGCGTGCCGTCAGCAAACGTGTGCTGTCAGACAAACTGTCGAGTTTTGACGAGGCCTTGGGTGACAACGCGCTTGAGGCCTTCATTTCACGCTTGCGTAAAAAACTCACCGACAGCGGCGCGACCATTCGCACCTTGCGCGGCATCGGCTATTTGCTGGAGGACGCATGAATCCCGAGCCGCTGCATACCAAGCCTTCGCTGCGCAACCGCTTGCTGCGCCATGTGCTGGTGCCTTTGGCGGTGACATGGCTGCTGGGGTCGGCGTTGGTGGTGGGCATTGCCTCGTACTTCACGCAACAGGCGTTTGACCGCGCCTTGTTGGATGACGCCTATTTGGTCGCCAGCCATGTGCGCCGCACCGCGGATGTGGGCGTGGGAGGCTTGGAGTTGAGCCTGTCGCCTCAAGAGATGAAGACCGTGTTGTTCGACCAAACCGAGTCTTTGTTTTTTGCAGTGTTGCGCCCGGATGGTTCGCTCTTGGCCGGCCATGCGGGCTTGTATCCGAATGGTCTGGATGTCAAGGCTGGGCCGCATTTCGATGCCATCGATTACCAAAACCGCACGCTGCGCAGCGTGACGATTCATCGCGATCAGCCAGCTGACTTTTATGTGGTCATGGCGCAAACCACCACCAGCCGTGACCGCATGGTGCAGCGCTTGTTGGCCTTCTCGATCGCGCCACAGATTCTTTTGTTGATCTGGCTCGCGGCGTGGTTGCAGCGTGCGATCGAAAACGATCTGGTGCCTCTGGTGTCCTTAGAGCGCGCCTTGGAGCGACGTGACGCGCGCGATCTCGCGCCGCTGCCGGTCTCCGCCAGCACGCGTGATGTGCAGCGCTTGGGGCTGGCCATCAACGCCTTGTTGGGGCGCATTGCCAACAGTGTGCAAGCGCAGCGCGAGTTCTCGGGCAATGTGGCGCATGAGTTGCGCACGCCGCTGGCCGGTATCCGCGCCTTGGCGGATTACGGACTGCGCCATCGCGACCCACACGTTTGGCGTGAGCAGTTGGAAGGCATTGCGCAAAGCCAAGAGCGGGCCAGCCACTTGGTGGACCAGCTGCTGGCGTTGGCTCTGGCGGACGAAGCGCAGCACACCTTGGTGCAAGAGCCGGTGGCCTTGGATGCCTTGGTGCGCGATGCGGTGATTCGCTTCTTGCCCCGCGCCGACGCAGCGCATGTCGACTTGGGGGCGCGTGGCGTTGAGCAGCCTGTTTACGTGTTGGGCAATGACGCGTTGATTGAGGGCGTGTTGAACAACTTGCTCGACAACGCCTTGCGCTACGGATTGGCAGACGCGGGCGATCGTCGCATCACCGTGTCGGTGGTGGAGGCGCCGCAAGCGGTGATTTTGTCGGTCAGTGACAACGGTCCGGGCGTGTCACGTGAACAGTTGACCAAGCTCAGCCAGCGCTGGGTGCAAGGCTCGGCCGGCGAGGCACTCAAAGAAGGGTCAGGTTTGGGGTTGGCGATTGTGAATGAATACCTTCGTTTGCTAAACGCCCGCGTGGCCATGCAAAACGAAGAGCCTTCCGGCCTGCGTGTGAGCGTGACGTTCAACAAGCCAGCCGCCCCGTAAGGGGCTGACTTGCGGTGCGTGCGAGGCTGCGCGCCGTCAGGGCTTTGTGGCTTTTGCGGTGCAGGCCCCACGCTTGTTCAGCCCACTTGTAAAATCGCCCGCTGCTAGGCAGGGCGGCGCACAGCCCCTGCATCCCCCAAAGATTGGTTGTTTATGTTGTACCCCCAAGAGTTTGATGTCATCGTTGTTGGCGGTGGCCATGCTGGCACCGAGGCCGCGCTGGCTGCTGCGCGCATGGGCGCGAAGACCTTGCTGCTGTCACACAACATCGAAACCTTGGGTCAGATGAGCTGCAACCCGTCCATTGGCGGCATTGGCAAGGGCCACTTGGTCAAAGAGGTCGATGCGCTGGGCGGTGCAATGGCTTTGGCCACAGACGAGTCGGGCATTCAGTTTCGGATTTTGAACAGTTCCAAAGGCCCCGCTGTGCGTGCCACCCGCGCTCAAGCCGACCGCATTTTGTACAAAGCCGCCATCCGTCGCATGCTGGAAAACCAGCCCAATTTGTGGCTGTTTCAACAAGCCGTGGATGACTTGATGGTGGAGGGCGATCGCGTGGTGGGCGCCTGTACCCAGGCGGGCATTCGCTTTCGCAGCCGCACGGTGGTGTTGACCGCTGGCACCTTCTTGGATGGCAAGATCCACGTCGGCTTGAACAACTACGCAGGCGGCCGTGCGGGTGACCCGCCTGCGGTGAGCCTGTCGGCCCGACTCAAAGAGTTGAAGTTGCCGCAAGGCCGCCTTAAAACTGGCACCCCCCCGCGCATCGATGGCCGCACGATTGACTTCAGCCAATGCATAGAACAACCCGGCGATGGCGTAGCCAACCAGACCACCACTGGCGCACCCTCGGCAGGTGTCTTGGGCGAGGTGCCTGTGTTCAGCTACATGGGACGTGCTTCCATGCACCCCCAGCACATGCCTTGTTGGATCACCCACACCAACCAGCGCACCCACGACATCATCCGTTCGGGCTTTGACCGCAGCCCCATGTTCACCGGCAAGATCGAAGGCGTGGGCCCACGCTACTGCCCGAGTGTGGAAGACAAGATCAACCGATTTGCCGACAAAGAGAGCCACCAAATTTTCTTGGAGCCCGAAGGCCTGACCACCCACGAGTACTACCCGAACGGCATCAGCACGAGCTTGCCGTTTGACATTCAGTATGAGCTGGTTCGGTCCATGAAGGGCTTGGAAAACGCCCACATCATTCGCCCCGGTTACGCCATCGAGTACGACTACTTCGACCCACGCGAACTCAAGCGCAGTTTTGAAACCCGAGCCATCGGGGGTTTGTTCTTCGCCGGTCAAATCAACGGCACCACAGGTTACGAAGAGGCGGCGGCGCAAGGTTTGTTTGCAGGCATCAATGCAGCACTGCAATGTCGCAGCTTGGTCGGTGCGGCCAACGACTTTGGAGGCGCCTGGACGCCAGGTCGCGACCAAGCCTACTTGGGTGTATTGGTGGACGACTTGACCACCAAAGGTGTGACCGAGCCCTACCGTATGTTCACCAGCCGAGCCGAGTTCCGCCTGCAGCTGCGCGAAGACAATGCCGATGTGCGGTTGACCGAAGTGGGTCGCCAAATGGGCTTGGTGGATGATGCGCGATGGGAGGCTTTCAGCCGCAAACAAGAAGCTGTTTCACGTGAAACAGAGCGCCTCAAGTCCATCTGGGTGAATCCCCGCAACCTGCCGGTGTCGGAGGCTGAGCGTGTTTTGGGCAAGGCCATTGACCGGGAATACAACTTGGCCGATTTGCTCCGTCGACCGGATGTGAGCTACCAAGGGTTGATGTCCTTGGATGAAGCCAAATACCAAAATCAAGCGTTGGCTGAGGCCCTGGTTGGCGATGAGGTTTCACGTGAAACAACGCGCGCCATCATTGAGCAAATTGAGATTGCTGCCAAATACTCTGGCTACATTGACCGTCAGCGCGACGAGGTGGAGCGGGCGGCCCATTACGAAAACCTCAAGCTGCCGCAAGACTTGGATTACAACCAGGTCACGGCTTTGTCGTTCGAGGTGCGCCAACGTCTGAGCCGCCAACGGCCAGAGACGCTGGGCCAGGCCTCTCGCTTGTCGGGTATTACGCCTGCTGCCATCTCTTTGTTGCTGATCCATTTGAAGCGCTCCCGCGTCAAGGGCTTTGCCCAAGACGCTTCGCTTGCTAGCTCGACCGAGGCTGTCTGATGCATGCTTTGTTGCCTGCCTTGCAAAAAGGGCTCGACGGCTTGGGCTTGGCTTTGTCTGCCGAGCAGCAAACCCAACTGCTTGCCTACATGGATCTGATTGCGAAGTGGACCAAGGTCTACAACTTGACGGCAGTCCGTGACGCCAACGAAATGCTCACCCACCATTTGCTCGACAGCTTGGCGGTTGTTGCGCCATTGCGTCGTGAGTTGGCTCAGTTGGTGGCGCCTGCTTCGACAGCGCAGGATGTGGATGGTTCTAACGTTGCCACTCCGATGCAGCGATTTCGCTTGCTGGATGTGGGGGCGGGTGCGGGTTTGCCGGGCATTGTGATCGCCATCACCTGCCCGGATGTGGCGGTGACCTGTGTGGACACCGTGGCCAAAAAGGCAGCGTTCATTCAGCAGGTGGCGGCCACTTTGAAGTTGCCCAATCTCAAAGGCTTGCACGCCCGGGTGGAGACGCTGACCCAGCCTTATGACGTCGTGTGTTCGCGTGCTTTTGCCTCGTTGATCGACTTCACCACCTGGTCCAGGTCTGCCTTGGCGTCTCACGGGGTGTGGATGGCGATGAAGGGTAAGCACCCAGACCAAGAGCTGGCCGTGTTGCCCGAAGACGTGAAGGTGTTTCACGTGGAACAGCTTCAAGTGCCCGGCTTGGATGCCGAGCGTTGCATCGTCTGGATGCGCGGTTAAACTTCCTCCTCTTCAAAACAAGAGGTTTCCATGTTCGGTATCGCGGACTACGGCGCATTCGTCGTGGCCATCATCATCTTTTTGGCCATTCCAGGCCCTGGCAATTTGGCCTTGCTCACGGCAACGGGCAAGGGTGGTGTGCGTGCGGGCATGGCGGCCACCTTGGGCGTGATCGCTGGTGATCAGGTCTTGCTGTGGATGGCGGTGGCCGGTGTGTCGGCCTTGTTGGTCACCTATCCTGCGGCGTTTGTGACGGTCCAGTGGTTGGGTGCGATTTATCTTGTCTGGCTGGGCGCTAAGTTGCTGGGGACCAAGATGGGCGATGCGCCGGTCTTGGAGCTCAAGCCACATCACTACATGCGCCAGGCGTTGGTCATCACGCTGTTCAACCCCAAGGCCATCGTGTTTTACATGGCGTTCTTCCCTTTGTTTGTGAACCCGGCGGTGCACCAAGGCTTGGTGACTTTCGCGGCGATGGCCGCCACCATTGCGGTGCTGACTTTTGCGTACGGTTTGGTCTTGGTGTTGTTGGCTCATTTTTTGGCTGCGCGGATTCGCGGCAGTGCCGTGGCCACTTTTGCGCTGAACAAAACCGCAGGTTTGTTGCTGATCGTTTTTGGCCTGAAGTTGGCCTTGTCTAAATAATTTCTCTCTCTTTCACGAAAGCGCTCCATGGTCAAAATTTTCTGCGTTGCAAACCAAAAGGGTGGCGTCGGCAAGACCACCACCACGGTCAATTTGGCCGCAGGTTTGGCCAGCGTTGGCCAGCGCGTGTTGATGGTCGACTTGGACCCGCAGGGCAACGCCACCATGGGCTCTGGCATCGACAAGCGCCAATTGACCTTGTCGGTTTATGACGTGTTGTTGGAGTCCGCCAGCATTGCCGAAGCGCGCGTGCGCAGCAATTGGGGCGACGAAGGCCATCGCGCCAAAGCGCAAACCTATGACGTGTTGGGCGCCAACCGTGATTTGGCCGGCGCCGAGGTGGAAATGGTAGAGCTGGACCGCCGCGAAAACCGACTCAAAGAAGCCTTGGCCAAGGTGGCCGATGACTACGACTTTGTGTTGATCGATTGCCCGCCGTCTTTGTCCATGCTCACCTTGAATGGCTTGTGTTCTGCCCATGGCGTGATCGTGCCCATGCAATGTGAATACTTTGCCCTCGAAGGGTTGACCGACTTGGTCAACACGATCAAGCAGGTGCATGCCAACCTCAACCGTGAACTCAAGATCATTGGTTTGTTGCGTGTGATGTTTGACCCACGCATCACCCTGCAACAGCAGGTGAGCGATCAGCTCAAAGACCACTTTGGAGACAAAGTGTTCAATGCCGTGATTCCCCGCAACGTGCGTTTGGCCGAAGCGCCCAGCTACGGTTTGCCCGGCGTGGTGTTTGATCCCTCGGCCAAGGGCAGCCAAGCCTTTGTCGAATTTGCGCAAGAGATGGTCGCTCGCGTTCAAACACTGTGAATACAAAAGTTTTGATTCTTCCGGGCTGGCACAACAGCGGGCCCGCCCATTGGCAAAGCCTGTGGGAACAACAACATGGCTACACCCGTGTGGAGCAGCACAGCTGGGACGCCCCTCTGCGCGGTGACTGGATGGCTCAACTTGAAGAAGCCGTGCTTGCGCATGAGGACACCGTGCTGGTCGCCCACAGTTTGGGCTGCGTGCTGGTTGCGGCCTGGGCGGCCCATTCACGCAACACGCATCGCGTGAAGGCCGCCTTGTTGGTCGCGCCTGGCGATGTGGAACGCCCCGAAATGCAGCATGTGTTGCACAGCTGGAGCCCCATCGTGCGGGAACGTTTGCCTTTCCCCAGCACGCTGGTGGCGAGTCGCAACGATCCATATTGCAGCTTCATGCGTGCCAGTGCGTTGGCGCACGCATGGGGGTCGCGTTTGGTGGACATGGGCACAAGCGGCCACATCAATGCCGACGCCCATTTAGGCAACTGGCCGCAGGGCCATGCGCTGTTAGACGAACTATTGATAGAAGAAGAGAAACTCCATGGTTACTAAAAAACCCAAAGGCTTAGGTCGCGGTCTCGAAGCATTGCTTGGCCCCAAAGTGGACGACAACGCGGCCGCGCAAGCGGCAGCTCAGGATGGGCTGCCCAACACCTTGCCTTTGAGCGAGATGGTGCCTGGCATGTACCAGCCGCGCACACGCATGGACGAAGGTGCGTTGTATGAGTTGGCCGAGAGCATCAAAGCCCAAGGCATCATGCAGCCGATCTTGGTGCGTCGTCTGACCGACGGGGCGAATGCAGGCAAGTACGAAATCATTGCGGGCGAACGCCGCAGCCGCGCCGCCAAATTGGCGGGCCTGGACACGGTGCCGGTGCTGGTGCGCGACGTGCCCAATGAAGCAGCGGCCGCCATGGCGCTGATTGAAAACATCCAACGTGAAGACCTCAACCCACTCGAAGAAGCACAAGGTCTGCAACGCCTGATCAAAGAGTTTGGGCTGACGCACGAGTTGGCGGCACAAGCCGTGGGGCGCTCACGCAGTGCGGCCAGCAACTTGCTGCGTTTGCTGAACTTGGCCGACCCTGTGCAGGGCATGCTCATGGCGGGCGACATTGACATGGGCCATGCCCGTGCGTTGTTGGCGCTGGATCGCGCCACGCAAATCACGGCTGCCAATCAAATCAGTGCTAAAAAAATGTCGGTGCGCGAGGCGGAGAGCTTGGTCAAAAAGCTCAGCGCCGAATTCAATTTGGTGCCGCAAAAACCCAAGAAAGAAAAGTCGCGCGATCTCAAACGCGTGGAAGACGAGCTGTCCGATCTGTTGATGGCGCAAGTGGAAGTGCGTGTGAAAAAACGCGTCAAGCGCCACGGTCGCATTGAAGAGATGGGTGAGTTGGCGATTCAATTTGGTTCGCTCGACGAACTCAACGGGCTGATCGAGAAACTCCGCGCTTAAGGTGACATGCACCGCATGCTGTCCTGGTTAAAAAATGCGCTGATGCCCGAGGCCTTGTTCGTGGGCTCGAACATGGCGCGGCGCAATTGGATCTTGACGGTGATGTTGTTGATCATCAGCGCGGCTTCCCTGGGTTTTTATCCAACCTATCAACCGGGCTACGACCACCGCGCCAATTTGGTCGGCATGGTGGTTTATCTGCTGCTCTTTTTGGCACTGCGCTTAGGGGCTTCGTATGTGGTGATCACCCACACCGCCTTTCTCACCTCGATGGCCTACGTGGGTTATTTGGCGGCCAACACTGGCGGCATCAATTCGCCCGCGATGGTGTGGATGACGGTGCTGACCTTGCCTGCTATTTTGTTGTTGGGACGAGGCAGCGCCTTCTTCTGGGTCGTCATGGCCTTGGGTGCAAACACGCTGATGTTGTGGCTCACCACGCATGGCTTTTTCGATCCCAACATTGACGCGCGCAACGAGGTCATGGGCTGGACCTTGGCCGCCAAACTCTGTGTGGTGTGCATTGCCATGTTTGTGGCTTATTTGTCGGAGCGCATGCACAGCCAACCGGTGAGTGAGATGGATCGCAGCAACGCGGATCTGGAGGTCAGGCACCAAGCCCTCACGCGCGCCCAAGCGCACAAAGACGAATTCATTGCCTCCGTGGGCCACGAGTTGCGCACACCGATGAATGCGATCTTGGGCCTCAATGGGATTTTGCGCACCGAGCTGCAAGCCAATCCACAAGACGCAGAAGTGGTGGACCACATCCGACGTTCGACCGAGCAGCTGCTGCAAGTGGTGAACGATATTTTGGATTTCTCTCAACTCCAAGCGGGGCGCTTGTCCTTGCATGAAGAAGACTTTGCCCTGGCCCAAACTGTGGCCGGTGTGATGGCCTTGTATGAAGACAAGGCGCGAGCCAAGGGCTTGTCGCTGCGGCTCGACACCCGCATGGTCGATAAGGTGTGGATCCGGGGCGATCGCCAGCGTCTGGTGCAAGTGTTAAAGAACCTGATCGACAACGCCATGAAGTTCACGCCACAAGGTCACATCCAAGTGCGTGTGCAGACGGTGGGCGTGGGCGTGCTGTTTGAAGTTGAAGACACGGGCATTGGCATTGCCGCCGATCGTCAACAACAGATCTTCAACCGCTTCGAACATGCCGATGTGCAAACCAATCGCCAATTTGGCGGCACGGGTTTGGGCTTATCTATTTGCGAGCGCTTGGTCAGTTTGCAAGGCGGCATCATCGGCGTGCACAGCGTGCAAGGCCATGGCGCACGTTTTTGGTTTCAATTGCCTTTGCGCGTGGCGGCAGCCAAAGACGGGTTAGCCGCCTTGGAGATGGCGCGCAGCTTGGCCAATCGCACCTTGCGAATTTTGTTGGTCGACGACAACGCGGTGAACTTGTTGGTGGCGAAGTTGATGCTGCAAAAGTGTTTCCCCAAGGCCGAGATCACACAAGCCTCGGGCGGTGCGGCGGCGTTGACGCATTTGCGCCACGAACATTTCGATGTGCTGCTGTTGGACATGGTCATGCCCGAGGTGGACGGCCTTGACGTGATCCGCATCGTGCGAACTGAACTTCCAGAGCCCGTGCGCCACATGCCCGTGCTCGCCTTGACGGCCAGTGCCAACCCGGTGGACCGTGACAAATGTTTGGCGGCGGGCATGAACGAGGTGTTGAACAAACCACTCGACCAGCAGCAGTTGGTGGACAAGATTTCAGCTGCGCTGGTGTCAGTTGCGCAAGGAGCCACGTCATGAGACACGCTTGGTTTGAGCGCTTCACGCAATGGGCGGTACCGCGTTTGCCCAAACGTTTTCAAGAAGGGCGGTTGCCCTATCTGTTCTTCTTGGTGTGGGTGCTGATCGCTGCGATGATGATCTTGGCGTGGATCACGCCTTACCCCAATGGTTACCCTGTGCCACTGGCTTTTGCCGGCGTGCTTTTGATCTTGTTGGTTTGCTACACCTATGGCATGGCCATACAGACAGCGGTGAACATCGGCTTGTTCTGTGCCCTCTCGCAGGTGTTGTTTGCGTCTTGGATGTCGGGTGGAATTTTCTCGCCACGCATGTCGTGGCTGGCAGCCATTCCTTTGATTCCGTTTTACGCCATCAGCCGTCGTTCGGGTTGGGCATGGCTGTGCATTTCGCTGAGCGCCGAGTTGCTGATGGCCTGCATCACCTGGAATGGCTGGATGCCCGATCAGCAGGTGATGGGTGCACCCCAGGTCTGGTCATCATTTGCGTCGTATTCGTTGGTGATGTTGATCATCATCACCGTGCCGTTTCTCTACGACAACCTTTACATCCAAGCCTACAACGCGCGTAAAAAACGCAACCAAGAATTGGAAGAAAAGCGGCAAGAGCTGTTGCGCACATCGGCCTTGCGTGAGCAATTCATCGCCACCGTGAGCCACGAGTTGCGCACACCGATGAATGCCATCTTGGGGTTCAACGCCATGCTGCTTGCGCGCGTCAAAGACAACCCGCAAGCGCTGAAAATTTTGAACCACACACGTCAATCCGCCGATCACTTGCTGACGGTGATCAACGATGTGTTGGACTATTCGCAATTGCAGGCCGGCAAACTCAGCGTGCACCCCGAGGTGTTTGAGTTGCGCGACACAGTCAACACCGCATTTGAATTGTTTGGTGCGCGTGTGGAAAGCATGCACCTGACCTACCGCTGCGAGCTCGATCCCAAGGTGCCTCAGTGGGTCAAGGCGGATCGCCATCGTTTGATGCAAATCTTGGTGAACCTGCTGGGCAACGCCATCAAATTCACGCACCAAGGTTTTGTGACCTTGCATGTGCAGCAGCTGCCTTTGTGTGTGTTGTTCTCCGTCAAGGACAGCGGCATTGGCATTGCCGAAGACCAGCAACCCAAAATCTTCCAACGCTTTGTGCAAGCGGACGATGACATTCAATCGCGCTATGGTGGCAATGGCCTGGGCCTGTCGATTTCGCAACGACTCGTCGAGCTGATGGGCGGACACATTGGTTTTGAGAGCAAGCCTGGCCAGGGGTCGACGTTTTGGTTCACCCTGCCCTTGGTCGAAGTGCCGGCGCCAGAAGTCGAGGTGTTTGATACCGAATTCCCAACCGCTGCGAGCGAGCGAGCGCTGCGCTTTTTGGTCGTTGACGATCATCCCATCAACCGTTTGTTGGCGCGTCAGATTTTGAAGAACACATGGAAAAACTGCGAGCTGGTCGAGGCTGACAACGGCCTCAAAGCCTTGCAAGTTTTGCGTGCGCAACGTTTTGATCTGGTGCTGATGGACATGGTCATGCCCGAGATGGATGGCATCGAGGCCACGCAGGCCTTGCGCCAAGAATTACCCGCACCCGCCTGCGACACCCCGGTGTTGGGCTTGACCGCCAACGTCAACCCGCAAGACCTTGACCGTTTTGCAGCGTCCGGTGTGAACGCTGTGCTGCTCAAGCCTTTTGATCAGGCCAAGATGTGCGCGCAGGTGGAGCTGTTGCTCAAAGAGAAAAAATCTTCCCCGGGTTCATGATGTTGTCGGGGTCCAAGGCGCGCTTGATGGTGCGCATCATGTTGACCGTGCCTTCACCGGTTTCGGTCAACAAGAAATCCATCTTGTGCAAACCAATGCCGTGCTCGCCTGTGCATGTGCCTTCCAAACGCAAGGCGCGTTGAACCAGTTGGTGGTTCAGGGCTTCGGCGGTTTCACGCTCAGCAGGAATGTTGGGGTCAATCAAGTAGCCGAAATGGAAGTTGCCATCGCCCACGTGGCCGACCAAAAAGTACGGAATGCCAGAGGCATCGGCTTCGGCGACGGAGTCCAGCAAACAATCTGCCAAGCGGCTGATGGGCACACAAGTGTCGGTGCTGATGGCACGACAACCGGGTTTGCTTTGAATCGCTGCAAAGTACGCGTTGTGACGTGCTGTCCACAAGCGTGTGCGTTCTTCTGGCGTGGTGGCCCATTCAAACGATTGCCCACCGTTGTCGGCCGCGATCTCTTGCACGGTCTCGGCTTGTTCTTTCACGCCGGCGGGGGAGCCATGAAACTCCATCAACAACATCGGTGATTCATTCAGTCCCAATTTGGCGTAAGCGTTGACCATGCGCACCGTGTTGGTGTCGATCAGTTCCACACGTGCAATCGGCACCCCCATTTGAATGGTGGCGATGGTGGTGTGCACCGCGGCTTCAATGCTGGGGAAAGAGCAAATGGCGGCAGACACGGCCTCAGGTAAGGGATACAAACGCACGGTGACCTCGGTGATCACACCCAAGGTGCCTTCGCTGCCCACCATCAAGCGTGTGATGTCATAGCCTGCGCTCGATTTTTTAGCGCGTGTGCCGGTGCGAATGACTTCACCGTTGGCGGTGACCACTTCCAGAGCCAGCACGTTTTCACGCATGGTGCCGTAGCGTACGGCGTTGGTGCCGCTGGCACGTGTGGCGCTCATGCCGCCAATGGACGCATCGGCACCGGGGTCGATGGGGAAGAACAAGCCCGTGCTTTTGATTTCTTCGTTGAGTTGTTTGCGCGTGACGCCGGCTTGGACGGTGACGGTCAAGTCCTCGGCGTTGATGGACAGCACTTTGTTCATGCGGCCCACATCAATGCTGATGCCGCCTTGGACTGCCAGCAAATGACCTTCGAGCGAGGAGCCTACGCCAAAGGGGATGACGGGGACTTTGTATTGCGCGGCCAGCTTTACGGCATCGGCGACATCTTGTGTGCTTTCGGCGAAAACCACGGCAGCAGGCGGCGGCACCGTGGTGAACGCGGACTCGTCACGGCCATGTTGTTCGCGAATGACTTGAGCTGTCGAGCAATTGGCGCCAAAGCGTGCTTGCAGGGCGGCAATCAGGGCGGCTGGAACATCGCGCTGTGCGACGACGGGGGCCAAGTGGCCGTGGGATGTGGGGGCGTTCATAAGGGGTGTCTCCGGTGTCTCCGACCATTCTAAAGAGAAGCTTTGAATCGTGAACGCCGCTTGTGTGACAGGCACAATAAGATCGACCAAACGTAGGAGCACAACGACATGGGAAATCGACTCACCCAAATCGCCACCCGCACAGGCGACGCGGGCACCACCGGCCTGGGCAACAACCAGCGCGTTTCCAAAAACAGCTTACGCGTTCACGCCATGGGCGAGGTGGACGAGCTCAATTCGAACATTGGGGTGCTGTTGTGCGAAGACATGCCTGCAGACGCTCGTCAGGTGCTGGTTGAAATTCAACATCAGCTCTTTAACCTGGGCGGCGAGTTGTCTATCCCTGGCTTTGAGTTGCTCAAAGAAGAAGCGGTGCAAGCCTTGGACGATGCCTTGGCCAACTACAACGAACAGTTACCGCGTTTAGAAGAATTCATTCTGCCCGCAGGCACGCGAGGCGCTGCGCTTGCGCATGTGTGCCGAACCGTTGCACGCCGCGCAGAGCGGGCCGTGGTGGCCTTGGGGAACGAAGAGGCGATCCAAGAAGCGCCGCGCCAGTACCTGAACCGTTTGAGTGATTTGATGTTCGTGTTGGCCCGTGTGCTCAACCGCATGAATGGCGGTGACGATGTGTATTGGAAGAGCGAACGCATGCAGCGCGGGGAGGGTTGATGCGATGACAACGTCTGCACCCTTTGTGCCCCAGATTCGTCTGTATCAAAACTGGTTGCGCGATCAGCGTGGGTTGAGCTTTGACAGCTATGACGCCTTGTGGCGTTGGTCTATCACCGATCTCGATGCGTTTTGGCAAAGCATTTGGGATTATTTCGAGATGCAATCGCCCACGCCCCATCAAGCGGCATTGGTGAAAAACGCCATGCCCGGAGGGCAGTGGTTCACGGGTGCGCAAGTCAATTACGCGCAACAGGTTCTTCGCCATGTCGATCCTGCGCATGCGGCGGGTTTGCCCGCGGTCATCAGCCGCAACGAAAAAGGATTGAACCGCGAGTTGTCTTGGCCAGAGCTCAAGCGTCAGGTCGCCTCGTTGGCTTTGCATTTGAAGGCTCAAGGTGTGATGCCCGGAGATCGGGTGGCCGCCTATTTGCCCAATATTCCTGAAGCGATGGTGGCCTTTCTCGCCACGGTCAGTGTGGGCGGTGTGTGGAGCATTTGTGCGCCGGACATGGGAACCCATGCCGTGCTCGATCGTTTTACGCAAATTGAACCCAAGGTGCTGATTGCTTGCGATGGTGTGAGCTATGCGGGTCGAGACCACGACCGCTTGCAGGTGGTTCGCGAGATGCGTGCTGCGTTGCCCAGCGTGAAGCATTTGATCTTGTTTGGTAACTTGGATGCGCAAGCCACCTTGCCCGATAGCACCCGCTTTGCGGCGACCACTGCGCGCAACGACGAGGCCACACAGACCTTCGAGCCGCTCTGGCTGCCCTTCGATCACCCCCTTTGGATTGTGTATTCGAGTGGCACGACGGGCTTGCCCAAGCCGATCGTGCATGGCCATGGCGGCACCGTTGTCGTTGCTTTGGCGTTGAAGAGTTTGCACAACGACATTGGATGCAGCTACCACCCCAACAGCTTGGGCGAGCGCTACCACTGGTACAGCTCTACCGGTTGGGTCATGTGGAATGCCCAAATCAGCGGCTTGCTCAATGGCACGACCTGCGTCATCTACGACGGCAATCCCGGCGGTCCCAAAGACAAGCCCGATTGGCTCACCCTCTGGCGTTTCGCGGCCGAAACGGGCGTGACCTTCTTTGGCGCAGGTGCTGCTTTTTTTGCCAACTGTTTGAAGGCGGGCGTAGATTTGTCTAGCCTGCCAGGTCTGCGGTCTGTGCGCGCCTTGGGCACGACCGGGTCGCCCTTGAGCGACGAGGCCCAGCGCTGGGGAACGGCCCAGTTTGAAAAGCTGGGCGTGCCCGACATGTGGTGGTGCAATATTTCGGGTGGGACAGATTTTGCGGGCGCTTTCATTGGGGGTAACCGCGAGCTACCCTTGGTTCCTGGGGAAATGCAGTGCCGCTTGTTAGGCTGCGCCGTTGAGGCGTGGAACGAGCAAGGTCAGCCCGTCGAAGGCGATGTGGGTGAACTAGTGTGTGCGCAGCCCATTCCGTCTATGCCCTTGTATTTCTGGGGTGACAAAGACAACGCGCGCTACCTGTCCAGCTACTTCGACATGTACCCCGCAGGGCATGGTCGTCAGCCCGGCGGTGGCGATGGCCCTGCAAGCATGGGCGGCGTGTGGCGCCATGGCGATTGGCTCAAAATCAACGCCAGCGGGTCATGCGTGATTTACGGCCGAAGCGATGCCACGATCAACCGTCACGGACTGCGCATGGGCACCAGCGAGTTGTACAGCGCGGTAGAAGTTTTGCCCGAAGTGCTCGACTCCATGGTCGTCGACTTGGAATACCTTGGCCGCGAAAGCTATATGCCGCTCTTTGTGGTTCTGAGAGAGGGGCTTACTTTGGACGAGGCGCTGAAAGCCAAATTGAATGACGCGATCAAAACCGCGTTGAGTCCTCGCTTTGTGCCCAATGAGATCTTCCAAGTTGCGGAGATTCCTCGCACCTTATCCGGCAAAAAACAAGAATTACCCATCAAGAAACTCTTGTTAGGGCAGCCCATTGAGAAAGTCGTCAACAAAGACGCGATGGCGAATCCCGGATGCTTGGATTGGTATGTTGCATTGGCCCAACAACGTTTGGCAGCACATCCCAATTGATTTAAACGATTTTGAATACGAAAGCCCTCTTCATGAGGGCTTTTTTTCGTCTGTACGCGACGGTTGCAAGAATCTTTATCGACTATCAAAGAGTTAATTTTTTGACGAATTTGTGGGTTTTTTCATTCAAAAGTAGTTGTAAGTATTTCATTTGACTGATAAAGTTCTATAAATTCGAAAATTAGCAGCTTGTTACTACTTTTTGTAGTGCCTCATTCCTTTCACTGACCGAACAAGCTGCTTCCTCCTATCTAGAACCGAGAAATAACACCATGGCCAGCAGCATCAAAATCGTTGTCAATACAGCTAAACAAGAGACCAATCAAACGGTAGAAGTTCTTCAGGGCAGCGGTGATGCTGGGCAACCAACGCGTATCAAGGCGGTCATCACAGTGGTTGCGTATGACGATCATGGGACCCAAACAAGAAATGATTGACAAGTTGTCGCGTGGCATTGACGTGAACACAGCCACCGCCAACGGAGCACGCGCATGATCGATACATTGAAAAAAGTTGTCCAACCCAACACCTCGGGTTTTGGCATGAAAACCGTGGAAGATGACGAGCGTCAAGCAAGTCGCTTTTTGGTGTGGGCCACTGCCACAACGCTGGTGGTGGCTTTGGCCTGGGCTGGATTTTTCAGCTTGGATGAAATCACGCGCGGGCAAGGCAAAGTGATTCCATCCAGCCGAGAACAAGTGATTCAAAGTTTGGATTCAGGCGTGTTGCGCGAGATGATGGTGCGCGAAGGCGATGTGGTCGAGCGTGACCAAGTGCTGCTGCAAATGGACGATGCCCGTTCGGGCGCGGGTTACCGTGAGGCGAACGAAAAATACTTGGCCTTGGTGGCGTTGGCTGCTCGTTTGCGGGCTGAGGCATACAACGGCCCCTTGGCATTTCCAGACGAACTCAAATCCGAGCCGCAGTTGATGCGCCAAGAAACACAGGCCTTCAATGCACGCAAGATGGCCTTGTCTGAATCGCTGCAAGCCCTCGACGCGTCATTGGCTGCGGTGACGCGTGAACTTGCGTTGACCACACCTTTGGTCAAAGACGGTGTGATGTCTGAGGTGGAGTTGCTGCGTTTGAAGCGCCAGCAAGCTGATCTGATGGGGCAACGTGCCGAGCGTAAAAACCGCTACATCACCGATGCCAACAATGAACTCACACGTGTGTCGTCCGAGTTGTCTCAAACCAAAGAAAACGCCTCTGCTCGCGAGGATGCCTACTTGCACACGACCATCAAGTCCCCCATGAAGGGCGTGGTCAAGAACGTGCAGGTCACCACCATCGGTGGCGTGATTCAAGCGGGCCAGCCCATTCTTGAAATCGTCCCCACCGAAGATGAAATGTTGGTCGAAGCGTATGTGAAGCCTTCCGAAGTCGCCTTCTTGAAGGTCGGCCAAAAAGCCGTGGTCAAGTTGACGTCTTACGACTTCAACAAATACGGCGGCCTAGATGGCGAGCTCGAACACCTCAGCCCTGACACGCTCAAAGACGATCGTCAGCAACGCCGTCCCGGAGCCAGCCCGGTGGATTTGGAAGAAGGTTTTTACCGAATCATGGTGCGCATCAAAGATCCAAACCGCGTGCGCAAAGGTCTCAAGATCGACCCCACTCCCGGGATGACGGCCACGGTTGAAATTCGCACCGGTCAAAAAACCGTGCTCGAGTATTTGTTCCGTCCTTTGCAAAACGTATCCCAGGCCTTGCGCGAGCGTTAATATGCGCGCATGACCTTAGCCGCACCTACTCTCGAACACTTGTGTGACCTTGCGGTCACGATCGATGCGCCCGTGGAAGTCGGGCAAACCGCGATGGGCATGCGCCGCATGATTCCCATCACCGGTGGCACCGTCACGGGCCCGCGCATGAGCGGGCGCATCGTGCCCGGGGGCGCTGATTTCCAGCTGATCGTGGGCGATGGCACGCAGGCGCATTTAGATGCACGTTACGTGTTGGAGTTGCAAGACGGCAGCCGCGTGTTTGTGCAAAACACCGCATTGCGTGTGGCGTCTGCCGAAGACTCCGCCAAGATTCGGCGTGGCGAACCGGTGGACCCCGCGCGCGTTTACTTTCGCTGCCAGCCCAAGTTTGAAGCCACCAGCCCACAGTGGGCGTGGCTGGCTGAGCACCAGTTCATCGGCGTGGGTTTGCGCTTACCCGACGCGGTGCATTTGAGTTTTTACAAAGTGGTGTGAAACGCAGATCACGCCAAACGCCTTCGCCGCAGCTTATGCCTCAGCCCATGCGGTTGTCCGCAGGGCGGGAGACGATTTCTGGACCAGCATGAGGAACCCGCCCTGCGGACAACCGCATGGGCGAGCTCAGCAGCCAAGCATTACAAACGGTTAGGCAACCACAACGCGATGATGGGGAAGGCGATCAAGATGATGAGGCGCAAGATGTCGGTGATGACGAAAGGGATCACGCCTTTGAAGATGGTCATGAAACTCACGTCTTTCACCACGCTCTTGATGACGAAGACGTTCATGCCCACCGGCGGGTGAATCAGCCCCAGCTCCACCGTCATCACAATGATGATGCCGAACCAAATTGGGTCGAAGCCCAGTTGCAAGATGACGGGGTAGATGATGGGCACGGTCAAGATGATCATGGCCATGGCGTCCATCAAACAGCCCAGCACCAAGTACATCACCATGATCATGGCCAGCACGCCGTAGCGGCCTACGCCCAAACTGGTCAAGAACTCGGTGAGCTTTTGCGGCGTTTGGGTGATGGTCAAGAAGTAGCCAAACAGCAATGCGCCAATCAGCACGGTGAACACTGCTGCCGAAGTGCGTGTGGCCGACAGCAGCGCTTCGCGAATGCCTGCGCGGTCCAGCTTGCCACGCAGCACGCCCAGCAAGAACGCACCACTGGCACCCACGCCGCCCGCTTCGGTGGGGGTGAAGAAGCCGCCATACAAACCGCCGATGACGAACAAGAACAGCACCAAGGGCGCCCACACATCCTTCAAACCATTGAGGCGTTCGCCGAAAGATTTGCGCTCACCCGCAGGCAACCAATCGGGCCGGAAGTACACGATCAGCATGATGGTGATGACGTACATGCTCATCGCCAACAAGCCCGGCACGATGCCCGCCATGAACAGCTTGCCAATGTCTTGCTGGGTCAAGATGGCGTAGACCGCCAACACGGTGGACGGTGGCAGCATGGCACCCAAGGTGCCGCCCGCCGCAATCACGCCCGTGGCGAACGATTGGGGATAGCCAAAGCGACGCATCTCCGGGTAAGCCACGGCAGAGAAGGTGGCGGCTGTCGCCACCGATGAGCCGCAAATGGCCGCAAAGCCACCGCAAGCCAACACGGTGGCCACGCCCAAGCCGCCGCGCAAATGCCCGATGAAGGCATTGGCCGCGCGGAACAGTTCTCGGCTCACGCCCGAGACCGACACAAACGCGCCCATCAGCATGAACATCGGGATTACCCCAAAGGTGTAGTCCGTCACGGTGCGCATGGAGGTTTGGCCAATCAGCTTGAGCGCGGGGCCGGTGCCCGCGATGTAGCTGTAGCCCACCACGCCCACCAAGCCCATGGCCATGCCCACAGGCACGCGCAAGAGCATCAGCACGAACAACACGACAAAGCCAATGATGGCGACGGCATCGGTACTTAGTTCCATTTTTTATTCGCTTGTTTTCATTTCAGGGTGGTCTTCCAAAGCCTCGGGCTGGAAGATCAGTCGCCAAGTCCGGATGCCAATCAACAACACCGCGCACACATCACCCATCCACGCCACGGCGAAGAAAGGCCATGTGGGCAAGTTCAGGTCGTAGGTCAGCACGTTGTCGATGTAGGTCATGCTGACCTTGTCGAACAGCATGATGGTTTGCACCGTCACCACAAACAGCAACACCAGCGTGGCGAACACGTCGATGAATCGGCGCATGCGTGGGCTGGCGCCCGTCCACAGCAAATCCACCGTGATGTGGCTGCCGCGATAACTGGTGGCGGCAATGCCCCAGAAAATCAAAATGCCCAACAACAAACGACCGAAGTCGTAGCTGTCGGGAATGGAGGTGTCGAAGAATTTGCGCAGCAACACCGAGATGAAGATGTTGGCTGCGACGATGCCGACAAAGAGCGCAGCCATCCATTCGATGCCATCGATGATGCGATCGAATGGATTTTTGCGAGGCGCAGATTCAGTGCTCATGCCTGTCTCACATGCCCGACTTGTACTTGGCCAATGACTGCTTGAACGCGTTCATGATGGCCACAGGGTCTTCGCCTTTTTTCTTCACATCTGCAGCCCATTGCACTTCGGCAGGTGCGACAGCCTTTTTCCATTCGGCGAGTTGATCAGGCGTGAGTTTGTAGACTTCGCGGTTGGGGTCAGCTGCCAATTTGACGTGGCCTGCAATTTCAAAATCAGCCCAGGCGCTGCCGACTTTCTCAGCCCACTCGCTGGTGCAATGGCTGTCGATGGCTTTCTTTTGGTTGGCCGACAAGGCGGCGTATTTGTCTTTGTTCATCACCCACACAAATGGGGTCGCGTAGAAAGGCACATCCATGTGGTACTTCACCACTTTGTCGATGCCAAACAAAGTCATCGAGCCCCATGGGAAGGTGATGGCTTCGGCCACGCCACGCTCCAACATGTCGCGCGACTCAGGGGCCGAGGCTTGCACGTTGGTGCCGCCCAGCATGGTGATGACTTGACCCACGGTGGAGGTGGCAGGACGCACTTTCATGCCCTTGATGTCGGTGGGCAACACAATTTTCTTGCGTGAGTGGAAGGCGCCAGGGTCGTGGGCGAAGGCGAAGCAGAAATGCACGTCTTTCATTTCTTTGGCCGCGTAGTTGCGGTACCACGCGTCAATGGCGGCAGAGCCCGCTTTGGCGTTGGTGATCATGAAGGGCAACGATGCTGCCGCAAAAATGGGGAAGCGGCCAGGCTGGTAGCCGGGGTTGACGTACGAGAAATCAGAAATGCCGTCGCGCGCCATGTCGTAATGGTCAAACGCTTTGCCCAATTGCTCGGAGGGGAACAAGGTGGCGCTGATGGTGCCGCCCGATGCGACCTTCAGGCTTTCGCCCCACGCTTGCAAGGCAGGGTTCAGGGCATGTTGTGCAGGCACCCAGCTGGCCATCTTGACCATGACGGGTTTGTCTTGCGCTTGGGCTGCGCCCAAGCTCAGTGCGGCAATCGCGGTGGCAACCAGAGTGCGTGAGAGTTTGACTTGCATGTGTTCCTCGCAAAAAAGAGTGGACGAAAAGTGGATAAAACAAATCGCTTTACATCGGGATGTGGAGCGGCTTGAAAGTTATAAGTTGTAATCGTTTTGAGTGGCACTGACTACAGGTGTTTCCCTGTGTTGCCGCTGTTTTAACGGTGTGGTGTTGGTGGACGGATCGGTGCGCGTGGCATCCAACGGATCGGTTGCGCTTTGGCCTCGCGTGCAGGGGCCCCGTGGGCGCGCAGTGTGTGGTCAAGGGCGATGCCCGCTTCGTCGCGCAAGGCGGCTTCGCGAGCTTGGTCAATGGCGTGTGCGCGCTCGGTGGGGCTGTCAAAACTGGCGCCCCGAGCCAAGTGGCGCAAGATGTGCAGCAGGTTGTCGCGCCCGCGGTCGTGGGTGCCGCCGTAGCCTTTGATCAGGCGGCCACATTGGGCCAGTGACAGACCCAGTGCCGAGCTTTGCGCGCTGGCGTGGGTGACGGCGTGCAGCCATTCGTCGATCAACGCTTGTTCTTCGGCGTAGCGGTGGCCGCGCACACGCAGCCAAGTCAAGCTGGCCAGCAAGCGCAGCATCACCATGCCGAACACGCTGTGCGTGCCCACTTTGATGGGGAATGCCAAAGGCTGCAGGCCACGCATGACGCGGGCGTTGTCCCAACGCGTGAGCCGCAAGGCCAGGGGCTTGGGCAGCAGGGCCGCAAATTCGGGAATGCCGGGCTTGAAGTGGTCAAACAGCTTCACCACATCGTCGTCTTTGGCTTTTACCTCACCGCGCACGCGGGCCCAGCGGCTGGCGCGGCTCTTCAGGTCTGCGACACGCACGATGTCGTCAAACGCCATCCACAACGCCAGCCAGCGGGCGGTTTCTTGGGTGACTGGGCTGTGACCGAGCGGCTCGGTGGCCAGCACGGTGCGCAAGCGCTGCACGTACAAGTCCACATAGCTTTGGCCTTGGTAGTCCATGAGTCGGTCCACGCCCAAGGTCAGCACCTCGTGCAGCGCCTCAGGAAATTGCGCCGCAATCTGGGCGGGCAAGGTGGGGGTGTCGGTTGAGGCTTTGGGCTGTGGGGCCAGCACCGCATCGACATAACGCGACTGTGTTTTTTGGTTGTGCACCGCGTCCCAGGCCAAGCCAAAGCCGCGCAAGCTGGCGCGTTGGCTGGCGTTGAGTGCGTCGGTGGGCGTGCCGTCGGCAATGGCGGCTTCGTAGTCGGCACGTTGCAAGGGCAGCACGCAGCTGGCCGCAATGCTGCCCAGCATCACCGCACTCACCACCGTGCCCGCCTCTCGGGTCAGACTGGCCATGTCCAGCACATGGCTGGCGCGGCTGTGTTGTTGCAGCAGTTGCACCAAGGCCGCATCGTCCAAACGGCCATCGCCCATTTGCATTTTTTCTTGCGTGGTCAAGGCGCGGTTGCCTGCGCTGATGAGCAAGGTGCGGTCGGCCGAGCTCAGGCCGTTGCCGATTTGTCGTGCGGTTTCCAGCAGTTCGGACGACACCAACAAATCGAGTCGGCCTGGCAAGGGGTTGAGGCCAAACACAGGTTTGCGCCCGCCCAACTCGCGGCTGTGGGTGGGGAACACTTCGAGGTAATAGGTGGTGGCGCCTGTGCGCTGTGCCACGCCGGGGATGGAGGTGGCCTGCGCGGGGTAGCCCGCGTGACGTGCCGCCTCGATCAGCCAATCGGCCAGCACGCCGCCGCCTTCGCCGCCTAAGGCGCACAACAAAATAGAAATAGGTTGGGTCATGGCAAGTCTTGAAGGGGTTTAAGCCGGTTGAAGCACGCGCACCACTTGGCCGCGCACTGAGGCGATGAAGCGTTCCCACAGCGACGCGTTTTGCACCACTTCTGCGCGGTAGAACGAAGGGCACAGCGTGGCCGCATGGGCGTTTTCGCCACACAAGCCGCAGCCCACGCAGCCGTCGATCACGGTGGCTACGGGGTCGACTTTGAGCGGATCGGGGTTGTCTTTGAGGGTCAGTGTGGGGCAGCCTGACAAGCGGATGCAGGCGTGGTCGCCGTTGCACACGTCTTCGTCCACGCCGTATTTCACGCGCTGCACGCGCTCGCCTTTTTTGAGCAGACTGGCAATCCACGGTTTGATGCGGCGCTGGCGCTCCAGCTGGCATTCGCCCTCGGCAATGATGACTTTGAGGCCTTGAAAGTCGGAGGTGAAGGCGTCGACCAAGGTCTCGCGGACTTTGGCGACTTCGTAGGTGTGCACCGTGCGCATCCACTTCACGCCCAAGCCTTGCAGCGTGCGCTCGATGGTTTGGTTGGTGTGCGCCAAGCTTTGCCACTTGTCGGCGGCGGCGAGTTTGGCCGCGTCATCGGGGGTGGAGATGATGTCTTGCGTGCCCGTGGCCGAGGTGTAGCCATTTTTGAAAATCAGCAGCACCGCGTCGTCGCCGTTGAACAGCGCGCTTTGCACGCCGGTCAACAAGCCGTTGTGCCAAAACCCACCGTCGCCCATGATGGACAACACCCGTCGCTGCATGGACGGCGACACACCTGCGCGGCTGGCCAAGCTCATGCCGTAGCCCAAAATCGTGTGGCCGGTGGAGAAGGGCTCGAAGGTGCCCAGCGCGTGGCAGCCAATGTCGGCGGCCACATGCACCGCGCCAATGTCTTGCTGCGCGAGTTTGATGGCCGAGAACACAGGCCGCTCGGGGCAGCCTACGCAAAAACCGGGGGGGCGTGCGGGCAGGGTTTGACCTTTTTCTTGCAACGTCTGCGTGACGGCGGCACGGCGGTCGCGGTTACTTTGCAGCCATTGCTGTACGCCGGCGGTGGCGGTGCCCGTCGCGTGGGTCGTTGCGTTTTGGGCGCTGACCTCGGGGCTTGCTGATGGCGCTAAATATCGGTTCACAAATTGCAACAAGCCTTGCGCCATCACCTCGGCGGTGTACTCGCCGCCTTGAGGCAACCAGTCTTTGCCGTGCAAAGGTGTTTGCACATCGCGGCGGCGCAGCAGGGTGGCAATTTCTTGTTCGATGTATTCGGGCTGGCCTTCTTCCATCACCAACACGCCGCGTTTGCCGATGCAGAAGTTGGCCATCTGTTCGGGAACTAAGGGGCAGGTCACGTTGAGGACCAGCAAGGGAATTTTGGTGTCGCCAAATGCATCGGCTAAACCGAACTGTTGCAAGGCGCGAATCAGTGTGTTGTACAGACCGCCTTGCACGATGATGCCAAGGTCGGCGTGTTCGCCGTCAAAGTGTTCGTTCAGGCCATGCGCTTCGATGTAGGCGCGTGCCGCCGGAATGCGTTCTTGGTGCTTGAGCTTTTCATGGCCAAAGGTGACGGGCGGGTGGGCGAGTCGGCTGTAGTCAAACTTGGCCGGTTCGCGCATGGCGTGCAGGGCCGAGATGGCGGGCGCTTGGTTGTCCTTCGCCACAAAACTGCCGCGCACGTGGCAGGCGCGAATGCGCAACTCCATCAACGCGGGCATGTTGGAGGCTTCGGACAGTCGAAAGCCGTGCTCCACCATGTCCACCATGCGGCTCAAATCAGGGCGTGGGTCAAGCAGCAACATGCCTGACTTCAAGGCGTAGGCGTGGGTGCGTTCTTGGATGACCGAAGCGCCTTCGCCGTAGTCTTCGCCCACGACCACCAGCACGCCACCTTTGACGCCGGGGGACGACAAATTGCTCAGCGCATCCGCCGCCACGTTGGTGCCCACGATGGACTTCCACGTCACTGCACCGCGCAAGGGGTAATGGATGGAAGCGCCCAACATGGCCGCCGCCGAGGCTTCGTTGGCGCACGCCTCGACGTGCACGCCCAGCTCTTGCATGTAGTCTTTGCCTTGCACCATCACGTCGAGCAAGTGCGACACGGGGGCCCCTTGGTAGCCGCCCACGTAGGCCACGCCCGATTGCAGCAAGGCCTTGGTGATGGCCAAAATGCCCTCGCCGTGAAACGTTTCGCCCGCGCCCATGCGCAGCATTTCCACTTCTTGGCTGAATGAAACTTCCACGGTTTGTCTCCTGTTGTGCAGCGCAGTGTGTGTGGGCTTAGTTCATTCATCAATACAATGAGCCGACTAAGTACTATTAGTTTTATGCATATCAAAGACGTTGACCTTAACCTGTTGCGCCTGTTCGATGCGGTGTACCGCACCCGCAGCGTGAGCCGTGCCGCGCAGATGTTGGGCCTGACGCAGCCGTCCGCCAGCCAAGGTTTGACGCGTTTGCGCTTGCTCATCCAAGACCCGCTGTTCACCCGCGCGCCCGGCGGTGTGCAACCCACAGCCAAGGCCGATCGCTTGTCCGCGGCCGTGGCGTCGGCGTTGACCACGTTGGAAATCGCGCTGAACGAATCGTCGTCGTTTGAGCCCAGCGCCTCCATCCAGACATTTCGTCTGCACCTGAGCGACATTGGCGAAGCACGGTTTTTACCCGCGCTGATCTCGGCGGTGCGCCGTCAAGCGCCAGGGATTCGGGTGGAGTCGGCCCCGCTGGCGCACGACGACATTGCCGCCGCCCTCAACAGCGGGCGCTTGGATGTGGCGATTGGCTTTTTGCCCACCGTGCAAGGCACACGCCAACACCCCTTGCTGCAAGACCGCTACATCGTGCTGCTGCGCAAAGACCACCCGTGGCTGAATGCGCCAGAGGCGCCGCCCACCCACACGTCCGCAACGCCCACCACGCCCGCGACCTCCTTGGCACGTTTGCGTCAGCTCGACTATGCGGCCGTGCGCTCGCACGCCGAAACCCTGCACATCTTGCAACTGCTGCAGCTCGAAGACCGACTGCGCCTCACGGCCGCCCACTTTTTGGCGCTGCCCGACATCGTGCGCGACACCGACTTGGCCGTGCTCATGCCCCGCAACATCGCCCAAGGCTTTGCACAAAGTGGCGACTATGTGTTGGTCGAGCCCACCTTGCCGCTGAGCGACTTCACCGTCTCGCTGCACTGGAGTGCCCGGTTTGAAACCGACCCTGCCAACCGCTGGCTGCGTGAATTGGTTTGTGACTTGTTTGAGGCGATGCCACCGGCACAAACGGGGCTGTAGCCTTGGCGACGGTGGGGTGTTTCCCTAGCAAGGCGAGGGCGGTGGCGCCGCATTAACATGCCAGTTAACTGCAATTGATCTTTAGGAGTTTTCTCATGGCCCACGCCGCATTCAACTGGCAAGACCCGTTTTTGCTTGATCAGCAACTGACCGACGAAGAGCGCATGATCCGCGAAGCCGCGGCCGCCTATTGCCAAGACAAGTTGCAGCCGCGTGTGCTGAACGCGTTTCGCAATGAAAAGACAGACATCGAGATCTTCCGCGAGATGGGCGCGTTGGGCTTGTTGGGCCCCACCATCCCCACCGAGTACGGTGGCCCAGGCCTGAACTACGTGGCCTACGGCCTGATTGCCCGCGAGGTCGAGCGTGTCGACTCGGGTTACCGCTCCATGATGAGTGTGCAGTCCTCACTCGTGATGGTGCCCATCAACGAGTTTGGCACCGAAGAGCAAAAACACCGCTTCTTGCCCAAGCTCGCCACCGGCGAGTGGATCGGTTGCTTCGGCCTGACCGAACCCGACCACGGCTCTGACCCCGCCAGCATGGCCACACGCGCCCAAAAGGTGGCGGGTGGCTACATGCTAAAGGGCAACAAGATGTGGATTTCCAACAGCCCCATCGCCGACGTGTTTGTCGTGTGGGCCAAAGAAGTGAGTGAAGGCGGCCAAGTGGGCCCCATCCGTGGCTTCATTTTGGAAAAAGGCATGAAGGGCTTGAGCGCCCCCGCCATCCACGGCAAAGTGGGCTTGCGTGCCTCCATCACCGGCGAGATCGTGATGGACGGCGTGTTTGTGCCCGAAGACAACGCCTTCCCCGAAGTGCAAGGTCTGAAAGGCCCGTTCACCTGTTTGAACAGCGCCCGTTACGGCATTGCGTGGGGCGCCTTGGGGGCTGCCGAAGACTGCTGGCACCGTGCCCGCCAGTACACGCTGGACCGCCAACAGTTTGGTCGCCCTCTCGCCGCCAACCAACTCATTCAAAAGAAGTTGGCCGACATGCAAACCGAAATTTCGTTGGGCCTGCAAGGTTGCTTGCGCTTGGGCCGCATGAAAGACGAAGGCACAGCCAGTGTGGAGATCACTTCCATCTTGAAGCGCAACTCTTGTGGCAAGGCCTTGGACATTGCCCGCATGGCCCGCGACATGATGGGCGGCAACGGCATCAGCGATGAGTTCGGTGTGGCGCGCCATTTGGTGAACCTCGAAGTGGTCAACACCTACGAAGGCACGCACGACATCCACGCGCTCATCTTGGGCCGTGCACAAACCGGCATCGCCGCCTTTTCTAACTGAGTTTTCCAGGAGCACGCCATGACTGACGCATCGCACCCCAAAGCAAGTGACCTCACCCGCCGCGAAGCCTTACAAGGCCTCGCGGGTTCTTTGGCCAGTTTTGCTGCTCCTGCCTTCATGAGCAGCGCGGCACTGGCGCAAGACAAGTTCCCCAACAAGCCCATCACCCTCATCGTGCCTTGGACACCTGCGGGCCCCAGCGATGCGGTGTTGCGTGCCTTTGCGGAGAGCGCCAGTCGCATCTTGGGCGTGTCGGTGATCTGCGAAAACAAACCCGGCGCAGGTGGCGCGTTGGGCGCCGCGGCCATGCTGGGTGCCCGCCCCGATGGTTACACGCTGACGCAATTGCCTTTGGGCATTTACCGTCAGCCGCACATGCAAAAAACCAACTACGACCCGATCAAAGACATCACGCACATCGCGTGCTTGACGGGTTACACCTTCTGCATCGCCGCGTCGCTGGATGCGCCGTTCAAGACGCTCAAAGAAATGGTGGCTTACGCCAAAGCCAATCCCGGCAAGCTCGAGTACGGCCACACCGGCACGGGCACGACGCCGCATTTGGCGATTGAAGACTTCAGCCAAAAAGCAGGCATCGAGTTGAATCCGATTCCCTACAAGGGCGCCGCCGAAATCATGCAAGCCATCTTGGGCGGGCACTTGCGCATGGCCAGCAGCACGACCGAGATCATTCCCTTGGTCAAAGAGGGCAAGTTGCGTTTGTTGGCCACCTTGGGCAGCAAACGCACCAAAGCATTTCCAGACGTGGCCACCGTCAAAGAAAACGGATGGGACACCATTTCTGAATCGCCCTTTGGCATCGGCGGCCCCAAGGGCATGGACCCTGCCGTGGTGCGCGTGCTCAACGATGCGTTCAAGAAAACCTTGGACGACCCCAAAGTCATCGAGACCTTGGACAAGTTTTACCAACCTGTGATTTACATGAACAGCGAGGACTACACCAAGTACGCGGTGCGCACCTTCGAGGCTGAAAAGGCAACGGTGGAACGTTTGGGCTTGGCCAAGAAGGCGTAAGCCAGGCCTGCCTGGCAGGCTTGCATCACAAAGCGGGCTTAGCCCGCTTTTTTGTTGACCAACACAATGCCTGCGGCCACCGCCACCAGTGCAGCCACTGTGTGGACCGACACTGCTTCACCCAACCAAAGCGTGCCAAAAACCATCGCAAAGATGGGCGTCAAAAAGACGAAGGAGCTCAAGCGGGTGGCCGGGTAATGGCTCAAGAGCCACATCCACGCCAAGTAGCTGGCGAAGGCACCGGCCACGGTTTGAATCAAGAGAGAACCCCACGCAAAGACGCTCACCTCCAAGTTCCAGACCTCGCCCAGTTGCAGCGAGACAAAGGGCAAGATGAACGCGCTCAAGGCGACTTGGTAGTACAACAATTTTTCTGGACTGATCGTGGCCAGCCGCGTGCTGCGAATCACCACCGTGGTCAAGCCCCACAAGGCGCCGGCGCCCAGTGCCAGGGCGTCACCCCACCATCCGGTGCTGGCGGTTTGCAATCCGTCTTGCAAGGCATAAGCCACGGCGACAAACGCCAAAAAAAGGCCCGCCCATTGCATGACGCCCAAGCGTTCCGTCTTGACACACAGGGGCAGCAGCAGCGCCACCCAAAACGGCGCGGTGTACAAAAAGATCGTCAGTCGCGAGGCCGTGGTGTATTGCAAGCCCACATAGATGCACACGAACTCCGCGCAAAACAAAACACCGGCCAGCAAACCTGCCGCCAGGGTGCCATCGTGCTCAAACAAGGCAATGCCGCGCGCTTGGCACCACAGCCACAACAAAGCCGTTGCACCCGCAAAGCGGATGGCCGCTTGCAGCACAGGTGGCACTTCGGCCAGCGTGGCTTTGACCAACACTTGCTGAAAGCCCCAAAACACGCAGCAGGCCAACAACACGCCAATGGCCAAGGCGTCTAAATGATTGCGTCGAGAAGTCATGCAAAGAACTTAACATGTCTTTCTCACTGTGTGACTGACAACAACCCGTAGGACCTTGATGAAACGACGCGACTTCAACCAGCACCTGCAACGCAGCGCGCTTGCGCTGGCACTGATGCCTTGGTGGCAGGCGGTGGCCCAACCTGCAGATCGCCCCCGCGTCTGGCGTACGAATCCTTTTGCTTTGGGTGTGGCCAGTGGTCGACCCCGTGCCGACTCCGTGGTGTTGTGGACACGTTTGTTGATCGGCGATGAAGACCGCGCAGAGGCAGGCGCTGACGCGCTGCGTGTGCAGGTGGAAGTGTTTGCCGATGCCGCACTCAAACAACGCGTGCACAAAGCAGAGCTCGTGACCGATGCGACGCGTGGCCACAGCGTGCATGTGCATGTGCAGCATTTGCAGCCCAGCACCGATTACTGGTATCGCTTCAAGCAAAGCGAGGCGCTCAGCACGGTGGGCCACACGCGCACAGCACCTGCGATCAATGCTGATGTGCGATTGCTGCGCATGGCACTCACCTCGTGCCAGCATTACGAGCAAGGTCAATATGTGGCGCATCAAGACATTGCACAGCAACCGCTGGACTTCGTGTTGTTCATGGGGGACTACATCTATGAAAGCACCAATTCGCAATACGCCTTGCGCAAACACAACGGTGGTGAACCTAAAACCTTGGCGCAGTACCGCGAACGTTATGCACAGTACAAAAGCGACCCCATGCTGCAAGCGGCCCATGCAGCGCATGCCTGGGTGATGATGTGGGACGACCATGAGGTGGTCAACGACTACGCCAATGACCAAGACCGCAGCTACACCGATCCCCAAAAGTTTTTGCTGCGCCGTGCGGCGGCGTATCAGGCGTACTTTGAACACCAGCCCGTGTTGATCGGCCCCGATGCCAAGAGCCCACACCGTGCCTCCATGCGTTTGTACGATCAGCTCACTTGGGGTAACTTGGCCGATGTGTGGACGCTGGATTGCCGCCAATACCGCAGCCCGCAAGCCTGTCGCGACCCTGTGCGTGGTGGGGGTCGCATGGTCACACAATGTGATGAGCTCAGCGACCCCAAGCGCAGCATGTTGGGCATGGAACAAGAGCGCTGGGTGAGCGAGCGCCTGCGTGCCTCAAAGCGCACCTGGAAAGTGTTGGCGCAAGCGACCTTGATTGCCCCCACCAGCATTCCCGCGCCCGTGGGACGCGCCACCTACACCGATGCGTGGGACGGCTACCCGCAAGCGCGTCAGCGTTTGCTGCAAACAGTGGTCGATGCCCAGTTGAAGAACGTGGTCACCCTCGGCGGTGATGTGCACATGAACGTGGCTGCCAATTTGCGTGTGGTGCCCAACGACTTGCAGTCACCCATCGTGGCGAGCGAATTCGTCACCACCTCCATCACCTCGCGTGGCATGGGCGACAACGTGTTGTCCGTCATCAAAGCCAACAACCCAGACCTGTTGCATGCCCGTGCCGATGAGCGGGGTTACAGCCTCATCACGGTCACACCCGAGTCGCTGCGTTGTGATTTCAGAACGACCGCGTTTCCCGCTGGCAGCGAAGCGGGCTTCAAAACGCAAGCAAGTTTTGTGGTCAACAAAGATCAGGCAGGACCGCAAGCCGTGTGAGTGATGCGGGGTGATGCCCTGCGTCCTAGGTGGTGCTCTTCAACTCTGTGATCTCGAAATGAACCCAAGAGGGTTCGCCTCCCGCAGAATGAAATTTTCAACGGGAGGCCACCATGACACATCCACCACACACCGCATCACACCACGCCGTGGCTGCTGTGGAGCGCTACAAAATGCTCATGGACTTGATGAAGTATCACCAGACCATCATTTGGGGATCCTTCACAGCCTTTGCGTTGACGCACTCTATTTTTCTCGGCGTTTTTGCACGCTTTGTGATGGATGGCACCTTGTCTGCCTCAGACAAACCACATTGGGGTGTGGTGGGTGCTGCCCTCATGGGCTTGATTTTTTGGTTGCCTTGGTATGTCACCTACCAACGCAGCAACTACTATTTCATTTTCCGTTTGGAGCAAGCCAAGCGTGCAGAACCTGAGGGCTTGAATGTGCTCAAGGGCTCGATGGAGCGGCTCACCGAATATGGCGAGGTGTTCATTGATGAGACCCGTTACAAGCTGCCTTTGATGGTGGGCTTGTTGAAAACCCGCCACGCGATTCCTATGTTCATCAACGGGTTCTTTGCGATTTATGCTTTCTTTTTGTTGTCGCAAATTCCGTTCGTCAAAGCCTGGCTGCGTCAAACGTTTTGATCAACGTTTGACGCGTTCAATGCGCTGCCGGCTTTAAACCACCACCGAAATTTTGGCTGCAGCTGCCCGTGCGCGTGCCAAGGCGTTGGCATTCTTAGCCAGTGCCACCGCCATGCGACGGTAGGGACGCGTGGTGGGTTTGCCAAAGATGCGCACGTCCACATCGGGCTCGCTCAGGGCCTCGGCCACACCGGTGTAGCTCGGGTTGCTGCCGTCTTGTGTGGCCAGCACCACGGCGCTGGCGCCTTCGGTGCACACGATGTTGGCAATCGGCAAACCCAAAATGGCGCGCGCGTGCAGATCAAACTCGCTGAGGTTTTGGCTGATCATGGTGACCATGCCCGTGTCGTGCGGACGTGGGCTGAGTTCGCTGAAGATCACCTCGTCTTTGGTCACAAAAAACTCCACGCCAAACAAGCCTGCACCGCCCAAGTCGGCCGTCACTTTGTCGGCCATGTCTTGCGCGACTTTGAGGTAGCTCGGCAGCATGGGTTGAGGTTGCCAGCTGTATTGGTAATCGCCGCGTTCTTGCACATGGCCGATGGGCTCGCAAAACAAGGTGGGACCCTTGCGTTGGCGGATGGTGAGCAGGGTGATTTCAAATTCGAAGTTGATGAACTCTTCGACGATCACTTTCTTGCGGTCACCGCGCATGCCTGCGCACGCGTAGTCCCAGCTCGCTTGAATGTCGGCGGCGGTTTTGGCCACGCTTTGGCCTTTGCCCGATGAGCTCATCACGGGTTTGATGACCACCGGAAAACCAATGGCATTCGCTTGTGCCAACAACTCGTCGGCCGACTCGGCGTAGTTGAACTTCGCTGTGCGCACGCCCAACCCCACGGCCACGTCGCGGATGCGGTCGCGGTTCATGGTGAGGTTGGCCGCTCTTGCGCTGGGGATGACTTCGAAGCCTTCTTTCTCCACCTCCAACAACACCTCGGTGCGGATGGCTTCGATCTCGGGCACGATCAAGTCGGGTTTGTGTTGTGCAATGGCGGCACGCAAGGGCGCCTCATCCAACATGCTGAACACACACGATTCGTCAGCCACTTGCATGGCGGGTGCGCCCGCATAGCTGTCGCAGGCGACGACGTAGCAGCCCAAGCGCTTGGCGCTGATGACGAATTCTTTGCCCAGTTCACCTGAGCCTAAAAGTAAGATTTTTTTCATGGACCACCCCGTGTTTGTCTAAATTTGGCGTGCTCGAATTGTCCATGTTCGGGCACACGAGGCGTATACAAACCACGCTGATTCAGATCACGCCGGCGCAATCACACCGCGATCCAGCGCATAGCTGCGGTCGCTCACCCAATCGGCGAAGTGGGTGTTTTGTTCGGACAGCAACACGCTCACGCCTTGCGCTTTGAGGGCCAAAATCATCTCGCCCATTTGCTCCACGATCACCGGGGCCACGCCTTCTGAGGGTTCATCGAGCAAGACCATCAGCGGATTGCCCATCAACGTGCGTGCGACGGTGAGCATCTGTTGTTCGCCACCACTCATGTGGCCGGCCTGACGTTGCTGCATATGGGCCAAGTTTGGAAACAAGGCGAACACTTGCGCGAGTGTCCACTGGGGCGCAGCACTGCCATCGGCAAAGCAGCGTGCGGCTTGCACACCGAGTTGCAAATTTTCCAGCACCGTCAAGTCGGTGAAGATGCGGCGGTCTTCCGGTACATAGCCCAAACCTGAGCGTGCCGCTTGGTAAGGCTCGGCCTGGGAGAGGTCGTGGCCTTCAAAAATGACGCGACCCGTGCGGCGCGGCATCAAGCCCATGATGGCTTTGAGCGTGCTGGATTTGCCCGCCCCGTTGCGTCCAATCAGCGCCACCACTTCGCCGCGTGCCACGTGCAGTTGCGCATCAAACACCACCTGCGCTGCGCCGTACCAAGCGTTGAGGTGATCGACTGCCAAGAGGTGTTGCGTCACAGAGCCTCTCCTGTGTGAGAGGGCGCTGACGCCACATCGGGCGAGGTGTGTGCGCCATACGTTTTGCCGCTGCCAAAGTACACCGCTTGCACCTGCGGATCGGCTTGCACCTGCGCGGGCGTGCCTTGCGCAATCAGCGCGCCGCGGGCCATGACCAGCACACGGTCGGCATGTTCAAACACCACATCCATGCTGTGCTCAGTGAACAGCACGGCGACACCGCGCTGAGTGACCAAGCCCCGGGTCAGGGCCATCAGTGCATGGCGCTCGTTCGGGGCCATGCCTGCGGTGGGCTCATCCATCAACAGCAAACGGGGTTGGTTGGCCAAGGCCATGGCCAGCTCTAGCCGCTTCACATCCCCATAAGCCAGGGCGTTGCACGCGCGGTTCGCTTGCGAATCAAGCTGCACTTGCGTCAACAGTTGCAGTGCATCGGCACGGCGGTAGTGGGTGGCGCGTCGCCAAGGCGAGAGCGTTTGACCATCGGCCGACAACAACGCCATTTGTACGTTTTCAGCCACCGTGAGGGAGCCAAAGGTTTGTGCCATTTGAAATGTGCGGCTCACGCCCATGCGCCACAACGCATGCGGCTTGAGGCCCAGCAGCGACACGCCCTCAAGGGTGACATGGCCGCTGTCCGGCGCGAGCTGGCCGTTGACCAAATTGAAGGTGGTGGATTTGCCTGCGCCGTTGGGACCAATGAGTGCGAGCAATTCGCCGGCTTGCAGGTTGAATGACACATCGTTGACGGCTTGGTTGCCGCCAAAGGCCTTATGCAAATGTTGAACGCTGAGCAATGTCATGCCGATGCGCCTCGCAGACGTTGCCAAAATGCTTGCGCTGAGCCCGCAATGCCTTGCGGAAACACCAACACCAACAGCAGCATGCTGGCGCCCAAAACAGCACGCCAATACTCGGTACTGCGCGCCAAGCTGTCTTGCAGCGCGGTGAATGTCACCGCGCCGATCAAGGGGCCAACCAGCGTGTGCACGCCGCCCAGTAGCACCATGACCAAGCCATCCACCGACTTGCTCACACCCAACACATCGGGCGAAATGCTGCCTTTCGAAAACGCAAACAAGGCACCCGCCAAACCCGCAAAGCCTGCTGCAATCACAAAGCCCAGCCACTGCACAAGTGTCACGTTGAGGCCCATGGCTTCGGCGCGACCGACCGAATCGCGGCTGGCGCGCAGGGCGTAGCCAAGGGGTGACATCAACACCCGGCGCAGCGCGTACACGCTGAGCGCCACCAGCGCGACTGTGAGCCAGTAATAAGACGCCTTGTCTTGCAGCCACGCGCTCGGCCACACCCCCGTGATGCCGTTGCTGCCGCCGGTGAAGTCATCCCATTGAAAACAGATGGACCACACAATTTGCGCAAACGCCAAGGTGAGCATGGCCAAGTACACGCCCGACAAGCGCACGGCAAACCACGCAATGGGTGCGGCCACCAAGGCGCTGACAAGTGGGGCCAACAACAAGGCCGCTTCGCTGGATACACCCGCACGCAAGACCAACAGCGCAGCCGCATACGCGCCCACACCAAAGTAAGCCGCATGGCCAAACGAGTGCATGCCCGCTGGCCCCATGATGAAGTGCAAGCTCGCGGCGAACAAAGCGGCAATCAACAGGTCAATGCCCAACACCAAGGTGTAGGGTGCGTCCGTGGTGAACAGTGGCAGCACAAGCAATGCCGCGCCCACCATCAGCCACGTCCACTGTGTGCGTGCGCCGCTCAACGCGAACGGTGCTTCTTGCTCGGTGTTGGCACGCGGGGCACTTTGGGGTTTGCCCAACAAACCCCAAGGTCGCACCATCAGCACGGCGGCCATCACCAAAAACTCAGCGACCAGCGTGAGTTTGGAAAATGCCAACGACACGCCCCCCATTTCTATGGTGCCAAGCGCGATGCACAGCGCTTTGATTTCGGCGATCAACAAGGCGGCCACAAACGCACCCGGGATAGAGCCCATGCCACCCACCACGACCACCACAAACGCGTCGCCAATCGTGGCCATGTCCAGCCCCAAGTGCGCGGGCTCTCGGGGCAGTTGCAGCGCACCGCCCAAGCCCGCCAACGCACAGCCCAGTGCAAACACAGCGGTGAACAAATGGCGTGGGTTGATGCCCAGTGCGCCCAACATCTCGCGGTCTTGCGTGGCGGCGCGCACCCACACGCCAAAGCGTGTGCGCTGCAAGCACCACCACAACACGGCCAACACCACTGGGCCGATGGCGATCAAAAACACATCGTAGGTAGGAAAGCGTCGCCCCCAGATGTCCACCGCGCCACTCAAGCCCGGTGCGCGCGGTCCCAACAAGTCTTCGGCGCCCCACAGCCACAGCGTGCCGTCTTGCATGACCAACACCAAGGCAAAGGTGGCGAGCAGTTGAAACAACTCGGGCGCTTTGTAAATCCGTCGCAGCACCAGCACTTCCACCAACGCGCCCAATGCGCCCGTGACGAGCGCCGCGCAGAGTAAGAGCGCAAAGTAGGCAATGGTTGCGCTGGCAGCATCGCTCAACAACAGCCCCAAAGCAGATGACACGACGGGTGCAGCATGCAACACGAGGGAGTAAGCCACATACACCCCCCCCATGAAAAACGAGCCGTGTGCAAAGTTGACGATGCGCGTGACGCCAAAGATCAGCGATAAACCTGCCGCCACCAAAAACAAAGACGATGCGCTGGCCAGCCCGTTGAGGGCCTGCACAAAAAAGCTAGCGATGTCCATGATGTGTGAGGCTTGAAATTAAAACGCCCGCAAGAGGCGGGCGTTGTGGTGGCGGATTAGTTGTTCGGTCTGAGTTTTTTCACAACGTCATCGCTGGGTTGCACGGAGGCTCCGTCGATGTAGCGGTAGTCTACCAACACGCCTTTGCCACCGTCATTCTTGGTGCGACCCAAGAACGCGCCCATGGTGGACTGGTTGTCTTGTTTGCGGAACATCACTTTGCCGTAGGGCGTGCTGAAGCTCAGGCCGCTGAAAGCGGTGACCAGCTTTTCGCTGTCGGTGCTTTTGGCTTTTGCGATGCCTGCGGCCAAGGCCTGAATCATGCTGTAGCCCACGACCGAGCCCAAGCGGGGGTGGTCGTTGTACTTGTGGTGGTAGGCCAAGAAGAAGGCTTTGTGCTCAGGCGTTTGCACGCCGTACCAAGGGTAGCCGGTGACGATCCAGCCGTTGGGCGTTTCGTCTCTGAGCGGCTCTAAGTATTCGGGCTCGCCTGTTAATAGGCTCACCACCTCACGGCCTTGGAACACACCACGTGTGTTGCCCTCGCGCACAAACTTGGCGAGGTCGGTGGCAAACAGCACGTTGAAGATGGCATCGGGCTTGGCATCGGCAATCGCTTGCGTCACAGAGCCCGCGTCAATCTTGCCGAGGGCGGGTGCTTGTTCGGCCACAAACTCCACATCGGGCTGTGCGGCTTTCAACAGTTGCTTGAAGGTGGCCGCGGCCGATTGACCGTATTCGTAGTTGGGGTACACCACGGCCCAGCGTTTCTTCTTGAGCTTGGCCGCTTCGGGCACCAACATGGCCACTTGCATGTAGGTGCTAGCGCGTAGCCGATAGGTATAGCGGTTGCCGTTTTGCCAGACCATTTTGTCGGTCAGCGGTTCGCCCGCGAGGAAGAACACTTTGCGTTGCTTGGCAAAGTCACCCAGCGCCAAACCAATGTGTGAGAGAAAGGCTCCCGAGAGCACATCGACTTTCTCGCGGCTCAGCAGCTCTTCGGCGGCCCGTACTGCGTCGCCGGGTGAGGCGTTGTCGTCACGCGTGATGAGTTGCAGTTTCTTGCCGTTGACACCGCCTGCGGCGTTGATTTCTTCGACCGCCAATTCCATGCCTTTTTTGTAGGGGTCGAGGAACGCGGGTTGTGCTTTGTAGCTGTTGATTTCGCCAATCTTGATGACGTTTTGCGCGAAGGCGGGCAGGGCGGCCACGCTCAAGGCGAGGGCGGCGGTGCGCAAGGTGGCGGCGAGTGAGGTGTTCACGAAGTGGCCTTTCAATGCAGGCATGGGCAGCGATGCCTGCGCTTAGAAATTGAGGGAGAACGGATTGTCTTGCAAAGCCACCAGGCGGTTGCATACGAGATCTCAAATCCCCAAAGAAAAAGCCCCGCTATGCGGGGCTTTTCACATTCACTGCTCATCTTGCGATGTGTGTGTGAGGCTGGCGCTGGATTTAGGCCTCCAAGCGGGCGGCCAAAGCCGCCTTGGTGGAGGTCATCTCAGCAGGCAAGTGGTACGCCAGCTGGGTGAACAACTCTTCGTGCAGCTTCAACTCCGCAACCCAAGCTGCTTTGTCGATGCTGGTGACGGTTTTGAATTGGTCCGCGGTGAAGTTCAAACCCGTCCAGTTGATTTCTTCATACGTGGGGCTCACGCCGAACACGTTTTCTTTGCCTTTGGCTTGACCTTCAATGCGGTCAATCATCCACTTCAAGACGCGCATGTTCTCGCCATAGCCTGGCCACACAAACTTGCCATCGTCGCCCTTGCGGAACCAGTTGACACAGTAAATGGCGGGTACTTTGGCGCCGCTGGCTTTGAGCTTGTCGCCCATGTTGAGCCAGTGCTGGAAGTAGTCGCTCATGTTGTAGCCCATGAAAGGCAGCATGGCGAAGGGGTCACGGCGCACCACGCCTTGTTGGCCAGCGGCCGCAGCGGTGGTTTCAGAGCCCATGGTGGCGGCCATGTACACGCCTTCGGTCCAGTTGCGTGCTTCGGTGACCAAAGGCACGGTGGTGGAGCGACGGCCACCGAAGATGAAGGCGTCAATGGCCACACCGTTGGCGTCGTCCCATTGGTGATCCAAGGCGGGGTTGTTGGTGGCGGCCACGGTGAAGCGGGCGTTGGGGTGCGCGGCTTTGGCGCCGGTCTCTTTGGCAATGGCTGGGGTCCAGTCTTTGCCTTGCCAGTCGATCAAGTGGTCGGGCAATGAGCCGGTGTCTTTTTCCATGCCTTCCCACCACACGTCGCCGTCGTCGGTCAGTGCGACGTTGGTGAAGATGACGTTCTTGTCCAAGCTGGCCATGCAGTTGGGGTTGGTGTGGAAGTTCGTGCCGGGGGCCACGCCAAAGTAACCCGCTTCGGGGTTGATGGCGTACAACTTGCCGTCCGAGTGTGGCTTGATCCAAGCGATGTCGTCACCGATGGTGGTGACTTTCCAGCCGTCGAAGCCTTCAGGTGGCACGAGCATGGAGAAGTTGGTCTTGCCGCAAGCGCTGGGGAAAGCCGCAGCCACGTGGTACTTCTTGCCTTGGGGGTTGGTCACGCCCAAGATGAGCATGTGCTCGGCCAACCAGCCTGGGTTACCGGAGGGCCCCTCCGAGGCCGCACGGCCCATGTTCGAGGCAATGCGCAGCGCAAAGCACTTCTTACCCAACAACGCGTTGCCGCCGTAGCCGGAGCCGTAAGACCAAATTTCGCGAGTCTCTGGGTAGTGCACGATGTATTTGGTTTTGCTGCAAGGCCATTTCACGTCGGCTTGGCCTGCTTCCAAAGGTGCGCCCACGGTGTGCACGCAAGGCACAAACGCGCCGTCAGTGCCGATCACGTCGTACACGGCTTTGCCCATGCGGGTCATGATGCGTTGGTTCACCGCCACATAGGCGCTGTCAGACAGCTCGATGCCCACGTGGGCAATGTGTGAGCCCATGGGGCCCATGCTGAACGGCACCACATACATGGTGCGGCCTTTCATGCAGCCGTCAAACAAAGGGTTCAGGGTGGCGCGCATTTCGGCGGGAGCCATCCAGTTGTTGGTGGGGCCAGCGTTTTCTTTCTTTTCAGAGCAGATGTACGTGCGGTCTTCCACGCGGGCCACGTCGGAGGGGTCAGAGCAGGCCAAGAACGAGTTGGGGCGCTTGGCGGGGTTGAGCTTCTTGAAGGTGCCGGCGTCGACGAGTTGTTGGCAGAGGCGGTCGTATTCTTCTTGGCTGCCATCACACCAGTACACGGTGTCTGGTTTGCACAAGGTTGCCATTTCGGCAACCCAAGCGACCAGCTTGGGGTTCTTTACATATGCGGGTGCATTTACGTTCATCAAAAGCTCCTAAGTCAAAAAATTGAGGTCAGAGCCCAGCGAACTGCTGCGAGGCTCTGACCTCAATTCATTACGCCCGAGTGACGCGGGTCTGCTATTTTAGGAATTGAACCCCTTACATAGCCTTTCAAAGACCAGAAAAACCTGTGCAATGCACTAAAAAGGTAACAAAAAAGCGCCTCAAAAGGCGCTTTCAAGGTTTGGCTGTACCCAAAGGGCGCCAAAAAAGTGCGTTCAAGACATGAACACAGCGATGAACGCCAACAAGAAAATCAGCAAGGCACCGCCCACGGGCAACACGATGGGCATGAGTGGAACGATGGCTTCCACAACGTCTTGTTCGCCGGCGTGGTTGTTTGAGTTGGCATGTGACATGTCGGTCTCCTAAATATATATGTGCAAATTCTAGAGCAGCTTGGGCCTCAGTGCGTGGCCACCACGCGCAAGACCTCTTGACCATAGGCTTCTAGCTTTTTGACGCCAATGCCAGCAATGCCCTGCAGGGCCTCTAAATCATGGGGCGCGGCTTGGGCAATGGCGGCCAGGGTGGCGTCATGGAAGATCACGTACGCAGGCAGGTTGTGCGATTTCGCCACTTCCGCGCGCCAAGCTTTGAGCGAGGCGTAGCGACGTTGACCCTCATCGTCCAGCGCAATCGGTGCCGGTTTGACGGTGTCGCTGGCGCTGCGTTTGGCTTTGCGGTCTGCGGGGCTGGACACCGAGGCACGCAGGCGCACCGTCACTTCGCCTTTGAGTACAGCGCGTGAGGCCTCGGTCAAATACAAGGTGTTGAAGGCTTGCGCGTCCACGCCCAAAGCGCCCAAGGCAATGAGCTGGCGCAGCACACCGCGCAATTGCACTTCGCTGAAATGCGCGCCAATGCCAAAGGTGCTGAGCTTGTCGTGGCCGTATTGGCTGACCTTCTCGGTGGCTTTGCCACGCAAGATGTCCATCATGTGGCCCGCGCCAAACGACATGCCGCTTTGTTGCTTCACGCGGTAGATGGTGGACAGCAGCATGCGGGCGGCTTCGGTGCCGTCCCAGATTTCTGGGGGTTGCAGGCAGTTGTCGCAGTTCCCACAAGTCAGGCGAACCTGCCCGTCCTCGGCTGATTTGTAGGTTTCGCCAAAATAGCCCAGCAGCCGCACCCGTCGGCAGTCGGTCGCCTCGGCCAACGCCAGCAGCGCATCGAGCTTGCCGCGCATGACTTGTTTGAACTCTTCGCCCGCGGGGCTTTCGTCAATCATGCGCCGTTGGTTCACCACGTCGTTCAGGCCGTAGGCCATCCACGCATGAGCAGCTTGGCCGTCGCGGCCGCCACGGCCGGTTTCTTGGTAATAACCTTCGATGTTTTTGGGCATGTCCAAGTGCGCCACAAAGCGCACATCCGGCTTGTCGATGCCCATGCCAAACGCAATGGTGGCGACCATCACCAAGCCTTCTTCACGCAAAAAGCGGTTCTGGTGCTTTTGGCGGATGGCGCTGTCCAAGCCCGCGTGGTAGGGCAAGGCGTTGATGCCCGCATCGCACAAATTCTTGGCCACTTCTTCCACGCGCTTGCGCGATTGGCAATAGACGATGCCGCTGTCTTGCCAGTCTGGGCCGGTGTGCTCGCGCTGGATGAAGCGCAGCAGTTGCAGCGAAGCGTCTTTTTTCTCGACGATGGTGTAGCGAATATTGGGGCGGTCAAAGCTGCTGACAAATTGCTGCGCGTCTTCGAGTTGCAAGCGCTCGACGATGTCGGCCCGTGTCAGCGCGTCAGCAGTGGCAGTCAGCGCCATGCGCGGTACGCCCGCGTAGCGTTCGTGCAGAACGGTCAAGGCACGATATTCGGGGCGGAAGTCGTGGCCCCATTGGCTCACGCAATGCGCTTCGTCAATCGCAAACAGGCTGAGCTGGCCTTGCTCGTGCAGCATGTCCAGCTGCGCCAAAAAGCGCGGCGTGGTGATGCGCTCGGGTGCGGCGTACAGCAAGGTGATGTCGCCACGGCGCAGGCGTTGCTCTACCGCGTTGGCTTCTTCGCCGCTGAGGCTGGAATTTAAAAAGGCGGCTTCAACACCCGCCTCGTGCAGCGCACCCACTTGGTCGTGCATGAGCGCAATGAGCGGCGACACCACGATGGTGATGCCGTGCCCCGCGCGTTGGCGTGCAATGGCCGGAATTTGGTAACAGAGCGATTTGCCGCCGCCCGTGGGCATGAGCACCAGCGCATCGCCACCACTGCACACGTGGTTGACGATGGCCTCTTGTGGGCCGCGGAACGCGTTGTAACCAAAGACTTCGCGCAGGATGTCCTGCGGGTTCACATCTGTTGCCACGGCAACCCGTCAAAGCGCCAGCCGTTCACGGTGGAGCGGTGGAAGTTGTCGTTCAAGTCTCCTTCAAAGCCATGCAAGACGTTGATCACGTCGGTGAAACCGGCCGCTTCAAGCGCTTGGCCTGCGTCGTCGGCGCCGTCGCCTTCCAAGGCTTCGCCTGCAACGACCGAGCGTTGGCCGCTGCGACACAGCAAAAGGATGGGGCGGTTTTTATCGCCGGCCTCTGCGGCGACCGCCGCACAAAAAGCGGCGACGTCTGCGGTGAAGTCGGGATATTCGTACCAAGGGATATTGACGGCACCCGATGGACTGCCCACGTACATGGCCTCGATTTCCATGCGGATATCGATCATCAACGCGGTGGGGTCGGCCTGCATCAAGGCCCAAGATTCTTTTGGCAAAAGGTGTCGCATGGGGCGATATTGTCCCCTCTTCTTACAATACCCGGATGACCCAAGCCTACACACGCGCAAAAGAATTACCTGCCATCTTGGCCAAACGCATCGCCATCCTCGACGGCGCGATGGGCACCATGATTCAGCGTTTCAAGCTCAGCGAAGAGCAATACAGGGGCGAGCGCTTCAAAGACTTCCACAAAGACGTGAAAGGCAACAACGAGTTGCTCAGCCTCACCCGCCCCGACGTGATCCGCGACATCCACGAGCGCTACTTGGCCGCTGGCGCTGACCTGATTGAAACCAACACCTTTGGCGCAACCACCATCGCCCAGGCCGACTACGACATGGCCGATTTGGCCTACGAGATGAACTTGGCCTCAGCCCGCATCGCCCGCGAAGCCTGCGACAAATACAGCACGCCTGATAAACCCCGCTTTGTGGCGGGCGCTGTGGGCCCTACGCCCAAGACCGCCAGCATCAGCCCCGATGTGAACGACGCGGGCGCACGCAATGTGAACTTTGAAGAACTGCGCGCCGCGTATTACGACCAAGTCAAAGCCTTGGTTGAAGGCGGCTCAGACGTGTTGTTGGTCGAAACCATTTTTGACACGCTCAATGCCAAAGCGGCCTTGTTTGCGATTGAAGAATTCTTTGAAGCTTCGGGCGAGCGCCTGCCCCTGATCATCAGCGGCACCGTGACCGATGCGTCGGGCCGCATCTTGAGCGGCCAAACCGTGACCGCGTTTTGGCACAGCGTGCGCCACGCGCAGCCGCTGGCCATTGGCCTGAACTGCGCCTTGGGCGCGACGTTGATGCGTCCCTACATTCAAGAGTTGAATAAGGTTGCGGGCGACACCTTCATCAGCTGCTACCCCAACGCGGGCCTGCCCAACCCCATGAGCGACACCGGCTTTGACGAAACACCCGATGTCACCAGCCGCTTGCTGCACGAGTTTGCGGCGGAAGGCTTGGTCAACATCGTAGGCGGCTGCTGCGGCACCACGCCCGACCACATCGCGGCCATTGGCCAAGCGGTGGCGGATCAAAAAGCGCGTGTGTTGAGTGCAGGGCCGTTTTATCGCGAGGCGGCTTGACGCTAGGTATCGCTAACTCCGCCTGACCCCACAAGGCCCGCTTTCGCGGGCCTTGTGCTTTGCGGGTGCTGCTGTTGTAGCGGTTAAAATACAGCCTTCCCCAAGGAGCGTTGCAGCTTCACCCGTCCCACAGGACCAGCGTGAAGTCAGGCTTGGGGCCGAATCTTTTGCAACGACGCTCACCTGTATTGATAGCCCCCAGGTGAGTACCCCCATGAATTCCACTGCAGTTCCCCCCATGAAGCTGTCTGGCCTTGAGCCAGTCTCCATCGGCGAGGGCAGTTTGTTTGTCAACGTTGGCGAGCGCACCAACGTCACTGGCTCCAAGGCTTTTGCGCGCATGATTTTGAACGGCGAGTACGAGCAAGCTTTGGCCGTGGCGCGTCAGCAGGTGGAAAACGGCGCGCAGGTGATTGATGTCAACATGGACGAAGCCATGTTGGACAGCCAAGCCGCCATGGTGCGTTTCTTGAACCTCATGGCCGGTGAGCCCGACATCGCCCGCGTGCCAGTGATGGTGGATTCATCTAAGTGGTCGGTCATCGAAGCGGGCTTGCGTTGCATCCAAGGCAAGGGCATCGTCAACTCGATCAGCATGAAAGAAGGCTTGGACGAATTCAAGCGTCAAGCCAAGCTGGTCAAGCGTTACGGCGCAGCGGCGGTGGTGATGGCGTTTGACGAAAAAGGCCAAGCCGACACCTATGCACGCAAGATTGAAATTTGCGAACGCGCTTATCGCGTGTTGGTGGACGAGGTGGGTTTTCCGCCTGAAGACATCATCTTCGACCCCAACATCTTCGCCATTGCCACCGGCATTGAAGAACACGACAACTACGCGGTGGACTTCATTGAAGCCACGCGTTGGATCAAACAAAACCTGCCCGGCGCGAAGGTGAGCGGCGGCGTGTCGAACGTATCGTTCAGTTTCCGCGGTAACGACCCTGTGCGCGAAGCCATTCACACCGTGTTTCTGTACCACGCCATCCAAGCTGGCATGGACATGGGCATCGTCAACGCGGGCATGGTCGGCGTTTATGACGACCTTGAGCCCACACTGCGCGAACGCGTGGAAGACGTGGTGCTGAACCGGGTGCCCAAGTACAAAGAAGGCGAAGCGCACCTCACCCCAGGCGAGCGCCTGATTGAAGTGGCCGAAACCGCCAAAGGCGCTGCGAAGGACGACAGCCAAAAGTTGGCTTGGCGCGGCACACCCGATGCCCCCGTGACGGTGGCGCATCGACTCAGCCACGCGCTGGTGCACGGCATCACCGAGTTCATCACCGAAGACACCGAAGAGGCGTATCGCGAAATTTTGGCCAAGGGTGGTCGCCCGCTGCATGTGATTGAAGGCCCGTTGATGGACGGCATGAACGTGGTGGGTGATTTGTTTGGCCAAGGCAAGATGTTCTTGCCACAGGTGGTCAAGTCAGCCCGCGTGATGAAGCAAGCCGTGGCGCACTTGGTGCCTTACATCGAGGAAGAAAAACGCTTGCAAGCCGAAGCAGGCCAAGACGTGAAAGCCAAGGGCAAGATCGTCATGGCCACCGTCAAAGGCGACGTGCACGACATTGGCAAGAACATCGTCACCGTGGTCTTGCAGTGCAACAACTACGAAGTGGTGAATATGGGGGTGATGGTGCCTTGTCACGAAATTTTGGCCAAGGCCAAAGAAGAGGGTGCAGACATCATTGGTTTGTCCGGCCTCATCACACCGTCGCTGGAAGAAATGCAATACGTCGCAGGCGAGATGCAAAAGGACGATTACTTCCGCAGTCGCATGATGCCGTTGATGATTGGTGGCGCGACCACCAGCCGTGTGCACACGGCGGTGAAGATTGCCCCGCATTACGACGGCCCCGTGGTGTACGTGCCCGATGCTTCGCGCAGCGTGAGCGTGGCGCAAGGTTTGTTGTCGGACCAAGCGGCCAAATACATTGCCGAGCTGAACGCCGACTACGCCAAGGTGCGTGAGCAGCACGCCAACAAAAAGCAAACGCCCTTGGTCACGCTGGCGCAAGCGCGCGCGAATGCCACACAGGTGAGCTTTGACCACTACAAGCCTGCCAAGCCAAAGTTCATTGGCCGCCGTGTGTTCAAAAACTTTGACCTTGCTGAACTAGAAAAATACATCGACTGGGCTCCGTTCTTCCAAACTTGGGATTTAGCTGGCCCCTTTCCCGCCATCTTGGAAGACGAGGTGGTCGGCGTGGAAGCCAAAAAGGTGTACGCCGACGGTCAAGCGATGCTGAAAAAAATCATTGCCAACCGCTGGCTCACCGCCAATGCGGTGGTGGGCTTGTACCCTGCGCAACGCGTGGGTGACGACATTGTTTTGTACGCCGACGAAACCCGCCAGCAACAGGTGATGACGTGGCACGGCTTGCGTCAACAGACTGTGAAACCCAACAACAACCCCAACCGTTGCTTGTCTGACTTCGTGGCTGATCAAACCCAAGCCGCCGACTACGTGGGCTTGTTTGCTGTCACAGCTGGCTTAGGCGCAGAGAAGCAAGAAAAGCGTTTCATCGACGCGCATGACGACTACTCCGCCATTTTGTTCAAAGCCTTGGCCGACCGTTTGGCCGAAGCCTTGGCCGAGTGCATGCACCATCGCGTGCGCACCGACTTGTGGGGTTACGCCGCAGACGAGGCCTTGAGCAACGAAGACCTCATCAAAGAAAAATACCAGGGCATTCGCCCCGCACCCGGCTACCCAGCTTGTCCGGATCACAGCGCAAAGCTTGATATGTTTGCTTTGCTGCAATGCGACGACATCGACATGGGACTGACCAGCAGTTTGGCCATGACACCCGCGGCGAGCGTGAGCGGCTTTTACCTGGCGCACCCCGAGGCGACCTATTTCAACGTGGGCCGCATTGGTGAAGACCAGGTGCAAGACTTGGCGCAGCGCCAAGGTGTGGCGGTGAAAGATTTAGAGCGCTTGCTGGCGCCTAACTTGTAAGCCGTCACACGTGCATGAAAGGCCCGCGCTCAGCGGGCTTTCTTTTTGGGCGTTGCGTGATCCGCTCAAAGGCGAGGCCCTTTTTGTGCCGACCACAAAGCGGCCACGCCCAGCGCGCTGACAGCCAACATCAAGCCCAGCCCCAAGGTGTAGCCCGCTTCGGCAGACCACAACAAACCCATCAACCAAGGTGCCGCCGCGCGTGCCAAGGCCATGGGCAAACCCAGCACACCGTTGAGACTGCCCATGTGTTCGCGGCTCACGTACTGCGCCATCACGGTGGCCTTGACGATGGTGAGCATGCCGTTGCCCAAGCCGTAGCACACCACAAACAACACGCCCCACAAGCCATGGCCTGCGCCAACCAGCAACACCAGAAAACTCAGCGGAATCAGCACAACGACCCAGCGGTTGGTGGCATGCACATCGACGCGATGCTCGCTCATGTAGAGCCCAAGTCGGCCCACCACCTGCAACACGCCAATGCTGGCGGGGACGGCGATGGCCCATGCGTCGCTCATGCCCGCTTCGCGCAGCAAGCTCACCATGTGCGCCGGCAGGGCGGAGGTCACGCTCATGAGCAAGATCACAAACATCGCCAATTGCCAAAACGTGGGGCGGCGTAGATACCCGGCGAGGGTGCTGCTGTCCGTGTGTGCGCTGTCCAAAACTGCGCGTTGAGGCGCATGCCGCAGCAGCACAAAGTGCACCGGCATGCACACACCCAAATGCAGCAGTGCCAACACGCACAGCGCATCGCGCCAGCCGAGAGCGTCGATCAACCAGGCCACCAGCGGCATGAACACCGTGCTGGCCAAACCGCCTAAAAATGTGAGCGTGATGATGGCCCGCCTGAAGTGCTGCGGAAAGCGCCGCGTCAACACCGCAAACGCAGGCGGGTACAAGGCGCCCGCCAAGCCCACACCCAACAAGGTCCACACCGCATAAAACTCGGCGACCGTGGTGACACGGCTGTGCGCCAAAAGCGCCAGTCCCACCACCAATGAACCGCCTGTCATCACTGCGCGCTCATGGCCGCGGTCTATCCAACGGCCAACAGGAAACGCCAGCACGCCTTCGGCCAGCAACATCAAACTGAACCCGAGTGATGAATCGGCGCGGCTCATGCCCAGCGCCTGCTCCAAGGGAACCATGAACAAAGCAAAGCCGTAAAACACACTCCCCCAGCTGATGAGTTGCAGCACAGAGAGCGCCCAAACAAACTGAGCATCGCGGCGGGTGAAAGCGGCATGAGGCATTGCCGCCAATGATACGAAGCGTTGCTGCCTGGGTGCGCGCGGGCCTAGACGCGACACCCGGACATGACAAGAGGGGGCGCATTGCGCCCCCTCTTGTCATGTGTCCATGCGGACCGATGGCGGCAACAGCCTTTCAGCCGTGCCTTATTTTTTCTTGGCGCTCAAACACTCTTTCATGAACGCCTTGCGCTCATCGCCCTGGAGGCTCTTGGCTTTTGCGTCTTTGTGGCATTGCCCCATCTTGCTTTCTTTGGGCTCTTTCGCTTCTTTGTCGCCTGCGGCCTGTGCCGTGAGGCACGCGGTCATGGATACGCACAGAGCCGTCAACATCAAAAATTTCTTCATGGCAGTTCCTTGGAGTTGGGTGAAAAGTGACGCATCTGCTGCGCGCCTAGGCACACCGCAAACGCCACGCCATTTTTGGCAAGCCCCGTGCTGAACAGCTCAAGCTGCGCGCACATAAATCGAAGCCCATGCTTGATCTTCACGTGCTGACCAAGACACGCCGGTATTGCACGGCTTCGGCCACATGCGGTGTTTGGATGGTGTCGGAGTCGGCCAAGTCGGCAATCGTGCGTGCCACACGCAAGGCGCGGTGCGTGCTGCGGCTGGACCAGCCCAGTTTGTTGGCAACGTTTTGTAAGAACTGAGCAGCGCTGGCGTCTAGCTGCGCTTGTGCATCCAGTGCCCGCCCTTGCAAGGCTTGATTGGGCACGCCTTGACGTTGCAGCGCGCGCGCATGAGCGGCCACGCAGCGTGCACGGACGGTGGCTGTGGATTCGCCGGCATCTGCGTGCATCAACACATCGGCCGCCAAGGTCGGGACCTCCACTTGCAAGTCGATGCGGTCCAACAACGGACCACTCAATTTGCCTTGATAACGTGCCACCTGATCGGGCGTGCACCGACAGGCTTTGATCGTGGCGCCTAAGTACCCGCACGGGCAGGGGTTCATGGCGGCAATCAATTGAAACTGAGCCGGGAAACGCGCTTGCCGCGCGGCCCGAGAAATGGTGATGTGCCCGTTCTCCAGCGGCTCACGCAAGGCTTCGAGCGCGCTGCGATGAACTTCCGCCAACTCATCGAGGAACAACACGCCATGATGCGCCAGCGAAATCTCGCCAGGGCGCGGCGGTGTGCCGCCTCCCACCAAGGCCACCGACGTGGCCGTGTGGTGTGGGCTGCGCGTGGGGCGTTGCATCCACTGCGTGAGTTCAAAGCGCCCGGCCACGCTGGCGATGGCCGCGCTCTCGAGGGCTTCGTCCAGCGTCATCTCGGGCAGCAAGGCCGCGAAGCGTTGCGCCAGCATGGACTTACCTGTACCAGGCGGGCCCACTAATAAGAGCGAGTGGCGTCCAGCCGCTGCAATCTCTAGCGCGCGTCTGGGGGCGGCTTGGCCTTTGACGTCGGAGAGGTCTGGGCCTTGGACCGCGCTTCTTGTGGGAGCGGGCGCTGCAACACGGCTCCAACCGCTGGCGTCTGTCGGGGGTGGCAAGGGGCTGTTGGTTCCCGGTTTGGCAAAGCGGGTCACCACATCGCTCAAATGCGCGGCACGGTAAACCTCGGTGGTCGGGACCAAGGCGGCCTCTTCGGCGCTGACGGGTGGCAACACCAAGCGCGTGCGCACCCCCGCACCGTGCAGCGCCAGGCCCATGGCCAATGAACCGCGGACAGGCCGCAACTCACCTGACAAGGACAACTCCCCCGCAAACTCATGCAACGCCAAAGCCTCTTCATCGAGCAAGCCGTGGGCCGCCAAGATGCCCAAGGCAATGGGCAAGTCAAAGCGGCCCGAGTCCTTGGGCAAATCGGCAGGCGCTAAGTTCACCGTGATGCGCTTGTTGCTGGGAAAGTCCAGCCCTGCGTTTTGAATGGCGCAGCGCACACGTTCGCGGGCTTCTTTGACCTCGGTGTCTGCCAAGCCCACCAACGTGAAGCTGGGCAGACCATTGGCCAAATGCACCTCGACGGTCACTGCGGGAGCCTGCAACCCCAAAAGGGCGCGGCTGTGAATCAGCGAGAGCGACATAACACTTCTCTTTCTGAGATTTGTCCCCATTGCAGGGCAATTAATACAAAGCGATGCACCAGAGTTGTGCGCAAAAATGGGTCAGTCGTCAGACTACTGCATCACTTTGGGACTTTGTGAATGTGAAGAGGCCACTTTTGTGGACTTCAACGTTGGCACGGACCCTGCTAAGTAGGTGTATCCCTTTTCAATTTTCAATGGAGAAAACGATGAAACTCAAGTCCAAAGTTCTGCTGGCCCTCTTGGCCACTTCCTCCGCCGCTTTTGCACAAACTGCACCTGCTGCGCCTGAGTCCACACTGGGCTACAACGTAGGCGTGGTGAGTGAATACCGTTACCGCGGTATCGCACAAACTCGTGGTGATGCAGCACTGCAAGGTGGTGTGGATTACGCACACAGCAATGGTTTCTATGCCGGCGCTTGGGGCTCGACCATCAAATGGATCAAGGACAACAGCGCAACTGCAACTGCAACTGAGGTTAAAGGGCCATTGGAAATTGACTTGTACGCTGGTTACAAATTTGAAGCTGCTGGCTTGGCGTATGACGTGGGTTACTTGCGTTACCAATACCAAGGCAACACATTGGAAAAAACCGGCGGTACCGTCAACGGTGCATATGTGAATGCCAACACTGACGAAATCTATGGTGCAGTAACTGCAGGTGTTGTCACAGCTAAGTACTCCTACAGCCTGAGCGACTTGTTCGGTAACAAAGACTCTAAAGGCAGTACATATCTTGACCTGAGCGCTACGCTTGATCTGGGCAACGGTTACTCGCTCGTGCCACACGTTGGTCGCCAAGTTGTGAAGAACAGCACAACGACATCTACTACAGGCGACTACACAGATGTCGCTTTGACTTTGAACAAAGATCTCGGCGATGGTTTGGCGGTCAGCGTTTCGGCTATTACCACCAACGCCAAGAGCTCGTTCTATTACAGCCCAGTTAACAACTACGCCACAGGCAAAAACGTAACAGTCGTTGGCGTCAAGTACAGCTTCTAAACAAAGCTAACTGTCTTCTCTAGGAGCAACCATGAAACTCATCACCGCCATCATCAAACCCTTTAAGTTGGACGAGGTCCGCGAGGCCTTGTCGCAAATCGGGGTGCAAGGTATCACTGTTACTGAAGTCAAAGGCTTCGGCCGTCAGAAAGGCCATACCGAGTTGTATCGCGGTGCTGAGTACGTGGTTGACTTCTTGCCCAAGGTCAAGATCGAAGCCGCGGTTGACGCTGAACACGTTGACCGCGCCATCGAAGCCATCGAAGGTTCTGCACGCACCGGCAAGATCGGCGACGGCAAGATTTTTGTTTACGACCTCGAACAAGTGGTTCGCATCCGTACCGGTGAAACCGGCCCGGAAGCCCTCTGATCGCTTCGAACCAAACGTCCTTTTGAAAGAAGACCCCATCATGAAAAAACTACTTGCTTCCCTTGCCCTCGGCTTGGGTCTGCTGTTCGGTGGCACAGCCGCCATGGCAGACACAGCCCCAGTCGCACCCGTTGCAGCCACTGCAACCGCCGCCGCTGCAGCACCTGCTGCTGCCGCGCCTGTCGCCGTTCCTAACAAAGGCGATACCGCTTGGATGACCGTGGCCACTGTGCTCGTGATTCTGATGACCATTCCTGGCCTGGCCCTGTTCTACGGTGGCTTGGTTCGCAGCAAAAACATGTTGTCTGTGCTGATGCAGGTGTTTGTGGTGACCTCGTTGATCTACGTCTTGTGGGTCATCTACGGCTATACCTTCACCTTCACGGGCGGATCGCCATTCATTGGCGGCATGGACAAGCTGTTCTTCAAAGGCATCACGCCAGACTCCATTGCTGCCACGTTCAGCAAAGGTGTGGTGATTCCTGAATTGACCTTCGCAGCCTTCCAAGCCACGTTCGCAGCCATCACCTGCACATTGATCGTCGGTGCTTTTGCGGAACGTGCTCGCTTCTCTGCTGTGCTGTTGTTCTGCGCCCTGTGGTTCACCTTCAGCTACATGCCTGTGGCCCACATGGTCTGGTATTGGGACGGTCCTGACGCCATCACCGACGCTGCTTCTCTGGAAACTGTGACGGCCGCTGCTGGCTGGTTGTGGGCCAAAGGTGCACTCGACTTCGCAGGCGGTACGGTGGTTCACATCAACGCAGCGGTCGCTGGTTTGGTGGGTGCTTATGTGATCGGCAAGCGCACGGGTTACGGCAAAGAGTCGATGGCGCCTCACAGCTTGACATTGACCATGGTGGGCGCTGCCTTGCTGTGGGTGGGTTGGTTCGGCTTCAACGCTGGCTCTAACCTCGAAGCCAACGGCGTGACTGCTCTTGCATTCGTCAACACTTTGGTGGCGACTGCTGCTGCCACCCTGAGCTGGATTGCTGGTGAAGCATTGTCCAAAGGCAAAGCCTCCATGTTGGGCGCTGCCTCGGGTGCTGTGGCCGGCTTGGTGGCGATCACCCCAGCTTGCGGATTCGTGGGCCCCATGGGTGCCATCGTGATCGGTTTGTTGGCTGGCCTGATCTGCTTGTGGGGTGTGAACGGTCTGAAACGCCTGTTGGGCGCAGACGACTCGCTCGACGTCTTCGGTGTCCACGGCGTGGGCGGCATCTTGGGTGCTTTGTTGACCGGCGTGTTTGCAGCACCTTCACTGGGCGGCACCGGCGTGTTCGACTACGTGGCCAATGCTGTGAACCCTGACTACTCGATCGTCGATCAAGTGTGGATCCAGTTCCAAGCGATCGCCACCACCATCGTTTGGTCTGCCGTGGTCTCCTACATAGCTTACAAATTGGTTGATCTGGTCATCGGTTTGCGTGTGACGGAAGAAGAAGAGCGCGAAGGCCTCGACATCAGCTCACACGGTGAGACCGCTTACCACCGTTAAACAAGGTTTATTTCAAGTTTTCCTTGGACTTTGATGCCCGCCTCACGGCGGGCTTTTTTTCGTCTGTACGCGGTGCAGCACAGCGATTTTTGACAGCCTTGTTCAAAAAATTCAAGCCAAGCCCGCAAGCCTGCGGCTACCATGAACGCCATGCAAGACACCCTGCACCATTTCTCAGAGCGCATCCGCGCGGCCACCCAACATGCCACCCCGCTGCGTTTGCGTGGCGGTGGCACCAAAGACTTTCATGGACAAAGCCTGCAAGGCGAGGTGCTCGACACCCGCGCCTACGCAGGCATCCTGAGCTATGAACCCAGCGAGCTGGTCATCACCGCCTGCGCGGGAACGCCCATGGCCGAGATCGAAGCTGCGTTGGCCGAGAAAGGCCAATGCTTTGCGTTTGAGCCCCCGCACTTTGGCGAGGGCGCGACGTTTGGCGGCATGGTGGCTGCGGGCTTGAGCGGTCCGGCCCGTGCCAGCGTGGGTTCTGTGCGCGACTTCGTGTTGGGCGCACGCGTGATCAATGGCAAAGGCGAACACCTCACCTTCGGTGGGCAAGTGATGAAGAACGTTGCCGGTTACGACGTGTCCCGATTGTTGGCGGGGAGTTGGGGTCAGCTGGGCTTGATCACCGAGGTGTCGTTGAAGGTATTGCCCATTGCGCCTGGCGAGGCCACGCTCATGTGCGCGGGCGTCTCGCAAGTGCAAGCCCTGTCGCTCATCAACCGTTGGGGCGGCCAGCCTTTGCCTTTGAACGCCAGTGCTTGGGTGCACGACACCACAGCCAGTCCTGCGCAAGATTATTTGTTTGTGCGTCTGCGTGGCGCCATTGCCGCCGTTGAAGCCGCTGTGACGCGCATGAGTGCCGAAGTGCAAAGCCTGGGTGCCGTGGTCACGCGCATGGACAACACCCAAGCCAGCACCGATTGGCACGCCAGCGGCGAGCAAACCTTGGACTTCTTCCAGCCCACACCTGGCAGCGATCACTGCTTGTGGCGTTTGAGCGTGGCACAAACCGCGCCTGCGCTGGATGTGCCGTATGCCCAATACATCGAATGGCATGGCGCACAACGCTGGCTCTGGGCCCCGGCCTCTGCAGCCCAGCATTTGCGCGCGGTGGCACAGCAAGCGGGAGGCCACGCGACCTTGTTCCGTACCAGCGCCGCACATGGCGAGGCAGACAAAGCGGTGGGCGTGTTCACACCGCTCAACGCGGTGCAGCAACGCATTCAAGACGAACTCAAAAAAAAATTTGATCCTGCGGGCATCTTCAACCGTGGACGCGCTTAAAGCCGAGACATCATGCAAACCCACTTAGCCCCTGAATACCAAAACACCGCCGAAGGCCGTGAAGCCGAGGCGATTTTGCGCAAGTGCGTGCACTGCGGCTTTTGCACCGCCACCTGCCCCACCTACCAACTGTTGGGCGACGAGCTCGATGGTCCGCGTGGACGCATTTACTTGATGAAGCAAGTGCTCGAAGGTGCACAACCCACCCGCGCGACGCAGCAGCACTTGGACCGTTGCCTCACGTGCCGCAACTGCGAAAGCACCTGTCCCAGCGGCGTGCAATATGGCCACTTGGTCGACATTGGCCGCAAACTGGTTGACGCCAAAGTGCAACGTCCCATGGGCGAGCGCGTGATGCGTTGGGCCTTGAAAGAAGGTTTGCCTTCGCCCTTGTTTGCGCCCGCCATGAAGCTGGGTCAAGCGGTGCGTGGCTTGTTGCCCGAGGCTCTCAAAGCCAAAGTCCCTGGGCCACAAAACGCATCACGCAACGGCGTGACGTGGCCCACGCAAACCCATGCGCGCAAAGTGCTCATGCTGGCAGGCTGTGTGCAGCCTTCGATGTTGCCCAACATCAACACCGCTACCGCGCGCGTGTTGGATGCCGCAGGCATTCAAACCTTGGTGGCACCTGAAGCCGGTTGCTGTGGCGCGGTGAAATTCCACCTCAACGATCAAGACGGCGGCATGGCCCACATGCGTCGCAACATCGATGCGTGGTGGCCCTATGTGGAGCAAGGTGTGGAGGCCATCGTCATGAACGCCTCTGGCTGTGGCGTGATGGTCAAAGACTACGGGCATGTCCTCAAAGACGATGCCGCGTATGCGGCTAAAGCCCAACGCATCAGTGCCTTGACCCAAGACCTGAGCGAGCTGTTGCCCGCACTGGTGCCTGTGCTCAAACCCAAACTCAATGCAGCCGCAATCGCCAATGCGGGCATGCAAGCCTTTCACCCACCGTGCACCTTGCAACACGGGCAGCAACTCAAAGGCGGGGTTGAAAAACATTTGGCCGATTTGGGCTTTGCCATTCAAGTCGCCAACACCGAGGCGCATCTGTGCTGCGGCTCTGCGGGCACCTACAGTGTGTTGAACCCCGAGATCAGCTACACCCTGCGTGACCGCAAACTCGGCCACCTCGATGCGCTGCAACCCAAAGCCATTCTGAGCGCCAACGTGGGCTGCATCACCCATTTGCAAAGCGGCACCGAGGTGCCCGTGAAGCATTGGGTCGAAGTGTTGGATGCGGCCTTAGGGGCGTGAAATACGTGCGCTCCGCTGCGCGCGCTGCTTAGGCCGCGAGTGCGGCTTCAATGTCTGGGCTCAACTTCAGCGGCGCATCCATCGATGCATAGCGCTTGAGCACGCGGCCGTCTTTGCCGACCAAAAACTTGGTGAAGTTCCATTTGATGCCTTCACTCCCCAGCACCCCGGGCGCTTGCGCCTTGAGCCACTGGAACAGCGGGTGTGCGTGTTCGCCGTTGACATCTACTTTCTCCATCATCGTGAAGCTCACGCCGTAGTTGCGTTGGCAGAATGCGCCGATCTCGGCGTTGGTGCCCGCGTCTTGTGCGCCAAACTGATTGCACGGAAAACCGATCACGCTCAGGCCTTGATGGCCATAGGTTTTGTGCAAGGCCTCCAGCCCTTCAAACTGTGGCGTGAAACCACAGGCGCTTGCGGTGTTGACGATCAGCAGTACCTGGCCTTGCAGCTCGGCGAATGACAAAAGGGTGCCGTCAATGCGGTTGGCGGTGAAGTGCGATAAAGAGGTCATGGGGTGTGGTCTTTCGAGGTGTGGGCCTGTGATGCCAAGAGCGCGGCCAGCACAATCATGCCGCCACCCACGCCAACGCGCCACGTCAGCACCGATGCCCCTAGTGCCACTGAGGACACGCTGGCCACCACCACTTCCGACATCATCACCATGGCCGTGGTGTGTGCGCTCAAACGCGCCGCGCCGTATTGCAGCGCGAAGTTCGACACCAAAAAAGCAGCGCTCAGACCAAGCACCCATGGGGTCCCTGTGTGGACCAAAGCGCTTTGGAATTCGACGGTGCCGTGCAGCGTGTTCAGTGCCGGAATCACACCGGTCACGGTGGCCAACACCGCACACACCATCGCCATGAGCGAGCCGCCGCCAAACATGGCCACCATGCGCGCCGATTCCGGCGTGTGTTGCAAACGCAGCAACCAAATGTTGGTCAGCGCAAAACAAAAGCCACCCAGCAGCGCCAGCAGGTCAGCCCCATCTTGCGGCAGTGGCCAAGACGATTCTGGCGTTTTGAGCACCAGCACCACGCCAACCAAGGCCAGTCCCAGCCGCGCCAATGCACCGCGTGTGGGCTGCTCTTTGAGCAGCCACCAAGCCAGCAAGAGCGACCACGTCGGCATCAAATAAAACAGCAAGACAACGCGCACCACATCGCCGGTGGTGACGGCCCAGTTGAAGCCCACATTGGTGAGTCCCGAGGCGGCCATGAGCCACCAGAGTTGAGGGTGTTGTTGAAAGCTGCGCCAGCTCGATGGACGCATGAGCAGCAAGATCAAGCCCGCGAGGGTGAACACAGCGGCTGTGCTCCACAGGGGGTGAAGCCCTTGGGTATTGAGTTCACGCAGCGGCCACCACGACAAGCCCCACACGAAGGCGTTGAGCACCAACGCAAGGACCGCGAGCACGGGACGCGTGCTCACAGATCAGCCGTGCAGGTCGTCGTTGCGAGCGATGTGCATCAAGCGCGCGAGTTCTTCGCGGTGATGTTTGTGGTTGTGCTCGTGCCACAGTTTGATGAGCCACATCATGTATCCCACCAACACACCAAAAGCGGTGATCGCACCAAAGGCGCTCAGGCCCATGCCGGTGCTGAAGGTGTACAAAAAGCCCAGGCCCAAGATGCAGAGCTGTTCGTTGAGGTTTTGCACCGCAATCGAACGACCTGCACCCATGAGGTTGTGACCTCGGTGTTGCAGCAGGGCATTCATGGGCACCACCAAGAAACCACCCAAGCCCCCCAACACGATGAGGAAAGGCACGGCGAGCCACAGGTTGTCGATGAAGTTCATCGCCACCACAAAGCAGCCCATCGCAATGCCCAAGGGCATGAGTTGGGTGGCGTGGTCGAGTTTCATCTTCATGGACGCCACCACCGCACCCACGGCCGTACCAATGGCCACGACGCCTACCAAGCTTGAAGCTTGTGTGGTGGTGTAGCCCAAGGCTGCGGCGCTCCAGGCGAGCACGATGTAACGCAAATTGCCGCTCACGCCCCAGAACAAGGTGGTGGTGGCCAATGAAATTTGCCCCAGCTTGTCGTGCCACAAACGTTGGTTGCAATGCCAAAAATCGGGCACCAAGGCCAACAGATTGCGGGCCATGGTTTTCTCAGGATCCAAGCGCATCGGAATCAGTGCCGCACCGGTGTAAGGGATGCGCTTATTGAACCAAGCCGCCAAGGCATACAAGGGGATCAGCAGGCAAATCGCAGCTTCTGCCGAGGTGTCCACGCCGGTGGTAACAAAAGGCAAATCAAACGACAACAAAAACGCAGACAAGTTCGGGCCGACCAATTGACCGCCTAACAACACACCCAAGATGATCGAGGTGATGGTCAAGCCTTCAATCCAACCGTTGGCTTTGACCAACTGCGAGGCGGGAAGCAGCTCGGTCAAGATGCCGTATTTGGCGGGCGAATAGGCGGCTGCGCCCAAGCCCACCACTGCGTAAGCGAGCAAGGGGTGCACGCCAAACAGCATCATCAAACAACCCACCACCTTGATGGTGTTGCTCATGAGCATGACTTCGCCTTTGGGCCGCGAGTCGGCAAATGCGCCCACAAATGGCGCGAGCACCACGTAGAACAAGGCAAACATGGGCACCAGAGCAGCGCGTTGCCACTCGGCAGCGCCATCTGACTTCAACAATTCAACGGCTGTGACAAACAACGCGTTGTCGGCCAACGAGCTGAAAAACTGGGCCGACATGATGGTGTAAAAACCGCGCTTCATGGGAGATCTGGCATGGTGACAGCGCACTGTGCGCCATGCGGTTGCTTCTTTCTTTTAAATTGACACAAGGTTATATCACGCGGGTGCCACAATATTGACCATGCCTCGCCCGATACAAGCCTTTGTTCACACCGACGCGCTGCGTCACAACTTGCAACGCATGCGTGTTGCCGCCGCCGATGCCCGCATCTGGGCGGTGGTCAAAGCCAACGCCTATGGCCATGGCATCGAACGTGTGTTTGAAGGCTTGCGCGCTGCCGATGGCTTTGCCTTGTTGGACTTGGACGAGGCGCAACGCCTGCGGGCCTTGGGCTGGCGGGGTCCCGTGCTGCTTTTAGAAGGCGTGTTCGAGGCCCGCGATTTGGAAATCTGTTCGCGTTTGGACCTCTGGCACACCGTGCATTGCGACGAGCAAATCGACATGCTGAGCCGTCACAAAACACAAGTCCCGCATCGGATATTCGTCAAAATGAACAGCGGAATGAATCGTTTGGGATTTACCCCAGTGCGCTTGCGATCCGCCTGGACGCGCTTGAACCAACTGCCCCAAGTGGACGAAATTTCCTTCATCACCCACTTCAGCGATGCCGACGGCGACAAAGGCATTGCAGCGCAGATGGCTGCGTTTGAGCACGCCACCCAAGACCTGCCCGGCGAGCGCACCACCTGCAACAGTGCGGGCTTGTTGCGTCACGCCAGCGCGCCAGCGGTAGCGGGTGATTGGGTGCGTCCAGGAATTTCTTTGTACGGCAGCTCGCCCGACTTTCCGCAGCACACCATCGGCGATTGGGATTTGCAACCCACCTTGAGTTTGCGCAGCCGCCTCATTGCCACGCAAGACTTGCAAGCCGGCGACACGGTGGGCTATGGCTCTGCGTTTGAAGCCGACGCCCCGATGCGCATTGGCATCGTGGCCTGTGGCTACGCCGATGGTTATCCGCGCCATTGCCCCACGGGCACGCCCGTGTTGGTCGATGGCGTACGCACCCGCACCGTGGGCCGCGTGAGCATGGACATGATTGCGGTGGACCTCACGCCTTGCCCACAGGCCGGCTTTGGCACCGAAGTCACGCTGTGGGGACGCGCCAGCAATGGCGCCGTGTTGCCGATTGACGACGTGGCCCAAGCGGCAGGCACCGTGGGTTACGAACTGATGTGTGCCGTCTCGGCCCGCGTGGGCTTCACCCAAGAGTGATGCGCTGATGCACCACACCTTGCCGGTCCGTCATTTCTTGCTGGCATTGGCTGTGGTGGCGGTGTGGGGCAGCAACTTTGTGGTCATCAAAAATGCCTTGGGGCATTTGCCTCCGCTGCTGTTTGCGGCTTTGCGTTTCTCTTTGGCCTTCTTGCCGGCGGCATTCTTCTTGCCGCGCCCCCCCGTGTCGTGGCGCAACTTGGCCGCCTATGGGCTGTTGATTGGCTTGGTGCAGTTCGGCGCTTTGTACCTGGCGATCAATGGCCACATCGCACCGGGCTTGGCGTCATTGGTGGTGCAAACGCAGGTGTTCTTCACCATCGGTTTGTCCATGCGGTTGAGTGGTGAGCGCGTGCGTGCGTTTCAGTGGGTGGCCTTGTCGCTGGCTGTCACCGGCATTGCGGTGATCGGGGTGCACACCGATGCCAACACCACGTGGCTCGGTTTGGCGCTCGTGCTCTTGGCGGCCCTCGGTTGGTCATTGGGCAACATGGTGGGCAAGCAAGCGGGCCCCGTCAACATGCTGGCGTATGTGGTGTGGTCCAGCGTGTTTGCTGTGCCACCTTTGTTGGTGCTGTCCTACCTCACCGAGGGCTGGCCCGCCATGCAAGCGGGCGTGCGCGATGCCGATGTGTTCACTTGGATCGCTGTGGCTTGGCAGTCGTGGGGCAACACCTTGTTTGGCTACGCTGCCTGGGGCTGGCTGCTGGCGCGCAACCCCGCGTCCACCATCACGCCCATGGCCTTGTTGGTACCTGTCTTTGGCATGGGTGCTTCGGCGCTCTTGTTGGCCGAACCCTTGCCCGCATGGAAACTCATGGCCGCAGGCTTGGTCATGACCGGGTTGGCGTTGAACGTGCTTTGGCCGCATTGGCAGCAGCGCACGCAAGCACTGAAAAATCAAGCAGCCGGATAAAGCCCCAGCTCCTGCGCCTGCAACCGCGCCAATCCCAGCAACGCATCGGTGAACGGCGTCGCCACCCCCACGATTTGCCCCAACTCGCGCACCGCACCGACCAAGGCATCGAGCTCCACCGCACGCTTGGCCTCCACGTCTTGCAGCATCGAGGTTTTGAACGCCCCCAGTTTGCGGGTGACTGCATGGCGGTCTTCCGGTTGTTGGTCGATCGGAATGCCGATTTCAGCGCCAATCGCTTTGGCCTCCAGCATCACCTGTGAGATGAAGCCGCGCACCAGCGGATCGTTCAAAATTTTGTCGGTGGTCGCGCCGGTGAGAGCGCTGACGGGGTTGACCGTCATGTTGCCCCACAGCTTGTACCAAGTGTCTTTTTGAATATGCGGCGATAGCGTGGCGTCAAAGCCTGCGTTTTGCAGCAAGGCATGCAGCGCTTGCACACGTTCTGTCACCACGCCCGAAGGCTCGCCAATGATCAGACCGTTGCCAAAGTGATGCTGCACTTCTGCAGGACCGCGCAGAGAGCAGCTCGCATGCACCACACAGCCGATGATGTGCTGCGCGGGAATGGCTTGTGCGATGCGCCCTTGGGGGTCCACGCTGGCCAGTGGCGTGTTGGCGTGCTCGCCCCCAAAGCCTTGTAAAAACCACCACGGCACGCCGTTCATGGCGGTCAGCACCACGGTGTGCGGACCGATCAGCGGGGCAATGTGTTGCGTGATCTCGGCCAAGGCGGGGGCTTTGACGGCAATCACCACGAGGTCTTGCACGCCCAAATCGGCAGGCTGTGCGCTGGTTTTTACAGACGCGCAGAGGGGTGTTGCTGGCGCTGCCGCAGCGCTGACGCCCGCGCCAGAGGTCATGTGCAAGCGCAGCCCGTGCTGCTGCAACGCTTCTATCGTTGCACCGCGTGCCACCACCGAGAGTTCCACGCCAGGCTGTTGGGCCAGTCGCGCGCCGATCCAGCCGCCAATGGCACCTGCGCCGTAAATACAGACTTTGGAAAACGTCATTGTTGGTAGCTCGCATCAATGCGGTTGACTTGGCGCACGAGGGCGTCAAACACATCTACGCCCGCACCGCCGTGTTGGTTGTCGAACTGCAGGGAGTCGCGGGTGCATTTGGCGGCCACGGGTTCGGGTACCGCAATCGGTGCGCCCATGCTCAAGGTCGCCAGTTGAATCTCACACGCGCGTTGCAGGGTCCACAAAATGGCGAAGGTCTCGGGCACCGTGCTGCCCCATGCCAACAGGCCGTGGTTGCGCAAGATCACGGCTTGCTTGTTGCCAATGCTCTTGAGCACGCGAGGCCCTTCATCGGCATGGATGGTGATGCCCTCGAAGTCGTGGTACGCCACCATGTTGTGCAGCTGCGCCGAGTAAAAGTTGCTTTGCGACAAACCACCCTGCAAACACGCCACCGCCACACCGGCTGTGGTGTGGGTGTGCATCACACAGTGCGCGCCTTCCAGCCCCGCATGCAAGGTGGCGTGCACCACAAAGCCCGCAGGGTTGACGCGGTGGGTGGAGCCATCGAGCACCTCGCCTTTGAGGTTGATCTTCACCAAGTTGCTGGCGGTCACCTCGCTGTAGTGCAAGCCAAAGGGGTTGATCAAAAACTGCTTCTCATCACCGCTCACGCTGTGCGGCACGCGCACCGTGATGTGGTTGTAGATCATCTCGGTCCAGCCCTGCATGGCGAAGATGCGGTAGCAGGCCGCGAGCTGCACGCGGGCAGCCCACTCGTCAGGGTGAAAGCGTTGTTGTGACATGGCTTTAGTAAACCCGGCCTTTGTCGTTGGCGGGGTTGGCAGTGGGCAAGCTGTCCTTGAATTTGGCAGCGAGTGCCGAGGTTTGACGCGCCAAGATCACCGCGTCCACACCCACGGCGACAAACAAAGCGCCGAGTGACAGGTAGTGACGGGCCAAGGTCTCGTCGCCCATCAAGATGCCGGGGGCTTTGCCGGCTTTGCGGATGCGGGCAATCGCATCTTCAATGGCGGCTTGCACTTCGGGGTGCATGGGGTTGCCAATGTGGCCCATGGAGGCCGACAAATCGGCGGGGCCGATGAACACACCATCCACGCCTTCGGTGGCGGCGATGGCATCGAGGTTGTTCAGGGCTTCACGCGTTTCGGCTTGCACCAGCACGCACACTTGCGCGTTGGCTTCTTTGCCGTAGTTGGGGTAACGGCCCCAGCGTGCAGCGCGTGTGCCCGCCATGCCACGGATGCCGCCTTTGCCGTCGTCTTGGGGATAGCGGCAGGCTTTGACGATGGCGGCGGCTTGCTCGGCCGTGTCCACCATGGGCACCAACACAGTGGGCGCGCCAATGTCCAAGATTTGTTTGAGCAAGGCGGGGTGGTCGTGGGGCACGCGCACCACGGGGTTGGCGCCGGGGTAGGCGGCCACAGTTTGCAGTTGCGACAGCAAGGTGGTCAGGTCGTTGGGGCCGTGCTCGCCGTCGAGCACCAGCCAATCAAAGCCAGCGCCGGCGCAAATTTCGGCGGCGACCGCGTTGCCCAAGCCCATCCATAAACCGATTTGGGCTTGCTTGTTGTGAAGGGCTTGTTTGAAGGCGTTGACAGGTGTTTGCATGGTGTGGTCGTGTGAATGAAAGTGGTTTAAAAAAGGGGTGGATCAAAATGACGCGTGCGTCATACAAAGCGAAATTGCAAGCAACCCAAGGGTCCGTAGTCTGCCTCAAAGACATCGCCGACTTTGGCACCCACGGGACGCGTGAACGAGCCGGCCAACACCACTTCGCCCGCTTGCAGGTGTTCCCCCCAAGGCGCGAGTTTGTTGGCCAGCCATGCCACGCCAATGGCAGGGTCGCCTTGCACGCCTGCGGCCAGGCCGGTTTCTTCCACCACGCCGTTTTGGCGCAGCACCGCGCCGCACCATGGCAGGTTGGTGGTGTTGGGGTCCACATGGGCGCCGCCCAGCACGATGCCTGCGTTGGCGGCGTTGTCGCTGATGGTGTCGAACACTTTGCGCATGACTTTGGTGTGGCGGTCGAACTGCTCAATGCGTGAGTCGATGATTTCTATCGCAGGCGTCACGTAGTCGGTGGCGGCGAGCACTTGCGCCACGGTGACGTTCGGGCCGCGCAGTTCGTGTTTGAGCACAAATGCCAGCTCTACCTCAACGCGGGGGGCGATGAAATTTTTCACCGGGATGTCCAGTATTTGCCCAGGCGTGCAGGTGTAGCGCATGTGCTCTAACAAGGTGCCGTAGTCGGGCTCGTCGATTTGGCTGGCCTGCTGCATGGCCCGGCTGGTCAGGCCAATTTTGTGGCCCATCACGGTGTGGCCTTCGGCCAGTTTGAGTGCCATCCAAGCGCGGTTGATGCGGTAGCCGTCTTCGATGGTCATGCCAGGAAAACGCTTGGAAAAGTGCTCAATCTGCACGCCCGACTTTTCGGACTGGTTCAACTCTGCCGCGAGTTGTTGGATCAAGGAGTCATCAAACATGGGGGGGAGCCTTTGCAAAGGAGGAATCAGGACTTGTTGAACAGGGGGTGCAGGTTGCTGTGTTTGCTGTCAAACACCTCGGTGCCCACATCCACTTGGAAGGTGATGCCGATGTGGCGTTTGCCAAACACCTCGGCCAAGTGCGCATGGGCAACCTCGGTCAGTGTTTGGCCCGCGCGTTGCAGCGTGGCCTCGGTGCGGCCTCTGCCCACGCGCAGGTTGAGGTACACAAACGCGTAGTCGCTGGAGTCGCCCGAGCCGTTGGGGCCGCTGTGCGGGTTGTCGTTGAACTGCGCGGCTTGACGCCCTGCCGCACCGCCATCGGCCACGGCGTAGTGTGCGGCGGGGTAGGCCAGCACGCGTGTGCCGCCCGTGGGAAACACGGGTTTGTTGGCTTCGTCTTTGACGGTGAGCATGGCGTCGGCCAAGCGACGACACAGCAGGCCCATGTCGGTTTCGCGGTCCAGTTGACCGGTGTAGAGGATGACCAAGTGAGGCATGAATTTAAAGGCGGTTGACCGCTTGAAAACCTTGGGCCGCGCTGGCTTGCGCCGCCGGAATGTGTTCACCGTTTTGTGGCGTGATCGGAAACACGGCATTGAGTTGGCCTGTGCCTGACGCGCCAAAGTACGGGGTGATGATTTCGGCCGGTGCGTCGTAGCCCTTCCAACCCAAAGCACCCAACAGCATGGCCGTGTCATGCATGAAGCCTTCGCCGTGGCCTTTGCTGGCGTACTCGGGCAGCATGTCGCAAAAGGTGGCCCAGTCGCCGCGCTCCCAAATTTCGAGCACGCGACGGTCGAGTTGCTCTAAAAACGGGCTCCATACTTTGAAGGCAAATTCAGGCGCCAAGCCGTTTTGCGCAAAGCGGTGGCTCAAGGAGCCGCTGGCCAAGAACGCTACTGTGCCGTCGTAATGCTGCTCCACGGCTTGACGCATGGCCCAGCCCAAACGGGCGCTGTCGTTCAAGTAATGCGCTTGGCACAAGGCGGACACCGACACCACTTTGAAGTGCTGGTCGGCGTTCATGTAGCGCAGCGGCACCAGCGTGCCGTATTCGGGGGCCAGCGTGGTGGCGTCGTGCGCCAAGGTGTCCACGCCAAAGTCGTTGCAGGTTTTCGCCAGCAATTTGCCCAACTCAGGGTTGCCCGGCGATTCGTAGCCGAGGTTGCTGATGAAGTGCGGCAGCTCGTTGCTGGTGTACGTGCCTTTGAAGTGGGGCGCGCAGTTGATGTGGTAACTCGCGTTCACCAGCCAATGCGTGTCAAACACCACCAGCGTGTCCACGCCGAGTTCGCGGCAGCGGCGGCTGATTTCGTGGTGGCCGTCAATCGCGTCTTGGCGTGACCCAAAGCGGGGCCCCGGCAATTCGCTGAGGTACATCGACGGAACGTGTGTGATTTTGGCGGCGAGTGCAACGTGGCCCATGGCTTAGCCCTCTGAGGTGATGTTGGCTTGTCGGATGACTTGCGCGTATTTGTCGATCTCGCTGCGAATGAACGTCGCGAAGCGCTCGGGCGTGTTGGCCAGCGAGGTCATGCCACCGTCTTGAATGGCTTGCACCAACGCCGGCGACTGCAAGACTTTGTTGATGGTTTGGTTGAGTCGCGTCACCACGTCTTCGGGCAAACCGCTGCGCGTCATGAGGCCAAACCACGAGTTCGATTCCAAGGCCGCGCCTTGCTCGGTCAAGGTGGGCAAATCGGGCGCCAGCGGTGAACGTTTGGCGGTGGCCATGCCGACGCCGACCAACTTGCCGGCTTGAATTTGGTGGCGAAACTCGGGCCAGTTGCCAAACATCAGCGTGACTTGCCCGCCCATCAAGTCGTTCATCGCGGGCGCTTGGCCTTTGTAGGGCACATGGATTAAATCGAGACCGGTTTTGCTGGCCAGCATGGCGCCCGCCAAATGCGCGGAGGTGCCGTTGCCAAACGAGGCGTAGCTCAGCTTGCCGGGGCTCTTTTTGGCCAGCGCGATCACGTCGTTCAAGTTTTTGATGCCGCTGTTGGGGTGTGTGGCCAACACATGGTCGGCCACAGCCAGCAAGCCCACGGGACGCAAATCGCGCAAGCCGTCGTAGGGCAAGTTTTTGGCCAAGGTTTGGTTGACGCAAAAGCTGTTGGCAATGCACACCAGCGTGTGACCATCGGCGCTGGCTTTGGCGGCGGCGTCCACACCAATGACGGTGCCTGCGCCGGGTTTGTTCTCGACCACCACGGGCTGGCCGAGCAGCTTGGTCATCTCGGTGGCCATGAGTCGGCTCAGCACGTCGGTGGTGCCACCTGCCGGAAAGGGCACGATCAGGCGCAAGGGTTTGTTGGGCCAAGCGGGGGTCTGGGCCCACAGCGGTGTGACGGCAGCGCTCGCTGCTAGCAAAAGGTGTCGCCGAGACAAACCTGTGCTGCTGCTCGAAGTTGGCGTGCGCGGCATGTTGTCTTTCAACAAGGGTGGGCGTTGCATGATCAAACGCCCCAGTGCGGAATGTGGTGGTCGCCCAAGCTGACGGCCACGTTCTTGGGTTCACAAAACACCTCGTAGCTCCAGGTGCCGCCTTCGCGGCCCGTGCCGCTGGCCTTGGTGCCGCCAAAAGGTTGGCGCAGGTCGCGCACGTTTTGGCTGTTCACAAAGCACATGCCCGCCTCGACAGCGGCGGCCACGCGGTGGGCTTTGCCGATGTTTTCGGTCCACACATAGCTGCTCAAGCCGTAGGCGATGTCGTTGGCCAATTCAATCGCGTGGGCTTCGTCTTTGAACGGAATCAGGCAGGCGACGGGGCCGAAGATTTCGTCTTGTGCGATCTTCATGCGGTTGTCCACATCGGCAAACACGGTGGGCCACACGAAGTTGCCGTTTTTGACGCGGGCGGACAACTCGGGCGCGTAGCTTGGGCGGTCCAAGCCACCGCACAGCAAGGTGGCGCCTTCTTTGGGGCCGAGTTCGATGTAGCTTTTCACCTTGGCCAAATGCGCTTTGGAGATCATGGGGCCAACGATGGTTTTTTCGTCCAACGGATCGCCCACGGTGATGCGTTTGGCGCGTTCGGTGAACTTGGCCACGAAGTCGGCGTAGATGCTTTGTTGCACCAAGATGCGGCTGCCTGCGGTGCAGCGTTCGCCGTTGTTGCTGAAGATCATGAAGATGGCAGCATCCAAGGCGCGGTCCAAGTCCGCGTCTTCAAAAATCACGAAGGGCGATTTGCCGCCCAGCTCCATGCTGAATTTTTTCAGGCCTGCGGTTTTGACAATGCGGTTGCCCGTGGCCGTGGAGCCTGTGAATGAAATGGCGCGCACATCGGGGTGTGCCACCAGCGGCTCGCCCGTGTCTTGGCCGTAGCCGTGCACGAGGTTGAGCACGCCCGCGGGAATGCCCGCTTCCAGCGCCAAGTCGCCTAAGCGGGCGGCACTGAGGGGCGACAGCTCGCTCATCTTGAGCACGGCGGTGTTGCCAAAGGCCAAGCAGGGGGCGACTTTCCATGTGGCGGTCATGAACGGCACGTTCCATGGGCTGATCAGCGCGCACACGCCCACGGGGTGGAACAGGGTGTAGTTCAGGTGCGTGGGGGTGGGGTAGGTGTGGCCGTCTACGCGGGTGCACATTTCGGCGAAGTACTGAAAGTTGTCGCCGGCACGGGGAATGAGTTGCTTGCCGGTTTGCGAGATGGTTTGGCCGCAGTCGTTGGTCTCGGTTTGGGCGATGTCGGGCACATGCTTGGCAATCAAGTCGCCGAGTTTGCGCATCAGCTTGGCACGTTCGGGCGCAGGGGTGTTGGCCCATTTCGGGAACGCCGCTTTGGCCGCGGCCACCGCTGCATTGACTTCGTCCGTGCCGCCCGCGGCCACATGGGCCAGCACCTCTTGGGTGGCGGGGTTGATGGTCTCGAATGTCTGGCTGCTGCTGATGTGTTGGCCGTTGATGAGGTGTTGGATGTGTGACATGGCGGTGTGTCCGTTGGCGTTGGAGTGGGCGTGTGGTTTGGCGTGAGTTTGTGGGTTAGCGTGTAGCGAGCGTGATGGTGTTGGTCAATGCGCCAATGCCTTCGATCTCGGTGACGATCACGTCACCGGGCTGGCAGTCCACGATGCCGTCGGGGGTGCCAGTCAAGATGACGTCGCCGGGGTTCAGCGTCATGAAGCGGCTGAAGTAAGCGATCAAGGTGGGCACGTCAAAGATCATGTCGCGGGTGTTGCCGCTTTGTGTCACTTTGCCGTTGACGGTGGTTTGCAGGGCCAAGTTCATGGGGTCGCCGTATTGGGCATGCACGTAGGCGGCGTCGACCAGCCAAGGGCCGATGGGGGTGCAGGTGTCGCGGTTTTTCACGCGCAGGTTGGGGCGGTACCAGTTTTCTAAATAGTCGCGGATGGCGTAGTCATTGGCCACGGTGTAGCCGCGCACGTAGTCGTAGGCGTCTTCTTTTTTCACGTGGCGTGCAGTGCGCCCGATGACCACCGCCAACTCGCATTCGTAGTGCATGTAGGCCACGTCAGCGGGGCGCACAGTGAGTTGTTGATGGCCGATGAACGACGCTTCGCCTTTGACAAACGCCAAGGGCTCTTTGGGGGGCTCTTTGAAAGCCAGTTCTTTGGCATGGTCGGCGTAGTTCAGCCCCAAGGCAATGACGGTGCGGGGGCGTGCAAGGGGCGCCAAAGGCGGCAGCCATTGCACTTGATCAAAGGCGACCAATTGGCCGTTGGCCAATCGCAGTTGGCCGTCTTGTTCGGTAGCGTCAAATGTCTGGCCGTTGAATTGCACGCGGGCGTGTTGGTAGGCGGTGTGGTGTGTCATGCGGGCATCTCCAAAGCAGGCGCTGCCACGAGGGTGTGGCGCATCACACCGAGGCCCGCATGGCCTGGCGCTTGAATCTCGATCACATCGCCCACCCGTGCGTGGGGGCGGTGGCCTGCTTCGGGGCCTTGGGTGCAAATGTCCAAGCCCAGCATCAGCACGTCGCCGGCTTGCAGGGTCATGAAGTCGTTCACGTCGGTGAGCAATTGGTTGAGGGGGCGGCGCATCTGGCGCAAGTCCAAGGTTTGGCGCAGCACGCCATTGACGTGCACTTCCAAGGTCAAGTCATTGGGCTGGGTCAAATCTGCGGCGGGCAAGAGCGTGGGGCCTACGCCCAAAAACCCATCCAAGTTTTTGTATTTCACCGGGGGGCGGTAAAAGCCTTGGGCCTGTACGCTGTGCGGCACCGACACGTCGTTGAGCAACACAAAGCCGCGCACATGGCTGGGTTCGCCGTGGGTGTTGGGCAGGCCCATCACCACGCCCAGGGTGGCGCCGATTTCTACGTCGGGCACATCCGCAGGCACAGGAATGGCGGTGTCGTGGGCGGACCACGTGTTGGCGGTTTTGATGTAAAGCACAGGCGCCGCAGGCGGTGCTTTGTAGGGGGGCTCGTTCATCAGCGCGCTGGCGCTTTGCCATTCGGCTTGCGCGTTCAACAGCACGCCGTAGACGGTGCCGTGGATCGGGAGTTCAGAAGTGCTCATGCGGTGTGGGGTGTGTCAAAAGTAGGGTAAATCGGGGCTCACAGCGGCGGCATGGCGCTGGGGGCTTCCAGCGCAATCACTTCGTCGAGCAAGCTGTAGAGCTGTTGCAACTTGGCTTTGCCCAAGTTCTTTTCCATCCATTGGTAATGGGCTTCGATGGTTTGCGACAAGGTGCTCACGCGCGCCAAGCCTTGGGTGGTGGCGCGCACCACGGTGCGGCGCTGGTCGCTGGGGTCGCGTTGGCGTTCGATCAAGCCATCGCGCTCCATGCGGGTGAGCACGCCGCTCAGGCTGGGGCCAATGATGAAGGCCTCGCGTGCAATGCGTCCGGTCTCTACGCCCGCGCCGCCGTTGCCATGGTCTTCGCCCAGCACGCGCAACACGCGCCATTGCTGGTCGCTCAAGCCCTGATCACGCAAGCCCGGACGCGTGTGCGCCATGACCGACTCGCGCGCTTGCAGCAGCAAACGCGGCAGGTTGCGATGGGCAAAGGGTTTGGACATGGGGTAGGGCGGGCAGGGGCTTGATTTATTTAGCATGTTAAATAAATCAAGCCCACAAGCCAAGCGTGGATGCGGCCTTGGGGCTCAGGACTTACCCTGAAAAACTGGCAATACTGTTTGTTTATCCAGTATCATTTCGGTCATGGCCAAAGAAAAAACCCAATACACCTGCACCGACTGCGGCGGCATCAGCGCCAAATGGTTGGGCAAATGCCCCAGCTGCAACGCGTGGAACACCCTGATCGAAAGCGTGGTCGAAAGCAGCGCGGCCACCAAGAACCGTTATGCCGGCATGGCCGCTCTGGCGCCCAGCGCCGAGGTGGCCACGTTGTCTGACATCGAAGCCGCCGAAGTTCCCCGCACTCCCACCGGCCAAGAAGAGTTGGACCGTGTGTTGGGCGGGGGCATGGTCCAGGGTGGCGTGGTGCTGATCGGCGGCGACCCAGGCATTGGCAAATCCACCTTGTTGCTACAGGCCATGGACGGTTTGCAGCGCAGCGGCATGCGCACTTTGTATGTGACGGGCGAAGAGTCGGCCGCGCAAGTGGCCTTGCGCTCGCGCCGTTTGGGGCTGGACCACAGCCAAGTCCAGGTGCTGGCCGAAACGCTGCTGGAGAAGGTGCTGGCCACCGTCGACAAACTGCAACCGGACGTGGTGGTGATGGACTCCATCCAAACCGTGTATTCCGAACAGCTCACCAGCGCCCCCGGTTCGGTGGCGCAGGTGCGTGAATGCGCCGCGCACCTCACGCGCATGGCCAAGTCCACCGGCACGGCGGTGGTGTTGGTGGGCCACGTCACCAAAGAGGGCGCGCTCGCCGGGCCGCGCGTGCTGGAGCACATGGTGGACACCGTGCTGTACTTTGAAGGCGACACGCATTCCACCTACCGCTTGGTGCGCGCCATCAAAAACCGTTTTGGGGCGGTCAACGAGATTGGCGTGTTCGCCATGACCGAAAAAGGCCTGAAGGGCGTCACCAACCCCAGCGCCATTTTTTTGAGCCAGCATTCCGACCCGGTACCGGGCAGCTGTGTGCTGGTCACCCTCGAAGGCACGCGCCCGATGCTGGTGGAGATTCAAGCCTTGGTGGACAGCGGCGGGCCGTCGCCCCGTCGTTTGAGCGTGGGCTTGGACCGCGACCGCTTGGCCATGTTGCTGGCCGTGTTGCACCGCCATGCGGGCGTGGCGTGCATGGACCAAGACGTGTTTGTCAACGCCGTGGGTGGTGTGCGCATCAGCGAACCCGCAGCTGACTTGGCGGTGTTGTTGTCCATCCAAAGCAGCTTGCGCGGCAAGCCGCTGCCCCAAGGCTTCATCGCGTTTGGCGAAGTGGGCTTGGCGGGTGAGGTGCGCCCTGCACCGCGCGGGCAAGAGCGCTTGAAAGAGGCCGCGAAGTTAGGCTTTACGGTGGCTGTGATTCCCAAAGCCAACGCGCCCAAGAAACCCATCGAGGGCATGACGGTGCATGCGGTGGAACGGGTCGATGAAGCGATCAGCTTGGTGCGTGAACTGGGCTAGCCAGGCGGTCAATCGTCGTAGTCGTGGTAGCCGTTTTTCAGCTCTAGTTTGATGACTTGGAAGACGTTGTTGGCATCCATGTAGCCTTTGACTTCGACATAACTTCCGTTGCTTGGTGCACCGTATTTGAAGCGTGTGTTGGCCGAAGTTTGTGCGGTGTACACGACACCAAAGCGTGTCAAGCTGAAAGTGCTGTTGACGCCGGTCCATCCACTGACTTGGCCATACATTTCAAAGACACGGCCGTTGCTTGCATTGCTACCAGTGACTGATTTGATTTCCACTTTGGTGGCATTGAGCGTACCGTTCACATAGCTGCCTTTGACTTCAACAAATGCACCGTTGTTCAAGCTTGCAGCAGATCCATAAGGAAAGTATGCCGAGCTTGCGTTGACATTTACGCCTTGTACCGTGAAGCTGCTGCCGCTCAGGTTGCTCACAGCGCCATAGAACTCGTTGCTATAGGTTCGGCTTGAGCCGGAGTTGTCGGTGAAGCTGCGCTGGCCCTCGACTTCAACACGTGTTGCTGCCAACACAGAGCCTGACCAAGTGCCCTTGATTTCATACAAAGTGCCCGCAGTCAATGTGGCACCACTGACCTCGACGCCGCCTACCAACCACCGGCTGCCATCCAGTACCGCCACGCCTTTGATCTTGGCATAGGTGGCTGTGCTGGGTGAGCCTTGGAAGCTTGTTAAATAGGAGGCATTGACCAGTTGCAAGCGTGAAGCCGTCAATGTGGGGCTGCTCCACTGGTTCATGTCGGTGGCTAAAGCTCTGACGGCATCTCCTACCGCTGGGGTGTTGCCAGTCGGTTGAATGGTGCAACTGTTGCAATTGACGGTGATGCTGTTGTTCGCATCTGTTTTGACGGTGTAGTTACTGCCAGAGATAGCCGTGATGGTGCCTCGCACCGCCACATCCATGGCGTGCGTGGATGCGTTGGTGACGACTACACGTGTGGCTAAAAAGCTGCCATCGGCTTGGGATACGCCATACACCGTCAGCAGTGGGTTGTTGGTCAGTGCTGCAAGTTGCGTCAAGTTGGTGATGGCGGAACCTGTCGATGTGCCATCGGATGTACCGCCGTAGGTAGTGGTCGTGCTGAGTTGGATGATTTGCGTGGGTAAGGTCAGGGTGAGTGCGGTGGTGTCTATGGCGCTCATCGTGCCGCGCACACCACCCACCACGCGAACGCGTGCAGCGCGCCCTAAGCTTTGAGCATCATCCACGTCCCCAAAAAGCGCAACGGTCATGCCCAAAGCCAATGGGCTGCTAAAGGTGGAGGTGCTGTTGTCGTAGTGGGTGCTGAAATCGTCGCTGTCGTACACCACAGCATCCGTGGTTTCAAAGCGCACGCCGTTGACGATGATGGAGCCCAAACCGCTGATAGAGCCTTGGTAAGCGGCCGCTGCGCCGTTGAAGCTTGTCGCACCAGCTGGATTGTTTGACCACGAATCGCCGCTGCTGTGCGAATCACTGCCTCCGCCTCCCCCGCATGCTGTCAAAAGCCCAGACGTCACCACGAGCAAGGCGAGCAATTGCGGTTTGAACATAAATCGAGACATACCAACTCCATCAGCAAAGAATGGCGCCAGTATGCAATTGGTAGATTAAGGCAGCCTTAAGACAAGCCAAGTCTTCCTTAAGAAAACCCTAAGAAGCGCAAATTAGCATCGGTTTTGAAAGGCACAAAACCATGCTTCAAAAATTATTCGCGCTTCTGCTCTTTGCATCGCTGCAAGCGATGGCCGCCACGCCTGCCGAGTTGCTGGCGGGCTATGTTGCACAAGCCGGACAGTCTGCCAGTGCCGCTAAAGGTGAAGCGTTTTTCAAAGCCAGCCACGGTCAAGAGTGGCAGTGCACCAGTTGTCACGGCAAATCGCCCATGACGGGCGGACGCCACGCTAGCACCGACAAAGCCATTGAGCCCCTCGCACCGGCGGCCAACGCCAAGCGCTTTACCGACAGTGCCAAAGTTGAAAAGTGGTTTCGACGCAATTGCAAAGATGTGCTGGCGCGTGAATGCTCAGCCGCTGAAAAAGCCGATGTGTTGGCTTGGCTCATTTCTGTGCGTTGATAGGAGTTGAGATGCATTCACGTTTGACACACCTCATGCGCAGCGCAGTCGCAGCCAGCGTGCTGCTGGCCGCACCCGTGTGGGCCGATAGCTACAAAGGCCCCACGCCACCCGCGGCGTACACCCAAGAGTGCGGCAGCTGCCATTTGGCTTTTCCGCCCAACTTGCTGCCCAAGGCGTCGTGGCAGCGCGTGATGCATGGCCTTGACAAACACTATGGCAGCGATGCCTCGCTGGATGCAGCCACACAAAAGCAAATTGACACTTGGCTGCAAACCTACGGCGGTCAAGGTAAGCGTGCGCGTGAAGAACCGCCGCAAGACCGCATCACACGCTCAGCATGGTTTGAGCGCAAGCACCGCGAGGTGAGCGCAGCCACGTTCAAACGTGCTGCCATCAAAAGCCCTACCAACTGCGCAGCGTGCCACCGCGATGCCGCGCAAGGTGACTTTGACGAAGACCGTGTGAGGATTCCCAAATGACCGACAGCGTTTTAAACCCCAACCACTTAGAGCAGCCAACGCCCATGGCCACACAACGCAAGCTTGTGGTTGACTTGGGAACACGCATGGCGCACGCCAGCATGGCCTTGGCGTTTCTCATTTCTTATGCCACGTCAGAGTCAGAGTACTGGCGCTTGGTGCATGTGTACAGCGGCTACAGCTTGGCTGCGGTGTTGGCGTTTCGTTTGGTGTGGGGATGGGTGGGGCCTGCGTCTGCGCGTTGGGGTTTGTTGCTGCGCCGTGTGGCCATGTGGCGGGTGTGGGTGAACAAATTCAAACAAGGTGAATGGCTGAGCCGCAACTTTTGGGTGGGTGCCAGCAGTTGGGTGCTGAGTGCGGCGGTGTTGTGCATTTATGTGTTTTGCACGGTGGCCATTGCCAGTGGGTGGGCTACCTACAATGAACTTTTAGGCGATGGTTGGTTGAACGATGCCCTGCAAGAACTGCACGAAGGTTTGGGCAACGCGGCCATGGCTGTGGTGTGTATGCATGTGGGGTTGGTGGTGATGCTGCGCGTGTGGCGCGGCCCACAAGCTCTGCGTCCGATGTGGCGAGGCTATGCGAATACTTCTGGCCGAGGATGACGAGCTGCTGGGCAGTGGCCTGCGTGCGGGCCTAGACCAGCGCGGGTTCCAGGTGGACTGGGTGCACGATGGCGTGGCCGCCGAGCGCGAGCTACTCAGCGCTCAGCATCAAGCGGCGGTGCTTGACATTGGCCTGCCGCGCCAAGACGGCTTAGCCGTGTTGAAGGCGGTGCGTGCACGTGGCATTGACACCCCTGTGTTGGTGCTGACCGCACGCGATGCTGTTGCCCAGCGCATCGAAGGACTGAACCTCGGCGCTGACGACTATGTGGTGAAACCCGTGGATTTGGATGAACTCGCCGCTCGCCTGCACGCCTTGGTGCGTCGCGCCCACGGCAAAACACAAACCACATTGCAACTGCGGGATGTGGTGATGGACCCCAGTGCGCGACAGGTGAGCCGAGCGGGTGAAACCGTCAGCCTGTCCACCCGTGAGTTTGATTTGCTGCAAGCTTTGTTGCTCAACGCAGGGCGCGTGTTGTCACGCGAGCAGCTGGAGCAACACCTGTACCGCTGGGGCCATGAGGTGGAGAGCAACACCATTGAAGTTCACATTCATCACCTGCGCCGCAAAATGGGCTCGGGGCTGATCGACACCGTGCGCGGTGTGGGTTACATCGTCATGCCTTGAGATAAGACCAGAACGCAATGGCACACAAATTTTCTTTGCAACAACGTTTAATCACCCGCACCTTGGGTGGTGTGTTGGTGGTGTGGGTCGCCACAGCGGCCTTTGTTTGGTTTGAAGCCCAGCACGAAGTGGATGAGCTGTTAGATGCTCATTTGGCGCAATCGGCGGCATTGTTGGTGGTTCAACAAAATGCCACCCCCGACGATGACGAGCCCCTGCTGGATGCGCCCACACTCCACAAATACGCACACCGCGTGGCCTACCAAGTGTTTGATGAAAGCCGCTTGGTCATGCACTCGCCCAACGTGGCGCACACGCCCATGGCACAGCACACACAGGGTTTCGAGACCTTGACCTTGGCCGATGGCAAATCGTGGCGCGTCTTTGCAGCACCGGGTCGAGATCGCGACGTGCAAATTTACGTGGCCGAACGGGTGGACAGCCGCGACGAAATTTTGCGAGCGGTGCTGCGTGGCTTCTTGCCGCCGCTCACCATTGCGCTGCCACTGTTGTTGATCGGGTTGTGGTGGAATGTGCGTTCAGGTTTGCAGCCTTTGCAGCGTTTGCGCCAAGTGCTGTTGAAGCGCGACACCCAAGCGCTAGATCCTGTGAGCCTGCCCGAAACTCCGCAAGAAGTGCAACCTTTGCTCGACGCACTGAATGATTTGTTGCAACGCTTGGCGCAGCGCATGGAAACCGAGCGCCGCTTCACCGCCGATGCTGCGCATGAGTTGCGCACGCCGATTGCTGCCATTCGCGCCCAAGCCCAAGTGGCTCTGAGTTCGGCCACAAACGACGAAGTGCGTCAACTTGCGCTGCAAGACACCTTGTTGGGTTGCGACCGCGCCTCGCGCGTGGTGGAGCAGCTGCTGACCTTGGCCCGTGTGGAAGGCACGCAAGACGCGGCTTCTGAGATCTTTCGCCTTGACCAGCTGGCCCAGCAACTATTGGCTGACCTCACACCCGAAGCCCTGCGACGTGGTCAAACCCTAGAGCTGTTCGCGCCAGAGCCTTTGCCAGTCAACGGTCAAAGCACACTCTGGCTCATCTTGTTGCGCAACTTGATTGACAACGCCTTGCGTTACAGCCCCGACGGGGCAACCGTGCGCCTTCGAGCGCAGCGCTTAGAAAGCGGCCCAATTGAAGTAACCGTTCAAGACAGCGGCCCCGGCCTGTCTTGCGACGACTTGGCGCGTTTGGGCGAGCGTTTTTTCCGTGTGTTGGGCACATCGGCCACGGGCAGTGGTTTGGGATGGTCCATTGTTCGCCATATTGCGGCTTTGCAGCAAATAGACGTTCAGGTGGGCAAGTCAACTGAGTTAGGCGGTTTGCAAGTCATCCTGCGATACCGTGACTAACTTGGCGTGGTTTAACGTAATTTAGGGTGGGCTATGGCCCCGCCTCGAGCCTGAGACAATAAGACGATGAACTTTCAAAGATTTTTGGTGCCCATAGGCGCCGTCGGTTTGACCGCGTGGGCCTGGCAAAGCTGGGGTTGGATGGGCATTGCCATGGTGGTCACCGGGGGTGTCATGTGGCTGTTGTTGTATTTCACCCGCTTGGTGCAAATCATGAAGCGCGCCAGCAACCGCCCGATTGGTTTTGTCGACAGCGCCGTCATGCTCAATGCCAAGCTCAAACCTGGCGTGAGCTTGATGCATGTGGTGGCCATGACCCGCGCCTTGGGCCAGCTCGAGAGCGCCAAAGACGCGCAACCCGAAGTCTTCAGCTGGCGCGATGGCAGCCAATCGGTGGTGCGTTGCATCTTTTTGGCCGGCAAGCTGCAAAGTTGGACCTTGGATCGCCCATTTCAGGCGACCGATGTTGAGCCCATCACCGCTTCGGCCAACGATTGAGCGGCTGCAACCCGCGCGTCAGCAGAGCCCGTGTTGGGCTCGCTAAAATGACCCATTCCGCCACTTGGCGAACACATTACACAAGTCCAAAGGAAACCCCATGAGCGTCGTGATTCCCTCTTCCATGTCTGACCGTGACGGCAAAATCTGGATGGACGGCCAAATGGTCGATTGGCGCGATGCCAAGATCCACGTGCTGAGCCACACGCTGCACTACGGTTGCGGCGCTTTTGAGGGCGTGCGCGCTTACAAAACCGAGCAAGGCACAGCTGTCTTCCGTTTGCAAGAGCACACTGACCGCTTGTTCAACAGCGCCAAAATTTTGCGCATGAACATGCCTTTCACCAAAGACCAAGTCAACGAAGCACAACGCGCAGTGGTGCGTGAGAACAATTTGGAAAGCGGTTACATCCGTCCGTTGGTCTGGATCGGTGACAAGAAGCTGGGCGTCTCCCCCAAAGGCAACGACATCCATGTGATGGTCGCTGCATGGACTTGGGGCGCGTACTTGGGCGAAGAAGGCATGAAGCGCGGCATCCGCGTGAAGACCTCCAGCTACACCCGCCACCACGTCAACATCACCATGACGCAAGCTAAAGCGGTCAGCAACTACACCAACTCCATCTTGGCCAACATGGAAGTGACCGACGAAGGTTACGACGAAGCCTTGTTGTTGGACACCTCGGGCTTTGTGTCTGAAGGCGCGGGCGAGAACATCTTCGTGGTCAAAGACGGCGTGATCTACACCCCTGACTTGTCGGCTGGCGCCCTGAACGGCATCACCCGCAACACCGTGTTCCACATCGCCAAAGATTTGGGCCTCGAGATTGTGCAAAAGCGCATCACGCGTGACGAGATCTACATCTCCGACGAAGCCTTCTTCACCGGCACCGCCGCTGAAGTGACGCCGATTCGCGAACTCGACCGCATCGAATTGGGCAGCGGCAGCCGCGGCCCGATCACCGAAAAAATCCAGAATGCGTTCTTTGACATCGTCAATGGCCGCAATCCGAAGTACGCACACTGGCTCACCAAAGTCTGATCATTCGCAGGAAAAGAACATGAGCAACACAGTTGAACTTTTGGCCAAAGACCTGAACGGTCAAGGTGGCGTGTTTTGCCCCAGCGCCAAAGCCGATATGAAACTCTGGAACAGCCATCCCAAGGTCTACTTGGATGTGGCCAAAACAGGTGAAGCCAAGTGCCCTTATTGCGGCACGGTGTACAAACTCAAAGCCGGCGAACACGTTGGCGGCCATCACTAAAAACGCCCTCATCATCGCCCCCCAATGGATTGGGGATGCGGTGATGACCGAACCCTTGCTGCGCCGCTTGGCTGCGCGCGGTGAGCGCCTCACTGTCGGTGCCTTGCCTTGGATTGCACCGGTCTACCGCGCCATGCCTGGCGTGGCCGAGGTCATTGAATTCCCTTTCCAACACGGTGGCTTGCAGCTTGCTGGCCGGTGGTCTTTGGCGCGCCAGCTGCGCGGGCGTTTTGATGTGGCCTATGTGTGCCCCAACTCGCTCAAGAGCGCACTCATTCCCTGGCTGGCGAACATTCCCCAACGCGTGGGCTACACCGGTGAGATGCGCTTTGGTCTGCTGACCGATCGCTTAGACAACCCCGACACCGAAGAGCGCCCCCCCATGGTCGAGTGGTACGCCGCTTTGAGCTTGGTGGGCCAAAACCCGGGCAAGCCCATGAAGCTCAGTGGCGACTTGCGCCCTGTGCTCAAAGTGCCCGCCACATCGGTGGATGCGGCGTTGGAGGTGTTGGGACGCAACAACCCAACCCTGCCCACTTTGGCCCGCAACAGCTACATGGTGTTTGCGCCAGCCGCGGAGTACGGGCCCGCCAAGCGTTGGCCAACCCAGCACTTTGCCGAACTGGCTCACAAAATCGACTTGCCGATTCTGTTGCTCGGTGGCCCCAAAGACCAAGCGATTTGTGAAGAAATTGCGATGGCTGCCAACGCCCAAAAACGCGGCCACTGCCACAACCTCGCCGGTAAAACCGATTTGATGCAGGCCTTCGCCTTGATTGGCCAAGCGTATCGCGTGGTCAGCAACGACTCTGGCTTGATGCACGTCGCGGCAGCCTTGGGCGTGCCGCAAGTGGCGGTGTTTGGCTCTTCCAGCCCCGAGCACACTCCGCCTTTGAACGACCGCGCACGCGTGGTGTGGTTGCGTGTGGACCCGAATTACCAACCGCCCTTGGCCTGCGCCCCGTGTTACGAGCGCACCTGTCCGCTGGGCCATACCCGCTGTCTGGAAGACGTGAGCGCCGAGCGGGTGTACGCCCTGCTTTGACGCAGGCTGGCGCGCACCGATCTCCTGGGTTTACGCGATCAGCTGACGCGCTTGCTGCGTCATGCGTGCAATCACATCGGCTGCGTGAGGCACATCCTGGATCAGCCCCACGGCTTCCCCCACCGTGGCGTGCGCACGGCTGAAGTCACCCACTTTGACGCCGGCGTCGTAATCGGCACGGGCGGCTTCGGGGTCGGCTTGCAGTTGTGCAATGCGGCCTTCCCATTGACGATGCAATTCGTTGCGAATGGCGCGAAAGTCATACGGCGCGGGCCAGTTCTTGCGACGCAAGATGTCAAACACCATGCTGCGCGCTGTGCCGTCACCGCTGGTGGCGGTGGCCTGTGCTTTGGCGCCCGAGGCGGCCAGACTTTCTTGCGTGGCCCACAGGCGTGACCCCACCAACACACCGTCTGCACCCAGCATCAGGGCGGCGGCCAGGCCGCGTCCATCGGCGATACCCCCCGCCGCGAGTAGCAAGGTGTTGGGGGCGTGAGCGGCTAAGTGATCTGCAATTTCAGGCACCAAGGTGAAGGTGCTGCGGCCTTCGAGCGCGTTGGCGCCGTGGCCACCCGCCTCGCCGCCTTGCGCCACGATGACGCAGGCACCCGCTTCTATCGCGTGTGGCACCTGGTCCAAGCGCTGCACTTGGCAAATCAGTCGCGCGCCTGCGGCTGCAATGCGTGCTGCGTAAGGACGAGGATCGCCAAACGAGAGCATCAAGGCTTTGGGGGCCTGTGCATGTGCGAGCACCCAGTCCAAAGCGCTGGCGTCTTCGTCGAGCTTCCACGTGATGAAGCCGCAGCCGAGTCGACGCACGCTGTCGCTGTCGTCGGCCAACAAGGACACGGCCAGCTCGTATTCGCGTTGCGTCCACGCCAGATCGCCGTAGCCCCCGCCAACCAAACCCAGCGCGCCAGCTTGCGCGCATGCAGCGGCCAATGCGCCACCCGAGGCCAAGGCCATGGGGGCTAATGCGATGGGCGTGGACAGACCGAACGCTTGGCTGAAGCGCTCGCCCAAGCGAGGCGAAGCCTCAGACGGTGGTGAGGTTGGGGTGCGTGTCATGCGCAGATTGTGCCGCGCGGCGCGCCATCAAATGACGGCGCGCGTGGCGGGCAGCAAGACCACGAAACACGCGCCACCACCTGCGCGGTCTTCGCAGTGCACCTGTCCGCCGTGGCGCTGCACGATGGAACGCACCAGCGACAAACCCAGCCCCACGCCGCCTTCGCGCTCGCTGGCGCCGGGCAGGCGGTAAAACGGTTCGAAGATGCGCTCACGCAAGTCCACCGGAACGCCGGGGCCGCGGTCGGCCACGCACAAACGCACGAAGGCTTTGTGCGCGTGTGTGACGGGTGTGAGCTGCACCTCGATGTCCGAGGTGCCATAACGGCGCGCGTTCTCTAGCAAGTTGCGCAACATGCGGCGCAGCAGTTTGGCCACGCCCGGCACCACCAGGCTTTGCGGTTGTTCGCCCAAGTCCAGGCGGGCATCAAAACGTGCGCACTCTTCGCTCGCCAAGCCCGTCAAGTCCACGCTTTCGATGGTGCCCAGATCGGCCTCTTTGGCGTCCAAGCGGCTGGCCAGCAAAATTTCATCGATCAATTGGTCCAACTCACCCACGCTGCGCGAGATTTCTTCTTTCATCGCGGGCGAGGGGTGGCTGCCCATCAATTCCAAGCCCATGCGGATGCGGGTCAGGGGAGAACGCAACTCGTGCGAGGCATTGGCCAACAAGGACTTGTGCGAGGTGACCAGTTGCTCGACCTGTTCGGCGGCATGGTTGAAGCGTTGCGCCAAGAACGCCACTTCGTCATGGCCTTGTTCGGCCACACGGGCCGACAAATTGCCCGTGCCCCATTGCTCCACACCTTTTTGCAATTGTTCCAAACGACGTGTCAGGCGGCGCACGATGGGATAGGTGCCCAAGGCCACCGCCAAGCCCACCAAACCGAGGGTCCAAAAAAAACCATAAGGCGGGCGTGACCAAAAGCTGCGCGGCGGGCGCGGCAAATGGATGTGCATCAGCTCGCCGTCATGCATGCGCACCATGAACTCGGGGCCGGTGCCAAAGTGACCGGGTGGGTGAGGCATGTCCGGGTGTTGCACCGGGGGTGCTTCCACCGGCAAGCCATCGGGGGGACGCAAGCGCGCTTGGCCTTGGCCCACGGTTTCGCCCGCGGCGTTGCGCACAATCACTTCGCGCAGCGGAGGCTCAGCGGTGACACGCATGATCCAACCCGCCAGCAACGTCAGCACGGCCACTGCCAACACCACGGCCAACCAAATGCGCACATACAAGGGCAGGTGCAGGGAACGGCTAGGTGCGGAGGTGGTGGGCATGCAATCAGTCTTGTTGTTTGGCAAATACATAGCCCACACCACGCACGGTCAAGATGCGTTTGGGTGTTTTGGCATCGTCTTCGATGGCGGCGCGGATGCGGCCCATGTGCACGTCGATGGAGCGGTCAAACGCTTCGAGTTCACGTCCGCGCACGGCCTCCATGATTTGATCGCGTGACAGCACGCGACCCGCGCGCTCGGCCAACACCCACAGCAGGTCAAATTGGTAGGAGGTCAAGTCGCAGGCTTTGCCATGCACGGTCACGCTGCGGGCGTTGCGGTCCAACTCCAAAGAGCCAAATTTGAGCACTGTGTTTTCTTCGGCCACGGCATGGCCAGGCTGGTGTCGACGCAGCACCGCACGGATGCGTGCCAACAACTCACGCGGTTCGAACGGTTTGGGCAGGTAATCGTCGGCGCCAATTTCCAAACCCACGATGCGGTCCATCGGGTCACCTTTGGCGGTCAGCATCAGCACGGGGGTTTGGGCCAAGGCATTGGGCAAGGCGCGAATGCGGCGGCAGACTTCGAGTCCGTCAATGTCGGGCAGCATCAAGTCGAGCAACACCAAGGCCACGGGGTGGGCGTGGTCTTGCAGTTGATGCAAGCCCGTCAAGCCGTTGGCAGAGTGGATCACCTCAAAGCCCGACTGCTGCAGGTACTCCCCCACCATCTGGGCCAGGCGGTGGTCGTCTTCAATCAGTAACAGTGTGTTCATGGTGTCTCCATCATGCAAGGGCTGTTCGGTATGCCGCTTATCTGTTGCGTAAAGACGAGGTAAATCAAGGCTTCACAGGCAACACGCGCGAGGCCAGCCACACCAGCAGCAACACAGGCGCCCCCAACAAGGCGGTGCTGTTGAAGAAGGCTTGGTAGCCATGCGCATCCACAAACACGCCAGAGAAGCCAGCCAGCCACTTGGGCGCCAACAACATCATGGAGCTGAACAGCGCGTATTGCGTGGCCGAGTAGTTCACATTGGTCAGGCTCGACAAATACGCAATGAAGGCCGCAGAGGCAATGCCGCTGGCCAAGTTGTCGGCCGAGATGACCCAAATCAACGCGGTCAGATCATGGCCGCGGGTGGCCAGCCAGGCGAACAGCAAGTTGGTGAGCGCGCTCAGCACCGCACCCAGCATCAAGATGCGCATCACGCCCAAGCGCATGGACAGCACACCGCCGATGAAGGCCCCCAGCAGCGTCATGATCACGCCAAACACTTTGGTGACGGCGGCCACTTCGTCCTTGGTGTAACCCATGTCCACATAAAACGGATTGGCCATGATGCCCATCACCACATCGCTGATGCGGTAGACCGCAATCAGCCCCAAGATGATGGCAGCTTGCCAGCGGTAGCGTCGGATGAAGTCGGCAAAGGGTTCCACCAAAGCGCCTTGCAGCCACTCGGCGGCATTGCGTGCTGGCGGCATCTCGCGTTGCGCGGGTTCGGGCGAGAGCAACACCGTCAACACGCCCAAGCTCATCGAGGCCGCCATCACCAAATACGCGGCTTGCCATGCGGCATGTTGATACACCGTGTCGGCTTCTGGACCGGTGGTGGCACGCGCAGCAATCCACAACACCCCTGCGCCGGCCCAAATCATGGCCAAGCGATAGCCGGTTTGGTACGTGGCGGCCAAAGCCGCTTGGTGTTGGCTGTCGGCCGACTCAATGCGAAACGCATCCAACGCAATGTCTTGTGTGGCCGAACCAAACGCCACCAGCAAGGCACACCACACCACCGGCTCCAACGCTTGCTGTGGATCCAGCAAGGCCATGCCCACCAAACCCGTCATCACCACGGCTTGTGCGAGCAGCAACCAACTGCGACGCCGCCCCAGCCAGCGGGTGAGCAGGGGCAGTGGCAAACGATCGACCAACGGAGACCAGACCCATTTGAAGCCGTAGGCCAAACCCACCCAACTCAAAAAACCAATCGTGCTGCGGTCAATGCCGGCTTCGCGCAAGCGAAAGCTCAAGGTGCCCAAGACCAACAACAACGGCAAACCGGCCGAAAAACCCAGGCACAACATGCGCCACGAAGCCGGCTCCAGATAGACGTGAAGCGCGGCCAGCCAGCTTGGCTTTTTGGGGTCAGCTTGTGCCTCGGGCGTGGGACTTGTTGTATCGTTCATGGTCCTTATTTTCAGGCTTTCACAGAAAGACCTTTTCCATGCTTTTGAAACGTGCATTTCTTTACGGCTGTCTTGCGTTTGCAAGTGGCTTGGGTGCGCCTGCTTTGTTGGCACGCGATGGCGTGGAGGTGAACAAAGAGTCCTCCGTCTTTGCCAATTTGGTGCCTGCTGCTGAGGTGGAGCAATCGGCGCGTCAGCAATATGGCCAGATGCTCAAAGACGCCGCGAGCAAAAACGCCTTGGGTCCCGCCGACCATCCGCAAGTGCTGCGGCTGCGTCGCATCGCCAAAGAGCTGATTCCGCACAGCTACGACTGGAACCCCCGTGCGCGCGATTGGCAGTGGGAAGTCAACCTGATTGGCGCCAATCAAATCAACGCGTTTTGTATGCCCGGCGGCAAGATCGCGTTCTACACCGGCATCTTGAACCAGCTCAAACTCACCGACGATGAAGTGGCGATGGTGATGGGCCATGAAATTGCCCACGCCTTGCGTGAGCATGCCCGCGAACGCATGGGCAAAGCCACCGCCACCAACGGACTGGCCACCATTGGCAGCACGGTGGCGTCGGTGTTCTTTGGCGTGAGCCCTCAAATCACCGACTTGGTGGCCAAGCAAGGCGCGAACTTGATCAACCTCAAGTTTAGCCGCGACGACGAAACCGAAGCCGACTTGGTGGGCATGGAGCTGGCGGCACGCGCCGGCTACAACCCTGAAGCGGGTGTGACGCTGTGGCAAAAAATGAGCGAAGCCAACAAAGGGGCACCACCGCAGTGGCTGAGCACCCACCCTTCGGGCAACACCCGCATCCACGAGATTCAGGCCAACTTGCCCAAGGTCATGCCTTTGTACAACCAAGCCAAAACCGGCAAATAAAAAGACGCGCGCATGACCGAATCCAGCATGGCCATTGCCATCACCTTGCTCAGCTTGCTGTACCTGCCGATGCCAATCATGGCGTGGTCGGTGCTGGCGGACTCGCGTCCGGTGTCGGTCTTGTATTGGTGTGTGGGTGGTGGCTTGTTTGGTCTGGGTGTTTTGTTGATTGGTTTGCGTCACTATTTTCCCGACTGGGCGTCGTTTGCTTTGGCCAACGGTTTGGTGATGTTGGGCAATTTGTTGCGCATCCAAGCTTTTCGATTCGAGCTGCAACGTCCATGGCCCGTGATGCGCTGGGTGATGTGGTGGGTGGCCTTCATGTCTGTTTATGAATGGTTTCGCTTGGGTTTGGAGAATCAGTTTCTGAGGTTTGGTTGGGGCTTTGCGATGTTGGCCTTGTGCTTGGCCGAGCTGGCCCGTTTGTCATGGCAGCTTGCACAAACCGAATCCTCGCGCAGCGCACGTTGGTTCTCGATGGTGCATGGGGTGGCTGTGGGCGTGATTTTTGTGCGCGTGCTGTTGACGGGCTTGGGTTTTTCTCGCCCCAGCCCTGTGGCGGCAGACGTTGACGCCATGGTCACCACCGTGATTGTTGTGCTGACCACCGTGTTGGGTAACTTTGCTTTTGTGGGCATCTTTGCTGAGCGCTCGACCGCCAAAGCCATTGTGTCTGCCAAAGAACAAGCACAACAGCTCGAACGGTCACGCGGTCTGTCGCAAATTGCACAGCTCGATCGTCAGCGCAGTTTGGGAGCCATGTCTGCATCCATCAGCCATGAGTTGAATCAGCCTTTGGCCGCAATTTTGTTAGACGCCAACATGGTGCAAAGTGGCTTGGCCAGCGGCAAGCTCACCACGCCGGATTTGGTGGAGAACATCAACGCGATTGAGCAAAACACCTTGCGTGCGAGTCAAATCATTCAACGCATTCGCAACTTCATTCAGCCAGCACAGGAAAAGTATGAGCGGCTGGATATGGGCGTTTTAGCCGTCGAGATGGCGGACTTGTTGGCGGCTGACGCACGGGCGCGCCACGTGAAGTTTTCTTTCCACCGTGTGGATCCTTTGGCCCCGGTGATGGGTGACCGTGTGCAGCTTTCGCAAATCGTGGTGAACCTGTACCGCAACGCCATGCAGGCCATGGCCGCCGTGGATCGGCGCGAGCTTGTGGTCGATGTTCGCAACGAGGGCGCGCAGGTGGTGCTTTGCATGACCGACTCTGGCATCGGATTCTCAGCCCGTGCTTTGGAAAACATGGGGACCGAATTCTTCACCACCAAGCCCGAAGGTTTGGGGGTGGGCATCATGATTTCTCGCACCATTGCTGAGCAGCATGGCGGCACATTGACGTTTGTCAACGCCCCGCAGGGTGGCGCCATGGCCACGCTGTCCTTGCCTGCCGCCGCCTTCGCAGGCGGCTGAGCAAAGCCACGATTTACGCGCTGGCTTCTTGCAGTCGCAGCTGGCGCTTGAGCACTTTGCCGTTGGCGTTGCGCGGCAGTGGCGTTTCTAACCAAGTGATGGTTTCGGGCACTTTGTAGTCGGCCAAGGCTGCTTTGCAGTGGGCGATCACCGCCTCGTCGGCAGGCTTGTCACCCGCGGCGTACACAAAGGCATGGACCCGCTCACCCAGCACAGGGCAAGGGCGGCCCACGATGGCGGCTTCCAAAATGCCGGGCATGGCCATCAAGCAGTTCTCGACTTCGACCGAGTAAATCTTGAAACCGCCTCGGTTGAGCATGTCTTTTTTGCGGTCAAAAATTCGCACAAAACCTTGCGCGTCGATAGACCCCAAATCGCCGGAATGCCAATAGCCAGCCGTGAACGATTGTTCGGTGGCCTGTGGGTTGTCCCAGTAGCCCGGCGTGACCATGGGGCCGCTGATCCACAGCTCGCCGGTTTCGCCGTGAGGCACTTCGACGCCGTTGTCGTCCATCACCAACACATGTGCGCAAGGCAAGACCATGCCGACGGTGTCGGCGTGGTCACTGTTCGCACCTTTGGGCATGAGGGTGGTGGGCGATGTGGTTTCGGTGGCGCCATAGGCGTTGCGCAAATCGAGTTGGGGCAAGTGGTGGGCGAGCTGTTCAATCACGCTCACGGGCATGGGCGCACCGCCATAACCGCCAATGCGCCAGCGCTGCAGGGCCATGCTGGCAAACGCAGGTTCGCGCAGACACAGGTTGTACATGGCGGGCACCATCAAGGTGTGCGTCATCTGTTCTTCCACCGCTGCGGCCAAGAACGTGGCAGCTTTGAATTCACGCAAGATGATCACCGCGCCAGCAACATGCACCATCGCGGCAATGATGGCGATCAAGCCCGTCACATGGCTGGCCGGCACGGCCAAGGCCGAGGTGTCTTCGTGGGTGAGCGCCATGCCGTATTCGTAGTGCAGCACCGAATGCGCAATGTTGGTGTGCGTGAGCATGGCCCCTTTGGGGTTGCCCGTGGTGCCCGAGGTGTAGAGGATGACCGAGGTGTCAAACTCTTGCGTCGTGGCTGGTGTGATGGACGTGTGCGCATGGCTGGCACACAGGGCGCTCAGGCTCACCATGTCGTTGCCATGTTGCGGCATGTCCAGCGCGATGCGGTGGGCCAAACTGGCCACCTCGCTGAAAGCGGGGATGCGGTCGTGCAGGGCTTCGTCAAAGACGATGGCTTTGGCCTTGCACTGGTTCATGATGTACGTGAGCCCCGGCTTTTGTTCGCGGATGCCCACGGGCACGGCAATCGCCCCCAGGTACTGAATGGCGAACAACACAAACACAAACTCGGGACGGTTGCTGACAAACAGCAGCACACGATCTTGTGGGGCAATGCCCAGCCCTGACAGCGCTTGCGCACAGCGCAGTACCTCGTGCCAAGTGTCTTGGTAGCTCCAGCGCTGCTGTTCAAACACCAGCGCTTTTTTGTCCGGATGCTTGTTCTTGGCGTTCTCGAGCAAGGCAATGAAAGACGTGGGGCGTTCGGCAAAGCAGCGCACCAAACGCTTGTTGTCCCACGCCTCAACCCGTTGCGCGCCCATGGCGCTGTCGTTCCAACCGGCGTGCATCATGCGTGGACGACGTTGGCGCCGCGTTCGATGACCACTTCTTGATTCACCAAACTGCTGGAGTGGTTGAGGTCCGATTGCGAAATCAGCACCGACAAGTCGCCCCCGCGCAGGCTCGAAATCACATCGCTCAAGCGCATCGAGAGTGCGGGCGCCACGCCTTCAAAGGGTTCGTCCAGCAACAACAACTTGGTGCCCACCGCCATGGCGCGGGCCAGCGCGACCAGTTTTTGTTGACCGCCCGACAGCAGCAAAGCGCGGCGATCGGACATGGGTTGCAACTCGGGCAGCACGCTGTAGACAAATGCCAAGCGCTCTTGCACGTTGAGGGTTTTAGACACCCACAAGGGAATCAAAATGTTTTCTTCCACCGTCAGCTCGGGCACCAAGCCACGGTCTTCGGGCATGTACCCAATGCCCAGGCCCGCACGGGCTTCGGGCGGCACTTGGGTCAAGTCTTGGCCGTTGAAGTGGATGCTGCCGGAGCGCACTTGCAAGTGACCCATCACGCTGCGCATCAAACTGGTTTTGCCCGCACCGTTGCGGCCCACCAGGCCGGTCATGCCACCGGTCTCGACGGTGAGTGACAGGCCGCGCAAGACCTGCACGGATTCGATGTTGACGTGGACGTCTTTGACTTCAAGCATGGTTGGCCTCCTGACGCAACTCACCCGTCACGTAGCGGCGCACATCGTCGGTGGCGAGGGCTTGTTCAGGGGCGTCGTCCGCAATGATGCGGCCGCTGTAAAACGCGATCACCCGATCGGCGTGGCGTCGCACAATGTCCATGTCGTGTTCCACAAATAAGGCGGTCAAGGGTTCGTTGCCCAAGGCGTGCATGACGGTTTCCATCATCGGAAATTTTTCTTCGGCCGACACGCCGCTGGTGGGCTCATCGAGCAGCAACAGTTTGGGCGAGCCGGTCAGGGCCAGGGCAATGTCGAGCAATTTGCGCACACCGCCCGGCAGCTCGCTCACGCGGCGGTGACGGTGTTGAATCAGACCAAAGCGCTCCAGCAATTCAACGCCACGCTCAATGTGCTGAGGTTGCGAAGCCGAGCGCCACATGGAGAGTTGGTTGTCATGGCAGGCCATGGCGACCAGCATGTTGTCCATCACGCTCAAGGCGGGGTAGAGCTGCGGAATCTGAAACGAGCGTGCCACGCCCAAGCGTGTGATTTGACGGGGCGACATGGCCGTGATGTCGGTGTCGCCCAAATGGATGCTGCCTTGATCGGGCTTGAGGTAGCCCGTGATCATGTTCACAAACGTGGTTTTGCCGGCGCCGTTGCTGCCGATCAAACTCACGCGTTGGCCGACTTCAATGTCCACACACAAATCATGTGCGGCGACGACAGCGCCAAATTGTTTTTGCAAATGACGCGCGCTGAGCAAAAGGGAGGAACTCATGCTTCTTGCTCCTTTTGCGATTTAGGACTCCACAGCGACCCCAGGCCGAGCGGTAAGAAACGAATCACGAACATCAAGAAAAGTCCCAGTGCCAATTGCCATGTGTTGGGGAAGTACGCGCTGGAGAAAGAGCGCACCGCTTCAAGGATCACCGAAGACAGCATGATGGCGATCACGCTTTGTGTGCCCGCCAAGATGGCCACGAACACAAACTCGCCCGAGGTGGTCCAGTAGCTGAAGTTCGGGTCAATGTGGCCCAAGGCCATCACGGCCAAGGCGCCACCGCAGCCGCCCATGAAGGCGGCCAGCACAAAGTTCAAGGCCATGGTGTGACGCACCGAGCCGCCCAGGTATTCGACGCGCAATTCGTTTTCACGAATCGCTTGGGTGATCAAGCCCCGTGTGGAGTCAAAGTAAATGCGGCTCAGGTAGGACATCAGGCAGGCAAAAAACACCGCCACGGCATACAGCACATAGCCCACCCAGTCATCGCTGAGCGCTTGACCCAGCACCGACACGCGGCCTAAGTTGAAACCATCAGAGCCACCGAGTCGCTCGGTCTTGACCAAGATGCCGTAACCCACCATGGACATGGCCAAGGTCAACATCGAGAAAAAGATGCCGCGATAGCGCGACAACAGCGGTGCAAAAGGTGCCGTCAGCAGTGTGGCGGTGATGCCGCCGACCAGCGTCAACACGATGGCGTCGGTGATGCCCATTTTTTGGAACAGCAAAGCGGCGGTGTAGCCCCCGATCGCGGACATCAAGCCCTGACCAAAAGCCACCACGCCTCCGCGCATCAACAGCACGATGCCCAGCGACACCAAGCCATTGGCAAACGCCATGGTGCACATGAAGAGCAACCATTTCGGCAGAACCAGTCCAAGAGCCAAGAGAGCGGCCGTGCAAAGCAACGCGGCCCACGTTAAGAAGGTGAAGGATCGATGCATGGTTAAATTTTTCGCGCCTGAATTCTTTGAAACAGCCCCTCGGGGCGCACCATCAACACAAACGCCATGACGACGTAAATCGAGAACAGCTCAGCCACCGGCACCACGTGCACGGCAAAGGCACGGGCCAGGCCCACGATCAGCGCGCCAATCGCCGCCCCTTCGATGCTGCCCAGGCCGCCGATGATGACCACAGCGAACGACAAAATAATCACACCGACCGACACGCCCGGTTGCACCGAAATCATCGGGGCTGTGAACGCGCCACCCAAGGCGGCCAAGAACACTCCCACGCCAAAGGCGTGCATGTAAACCTTGGAGACTTGGATGCCCATGCTCGATGCAATCTCGGGGCTGTGAATCACGGCGGTGACGATTTTTCCTTGGCGTGTGCGGTTCAAGGCCCACCACACGGCAACACCCACCACCACCGCCAAGACGACCAGCAAGAAGTCGTAGCCCACATAAATTTGGTTGCCAATTTCTACGTTGCCAAACAAGCTGTAGGGCTCCGACACGTAGTAGGGGTTGGCGCCCCAGATCAGTTTGGTGATGTCTTCCATGCACAAGAACAAGGCATAGGTCACCAACACCAACAGCACTTCATCATGGCCATAAAAAAAGCGCAGCAACCCTCGTTCGGTCAGCGGCGCAATCAAAACGGCAATGGCAATGGCGGCGAGCAACATGGCAACCAGGCTCCAGCCTGGTGCCCATTTCATCGTCGCCACCCAACCGACAAAGGTGGCGGCAGCATACGCACCCAAGGCGTAAAAACTGCCGTGTGCGATGTTCAGAATTTTCAGAACACCAAATACCAGGGTCAACCCCAGCGCGACGATGAAAAGCCAAGACGCATAGGTCAGGCCATCAATCAAAATAGTGACAGCCAGTCCCATGCGCTCTTCACTCCTTCGTTCTTAGTTGCACTTGGCGCCAGGGAAACCGGCTTTGAGCCAGTCGTCTGACTTCATGTTGGCAGGTGGGTTCACACACTCCGCAGGGAAGCGTTGGATGTCTTCAATCATCACCATCTTCTTGCCTGCATCCCAACGTGTGCGACCAATCGCTGTCTCTTGAATCGCTTGGTTACCACCACCCAAAGTCATGCGGATCTTGCCGGCAGGTGAGTCCCATTCGCTGTTCTTGAGTGCAGCAGCCAGTTGCTCAGCTGTTGGCTTCTTGCCACCGTTGGCGGCCATGGCCTTTTCCGCGGCGAGCTTCAGACCCAGCAAGGCTTGGGCCATTCGGTACGGAGCTTGCACAGGGTAGACGTTGTTGGCTTTGGAATAAGACTCCCACCACCAGTCGTTGAGCGCTGATTTAGGCGCCATCAAACCGTAAGCACCGCGTGCACCCAAGATGGTGCCGTCGGGCACTTTCTCGCCCAAGCTGGGCAACACGTGGTCACCCGCAGACAACACCACTTGTGAACGCTTGAACAAGCCGCGTGGTGCCGATTGCATGATGAAGGCTTGCAAGTCGCCGCCCCACAAGCTCGAGTGCACCAAGTCCGCAGGCTTGGCCATCAAGGCAGAAATTTCGGTGCCGTACTGACCGGCGCCAAACTTAGGCAACTGGTCTTCACCGGGCTTGGCATCGGGGTACAACTTTTCCATCGAGAACATGAAGTCTTTGCGTGAGTCTTGGCCCCAGGCATAGTCTTGGTTGATCATGTTGTAGCTCTTGACCGGCACGTTGCGTGACTTCAGGTAACGGGCCAGGGCCACGTTGTCCATGGTGGCGTGTGCGGCGGTGCGGAACACGTAGTTGTATTTGCCGTCTTCAAAAATGCGGGGTGTGCCGCAGTCATAAAGAATCAAAAACTTTTTCATCTCTTCGGCCACAGGCGCAACGGCCAAGCAGTCACCAGAGCCGACATAGCCCACCACCGCATCTACTTTTTCGCGGTCGTACAAGTTGCGCAACTCTTGCACTTGCTTGGTGGCGCCGCCGTTTTCATCGATGTACAGCGCTTCAATCGGCATGCCGCCAAAGCCTTTTTTGTTGTACGGTGCAGGCGCTTGGCCTTTGTTGAAGGCATCGACCAGGACCTTGGCGCCATTCACGGCTGGAATGCCGAAGCTCTCTGCGGCTTGGCCAGACAAGAAGCTCACCACGCCAATTTTGAAGGTCTCTTGAGCGCCCGCCAATAAAGAGGCACTTGCAAGCGCTGTGGTGAGCGCGAGGGTTCGAAAGTTCTTTCGCGTGGATACGTTTCTCATGTCTGGGTCTCCTAGGTAATGAGTCCTTGCACTGTCAACGTAAACGCGTTTACCCGAGATGGTGAATACCCTAGGGAACTGATACCTGCGCGACTGGCGCGTAAGTGACTGCAACTTTGAGCAACATCCGTTACTTTGAAGTAACAAAGAAAACGAAGGCAAAACATCACCGTGACTTTTCAGACAAGCAATCCGATCTTGGAGGTTCAAGATCTCACGCTCACCTTTGGTGGTGTCAAGGCATTGAACGGCGTGAGCTTTGCTGTGGCGCCCGGATCCATCACCTCGGTGATTGGTCCCAACGGCGCCGGTAAGACCTCGGTCTTCAACACGATTTCAGGTTTTTACAAACCCGCTTCAGGGGTGATTCGTTTTGACGGCGAAGACCTCGCGGGCGTCGCGCCGCCACAACGTGCGGCCAAAGGTTTGGCGCGCAGCTTTCAAAACATTGCGCTGTTTCGTGGCATGACGGTGCTCGACAACATCAAGCTCGGACGCCATTGCCATCTGAAAACCGGCCCGCTTGGTGCTTTGTTTTATTCAGCCGCAGCGCGTCGCGAAGAAAACGAACTGCGTCAAGAAATCGAAGAACGCATCATCGATTTCTTAGAGATTGATCACATCCGCAAGTCGCCCGTTTCAGCGCTGTCATATGGCTTGCAAAAACGTGTGGAGCTCGCGCGTGCGTTGGCCATGAAGCCCAAGATCTTGTTGCTGGATGAGCCGGTGGCCGGCATGAACCGCGAAGAAACCGAAGACATGGCGCGCTTTATTTTGGAAGTGCGCCGCGAGTGGGGCGTGACGGTGTTGATGGTGGAGCACGACATGGGCATGGTGATGGATTTGTCAGACCACGTGGTGGTGCTCAACTTTGGCCAAGTCATCGCCGACGGCGTGCCCGCCACGGTGCAAGCCAATCCCGAAGTGGCCAAGGCGTATTTGGGTTCGGGCGATATCCACTCTTTGCGTGAACGCTTTCAGCAAGCAGCCCAAGTGCGGAGGTCTGCATGAACTTCGATGGATGGTTGCTGTTTGAAATCAGCCTGGCCGGTTTAGGCACGGGCGGTTTGTATGCCTTGACGGCCTTGGCCTTTGTGATGATTTACAAAGCCACCAAGGTGGTCAATATCGCCATTGGCGAAATGCTGATGATCGGGGCCTACCTGTTCTTGGCCTTCACCTCGACCTTGATGTTGCCGATTTGGTTGGCCATCCCGCTGTCGTTGTTGGCCTCGGCGTTGATTGGCGGCTTGATTGAACGCACGCTGATTCGCCCCATGCTCGGTGAGTCGCCCATTTCGTCGTTCATGGTGACGGTGGGGCTGTCGTCGATCTTGATTGGTTTGGTCGAACTCATTTGGACCGCGGATCAACAACGGCTCCCCGAGTTCTTTCCCTCCAAACCCATTTTGATCGGTGAAGCCTTTGTGTCACCCAAGATCTTTTATGGCTTTGGCATTGCGCTGTTGTTCATTGCGGTGGTGCTGGTGACTTTCCGTTACTGGCGCGGCGGTGTGGCCTTGCGCGCCACGGCTTCCGATCAGGCGGCCGCTTACTCGGTGGGCATCAATGTGCCCAAGGTGTTCTCGCTTGCTTGGATGTTGGCGGGTGCAATCGCGGGGGTGGCGGGCATCGTGGTGGGCTCCATCGGCGGTGTGTCATCGGCGATGGGCGCATTTGGTTTGTCGGTCTTGGTGGTGGTGATCTTCGGCGGCTTGGACAGCGTGTTTGGTGCGTTGGTGGGCGGTTTGTTGGTGGGCGTCATCGAGGCCTTGGCCGGTTTTTATTTGGGCGGTGAGTACAAAATCCTCGCCACCTTTGGTTTGCTGGTGTTGATCTTGATGGTCAGACCCTACGGCCTGTTTGGTACGCACGAAATCGAGAGGCTCTGATGCGCATTGGTTCCGCCAAAGAAACGTACGCAGCCGATACCGCGCTGTTTGACAGCACGACGCAACGCGCGTGGACCGCGATTTTTGCCGTCGCGCTGGTTGCCTTCCCCTTTGTGGTTGACGACTACTGGTTGTACTTGGCCTGCTTGGTGGCCATCAACGTGGCCAGTACCGCGGGCTTGAATGTGCTCACGGGCTACACCGGGTTGGTGAGCATGGGGCAAGCCGCCTTCATGGGCTTGGGGGGCTACACCGTGGCCATTTTGCAAATTCGTTTTGGCTCGCCCATGCTGCTCAATTTATTGGCCGGCGGCGTGGTGGCCATGTTGGCGGGTTTGGTGGTGGGCTTGCCATCGCTGCGCGTCAAAGGTTTGTACCTGGCCATTGCCACCATTGCGGCTGGCGTGTTGGCACATTTCATTTTTTCGCACTACACCTCACTCACGGGCGGCACCAGTGGTTTGACCTTGCCACCGGCGCAAATTTTTGGGCTCGAGTTGGATGACTCCTTCAAGCTGTACTGGGTCATCGTGCCCATCACGGCGCTCATGTTGTTGGGTGTGGCCAATTTGTTTCGCACCCGCATTGGTCGCGCTTTCATTGCCATCCGTGATCGCGATATTTCGGCGGAAGTGCTGGGCATTCCGCTGCTGCCCTACAAGCTGTTGTCGTTTGCCATTTCTTCGTTTTACGCCGGCGTGGCCGGTGGCATGTTTGCCTACTTCTTCCGTGCGGTGACGCCCGAGAGCTTCCCCTTGCTGATGTCGATTTTCTTTTTGGCCTCGGTCATTGTGGGCGGCATGGGTTCGGTGCTGGGCAGCATTCTGGGTGCGGTCTTCATGACGCTGGTGCCCGAAGTCTTGAAGCTCATCGTCGGCTGGTTGCCCCTGGGGGACAACGCCATGCTGGTCTTGTCACCGGTGCGCACCATCGTCTTCGGTTTGATGATTGTGCTGTTCCTCATCTTCGAGCCGCATGGCTTGGCCGAAGTCTGGCGTCGCGTACGCCGCTTCTTTCATCTCTGGCCTTTCAAAACTTAATTTTTATACCAACACCAAGGAGACTTTTCATGATCACCAAACGCACCCTCTGTGCAGCAGCTGTTGCCACCCTCGCGTCGTTGACCTTGTCGACCGCAGCGCTTGCGCAAAAAGCCAAAGCCGAATCCAAAGAAGACATCGTCTTGGGCGGCTCGATCCCCATGACCGGTGTGTTCGCTTTCGCAGGCATCGGCGTGGACCAGGGCATCAAAGACTACTTGACCATCTTGAACGAAAAGGGCGGCATCAAAGGCCGCAAAGTGCGTTACGTGCCAGAAGACACCGCGTACAAAGTTGACCAATCCATGGCCGCTTTCAAGAAGATCACCAGCCAAAACAAAGTCAATCTGTACTACGGCGACTCCACCGGTTTCGCCCGCACGGTCAACCCCGAGCTCGAGCGCGCGCAAAGCATGTTGATGACCGGCGCCTCCTTTGCCAAAGAACTCAGCGACGAAAAGAAATACCCGCTGCAATTCATGGTCGGCCCCAACTACAGCGAGATGGTGGGCATCTTGTTGCAGTACATCGCCAAAACCAAACCCGGCGCCAAGATTGCCTTGGTGTACTCCGACACCGAATTCGGTCGTGACCCTGTGGACGCCGCACGTGCCGATGCACAGCGCTTGGGCTTGAGCATCGCGACCGAAATCGTCACCCCACCTGCCAGCGTGGACGTGTCTGCCGAGGTGATCAAACTGCGTCGTGCCGACCCTGACTACACCATCTTCCACGGCTATGTATCGGCCCCGATTCCTGAGTTCATCAACCAAGCCAAGGCTTTGAACTTGAAGACCGCCTTCATGGGCACCTTCTGGAGCATGGACAACTCCACCGTCATGCGCATGGGCCCGAACGTGGACGGCTTCTTGGGCGTCATGCCTTACCGTTATTACTACGACACCGAAGGCAAAGCGCCGATGCTCGAGCGCATTCGCAAAATGCGTCCTGAGTACCAAAGCACGGCCTACACCCAAGGTTTCTTGAGCGCCATGCTGTTGACCGAAGCCGCACGTCGCACGCTGGAAGCGGGCAACGAGTTGAACGGTAAAAACATGAAGGTGGCCTTGAGCTCCATCCGTGACTTTGACACCGGCGGTTTGATCGGTGTGCCTTTGTCGATCAAGGGCAACTCGATCCCTATCGGTCGCATTTACCGCGCGGACTTCAAGCAACAAAAAATGTTGCCTGCGTCTGACTGGATCAACCTTCAAAAGTAATGCAAAGCGCCGTGGCAATGGACTCTATTTCGAACAAAGATGGCGTGGACGCCATCTTGCAGGTCAACAACATCGAGGTCGTCTACAACAAGACGATTCAGGTGTTGCGCGGCCTTTCTTTGTCCATTCCACGCGGACAAATCGTGGCCTTGCTGGGCAGCAACGGGGCCGGCAAGTCCACGACGCTCAAAGCGATTTCCAATCTGTTGGAAATTCAAGATGGCGCCATGACCCGTGGCGACATCTTGTTTGAAGGACAAGACACACAAGGCCTGGCGCCGCACGACTTGGTGCGCTCAGGGCTCTTCCATGTGATGGAGGGGCGTCATGTGTTTGAAGACCTCACGGTCGAAGAAAACCTGGTGGCCGCCACCTACGCTTTGACGGGCCGCGCCTCCACGCGTGCCGACTTCGATTTGGTGTACGAATACTTCCCCCGCTTGCATGAACGCCGTCGTGGCCTGGCCGGTTATTTGTCGGGTGGCGAGCAACAAATGTTGGCCATTGGGCGCGCCTTGATTGCCGATCCCAAACTGATTTTGTTGGACGAGCCCTCGCTCGGCCTTTCCCCTGTGTTGGTGGAAACAATTTTTGAAATCATTGCGCGCATCAACGCAGAGCGTGGTGTGTCCATGTTGCTGGTGGAGCAAAACGCCTCCATCGCTTTGGCGGTGGCGCACTATGGCTACATCATGGAAAACGGCAAGTTGGTGATCGACAACACGGCTGAAAAACTGGCCACCGATGCCGATGTGCGCGAGTTTTATTTGGGCGTAGGCAGCGAAGGCGACGCCAAGAGTTTCAAAGAACTCAAACATTACAAACGCCGCAAACGCTGGCTCTCTTAAGAATTCACGATGGCCATGAGCGAACTCAACTCCACGCACACGTTGCCGCAAATGCTGCGTGAACAAGCGCAGCACAACGCCTCCGGCATTGCAATCCGTCAAAAAGAGCACGGCATTTGGAAGCCCCTCAACTGGGCGAGCTACTTCGAACGCGCGACCCATGTGGGCTTGGGTTTCAAGGCCGTGGGTCTGAGCGATGGGGCGCATGTGGGCGTCTTGTCTGAAAACCGCATCGAGTGGGTGCTGAGCCAGCTTGGCGCAGGCTTGGTGGGTGGCGTGACGGTGGGTGTGTACCCCACCAGCCCCACGAATGAAATTGCCTACGTGCTTTCGCATGCCGATGCGGAAGTGGTGGTGTGTGAAGACCAAGAGCAAACCGACAAAGTTTTGCAAGCCTTGGACCAATTGCCACGACTTAAAAAAATCGTGGTGATGGAGAAAAAGGGCTTCACAGAAACCCATGCGCAAGCGGGTGACATGGTCATCAGCTTCGATGCGTTGGAGAAGCTGGGCGCACAGTCGGCCCACAGCGATGTGGTTGAACAGGTGTTGGCACGCCAACAATTGGACGACACCGGCTTGGTGATTTACACCTCGGGCTCCACGGGCAAACCCAAGGGCGCCATGATCAGTTACCGCAACATCGCGGCCATGGCGCGCAGCACGGTGGAGCGCTTGCAGCTCACCGCTCAGACGGCGCATTTGTCTTACCTGCCTTTGTGTCACGTGGCCGAGCAAATGTTGACGTCATTTGTGCCGGTGTACCTAGGCTCGCGTGTGGACTTTGGCGAATCGATTCGCACCGTGCAAGAAGACTTGCGTGAGATCGCGCCGTCGATGTTTTTGGGCGTGCCCCGCATTTGGGAAAAGCTGCACTCCGCCATCAACATCAAGATGCATGAAGCGGGCACATGGCGCCGCAGCTTCTTTGACTGGGGCGTGGCCCAGTGCGGCAAGTTTGCGCACAAGGGCGCTGCAGATCGCACGTTCCGCGAGCGGTTGATTTTTGGTTTCTTCTATGTCTTGATGTTCCGTGCTTTGCAAAACTTCATTGGCTTGCGCAAGGTCACGGTGGCGCTCACAGGCGCTGCGCCGATTTCTCCAGCCATCGTGCATTTCTTTCGGACCTTGGGCGTGCCCTTGATCGAGGTCTATGGCATGACCGAATCCAGCGGCATGGTGTTGGGCCAACGCTTGGGCACCGTGGTGCGTGGCACGGTGGGTGTGCCAGTGGCAGGCGTGACGCACCGTTTGTCAGAGGTGGGTGAGTTGCAGATCCGTGGCGATGTGGTGTTCAAGGGCTATTACAAAAACCCAGAAGCCACGGCGGCTGCCTTGATCGATGGGTGGCTGCACACAGGCGATGTGGTGCAAGAGGTGCAGGGCGAATTGAAAATCGTGGACCGTCTCAAAGACATCATGATCACCGCCGGCGGTAAAAACCTGACCCCGTCTGAAATTGAAAACACCATGAAGACCAGCCACTTCATCAAAGAATGTGTGGTGGTCGCCGATGCCCGCAAGTTTGTCAGCGCACTGATTCAAATTGATTTTGAAGCGGTCTCGCAATGGGCCGAGTCGCGCAACATCGCGTTCACCCATTTCCGTTCGCTCACAGAAACCCCCGAGGTGCGCGCGTTGATCGATGCGCAGGTCCGTGAGGGCAATGCCAAGTTGGCCGAGGTCAGCCACATCCGACGTTTTCATTTGCTGACCAAAGAACTCGACCATGACGATGGCGAAGTCACCGCCACCATGAAGGTGCGCAGAGCCAGCATCTACAAAACCTACGCGGCAGAGATCGAGGCCATGTACCGCTGACGTGGTGCACCAGCGTTCCTCCTCGCACACCCCACGAGTGACGTTTGTCTAGCCCCGTCGCCACATCCCCTCGGACGTCTGCACAAGAGCGCGCGCAAGTGCGCAGCAGCAAACGCGAAGCCGTGTTGCGCACGGCGGCACAGGTGTTCAACGAAAAAGGCTATCTGGCCAGCACACTCGACGAAGTGGCTGAGCGTCTCAGCGTCACCAAACCCACGCTGTATTACTACGTCAAGAACAAAGAAGAAATTTTGTTTGAGTGCGTGCGCATCGGTCTGACGATGTTGCAAGACGCCATCCACGAAGTAGGGGCCTCGGGCGGCTCGGCGATAGACAAGCTGACCGCTGCCATGCGCAAGTACACCGAAATCGTGACGATGGACTTTGGCATGTGCGTCATCCGTGTGGGCGAAGACCCGTTGTCACCCGATAGCCAAGTCAAGTTGCGCCGCATCAAGGCGGCCATTGATTTGGAGTTTCGCGAACTCATTATCCAAGGCATCGCTGAAGGTTCCATCCAACCCTGCGACCCCAAGGTGGCTGCTTTCACCATCGCGGGGGCCATCAGTTGGGTGGCCCGTTGGTATCAACCGAATGGTGATTTGTCGGTGGACACCATTGCTGACCAATGCATTCATTTATTGACCGAAGGCTTGTACAAACCACAAGTTGTTTGACCTTTTGAAGAAAGACACACCGTGAGCACCTCTGCTGCATCCCCCGTTTTGTTAACGCGCGAAGGCGGCGTGGCCACCTTGACGCTGAACCGCCCTGAAGCACTCAATGCCATCAACGTCCCTGTGGCTGAAGCTTTCTTGGCCCAATGCCAAGCCATTGCCAACGACCCCAGCGTGCGCGTGGTGGTGCTGCGTGGTGAAGGCAAAGCCTTTGGGGTGGGCGGCGACTTGGCCACTTTGCAAACCGATTCGGCTAACAGTGCGAACGCGTTGATCAGTCGCTTGCACGCGTCGGTGCTGATCTTGTCCAGCATCAATGCGCCAGTGATTGCCAGTTTGCATGGCGTGGTGGCTGGGGGCTCGTTGAGCTTGTCCAGCGCTTGCGACTTGGCCATTGCGGCTGAAGGCACGCGTTTCAATTTGGCCTATGCCAATGTGGCGGCCAGTTGCGACGTGTCCGGGTCATGGAGCCTGCCACGGCTGGTGGGCTTGCGCAACGCCATGCAGATTGCCTTGTTGGCCGAGACCTTCGATGCACAAGAAGCCTTGCGCCTGGGCCTGGTCAACCGTGTGGTGCCTGCCGAGGCCTTGGATGCAGAAGTTCATGCATTGGCCCATCGTCTGGCCAATGGTCCCACACAAGCCTATGGCCGACTCAAGCGTTTGATGCGTCAATCGTTTGAAACCAGTTTGCCTGACCAGCTAGAGGCCGAGCGCGTGAACTTCATGGCAAGTGCACAAACGCAAGATTTCAAAGAAGCATTGGGCGCTTTCTTTGACAAAAGAAAACCGGTGTTTCAAGGCCGCTGACATCTTCAATAAATCATGTCACCGATGGCCAATGGCAGGGTCACGGTGAAGGTGGTGCCTTCGTTCACGCGGGTTTCAAACCGGATCGTGCCTCGGTGCGACTCCACGATCGTGCGGCTGAGCCAAAGGCCCACACCCATGCCCTGGTCTTTGCTGGTTCTGAACAAATCGAACACCGAGTCGGCAACGTCTTGAGGAATGCCTGCGCCTGGGTCGCGCACGGTCAGTGTCACGGACGTGCCCACGCGCGTGAGCGAGACATCGATGCATGGGTTCGCACGATCGCAACCTTCTAGTGCTTCGATGGCGTTGGTCATGAGGTTCAACACCACCTGCTGCATTTGTGCCTTGTCGCCTGCCACTTCAAGGGGTTCTGTCGGTAGGTTGAGTCGAAGCTGAATGTTGCGGGCGGTGAGCTTGATCTGGCACAGCAGCACGACATCTTCAATCAGTGCATTCAGGCTAAAAACGGTGATCAATTTTTTGCCGCTGCCAAACAGATTGCGCAGCGTGGTGATGATGCTGGCGGCACGTTGGTTTTCTTTCATCAAATCTTGCATGGCATCTTGGATGTCTTCGCTGTCCAAGGGGCGCTGCGACTGCAATGCCGTGTCAATGAACTCGGCGTTGAGTTGGATGGCAGTCAAGGGTTGGTTGAGTTCGTGCGCCAAACTCGCCACCAACGCACCCATGCCCGCTGTCTTGTTAAAGATCGCGAGCTGTCGAATGATTTCTTCGCGTTCATCGAGCAGTCGTTTGAGCTCTGCACCCGTTTGCTGCATGACCTCTGCACGCTCTTGGGTCACCGCCAGCTCATGCGTGAGGGCGATTTTTTTCTCTTCCGCAATTTCTAAAAAGATACGCAGAAACGCAATGTTGCTCAGCGTCACCGCAACGAATTGCCCGACGATCATCACGCCTTGATCGACGCTGGGGTCGTAAATATTTTCAATGTCCGTGTGTGTGGCCACCCCCACCGTGCGCACGGCCAAGCTCATGGTGAAACTCAAGCCCGCCCACTTCAGCAGCCGAGCCCCCAGCGAGGGCTTGATGTGATGGAGCATCTCACCCATGCGGAAATAGTCCAAGCACAGGACGGCATAGAACCCGTTGAAAAGCAGCAGCGCTGCCCAATCGTTCTCGCCCGTGTAGACCAAGCTGCTGAAGGCGACAAAGTACGCCACGTTCATCCAGGCATACACGGTGTACGCCTGCCGTTGAGGGCCTGGCAAATACATGCGCAGCGCCACCATGCGCCCCCAATTGCCAATCAGCATGAGAAATTGGGCGACGTAATAAAACACAAACTCAGGCAAGTGGCCGCGCAAAGACAACAGCACCACTGCAATGCCGCTGACGAGTCCGGAGATGGACCAAAGTTTGACTTGTGTGCTTCGATATTCCTGCAGCGCCAACCAGGTGCTTGCATGAAGCACCGCATACACCAAGCAGATCATGAAGATCGTGGTTTGAATATCCAGCAGCATGGGGGCGGCGAATCGCTTTAGGTGCCGCCCACATACGGGTTGCTCACCCGTTCGCGGCCAAAGGTGCTTTCCGGGCCATGGCCTGGAATGAACACGGTGTCATCACCCATGGGCCACAAGCGTTGGGTGATGCTGTCAATCAAGTCTTGGTGGTTACCACGTGGGAAGTCGGTGCGGCCAATGCTGCCCGCAAACAGCACATCGCCCACAAACGCACGCTTGATCTCGGGTGAATAAAACACCACATGGCCTGGTGTGTGGCCGGGGCAGTGGCGCACGTGCAGCGTGTGCTTGCCCAAGGTGACCGTGTCGCCGTCATGCAACCAACGTGTGGGCGTGAACGGACGTGAGGGAGGAAAGCCGTAGCTCGCAGCGGCTTGCGCCAAACCGTCAATCCAAAATTGATCGCCTTCATGCGGACCGATGATGGGCAGCTTCAAGCGTTCCGCCAGTTCCGCGGTGCCGCCTGCATGGTCAATGTGTGCGTGTGTGATCCAGATTTGCTCCAGCGTCACGCCGAGTTGTTTGCATGCGTCTTGCAGCAGGTCCAAGTCGCCACCGGGGTCGATGATGGCGGCCTTCATGGTGTCATCACACCAGACGATGGAGCAGTTTTGTTGGAACGGGGTGACGGGGACGGTTGCGTACTGAAGCATCCGGAAATGGTAGCGCAAGGCGCGCTAGTACATGTAGCGCAGACCCACGCCTGTGGTTGATGCGTTGGTGGACTCTGTGGGAACGCTTTTGCTGGTCATGCGTTCCACGGCCACACTCCATTGCCGATTGAAGTTGTAGGTCAAGCCCAGACCATAGGTGGTGTGCGCGTACGTGGTGTGCGTTGTCGTTGACGTCAAGGGCCTGTTCACCACGAAGTCTTGCGCACCGTACTGGCGACCCAACTTGGCGTAGGCACCCCAACCGTTGCCGAGTTTCATGTAGGGGCGGAGGTTGAATCCATAACCGTTTTGAATTTGTATCGTGCCGGTGGTGCTTGTCGCGATCATGCGGGTGGCATCGTTGAGGCCATCAAACACATAGCCCTCGATGGCCAAATTTGGAATGACGATCATGCCGACGCCAACACTGAGCGTCGCGGGGTGAAACGTGCCAAAGCTGGGCTGCGATTTGAACTTGACGTTCGATTGCGCGTAAGTCACCCCGACAAAAACGTCGCCGGGATTTTGTGCACACACAAGTCCAGACACGAGCGCCAAGGGTAAGAACAGCCACGATTTCACAAACAGCCTCGGATAAAAAACAAGTCAAAACATTTTGACTCAATATTTCTATTGATGAACACAATCATCTTTGCGCGCATGGATTTAAAACCACGCTAAATTTGTTGGACTTAACTAGTTCATTTGGATTAGTTTTCCTTCGGTAAAAGAGATGTGTCATTGCCGTGCTGAAGCCGTCTTCACGCAGCTCATTTCTATAAAATAGTGCCATGAGCAGAAACGACGTCACCACCAAAATCGCCAGCGATGGACTTCGCTACAAATCCAAAGTGGGTGGCAGTCCGTTCGGCGCGACAGGCCACATGATCAACACCATGAGTTGTATGAAGTGCGGCCAGCACAAGCCTCGCGCTTTGGGATCGTTCAAACGCTTGCTCGATAAAAGCCATTTCTTCTGCGGCGATTGCCGGCCTGTCAAAGCGCCTGAAGCCACCTGAGCGCAGCACGCGACAGCGCACTGCTGTCGTACATCTATACGCCAGCCAGCGTATATCAAAATTTGTTCAGATCACCAAAAATACCAGATGCAACAAACGTCTGGGTGGTGTATTCATGAACAACGTCGTTCCTCTTAAGCAATCAGAGCCTGTCAGCAACCTTCGCACACTCAACCATTTGTGCGAATGGATTGATGCCAATATTGGTCAACCCATTGGGTGGACTGAATTGATTGCGCACAGCGGCATGGACCATCTGGAATTGCAAAAGGAATTCATCGTGCATTTGAAAACAAGTCCTATGCAATGGATCCGTTGGCGACGCATTGAAAGCAAGAAGGTCTCAATGGCGGCTACGATGCAACACCAACAACAACTGCCTGTCAGTTTGATGGTCAAAGCTCATTGAGCGCATTTTTAACAAAAGGAAAACACATGAACAAAACAGAATTGATTGCCCACATCGCGGACGAGTCAGACATCAGCAAAGCAGCGGCGACGCGTGCGCTCGAAGCCGTCGTCATGGCGGTGACCAAAACCCTCAAGAAGGGCGACAGCTTGACGTTGGTGGGCTTTGGCACTTTCAGCGTTGGCAAGCGTGCTGCTCGCACAGGTCGTAACCCACGCACGGGTGACGCAATCAAAATCAAGGCTGCCAAAGTGCCGAAGTTCCGCCCAGGCAAAACCTTGAAAGACCACTTGAACTGATCACACCTGGTGTGATGGCACCAGCGCCATGCGCTGGTTGTCTCTTCAAGCCTCACCCCATCTTCCAGGGAGGCATGCGGCCTAGGGGTTTCCCAATGTTGTCGCTTAAGGGACCAATTGCAAACAATGCCGTGTGCAATAGTGAAAGACGTCATCTGGCGCTTTCACTGTCTGTACAAGGAGATCCGGCATGCATTTCAAAAGACAAACCCTTCGTCGCGCACTTGCGGCTTCGATCAGCGCGTTGTGTGTGTGGGCTTTGCCCAGCAGCGGGTTTGCGCAGGCTTATCCATCCAAACCAATCAAGATGGTGGTGCCCTTTCCGGCGGGCGGCACCACGGACATCGTGGCGCGCATCGTGGCGCAACGCATGAGTGAATCGATGGGGCAACCGGTGGTGGTCGACAACCGCGGCGGCGCAGGCGGTGCAATTGGTGCCGACTTGGTGGCCAAAGCCGCTCCTGATGGCTACACCATCTTGATGCACAACATCACCTTCCCCTTGTCCTCGGTGGCACAGATGCTCAACAACCGTTCGCCGTTCAATGCGGACACGGACTTTGCCGGCGTGTCCATCGCCGTCTATGTGCCCTTTGTGCTGACCGCCAATCCCAGTGTGCCTGCCAAAGACTTGCGCGAATTGGCCAATCTTTTGCGCAACAACAAAAACTTGCAATACAACTATGGATCCACAGGTCCTGGCTCAGCTGTTCACGTCTTGGGTGAATCGTTCAAACGCGATGCCAAAGTCGAGATGGAGCATGTGCCCTTCAAAGGTGCGGCACCGCTGAAGCAAGAACTTTTGTCGGGTCGTATTCAGGTGGGCGGCGATCAGCTGTCTTCCTCTTTGGCCGAGATCAAGTCGGGCACCTTGAAGGCGCTGGCGACGACCGCAAGCAAACGCATTGCCTCATTGCCCGATGTGCCCACCGTCAAAGAGTTGGGCTTTCCTGGGCTTGAGCTCGAGGGCTGGAACGGTGTGTTCGTGCCTGCAAAAACTCCCAAAGACATCATTGAGCGTTTGCACCGCGAGATCGTGGCTGCAGTTCGCAACCCCGATGTGGTGAAACGTCTGAATGAACTCGGCGCCGATGCGGCGGGATCCTCGCCCGCAGAACAAGATGCGATTTTGAAGCGGCAAATGGATCAATTCCGTGCCGTCATCCGTGACATGAAATTGGAGTGAGCAACGCTATGAAGATCGGTATCGCTGGCACAGGAAAAATGGGCACTGCCATCGCAGGGCGTTTGCAATCCTTAGGACATGAGGTGTTTGTTTGGAACAGGACAGCGGCGAAAGCGGACGCGGCCATCAAGGCCGGTGCGACTTGGGTGGCCACGCCCAAAGCGCTGTTGAGTCAATCAGACACCGTCATCTGCCTGCTGACCAATGAACAAGCGTTGGACGATGTGTATGGCGCACCCACGGGTCTGTTGGCTGCACCGGCGCCCGGCAAGCTCATCATTGAAATGAGCACGGTGTCTCCCGACAAGCAAACCGAAATGGCGAAGCGGGTGGCCGCTGTGGGTGCCAAGTACCTTGAATGCCCGGTGGGCGGAAGCATCGGCCCAGCCAAAGAGGGCAAGTTGCTCGGCTTTGTGGGCGGTGATGCGCAAGACCTCGAACGGGCCAAACCTGTTCTGGAACAACTGTGCCGACGCATCGAACACATCGGCGGCTACGGTGCCGGTTCCATGATGAAGCTAGCGATCAACTTGCCACTGATGGTGTATTGGCAAACCTTGGCAGAAGCCCTGTCGCTCATTGAGCCACTCGGCATCGATCCCAAGCGCGCCATTGATATCTTTGCGGATTCTTCCGGTGGCAATAACTTGTTGAAAAACCGTGGTCCTCTGATTGCACAGACGTTGATTGACGGTAAGACCGACAGCGTCAACGTGCCTGTCAACACACTCATCAAAGACATGCAGGCCATGTGCTTGCATGCCCAGACCCTCGGTCGTCATTTGCCTTTGACCGAACTTGCGATGGCCAACTTCCAGAACAGTGCAGGCGCTGGTTTAGGTCCGGTTGATAGCTCAGAGCACTTGGTATGGTGGCTCAAGTCCAAGCACTAGCACTAGTCGTTTGGTGAGCAGAACTGAAACGCGTTCAACAGCGCTGAAAAGTCAAATGGTTTTTGCAGAAAGACTGCAGCGCCACGACTCAACGCTTTGGTGCGCATGTTTGGGTTGCTGGTGCCAGACATCAGGATGACGGGAATATTCAGACCTGCGCCTTTGATTCGATCAATCAAATCAAAGCCATCGCACCCTTCCATCTGAAGATCACAAACGATTAGATGGGGTTGCGTTGTTGCCAGAGACGGTAAGAACTCTTCTACTCCAATGAACCCGCTGGCAGAAAACCCATCGGCTTCTAAAAGATCCACAAGCGTCGTCCGGAGATCGTCGTTATCTTCCACAACACTGATGGATAAATTTGTGAATTGTTGGGCCATTGATAGAAGGTGCAACTGAGGCTGAACTGCACGATGTAACGTATGAATTTCTGTTGTGCAAGCAGGTGTGATTCTTCCATAGTGCTACAAATAGATTATTACGGAGATGTAATCAGAACAGCGTTTCCGTAATCTATGAGACAGCTTGAACCATACTTTCAAACTGTACTTATTAAGTCTTTTCAATGTCCTGGATCGTCTGATAAAGAATGACTACTCATATACTTGGCAGGGTTGTGTATTTCACATCAAAGTGACAAAACCCATAAAAAAGAATAGCCCTAAAAATATAGAAACATCCAAGCTTTCGATCACTTTATGCAAGACAAAAAACAAGAATTAAAAGATCAAATTGATTTGCTTTACGTGGAACTCGAAGCAGCCAACAAGATCCTTGCCCACAGCCACACGTCTGAAAACGAAGCGCAGGTGAAGTTGATTGACGATGCGATCGACAAGCTCGTGGATCAATTGATTGAGATTGATGACGATCGTCTTTAAGACGAGATGATGGTTTTTTCAATCGCCTGAGCAATTTCTAAGAAGCTGATGGGCTTGTGCAAGACTTGCACATGCAGTTCCGCAAATAAATTGATGTGTGAGGGTGACGTGTCAGCTGTCACGATGATCGCTGGAATCTCTTTGTTGTAGTTCTCGCGAATTTTCTCGATCAGTAAATCGCCCGTCGTTTGGCTCAAACGGTAGTCGCAAAGAATGCAATCGATGTGATCTATGGTTTGAAGCTGCACATCCAGTTCACTCTCATACTCTGACAACACCTGCACATGTGCGCCTTTGTTGGCAAAGGTGTGCCTGTATGCCTCAACGATGATCGGGTTGTCTTCAATCACGGCAATGCACTTGCCTTGAAGGCTGGCATGTGTGCTGGGGACCTTCAAGCCTGGCTTGGCGAGATGGAGGTCATCTTCGCTGGTAGAGGCGGTAAACGACGTCACCACGGTGAAGCGAGAGCCCACCCCTATTTCCGAAAACACACGGACATCTGCACCAATCAAATCGCACAAACGTTTGACGATGGACAGGCCGAGTCCAAGTCCATCGTGCAGCGATCTTGTGCGGTCAGCGCGGAAGAATTGATTGAAGATTTGCTGATAGTCAGATGCAGCGATGCCGCAGCCCGTGTCACGCACTTGAATGATCAAGCAATTGTTCTCCACTTCAAACCTTAACTCGACATGGCCTTTTTCTGTGTATTGAATGGCATTCGAGACCAAGTTGCTGATGATTTGCTGCAGCAATAACTTGTCGCCACGCACGGTCAAGTCAGGACAGGCAATGGCCAAAGTCAATCCCTTGTTGACGGCTTTGGTCTCGGCAAGGTCGCGAATCGTATTGGCAAGTTCTTCTAAGTGGAAAACGCGGTGGGTCACTTGCGTCACGTCTGCATCGAGTTTGCTGATGTTCAACAAAGAGTCAAACATGGCGTTGAGTGTGGTGATGCTATTTTTGATTTTCGACAGTGACTTCTTTTCCGGAGTCGGCAAATTCTCCAAGTCAATCAACTCGAGATAAACGTTCACCGCATGCATGGGCTGTCGCAAGTCATGACTGGCGACAGCAATGAATTTAGATTTGGCGACGTTCGCGGCTACGGATTGATCGCGTTCATTGGCCAGTTCTTGATAAAGCCGCTCATTGCGAAACCTGAGCCGTACCGAGTCTTCAAAGGTCTTGGCGAAGTTCTTCGAAATGCTCAGCACCACAATATAAAGCGTTGCCAAGCCCACTGAGAATGGCCACGGAATGATGTCGGACGGCCACAAGATGGTGCTGACCGAGGGAATCATGATCGGTAAGGTGAAGGCGTAGAACGTTGCTTTGTTGACGCTGTACGCAAACATGCTCGAGATCATCGCCGCGGTGATCATGTACACATAGATCATCCGGTTCACTATTTGTAAATCGGGCGCCATCAAGATCCAGCCGAGGCCCCAACCAAAACCCACGATGCCGACGGCATAGGTGATCATCTTCAGATCACGCTTTGGATTGAGAATCTTCTCGGACTCATATTCCAATTGATGGACGATCCATGTGCGAATCGCGACGACGATGAACATGTAGCCCAGCCAGATGGCTAAATGGAAAAAGCTCACCTCATCTTTGAAGGCAGGGATGCAAAGCAAAGGGGCCAACACATTGGCGACGGTGGCTGAACGTGCGGCCTTGGTGATGTGTGCGGATTTCTCACGCATCAAATAGACGTTGTTGAGTTCGTCCTCTCTCAACGCCTCATCACTGTTGGCTTTAGATTCGGTCGATTGCTTCACTGCTTGGGCGTCCTAGCTTGAGTGGCTGAAGTGTTGACAAGCTAGGTGAATCATTGCAGGAGCTGATGTTTTTGCGCCTTGAGCACCGCTTGTGTCCGGTTGAAAACCCGCAACTCTTTGAATATTTGGTTGATGTGTATCTTCACCGTTTGCTCGCTGATGTCTAGGTAATCAGCAATCACTTTGTTCGGGTGACCTTGGGAAATTAAATTCAAAACCTGCAGCTGTCGTTGCGTCAGCCGAAAATCTTTGGGCTCCACATTCTTGGTCTGAACGACATAGTCGGTCTGGAGCGTCACCAGGGGCCTGAGCTTGCGGCTGATGAATTCTGCGGTGCTGTTTTTCGAAACGAACAAGGACGCGCCCGCAGACACGGTTTTGGGTTCCCACGCGTGTTCATCCAAACCGGAAATTGCCACAACCTGCTCGACGTTGTGCAGCTCTTTGAACACTTTGATACCCGCCAGCCCGCTGAGTCCGGGCATCAAAATATCAAGCAAGATGACCCATTGCTTGTTGGATTTGTTGATCAGTTCTAGGCCTTCATGGGCGCTGCTCGCGACGGCAACCTCAATCCCATCCGATGCAAATTCAATGGCAAGTTTTTCACTCAATGCATCACGATAGACCGGATGATCATCAATGATGAGGAGAGATTTCTTGTGACGTGCATCCATTGCGCCCAATGCTACGTACTCGCGATGCATCCCACAATTAAACTTTGGTTATAGAAGCCACTAAATTCGTTAGATTAATTAGAAAGTAGGCATGGCGTTCATTTCATCCGGTGATGGCGCCATCGGTAGGTCGCCTTTTAAGACCGCCATGCATTGCTCGACGCGCGCTTTGATCAATGCGACTTGTCGTTCTAGATCAATCTGTGTTTTAGAAATTTCAGAAAGAAATGCCAAGGCTTGTGGCGTCAACTCCGCACCTTTGCTGGTTCGGCCCCAAACAATCAAGTGGGTATTGAGTTCGGATTCCCAGTGCTTGAGTTCGCCCCACACATAGCGGTAAGAACGCCCCAAGTCTTTCGCTGCTTTGCCGATCGAGCCTGTGGCGTGCACGCTTTCTAAAATTTCTAACAGCGGATGCTCAAGCCTATTGCGTGTCGGCTGGTTCGAGAACTTGTACTCAATGGACAAATGAACCATGGCGGTGTCATTCCCAATAGTTGGTGCTGATGATTTCGGCCCATCTGCGACAAACGCGCACCGCCATTACTTTGGGGGCGGTATCTGATTGAACCGTTCCCTTGCCAACGGGGGCATCGTAGTCGTAGTAAGGCAGAGACACGCCCGACACATGCTTCTGGTAAGAGAAAAGTCGGTAGGGTTCACCGTTGGGACAGCGGCCTGCAAATGTGAATGACGTTTCGTCATGGCCTAATTGCTGAGCGCTTGCATCGGATGAATAGGCAAGGCTTGAAAAAATCCAAGTGGCTAAGACCAGGCCAAACCGTCTGCTGCTTGTTGTGTTCATGCCGAGATGCTAGTGACGTGTATCTCGCAGCTCAATATGAAATAGGCTCTAGAACCAATGCGCTAGGGATGTGAGCCAAACCCATCAACTGCCTTCGCCCCACTTGATTTCAATTTTGGGATCTGGGAATTTTTTAGGCATCGGCCCGCCTGAGTAAGTCCAAGAAAGCACAGCAATCGCAATTGCGCTGACGCATGTGATCAACAGCAAGGTCATGCAAGACGTGACGATGAAGAACCTCATTCTTCACCTGTCAGTTTGTGATTGGGGCGGGGCGTGTGTGTTTGTCGCGAATTCATCCCAAGATGCTAGTGACAGGCATCCCGGCGCTCAATACCAAATTGGGTCTAGACCTGATGGGCTAAATCAATACTATTACTTGATCAGCGTCACTGGCTTCTTGCATGTGGCCAGCACACGCTGCGCGACAGAGCCCACCAGCAAGTCTGCAATGCTGGAGCGACCTTTGGCACCTAGAACAACAAGATCAAATCCTTTGTTTGCCGTTCTGGAAATTGTTTCCGCCACGTGCCCCATTTGAATGATCGAGTTGTGCTTGATGCCTGCTTTGACCAAAACAGCCAACGCTGACTTCAGCTGTTTGTCACTGAGTTCACGCAGATAGTCTTGAACTTCAGCACGGCCAACATATTGCTTGGCAACATTCAGCCCTTGATCGTCGTGCACGGTGATCAGCGTGATCACATCGTTGCTACGCAGATTCTGAGATAGCTTGGCTGCGTATTTCACAGCGTTCAAAGAGGCCTTGGATCCATCGACTGCAACCAAAATTTTCATACATGTCTCCTGTAGTGACACTTCAATCTAACACTCAGGGACAAAACAGAGCAAGCGCAATCACGCTTTGCTTGATCAATGTCAAACAATTTCACCTTCTCGAAGTTTGAAAAATTACGAAGTCACCACCGCGCTTTTACCAGTTAGCAAACTAGAAATTAGATGACGGCTTCCAGCCCTTTGCGTTCCAAAAGACTACGCAACTTGAGTGACGGTCCGCTAGGTTTCTTATCTCCTAACTCCCATTTTTGGATAGTCGAAACGCTCGTGTTCAAAATGGCTGCAAACACAGCTAAGCCTTAGCTTCCTGTCAAAAGCAAGGCAGTTGGGCTTGATAGTTAACCTTAACTTAAGGTTTTGATTCGTTACAGAAGTAACGCTCAAGGGCAAGCGTAGATTTATTTACGCCTATAAAAAAAGCCCACCGAAGTGGGCTTTTTGAGTCGAGAAGGCTTAACTCAACACTCATCCGTCCCATGCCCAGGCGCAGCCTGCGTAGGCACATGGTGGCGCAAGCCCACTTGTTGGTTCTTCTCATCCACAAACACCAACTGTGGTTCATGGCCAGCCACTTGGTCTTCATGCACTTGCGCAAACGACGCAATGATCAACAAGTCACCCACACTCGCGCGGCGTGCGGCTGAGCCGTTGACCGAAATCATGCCCGAGCCACGCTCGCCTTTGATGGCGTAGGTGATGAAGCGTTCGCCGTTGTTGATGTTCCAGATGTGGACTTGTTCGTTCTCACAAATGTTGGCGGCGTCGAGGAGGTTTTCATCGATGGCGCAGGAGCCTTCGTAGTGCAATTCGCACTGGGGTTTGACGCTAAATTGCGAACTTGCCAACATCATTTCAAGACTGTGCCAGCAAAGCCTCCACGACTTTTTGACCACAGTCGCTTGCCGCGCAAAGATAACAAAAAGTGGGTGCAGGAGCGTGTTATCACAGTGCCACCGTCATGGTGTTGAACACGGTGCAGCACAGGATGGTCGAGGGTGAAGTCAAGGTCTTGCTGAAAAAATAATTTTTAGCAGGGCAGATCGACAAGACGGGTTTGCGACAGCAGACTGGCCTGATGTCAAACACCACCATAAACATAGTTCCTGTATTTGCAACTGCTAACGATGAGTTCTACCGCAGTGTGCGCCATCGCAGTGTGCCAATCCCCGAGACCATGACGCATGTGCCGGATTACCCCGCCAAGCTGCGTATCTACAAGATTGCTGCGTCCCCTTATTGGCAAATGCGCTGTTACTTCAAAGGTAAGGCTTACACCAAGACCACTGAGACAACATCCAAGCGGACGGCATTGGTCAAAGCACGTGACTTCTTTCACAGCAAAGTGGCTGAGTTGTATGGCGTGGCTGTGCAATTGGAGCAAGAGCGTGAAGTGGTGTTCGCAGACCTTGTAGCTCCAACACTTGCCATGCACCAAGGCCGTGTTGATCGTGGTGAGTTCACGCAGAACAGTTTGCGAATGTTGCGTAACCGGTTGCAGCGTTATGTGGTGCCAGTGTTAGGTCAAGTCGCCATCCAAGACTTTGGCTATCAGCATGGTGCTGACTTCATGCAAAAACTCAGTGCCAAGGGCAACAGCAGTGTGACCATCCAGCAGTACCTTGTAGCCATACGCAAGGTGCTGACACATGCCATGGCAACAGGCTATATCAAAGTAGTCCCCAAGCTACCCAACATCACCATCAAGTCCAAACCCCGTGGCAGTTTTAGTTTGCCTGAGTACAGGTTGTTGGTCACACATGCGCGGAGATTGATTGGTGACGTCATTCCCATTCATGCCACACAACGCAGCAAGTATGGCCCTAGTCGTATTGGTCGCTATGAGTACATCAAAGAGGACTTGCAGTATTTGATCGTGTTCATGGTCAACAGCTTTATACGTCCCACCGACTTAAAGCACATGAAGCATGAGCATGTCAGCATCGTGCGCGGTGAGCATGTGTATTTGAGATTGAACTTGCCTGAGAGTAAGAAGCATGACAAACCCATTGTGACCATGCGCCCAGCTGTACGTGCGTATGAGCGATTGCTGGAACTAGACAAGGCCAGAGGCTATGGCAAACCAGAAGATTACGTATTCATGCCTGAGCTTTGGGACAGGCTTGTGATGATCATGCGTTACGGCTATCAGTTGCAGCGTGTGCAGGAGGTGGCGGGTGTGGGTGTAAACAAGAGCAACGGCATGAAGCGCACCTTGTACAGCCTACGTCACACAGCCATCACCTTGCGCTTGTTGTACGGCGGAAACATTGACCTGCTGACTTTGGCAAGGAATGCACGTACAAGCGTGGACATGATTGAGACTTACTACAGCAGCAACTTGACTGCTGAGATGAACATTGGGTTGTTGCAAGGCAAGAGGGGCAAGTGACCCTGCACGAGAACAGCCGGCCTGCGCTTGTCAGTTCTTGCTGGGTGCAGGGGTGGCTGACAAGGGTGGATGTGCTTTGTCGGCTTTTTTCGTAAGCGTTTAGCGCACTAGTTAACTGGCGCAGTAGCGATTGTGCAAATACTTGAGCATGTCATCGTCAACTTTGTCATGCTCAGTTTCAATAATAACAGTATCAATATTGCAATATGGGCACGTGGCAGTTTTTACGCCCCCGTCACCCAACCAAAAATCAATTTTGTCCACGCTGAAATGTTTTAAGCAGCGAAAACAAGCACAGTCTTTAGCTTTGGCAGCGTCTTGTCCGTTATTGGCGCTACGTGAGTGCTGCAAAAAATACCTATCCTCTAAGCGCAAGCGACCTTTTTTCATTCGCTTACGAACTTGTCGATGCTGTTGCAGCAGCTCTTTCATGATGTCCATGCTAGGCAAATACATATCCAACGCATTGCCGCGAGTTGGTCGCAAATTAGTATTCCTGCCGCTACTAGTACGCTTCATATTTACAGCCTCAGTGTCGTGTTTCCATAGCCTAAACGAGCAATAACCTTAACTTAAGGTTTTCACTCTTTGACTCTAAATTTTTTCTTCCCAGAATAGTTGTCGTACACGTGGAGACGCAAAGCACGGCCTGAACCCTTAGGGCGACCAGCTGTCCGTTGGTAGTCACTCAACATGGCTTCATCAAAAGGCTTGTCCGATGGGAAACGACCACGTGCAGCGTTCTCGGCGACTAGTGATGCTGTCTTAATAAGCCGCCTAGCCATGATGCTCAAGACTTTTTTGCGACCTGCTAGTTCATCTAGGTCTAAACCAGAAGTGGTTTCATCAATCAAGTTACAGACCGATAGTTCTAACTTGTTACCAATTTGCCAAAGTGGCAAACCTTCGCGGTGCATGGCCAATGCAGCGACACCTTTAACTAACGTGTCTTGCCTTAAACGACTTGGCTCCAATTTGACATGGGCGATGTAACTGTCTGGCAACTCCATCCCAAAGTGCAAGTCTGGGTCTTGTTCGTACATCTTAAACAAGCGCCTTATTTGAGATATTGCTTCCGTCATTGTCAAAGTGAAGGGAACATTCAATGCAAGTGACGGATAGCCAAGCCCACCGACACGAACTTTCATGGCCTCATTAGCTTCCCCAAAAAGATGCGTGACGGATGGAATTTGGTTTTGATACCCATAAAGATATTTGCCAGCTCGTTCCCACCACTGAGTTTGGTCGCCACCGTCATCATCAGCTTCAACGCTTAGTACATCGAAACCATCGGCAACTTGTAAGACAAGCTCCTCATCTTTGGGCAAGGCCGATTTGTCTACTTTTATCCCTCTGTACTTATCTCTAACTGCCAAGTGGCTACTACTGAGCCTCATATAGGGCACGACCAAGTGGTATCGCCAATCAGGCAACACGTCCACTTCATCCACATACACGTCAGCGAACAGGGGCTTTAGAGCCTTTTTGCTTTTATTCGTATTCATAAATGGACACAGTTTCAATATTTCATTTTATTGGGAGTTTATCCATTATTGACAAGTCCATAAAGTAGAGGCAAAGCACATCGCTGCACACCAGTGTTCATCGCAACGCTGCTGTACCGCTCTTTAACAAACTGCACTCAAAACTTTTATACGTAACTGCCCGCAGCCGTGTTTGCGGGTACATGCGTATTCACTTTTTTAACAAATTGAAAGGAAAACGTTTGTGAAACGTAAAAAAACAGTAATTAGCGACACAACTTACGACGTGGATGACGTGTTGCAACAAGGCGACTTATTTGCCGCACGTTGCCAAACACGCACTACACGTGATTTGTATGGCACTGACGTACTTTGGTACTGCTACGTAGCGTGTTACGCAAAAAACAAGCAAGAACTGCTTGATGCAATGCGTAAACGTTTACGCGACGACTGCGGCATTGACTTGTACGACGAAAACTTTACGGATTGGTTTGAGGTGGCTGCAACTTACGTGGCACGTAAGAACACAGCATACGCACAAGAAATCCGTAAGAACTACCAGCAAATTGTGCTGAATGTGTACGAGCAGAAACAAGCTGCTTAAAACACACCAACGCAATGTGCAAACGGTTTGCACATTGCACAAAAACTTAACTTAAGGAAACATTAAAAATGTCAGTAACTAAAAACGTGTTGAACAAACAATTGATGGTCTTGCAGGCCGACAACAAAAAGGTGGCCTTGGCTGTAAAGCTGACCAACGAGCAAGAGCGCACACACATGTGCAAAGCGTACATGTGGTGGCGTGAAGCTTTGAAAGCTAAGAATTACTTGGTAGAGCTTTACAAGGAAAACGGCATTACACACAAAAATCTGCGTAACAAAATTAACTTTCGCCCACTGCTTAAGCTGCTGAGTGAAGGCAACATTAGTGACACAGACTTGGACTTGTGGAACAAAGTACTGAACAAAGTGCATGAAGAGTATGAAAGCAACTCTAAGCACTACGCAACTGATGCTGTGGAGCGTTTGAGCCATTACATTTTTAACCAAGGTGGCAAAACTGGCCTTGCTGGTTACCACAACAAAGTTGACGCTGACTTTGAAGAGGTAGATGTTGGCGGTTTGTCTTTAGACGCCAAGCAAGTTAAGGCATGGGATGCTGAACTTGATGACGAAGAATACAAAGGCGTGTTTGCAGAGGCTGCTAAAGAGTTCTACGGTAATGGCAAACCAATGCAAAAAGCATCTTTTCCAGCCATGCCGCAAACACAGGATGGCTACAGCCTTGTGGTTGTTAAAAACGATGGCACAACAAAAAATGTGTTGAACGTTTTTAATGACAAAAACATGTTGGACAACTTGCTCGCAAACGCATATCGCAAAGATTTCAGCGCAATGCCCGTAACTATGCGTAGTGTGCTGGAGCCGTTGCACTTGCTCAACGTGCCTAACGCTGTAGCGCAGAACATCGACCTGTTCATTGAAAACAGCAAAGTGGAAAGTGCATGGTTTGATGGAAAAACAGTACAAGCGCACAAACGCTTGGTCTACCGCCAAGCAACTGGCGACTTCCTACTAAGCAATATTTGCGTTGATGCTGGGGTTGTTGTTACAGCAAAACCACTGCACAAAGGCATGTTTACAAAGTTGGACGGCGATGTGTTCTTAAACACCTATCAGCGACGCAGCATTGAAGTACGTTTGCTGCATAAGCAAATGTTCAACATGTACACAACAAACTCAACGCAACGCTTCCAAGCATTGCCTGAAGGTGGGTTGTATGCATACCAGTTGAAGCTGGAAAACAAGTTGCAAATTGAGGATGCGGATGGCGTTGAAGGCATTGCGGTTGCACAAAGCATTAAAAACTTTAACCACCCGCCTATCGGCTTCCAGCCCTTCTACCAAGAGGCAAAAACGCTGCACCCGCAAGTGGATGTCGTAGAAGGCGGCTTGGACAGCACATGGAACTGCGATGTAACAACAGACTGGTTGGCTGATGCGACAAGCGAGTTCTTTGACAACTGGATTGCAGCGTATGCCAAAAAGCACAAGCGCACTCTTAACAAAACCCTTAAGTTAGGGTTTAGCAAGAAGGGCTTGACTATTGGCTACGAGTTTGGTGAAGACGGTTACGACTGCGACAAACAACTGGCAATGGAAGGTGCTGTTGGTAAAACTACTTTGCTTGTGCGCTCTACGGATTTTGCATTCGTAATGAAGCAATTGACCGACTTGGATGTAAAGGGTGCTGTGTGCATGGCTGCAAATAGCCAAGGCATTGAGCTGACTTTTGCAACATCAACACACCGCTACACCTGCACGGTGCCAGCGTGTGATGAGGATGGCGAACGTAACTGTGAATTGTTTACACAGTACACGCCTGAACAAACAAGTGTGGAGTTGGATTTTGATGCGGATGACGCTGATCCCAATCTCACCGAAGAGGAATTTGCCAGCTATGCACAAGGAGTAGCGCAATGAATTTGAGCAAAGCTAACAACTTTGCCTTGGGTGCATCGCACCCAAGTGCAATCTATCTTCCAGCAGTTACGCCGGGCTACATCAACTTAACGCAACAGGGGGCAACCCCTTTGCGTGAGTTGCCTGCTAATTTTGACCTTGCTGACTTGGCGTTTTGGACAGGCAATAGCAAGCTGTTCAATCACAAGTTTTGCTTGCACTCAGTTGGCAGTCAAAAGATCGGCGCTAATTTCACCAGCACATTGTTTGACCGCACCCGTGGCGATTACACAATTGTTGGTGATAGTGGCGGCTATCAAATTGGCAAAGGCAGCTTGAAGGGGTTGGTGAACTTGCGTAAAGGCATGACTGGCAAGGCGGCTGTAGCTGCTTGGCAGTATGAAAACGCAGAAGCACGTCGCTGGATTACTGGCAGTCTCAGCACATACTTTGACTACAGCATGACCATCGACATGGCATTGTGGTTTAACACCAAGAACGGTGCCAAGTCACCATTCCACCAATGCACAGACGACCAGCTTATACAAATGACGCTGGGTAACTTGCGGTACATCGAGGCCAATGGCTTGGGCAAAACCAAGTGGCTGAACGTGTTGCAAGGTACTAATCCGCAGAACACTATTAAGTGGTGGGATGCGGTCAAGCACTTTAAGCATGGCGGGTGGAGCTTGGCAGGTGCAACTGGTTGGCGTGGTGGCTTGCACAACATGCTGATGCTGTTGCTAACAATGCGCGATGAACATGCGTTTGATGCTGGGCAGGATTGGCTGCACATGTTGGGCGTGTCGCAACCTGTGTGGCATATGTATTTCACGGCTTGCCAAAACAAGCTGCGTGAAACTGCAAACCCCAACTTGCAATTTAGCTACGACAGCGCAAGCCCATTCATATTGGCTGGCATGCTGGACCAATATGCAATGCCGCCTGAGTTGACAAGTGACGAGCGCAGCTGGAGCGTTAGCTTCAAGCAACTCAACGCTGTCAAAAGCATGGCGAACAGTGACGAACTTGCATTCAAGCAAAACACATCACCCCTTGGGCGTGTGTTGCAAATGAAGCATTTGGTCATTAAGCGGCAGCCACATTCAGGTCGTCGTGTAGACAACGTAAGCAATCAGCTAATGGCAAACCACAACATCTGGGTTTACCTTGATGCTGGGCAGCGTGTGCACGACATTGCATTTGGCCCAGGACAAGACCGAAGCCGCATTCCTCAAAACCATCTGCAAGCCTTGCAAGTGGTCGAGGAAGCGTTTGATGTCTCGTCGCCAATGGCATTTATCGACAAACACAAGGCTTTGCTGGATGCTGTCGCGCCAATGATGTACAAGTAAAACCTTAAGTTAAGTATTTGGCGCGGGTTGTGTATGGTTATCAGACGTACGCTTCCCGCACCTTTCTTTCATATATTTGTATAGCGTTTCCCTGCTCACGCTGTACTTGAATGCAACCTGTGTTTTGTTCGCACCTAGTGCGTTCGCCTCAGCGATCATTTGGGCAATAGTCAAGTCATCAGTTATTTTTTGGTGACGCCCTCGATAAACACCCCGCTCTTTAGCCTTGGCAATGCCTTCACGTTGGCGTTCACGTATCAACGTCCGCTCGTACTCGGCAAACGCCCCCAGCATGGACAACATTAGCTTGTCCATCGCATCTGTACTATCCCCCTTAAATGTCTTCCCCTCTTTCAAAAACTGCACGGTCAACCCGCGCGAGGTTAGATCTTCCACCAAGCGCAGCAAATCACTCAGGCTTCGCGCCAGCCTATCCATGGAATGCACGACAACAACACTGCCTTTGGGCCAGTTGCCAGCTAATAACGCTTGCAGTTGTGGTCGGTCGGTGTTCTTGCCGCTTGCTTTGTCCGTGAAAGTTACGGTCAACTGTTCACCGTCTAGTTGGCGGTCAACGTTCTGGTCTGCGCTACTTACTCGCACGTAGCCAATGCGGATTGGAATTTGGGTTTGTTGCATGTGTTGCTCAGGTTGTATGTGTCAACCCAAGTCTGAACATGTCTTTGCAAGGTGTCGATCTATTTGTTTCACCACCCTAAATGCACAAAATTCAGTGGTGTTTTTGGTGTCAGCGGTAGTGCACTCAAACTTGACACTGCGTTTATTGATTGAAAGTGAACTGCGTTCACTTGTGCTTGCGCTGTCGCTGAGCACATTTTTTCTTCGTATATTTTTAATCCCATTGGGCGATGGAGCCTGCAGTCAAACGACGGCTATGGCCTCGTCTTAAAACAAGGACCATTGCCGCCGTTAATGTTCATTGGTATGACTTTCACCTTTGCAACACTACTGCAATTGCTTTTACGGGAGACTTATGAATTCAAACTCCCAGCCTGTTGTCGCATTGGTTTGCTAGACAGATAGCAGCGGCTCTCTCTAAATCTGTAGCTATTGCAGCGACTACAGGAGAGCGGGGGCATTAGCCGTCATATTCCACCCCGCGTTTTTGCCCTTTGAACAGTGGCTTATCTGTTTGCGTGTATTTATTAGCCTTTGTTGAGTTGCCTGTGTGATTTGAATAGCTTGCGATTAACAGCTGCGCCTATGTTCATGACCTTGTAACAAGCACTGACAGTTAGCTTCTTGCGTTGCTTGGCATTGCGGGATGCTTGCAGAAAGTTATTAAGCGATGCGGCCTCATTGGGGCCAAGCAACTTTCCAGAGTCCTTAAGCAAGTTGTACGCAATCTTTTGCGCTTGCAGTAATTGCACTTCCAGCTCGTTGATCGTCTCAGGCGCAATGCCGTTTTGACGTAGCCATTTATTTGATTGCTTGGTCGCTTCATAGTTATTCATGCAAGTATTTATGGTTTGCATAAATCCGCATTGGCAAATCTGGTTTTGTTTAAGACCGTTGTTTTTCAGTGCCTGATCGCCAACTTTCTGGTCGACTTCGTCCAAGGCCATGTTCAGACTGAAGACTTCCTTAACAACTCAATGGAGTAAAAAAATGGCAGTCTTATCAGCACTCAAACTCGTAATAGCAACTCGTGTTGCAGTAGCAAATCCAGTGGCAGTTCGCCGCGCAAAACTCGTGGCAAAACTGCAGGACCAATTGCGTTTAGTCGAGGCATGCCAAGCTGGTCGAAACTACATTGCCACTCGTCTTAAAAACGTGACTGATGCAGAGACAGGCGAACGCAAAACGATTGAGCTTCCCAAGAAGGTACGTCAGTGGTTTTGGACTAACGAAAGTGGCAAGGTCAACTTGCACATCAAGTACGGTCAAAACGTTCTCGCGCTAAATGGCAAGAACGCTACGGCCATCGAGCTGTTGAACATGGATGAACTTGCCAGTGTGTTGAAAAGTTTGCAGACCGCAGTAATGGACGGTGAGTTGGACAAGGCCATTGAAGCTGCTTGCGAGACAACCAGCAAGAGCTTTGCAAAGTAATCAACAAGGGGTTGGTGCATCAGGCACTGACCCCGTTTTATTAGGAGATCACCATGTATCAATATGAAGCAGTGGTTCGCGTGCGCACTCAAATGCTCAAAACACGCATCTTTGCAGCCAATGCGTTTGACGCCAAGAACTTGCTACAACGTCAGTATGGTTCACACAACTTGGTGGGTTTTGTTTATCAGGTGCATTGACCATGAGCAAGTTTGACCCCACCCAACTCAGCAACTTCATCGGCACGGAGAAGTACTACCGCATCAACCCATGCACAGTGCTAACAGATGGCACCAAATATTTGGCTGAAGAGGCTGGTGCGTTTTGGTTGATGGATGCCATCGCTAGCTACTTGCCGCAATTCACAGGCAAAGAGGATTTCATTGTTGCCAAGTTGGTTCGTACAGATAGTGCTGCGCAGCTAACGCTAGATGATGGCAATGGGCGTGTGCTGGACCAACAACACATCCCCTTTACAGACTTCCCCATGAACAGCATCCAGTTGTATGCGTGTTGGGGCGGCGAGTTTTGGGTGCTGATGCTGTGCAGTGAATACTGAATGCTGGGTATGCCTGTTGTGTAAATACATGGGAGGCATACACCCATGCGAATACAAGAAATATTTACTGATGAAGAATGGCAGCGACTTGAGCAGCTGATTTACGCAAGCACGTACAAGGCGTTGGCTGCGTACCAACAACAACGTGCAACACAGCAGCACTTTGCAACAAAACCAGCTGCATCATTCAAACCACAAGTTGCCAACAAGGCCAAGACACTGGCACGTAAGGCAAAACAGCCACCCCACGCTGCACCACCCCGACCGTTACCCAAACCCCAGAACATACCCCAAGCAAAAGCAGAGGCTACCCCTGTGTACCGCCCCATTAAAACGGTCAAGCCATTGCCACCCACCACACGCATGGCAATAGCTAAATCACAAACCCGAGCACCTCAACCTGTAACCAAGACAGGAGCGCCGCCATCAATCACAAACCCCAATGCAATTGATCAAGCTGCTCGCCGTATGTTGCCCAAAAGCAAGCAGGGCCTCAACCCCACTGATCTTTTATCGCTCTAGCAATGGGGGTCGAAGAGCGGTAGAGCGGTGATCTTCAAGGCCGTGACCATTTCGATAATCGAGGTGGTCAATGCGGCAAAGACTATGCGGAGATCCATACCCCAACCGTCACCGCATTAACGGTTGGGTACTTGTAATATTACATACAAGTGCCGTCGACTATCAGAGGGCCAATACCTCCCCCAACCTTCCTCATTTTCCAAGAGCCTACCCAAATATCTCCAGCTTTGTTTTTATTCTCTAATTTTTGATTATTTACTTTGTATGAACCAACCAAACAAATATCACGCCGTTCACTTGCGAACTCTTGAGCCCCCCCATTAAAAAAAAGTACAACTGTATTGGGTAATTCTCCTCGAGCAGTCAATTCGACGTTAGCAGTTTTCTCCGCAAATATCACATACATCGCTCCTGTACTTTGTACCAACTGACAATAGTAATTTTTAGATAATTCCGTCATTCGCGCATTACGTTTTTTAAAATCTTTTATTTTTCCGACTTCTAGAAAGTCACGAACAAACTTAGGGTATGGTTTTTCAATATTTTGACTAATTGATGTAGCGATTTCATCGCCCCATAAACTCAAAAAGTTATTCTCTCCAGTGCAATCCGCTATTTCCGCTTTTGCAAACTGTGAAGTACATAGGAGCAAGATGCTCAAAAATATTTTTATCTTCATTTCAAGAGTCCTCACTTAACGTCAACTTGAACACACTTGTAGCTGTTGGGTGCTACCGTGTTGGATTTTTGGCAAGAGTCCAATGTTGTGAAACATGTAGACCCAATTGAAGTGCTTTGAGGGTTGTTTTTATTTACCAAGCACCAGCGAACATCAGCTTGCGCGAAGGAAGAGAACAGCAGAGCTAGCCAAACAAAACGTGTCATTGAATTCACCTTAGTTAGAAACATGTTCACAATTATAACGTTACATGTTATTGAATATATAATGTTATGTGCCAAGTTTAAAGAAAATTTCCAGCCTTACTTTGCAGCTTGAAGCAGCGCTTGTCCCAGCGTATCAAGGTAGCCCAATCCTTGTGCACTGGGCACCAAGTACTGAGCACGACGGTTATCACCTTGAAATTCTGTGGCAATGTACCCCTGCGTTTTCAGGGCTTCAATCTTCCGATGCATGGTGGCTGGGGAGGCGATGTCGCTCAATGCCATGGCCTCGGTCACTTTGAGTGGGTTACCTGAGGCGTGAGATTGGGTAATGACTTCCAACAAGCGCAAGGCTGTCGGGTCAAGCGCATCAATGCCTGCATCCTTTTGGAATGCATTGACCAGTCCTATAAAACGAAGATAAAAATTACGATCAGCCATGAACTATGCGGGGAGAAACAATCAATTGTTACAACTCTGTAGCTTAGCCCAGATCCGTTCTTGCCGTGAACTCAATCAAACCCTACAAAGGTTAGCAGCTCTCAAATGCATAAAAATAGACATCCGCACTTGCTGCTGCATTTAGTGGAAAATTGTCAAAAGCAATAACGTATGAGAAACCTACTCAAGCCCTTACCGTCTGATATCGCCATGGTGTGTGTGGCGTTTTTGATGTTTGTGGGCTCGTTTCAGCTCAACCAGCACTTGGACAGTTACATGCTGTATGCGCCAGGTGTCAGCTTGATCTTCATCCCTGCAGGGTTCAAATTGCTGGTGATTTTGGTGGGACGCTTGCCTGCCTTGGTGGGATTATTCATCGCCAGCATTTACGCATCCACGGGTTTGTGGACGGATATGCAAACTGCCTCGCTCTACTTCTTTGCTGCTGCCAGTGTGTTCAGCTACGCCATCGCAGCATATGGTGTGATGAACTTGCTAGGCATTCACCCTGACTTGTACAACTTGCGCTACTGGCACATCGTGGTGCTGTCATTGGCAGCAAGCGTACTCAACGGCATCGTGCATAACGTTGCCTACTTGATGGAAGGTGTCTCAGCCATTGAGGCTCAGTGGAGTAATAGTGCTGCCATGGCCTTGGGTGATTTTCTGGGCTGCTTTATCGTGGTGTCGCTGTTTCATACGGCCACCTTGCTTTTGAGCAAGACGCCGCAAGATTGAGTGCTGTGACCGTTACCGCAGTAACGTTCGTTCATGCGAAAACTGCCGACAAAGCACGTTCACAGACTAGGGCAATGCAGATTCGGTGGCGCGGGATAGAAACTCAGGTCGGTGGTTCTCGTGCAAAACCTTAACTTAAGGTTTTCGCGCCAGCGTAGATTAAATCGACACTCAAAAAAATAGTTTGCAAACTAGTTTTCGAGGCCTGCAAGATAAAGACTAGCCCTGACGCAATAAGCGGCGCAGTTCAGGGACGGCAATTGGTGGCATTTCAAATGCTGGCGTTTCAAGAGCTGCATTGATTTGCTGCTTAAGGAACATGCAGGTTTCGTGGTTGACCGTTTCTCTCTCATTGTCCACAGTGAGCATGTGATAACAGTCACCTAGCAAGTGAAGCCGTTTAATTTTGGAGGCCAACATAGGCAAGGATTGTTCGATACTTTTGGGGTGCGCAGTCTCATCATCGGCCGCATGGATAAAAAGAGTCGGAGCATGAATATCAGCAAGACGATCCCAAATGCCATCAGCTAATCGAAGTCCTTGGGAGATTTGCTTGTAGCTCAAAGCATCCGCACCAGACTCTGCAATGTGATCTTGCGCTAACGCACGTTTGACTCGGGCTCGCATTTCTTCATTTTTAATCCCGTAGGGCTCAGCTTCGGCAAACCTATACTTTTGTAGGAATGAAAAGTGTGGCGCAAGACGAAGCAAGAAGCTATAGAAAGGAATCGCCCAGCCGTTGTAGGCTAAGCAAGCGGACAGCGCAACAACACATGTAGGCTGTTCAATAGATGCCAGCATCAAGCTTAGCGTTGCACCCATGGATAGGCCTACGACGGAAACAGTTTCGCATCTGTTTTTTAAGGCCCAGTAGTGCTGTTGTGCTTCGTGTAACCAGCTCTCTAGCGTTTGTGTTGGAGTACCAAACGTATAGCCTTCGATGTGTGGAACGTGAACGGTAAAGCCATTGTGGTGCAAGTGACGTGCGAGCCCAGATAGCTCCAACGAGTTTGCACCTAAGCCATGTAACATCAGCACTCCATGAGGTCCAGCTTCAAGTTTGAGATCGTCTACTGGGTTTGAGGTATTGGTCATGAAATTCAAAAATGCTCGTTTATGGGTTCAGCATACGCCCTTGGTTGCGGCACGTGATAGTTTTTTGATTTTATTGGCTGCATTTTTGGTGCGCTACGGTCTACATGACTTTATAGAGCCTTATGCTGTTTTCCACTTCTTCATGGTTGCTTGCATCATTGTGGCAATTCGTTATGGATACAAAATGGCGTTTATATGTTTGATCGCTAGTTATTTTTTAGGTAGTTATTTCTTTGTCAAACCGTACGGGCAATTCGGTGAGATAACAACGACTGACCTGATCCAAGCTTTCAACTTTTTCTTTGTCGCAGCTGTCTCCATTTTGGTGATTGAGAAACTGCAGAGAGTCATTTATGCCCAAAAGCTGCTCATCAAAGTGATGCATGACAGGCAGCGTTCATTGTTGTATCAAAAAAATGAACTGATCAACAAGCTCCGTGTATTGGAGCGGCAAGGATGAGAGCATTTTTACACTGGTTTTGGCTTTCCTTGGCTAGTGTGTCATTCGCAGCATCTGCTCAAACGCAAGACGGCTTAAAACTCATTGGAGATGTAGGCATTGCAAATTACAGAACACCTGCAATCACTCGCTCTGATCAGAAAAATAACGTGGTGTTGCCTTATGTTTATGTCGATTATGGAAATTGGTATGCCAGAGTAGATACGTTTGGCTACAAGGTCTCTCGCATGGGCGCGGGGCATTTAGAGCTTGCAACACGTGTTAGCTTTGAAGACTATCAACCTGCAAATGTCGGCATTGAACGCCGTGCAAGACCTAAGCCACTTGGTGTTGGAACATTGCAAGAAACGCCATATGGAGCATTTTTCTTATATGCCTTCAGAGACACCACATCAGGAGGCATGCTGTTAGATGCCACTTATGCTGCAGAGTTCACCATCGGCAATTGGCACTTTTACCCTCAGCTAGGCTTGGAGCAGAGAGATAGAAAATATGTGGGAAAACTTTATGGTGTTGACTCGATTGAGGCACAAAGAAGTGGCCTTGCAGCTTATTCGCCAAAAAGCTCTACATCACCAAATGTGGCTATGGCTGCCGAGTACCCTTTTGCCGACCATCTAAAGTTAACAGTGCAAGTGCGGAAACGTTACTTGGACAAGCCGATTCAAGACAGCCCCTTGGTGAATGCCAAGCAACAAACTTCGGGTTTTGTTGCTGTCACGAAAACATTTGAGTAAATGATGAAGCGAATTTTGCTGGGTATTGCGTTTGCCGCAAACAGTTTGGCAAGCTTTGCTCAATCCACGCCAGAAGGTTTATGGATGAGCTTTGATGATGACGGCAAAACGCCTACAGCGTTAATTCGCATCAGCAAATCAAATGGGCAACTGATTGGAAGAATTGAAAAAGTACTAGACACCACATCCGAGCCAACATGCAGCAAATGCACAGATGACCGCAAGAATCAGCCATTGATGGGTCTTGAAATTATTCGTGGAAGCCAAGCTGCGCCGCACAACGGCAAGTGGGAACAAGGGCGCATTCTTGACCCAGATGATGGTGCTGAGTACAAGCTAGTCATGGAGCTGAAAAACGGTAGCCAAGTCTTGCTTGTTCGTGGTTACTGGAATGTTTTCTGGCGCACACAGGAATGGCATAGGCAAGGTCCTTAAAGCAAGTAAGTCTGACAGGTGATCATTCAATACGCATAAAGCACGTACAAATACGTCAGATTGTTGTCTTTGGCTTGGCGTACGTTGCCAGATGAGTTATCGATAAAGCTAGAGCCACCTAGGAATTGTTTGTAAAAAACCTGTTGTAACCCGATCGTCCAACGCGGTTGTGGGTTGTACATGAGCTCATATCCAAATCCACTTGTATCAGGTTTGCCATTTTGTGAGCAGAATGCGAGTGAAGAGTTGGTTTGATTGCAAGCTCCCGTGACCACCAAGGGGTCTTGGTTGTAAGACCAGTACAAGTCATCATGACTACCCCGAGACTTGAATCCAAACAACGATCCGGTATAGGTTCTTGCGTAGTTATAGCTAACTTTAGCCTTTAGTGTTGTCAGCGTGTCGCGAGATGTGTCATGGCTTCGGCCAACCGAGCGTGCGCCCCATTCATTTGTCTCGTGGATCAAGACGACTTGTGTAGACCATGTGTGTGTGTCGGTGATGTGCTGATACTCAGCATCGACACCTAAATCTTTGTATGTGCCAGAAGCTGAACCTGCGACTGCGGGATCTCTGGCAAGACTGGTTTTCATGCCAAACAAGCCATACATCCAAGAGTTATCTCCATGCACTTGGTTGCGGGCAACACGAAAGTAGGGGTTCGACGTCGAGTTAATGGTGGTTGGTGTTCCAGACGCACTGATAAGACTGCTATTTGATGAAAACTTCCAGTAATTGCCAATAGCAAAATACCATTGTTCATCCAGCAGGCCATAGAAACTAATTCCTTTCGTCTGTGATGAAAGGCCCCCATCGATCAAACTCGTGGGTCCAAATTGACCGAGTCCCCATGCATTAATCAATTGGCTTGATTTGTAGGGAAAAGAATTGATTGGCGTTGTAATCCACAAGTCCTCTTGAGCAGGCGCATTGTTCAGTGACAGTCCGTAGATCATTTCGTTACCAAACAAATTCCCTCTCTTGATGGCTCTTACTTCGCTGGCATCTAAAAAGAAATCACTACCAACCTTCGTGCCAGTTTGAACACCTGATGTTCCGTAAAGTGGCGTGGTGTTTGCCGTGTTTGCCGTTAATTTAATTTTGCCTCCGACATCATCGGCAAATTTGCCCGTAATCAATGCACTGCCGCCTTCGGGAATGATTGAGCCATTTTGGGGCATAGTGACTTCAGGGCTCAAGCTGCTGTTCGTGTCCTTGATTTTGGTAAGAGACACAGACCCCAAAGCTGCAAAAAGAGTTGTACTTTTTCCTTGTGTATAGCCGAGCAACTTGAACTTGCGCCCTCTGGGTGTCAACTCTCCCACATGGATATGACAAGCGGAACATTTCTCTTCTGTTTGATCGCTATAAACGGGAAGTGCCCATAGCTGGCAATACCAAAAAGCTGAAATAAGTCCGAAAACAATACGAGAGATCATGCAGCTAGAGCAGTTTAATGAGTGACTATTGCGAAACGCTATAGATTTCACAAGGCTAGAGCAGATGAATCCGCTGAGCTCTTACACGGCAACTCTACAACTAGTTTGTTTCGTAAAAGTGAAAGTTGCCGCCTAGGAAAACCCTTAGATTTCCGACGACTGTTTTTCTAGTGGTCCATGCAATTGTCATTAGCTACAAGTGTAGGGGCCGTTGTTGCTTACGATCGAATAAGAGTAAATGGAAACATGCCTGCTGAGATATCAACCGCACGTAGGCTGTTCTAGTCCAAACCCTTAAGTTAAGGTTTTCTCGCCAGCGTAGATTAAATCGACGCTCACAGCACTGTGGAAAACTAGTTTGCAAACTTGCTTTTTGAATGCACAGAAAGCAAAACGCACGATGGTTAGATCGTGCGTTGTGGTTCATGAGCGTGGTCTAAGTCCGCTCAACACTCATCCGTCCCATGCCCAGGCGCAGCCTGCGTAGGCACATGGTGACGCAAGCCCACTTGTTGGTTCTTCTCATCCACAAACACCAACTGTGGTTCATGGCCAGCCACTTGGTCTTCATGCACTTGCGCAAACGACGCAATGATCAACAAGTCACCCACACTGGCGCGGCGTGCGGCTGAGCCGTTGACCGAAATCATGCCCGAGCCACGCTCGCCTTTGATGGCGTAGGTGATGAAGCGTTCGCCGTTGTTGATGTTCCAGATGTGGACTTGTTCGTTCTCACAAATGTTGGCGGCGTCGAGGAGGTTTTCATCGATGGCGCAGGAGCCTTCGTAGTGCAATTCGCACTGGGTCGTGGCAACGCGGTGAATTTTGGATTTGAGCAGGGTGCGGAACATGGCTGAAACAGAAAACAGAGCGACAAAAACCCAATCATAGTGGGCTTGGCGTCTTGGTTATTGGATGTCGAGGTGTTGCAGCACGCCTTGGGCGGCCACACGGCCACTGGCCAAGCAGGCACTCAGCAAATAGCCGCCGGTGGGTGCTTCCCAATCCAGCATCTCGCCAGCGGCAAATAAGCCGGGGAGGGTGCGCGCCATCAGGTGGTCGTCCAGCGTTTCCAGTGTTACCCCACCTGCGGTGCTGATGGCCTCATCGATCGGACGTGTGGCACCCAAGGTGAGGGGCAAGTGTTTGAGCGCATGGGCCAGCTGCACCGGGTCGTGCATGGCTTCTTTTGTCAACCGCTCATGCAGCAAACCCAAATGCAAGGCATTCAGGTTGAGTCGGCTCTTCAGGTGGCTAGAGAGTGAGCGCGAACCGCGCGGATGCGACACCTCGGCCAGCACCCGCTCGGGGGTGAAGTTGGGCAACAAGTCCAAGTGCAGCGTGGCGTGGCCAGACTGTTCAATCGCATCGCGCAACAAGGCGGAAGCGGCATAGACCAAGTTGCCCTCGATGCCTGTGGCGGTCACCACAAATTCACCTCGGCGTTGAAAGCTGTGACCTCGTGCATCGGTGAACGACAAGGTGCATGACTTGAGCGGTTGTCCCGCAAAGCGCGTCAAAAAGTAGTCACTCCAGCCGCCTTGCACATCAAAGCCGCAATTGGCTGGGCGCAAAGGCGCCACGTCTACGCCGAGTTGGCGCAGCCAGGGCAACCAAGCGCCGTCCGAGCCCAAGCGGGCCCAGCTGCCGCCGCCCAAGGCCAACACCACAGCATCGGCTTGCGCGGTCACTGCACCTTGTGGGGCATCCAACTGCAATTCAAACGCCTGTGTCTGTGCGGCGGCTGCGGCCACGCGGTGGGTGAGGCCTCCGTTCCAGCGGTGACGCATGTGAAACGTCACCGGTGTGCCCTGTGCCGGATGGCGCAAGCGATGCAGCCACGCGCGCAGCAATGGGGCGGCTTTCATGTCGGTGGGAAACACGCGTTGGGATGAGCCCACAAATGTGTCAATGCCCAAGCCCTTGGCCCAATCGCGAATGGCTTGCGCATCGAAGTGGCTCAGCCACTGGGCGCAAGCCTCGCTGCGCGCTGCGTAGCGGGTGACAAAGTGTTCGCTGGGCTCTGCGTGGGTGAGGTTCAATCCACCCAATCCTGCAAGCAAAAACTTGCGACCGACAGAGGGCATGGTGTCGTACACATGCACGGCAAGCCCCGCAGCGCTCAGCAGTTCGGCGGCCATCAGCCCAGCAGGGCCTGCGCCAATGATGGCGACTTGTTTGTTTGCATTCATAAATTCTTTAAGCGTCAAAGCCAAATCGGCGACACCGTGTGCCGCATCGCAAGTCTTGGTGACTTGCGGCTTTAAGGCGCTATTGTTTCAGCAATACAAGCAAGCGCAGCGTCCATCACATCCGCGGGGACGTTTCAGTGATGGGCAGTTTGGAGATGCGGTGTTGGGCTGTCACGATGGGAAGCCAAAAGATTGCCCATCGCTTGGCCCAATTGGCAGAAGCGTGCTTCTGCTTTTTCGGTGGGTTCTATGAATTTGGTTCGTCGGTTATTGTCTTTATGAACCATCTTCACCATGCCCATGTTCAACAACATCGTCAATTTGCGATGCATGGTCGACTGCGATGCTGTGGCGGGCAGCATGGTGGCTTTCATGGCGGTGAGTGGCTCACCCGCATCGTGTTTGACGGCGATGATCTCTAGCAATCGCAAGGCCAAGGGGTCAAGCTCGCGAAAGGTGTTGGATTCCGCATCCAAAGCATGGGCGGTGGCTAAGAATTGCAAGTAAGGAGAGGGCATGGCGGTTCCTTTCAAATCAGCGCAAAAGACAAGGCCGTCAAAACGACGACCAAAAACCAGACCAAGCCGGTGCGGATGTTGGCAGCGTCAGATGCGGGGGAGTCGGGATAAATCGGGTCGGTGAGCTTGCGGTGCCTCGCCCCACGATTTCTATTCAGCGCTTGAAGAATGGTTTGAACAAACATATGTAATTCCTACGGTGATGGCTCACTGTAGAAATTTTTGCGATGTTTGAATATTCGCTACCGCACGTAAGGGCGTGCCCTGACCGAAAAATTACTTACTCTGTTGCATGGCGCGGCGCAGCAGCTCTGCCAGAGTTTTGGTGCCCAGTTTGTCCATCACACGGCCTTTGTGGACTTCCACCGTGCGTGGGCTGATGCCCAGTTGTTCGCCCACTTCACGGTGGCTGAGGCCTCGGGCAATGGCGTCTAGCACCTCGCGCTCACGGGGCGTGAGCAAGTTAAAACCTTGCGTGTCGTTGGCTTGCGCGCTGCTGGTTTTCAAGCGTTGGAAGGCGCGCTCCAAGGCCTCCAGCAAGCGATCGAGCACCACGGGTTTTTCTAAGAAATCAGTGGCCTCGTTCAAAAACGCTTGGCGCATCGTGTGCGTGTCGGCAAAGGCGGTGAGAAACACAATTTCAACCGGTGTGTGCAAGGCTTTGAGTTGCGCTTGCAAGCCCAAGCCGTCGAGGCCGCCCATGTGCAAATCCAAAATCAAACAGCAAGGGCGTGTGGGCGGGGCGCTCAAAAACGCTTCGCTGTTGGCGTAGGTGCGGCAGTCAAAGCCCTTCAGACCCAACATGAGCGACAGCGAGTCGCGCACGGCAGGGTCATCGTCGACGATGCAGACTAAACGGCTGTCACTCATCCACGAGCTCGCGGGTGGGTAAAAGAATTTGGAAACATTTTTCGGGCTTGTCTTGGTAACGCAAGATGCCTTCATTGTTATCGACCAGCGATTGGCTCACCGACAGCCCCAAGCCAAGACCTTCTTTCTTTTGTGAATAAAAGGGGCGAAACACTTGGTCGGCCTCGTCGGGGGTGAGCAAGGGCCCTTGGTCGATGACGCGAATGCTGGCGGTGTGGTTCTTCTCAAGCGAGAGCTTGACCGACACCGTGCCGCCCTTGGGGGACGCCTCGATGGCGTTTCTCAATACATTGCTCAAGGCGGTGCTGATTTGCACCGGGTCCACCACCAGAGGGATGGGCTCGGTGGGGTAGCTCGCTTGCAGTTGCACTTGGGCTTTGTGGGCCTTGTCTTGCACGCGCGCCATGCCATCTTCTATCAAGCTGCGTGCATCGACATGCTGCAACGCCGAGACACCACTGGTGAAGAAGCTGCGCAAGCCTTTGACGATGTGCGTGGCGCGCAAGGTTTCGTCCACGATGCGACGCAGCGTTTGGTTCAGCGTGTCACGCACCTCCATGCCTTGGTGCTGCTGTGCCTCCAGCAAGAGCGCCGATTCGGCATACGCCGTGAGCGCGCTCATGGGCTGGTGCAGCTCGTGCGCCAACGAGCCCGCCAATTCGCCCGCTGCCACCAGTTGCAGGGTTTCGCGCAAACGTTCTTCAGCCCGCATGCGTTCGTCCACCACCGTGCCAATGATCAAGCCCGTGAGCGACAGCGTGAGCATGACGATTTGCATGTCCATCAGCGTCTCAGGTGTGGCGCCTATGCGTGTGGCGCTGTAGACCAACGGGAGCTGCACCAAGGCCGACGCCAAGGTCGCGCCGGGCAAGGAATGGGCGGCTGCGATCAGGCCGATGACAAAAAACAAAGAGAAGAAATATTTCATCTGCTGTATCAAGGGCAGCGAAAAAATCAAACTCATGCACACAAACAAACCCGCCATCAACCATTGGAACGAACGGGCGCGGAACATCTGCTGGTATTGATGCCGGCGTCGGCGGTCGGTCGCCACAAAATACAACGGCAACACGATCATGAGCCCCAGCAAATCGCCCACGAAGAAGCGGTACAGGGCCAGCCAAAAATCCGAGATCTGCAGCGCACCCACCAGCGTTTGCAAGCCCACATAAGCGCTGGCCGTGAACACCGCACCGATCAAGGTGATGACACTCAAAGAGCCCACCTCAATCGGGCCGCGCAAATGTGCTTGCCCGCGCAACACCCCCCGCAAGCTGGTGGCAATGCCCGCGTAGCAAAGCACCAGCACGGCGTTGCCCAACACCCCGGCGGGCGACAAGAAGAACGAATCGCGCACCAACCAGTCCGAGATGCCGAGCGTGATGTAAGCCCACGCGATCCACGAAAAACTGGCCGAAAACAAAAACAACACCGTGAGCGCGGCAGGCGGATTCCACGGCGTGATGTTCAGGTGTCGGAACGGATGGATGTAGCTCAACCAATCGATGGCAAAAAATACCAGCGAATACAGCAATGCAATCCGTAACTGATGGAGGGTGGGTAGCTTCACCCTTGCAAGTTTATGCGCGCAGCATGCCTTTGGTTTCGATGAAGCGAATCACTGCCTGCAAGCCGTCCAGCGTGCGCAAGTTGGTCATCACAAAAGGCTTGAGGCCTTGTGCGTTTGTGCGCATGCGGATGGTGTCGGCTTCCATCACCGAGAGGTCGGCACCCACGTAGGGGGCGAGGTCGGTTTTGTTGATCACAAACAAATCGCTCTTGGTGATGCCGGGGCCGCCTTTGCGCGGAATTTTCTCGCCTGCGGCCACGTCGATCACGTAGATCGTCAGGTCGCTCAACTCGGGGCTGAACGTCGCGGCCAGGTTGTCACCACCACTTTCAATGAACACCACGTCGGCATCGGGAAAGTCCACCAGCATGCGGTCAATCGCTTCGAGGTTGATCGACGCGTCTTCGCGGATGGCGGTGTGTGGGCAACCGCCGGTCTCCACACCCATGATGCGTTCGGCAGGCAACGCGCCGCTGACGGTGAGCAGGCGTTGGTCTTCCTTGGTGTAAATGTCGTTGGTGATGGCCACCAAGTCGTAATCCGCGCGCATGGCTTTGCAGAGCATTTCAAGCAGGGTGGTTTTGCCTGAGCCGACGGGGCCGCCGATGCCCACGCGCAAGGGGGGCAGTTTTTTGGTGCGGTTGGCGATGGTGTGTAAGTGGCTCATGATCTGAACAGTCGGGAATATTGGGTTTCGTGTTGGGCCGACAAAATGGCCAACATGGGAGAGAAAGCTTGACGTGTGTCATCACGCACGTTCAAGGCATGGCTGACGGCGGGCGCAATGGCTTGCGCCAGTGTTTGCAAGATGCGTTGACCTGAGTTTTGACCCAGTGGCACCGACTTGATGGCGGCTTGCACCATGTTCTCGGCCCAGCCAAAGGCATAGGCTTGCAAGCATTGTTCTAACGGGGCGCCCGTGCGTGACAGAGCCAATGCAAACATCAGCGGGTAGGTGGGCGTGAGTCGGTTGCAAAAAGCGACCGTGGCCTCGTCCATCGCATCTTGGTTGCGCAGCCACTCCAACATGGAGCGGCCCATTTGTTCGCTTTGCAAGCGCAGCTCGGCACTCTCGCGGGTGGCGTGCACCCATTGGCTCAAGGTGGTGAGGCGCTCGCTGTCTTGGGCTTGCCAAGCCAACACCATCTGCGCCAACACCGCCATGTCGCCACGCGATTGCGTGAGGTGCAGTTGGTCCACCAACCAATCGGCGGCGCTGCGCTCATCGTGCACCCAACCCTTGTCAATGGCCGCTTCCAAACCTTCGGAATACGAGAAGCCGCCGATGGGCAAGGCGGGAGACGCCAGCCAAATGAGTTGCAGCAGCGCGGGCGTACCGGCAGGCGCTGCGATGCTTGCCTCAGTGGTCATGCTGGCAGTGGGGGCCGTGCACGTGACCGTGTGTATGTGCATGTCCGTCATCGTGGGAGTGCCCATGTGCGTGGCCATGACTGCTGTACGCCCCACCTTCGGGCTCAAACGCTTCATGCACCGTGACCACGGTCATGTGCATGGCACGCAGCATGTCGGCCAACACGTGATCAGGTTCAATTTTCAAATGGTCAGGCTTGAGTTCAATCGGCACATGACGGTTGCCCAAGTGATAGGCCGCACGCGTCAAATCAAACGCTGAGCCGTGCTGTGCACACGCAGTGATGCGCAACACTTCTTGCGGTGCGGCTTGCACGCGTACGAGCGAGCCGTCTTCCAGCACCAACACATCGCCACCGCGCACCAAGGTGCCGCGCGGCAGAAACACGCCAATGGCGCGGCCTGTCGAATCCGTCGCATCAAAGCGGCTTTTTTGGCGCACATCCCAATCCAGCGCAACCGTAGCAGCACGTTTAACCAAAGCAGCGGCCAAGCCTTGGCCGCCAGAAATCAATTTAGAACAAGTGAGCATCAAAACCTAGTTAGAACAAAAAGTAGCGTTGGGTCATGGGCAAGCTTACTGCCGGTTCACAAGTGAGCAAATGGCCATCGGCGCGCACCGCATAGGTTTGGGCATCCACTTCCATGCGCGGCGCATAGTCGTTGTGAATCATGTCACGTTTCCCGACGGTGCGAATGTTCTTCACCGCACTGAGGGTTTTGTGCAAACCAAACTTTTGCCCAATGCCCGCCGCCAAACCGGCTTGCGACACAAAGGTGAGCGAGCCTCGGTGCAGCGCGCCGCCATACGCGCCAAACATGGGGCGGTAGTGCACGGGCTGTGGTGTGGGGATGGACGCATTGGGGTCACCCATCGCCGCCATGGCGATGAAGCCACCTTTCAAAATGATGCTGGGCTTGATGCCAAAAAACGCTGGTTTCCACACCACCAAGTCGGCCCACTTGCCCACTTCCACGCTGCCCACTTCGTGGCTGATGCCGTGTGCGATGGATGGGTTGATGGTGTACTTGGCGATGTAGCGCTTGACGCGCGCGTTGTCGTGACGGTCGGTATCGCCGGGCAACTGGCCGCGCTGGGCTTTCATCTTGTGCGCGGTTTGCCAAGTGCGGATGATCACTTCGCCGACACGGCCCATGGCTTGGCTGTCGCTGCTCATCATGCTGATGGCGCCGAGGTCGTGCAAGATGTCTTCGGCTGCAATGGTCTCGCGGCGAATGCGGCTCTCGGCAAAGGCCAAGTCTTCGGCAATTGCAGGGTCGAGGTGGTGGCACACCATGAGCATGTCCACATGCTCGTCGAGTGTGTTGACCGTGTACGGACGCGTGGGGTTGGTCGAGCTGGGCAACACATTGGCCTCGCCCACCACTTTCAAAATATCGGGTGCGTGGCCACCGCCCGCACCTTCGGTGTGGAAGGTGTGGATGGTGCGGCCTTTGAAGGCGGCCACTGTGTCTTCCACAAAGCCACTTTCATTGAGCGTATCGGTGTGGATGGCCACTTGTGTGTCGGTGGCTTCGGCCACGTTCAAACAGTTGTCAATCGCGGCGGGCGTGGTGCCCCAGTCTTCGTGCAGCTTCAGGCCGATGGCACCTGCGTTGATTTGTTCGTGCAAGGAGTCGGGCAATGCGGCATTGCCTTTGCCCAAGAAGCCGAGGTTCATCGGAAACGCATCCGCCGCTTGCAACATGCGTTCAATGTTCCATGCGCCGGGTGTGCAGGTGGTTGCGAAGGTGCCGGTCGCTGGACCGGTGCCGCCGCCGAGCATGGTGGTCACGCCACTGGTCAACGCTTCTTCAATTTGCTGTGGTGCGATGAAGTGGATGTGTGTGTCCACACCGCCCGCAGTGACGATGTTGCCTTCGCAGCTGATCACCTCCGTGCCAGGGCCAATCACGATGTCGACCCCCGGTTGGGTGTCGGGGTTGCCCGCTTTGCCAATGGCCACGATGCGACCAGCTTTCAAACCGATGTCGGCTTTGACGATGCCCCAGTGGTCGATGATGAGGGCGTTGGTCATCACGGTGTCTACAGCGCCGCCCGCTTGTGGGCCAGTGCCTGTCCCGTCACGTGTGCGCTGCGATTGCGCCATGCCATCGCGGATGGTTTTGCCGCCGCCGAACTTCACTTCTTCCCCGTAGCCGCCTGCTTTGAGCGTGAAGTCTTGTTCAACCTCAACCACCAAGTTGGTGTCGGCCAAGCGAAGGCGGTCGCCCACGGTGGGGCCAAACATTTCTGCATAAGCGCGTTTGCCGATGGTTGCCATTACGTGTGTCCTTTATCGACAGCGACTTGATCTACCGCGCCATTCACCAAACCGCGAAAGCCAAACACTTGGCGCTCGCCACTCAGGTCGACGAGTTCAACGGTGCGTTGTTGGCCGGGTTCAAAACGCACGGCGGTGCCCGATGCAATGTTCAAGCGCATGCCGTGTGCGGCCGCGCGGTCAAAGCTCAGCCCCGCATTCGTTTCCGCAAAGTGGTAATGCGAGCCCACTTGAATGGGGCGGTCACTGGCGTTTTGCACAACGAGGGTGTGCGTGCGCCGTCCTGGGTTGAGGACGTGTTCGCCCTCGTCAATCAACAGTTCACCGGGTGTCATGTGTGCCTCGCTGTTCATCTCGCGTGTGTGTCACCTTCATTTGCCACGCCCCATCCACCACATGGCAGCGATCACAGCCAGCGCAGCAAAGAATCCCCACGCATCGGTGGCGTGGTAGTGCGATGCGCCTTCCATGCCGTGACCTTCATGGGCCAAAACAAAAGTGGGCAACAGAGCAAGGAAAGAAATGAGTTGTTTCATGGCGTTTCAAACAATGGGTTGATGCACGGTCACGAGCTTGGTGCCGTCGGGGAAGGTGGCTTCGACTTGGATGTCCGGAATCATTTCGGCCACGCCGTCCATCACGTCGGCGCGTGTGAGCACGTTGCGGCCATCGCTCATGAGCTGGGCCACGGTTTTGCCGTCGCGTGCGCCCTCCATCACGGCAGCGCTGATGAGGGCCACGGCCTCGGGGTAGTTGAGCTTCAAGCCACGGGCTTGTCGGCGCTCGGCCAGCAAGGCGGCGGTGAAGATCAAGAGCTTGTCTTTTTCGCGGGGTGTGAGTTCCATAGTGGGTTTTTCTATGCAACTTGCGTGCCCTGTTGCAGGCACGCACTTTCGGTGCAATGTGCAGACTTTGGTGCAAACAATCCGAGATGGTGCGCTTGTGAATGCACGGTATGGGTGCGCTTTGTGGTGCATTTCTATTGGTATGACCAATGTTGGTGCGTCTGTGCTTGTTTCATCTGGCTTCTTATAGCAAGCGGTTTTTCTTCTGGGGGCGCATCGGGTTGGCATGGGCTTTGCAAAAGCTTTCACGAGCAAGTTGAAAAGACTTGCCTTTGTTGAAAACTTTTTTGGAGTGAACCCCCATGATGAATCGTCGAGGAAACCTCAAGGCCCTGGCCGCAGCTGCAGCGCTGTCGGTCGGATCGTTTGCCATTGCGCCACAAGCGTTCGCAGCAGACACCATCAAAGTCGGCGTGCTGCACAGCTTGTCCGGCACCATGGCGATTTCTGAGACCGTGTTGAAAGACACCGTCTTGATGGCCATCGACGAAATCAACGCCAAGGGCGGCGTGTTGGGCAAGAAGCTCGAACCCGTGGTGGTCGACCCCGCGTCGAACTGGCCTTTGTTTGCTGAGAAAACCAAGCAGCTGCTCGGTCAAGACAAAGTCTCGGTGATCTTCGGTTGCTGGACATCGGTGTCACGCAAATCGGTGTTGCCCGTCGTGGAAGAAATGAACGGCTTGTTGTTCTACCCCGTGCAATACGAAGGCGAAGAACTCAGCAAAAACGTGTTCTACACCGGTGCAGCTCCCAACCAACAAGCGATTCCCGCGGTGGACTACTTGATGAGCAAAGACGGCGGCGCTGCCAAGCGTTGGGTCTTGTTGGGCACAGACTATGTGTACCCACGTACTACCAACAAAATCTTGCGCGCTTACTTGAAGAGCAAGGGCGTGAAAGAGTCCGACATCGACGAGAAGTACACCCCATTTGGTCACTCCGATTACCAAACCATCGTGGCTGACATCAAGAAGTTCTCGGCCGGTGGCAAGACCGCGGTGGTGTCCACCATCAACGGTGACTCCAACGTGCCTTTCTACAAAGAACTCGGCAACGCAGGCTTGAAAGCCAAAGACGTGCCCGTGGTCGCCTTCTCCGTCGGTGAAGAAGAGTTGCGCGGTGTGGACACCAAGCCTTTGGTTGGTCACTTGGCGGCATGGAACTACTTCATGTCCATCAAGAACCCTGCCAACGACGAGTTCATCAAGAAGTGGTCTGCATACGCCAAGACACACAACATCGCTGGCCACAAAGACAAGCCTTTGACCAACGACCCGATGGAAGCCACCTACATCGGCATCAACATGTGGAAGCAAGCGGTTGAAAAAGCCAAGTCCACCGATGTCGACAAAGTCATCGCTGCCATGGCCGGTCAAACCTTCAAGGCACCGAGCGGCATCACCTCGAAGATGGACGAGAAAAACCACCACTTGCACAAGTCGGTGTTCATCGGCGAGATCAAGGCGGACGGCCAGTTCAACGTGGTCTGGAAAACACCTGGCCCGGTGAAAGCCAAGCCATGGAGCCCGTTCATCGAAGGCAATGCTTCGAAGCCTGATGAGCCCGTGAAGAAATAAGCTTTTCTCCTTGGAATGAACACTGGGGGAGGGCGATGCTCTCCCCCTTTTTAGTTGGACATTGGAATGACTCGATTGATTGCTTCTGCCCTGGCTGCGTGTGCCTTTGTGGGCATCGCGCTGTGTGGCAACTCGGCCTTGGCGTTGACCGCTGAGCAGGCGCGCGCGCTCACCGTGGGTGAGACCGATGCACGCATCACCGCCTTGCAACAAGCGCTGGCGTCTGCCGACGAGAAGACCGCCGCTTTCTTGCAAGCCATGGCCGATGACGCCGTGAAAGTCAGCGACACCCAGGTGTGGGTGCTGCGCGATGGCCAAGCCTTGAACCCGGTGACCGGAGAGCCGCAAGCGCTGGCCGAGAACGCCGAAGACGTGATCAACAACAACCGCATGCGGGGCGAAATTGACGCCGCGCTGTCTGCCTTGCAACTGCTGAGTCCCGACGTGGCGCGCCGTTTAGAAGCGGTCAGCGCGATGTTGAAAGACCCCGACGCCACCAAGTTGCCCATGCTCGACAAAGCGCTGGCCACCGAAGTGGATGCCCGCGTGAAAGCGCGCATGCAGCTGGCCCGCGCCGCCGTGATGCTGGGCAGCGACGTGCCTTCGCAGCGGTTGGCTGCTGCCAAAACCTTGGCCGAAAGCCAAACCCCGGACACCCAACTCTTGCTCAACCAACGGTTGAGCCAAGAAGAAGACAAACAAGTGCGCACGCAAATTGAAGCCTCCTTGCGCACCATCCAAGCCGCGCTGGGCTGGGGTGAAAAATTAGGCGCTTTGTTCACCGGCATCAGCTTGGGTTCCATTTTGTTGTTGGTGGCCTTGGGGCTCGCCATCACCTACGGGTTGATGGGCGTGATCAACATGGCCCACGGCGAGTTGATGATGATTGGCGCTTACGCCACCTACGTGGTGCAAGGCCTGTTCCGTCACTACCTGCCCGGCATGTTTGACGCCTATTTGTTGGTGGCCGTGCCTGCATCGTTCCTGGCCGCGGCCTTGGTCGGTGCGGTGTTGGAGCGCTTGGTGTTGCGCCATTTGTATGGCCGTCCGCTGGAAACATTGCTGGCCACTTGGGGCATCAGCTTGGTGTTGATGCAAGGCGTGCGCAGCATGTTTGGCGCCCAAAACGTGGGCGTGGAAAACCCTTCGTGGATGAGCGGTGGCGTGCAGTTGCTGGCCAACTTGTCGCTGCCCTACAACCGCTTGGTCATCATCGGCTTTGCCTTGTTTGTGTTGGTGGGCATGACGCTGTTGATCAGCAAAACACGCTTGGGTTTGTTTGTGCGCGGCGTCACGCAAAACCGTCCCATGGCCTCGGCCTTGGGGGTGAACACCGCACGCATTGACACCTACGCCTTTTCACTCGGCTGCGGCATTGCAGGCTTGGCCGGTTGTGCACTCAGCCAAATTGGCAACGTCGGACCAGACTTGGGCCAAAGCTACATCGTCGACGCCTTCATGGTGGTGGTGTTGGGCGGCGTGGGTCAGCTCGCAGGCACCGTGTACGCCGCGATGGGTTTGGGTTTGATGAACAAACTGCTCGAAGGCGTGGCCGGAGCTGTGCTCGCCAAGATCGCGGTCTTGGTGTTCATCATCGTCTTCATTCAAAAACGTCCGCAAGGTTTGTTTGCGATGAAGGGCCGCAGCGCCGAGGCTTGATATGACAACTTCTATGAACTCCTCTACTTTGCAATTGCCCGCTGCGCCCGCTTTGCTGGGCCCCAAAGCTTGGGCGCTCTTTTTGACCGTGCTCATCGTGGTGTGTGGTGTGGTGCCGGTGCTGAACCTGTGGGTGCCTGCGGGCAGCCTGTTCCACATGAGCGACTACGCCGTGGCCTTGGTCGGCAAGATCATGTGCTACGCCATTTGTGCTTTGGCCATGGATTTGATTTGGGGCTACACCGGCATCTTGTCGTTGGGGCACGGCTTGTTTTTTGCACTTGGTGGCTATGTGATGGGCATGTACCTCATGCGCCAAATCGGCACCGACGGCAATTACAAAAGCAACCTGCCCGACTTCATGGTGTTCCTCGATTGGAAAACTTTGCCTTGGCATTGGACTTTCAGTGACAGCTTCTTGGCCACCGTGCTGTTGATTGTGTTGGTGCCTGGTGTGCTGGCGGGTGTGTTTGGCTACTTTGCCTTTCGATCACGCATCAAGGGGGTGTACTTCTCCATCATCACGCAGGCACTCACCTTCGCGGCCATGCTGCTGTTCTTTCGCAATGAAACGGGCTTTGGTGGCAACAACGGCTTCACCGATTTCAAACGTATCTTGGACTTGCCCATCGCCACCCCGGCCATGCGCATGACCTTGTTTGTCATGACCGGCGGCACCTTGCTCGGGTGCTACTTGTTTGCACGCTGGTTGGTGCAAAGCAAGTTTGGCCGTGTGCTGCAAGCCATCCGTGATGCCGAGAGCCGTGTGATGTTCTCGGGCTATTCACCGTTGCCCTACAAGCTCACCATTTGGATCATCTCTGCGGTGATGTGCGGCATTGCCGGCGCTTTGTATGTGCCGCAAGTGGGCATCATCAACCCCAGCGAGATGAGCCCTGCCAACTCGATTGAGATGGCCGTGTGGGCCGCCGTGGGTGGCCGTGCATCGCTGATTGGCCCCATCGTCGGCGCGTTCATCGTCAACGGCATGAAGAGCTGGTTGACCGTGACCGCCCCAGAATTTTGGTTGTACTTTTTGGGCGCGTTGTTCATCGGGGTGACGCTGTATTTGCCACACGGGGTGATGGGCCTGATGCAAAAAATCGGCGCCAAGAAAAACACAGAGGAGCGCGTATGACCCCCGATCTGTTTGAAGAAGGCTCCGCCCGTTTGGCTACGCACCAAGCGCGCGTGGTGAGCGAAGTCAACTCCGGCGACCGCAGCGCAGGCTATGGCCGCGTGCACGAACCCGGTAGCTTGGATGTGACCCATGGCCGCATCTTGTACTTGGAAGATGTGAACGTGAGCTTCGATGGATTCAAAGCCATCAACGGTTTGTCGCTGGATATTGCACCGGGCGAGTTGCGCTGCATCATCGGCCCCAACGGCGCAGGCAAGACCACGATGATGGACATCATCACCGGCAAGACCAAGCCTGACTCGGGCCAAGTGTTCTTTGGCAGCACGATTGATTTGCTGCGCCACAACGAACCTGAAATTGCACAGCTGGGCATTGGCCGCAAGTTTCAAAAGCCCACAGTGTTTGAACAGCTGAGCGTGTTTGAAAACTTAGAGCTGGCATTGAAAACCCACAAGGGCGTGGCCGCGTCGATGTTCTTCAAACTCAACGTCACGCAACGTGACCGCTTGAGCGAAGTGCTGCACACCATCCATTTGGAAGGCAGCGTCACGCGTCAAGCCGGCAACTTGAGCCACGGCCAAAAGCAATGGCTGGAGATTGGCATGTTGCTGATGCAAGACCCCAAGCTCTTGCTGCTCGACGAGCCTGTGGCCGGCATGACCGACTTTGAAACCGAACGCACCGCCGAACTTTTCTTGACCCTCAAAGGCAAACACTCGCTGATGGTGGTGGAACACGACATGAGTTTCATCAACACCATCTCCGACATCGTCACCGTGTTGTGCGACGGCTCGGTGCTGGCGCAAGGCACGCTCGCGCAAGTGCAGGCGGACGAGCGTGTGATCGAGGTGTATTTGGGCCGATGAACATGCAAACAAACACCATGCCTTTACTTCAAGTTAAAAACATCAACCAGTTCTACGGCGGCTCGCACATCTTGCGTGACGTGAGTTTTGAGGCCAACCTGGGCCGCATCACGGTGCTCTTGGGACGCAACGGGGTGGGCAAAACCACCTTGCTCAAATCCCTCATGGGCGCAGTGCCGATCCGCGATGGCAGCATTCAATTCAACGGTCAATCGATTGAAAAAGCCGCCCCCTATGAACGCGCACGTGCCGGCATTGGCTATGTGCCGCAAGGCCGCGAAATCTTTGCCCGCCTGACCGTGGAAGACAACCTGCGCATGGGCTTGGCCACGCAGCCCCCAGGCACCGACATTCCTGCCGAGTTGTTTGAGCTGTTCCCCGTTCTGAAGCAAATGATCCATCGCCGTGGCGGTGACTTGTCGGGCGGTCAGCAACAACAACTCGCCATCGCGCGCGCCTTGGCATCGGGCCCCAAGCTGTTGGTGTTGGACGAACCCACCGAGGGCATTCAGCCCAGCATCATCAAAGACATTGGCCGTGTGATTCGCATGTTGGCAGGTCGTGGCGACATGGCGATTTTGTTGTGCGAACAGTATTACGACTTTGCCGAAGAGTTGGCGGACGACTACTTGGTGATGGAACGCGGCGAGGTGATTGCGCGCGGCAGGGGCGCGGATATGCAGCGGGACAACGTTCGTCAACTTGTGGCTATTTGATTTCTCTGTTGCTCTTTTTTGTGCGTGAAGACTTCTCGCCGGAGGGCATCAGGCGATGAGGGTGCAGCGGCTTCCTCATGCTGGGGTACCAGAAATCGTCGGCCGCCGCACACTCACCGCCTGATCGCGTGTTGGAGAAAAGTTTCGTGCGTGCCGAAACAATGCAGGCCGCAGTCTGGGGGTAGAGGGCTTGGGCAGGTGACGATTTCTGGTACCCCAGCATGAGGAACCTGTCCAAGCCCTTTGCCCTCAGCGAGCTCAGCAAAAGCCAAAAGCTACATAGCCCAAATGCGCGGCAAAGCCCCGGTCATGGACCACAAACCTTGACGCCAAGCAGCCCACACCCCACGCAACAAAGTCTGCGCCGGTTCCACCAACGGCGACAAGGTGCGCAACACCACAATGCGCGGATGCGGCGATGTCACCCCCGCCACGAAACCTTCGGGCGCCGCGTCGGTCAACGCACGCGCCAACGACAACGCCACATCACGTCGGTCACGCGGCAAGTCGGTGCCACATGCAAACACCAAAGTCGCCATGCACCGATGCTTGGCCAAGCCCAAGGGGCCATCCATCAAGCGCGTGTCTTGCGCATCGATCAAGCCGCGCTCTAGCCACACGCCGGCCACTTCCAGGTGTTGCTGCAACTGGCCGCGTTCGAACGGCAAATTGGCGTTGGGCAGGCCGAGTGCGGTGATGTCCCAGGCCATCAGCTCTGCGGTGGGGGCGAGGTCAAACACGGCGTGGTTCACACCTTGGCAGCCGTTGTAGGCGATGGTTTCTAGCGGCAACCATTCGAGCCGCGCATGCTCGCCGATGTGGGCACGCACCTGTTGTGTGGCCAAACCTTTGTCGCTTCTGTAAAAACGTGTGGCGCCGGGCGTGGTGACCAAGCCGTGGGCGTGGGCTTGCAGGTGGACATCGATCTCCATCAGGTCGCCGCCCACCAAACCGCCGGGGGGATGCACCAAGACGTTGTGACACACCGCATCGCCTTCGGGGTAGAGGCTTTGCAAAATGCGCAGCGGGCCTTGGTGTTGGTGATGCACCACGGTGCGTGCGTCTTGGCGTTTGTAATCCATGCGCAGTTGGGCGTGCCAGTTGCTGGCCGTGGTACGTGACGGTGCAAGTGACGGGGCGGGGGTCGATGTGGCGGACGTGTGCATGGTGTGTGGGTCAGTAGGTGTAGTGTGCTGTCACTCGCACAGTGCGCGGTTCGGCGGGGTGCACATGCAGGCCCGTGACGCCTGCGAGAGGTTCGCCCGCCAAGCGGGAGGTGTAGACATACTGCACATCTTGGTTCGTGCGGTTGCTCAGGTTCATCACATCCATCGAGACGCTGAGTTGGGGGTCCATCTGCCGTGTCACGCGCATCTGGGTGCTGATGTTGGAGGAAGAGCGCACGCTGTTGTCTTCGGTCAGTGCGGCGGGGCCGATGTAGCGCATCACCAGGTTGGCCGACCATGGCCCGTGTTGACGCACGGTGGCGGAGACATGGGCCACGCGTTGCACCGCGTTGGGAATGAAGTTGCCGCTGCCGGTGTTGTCTGCATAGCGCGGACGTGTCCATGCGAGGTTGGCGTCGAGCACCACCTGATCGCGTGGTGTCCAGCGGTTGCTCCATTCCACCCCCGTGCGTTGGCTGGGGCGGCCTGCTTCGGTGTTGCCCGCGTCGCCGACGTAGCGCAGCTCGGAGTCAAAGTGCAGCTGCCACCAAGCGATCGATGTTTGCCAGTGGGCGTTGGGTTGTGTTTTGACGCCGACCTCGCGGCCCCATGAGCGCACCAAACCCGGCACGGCGTCGATGGCTTGCAAGGTCTTGGGGTCCAACTTGGCTGTGGTGCCGCGCGCATCGTTGCTGTGAAATCCGCGGCCGATGTTGAAGAACAACTCGGTGTCGCGCCAAGGCCCGACGATGACCGAGAACTTGGGCGAGAGTTGTTGGCTTTGATGCGAGCCTGAGTTGTCGGCCAGCAGCAAGCTGTTGACTTGCGCGTTGTATTGGTCCGCGCGCAGACCGGTGACGGTTTTGAACCCGCGCGTCCAGGTGGTTTCGTTTTCGCCATAAATGCCCAGCAGCCCTTGTTGGATGCGGTCATCGCGCACCGCTTGGGTGGGCTGACGCTGCGTGGTGTTGCCCAGTCCGGCTTGAATGTGGTCTTGCCGCCATTGCACGCCCACCGTGTTGACCACAGCCAAGGCGGTGGTGGCGTTGATGTCCCAGGTGTGGGAGGCACTGCCGCCCAGCACATTGCGTTGATCGCGCTGGTTGAACTGGTCGCCCCCCGGGGTGAGTGCGTAAGTGAAGTTGGAGAACAAGTTCAAGTCGTAGTGCATGGCGTACAGACTGACGCGGGTGTTCCCATGTGCGTGCCGCTGGTGCCATTCGCCGGACAGGCTGGTGCGTGAGGTGCTGGCCCCATCGCTGGGGTCCAAGCTGTCGAAGCGTCCGAAGGCTTGGCCTTGGTAGCTGCCGGCGTCGATCAAGCGTTGCGGCACTTGATCGGTCGCGGTCCAGTGTGCGCGGTAGGCGCTGAGGCTGGTGGACCATCCGTGGGCGGCGCTGCCGTCGCTCAAGGTGAGCAGTGCATTGGTTTTGCGCAGTCCCTGGGACGTGGTCCACGGGCCGTTGTGGTTGAGCCGCTCTGCCGCGGTGAGCAGGGTGAGCCCGTCGCCGACGGTGTGCGAGCTGGCGGCCACGCCACGCACATACCCGCCTTGGCCGAAAGTGAGGTTGCTGAACGCTTGTTCGAGTCGGCGGCGGTACATGATGTGGGCCGAGCCTGCCGATGAAAAATCGCCATCTTGCGCAAAGTAGGGTCCCTTGCGGTAGTCCACCCGTTGCACGAGTTCGGGGATTAAAAAATTCAAATCGCTGTAGCCCTGGCCATGCGCATGGGTGGGCATGTTGACAGGCACGCCGTTGACGGTGGTGGCGAAGTCGGTGCCGTGGTCCAGGTTGATGCCGCGCAAAAAGTATTGGTTGGCTTTGCCCTCGCCCGAGTGCTGGGTGACCACCATGCCGGGGATGTCCGCCAAGACGTCGGCGGGACGCAGCAAGGCGTGGTCTTGCAACTGCTTGGCGCTGATCACCCCTTGCGAAGCCGACGCACTGCTGCCCAAGCCGTTGTCGTGGCGGCCGATGATGTCTACGTCGGGCATCCAAGCATGTGCCACATGCACAGGGTCGAGGGTGTCGGCTTGTGCGCCAAAGCAGAGGATTGCACCAATCCAGGGACAGGCCGCCCGAAAAGGTGCGTTTTTCGGGCGGGTCTTGTGCAAATGCGTGCGTGATGCGCCTGAAAGCTCCAACATGGGGATGAATCAGCAATTTGAGTGCCTGGCGTGAATCATGGAAAATCAGCGCATGACTGACGCAACCCAACGCCCCGAATTGCCCGACCACTTGTCGATTGACCCCCGCAGCCCACACCATGTGGCCGCTGTGTTTGAACACGATGTGGGCATCCGCTTCAACGACAAAGAACGCTTTGATGTGGAGGAATACTGCATCAGCGAAGGTTGGGTCAAAGTGCCCGCGAACAAAACGGTGGACCGCAAGGGCAACCCCTTGATCATCAAAATCAAGGGCAAGGTCGAAGCTTTTTACAAATAAGCCACACGCCGCGGTATCTGTTGCCCGTCTAACAGACGCCGCGCGCTCAAAAGCGAATCATCAGGTTCTTTTTCAAAAGGACCTTGTATGAAAACTTCTCGCTTGCTCGCTGTTTCCCTGTTTGCTGCTTTGGGCGTGTCGTCCTTGCAGGCGCAAACCACGCTGTACCCCGTGAACTCTGGCTACTACGCCGAATTGGGTTATTCCGCTGTCGACTTGAAGGTGGATGGCGGCGAGACCTCCACGCCTCAAGTTTTGCGTGTGATCGTGGGTAAAGAGGTGCACAAGAACTTGGCCGTCGAAGGCATGTACGCGACCACGGTCTCGCGCGATGGCAAAGCCACGTACAGCGGTGAATTCACCAGCTACGGCTTGATGCTCAAGCCCAAGATGGCCCTCACGGACAGTACCGAACTGTTTGCACGTGGCGGCTGGGCACGTTCGGATGTGACCGCCTCTGCCGCGGGTGCAACCACGGGGTCTGATTTCATTTACGGCGTAGGCATTCAAACCAAATTCACGCCCACGATCTTTGGCCAGATTGATTACACCAACTACTTCCACCGCAGTGGCATCAAGGCGGAAGGTCTGGGTATTTCGATTGGCATGCATTACTAAATCGCACCTTGTGGGTGTTGCCCGTGCCGCGCGTGGAGCGGATTAAAAGGCACGGGTAAATTACAAATATGTAATCTTGAGAATAGTCTTCAGTCCTGCAGACAAAATGTTCTGATGAATGTTTTGATTATTGAAGATGAGCAAAAAATTGCGGACATCCTTGTGCAAGGTTTGCAGGCCTCAGGCTTTCAGGCCAACCACGAGGCAGATGGATTCAGAGGGCTGAATACCGCGTTGATCAAGAACTTTGACGCCATCGTCATGGATGTGTCCATGCCTTTGATGGATGGCTTTCAAGTGCTGGCTGAAATTCGTCGCAAGGGCATTCGCACGCCGGTGATCATGTTGACGGCTAGAACGGAATTGGCGGATCGCTTGCAAGGGTTCGAGTCTGGAGCGGATGACTATTTGGCAAAACCCTTTTTCATTGAAGAGCTGATTGTTCGCATCAAAACACTGATCGCGCGCAAAGCTGGAAATATCGAAAACGTGGTCTGCCAAAGTGGTTTGACCTTGGATCGTTTCAAACGTTTGGTGCATTGGGAGAATCGATCGGTCGTGTTGACTCAGCGCGAATTTGTGTTGCTGGAATGTTTAATGTTGTCTCCTGGACAAATTTTTTCACGACAGCAAATTCTCAAGCACGTGTGGAATATGGACTTTGATCCAGGCACCAATGTGGTGGATGTGTGCATCCAAAGACTGCGCAAGAAATTGTCAAGTGTCGATTCGAACAACTGGCAACCTTTTCCAATCGAGACGATTCGTGGCGTAGGCTACAGGCTAAACAACACGTAAGCGCATATGAAGCGTTCATTTCGCCTGCGCGTTTTCTTGGCCAACCTCACGTGTGTGCTGATTTTCATTTTGGCGTCGCGTGTGGCGGTGCACAACACGCTCAACGAGCCTTTGCTGAACTACTTCAGTGAAACCTTGGCGCATCACTTAGTGCGTGAAATAGATCACGCCAAAGACCACATGGATGCAGCGACCACAGCTGCGCACTTAGAAATGTCGTTCGATGACATTCAGACGGGGGAGTTGTTGGTGGCCCTGCCCACGCAGAGCGCAAGTTTGTCTCCTGTGATGGCCCACCTCATGCAAACCATCCACGCGTCAGAGCTGAGTTGGAAACGGCTTCAAAATCAAAACGCCGATCGCACCGTTGAGTTGACACAGCTCACCGATGATGGGGTGGTGTGGAAGGTGTTGCGGGCGCAATCACGTCGTGATGGATGGGTGTATGTTGCTGTTCAGCGCGCAGTTTTGATGCGATCATTTGATGAGGTGCTCAAAGTTCGGGATGCGGTGTCTGTGGTGCTGATTCCTCTCTTGATGATCTTTGTTTTGGTGATCACTATTGCCATGAGTTATGCAGTTTTGAATCCTATCGTGCATCTTCAGAAGTCGTTCACGCAAATTCAAATTCACAAAAATGACACCCACATTTCAGAGGCAAAGCATTACAAAGAATTTGAAGAGTTCATCCACTATTTCAATGCGTTGATTGACCGTCTCAGAGACAGCTATGCACAGGCGGCTAGGTTTTCAAGCGATGCGGCACACGAACTACGCACCCCTTTGACCATCATCCGTGGTCATTTGCACAAGATGGTCAACCAGGTTCCTGATGGTTCTGAAATTCAGGTGGAGTTGTCTTTGGTCGCAGAGGAGGTGGAGCGTTTGATCTCCATCTCCAATAAATTGTTGATGCTTTCGCAAGCTGATGCAGGGCGTATCAACTTGTCCCAACAAGAAATCAATTTCAGTGATTTGCTGGGGCAAATGATCGACGATTTGAAAGCATTCAACCCTGACCTGATTTTTTCAAAAACCATTCAATACGGTTTGCGAATTCAAGGCGATCCAGATTTGATGATGCAGCTGATGATGAATTTGTTTGGTAACGCCATCAAATACAACTACCCGAAAGGGCGCATTGAGGTGAAAGCCCATACGGTGAACAACGAGTTGATTTTCTCGATCAGCAACACCACGCACCTCATCATGGCGGGTTTGGACGAGCGAGTGTTCGAGCGCTTTTACCGACACCGTGAAGCCAGTGGCCATCAGGTCAGCGAGGCGACAGGTACGGGCCTGGGCTTGAGCCTGTGCCGGGAAATCGTAGTGGCGCATGGAGGCCGCATCCGTTTGGTGACAGACGATGAGTGGGTGACGTTTGAGTGCGCACTGCCGCTCTCATAACGATTACAAAGCGGTCATTCTGAATTACCAATGATGAACAATTCACACAAAGTCAATACGCAACGCGTAACTTCGAGATCACATTCGAAAGGTGATCTCCATGAAGTTAAGTCGACTGTGTGTGGCGTGTGTGGTGTGGATGAGCGCTACGGTCGGTTGGTGCGATTCCGTGCGCGACTGCGAAGGCAAAAGTGGCAAGGATGCGCAATATCTGTGTACAGCGGTCTCTATGGTGAACCCGGTGATTTGCGACCAAATTTCATCGCGAGAGGGCGTCTTTTATTGCCGCGCCATGGTCGCCAATAATTCGTACGCCTGCGACAAAATTGACAGCCCCGTCAAGCGCCAATCGTGTTTGATGGCGGTGCGTGACAAGCAGCGCGGAGCGATGTGGGCGGTGCGGTAAAGGCCATCGTATGCAAGATCTCGTCGCCAAGTACGGTGGTACACCGGGCTTGAGAAAAGTGTTGGAAGACTTTGCACTCAGGATAGGCCGAGAGCGCGGTTTGATGCACTACTTATTCTCGGTGACGCCTAGCCAACTTGTCACCGATCAGTTGCAGCTGGCGCATTACATCATGCGCAAACCGGACATCGACTACCGATTCACGCCCAAGCAAACGGCCATCAACGCTGTCCAGATTCGTCCGCACGTGTTTGAGGATGTGATCAAGGTGTTGCTGCTGACCTTGAAGGACGCCAAGGTCCACATGAACGATGCGCCGCGCATGGCCGCACACATCATTGAAGTGATCGAAGAGACGCGAAGCAAAGCCGCGGATACCAAAAAATCGGTTTACAAAACAGCAGACATCACGACCGAGGTCTTGTTGAGATTCTTTCGTGCTCAAGGCATCACATCGAGCTATGACGCGTTGACGGGCGAGATCTTGTCCAGGCCCGAGCATGGGCTGGCGTATCCGCTGATCACCACCATTCAATCTAGTCAAAAAACAATTCAACTGACGGCACGTGCACAGGCCATAGATGTGAATCGAATGGCCGAAGTAAGCGCGCTGGTGCCAGTGGCGGCGCAGAATGTTTCGCCTATTTCGTTTCGTGCGTACCGAGATGCAGAGGGCATCCCCACGCTGGAGGGGCGATATGAAGTGCCCACACAGTACGGAGTGCCCCAACGCCTGTTGCAAAGAGTGACCAATCACTTCACTTGGCGCTTTGAAGAGGCGCTGAAGGTGGACGCAAAGGACGTGTTGATCAAACTCAATCGTGATTAAGGCCCGTCCCATGTGGGAAGTTTTAGCCCAAAAAATCTTCGTAAGCGATGGTGATGGGCGCGTGGTCTGAAAACTTTTCGTCTTTGTAAATCGTTTCGCTGCGCGCTTTGCTGGCCACGGCGGGCGTGGCCAAGTGGTAGTCCAAACGCCAACCCACGTTGTTGGCATAGGCTTGACCGCGGTTGCTCCACCAGGTGTAGCAGGCGTCGGTGGTGTCGGGTTGCAGCTGCCGATACACATCGACGATGCCGCCCTCGGTGGTGAGCTGCGTCATCCAGGCGCGCTCTTCGGGCAAGAAGCCGCTGTTCTTTTTGTTGCCCTTCCAGTTCTTCAGGTCGGCCTCGTTGTGCGCGATGTTGATGTCGCCGCACAGCACAAACTCGCGCCCTTGCTTCAACGCGGTGAGATGCGGGTACATGGCCGCCAAGAAACGAAACTTCGCATCTTGACGCTCAGGGCCTGACGATCCGCTGGGGAAGTAAGCGCTGATGATGGAGAGTTTTTGTTGGGGCGTATCAAAACGCAGCTCGACGTAACGGCCTTCGGCATCGAACTCGCCGCCATCAAAGCCGACGATCACGTCGCTGGGTTCATGCTTGGTGTACACGCCCACGCCGGAGTAGCCCTTCTTCTCAGCGTAGTGAAAGTGGCCTTTCAAACCGGCCAAGTGCTCGAACGTGCCTTCGATGTCTGGCGCTTGGGCTTTGATTTCTTGCACGCAAATACAATCAGGGTTGGCTTTTTCGAGCCAAGCTTCCACGCCCTTGCGGGCGGCCGAACGAATGCCGTTGAGGTTGAGGCTGGTTAGTTTGAACAAGGAATTTCCCCATGAGTCAGAGTGCTGCAGCCAACGACGCGTTGGCGCAAGAGTTTGTGCAATTTTCGCTGGATTGTGGCGTGCTGAAATTTGGCGAGTTCAAAACCAAGGCGGGCCGCATGAGCCCTTACTTTTTCAACGCCGGTTTGTTTGACGATGGCGCCAAGCTGGGCAAGCTGGCCAGTTTTTACGCCCAGCGCTTGATGCAAAGCGGCATCGAGTTCGACATGATTTTTGGCCCCGCCTACAAAGGCATTCCCTTGGGCGCAGCGGTGGCGATTGAGTTGGCGCGTTTGGGCAAGAACGTGCCCTTTGCCTACAACCGCAAAGAAGCCAAAGACCACGGCGAAGGTGGCAGCTTGGTGGGCGCCCCGCTCAAAGGTCGCGTCTTGATCGTCGATGACGTGATGAGCGCAGGCACGGCGGCACGTGAATCGATTGCGCTGATCAAAGCCGCAGGCGCCACACCGCATGCCGTGGCGATTGCGCTGGACCGTCAAGAAATGGCGACTGAAAAACAAGCCGATGGCACGACCCAAGATGTGCCCTACAGCGCCGTGCAATACGTGCGTGAGCAAGTGGGTTTGCAGGTGTGCGCGATTGCGGAACTGAGCGATTTGTTGGCCTACCTGGGCACACACGCCCATGGCGACATGGCCGAGCATTTGGGGCGCACCCAAGCCTATCGCGAGCGTTACGGCGTGTGATCTGAAGCGTCACATCGCCCTTTGCGGGTGGATTCATTTTTTAATGAATTCACGTTCACGGCAAAGGAGATGTGTATGGGCTTTCAAAAATTCGCAGCGCGTGGGTGCGCTTGGGCTGTGTGGGTCGGATGCCTGCTTTTGAGCGCTTGCGCCACCACGGCGCCTGTGGCATCGGTCGGGTCGCACACAGTGGCCGTTCGCGTCCACCGTGCCGCAGACGACACCTTGAATGCTTACACGCTGCCCGCGGTACAAGCCGTGCTTGCCAGCGTTCGCCAGACCTTGAGCTTGCGCGGGATCGACGTTCAGTTTGATGTGCAAACGCCCGTCCAAGTCGACGAAGCTTGGGACGATTTGTACACCCAAGACATTGTTCGTCTGAGTCGCAAAATTCGACAGGATGACGACAAGGCGTTGCACATTTTCATCACCAACAAGATTTGGAATTGTGGCGGTGTGTCCACCCAGACGCCGGTGATTCTGGGATGCACACCGGTGGGAAGTCCCGTGGTGGTGGTACAGGGCATTGCCGAGGGCGCGGTGGATAACTACGGCACCTCGGACAGCATCTTGTGGCTGCATGAAATGGGGCATTCTGTGCAGCTGGGCCATGCCGCGAGTGCGCTTCGCGTCATGACGCCTGCACCGCAAAAGTTCTCCAACCAATTGGAGGCCTATGAAGTTCGCCAGTTCATGTATTTGGGCGATCAATTGCGTGCGCAAGTGGTGATGGGCGCGGCCGTGGCGGTGACACCGCAAGCGCAGTCAGAGCCGCAGCCCGAGGTGGATGTCTTGGCACACGTGCGCCATGCAGGCTTGCATGGGTTGGACCTCGGCCCGATGCAACATTTGAGTGATGCGCAGTTGCTGCCGCTGTCGCAGTTGTTGGTCGATGGCGAAGCACCTGGTACCCAGGCCCAGGCGTTGGCCGTGCTGGGGCAATTGGGCGGGCCCCAATCGCTGAAAGTGGTGGTCGACTACATCCAGCGCAAGCCCGCAACGGCCCAGTGGGCGTTGAAGGAAGTTGCCGTCATCGCGTTGGCCAAAAATGAAAACCCCGAGGTCGCAGCGCAAGCGACAGCGCTGGTGATTCAAGCCACACGCCCCAGTTACTGGTGCGCAGAAGATGCCTTGGCAGACGAACAAAAAGCCTGTTACCGGCTAGCCCGCGTTGGCATTGGTGCTTTGGCGCAAAGTCAGCAGCCACAGGCGATGGCGCATTTGGAAAAACTCGCGCAGCCCGTGGAGACGCCGTCGATACACGCCATGCTGCAAGGTCGACTTGGGTTGATCGCTGCGTCCAAGCCGATCAGTCCAGCAGCTCATGCGCTGGACGCGCAATGGGAGACGTCGTCACGTCAAGCGGCGCAAAAGTTTTTGCGCAAACACACCAGCACACCTTGAATGTTTTGAGCCCGCACAGGGCTCAGGCGCTTACGCCAGCCAGCGCAAAAAGCTGGCCGTCACGGCCTCGGGCTTTTCCATCATCATCATGTGACCAGCGCCCGTCACCACGTCGACGTGAGGACGCGCAGGCAGCAAGTCTGCGATCTCTTGATGCTGTTGCGGGCTGGCCCAAGCGTCGAATTCGCCCGCCATCACCAGCGTGGGGACTTGCACGTGTGCCAAGACATCGCTGGCCTCGGGGCGTTCGAGCAGGGCTTTGATTTGGCGTTTGAAAATATCTTCAGACTTGCGCTCAAACATGTGCACGATGTCTTCAATCAACGCGGCATCGTTCAGGCGTGACGGTGCGACCATGTTTTGCACCCAGGTCTGGGCCATGGCGCGAACGCCTTGTTGCTTGGCGATGTCTAGCAAGACTTGGCGTTTTTGAACTTCGGTTTCGCCTGCGGCGCCGGCTTCTTTGGCGCGGTAGCCTGTGCCGAGCAGACCCAAGCGCAGCACGCGCTCAGGGGCCAAGCGCACCACCTCCAAGGCCACGCGGCCCCCCATGGAGTGGCCGGCCAAGCAGAACTGTGCGGGCGCTGTTTCTAAAATTTGATGCGCCATGGCCAGCAGTGAGTCAGCGTGGCCGTGTGACACCACGCGGCAGGGCATGTGGGCCGACAAGGCGGGCGCCACAGGCCCCCAGGAGGTCTCGTCGCACATCAGGCCGGGAACAAGAATCAACGTTGGTTTGGTCATGGTGTTAAACCCCGTAGTAGCGGTCGGTGCGGTGGTTGACGCCAATCACCACATTCAAAGCCAGTGCGCCCAGCAAAGACAGCAAGGCTTTGTGAGCATCTGCCACGGCAAAAGCGGTCAGCAAGATCACAAAGTCGACCGCCATTTGCACATTGCCCGCACGCCAGCCGCGTGTTTTCTGAAAGTAGATCGCCATGATGGTCACGCCGCCGAGGCTGGCGCCGTGACGAATCAAAATCAAAATGCCGGTGCCTGCCAACAGCCCCGCCATGACCGCGGCAAAGAGGGGGTTGAGGTGTTCAAACCCAATCCATTGCGGCAGCAACTCCACGTACGCCGACAACAAGCCGACGGCCACAAAGGTTTTGAACGTGAAGATGTGCCCGAGCCTGCGCCAACCAAACACATAAAACGGCAAGTTGATGACAAACAGCACCGCGCCCAGTGGATAGCCCAGCAGATAGTGGGCCAAAAATGCCACGCCGGTGGTGCCGCCCGTGAACAGCCCCGCCTCGCGAAAAAGGCACACGCCCAGCGCGACAAACAAGCAGCCGGTGAGCAGGCCTTGAATGTCTTCCAGCAGGCTGTGAGGCGCGGGCGCTGGGATGGGCGAGAGCAGTTCTTCGGAGATGGTTTACCCCAGTTTTTTCATCAATAGCTCGTTGACTTGCGCAGGGTTGGCTTTGCCTTTGCTGGCCTTCATGATGGGGCCCACCAAGCCGTTCAAGGCTTTGGCGTTGCCCGCTTTGAACTCTTCCACGTTCTTAGGATTGGCAGCCAGCACTTCGTCGATGATGGCTTCTAGCGCACCGGTGTCGTTGATTTGCTTGAGGCCTTTGGCTTCGATGAGGGCGTCGACTTCCCCCTCTTTGTTCCACAAACCTTCAAACACTTGGCGTGCTGCGCTGTTGCTGATGGTGTTGTCGGTGATGCGGCTGATCAGCGCACCCAGTTGCGCAGCGCTGACGGGGATGTTGTCAAACGTCACTTCGCCCGTGTTGAGGCGACGCGACACTTCACCCATGATCCAGTTGCTGGCCAGTTTGGGTTGGCCGCAGGCTTTGGCCGTGGCTTCAAAGTAGGCTGCTGCCGCTTTGCTTTGGGTGAGTTGGGTGGCGTCGTATTCGGGCAGTGCGTAGTCTTTGACGAAACGCTCAGCCATCACGCGTGGCAGCTCGGCCATTTCGCTCTTCACGCGCTCGACCCAATCGCGACCAATCACCAAAGGTGGCAGGTCTGGATCAGGGAAATAGCGGTAATCCGCCGCATCTTCCTTGGTGCGCATGGCCCGTGTTTCGCCGGTGTCTGGGTCGAACAACACCGTGGCTTGCTCGATCGCGTGGCCGTCTTCGATTTGGTCGATTTGCCAACGCACCTCGTAGTCGATGGCTTGTTGCATGAACTTGAAACTGTTCAAGTTTTTGATTTCGCGGCGTGTGCCCAAGGGTTGACCTGGTTTGCGCACCGACACGTTGGCATCGCAACGGAACGAGCCTTCTTGCATGTTGCCATCGCAAATGCCAATCCACGTCACGATTTTGTGCAGCTCTTTGGCGTAGGCCACAGCTTCTTCGCTGCTGCGCATATCGGGCTGGGTCACGATTTCGAGCAGCGGTGTGCCAGCGCGGTTCAAGTCGATACCTGACTGACCAATGAAATCTTCATGCAGAGATTTGCCTGCGTCTTCTTCCAGGTGGGCACGCTCCAAGCGCACGGTTTTGTGCACGGTTTCTTTGCCAACTTCTAAGAAGAATGAGACCTCACCGCCTTGCACTACTGGAATTTCAAACTGGCTGATTTGGTAGCCCTTGGGCAGGTCGGGGTAGAAGTAGTTTTTGCGCGCAAAGATGCTGCGCTCGGCAATGTGTGCGTTCACGCCCAAGCCAAACTCAATCGCGCGTTCGACCGCGCCGATGTTCATCACGGGCAGCGTGCCGGGTAGGGCCATGTCCACCGCGCAAGCTTGTGTGTTGGGCTCAGCGCCAAACGCCACCGATGCGCGGCTGAAAATTTTGCTCTGGGTGGAGAGCTGGGCGTGTGTTTCAAAGCCGATGACGACTTCGTAGCCTTGGACTAATTTGGGTGCAGTCATTTAAACGCCCTCCGGCTTGGCGTTATGGAAATCGGTGTGCAGTTGGTACTGGTGCGCTACGTTCAACAAGCGCGCTTCTTGCAAATAGTTGCCAATCAGCTGCATGCCCACGGGCATGTTGTCGGCTCCAAAACCAACAGGCACGCTCATGCCGGGCAAGCCAGCCAGTGAGGCGGGCAGGGTGAAGATGTCGGCCAAGTAGTCGGCCAGCGGATCGCTGGCGTTGTTGCCCAGCTTCCACGCGACGGTGGGAGCGACGGGGCCGGCGATCACATCGCATTCGGCAAAGGCGCGCTGGAAGTCGTCGGCGATCATGCGGCGAATTTTTTGCGCTTGCAGGTAGTACGCGTCGTAGTAACCGTGGCTCAGCACATACGCGCCGGTCATGATGCGGCGCTTGACCTCTTCGCCAAAGCCTTCGGCGCGGGTCTTTTTGTACATGCTCACGAGGTCGGTGTAGTCTTTGGCGCGGTGGCCAAACTTCACGCCATCAAAACGGCTCAGGTTCGAACTGGCTTCTGCGGGCGCGATGATGTAGTACACGGGAATGGCCAGCTCGGTGCGAGGCAACGTGATGGGCACAAGCTTGGCACCTTCTGCTTCGAGCGTTTTGAGCGCGGCATCAATCGCCGTGCGCACATCGGCGGCGAGGCCTTCGCCAAAAAACTCTTTGGGAATGCCAATGCGCAAACCAGCCAAGCTGTCGCCCAACTTGGCAGAGAAGTTCTCAGCTGGCACATCGAGCGAAGTGGAGTCACGGTCTAAATCAGCACCGCACATGGCAGACAGCAACAAGGCGCAGTCTTCGGCGGTGCGGGCCATGGGGCCAGCTTGGTCGAGGCTAGACGCGTAGGCAATCATGCCGTAGCGGCTGGCGCGGCCATAGGTGGGCTTGATGCCGGTGATGCCGCAAAAGCTGGCGGGTTGGCGGATGGAGCCGCCCGTGTCAGTGCCGGTCGCCGCTGGGGCCAAGCGTGCAGCCACAGCTGCAGCGCTGCCGCCTGACGATCCGCCGGGTACGCGTGAGGTGTCCCAAGGGTTGGTCACTGCGCCGTAGGCGGAGTTTTCGTTGGCAGAGCCCATGGCGAACTCGTCGCAGTTGACCTTGCCTAAGCTCACCATGCCTGCGCCGCCCAATTCGGAAGCGCCGAGTTTTTGCACCACGGTCGCATCAAACGGCGAGCGGTAGCCACTCAAAATTTTGGAGCCAGCGGTCGTGGCGAAATCGCGCGTGACGAACACGTCTTTGTGTGCAATCGGCACGCCTTCGAGCGCGCCAGCTGTGCCCGCGGCGATGCGGGCGTCGCTGGCTTGCGCTTGGGCCAGCGTGACTTCGCTGTCGATGTCCAAAAACGCGTTGTGCGGGTTGCCGCCCGTGCGCGCCAAAAAGGCGGTGGCGACTTCGACTGCGCTCACTTGTTTGGTTTGGAGGGCTTGGGCCAGTTGGGCCACGCTCATGTCATGCAAAGTTGTCATTTTTGGCCTCACTCGATCACTTTAGGGACCAAAAATAAACCGCGCTCCACCGCAGGGGCGCTGCGTTGGTTGAGGTCGCGCTGGTTGGGCTCGCTGGCCACGTCGGGGCGCAGGCGCAGCTCAATGTGGGCGCCCTGCATGGCGTCCACGGGGTGGGCCATGGGCACCACGCCGGTGGTGTCGACGGCGCGAATTTGCTCAACGATGCCGAAAAAGTCGTTGATTTTGTTGAGCATGCGGGCCTGTTCCTCAGGTTGCAGCTCAAGCCGGGCCAAATTGGCGATGCGGCTGATATCTTGGGGCGTAAGAGACATACTTCAAACGATCAATAAAGGGGCAAAAACCCGCGATTTACGGGCGATGCGGTATTATCCCGCCTTTGTGCTCGCGCCCGCGACCACCCCGCAATATGGTGCTTTGGTGATTTGACCAGAGCCAGAGAGGACAGAGATGTTTGGATCTTTTCGTCGGTATTTCTCCACCGACTTGGCGATTGACTTAGGTACTGCCAACACCCTGATTTACGTGCGCGACAAAGGCATCGTGTTGGACGAGCCTTCTGTGGTGTCGATTCGCCACGAAGGCGGCCCACAAGGCAAGAAGACAATTCAAGCCGTGGGCCACGAAGCCAAAGCGATGTTGGGCAAAGTACCCGGCAACATCGAAGCGATTCGCCCCATGAAAGACGGCGTGATTGCCGACTTCACGGTGACTGAGCAAATGCTCAAGCAGTTCATCAAGATGGTGCACCCCCGCTCGGTGTTGAAGCCCAGCCCCCGCATCATCATCTGCGTGCCTTGCGGCTCAACCCAGGTGGAGCGTCGCGCGATTCGCGAATCTGCCCTGGGCGCTGGTGCTTCTGAGGTGTACCTCATTGAAGAACCCATGGCCGCTGCCATCGGTGCGGGCCTGCCCGTGTCGGATGCTTCGGGCTCCATGGTGGTCGACATCGGTGGCGGTACCACCGAAGTGGGCGTGATCTCCTTGGGCGGCATGGTCTACAAAGGCAGCGTGCGTGTGGGTGGCGACAAGTTTGACGAAGCCATCATCAACTACATCCGTCGCAACTACGGCATGTTGATCGGTGAGCCCACGGCCGAAGCGATCAAGAAAAAAATTGGTTCTGCTTTCCCTGGCTCCGAAGTCAAGGAAATGGAAGTCAAAGGCCGCAACCTCTCCGAAGGTGTGCCACGCTCGTTCACGATTTCGTCGAACGAAATCTTGGAAGCCTTGACCGACCCGCTGAACAACATCGTCTCCGCCGTGAAAAACGCGTTGGAGCAAACGCCTCCCGAATTGGGCGCAGACATTGCCGAGCGCGGCATGATGCTCACCGGTGGTGGCGCGTTGCTGCGTGACTTGGACCGCTTGCTGGCCGAAGAAACAGGCTTGCCTGTTTTGGTCGCCGAAGACCCGCTGACTTGCGTGGTGCGCGGTTGCGGCTTGGCGCTTGAGCGCATGGAGCGCTTGGGCTCCATCTTCACGAGCGAATAAGCACGTGCCACTCGGCACCCTCGACAGATCCCCTCCGGCCTTTTTCAAACAAGGCCCTTCGGCTGTTTCTAAGTTGCTCCTCTTCAGCGCCTTGTCGGTGCTGTTGATGGTGGCCGATGTGCGTTTTGGGGTCACGCAACCTTTGCGTTCGGCTTTGTCGGTGGTTTTGTACCCCGTGCAATGGCTGGCCATGCGCCCACAAGCCTTGGCCGAATACAGCAGCGACTATGTCGAAGCCCGCGATGTGGCGCAAGCCGCTGAACGTGTGGCGCGTCAGCAATTGCTGGTGCAAGCGAGGCGTTCAGGACAGGTTGAGCAACTCGCCTTGGAAAACCGCCAACTGCGCGAGCTGTTGAATTTGCGTGAGCGCCTCGACAGCACGGGTTTTGCGGCCGAGGTCTTGTACGACGCCGCCGACCCATACACCCGCAAACTCATCATCGACAAAGGTCTGGCCCAGGGCGTCAAAGCCAGTGCGCCTGTGATGGATGAGTTTGGCATCTTGGGACAAGTGACCCGCGTGCTGCCCTTGGTGAGCGAAGTGACGTTGGTGACCGACCGTGAACATTCCATTCCCGTGCTCAACACCCGCACGGGTGCCAGAGGCGTGGCGTATGGCGAATCGGGGGGCGCACCCTTGTTGGAGCTGCGCTTCATGGCCACCAACGCCGACATTGAAGTGGGCGATTTGTTGTCCACCAGCGGTGTCGATGGCATTTACCCACCGGGTGTGCCTGTGGCCAAGGTGACCAAGGTCGAGCGTCGTGCCGAAACGGCGTTTGCGCGTATCTTGTGCGAGCCTTTGGGCCATGTGCAGGGCGCACGCCATGTGATGGTGCTGACCCCGCTCAACGAACAAATGCCGGTACGTCCGCACATTGAAAAGCCCCAACCGATAGCCAACGCCAAGGGAGGTCGCCGATGATCATGCCGCGTGGCCATCAGCTCTTGCTGCCGGCCAATCCTTTGTTTGTGGCGTTCACCCTGGTGACGGCGTTGTTGGTCAACATGTTGGTCAACATCAGCCTTGTCGGCAATGCTGCATGGATGCCTGATTTCTTGGCCTTGGTGTTGGTGTTTTGGTGTGTGCACCAGCCACGCATCGTGGGGATTGGCATTGCGTTCTTTTTGGGCGTGGCGACCGATGTGCATCAATCGGCCCTGCTGGGTCAACACGCGTTGACCTACACCGCGTTGGGCTTCTTTGCCACCGTGATTCAACGTCGTTTGTTGTGGTTCACCGTGCCTTCGCAAGCCATGCAAGTGTTGCCCTTGTTTTTGGCTGCCCACGCCATGGAGTTGTTGGTGCGCATGATGTCTGGGGCTTTGTTCCCAGGCTGGTCGATTTTCTTGGCGCCCGTACTCGAAGCCCTGTTGTGGCCCGTGGTGAGCGTGATTTTGTTGGCGCCACAGCGCCGTGCGCCCGATCCTGACGAAACACGTCCGCTATGAGGATCATCCGCAACATTGAGGGCGACCTGCGACGCTTCAGGGCGCGCATGGTGGTGGTGACGGCGGCGATCTTGGTGGCCTTTGGCTTGCTGTCGCTGCGTTTGTTTTATTTGCAAGTCATTCGCTACGACGACCTCAACGCGCAAGCCGAGAACAACCGCACGGCCATCGTGCCCATCGTGCCCAACCGCGGTGTCATCATGGACCGCAACGGCATTGTGTTGGCCACCAACTACTCGGCTTACACCTTAGAAATCACAGCCTCCAAAGTCATCGCACCACTTGACGAAGTGGTGGAGCAACTCGCCGAAGTCATCGAGATTCAGAACCGCGATCGACGCCGCTTCAAAAAGCTGCTGGGGGAATCCAAGAGCTTTGAATCGGTGCCGATTCGTACCCGTTTGACCGACGAAGAGGTGGCCCGTTTTGCCGCCCAACGCTATCGGTTTCCGGGGGTGGATATTCGTGCGCGTTTGTTTCGCAACTATCCCTACAACCAACTCGCCAGCCATGTGATTGGCTACATCGGGCGCATCAACACCGCAGAAAAAGCCAAGATCGAAGAGTCAGACGATGCGGGCAATTACCGCGGCACCGACTACATCGGCAAACTCGGCGTGGAGCAAAGTTACGAAGCCCAACTGCACGGCACTACGGGCGTGCAAGAGATGGAAACCTCGGCTGGAGGACGCGCGGTGCGGCGCCTCAACAGCAGTCAAGCGGTGCCCGGCAACAGCGTGGTGCTGTCCATCGACATCAAGCTGCAAAAGTTGGTCGAAGATTTGTATGGCAAACGCCGCGGCGCCTTGGTGGCGCTTGACCCCAAGACGGGCGAGATTTTGGCGTTCGTGAGCAAGCCCACGTTTGACCCCAACTTGTTTGTCGATGGCATCGATTCCGAAAACTGGCAGGCGCTCAACGAATCCTTGGACAAGCCGTTGCTGAACCGGGCCTTGCGAGGCACGTACCCGCCGGGCTCTACGTACAAGCCTTTCATGGCCTTGGCCGCTTTGCAGACGGGCAAGCGCTCTGAGAAAACCTTGATTCCCGATCCCGGCTTTTTCATGTTCGGCAACCACCGTTTCCGCGACGACAAAGAGGGTGGGCACGGCATGGTGGATATGTACAAATCCATCGTCGAATCCTGCGACACCTACTACTACACGCTGGCGCGTGACATGGGCGTGGACTTGATGCACGACCAAATGAAACCGCTGGGTTTTGGGCAAATCACAGGCATTGACATCTTGGGTGAGTCGCGCGGCGTGTTGCCCTCGACCGAGTGGAAGCGCAACACCTACAAAAAGCCCGAGCAACAGCGTTGGTATTCGGGTGAAACCATTTCGCTGGGCATTGGGCAGGGCTACAACAGCTTCACCATGCTGCAAATTGCACATGCCATGGGCACGGTGGCCAACAACGGTTTGAAGATGAAACCGCATTTAGTGCGTGAGGTGGTGGACGTGGAAACCAAAGCGTCCACCTTGGTGGCCAAAGAGCCTGTGGGGCAGTTGCCTTTGACGCCAGAGAATTTGGAAGTGATCAAAAAAGGCATGGTGGGTGTGAACATCGAAGGCACATCAGCCACCAGCTTCATCGGCGCCCAGTATGTGAGCGCCGGTAAGACCGGCACGGCGCAAGTGTTCACGGTCAAGCAAAACGAAAAGTACAACGCATCGAGCATTGATGAGCGCATGCGTGACCATGCCTTGTTCGTCGCGTTTGCGCCTGCAGATGATCCGAAAGTTGCCTTGGCCATGGTGGTCGAAAACGCCGGCTTTGGCGCGCAAAACGCGGCACCTATTGCCCGTCGTGTGTTTGACTTTGTGTTGCTCGGCCAGTACCCCGCCGAAGAAGACATTGAGGCGGTGCAAAAAGGTCAGGCCACCCGACCCATTGGCAAGCCACGTGCTGTGGCCAATGTGCCGTGGCCGCCTAAATCGGTAGAGCCTGTGCTGGACGAAGCCGCCGAGGCCCGAGCCACTGCCAAGGCAGAGAAAAAAGCCAAGCAGCCCTGAGCCTGCCGGGTGCGTCTGATCCGCCGCGCCTCAACGCCAAAATGCGTCGTAGCTGGTTTTGCAAATCAGCGCACTCACCACCACGATGAACATGCCGCGCACAAAGCCAGCCCCGTGCTTGAGCGCCATGCGCGTGCCCAGCAAGCTGCCCGCCACATTGGCCAAGGCCAAGGGCAGCGCCAAGTGCCACCACACATGGCCTTTGAGGCCAAACAGCACCAGCGCCGCGGCATTGCTGGAGAGGTTGAGCAGCTTGGCTGCGACGGACGCATTCAAAAAGTCGTAGCCCAGCCAGCGCACCAGCAAGAACACAAAGAAGCTGCCGGTGCCGGGCCCAAAAAATCCATCGTAAAAACCAATCCCAACGCCTACGGTGCAGGTGGCCCACAACTCCGCACGGCCCTCAAAGCGCGGCGTGTGTTCACGCCCCATGTCTTTGCGCATCAAGGTGTAGCCCAGCACCGCCATCAACACAAAGGGCAAGGCTTGACGCAAGAACTCGGGCGAAACTTGGGTGACCCACCACGCCCCCACGAATGCGCCGGTCATGGCCACGCCCGCCGCGGGCAAGATGACGCGCCAACGCACCTGCACGCGTCGGCTGTATTGCCAGGCTGCAAAGGTGGTGCCCCACACGGAAGCGCTTTTGTTGGTACCAAACAAGGTGGCAGGGGGGGCGCTGGGATACACCGCAAAAAGCGCAGGCAAAAAGATCAAGCCACCGCCGCCCACAATCGAATCCACAAAACCCGCCAGCGCAGAGGCCAGGGTGACGATCAAAAGTTCCATGCAGAGATTGTGGCTGTCATTGCGGGCTGAAAAAGCAAAAGGCACCGGGTTGTACGCCGGTGCCTTTTCCTGGTGTTCTTCTTTTCGAAGAACTTTTTGTCTGTCTCCTCGGACCCTCGTTTAAACAGTCCTTAGACCGTTTCGAGTGAAGAGACTGTAAGCGTCACTCACCATCCATTCGCCTAGGATTTTCCCTTGCGGGCTAACCCGGTGCGTTTTGTGGACTGTCAGTTGTTCAGCGCCTCATGGGCCAGCCATTGCGCAGCCTTCTCGGCCATCATCAAGGTGGGGCTGTTGGTGTTGCCGCTGGTGATGGTGGGCATGACGCTGGCATCCACCACGCGCAGGCCACGCACCACACCGCCGCGTCCGTCACGCACGCGCAGCTCGGGGTCGACCACGGCCATCACGTCGTCTAAGCGACCCATGCGCGCTGTGCCCACGGGGTGGAAGATGGTGGTGGCAATGTCGCCGGCTAAGCGGGCCAGGTCGTCGTCGGTTTGGTATTGCACGCCAGGCTTCCACTCTTCAGGCTTGTACTTGGCGAGCGCGGGTTGCGCGGCAATGCGACGTGTCACGCGCAGCGAGTCGGCTGCGACTTGGCGGTCTTCGGCGGTGCTGAGGTAGTTGGGCGCAATGTGCGGTGCATCCGCAAAGTGGGGGCTGGTGATGTTCACGCTGCCGCGGCTGGTGGGGTTCAAGTTGCACACGCTGGCGGTGAAAGCCGGGAAGCTGTGCAAAGGTTCGCCAAAGGCATCGAGGCTCAGGGGTTGCACGTGGTATTCGATGTTGGGATACGGCTGGTCAGGGCTGCTGCGTGTGAAGGCGCCGAGCTGAGACGGAGCCATGCTCATGGGGCCGCTGCGCTTGAACACGTATTCCATGCCGATCTTGGCTTTGCCCCACCAGCTGTTGGCCAGCGTGTTGAGTGTGGTGACGTTTTGAACTTTGAAGACCGAGCGAATTTGCAAATGGTCTTGCAAGTTGGCACCTACGCCGGGCAAATCAATCACCGGATCGATGCCGTGTTGTTTGAGCAAGTCTGCTGGGCCCAGGCCTGACAGCTGCAAGATTTGCGGCGTGCCGATGGCGCCCGCACTCAGGACCACGGCATGGTTGGCCGTGGCTGTGATCAGGCCGTGGGATGTGGCGACCTGGACGCCGGTGCAGCGTTGTTGGCCATCGGCATCGGTGCTCATGACCAGCTTGGCAACTTGGGCAGAGGTCCACAACTCAAAGTTGGGTCGTGCGTAACACGTGGGACGCAAAAAGGCTTTGGCGGTGTTCCAGCGCCAACCGCTTTTTTGGTTCACCTCAAAGTAGCCCACGCCTTCGTTGCTGCCCCGGTTGAAGTCGGGTGTGGCAGGGATGCCCGCTTCGGTGGCGGCTTGTGCAAAGGCGTCCAACACGTCCCAGCGCAAACGCTGGCGTTCAATGCGCCATTCACCGCCCGCGTTGTGGTGACGCAAGGTCTCGCCATACGACGTGGTGTCGGCCAGCAACACATCGCTGCGTGCGCCTTTGGCGCCGTGTAGCGCGTTTGCGCCCGCATGGTGGTCTTCGTGCAGTTTGAAGTAGGGCAAGCAGTTGTCCCAACGCCAGCGGGCATCGCCCGTGATGTCGGCCCATTGGTCGTAGTCACGGGATTGGCCGCGCATGTAAATCATGCCGTTGATGCTCGAGCAGCCACCCAGCACCTTGCCGCGTGGGTAACGCAAACTGCGGCCGTTCAACCCTGCATCGGGCGCGGTGGTGTACAGCCAATCGGTGCGCGGGTTGCCGATGCAATACAGGTAGCCCACGGGAATGTGCACCCAGTGGTAATCGTCTTTGCGACCTGCTTCGATGAGCAACACGCGTTTGCTGGCGTTGGCACTGAGGCGGTTGGCCAACAGGCAGCCCGCCGTGCCAGCGCCGACGATGATGTAGTCAAACTGGGTGTCGCTCATACAGATGTCTCACGTGCTTGTTGTTATGGACCGCGATGGTACTTGGGCTGGCTGGTGGGTGTCAGTAAAAAGGCGGACAGGGCCACGTTGTGTCCCTGTCCGCCCTGTGATCGACCTGTCACGCGCTCGGTTACTTCGATGTGGGCATCACAAACTCAGCGCCCTTGCCAATGCTCTCAGGCCAGCGTTGCATGACGCTCTTTTGCTTCGTGTAGAAACGCACACCTTCTTCGCCGTAGGCGTGCATGTCACCAAACAAGCTCTTCTTCCAGCCACCAAAGCCGTGCCATGCCATGGGCACAGGAATCGGCACGTTGATGCCGACCATGCCCACTTGAATGCGGCGTGAAAACTCGCGGGCCACGTTGCCGTCTCGGGTGAAGCAGCTCACACCATTGCCGAATTCGTGGGCGTTGATCAGATCGACCGCTTGTCCAAAATCGGCCACGCGCACGCAGCTCAACACGGGGCCAAAGATTTCTTCTTTGTAGATGCGCATGTCGGGGGTGACGTTGTCAAACAACGTGCCGCCCATCCAGAAGCCGTCCTTGCAGCCTTCGCCAGCGCTGGCAGCATCAAAGTTGCGACCGTCGACCAACAAGCGAGCGCCTTCTTTCACGCCTTGCTCGATGTAGCCGGTGATGCGCTTGTGCGCGACGTCCGTCACGATGGGGCCCATTTCGGCGGCGAGGTTGGTGCCGTTCAAGACCTTCAAGGTTTTTGTGCGCTCAATCAGCTTGGGCATGAGGCGCTCGGCCACATCGCCCACCAACACGGCCACGCTGATGGCCATGCAACGCTCGCCTGCGGAGCCGTAGGCTGCGCCAATCAAGGCGTCTACCGCTTGGTCGATGTCGGCGTCGGGCATGACCACCATGTGGTTCTTCGCACCGCCCAAGGCTTGCACGCGCTTGCCGTGGTGGGCGCCGGTCTCGTAGATGTAGTTGGCGATGGGGGTAGAGCCCACAAAGCTCACGGCCTTGACATCGGGGTGAACCAAGAGTGCATCGACGGCTTCTTTGTCGCCTTGCACCACGTTGAACACACCGTCAGGCAAGCCTGCTTTTTTGAGCAAGTCGGCGATGAACAAGGAGGCCGAAGGATCAATCGGGCTGGGTTTCAGCACAAAGGTGTTGCCTGCGGCGATGGCCACGGGGAACATCCAAGCGGGCACCATGACGGGGAAGTTGAACGGTGTGATGCCAGCCACCACGCCGAGGGGTTGGCGCATGGTCCAGTTGTCGATGCCGGTGGACACTTGCTCGGTGTAGTCACCTTTGAGCAATTGAGGGATGCCGGTGGCGAACTCGACGATGTCGATGCCGCGTGTCACTTCGCCCTGTGCGTCGGTGAACACCTTGCCGTGTTCGGCGGTGATGATGCGGGCCAAGTCGTCTTTGTGAAGGTTCAACAACTCCAAGAACTTGAACATCACACGGGCACGGCGCAGCGGCGGGGTGTCGGCCCATGCCGGGAAAGCTTTTTCGGCAGCGGCCACGGCGGCGTTCACATCGGCCACGTTGGCCAGACGCACTTGAGCGGTGACCGCGCCAGTGGCGGGGTTGTAGACGGGCTGTGTGCGTGTGCTGCTGCCGTTGGCGACGGCGCCGTTGATGTAATGCGCGATGTGTTGTGTCATGGGTGTCTCGTGATGTTGGAAAAAGATGAACGCAGTGTAGGCAGCGCCTGTGCGTGCCACAAGCGCAAAAACTTGAATTGATTGTTCGTTTTAGTGAACAATCAAACCATGAATGAGCAAAAAATCACAGAACTGTGGAGCCATCTGCATTGGCTCAGCGTGTTGGCGCAGCAAGGCAGCTTCACTGCCGCGGCGGCACGTTTGGGGGTGAGCAAGGCTGCCATGAGTCAGCGCATGGCCGAGCTCGAGCGTGCGGCGCGTGTGCCCTTGGTGCAGCGCACCACGCGCAGCGTGCGTCTGACCGAAGCTGGGCAGCGCCTGGTGGATGACACGCGGGCTTCGTTTGAACACATTGCGCAAAGCTTTTCAGAGGTGCGTGATTTGGCCGATGTGCCGCGTGGCTTGCTGCGTGTGACGGCGCCCGTGGCCTTTGCACGTCAGCAACTGGTGCCTTTGTTGGCGGATTTTTTGAAAGACCACCCGGAGGTGCGTTTGGAGCTGGACATGTCCGATCGGCTCACCACCTTGGCCAACGAAGGCTTTGATTTGGCGATTCGCCACACCGCGCGACCGCCCGACACGCATGTGGCCTGGTCGCTGTGCCGGACGGAGTCGGTGTTGGTGGCGACGCGTGCCTATTTGCGTCGCCGTGGCGTGCCGCAAACGCCCAGCGATTTGCAAGCGCACAACTGTTTGCATTACCCACGTTCACACGACACGCCGGCTTGGACTTTCGAGCCGCGCGCGCCTCGAGAGGGGCTTGACCGTGTCACGGTGCCCGTGACGGGGTCTTTCGCCGCCAACAACAGCGAGGCCTTGCGTGAGGCGGCGCTGACGGGCGCGGGCATCGCTTTGTTGCCTGACTTCAGCGCCCAAGACGCCTTGCGCCAAGGCAAGCTGGTCTCGGTGCTGGAAGGCTGGCGACCGGTGGGCGTGTTTGCTGAAGACATTTACGCCATACGCCCTTACGCGCCGCATGTGCCGCGAGCGGTTGCGGCTTTGGTGGCGTATTTGCGCGAGGGCTTGGCGGCTGGCTTTGCCGCTTAACGCGGCCGCTGTTGAGGCTTGTTCATGCGGCGGGCTGGCGCCTGCGAAACATGCCCCAACCCTCCATGTGCAAGACCTTGTCACCGTGTTGGTTGAACATGTTCCATTCGGTGCGTACCAGGCCGACATCTGGGCGTTTGCTCATGGGACGGGTTTCAATGATGCTGTGTTCCAGCCGAAGTGTGTCGCCGGGCAGAACGGGTTTGAGCCATTTGATGTTTTCTAGCCCGGGCGAGCCCAAGCTGGCGGCTTGATGCAAAAAGTTGGTCACTATCAAGCGCATCGCCATGCTGCAGGTGTGCCAGCCACTGGCACACAAGGCGCCAAAGACCGAGGCTTGTGCGGCTTCGTCGTCGAGGTGAAAGGGCTGAGGGTCAAACTGACTGGCAAAGGCAATGATTTCTTCACGTGTGGGGGTGATCGTGCCCAAGTCGCGCACATCGCCTGGGTGCATGTCTTCCCAGTAGTACTTGATTTCACGCATCACCGACCTCCTGTGACTTCGATGGTGGTGCCCGTGACGTAGCTGGCAGAGTCGCTGAGCAGCCACACGATGGATTCCGCCACTTCGGCGGCAGAGCCTGCACGTTGCATAGGAATTTGTGAGGCCAATTCACGTGCGCGGTTGGGCAAGCCCCCGCTGGCGTGGATGTCGGTGTCGATGATGCCGGGGCGCACGCCGTTGACGCGGATGCCTTCGCCCGCCACCTCTTTGGCCAGGCCTGCAGTGAAGGTGTCGATGGCGCCTTTGCTGGCGCCGTAATCCACATATTGGCCCGGTGCACCCATGCGTGCTGCCACACTGCTGAGGTTGACGATGGCGCCTCCGTTGCCGCCATGGCGGGTGCTCATGCGTCGAATGGCTTCGCGTGCGCAGGCGAATGAGCCCAGCACGTTGATGCGCAAGATGCGTTCGACACGCGCCCAACTCATGTCATCCACACGGGCCGCGGTGTCCAACACGCCGGCGTTGTTCACCAGACCAGACAGTCGGCCGACTTGGGTGTCGATGTGTTCAAACATGCGCATGATTTGCGCTTCATCGCCCACGTCGGCTTGCACGCTGATGGCGTCGCCGCCTTCTTGGCGAATCTGTTGCACGACCGCGTCGGCCGCTTGTGCGTTGTGGGTGTAGTTGACGACCACGGACCAGCCCTTGCGTGCTGCCAATAGCGCCGTGGCGGCACCAATGCCGCGACTTCCGCCAGTGATGAGAAGTACCGGTTTCAAACGCATCTCCTGTAAGTGAACTTGGACCAGATCACGATACACGCAATACGTCTTTGCAGGTATCTTGTTGGGCACAGTGGTGACAGGTATGCTTGCGCCAAGCCTTGTTTCATTTTTAAGAAAGTTCACACCATGACAGTTCGTTTGACCTCTTCGGATGGCTTTACTTTTTCTGCCTACGTCGCTCAGCCTGCGGGCAAGCCCAAGGCGGCGGTGGTGGTGTTGCAAGAGATCTTTGGTGTCAATGCCCACATCAAGGAAGTGGCTGACGGGTATGCGGCCGCTGGCTATTTGGCGATTGCGCCGGCCACGTTCCAACGCGCCAAGCCGGCGGTCGAATTGGGCTACACCTCGGACGACATGCAAGCAGGCATGGCCTTGAAGGCGGCTGTCGAAGCTTTGCCAGCACCCGGTGTGATGGCTGACATTCAAGCCGCTGTCGATTACGCCGCCAAAACCACAGGCGGCAAGGTGGGGGTGGTGGGTTATTGCTGGGGCGGCTTGCTGACCTGGCGCTCCGCGGCTTTGCTCAAAGGCATCAGTGCTGCCGTGCCTTATTACGGCGGTGGTTCAACCAGTGTGGATGAGCGTGCGCGGCAACCGCATTGCCCGGTGATGATGCATTTGTCTGACTGCGACGACTATGTGCCGATGGACACCATTCCAGCCTTCAAGGCTGCGCATCCGGAAGTGGAAATTCACTTGTACTCAGCGCACCACGGATTCAACTGCGATCACCGCGGGGCGTATGACGCAGCATCGGCCAAGTTGGCGAAAGAGCGTACCTTGACGTTTTTCGCGAAACATTTGGCTTGAGTCGTGCGCCCGTGGGCGCGCTGACCCTCACCTCACTGCGGGTCAGTGGTTGACGCGCAAATGTTTGGCTGCGTCAATCGCGAAGTACGTCAAGATGCCGTCTGCGCCTGCGCGTTTGAAGGCCAGCAAGCTTTCCATCATCACGGCATCGTGGTCGAGCCAGCCGTTTTGCGCGGCGGCTTTGAGCATGGCGTACTCGCCCGACACTTGGTAGGCGAAGGTGGGCACTTTGAATTCCTCTTTGACGCGGCGCACCACGTCCAAATAAGGCATGCCGGGTTTGACCATCACCATGTCAGCGCCTTCGGCGATGTCCAACGCCACTTCGCGCAGGGCTTCGTCTGTGTTGCCGGGGTCCATTTGGTAGGACTTTTTGTCGCTCTTGCCCAAGTTGGCGGCTGAGCCGACCGCATCGCGGAAGGGGCCGTAAAACGCACTGGCGTATTTGGCGCTGTAGGCCATGATGCGGGTGTGAATGTGTCCCTTGGCTTCAAGCGCTGCACGAATCGCACCGATACGGCCGTCCATCATGTCGCTGGGGGCCACGATGTCCACGCCGGCGTCGGCCTGGGTCATGGCTTGTTTGACCAGCATGTCGGTGGTGACGTCGTTCAAGATGTAGCCGGTCTCGTCCAACAAGCCGTCTTGACCGTGGCTGGTGAAGGGGTCGAGCGCCACATCGGTCATCACGCCGAGTTGGGGGAAATGTTTTTTCAACGCACGTACCACCTGCGGCACCAAGCCGTTGGGGTTGGTGGCTTCCACGCCGTCGGGTGTTTTGAGGTGGCTGCTGATGACCGGGAACAGCGCCATCACGGGGATACCGAGCTTCACACACTCTTCGGCCACCGGCAGCAGCAGGTCTAAGCTCAGGCGTTCGACCCCAGGCATGGAGCCCACCGCTTCGCGACGATTTTCGCCTTCGAGCACGAAGACGGGGTAGATCAAATCGTTGACGCTCAACGCGTGCTCACGCACCAATCGGCGGGTGAAATCGTCGCGACGCAGGCGGCGCGGGCGGTTGGCGGGAAATGGAGCGAATGTGTGTTGCATAAGCAAAATTGTGCCCCAAACCCAACACTTTCCCCATTGTTGGGTGTCGCCACATTTGCTAGATTGAAACCGAGTGGCTTGCTGCTCCCCGCTTTTCCTCCCTGAGCGGGTGCCTTTTGCGTGACAGCAATGAGGCTATTTAGCCCGACCTTGTGTCGGGCTTTTTTTGAGCACGGCTAAACTGCAAGCATGTTGTGGATCAAAGCTTTTCATATTGTGTTCGTGGCCAGCTGGTTCGCCGGCTTGTTTTACTTGCCGCGAATTTTTGTCAACTTGGCGATGGTCTCGCCTGAATCGTTGGCTGAGGAAGAGCGTTTGCTGCTGATGGCGCGTAAGTTGATGCGCTTCACCACGCTGTTGATGGTGCCAGCTGTGGGTCTGGGCCTTTGGCTTTGGTTGGGTTATGGCATTGGCATGGGACCAGGCAACGGCTGGATGCATGCCAAGCTGACCATCGTGTTGCTGGCTTTGGGTTACCACCACGGCTGTGGTGTGTTGCTGCGCAAATTTCAGGCGCACACCAACCAACGTGGCCATGTGTGGTTTCGCTGGTTCAATGAGATTCCGGTGGTGTTGCTGACAGTCGCCGTGATCTTGGTGGTGGTTAAACCTTTTTAAAGGCCGCGACGGACCATGCGCAAAACCTCTGCGTGGCCCCTGTCGCAACTGTGTGTGGCGTTGATTGTTTACGCCAGCCTCTACCCGTTTGATCAATGGCGTGATCAAGGCATTGCGCCTTGGGAGTTCTTGACCGCGCCTTGGCCCAAGTACTGGACCGGGTTTGATGTGGTTGCCAACGTGTTGGGCTATGCGCCTTTAGGCTTTTTTCTCACGCTCAGTGCCATGCGCATGGGCTGGCGTGGCCGTGTGGTGCTGTGGTGCACTTTGGCGGCGTCCTTGTTGTCGTTTGCGTTGGAAGGTTTGCAAAGCTACTTGCCTGCACGTGTGCCTTCACAAACTGATTTCTTGCTCAACACCTTGGGCGCTTGGCTGGGGGCGGTCTTGGCCAGTGGCTTGGAGCATTTGGGTTTGTTGAATCATTGGAGTCAATTTCGCTCACGGTGGTTTGTGCGCGATTCCCACATGGCTTTGGTGCTGATCGCTGTTTGGCCCGCTGCATTGCTTTTTCCGGTTGCCGTGCCGTTCGGCTTGGGCCAAGTGTGGGAGCGTTTAGAAGACGCGCTGACCAGCGCGTTTGACGCGTCGCCTTTTGAAGACTGGATCCCATTGCGCTCTTTCGAGTTGGAGCCTTTGCTGCCTGGTGCGGAACTGTTTTGTGTGATGTTGGGGCTGCTGATTCCCTGTTTGTTGGGCTTTGGGGTGATTCGTCAATTTGGACAGCGTCTGCTGTATGGGTTGTGCGTGGTGATGGTGGGCTTGGGAATGAGCGCCTTGTCGGCCACCTTGAGCTATGGGCCTGCCCATGCGTGGACGTGGATGGGGGCGCCTGTTGTGTTGGGCTTGGGTTTGGGCTTTGTCTTGGCGCTGTTTTTTTTACCGGCGTCGTCGAGGACTTGCTGGGCGTTTTTGATGCTGGCGCTGCTGGTGCAACAAAGCGTGCTGAACCAATCCCCCGAGAGTGCGTACTTCACACAAACCTTGCAGACGTGGGAGCAGGGGCGCTTCATCCGGTTTCACGGCTTGGTGCAATGGTTGGGTTGGTTGTGGCCTTATGCGGTCTTGTTGTTTGCGTTGGCGCGATTGAGTCGTGAACGCGAATCTCAAACCTAAAATCACGGCATGACACAAGCCTCCTACTACAAACACCATATTTTTTTCTGTCTCAATCAGCGCGCCAATGGCGAGCCGTGCTGCGCAGGGCAGGGGGCACAAGAGGCCTTTGATCGTTGCAAATCACAAGTCAAGTCTGCAGGCTTGGCTGGACCTGGCGGCGTACGCGTCAACAAAGCGGGCTGCTTGGACCGATGTGCCGCAGGTCCGGTGGCGGTGGTGTATCCCGAGGGGGTTTGGTATTCGTTTGTGGACCTGAGCGATGTGGACGAAATCGTGGAGAGTCACCTGAAAAAGGGTGAAATCGTCGAGCGCTTGTTGGTGCCTGCCCATGTGGGTCGATGAGGCGAAGCCATGAACTCGCAAACTGAAAAACTGATCCTGCAAGGCGAAGTGGGTGCCATTGAGGCCTTGCGCGACGCGCCTACGGGTGTGTCCAAAGGCGTGGCCATCGTGGCGCATCCGCATCCTTTGTTTGGCGGCACGATGGACAACAAAGTGGTGCAGACCTTGGCGCGTGCGTTTGTGCAATGCGGTTGGACGGTGGTGCGCTTTAATTTCCGTGGCGTGGGCGCCTCAGCGGGCGAGCACGATGCCGGGGCTGGCGAAGCGCGTGACTTTTTGAAGGTGGTCGAGCAAGTTGCACCGACGGGTGCCTTGGCGATTGCAGGGTTTTCGTTTGGCTCCTTTGTCGCCAGCCACGCGTTGGCGGCCTTGTGGCCGCAGCGAACGGTCGACAAAGTGGTGTTTGTGGGTACCGCGGCACAGCGTTTCACCGTTGCACCTGTACCGGCAGAGGCGCATGACAAAACCTTGGTGATTCATGGCGAGGAGGATGACACGGTGTCGCTGGCTTGCGTCATGGATTGGGCGCGTCCGCAAAGCTTACCCGTGACCGTGGTGCCTGGCGGCGGGCATTTCTTTCATGGACAATTGCCGCTTCTGAAGAGTTTGGTGGTTCGTCATTTGCAGGCGTAAACGACACACCGACTCTTTTTCCTGATTCAAAGATAGCAATGATTCGACATATGCGTGCCTCGTTCGTGGCGGGCCTGATGGGCCTTTTCTGTGTGTTCAACGCAGGTGCGCAAGCGCCGCAGCCGCCGGAAATCGCCGCGCGTGCTTATTTGCTGATAGACCTGACGGCGCAGCAGGTGCTGGCTGAATTGGATGCAGACAAGCCCATTGAGCCGGCATCGTTGACCAAGCTGATGTCTGCTTATTTGGTGTTTGATGCACTGAAATCGAAAAAAATCAGCTTGCAACAAACCTTGGGCGTGAGTGAGCGTGCCTGGAAGATGCCCGGTTCGCGCATGTTCATCGATCCCAAAATGAAGGTGCCTGTCGAGGACTTGATCAAAGGCATGATTGTTCAGTCTGGCAATGACGCCACGATGGCGCTGGCCGAGGGGGTGGGCGGCACTGCGGAGCATTTTGTGGAGATGATGAATGCGCAGGCCAAAGTGCTGGGCATGAAGTCCACAGGATACAAAAACCCAGAAGGTCTGACCGAGCCCGGCCACACCACCACAGCCCGCGACTTAGGAATTCTGGCGGGGCGTTTGATGCAAGATTTCCCTCAGTACGTGAGCTATTACGCGATCAAGAAATACCGCTACCCCGGCACTCCCGCAGCCAATGAGAGCAACCGCAATTTGTTGTTGTTTCGCGATCCCAGTGTGGATGGTTTGAAGACCGGGCACACCGAAGCTGCGGGGTTTTGCTTGATTGCCACCGCCAAGCGTGACGCGCCAGGCGTGGGCTCGCGTCGTTTGCTGTCCATCGTGTTGGGTGCTTCGAGCGAGAACGCCCGCGCGAGCGAATCGCAAAAGTTGCTGAACTGGGGTTACACCGCGTTTGACGCCATCAAGTTGTTTGAAGGCGGGCAAGCCGTGGTCAGCCCTGCGGTCTGGAAGGGCAACGCCAGCGTGGTCAAGCTGGGGCGTTTCTCGCCCATCGTGGTGGCCGTGCCTTCAGGTTCAGCCGGTCGCATTCAAACGCAAGTGGCACGCCCCGATCCGCTGGTTGCGCCGTTTGCCAAAGGTCAAACCGTTGCGGCACTGAAAGTCACCTTGGATCAGCAGCCCTTGGTGGATGTGCCGTTGCAGGTGCTCGAGCAAGTCGAGCAAGCTGGCTTCTTAGGTCGTGCTTGGGATGCAGTGCGACTTTGGGTCAAGTGAGCCTGGTTTGAGGTGTTTTGGGTTAATTTGCTTGACCCATTCGATGCTGATACACTAGAAGGCTTTTCGGAAATTCCGAAGGGATTCACGTTTTCTTTTTTTATTCAAACGTTTAGGGACGTTTTTCAATGCCAACCATCAATCAACTGGTGCGTCAGGGGCGCGAGGTCGAAAAGACCAAGTCAAAAAGCCCTGCGATGCAAAACTCTCCACAACGTCGTGGCGTGTGCACCCGCGTGTACACCACGACACCTAAGAAGCCTAACTCTGCGCTGCGTAAAGTTGCCAAAGTTCGCTTGACCAACGGTTTCGAAGTCATTTCGTACATCGGTGGTGAAGGTCACAACTTGCAAGAACACAGTGTTGTGCTCGTGCGCGGCGGTCGTGTCAAAGACTTGCCAGGTGTGCGTTACCACATCGTGCGCGGTTCGCTCGACTTGCAAGGCGTGAAAGACCGTAAGCAATCGCGTTCTAAGTACGGCGCTAAGCGTCCTAAGAAGGCTTAATCGCTTCTTTGGCTTCACAGCCACCAGCCTGATCGAGGCTTAATTCGTCAAATCGGTGTTTTGGTCGTCAGGCAGACGATGCAAAACGAAGTGACCCCAAGCGCCCGTGCTGGGTGTGGGTCGAGTAAGTGGAAGTCATGATGACTTTCCGGGCTCTCGAAAGAGTGCCAACTGAAGCAATATGAGGTGAAATATGCCACGTCGTCGCGAAGTCCCTAAACGTGAAATCTTGCCGGATCCAAAGTACGGCAATGTTGAGCTGTCCAAATTCATGAACGTGATCATGGAAGGCGGCAAGAAAGCTGTTGCCGAGCGCATCATTTATGGTGCCTTGGAGCAAATCGAACAAAAATCGGGCAAAGATCCGCTCGAGTTGTTCACTGTGGCCATCAACAACGTCAAACCCATGGTGGAAGTTAAGTCCCGCCGCGTGGGTGGTGCGAACTACCAAGTTCCCGTTGAAGTTCGCCCCGTCCGTCGCTTGGCTTTGTCCATGCGCTGGTTGAAAGAAGCCGCTCGCAAGCGCGGTGAAAAGTCCATGGCTTTGCGCTTGGCCAACGAATTGTTGGAGGCGTCTGAAGGCCGTGGCGGTGCCATGAAAAAGCGTGACGAAGTTCACCGCATGGCCGAAGCTAACAAGGCGTTCAGCCATTTCCGCTTCTAAATTCAAAGGTAAAACATGGCTCGCAATACCCCCATTGAGCGCTATCGCAACATTGGTATTTCAGCGCACATTGACGCTGGTAAGACCACCACGACAGAGCGTATTCTTTATTACACCGGTGTGAACCACAAGATTGGTGAAGTGCATGATGGCGCTGCCACCATGGACTGGATGGAGCAAGAGCAAGAGCGTGGCATCACGATCACTTCTGCTGCCACCACTTGTTTCTGGAAGGGCATGGATGGCTCATTCCCTGATCACCGCATCAACATCATTGACACCCCTGGCCACGTTGACTTCACGATTGAAGTTGAGCGTTCCATGCGCGTGCTCGACGGTGCTTGCATGGTTTACTGTGCTGTGGGTGGCGTGCAACCCCAGTCTGAAACCGTGTGGCGTCAAGCGAACAAGTACAAAGTGCCACGTTTGGCCTTTGTGAACAAGATGGACCGTACAGGTGCCAACTTCTTCAAGGTTGTGGACCAGATGAAATTGCGCCTGAAGGCTAATCCTGTGCCAATCGTGATCCCAATCGGCGCTGAAGACAACTTCAAGGGCGTGGTTGATCTCCGCAAAATGAAAGCCATCATTTGGGACGAAGCGTCTCAGGGCATGAAGTTCACTTTCGAAGAAATCCCCGCTGACTTGGTGGCGTTGGCTAAAGAGTGGCGCGAGAAGATGGTGGAAGCTGCGGCTGAAGCCTCTGAAGAGTTGATGAACAAGTACCTCGAAGAAGGTGACTTGACAGAAGAAGAAATCACACACGGTTTGCGTGTGCGTACCATCAACAGCGAAATTCAGCCGATGTTGTGCGGTACAGCGTTCAAGAACAAAGGCGTTCAACGTATGTTGGATGCGGTCCTTGAGTTGATGCCTTCTCCTTTGGATGTGAAGGCCATCAAGGGCTTCGACGAAGAAGAAAAAGAAGTCACCCGTAAGGCTGACGACGACGAGAAGTTCTCTGCCTTGGCATTCAAGTTGATGACCGATCCATTCGTGGGTCAGTTGACGTTCGTGCGTGTGTACTCTGGCGTTCTGAAAAAGGGCGACACGGTGTACAACTCGGTGCGCGGCAAGAAAGAGCGTATCGGTCGTATCGTGCAGATGCACGCCAACAACCGTGAAGAAGTTGACGAAATCCGTGCGGGCGACATCGCTGCTTGCGTGGGCTTGAAAGACGTCACCACAGGCGAAACCTTGTGCGATCCAGCAGCAGTGATCACCTTGGAGCGCATGGTGTTCCCTGACTCCGTGATTCGCCAAGCTGTTGAGCCAAAGACCAAAGCTGACCAAGAAAAAATGGGCATGGCTTTGTCACGTTTGGCTGCAGAAGATCCTTCTTTCCGCGTGCAAACCGACGAAGAATCGGGCCAGACCATCATTGGTGGTCAGGGCGAATTGCATTTGGAAATTATTGTTGACCGCATGAAGCGTGAATTCGGCGTGGAAGCGAACGTGGGCAAGCCTCAAGTGGCTTACCGCGAAACCATCCGCAAGACGGTCGAAGAAGCCGAAGGCAAATTCGTTCGTCAATCCGGTGGTAAAGGCCAATACGGTCACGTGGTCCTCAAGGTTGAGCCTCAAGAAGCTGGCAAAGGTTTCGAATTCGTTGACGCGATCAAAGGCGGTGTGGTTCCTCGCGAATACATCCCTGCGGTTGAAAAAGGCGTGATCGAAGCTTTGGGCCAAGGCGTGTTGGCTGGTTACCCAGTTGTTGACGTCAAGGTGACTTTGCACTTCGGTTCGTACCACGATGTGGACTCGAACGAAATGGCGTTCAAGATGGCCGCTATCTTTGGTTTCAAAGAAGGTTGCCGTAAAGCGAACCCCGTGATTCTGGAGCCCATGATGGCTGTGGAAGTTGAGACACCTGAAGACTACGCTGGTAGCGTGATGGGCGACTTGTCCTCACGTCGCGGCATGGTGCAAGGTATGGACGACATGGTCGGTGGCGGTAAGGCGATCAAAGCTGAAGTGCCATTGTCTGAAATGTTCGGTTACTCAACCACACTGCGTTCGATGTCACAAGGCCGTGCAACTTACACGATGGAATTCAAGCACTACGCTGAAGCTCCACGTAACGTTGCTGAAGCCATTGTTGCTTCGCGCGCCAAGTAAATAAAACCCCATGGGGCTGCGCAAGCGGCCCCTGTCTGCGACGATGCGCCGCCCTGTCACCCGTGCGGGGCGAATCAGCAGCATCGTGCAGACATAAAACCTGTACACGGGCACTGCTCTTTGGAGAAAAGAAATGGCAAAAGGAAAATTTGAACGTACCAAGCCACACGTGAACGTGGGCACCATTGGTCACGTGGACCACGGTAAAACAACGTTGACTGCAGCGATCACCACGATCCTGTCGGCCAAGTTTGGT